>OBUR01000001.1_pt1 | contig 417002 bp, 403 predicted proteins | sample 1475951 | NCBI WGS metagenome assembly OBUR01 (sample SAMEA2579957, study PRJEB22360) | human gut metagenome
TAACTGTTACCCATGTATCCGGTCTAAAGTGTTACCCATGTTTCCGGTTCATACCCTGCGCTTACCCGGCCTACGAAACCTGTAGGCCCATGCAAGCGAAGCGCCGCTGGGCAAACGTCACAGGGTCAGCGGATTACACGCTTCTCTGCGTAACATCTGGCACAGCGCTATCAACGGTAACCCCACCAGCGTATTCGGATCGCGTCCGTCCAGCTTGTCGAATAGCGCAATCCCCAATCCTTCACTTTTAAAACTTCCCGCACAGTTCAGCGGACGCTCCCGGCGTACATAATCCATGATCTCCTGCTCGCTGAGATGGCGGAAGTGCACGTCAAAAGGCTCACACTCCGTTTGCAGATGACCAGAGGCGGAGTTATAGAGCGCCAGACCCGTATAAAAGGTCACAATGTTGCCACGCGCCTGCATAAGCTGTTTGAACGCGTTCTCTTCAGTGTGCGGTTTACCTGTTATTTCTCCGTCCAGCACACAAACCTGATCGGAGCCTATAATCAAGTGTGAAGGATAGCGCGCTGCGAGCGACTGCGCCTTCTCCTTAGCGAGACGGCTCACCAGATGTCGTGGTGATTCACCAGGCTGTGGCGTTTCATCAACATCCGGTGCGGCACATTCAAACGGGATCCCAAGCTTTTCCAGCAACATTCGGCGGTAAGGAGAAGTGGAAGCAAGGACGAGATTTGGCATATTTTTATCACCAGATATAGCGTATCGATGCCAGCCATTTTAAACTACAGGCCGCAATGTGTGCGAATAATTGGCAAAAGGCAGCTCTGGTTGCCTTTTTCTTTGACTCTATGACGTTACAAAGTTAATATGCGCGCCCTATGCAAAAGGTAAAATTACCCCTGACTCTTGATCCGGTTCGTACGGCTCAAAAACGCCTCGATTACGAAGGTATTTATACTTCCGATCAGGCTGAGCGTATTGCCGAATCCGTAGTCAGTGTGGACAGTGATGTAGAATGCTCCATGTCGTTCGCTATCGACAACCAGCGTCTCGCCGTTTTAACCGGTGATGCAAAGGTGACGGTAACCCTCGAGTGTCAGCGTTGCGGGAAACCGTTTGTACAGCATGTTCACACAACGTATTGTTTTAGTCCGGTTCGTTCTGACGAACAGGCTGAAGCACTCCCGGAAGCGTATGAGCCGATTGAGGTAAACGAATTCGGTGAAATCGATCTTCTGGCTCTGGTTGAAGATGAAATCATCCTCACCTTGCCAGTGGTTCCGGTGCATGATTCTGAACACTGTGAAGTGTCCGAGGCGGACATGGTCTTTGGGGAATTGCCTGATGAAGCGCAAAAACCAAACCCATTTGCCGTATTAGCCAGCTTAAAGCGTAAGTAATTGAGGAGTAAGGTCCATGGCCGTACAACAGAATAAACCAACCCGTTCCAAACGTGGCATGCGTCGTTCCCATGACGCGCTGACTGCAGTTACCAGCCTGTCTGTAGACAAGACTTCTGGTGAGAAACACCTGCGTCACCACATCACCGCTGACGGTTTCTACCGCGGCCGCAAGGTTATCACTAAGTAATCACGCGTCAGCGTGATTAGGCTTAGTGAGGATTTCCCCGTGCAAACGGGGAAGTTACCGAACCAGGCTGCGACGATACCTTGACACGTCTAACCCTGGCGTTAGATGTCATGGGGGGAGATTTTGGCCCTTCCGTGACAGTGCCTGCAGCATTGCAGGCACTGAATTCTAATTCGCAACTCACACTTCTTTTAGTCGGCAATCCCGACACAATCACGCCATTACTTGCAAAAGCTGACTTTGAACAACGTTCACGTCTGCAGATTATTCCTGCGCAGTCAGTTATTGCCAGTGATGCCCGGCCTTCGCAGGCGATTCGCAACAGCCGTGGGAGCTCAATGCGGATCGCGCTGGAGCTGGTGAAAGAAGGGCGAGCGCAGGCTTGCGTCAGTGCGGGAAATACCGGCGCGCTGATGGGGCTGTCGAAATTATTGCTCAAGCCGATTGAGGGTATTGAGCGCCCGGCGCTGGTGACGGTATTACCGCATCAACAAAAGGGCAAAACGGTGGTGCTGGATCTCGGTGCTAACGTGGATTGTGATAGTACCATGCTGGCTCAGTTCGCCGTGATGGGATCGGTGCTGGCAGAAGACGTGGTCGGGATTAAGAATCCCCGCGTGGCGTTATTAAATATTGGTGAAGAAGAGACCAAAGGCCTGGACAGCATTCGCGAAGCTGCTGAAATGCTCAAACAGGTTCCCTCCATCAACTATATTGGTTATCTCGAAGCCAATGAGTTGCTGACGGGGAAAACGGACGTTCTGGTGTGCGATGGCTTCACCGGGAACGTCACGTTGAAGACCATGGAAGGGGTCGTGCGCATGTTCCTTTCTCTGCTGAAATCTCAGGGAGAGGGCAAAAAAAGTGCCTGGTGGCTGATTTTATTGAAGCGTTGGTTACAAAAAAGCCTGACGCGGCGATTCAGTCACCTCAACCCCGACCAGTATAATGGCGCCTGTCTGTTAGGATTGCGCGGCATTGTGATTAAGAGTCACGGAGCCGCCAATCAGCGAGCATTTTCTGTCGCCATTGAACAGGCAGTGCAGGCGGTGCAGCGACAAGTCCCTCAGCGGATTGCCGCTCGCCTGGAATCTGTATTAGCTAAAAGTGACTGAGCGTACATGTATACGAAGATTTTAGGTACCGGCAGCTACCTGCCAAAACAAGTGCGTACCAACGCCGATCTGGAAAAAATGGTAGATACGTCTGACGAGTGGATTGTCACGCGCACAGGTATCCGTGAACGTCGTATCGCCGCGCCAGACGAAACCGTGTCCACCATGGGTTACGAAGCCGCACAGCGTGCTATCGAAATGGCGGGCATTGATAAAGAACAGATTGGCTTGATCGTGGTCGCTACGACGTCTGCCACGCATGCTTTCCCTAGCGCAGCGTGCCAGGTGCAAAACATGCTCGGTATTAAAGGCTGTCCGGCGTTTGACGTTGCCGCCGCGTGTGCAGGCTTTACCTATGCGCTGAGCATTGCCGATCAGTATGTTAAATCGGGTTCCGTCAAATATGCGCTGGTGATCGGTGCTGACGTACTGGCGCGTACCTGCGATCCAACCGATCGCGGGACGATCATTATTTTTGGTGATGGTGCAGGCGCGGTGCTGCTGGGGCAGTCCGAAGAGCCGGGTATCATCTCTACGCATTTGCATGCCGATGGTCGCTACGGTGAACTGTTAACGCTGCCTAACGCCGATCGCGTTAATCCGGATAACGCTATTTACCTGACCATGGCGGGTAATGAGGTGTTCAAGGTGGCGGTGACTGAGCTTGCGCACATTGTCGATGAGACGCTGGAAGCGAACAACCTTGAACGTACCGCACTCGACTGGCTGGTACCGCATCAGGCGAACCTGCGTATCATCAGCGCGACCGCTAAAAAGCTGGGCATGTCGATGGATAACGTTGTGGTGACGCTGGACCGTCACGGCAACACCTCTGCGGCGTCAGTACCGTGCGCATTTGATGAAGCGGTACGCGACGGACGAATCAAACGGGGCCAGTTGGTCTTGCTTGAAGCCTTCGGTGGCGGGTTCACCTGGGGTTCCGCGCTGGTTCGTTTCTAGGATAAGGAATAAAAAAATGACGCAATTTGCTTTTGTGTTCCCGGGCCAGGGTTCTCAAACCGTTGGGATGTTGTCTGAAATGGCAGCAAACTACCCGGTCATTGAAGAGACTTTTCGTGAAGCTTCTGACGCGCTGGGTTATGATCTGTGGGCGCTGACTCAACAGGGTCCGGCCGAAGAGCTGAACAAAACCTGGCAGACCCAGCCAGCATTGCTGACCGCCTCCGTTGCACTGTGGCGCGTCTGGCAGCAGCAGGGTGGTAAAGCCCCCGCGCTGCTCGCGGGTCATAGCCTGGGAGAATATTCTGCGCTGGTCTGCGCCGGTGTGATCGCGTTTGCTGACGCGGTGCGTCTGGTGGAACTGCGCGGTAAATTCATGCAGGAAGCGGTGCCGGAAGGCACGGGTGGCATGTCTGCCATTATCGGCCTGGATGATGCCGCGATTGCAAAAGCGTGTGAAGAGTCTGCTGAAGGTCAGGTGGTTTCTCCGGTTAACTTCAACTCGCCAGGCCAGGTTGTTATCGCCGGTCATAAAGAAGCGGTTGAGCGTGCCGGTGCTGCCTGTAAAGCTGCAGGCGCGAAACGTGCACTGCCGCTGCCGGTGAGCGTGCCGTCTCACTGTGCATTGATGAAGCCCGCTGCCGAGAAACTGGCGGTTGAGCTGGAAAAAATCACCTTTAACGCACCGACGATTTCCGTCGTGAACAACGTCGATGTGAAATGCGAAACCGCGCCGGAAGCCATCCGCGACGCGCTGGTTCGCCAGCTCTACAGCCCGGTACAGTGGACCAAAACCGTTGAGTTTATGGCCGCTCAGGGCGTTGAGCAACTGTATGAAGTCGGCCCAGGTAAGGTCCTCACCGGTCTGACAAAACGTATTGTTGACACCCTGACAGCGTCCGCGATTAACGAGCCGGAAGCGATGTCAGCGGCACTCTCGCAATAAAAGAGGAATACCATGAGTTTTGAAGGAAAAATTGCCCTGGTCACTGGCGCAAGCCGTGGTATCGGGCGCGCAATTGCTGAAACACTGGTTGCGCGCGGCGCGAAAGTGATTGGTACAGCAACCAGCGAGAATGGCGCTCAGGCCATCAGCGAATATCTGGGTGCAAACGGTAAAGGTCTGGTACTGAATGTGACCGAACCTGCATCTATCGAATCTGTTCTGGAAAATATTCGTGCAGAGTTTGGCGAAGTGGATATTCTGGTAAACAATGCCGGGATCACTCGCGACAACCTTCTGATGCGAATGAAAGATGATGAGTGGAACGATATTATCGAAACCAACCTGTCATCTGTATTCCGTCTGTCAAAAGCGGTAATGCGCGCTATGATGAAAAAGCGTCATGGTCGTATTATCACTGTTGGTTCTGTGGTTGGTACCATGGGAAATGCTGGTCAGGCTAACTACGCTGCGGCGAAAGCGGGTCTGATTGGTTTCAGTAAGTCGCTGGCGCGTGAAGTCGCGTCCCGTGGGATTACTGTAAACGTTGTTGCTCCGGGCTTTATTGAAACGGACATGACGCGTGCGCTGACCGATGAGCAGCGTGCGGGTACACTGGCAGCAGTTCCGGCGGGTCGTCTTGGCGACCCTAAAGAAATCGCCAGTGCGGTTGCATTTTTAGCCTCTGACGAAGCGGGTTACATCACTGGTGAAACCCTCCACGTCAACGGCGGGATGTACATGGTTTAATCACGATCGAAAATATTTGCGTTATTAGGGCAAATGGCCTCAAAATAACGTAAAATCGTGGTAAGACCTGCCGGGATTTAGTTGCAAATTTTTCAACATTTTATACACTACGAAAACCATCGCGAAAGCGAGTTTTGATAGGAAATTTAAGAGTATGAGCACTATCGAAGAACGCGTTAAGAAAATTATCGGCGAACAGCTGGGCGTTAAGCAGGAAGAAGTTGTGAACTCCGCTTCCTTCGTTGAAGACCTGGGCGCAGATTCTCTTGACACCGTTGAGCTGGTAATGGCTCTGGAAGAAGAGTTTGATACTGAGATTCCGGACGAAGAAGCTGAGAAAATCACCACCGTTCAGGCTGCCATTGATTACATCAACGGCCACCAGGCGTAAGTGAACATCTCCAGGCGGTCATTCGACCGCCTGAGTTTTATCTTTTTTAGTCCCACGAATCTCTTTTTTTATCCCTCCCTGGAGGACAAACGTGTCTAAGCGTCGTGTAGTTGTGACCGGACTTGGCATGTTGTCTCCTGTCGGCAATACCGTAGAGTCCACCTGGAAAGCTCTCCTTGCCGGTCAGAGCGGCATCAGCCTAATCGACCATTTCGATACTAGCGCCTATGCAACGAAATTTGCTGGCTTAGTAAAGGATTTTAACTGTGAAGAGATCATCTCGCGCAAAGAACAGCGCAAGATGGATGCCTTCATTCAATATGGAATTGTCGCTGGCGTTCAGGCCATGCAGGATTCTGGCCTTGAAATTACGGAAGAGAACGCAACCCGTATCGGTGCCGCTATCGGCTCCGGGATTGGCGGTCTTGGCCTGATCGAGGAAAACCATACATCCCTGATGAATGGCGGCCCGCGTAAAATCAGCCCGTTCTTCGTTCCGTCCACGATTGTTAATATGGTGGCGGGTCACCTGACCATCATGTTTGGCCTGCGTGGTCCAAGCATTTCAATCGCGACTGCTTGTACGTCTGGCGTACATAACATCGGCCAGGCCGCGCGCATGATTGCGTACGGCGATGCAGATGCTATGGTTGCGGGTGGTGCAGAAAAAGCCAGTACCCCTCTGGGTGTCGGTGGTTTTGGTGCAGCGCGTGCGCTCTCTACCCGTAACGATAATCCTCAGGCGGCAAGCCGTCCGTGGGATAAAGACCGTGACGGTTTCGTACTGGGTGACGGTGCGGGCATGCTCGTGCTGGAAGAGTATGAACACGCGAAAAAACGCGGCGCGAAAATTTATGCTGAAGTCGTTGGCTTTGGTATGAGTAGCGATGCTTATCACATGACGTCTCCTCCGGAGAATGGCGCAGGTGCTGCGCTGGCAATGGAAAACGCGATCCGTGATGCGGGCATTACGCCAGCTCAGATTGGCTACGTTAACGCGCACGGTACCTCTACACCTGCAGGCGACAAAGCGGAAGCTCAGGCTGTTAAGTCCATCTTCGGCGAGTCTGCCAGCCGCGTACTGGTCAGCTCCACAAAATCCATGACCGGTCACCTGTTGGGTGCGGCGGGTGCAGTAGAGTCAATCTACTCTATCCTTGCGCTGCGCGATCAGGCGGTTCCACCAACCATCAACCTGGATAACCCGGATGAAGGTTGCGATCTGGACTTCGTGCCTCACGAAGCGCGTCAGGTTAGCGGTATGGAGTACACCCTGTGTAACTCCTTCGGCTTCGGCGGTACCAATGGCTCGCTGATTTTCAAACGCGTGTAATGGTTTCTTGCCCATAAAAAACGGAGCGCATAGCGCTCCGTTTTTTTTAGTTCACATTTTCGTTACTGATAGGTGAAAGTGAACTGGACGGTGGTGTTAAATTCGCCTGCCGTGACGGTTCCCGTAGGGGTATAGAGGCGGGCCGCGAGAGGGAACTGCGCATAGTGCGTTGTTCTGTCTACATCGACGGTAATCGAGCCCGCGGGTGAGATCTCGGTGAGATGATCGCGGGTCATGATCTGCATCGCCATGCCTGTTGCATCCCCGCTGCTATTAGCAAATTTTGTCTGATCGTCACTGTCTGAATCGCCGGTCAAGGTAGCCTTAACACGTGTCGTTGAGCTGGGGCAGGATGAAAGCGTGAGTGAAAAATCCTGCCATTCTCCGGTTGCCCCAACGCGACTAAAGTTTACCGCTCGTGCTTGATCGAACCTTACTGTCTGATTTTTGGATCCCGTATCCACGGTACAGGCAGACGCCACGACCGTGCCGCTCAGATCGATAGTGGTTGCCTGCGCGGAGCTACAAAGTGCAAACACCAGGCATGCGAGAGTAGATTTTACCCGTTCTATCATCATCCCCATCCTGCATTACTGATAGGTAAAGGTGGCCTGTGCCTGGCCGATAATGGTGCCTGGCATCACGTTGCCGTTGGAAACGGCGCGGGCACGCATTTTCAAATCATAGGCGTGCGTACTGCTGCTGATGGCGACATTTTGCAATGTGGCGCCACTCTTGTAAGCCGTGTTAGTCGTTTCGTCGGTCAACTCCAGCTTCAGGTTAGTGGCCGTTCCGGTATTTTTATAATAGTTAGTATCGGTATCCGTTGTACCGCCAAAAGTAACGCTAAAGCTGGACGTTGAAGCAGGGCAGTTTGTTAATGCAAGCGTAAAGTTAGTCCAGTTTGTTGCACTTCCGGCAGTGGCCAGACTATCAGCCTGTATATTGTCACCTAATTTTACCGCCAGCGAGGGGCTATCTCCATTGACCACACAGGGTGAGGCAACAACCGTGCCTGTAATGTCAATATTGACCGAGTTGGCTGAACACGCGCCAGAAAACAGACCTCCGCAGAGCGTTGCCAGAATCGCTATTTTTTTTCCATTCGCGATATTCATTTTCATTCCTTATGTATTAGTTGTAGGTTACTTTAAGTTCAATGGCCGATTTCACATTGCCAGCAGTAACGGTTGCAGCGTCATCAATATAATAAGCGACCTTAAAATCGGGCAGGGTGTAGTCGCCTGACCCGTCATAAAGGCCCAGATTGATCTCACTGTTGATCTTATGTGCAGAACCATCGGCGTTCTGTACCTGAATATAGACATTGCTGGCGTAACCATCGCCAGTGACCGTATTTAATACCCCATTATTGGCATTGTGTGCGCCGTATACCGCGAATAAGTTATAGGTGATCCCATTAATCGCGCCAGGGCAGTTTTTCAACTCAACTTTGGGTACGTCGGTAATGTTTGATGCGCCACTTGCCAGGCTTGCACCATACAGTGGGGATAATTTTATTTCCTTTGGTGCGTTAATAGTACAGGCAGTTACAATTGGCTGACTGACTACGCCGGACAGAATCAGGCCCGAATCTAACGCAACACCATCACCATCAGGGTTATGTACGTTCATGGTTACGTCGGGGACAGAAATAATAGTACCTGCTGGTATTTTTTCACTTAATCTGACCAGGCGATACCATACATGGTAGTAACCGTCACGCGCGCTACCATCGACAATTGGCAGATTGATGCGGTAATTGGGAGCTGTGGGATTATCTTGCGGTGAATATCCCGGTACAGATGAAACATGGACCTGATATTGAATACCAATACCTGGATTGCTTGTTGCCCAGGTCACATTGTCGGCAAGTAATTGTCCGTTAACAGACAAATCAATATAGGAGTTTTTTCCTTCGCCGGGGATAGTCTCGGTATAAATGGAATCATTATCATACCAGTCTGTCGTGCCGCCCACGACATTCGGTATAGATAATGTAGAAAATCCATGGTGCATGACATGGAAAGATTGAACTTCAATATAATTTGCGTAGGCGCAATTTATGCCTGACAGACCACATGGAATAAAAATAACAGGGGTTAGCCATTTTTTAAGCATTTTATTTAACGACATGATGCGTTGACCTCTACAATTGCGCTTGATGATGTGCTCTCTGGTAATTGCCAGCGGGTATGACACTGCTTATTTGCACCCCATTTAACGGTTGCACTTCCCTGAAGTGACATACCAGCCAGATAAACCTGTCCACCATCACCGACAATCGAGGTGGTTTTTGCGTTCTTGTCGTCAGTCACGATTGCACCAAACGGAACAGGGCGCCCGTCACGACGGGTTAACGTCATCAAAACGCGTTTACCCACACGTGTGTCAAAATGTGCCCGGACAATAGCCCCTCGGGTTGGCGTGACCGTTTTCGCAGAAAGCTCAACGTCGGCATCATCCGGCAGTTGTTCGGTATTCAGCGACAGCGTGTTTTCACGGTATGGGCTGATAAACGGCACAACGGTATAGCCGCGGAAATCGGTGCTGACGCCCGTCTGGTTAGTGATATCAACACCGCTTGCTCCCGGCGCTTCAACCAGAGCGACGGTCTCACCTAATTCCTGACTCAGCGTAATGCCATTTGCATGCGCAACCACACCGCCGCTGATACCATAATTTACCCGGCGCTGATCGTGGTCGTAACTGTAGGCGCTGTTCATTCTGGCATAGGTACCCTGGTAGTCTAGGCTGGCGCTACCGCCGTTACCCCCATCGTGGTTCGTCTCGCTTTCCTGCACGCTCCAGTTGAGGTTCTGATCTTGCAGCGCGGTGCCATTCAGCCCGACCGTATGGCTGGTGCTGCCATGTTTACTGGTATTGAGGTTGTAGGTGGCGCGACTGCTGCTGAGCCAGCGATCCAGCGGCACGCTGATACTCATTGAGAACACCTGGTCCTCGCTGTAAACGGTGTCGCTGTCGCGGGCATCAGTGGTGTTACGGTTAAAGCTGTAGTTCAGGCTCCAGGTGATGCCGTTCCAGCTGTTGCTGTAACCCGCGCCGATTGAGCGCATTGTTCGGTCGCTGTTCCAGTAATCCTCGCTGATGGCGTTTAACGAGATGGACCCCGCGCCTTCCCAGAGATTCTGGTTAAGCAATATCTCGGCACGATTACGCCGGCGTTCGGTATTGTCCTGCCAGTCACTGTCCCGCCAGGTGTCGAGCACTTCCTGCAGGGTGTAATAGCCTGAAGTTGAGTAGCGATAACCCGAAATGGCGATATTGGTCCCCGTTTCGAGAATGTTTTTACTGTAACGAACCCGCATTGACTGGCCGATCGCTTTTTCCTGATCCTGTTGGGTTGACCAGGCCTGCGTGCCATCGACGGATACGGCTCCCAGCCCACCAAAGTTTTTACCGATCCCCACAAGTAGCGACTGATAATGTTGCGATAGCTGTCCGCCGCCGTAGGCGGTAAATCCTGCTGGCAGGCCGTAGATGGCCGAGCCCTGAGTAAAGAATGTTTTATCGACGGCGCTGTCGTAAGGACGGTACTGACCGCTGGTCAGGCTGTACTTTAAACGACCTTCACGCTGTAGAACCGGCAGTGAGGCGAAGGGGACCAACTGGTGCTGTTCGCTGCCGTCAGCTTCTTTAATCGTCACGTCCAGATCGCCGCTACTGCCCGTGGGATACATGTCAGTGATCTCAAATGCCCCCGGCGACACATAGCTTTGGTAAATGGTGTAGCCGTTTTGTTTAATGATGACCTGGGCGTTGGTCCGGGCAATTCCGCGAACCACCGGTGCGTAGCCGCGCAGGCTGTCAGGCAGCATGTCGTCATCGGAGGCCAGTTGCGCACCCCGGAAAGGCACGCTGTCAAACAGATCGGAAGGGGAGTTGCTTTCGCCAAGCGTCAGCTGACTTTTGAGCGCGATGATATTTCGCTGAGCGTAGGTATATGCTGAATCCCAGTTATTCTGGGTACTGTTGCCGCTGGTATTGCGTGACCAGGTGCTGTAGTTACGTACGCGCCATGGGCCGATATTTAGCCCTGGGCGCAGGTTCAGGTAGTAGCTGTCTGAATCGGTCATATCAGAGTGACGAGCCTGGGTGTTGCCGCCTGTAAAGCTGTAATTAAGCAGCAGCGCATTGATGCCTTCATCCAGGCGTTCTGGAGCAACATATCCACGTGCCTGGTTATTCATCGCCGCCTGAGGGATGCTCAACAAAAGTTGCTGTTTATTGAAGACGAACTGACTAGCAGCGCTGGGAATAGCGGCCAGGTTTGCGCAGTTGGTCTCTCCGGTCAGCTGCGGAAATTGCTCGGTTCGGACGCCAAAATCACGCAGCATCTCCACGCTCAGGCACGGTTGCAATGATGTCTGGCCGTGACTGTCCTTTTGCATGCTAAATTCAATGTCATGTGTGCCAGTCAACGTCTGATTGACCAGCACGTCAACGCGATAAGTACCCGGCATTTGGCCAACACCTTCTTCAAAGGCACTCAGGTCAGAAATGTCTTTACCTGGACCGTCAATACCCAGTAGCGCGGGGTTAAAATACTCCCGGGCACAGGCAGGGTGCGACAACGAGAACGTACACTGTAATGCGATGAAGCAGGCCAGTCGGGTTGGCGAGATCTTATTTTTTTTAGCTCTGATCATTCCGTGATCCTTTCGGAGTCCGAGTATCTAATGAGTGATTACTGCGTCTGGTGTTCCGCGCCAGCTGCGCCGAAGTCACTGATAATTTTCCAGCGAATATTGCCTTTGGCATTTGCCGGAAGACTGAAGGTCGCGCTGGACATGGGCGCAACGTATGTCGCATCCGTAACCGTACTGGCACCGACTTTGACTTCGCTGAAGTTCATGTAATAGGGGGTTGGGTTACTGACCGTAAGCTGTTGATCGCTGCGTTTCCAGCTAAGCTTGCTGGCAAACTTTTCCGGCATCTCAGTAAGCGATGCGGGGCGATAAATGAGTTTGATACGTGTCTTAATCGCAATCTGTAGGGTATTTACGTTGTCTAACTTTTCTGTTGCCGGAATGGTTTTAATGTTCATCCAGAACAGTGACTCACGATCCTGTGGCAGATTCCCGCCCGTATTAATAATACGCAGTTTGTTTTCTTCATTGCCAGCTAAGCGGAACAGGGGCGGCGTGACGATAAACGGTGTTTTACTGCTGTCGTTTTCATCTTTATCAACCCATGACTGTATTAAATAGGAGTACGGGTCTGGGTTTTTGACGTCCAGGGAGGATTCTTTTTTGTCTGCATGGTATATGATGCGAGTGCCTCCAATAATAACACCCGCTTGCGCTGTTGCCATTGAAAAAACAAATGCAGCGGCGATTAATGAATTCACTAATTTCATCTGGTTAACCTCAAAATAGCAATGCCGGGAAGCCCCGGCATTGCTTATAGCCAAAGGCGGAAATTTATCGCGCGATGATTAATTGTATGCCAGCGTAAAGTTAGCGGTACCGTTAGCGGAACCCGCCTCAACGGTAGCGGCAGTTGCGATATACTGTGCGCTGAAATTCATGGTAGCGGTGCCAGCAGTCGCATCGATGGTCGCTGCTTTAGATGCGGTTGCCAGCGGTAACGCGGTGCCGTCGCCGTTCAGCAACTGAATAGCAACGCCTTTGGCAACGCCAGTGGTGCCTGCGCCGGTGACTTCCAGATAGTCATTATTAGTGGCGTCTGGTTTGCCGGTGTATTTCACAACAACAGCTTTGCCTTTCAGGTCTGCCGGGCACTCAGACAGTTTCAGAGTAAAGCGAGTATTCGCGGCAACAGAACCAGCCTCTGGCAGAGCAGTTTTAGCGATATCACCTAACTTGACGGTCTGCGGCGCGGTCATGGTGGTGTCAATTTTACAACCTTGCTCGATGATATTACCGGTGAAATTTACCTGTCCATCATCGGCGTGCGCGGCAGAAACCATTCCGAGTGTAGTGATTAAGGCAACAGCCGCTACTTTTCCTTTCATTGATAATGTCCTTGAAGAGTGTGATTGATATAAAACACAGGTGAGTACTCATGGCACACGATGTGATGATGCTCGATAGTTTTCAGCAAGAAACATTGTCTTGTGTTTTTAAAACCATCTTGCGCACTTGGGTATTCACATGGGGGATTATATCTATGTGCTAAAATATGAACTATAAACTATATCTAATGAGTGTTTTTAATTTAACTTTAATAATCCTCTCCGTGAATAATATTTCATTTGTTCATTAATAGGCGAATAGCATTTCTTTCATGTATACAGGCGTAGGCGCGCCCAACCTTCCTGTGCTTTTTTACATTTATTCGAAGATAACAGACTTGCGATATCCTCTTTCACCTGCCACCCTAGTCAGGTATTTATATGGAGGGTGAATGTATCTAATTAATGGTGAGTTACAAAAAAAGTTAGATGTGAACGATCGTAGCGTTCAGTTTGGGGATGGTTGTTTTACCACTGCTCGAATTAGCGGCGGCGTTGTTTCACTTTTCAGCCACCATCTGACACGTTTGCAGACGGCCTGCACAAGGTTGGCTATCCCGTTTGATGCATGGGAAACCCTTGCTGCGGAAATGCGGGATATGGCGCAAAAACAGGGTGACGGGGTGTTAAAGGTTGTTATCACGCGTGGAGCTGGCGGTCGCGGCTATAGCCCCGCAGGCTGTCAGCAACCGGTGCGCATCCTGAGCGTTTCTGAATACCCAACGCATTACGCACGCTGGAAAGAAACCGGCGTAACGCTTGCTCTCAGCCCGATCCCCTTGGGTCGCAACCCTTATCTTGCAGGAATGAAGCACCTCAACCGCCTTGAGCAGGTGTTGATTCGTTCTCATCTTGAGCAGACGGATGCCGATGAAGCCCTTGTCCTTGACAGCGATGGGTGGCTTACGGAATGCTGTGCCGCAAATCTGTTCTGGCGCTGTGGGCAGGATGTCTTTACCCCACGCCTCGATCAGGCGGGCGTAAACGGCATTATGCGGCAGTTTATTATCGCCCAACTGGCACTGACCGCGTATCGCGTTGTCGAAGTGAATGCGCCGCTAACGGCGCTCGCGCAGGCTGATGAAGTGCTTATCTGCAACGCGCTAATGCCGGTTGTCCCCGTACAGCGCTACGCAGAGCGAGAGTGGCCCGCGCGCGAACTTTACCACTATTTAGCCCCAATTTGTGAGTCGTCCGATTAGCATGATGAAACTGTTACGCCTTGTTCTGTTACTGTTGGTTGTCCTCGGCGCTGCCGCCGGCGTCGGTGTATGGAAAGTTTTCCAGCTGGCGGACAGTAAGATCCTCATTAAAGACGAGACGATTTTTACCCTTAAAGCCGGTACCGGGCGGATGGCGCTGGGCGAACAGCTTTACAGCGATAAAATCATCAACCGCCCGCGCGTGTTCCAGTGGTTACTGCGTATCGAGCCGGAACTGTCTCACTTCAAGGCCGGTACCTATCGTTTTACGCCCGGCATGACCGTCAGGGAGATGCTGCAGCTGCTGGAAAGTGGCAAAGAAGCGCAGTTCCCGCTGCGTTTTGTCGAAGGAATGCGACTGAGCGATTACCTGAAACAGCTGCGTGATGCACCCTATATCAAGCACACTCTGAAAGATGATCGTTACGAGACGGTCGCCGGGGTGCTGAAATTTGAGCATCCTGAGTGGGTGGAAGGCTGGTTCTGGCCGGACACCTGGATGTACACCGCGGGCACGACGGATGTCGCAATTCTTAAACGGGCGCACAAAAAGATGGTCGCGGCAGTCGATTCCGCCTGGGAAAGGCGTATGGAAGGGCTGCCCTATAAAGATCAAAACCAGTTCGTGACCATGGCTTCGATCATCGAGAAAGAGACTGCCGTTGCTGCCGAGCGCGATCGGGTCGCGTCGGTATTTATCAACCGTCTTCGCATTGGCATGCGTCTGCAAACCGATCCTACCGTTATTTACGGCATGGGCGAGCGCTACAACGGAAAGATTTCGAGGAAAGATCTCGAGACGCCAACGGCGTATAATACCTACGTCATTAACGGCCTGCCGCCGGGCCCGATTGCAACGCCGAGCGAGGCGTCGCTTAAAGCCGCCGCGCATCCGGCCAAAACACCGTATCTCTATTTTGTGGCTGACGGAAAAGGGGGGCATACCTTTAACACCAACCTTGTCAGTCATAATCGCTCTGTTCAGGACTATCTGAAGGCACTTAAGGAAAAAAATGCGCAGTAAATACATCGTCATTGAGGGACTCGAAGGCGCGGGGAAAACCACCGCTCGCGACGTAGTGGTGGAAACGCTGAACGCGCTTGGCGTCACTGACATGGTCTTCACCCGAGAGCCAGGCGGCACTCAGCTGGCTGAGAAACTGCGCAGCCTGGTGCTGGATATCAAATCTGTTGGCGACGAAGTTATCACTGACAAAGCCGAAGTGCTGATGTTCTATGCGGCCCGCGTCCAGTTGGTTGAGACGGTGATTAAACCCGCCCTGGCCGATGGCAAGTGGGTGATCGGCGACCGTCACGATCTGTCCACTCAGGCGTATCAGGGCGGGGGACGCGGTATTGACCAGACAATGCTGGCAACGCTGCGTAATGCCGTATTGGGTGATTTTCGCCCGGACCTGACGCTCTATCTGGATGTCACTCCGGAAGTGGGCCTCAAACGCGCCCGCGCGCGCGGCGAGCTGGATCGCATTGAACAAGAGTCCTTTGATTTCTTTAACCGCACCCGCGCACGCTATCTTGAGCTGGCCGCGCAGGACAGCTCAATTCGTACCATCGATGCGACGCAATCGCTGGAAGACGTCACGCAAGACATCCAGCAGACCGTTACGCAGTGGCTACAGGAGCAGCAGGCATGAAATGGTATCCATGGTTGCGCCCGCACTTTGAACAGCTGATCAACAGCTATCAGGCCGGTCGGGGGCATCATGCGTTACTGATTCAGGCATTGCCGGGGATGGGGGATGATGCGCTAATTTACGCCATTACCCGTTTCCTGATGTGCCAGCAGCCTGAAGGGCACAAAAGCTGCGGGAAATGCCGTGGCTGCCAGCTGATGCAGGCGGGCACGCATCCTGACTATTACACGCTGGCGCCTGAGAAGGGCAAAAGCGCGCTCGGTATTGATGCCGTGCGTGAAGTCAGTGAAAAACTGTACGAACATGCGCGACTGGGCGGGGCGAAAGTCGTCTGGCTCAACGACGCTGCATTACTGACCGAGGCGGCGGCTAACGCGCTGCTCAAAACGCTGGAAGAGCCGCCGGAGAAAACATGGTTCTTCCTCTCATGCCGCGATCCGGGCCGATTGGTGGCAACGTTGCGCAGCCGCTGTCGTCTTCATCACCTTGCGGTGCCCCAGGAATCATGGTCATTGAGCTGGCTAGAACGCGAGGTGACAACGTCACAGGAAGGTGCGCTCTCTGCGCTTCGCCTGAGCAGCGGCGCGCCCGCAGCGGCGCTGGCATTACTGCAACCCGATGTCTGGTCGCAGCGAGAAACGCTCTGTAAGGCCGTCGAGGCTTCGCTCAACAGCCAGGACTGGTTGAGCTTGCTGCCTGCACTGAATAGCGATCGGGCCGTTGAGCGTTTGCACTGGCTGGCGTCCTTACTTTTGGATGCGCTAAAGCTCCAGCAGCGGGCAACGCTACTGACAAACCCGGACGCGTGGCCACTGGTGAACCTGCTGGCGAGCCGCCTTTCAGGAACGTCCTTGCACGCTATCCTTCATGATATCTGCGAAAGCCGGGAACAGCTTTTAACCGTAACGGGTCTTAATCGCGAGCTGTTACTGACCGACCAGTTACTGCGTATTGAACATTACCTGCAACCAGGCGTTACGCCGCCTGTTTCCCATCTCTGAGAGAGACATTATGTTTTTAGTCGACTCACACTGCCATCTTGATGGCCTGGATTATCAATCCCTTCACAATGACGTGGATGACGTGCTGGCAAAAGCCGCTGCCCGCGATGTGAAATTTTGTCTTGCCGTGGCGACGACGTTGCCGGGGTACCGCGCCATGCGTGAGCTGGTGGGCGTTCGCGATAACGTGGTGTTCTCCTGCGGCGTGCATCCGCTGAACCAGGATGAAGCGTACGATGTTGATGAGTTACGCCGACTGGCTGCGGAAGAGGGCGTCGTGGCGATGGGTGAAACCGGGCTGGACTATTTTTACACGCCAGAAACGAAACCGCGCCAGCAGGAATCTTTCCGCAACCATATCCGCATTGGCCGCGAGCTGAACAAACCGGTCATCGTGCATACCCGTGATGCACGCGCCGATACGCTGGCGATCCTCCAGGAAGAAAAGGTGACGGATTGCGGTGGCGTACTACACTGTTTCACAGAAGACAGAGAAACGGCGGGTAAACTGCTTGATCTAGGGTTTTATATTTCGTTTTCCGGGATCGTGACGTTCCGTAATGCAGAGCAGCTGCGTGATGCTGCGCGTTATGTTCCGCTCGACCGCATTCTGGTAGAAACAGACTCTCCGTATCTGGCACCGGTACCGCATCGCGGGAAAGAGAACCAGCCAGCCATGACGCGAGACGTTGCGGAATACATGGCCGTGCTTAAAGGCGTCAGCATCGAAGAGCTGGCCCGCGTCACGACGGAAAACTTCTCTGCGCTGTTCAATATCGACCCCGCCCGCCTGCAATCTGTCTGATACACCTGTTTTTTTTAGGCTCGTAATTAATAAACAAAACGAGTAAAGTTCACCGCCTCATTTGGGGCGGTGAGGATGTATTTAGACACATCCAGACATGCTTTTTGTAAATAACTGCAAGTTTTTCGTCCGTCTTAAGCTGAAACGTGATAGCCGTCAAACAATCCCAGAGGGAATTATTTTACTCTGTGTAATAAATAAAGGGCGCTTAGATGTCCTGTCCACGGCACGGTACTCCCCCCGGGCCAATGCGTGAAAGCGTAAAAAAAGCACAAATACTCAGGAGCACTCTCAATTATGTTTAAGAATGCATTTGCTAACCTGCAAAAGGTCGGTAAATCGCTGATGCTGCCAGTATCCGTACTGCCTATCGCAGGTATCCTGCTGGGTGTCGGTTCTGCAAACTTCAGCTGGCTGCCAGCCGTAGTTTCCCATGTGATGGCCGAAGCAGGCGGTTCCGTCTTTGCTAACATGCCTCTGATCTTCGCGATCGGTGTGGCGCTGGGCTTCACCAATAACGACGGCGTTTCTGCGCTGGCTGCAGTGGTTGCCTACGGCATCATGGTGAAAACCATGGCTGTGGTTGCGCCTCTGGTTCTGCATTTACCGGCAGAAGAGATTGCCGCGAAACACCTGGCAGACACCGGTGTTCTGGGCGGTATCATCTCCGGTGCGATTGCAGCGTATATGTTTAACCGCTTCTATCGCATCAAGCTGCCTGAGTATCTGGGCTTCTTCGCGGGCAAGCGTTTCGTTCCGATCATCTCTGGTCTGGCAGCGATTTTCACTGGCGTGATCCTGTCCTTCATCTGGCCACCAATCGGTTCCGCGATCCAGACCTTCTCTCAGTGGGCTGCTTACCAGAACCCGGTTGTTGCGTTTGGTATCTACGGCTTCATCGAGCGTTGCCTGGTGCCATTCGGTCTGCACCACATCTGGAACGTTCCATTCCAGATGCAGATTGGTGAATTCACCAACGCAGCAGGCCAGGTATTCCACGGTGATATCCCACGTTACATGGCAGGTGATCCAACTGCAGGCAAACTGTCTGGTGGCTTCCTGTTCAAAATGTACGGCCTGCCGGCAGCTGCGATTGCAATCTGGCACTCTGCTAAACCAGAGAACCGTGCAAAAGTGGGCGGTATCATGATCTCCGCAGCGCTGACCTCTTTCCTGACCGGTATCACCGAGCCGATCGAGTTCTCCTTCATGTTCGTTGCGCCGATTCTGTACGTTATCCACGCGATTCTGGCGGGTCTGGCGTTCCCAATCTGTATCCTGCTGGGTATGCGTGACGGTACGTCCTTCTCTCACGGTCTGATCGACTTTATCGTTCTGTCCGGTAACAGCAGCAAACTGTGGCTGTTCCCAATCGTGGGTGCGTGCTATGCCGTTGTCTACTACACCATCTTCCGCGTGCTGATCAAAGCACTGGACCTGAAAACCCCAGGCCGTGAAGATGCAACTGAAGACAGCAAAGCAGGTGTGACCAGCGAAATGGCTCCGGCCCTGGTTGCAGCGTTCGGTGGCAAAGAGAACATCACTAACCTGGACGCGTGTATCACTCGTCTGCGTGTGAGCGTTGCCGATGTTGCGAAAGTAGACCAGCCGGGTCTGAAAAAACTGGGCGCAGCGGGCGTGGTTGTTGCAGGTTCTGGTGTTCAGGCAATCTTCGGTACTAAATCCGATAACCTGAAAACCGAAATGGATGAGTACATCCGCAACAGCTAAGCTGTGAGCAGGGGAGACTAAGGCAGCCGAATGGCTGCCTTTTTTATTGCTGCTGTTTGTTGTGCCGGGTAAGGCGCAGCCGCCACCCGGCTAAACACTCAGAAGTCGTAGCTCGCGCTCACCGAGACGTTCAGCGGTGCGCCATAAACCACATAAGAGCCGACGTAATCGTAATACTCTTTGTCAAACAGGTTGTTGACGTTAGCCTGGACGGCAAACTCTTTGGTGACCTGATAACGGCTGAACAGGTTAACCAGCCCGTAACTGCCTTGCTCTGCGCGGGATTGTCCCGCCGGGCCGCCGTCCACATCCGTCCACACCTTATTCTGCCAGTTTACGCCACCGCCCACGGTCAGTTCTGGCAGCATTGGCAGTTGATAACGGGTAAACAGCTTCATGGTTGTGCGCGGCTGATCGGAGCTGACTGCGTTGCCGTTTTTATCTTCAGCAATGTAGCGGGTTGCGCCGAACGTTAGCTGCCAGTTATCCGTCAGCGCGCCGTTAAGCTCGAACTCAATCCCTTTACTCACCACACCGTCCAGCGATTCATAAATGGATTCACCGCTCGGCATGTAGGTATAAGTGTTGCTCGCCACGTTATCCTGTTCAATGCGGAAAATTGCCAGCGAGGTGGTCAGGCGGGTATTGAACCAGTCCGCTTTCACACCGGCTTCATAGCTTTTACCCGTGGTTGGGTCGAGGTAACGACCACTGGCATTACGCTTGTCCTGAGGCTGGAAGATTGAGGTATAGCTGACGTAAGTCGACCAGTCTTCATTAATGTCGTAGACCAGGCCCGCGTAAGGCGTGACGTCATCTTTGGTACTTTCCAGACGGGTGTCCGGAGAGCCCGCCGGGTTATAGCGAATGTTATAGTTGGTATAGCGCGCCCCGAGGATCAGGTGCAGCGGATCGGCCAGCGAGAAGCGGGCGGAAGTATAGGCCGATGACTGACGGATGTCGTCCTGGCTGTAGAGCTTCCATGGCGTCCACTGAGGATCGGCAATATCCCCGTTCCAGTTTTTGAAATTACCCACGTCGACCATGCCGTATAACGCATCCGGCATCCTATTGTCATAATGGTTGCGCTGGCGGCTGAAGCTGCCGCCAAACATCATTTCGTGCTGACGGCCAAAGAGATCGAATCCACCACGCAGGAAGGCATCAACCGCATCCTGTTTGCGCTCGCCTTTGTTCCAGCCACCATAGCCCACCATGCCTGCACCGGTCGCTTGATCGGGATAGCCGGACATATACATCAGTTTGCTGTCGAAATTCGTATCAGCATGCATGCCGTTGATGTGGGCTTCCCAGCCGTTGTCAAAGCGCTGAGTCAGGTTGGCGAAAATGCGGGTGTTGTCTTTATCCGAATATGCCCACTTTGGCGCTACGGTCTGGCTACGATCGTAATGGGTTTTACTCCCGTCGCTGTTCCAGGTTGGCAATCCGCCCCAGGTCGGATCCTCGGTGTTGCTTTCCTGGTATTCATAGCCGACAGAAAGGGTCGTGCTGTCGGTCACATCCGCATCCACCACGCCGTAGAGGAATTTTTTACGGTAGTGGTAGTTATCAACAAAGCTGTCGTTATCCTGATAGCCCGTAATCAGGCGGCCGCGTATCTTGCCGGACTCCACCAGCGGCGCCTGCAGATCCAGCACGTAGCGCTGTTTATCCCAGCTACCGTAGCTGGCACTGACATTACCTTTGAATTCATTGCTGTCTGCATGTTTGCGCACCATATTGACATAGGCCGCCGGGTTTCCCGTCCCGGACATCAGGCCGGTTGCGCCGCGTACCACTTCGATACGGTCATAAATCGCGGTATCGGCGGCAGTATCGCCGAAGTTCCACACTTCGCTGATGGAGGTCGGCAGGTCATCGTACGCATAGTTACTCACGAAGAATCCGCGTGAGTAAAATACGGTACGGTCGCTGTCCTGAACCTGCGCCGTCACGCCAGTGGTATTAGTTAACACCTGGCCGATAGACTGCAGGTTTTGATCCGCCATGCGCTGCTGGCTGATGACGCTGACGGACTGCGGAATATCGCGAGGCACGAGGAGCAGTTTGGTCCCGGTGGTGGTGGTCTTGACGCTGTAGTCCCGATCCTGCCCGTCGGACAAGGCAGGCGCGTTATCGAAACTGCCATCAACCACAACGGTATCTTCGTCTGTGGAGGCAGCAAAACTCACGGCTGGCATCAATGCCATAGCAATACAGGCTGCCAGCAACGAAGGCGTTGCGACAGGCTGACGTTGCCCATCCCTGGTATGATGATTGAAAGACATGATCAAACCCTTAAGAACGGTGAAGGTTGGTAGCATCAGTCCCGCGATCGCGGTCTGACGTCGTTTTCTATGTTAAAAATGCGCATGAAAATGCAAATGCGAAATATACGCATTGCCATTAATGCTGTAAACAGATGTGTCGAGCGGAACTGAAATAATGTTTCAGCCAGTGAATACGCCTGAGCGGTCACTCTTCATTCAGCTGATGAAGATTCAGGAAAGAATTCGGGGGAGAAGGTTGAAAGGACAGGAGAAACTCGCTCATACTCTTGGATTGTGTCACACAGTCTTCCCGAGAGTGTGTTATCAGCGGACGCACCACGCCAGATTTTACAAAAAAGGAAAAGGTCATGGCTGAAGAAACGATTTTCAGTAAAATTATCCGTCGCGAAATCCCCTCGGATATCGTCTATCAGGATGAACTGGTGACGGCTTTCCGGGACATTTCCCCCCAGGCACCCACGCACGTCCTTATCATTCCCAATATTCTGATTCCGACCGTAAATGACGTAAAAACCGAGCACGAAGTGGCGTTAGGTCGTATGCTGACGGTGGCGGCGAAAATTGCCGAGCAGGAAGGCATAGCGGAAGACGGTTACCGTCTGATCATGAACTGTAATCGTCATGGCGGCCAGGAAGTTTATCATATTCACATGCATCTGCTGGGTGGACGTCCTCTGGGGCCGATGCTGGCACACAAAGGTCTTTGACATGTTTAAAGGGCGTATTGCAGCGCTGGTAATGACGATGATGATTGTGGGATGCAGCACGCGCCCGGCGATCCCCGTGAGCGATGAACAGACGCTGGTGATGGAGTCCTCCGTGCTGGCGGCGGGTATTACGGCGCAACAGCCCGCGTTAACCGTCAGTGAAATTAAGTCTTCAGCCTCCTCTGCGCTCTTTAACGAACGAAATGAACCCGTGACGGTCCACTACCGTTTTTTCTGGTATGACGTAAGAGGTCTTGAAATGCATCCGCTGGAGGCGCCGCGCAGCGTCACCCTTCCGGCGAGGTCGTCGGTAACGATCTATGACAGCGCCAGCTATTTGGGTGCACATAAGGTAAGACTTTATCTTTATCTGTAAGGGGTGAACTTTGATTAAAAATTTGAGCCGTTATGCTCTCGTGACAGCTTTCGCTCTGTTTCTGGCAGGGTGTGTGACCCGTACTGAACAGCCTGCACCTGTAGAAGAGGCTAAACCGGGTACTGAGCAGCCGACAACGCCAACGGAGCCACAGCCAACCGTGCCGTCTGTACCGTCCATTCCGTCACAGCCTGGTCCAATTGAGCACCCGGACCAGACGTCACAGCCTACGCCGCGCGTGCGCCATTATGACTGGAACGGTGCAATGCAACCGATGGTCGGTAAAATGCTGCAGGCACAGGGCGTGACGGCAGGCGGCGTGCTGCTGGTCGACAGCGTTAACAACCGTACTAACGGTTCGCTGAACGCGGGCGAAGCGACGGAAACCCTGCGCAATGCCCTGGCGAACAACGGCAAGTTTACGCTGGTCTCTGCTCAGCAGCTTGCGGTGGCCAAACAGCAACTCGGCCTGTCGCCGCAGGATAGCCTCGGCACCCGCAGCAAGGCGATTGGGATTGCCCGCAACGTTGGCGCCCAGTATGTGCTGTACTCTAATGCGACCGGCAACGTGAATACCCCAGCCCTGCAGATGCAGCTGATGCTGGTTCAGACAGGCGAAATTATCTGGTCAGGTAAAGGTGCGGTTACGCAACAATGACAGCACGCGTGATGCGATCCTGACGCGCTATTTTCCGCAGTACCGCCTTATCGCGCCGCAGGCCCACTCCGGGCTTGGCGGCGCGAGTTGTATTCTGGAGCAGGGTGCGCACCGTCTGGTCTTACGGCATAATCACGATCCCTTCGCGCCCGCTTTCCATTTTCGTCGTCAGTTTCGTGCCCTCAGACGTCTTCCGTCGGATCTCGTGCCGGAACCCCGTTTTTTCCGACAGGGCTGGATGGCCGTCGACTATCTTGAGGGCGAGGTGAAAAGCGCGCTGCCGGACACCCCGGAGCTCGCGGCGATGCTGTATCATCTGCACCAGCAACAGCGTCTGGGGTGGCGAATCGCGTTACTTCCGCTGCTTGAGCACTACTGGCAGCAAGCCTCCCCGAAAAGACGTACCCCAGTCTGGCTTGCGCATCTCAAACGGCTGCGTAAAGCGGGCGAGCCGCAACCGATTCGGCTCTCACCGTTACATATGGATGTGCACGCCGGGAACATTGTGCATACGTCAGGAGGAGCCAGACTTATTGACTGGGAATATGCCGGAGACGGCGATGTGGCGCTGGAGTTGGCCGCGGTCTGGACGGAAAGTGACGCCGCGCGGCTGACGCTCATCAGAGAGTATGCCAGAGTAGCGCATATTGACGCCGACGCGCTGGCTCGTCAGGTGAGACGCTGGCGACCCTGGGTCATTATGCTGATGGCGGGCTGGTTTGAAATGCGCCTTCAGCAGTCCAGAGAAAAACAATTTATTGCGCTGGCAAACGATGCCTGGCGTCAGTTACAAACGAAAGGATAAGAGAGGTGAGTGTGGGTCCAGTCATGTTGAATGTTGAAGGGTTTGAGCTGGATGCGGAGGAGCGTGACATTCTGGCGCATCCGCTGGTTGGCGGCCTGATCCTGTTTACCCGCAACTATCACGATCCGGCGCAGTTGCGTGAACTGGTGCGTCAGATCCGCGCGGCATCGCGCAATCATCTGGTGGTGGCCGTCGATCAGGAAGGTGGACGCGTGCAGCGTTTTCGCGACGGTTTTACCCGTTTGCCGGCTGCCCAGTCTTTTGCCGCGCTGCTCGGTACGGAAGAGGGGGGCAAACTGGCGCAGGAAGCGGGCTGGCTGATGGCCTGCGAGATGATAGCCATGGATATCGATATCAGTTTTGCCCCGGTACTTGATGTGGGCCATATCAGCGCCGCTATTGGCGAGCGCTCATACCATGAAGATCCGCGTATTGCGCTGGCAATGGCGACCCGATTTATCGACGGGATGCACGATGCAGGTATGAAAACCACCGGCAAACACTTCCCGGGCCACGGGGCCGTGACGGCGGATTCCCACAAAGAGACCCCGCGCGATCCGCGCCCGGAAGCGGAAATTCGTGCCAAAGATATGTCGGTGTTCCGTTCACTTATCACCGATAACAAACTTGACGCTATCATGCCTGCCCACGTGATTTACAGCGACGTCGACCCGCGGCCGGCCAGTGGCTCTCCGCACTGGCTGAAAACCGTATTGCGCCAGGAGCTGGGTTTCAATGGCGTGATTTTCTCCGACGATTTGTCGATGGAAGGGGCGGCAATTATGGGCAGCTATGCAGAACGCGGTCAGGCGTCGCTGGACGCAGGTTGCGATATGATCCTGGTCTGCAATAATCGTAAAGGGGCTGTTAGCGTGCTGGATAACCTGTCGCCGATCAATGCAGAGCGTGTTACACAATTGTATCATAAAGGTTCATTTAGCCGTCAGGATCTGATGGATTCGGCGCGCTGGAAGACGGTCAACGCCCGGCTTGAAGACCTGAATGAGCGCTGGCAGGCGCACAAAGCCAGCCTGTAATCCCTCCCGGAAGGCGTAGCATGGTGAGAAGACAATGATCATCTATTTACACGGTTTTGACTCAAACAGTCCAGGTAATCATGAGAAGGTGTTGCAGCTGCAGTTTATCGATCCCGATGTCCGGTTGATCAGCTACAGCACGCGCCATCCGAAGCATGATATGCAGCATCTGCTCAAAGAAGTGGACAAGATGCTGCAGCTTAATATCGACGATCGCCCGCTGATTTGCGGCGTGGGCCTGGGTGGCTACTGGGCAGAGCGGATTGGTTTTCTGTGCGACATTCGCCAGGTTGTATTTAATCCTAACCTTTTCCCGAATGAGAACATGGAAGGCAAAATTGACCGCCCGGAAGAGTACGTCGATATTGCCACCAAGTGCGTCAGTAATTTTCGCGATAAAAACCGCGACCGGTGTCTGGTGATCCTTTCGCGTAATGATGAGGCGCTCAACAGCCAACGGGCTGCGGAGCTTCTGCATCATTACTATGAGATTGTCTGGGATGAAGAACAGACCCATAAGTTCAAGAACATCTCCCCACATCTGCAGCGCATAAAAGCCTTTAAAACGCTGGGCTAAGTCACAGTCAGTCACCTCCGGAACCCGGTCGCTAATGTGTACCGGGTTTCTTTTTGTCCAGAATTGTCTACTTTTAAGCCATCAAAACTTGATGCATATCAATTTTGGTATGACCAATGCGCCTGACGTGGTATTCTCAATTCACCTGAATGGTTTCAGTGCTGTAACCTGTTGTTAATTAAGGGTTATTTTTATAACTTTTAATTAACAATTGGTTAATAATTTGAGGGGGTCACGTTGACTACGCCATTGAAAAAGATAGTGATTGTAGGCGGTGGTGCTGGCGGGCTGGAGCTGGCCACACAATTGGGTAAAAAGCTGGGTCGCGGTAAAAAAGCCAAAATCACGCTGGTGGATCGTAACCACAGTCACCTGTGGAAACCGTTGCTGCACGAAGTGGCGACCGGATCGCTGGATGAGGGCGTGGACGCGCTGAGCTATCTGGCGCACGCACGCAATCACCATTTCCAGTTCCAGCTGGGTTCCGTGGTGGATATCAACCGTGAAAGCAAAACCATCACCCTGGCAGAGCTGCGTGATGAAAAAGGCGAGCTGCTGGTTCCTGAACGCAAACTGGCGTATGACACGCTGGTAATGGCGCTGGGCAGTACCTCTAACGATTTCAACACGCCGGGCGTGAAAGAGCACTGTATCTTCCTTGATAACCCGCACCAGGCACGTCGTTTCCATCAGGAGATGCTGAACCTGTTCCTGAAGTACACCAATAACATGGGTGCGAATGGCAAGGTTAACATTGCCATTGTCGGCGGCGGGGCAACGGGGGTAGAGCTCTCTGCTGAGCTGCACAATGCGGTGAAACAGCTGCACAGCTACGGCTATAAAGGGTTAACAAACGACGCGCTGAACGTCACGCTGGTCGAAGCCGGTGAACGCATCCTCCCGGCGCTGCCTCCGCGTATCTCCGGTGCGGCGCACAATGAACTCACCAAACTGGGTGTGCGGGTGCTGACACAGACGATGGTGACCAGCGCCGACGAAGGCGGTCTGCACACCAAAGACGGCGAGTACATCAAAGCGGATCTGATGGTCTGGGCGGCAGGTATCAAAGCGCCTGATTTTATGAAAGATATCGGTGGTCTGGAAACGAACCGCATTAACCAGCTGGTGACGGAGCCAACGCTGCAAACCACGCGCGACCCGGAAATCTTTGCGATTGGCGACTGTGCTTCCTGCGCGCGCCCTGAAGGTGGCTTCGTGCCGCCGCGTGCTCAGGCTGCACACCAGATGGCAAGCCTGGTGCTGCATAATATTCTGGCGCAGTACAAAGGCAAACCGATGAAGACGTATGTCTATAAAGACCACGGCTCTCTGGTATCGCTGTCCAACTTCTCTACCGTCGGTAGCCTGATGGGTAACCTGATGCGTGGCTCGATGATGGTAGAAGGGCGCATAGCACGCTTTGTCTATATTTCACTGTACCGTATGCACCAGATCGCACTGCACGGCTACTTCAAAACGGGTCTGATGATGCTGGTGGGCAGAATCAACCGCGTCATCCGTCCGCGTCTTAAACTCCACTAATCTTTCACTCCCTCCGGGCCCTCCGGAGGGAGTTTTTAGCATATCATGCTGCCGGTCATGGATTAGGTGCTTAAGAGTTCTCCTAAACATGATATATCCCTCTCCAGTGTCCACTTTTTGATCCTTTGTCTTATTGGCGAAGCCGTGGCTTCATTGCAAAATTGTTACCAATAGCAACAAAGGAGGAAGTCCCGTGAATAAATCTATGTTGGCGGGTATAGGGATTGGTGTCGCAGCGGCGTTAGGTGTGGCTGCTGTTGCCAGTCTCAACGTATTAGATCGCGGCCCGCAGTATGCGCAGGTGGTTTCTGCTACTCCCATTAAAGAAACCGTAAAAACCCCTCGTCAGGAGTGCCGTAACGTCTCCGTGACCCACCGTCGTCCGGTACAGGATGAAAACCGTATTGCCGGCTCTGTTCTGGGTGCAGTAGCGGGTGGGGTAATTGGTCACCAGTTTGGCGGTGGCCGGGGTAAAGATGTCGCGACCGTCGTTGGTGCGCTGGGTGGCGGCTATGCCGGCAACCAGGTGCAGGGTGCGATGCAGGATAACGATACTTACACCACGACTCAGCAGCGTTGTAAAACCGTCTATGACAAGTCGGAGAAAATGCTGGGTTATGACGTGACCTACAAAATTGGCGATCAGCAGGGCAAAATCCGTATGGATAAAGACCCAGGAACGCAAATCCCACTGGATGGAAATGGCCAGCTGGTACTGAATAACAAAGTGTAAAAAAGATGTTCTCTGAACTTAGCTCCTCAAGCGCTCAGGCTGAGGAGCTTTTTTTTACCTCAAATTTTGAGGAGTTCAGGCCACAAGCGTAGTGTGGTTTCGGTTATATTCTGCAGTTTTTCCAGCGTCGCGCCTTCACGCGCGCTGATCGACATACCCTGCAAAATACAGCTCAGGTACTGCGCCAGCATCTGCGGCTGACAATGCGCGGGAATTTCACCGCGCTGCTGGCGTTGAGCCAGAAATGCGCTGAGGGTCTCTTCCTGCATGGCATGACGCGATTTCACCGTATTGGCGATCTCTTTCGACGCTGCCGCCAGGGTGGCGGAGGTGTTAATCATAAAGCAGCCCGCGGGTGTATCTTTACTGGTGAAGCAGGTGGCAACGGCGGTGAAGTAATCCCGTAGCGCCTGTTCAACGCTTTTCTCTTCACAAAACAGCTGGGCTTCGTGTTTCGCTGCAAAGCGCGAAATGTATCTGTCCAGCACTGCCCTGAACAGCCCCTCTTTGTTGGTAAATTCAGCATAGAGCGTCGGTGCTTTGGCGCCGGTGGCTTCTACCAGATCGGAAAGCGAGGTCGCTTCATACCCATGTTGCCAGAAGAGAGTCATGGCCTTATCAAGCGCTGCATCCCTGTCAAACACTTTTGGTCGGCCACGGCTTTTCTTCGCACAACTCGTGACGTCGGTTGTCATTTGCCGTTGGTCCTCTGTTGATTTGTTGAATAACCATTATAAAAATAAACGCAACCCACCACCAGTGCAGAATGCTTAAAAATAAATTAATCATATATGTATGAAAATTAACGACTTTAAAAATTAATTAATGCTCGTTATAAAATTGTGTTGACGCGTGAGCTGGATCACATTTATGATTTACCTATCGATCGTTAACTAAATCGCTAACGACCTCCAAATTCATCTGCCAAAGGTAAACATCATGAAAAACGTAAAAACCCTCATCGCTGCAGCCGTACTGAGTTCACTTTCTTTCGCAAGCTTTGCTGCTGTACAAGTTCAGTCAACGCCAGCCGATCAGCATAAAGTCGGGACGATCTCTGCGTCTGCCGGGACTAACCTGGGTTCACTGGAAGATCAGCTGGCACAAAAAGCGGAAGCAATGGGTGCAAAATCCTACCGCATCACCTCTGTGACCGGTCCTAACACGCTGCACGGCACGGCTGTCATCTACAAATAAGCCGGGCATAAACCCTCATTTATGCCACTGCAATAAAAAACGCCCTGCTAAGCAGGGCGTTTTGCGTTCTGTTTTACATCGACTGCTGAACGATATCGTGATGCCGGGTGACATCGGTCGGCATGCCTGACCGGGCCTCCATCGCACGTTCCATCACCTGGCTCTCGGTATTCGCATTCGTTTTAAAGCTCACCATCGCAGCATCTAGGTTAATGGGTAACGTCTGCGGATCGTCGCCGATATTTTTTGAGAGCGGCTGGTGAATCTCGACCAGTCGTACGCCGCCCGGCTCCTCAGAGACTTTAATCGGCGTATTGATAATATTCACTTTAGTCCCTGGCGTAACGACGTTGAACAGCGTTTTGATATCGTCATCGCGCAGACGAATACAGCCGGAGCTGACGCGCATGCCGATGCCAAAGTCGGCATTCGTTCCGTGCAGCAGGTAAACCCCACCGTATGCCGCCAGGCGGATCGCGTGGTGCCCCATTGGGTTATCCGGGCCAGCCGGAACAACCGCGGGAAGATCGATGCCCTGGGCTTTATAACGGGCGCGAATGTTGGCCGTTGGCGTCCAGGTTGGATTCGCCCGTTTATCCGAGACGGTCGTCACCATCGTCGGTGTCAGGGTGTCGCCGCCCAGTTGACCGATACCGATAGGGTAGACGGTCACTTCATTTTTACCCGGCGGATAATAATAGAGACGTAACTCAGCCAGGTTTATGACGATCCCCTCGCGCGGGGCATCCGGCAGGAGAGTTTGTAACGGGATCGTCAGTACGCTGCCCGCGCGCGGGACATACGGATCGACGCCGGGGTTCGCCTGCAGCAGAGCCAGAAAACCGACGTTATATTTTTTGGCAATGGCTTCCAGTGAACCGCCATTATTTTCAACCACATGAAAGCGGTTTTCCCCGACCAGCTTGCTGCCAGGCGGTGGAAGAGGCCAGGTGTTTGCGCGAGCGGGAAGTGCAACCGCGACGGCGGCAGCCAGCGTAAACAGGGTTATCCAGCGGGTAAAACGCGAAGAGGTCATCATCACCATAATCCATATAAATGATAAGGTTATTGTTTTATAAGGTGTTAATGATAATTATGGCGAAAGGGTGTGTCGGGAAGATCGGGTGAAGTGCAAAGAGTTTGTAAATTGTCCCCCCGGCAGCACTGGCTAACGGGGGGAGGTCAGATTACGCGACCGCGTTCTCTTCGAGCTGCCGCATAAAGTTACGCACCCAGTCCATACGGGTTTTGCGATCCGCCAGCTCCTGGGTAAATTTCAGACGGGTTGGCCCATCCAGGCGGAAATACTGCGGCTGTTTTTGCAGCAGGCCAATCAGCCACATCGGGTTGACGTGGTTCTTCTCGGCGAATTCAATGACGCCGCCTTTTTCATTACCTTCAAGTTTGCGGATCCCCAGCTTCTGCGCCTGCTGGCGCAGCCGCGCGATATCCAGCAGATTTCTCGCCGCATCGGGCAGCAGGCCAAAGCGGTCAATCAGTTCCACTTTGATCTCTTCCAGCTCATTTTCATTCTTCGCGCTGGCAATGCGTTTGTAGAATGACAGGCGGGTATTCACATCAGGAATGAAATCATCCGGCAGCAGGGACGGCATACGCAACTCGACCTCGGTCTGCTGGCTGGTGAGATCTTCCAGCGACGGCTCGCGTCCGGCCTTCAGGGCATCAACCGCGTTTTCCAGCAGCTCCATATAGAGCGAGAAGCCGATGGTTTCCATGGAGCCGCTCTGATCCTCGCCCAGCAGTTCGCCGGCACCACGGATCTCAAGATCGTGCGTGGCCAGCGCAAAGCCTGCACCGAGGTCTTCCAGCGAGGCGATGGCTTCCAGACGCTTTTGCGCGTCGGTGGTCATCGCTTTCGGATGCGGGGTCAATAGCCAGGCGTAAGCCTGATGATGCGAACGGCCGACGCGACCGCGCAGCTGATGAAGCTGCGCCAGACCAAAGTGATCCGCACGCTCAATAATGATGGTATTCGCCGTCGGGATATCAATGCCGGTTTCAATGATGGTGGTACACACCAGTACGTTAAAGCGCTGGTGGTGGAAGTCGTTCATCACCCGCTCCAGCTCGCGCTCGCGCATCTGCCCGTGGCCGATGGCAATACGCGCTTCCGGTACCAGCTCGGCCAGCCTGTCCGCGGCTTTCTGGATATTTTCAACGTCGTTATAAAGATAATAAACCTGGCCCCCGCGCAGTACCTCACGCAGGATCGCCTCGCGTACCACCAGATTATCGTACTCGCGGACAAAGGTTTTCACCGCCAGACGACGCGCCGGTGGTGTGGCGATAATCGACAGATCGCGCATGCCGCTCATCGCCATGTTCAGCGTACGCGGAATTGGCGTTGCGGTCAGGGTCAGAATATCGACGTCGGCGCGCATCGCTTTGATGCGTTCTTTATGGCGCACCCCGAAGCGGTGCTCTTCATCGACGATCAGCAGCCCCAGATCTTTCCACTTCACGTCGCTTTGCAGCAGCTTGTGCGTACCTATCAGAATATCGATTTTGCCTTCGCTTGCCTGTTCGAGGATCTGCGTCTGCTCTTTGGCGCTGCGAAAACGTGACAGCATCTCAATGCGCACCGGCCATTTGGCGAAACGGTCGCGGAAGTTGTCGAAGTGCTGCTGGGCGAGCAGGGTGGTCGGCACCAGCACCGCCACCTGCTTGTTGTTTTCAACCGCCAGGAAGGCGGCGCGCATCGCCACTTCGGTCTTGCCGAAGCCGACGTCGCCGCAGACTAAGCGGTCCATCGCCAGCGGCTGGCACATGTCGCTCAATACGGCGTTGATGGCCTGGGCCTGATCCGGCGTGGTTTCAAACGGGAAACTGTCGCAGAACAGCTGGTACTGCTCTTTATCATGCTTAAAGGCGAAGCCCTCTTTGGCCGCGCGCTGGGCGTAGATATCCAGCAGCTCGGCCGCCACGTCGCGTACTTTCTCCGCCGCTTTCTGGCGCGCGCGAGCCCAGGCATCGCCGCCCAGCTTGTGCAGCGGGGCGTTATCCTCCGCGCCACCCGCGTATCGGCTGATCAGATGCAGGGATGACACCGGAACATACAGTTTGGCGTCGTTGGCGTAGGTCAGCATCAGGTATTCACCTTTGATGCCGCCGGCTTCCAGCGTGGTCATTCCCTGATAGCGCCCAACGCCATGTTCCAGGTGAACAATGGGCTGGCCCGGATGCAGTTCGGCCAGGTTACGGATCAGCGTGTCCGGGTTAATGGTTCGACGGCTGTCCTGACGGCGCCGCGCGACGCGCTCACCCAGCAGATCGCTTTCGCAAATCAGCGCCAGGTTGTTGAGCGTATCAATAAACCCGTGTTCGGCGGCACCAATCATCAGATAACGGCCGTTTCCGGCCGCGTCGCTGAGGCGCTGAATGCGTTTCGGCGCAACTTTTATTCGCCCCAGCAGCTCGCCGAGTGCTTCGCGGCGGCCTTCACTCTCAACGGAGAACACCACCGGGCCGGTAAAGGACTCCAGGAACTTGCGCAGATTATCCAGCGGCGATTTCTGCTGCGCCTGTACGGCCAGGTCCGGCAGCGTCCGGAAGGCGAGGTTGGTGTTGGCGGCCTTATCGGCAAGCGAATCGGTTTTGAGCTGGATCCGCGGCCAACGCTTCAGCTCCGCATTGAGTTCGTCGGTACGCAGCCACAGCGCTTCCGGCGGCAGCAGCGGACGCATCGGGTCAACGCCCCGGTTTTCGAAGCGGGCGCGGGTTTCGCTTTCGAAACGGCTGGCGCTGGCGTCGATATCGCCGGTGTTCACAATCAGCGTATTTGCCGGGAAGTAGCTGAACAGGGCAGGTAGCGGCTCGTTAAAGAACAACGGCTGCCAGTATTCGATCCCGGCCGGGAGCGTGCCTTTGCTGACCTGCTGATAGATGTGCTCGGCATCACGCTTCACGTCGAACTTATCGCGCCACTGGCTGCGGAACAGTTCGATGGCAGTTTTGTCCGTCGGGAATTCATGTGCGGGCAGTAAGTTAATGGACTCTACTTCCTCCAGCGTGCGCTGGGTGTCGGCGTCGAACACGCGCAGGCTGTCGATTTCATCATCGAAGAAATCGAGACGATACGGCTGGTCGCTGCCCATAGGATACAGATCAAGCAGTGCGCCACGGGTTGCGTATTCCCCGTGCTCCATCACCTGATCGACATGGCGATAGCCGGCACCGTCAAGCTGCTCGCGCAGGGCATCACGGGACAGGCGCTGGCCTTTTTTCATCACCAGCGCATGACCATGCAGATAGCTGTGCGGACAGACGCGCTGCATCAGGGTATTCACCGGCACAATCAGCACACCGCGCTGCATGGTCGGCAACTGGTAGAGCGTCGACAGGCGCGAGGAGATGATCTCCTGATGCGGAGAGAAGCTGTCATACGGCAGCGTTTCCCAGTCGGCCAGGCTGAACACCAGGCTATCGGTGAACTGGCGGATTTCGTCGTGCAGGCGCAGGGCATTTTGCATATCCGGGGCAACAAGCACCACCGGGCCGGGGTGTCGTTCAGCAATTTCTGCCACCAGCGTGGCGCACGCCGCGCCCGTAAGTTCACCCAACTGGCGCTGGTCGCCCGCTTTGACAGGCAAGGAATAACGATAGTGTTCAGGCATGGCTATGTCAGAGTCTCTTATGGATATACCAACAGTATTGGGGCATATCACTGATACGCAATGTCTTTATTATCCTCGATCGTTTTACATAAGCAAATTGTAACCGCACGGGGTGACTTTCCGCCCCCAAAACGGGGGGCGGAGAAGGCATTAGCGGGGGGACGGTGACAGGGAGAGCGTTGACGGAGGAGAGAAGAAAAGATCGCCAAACAGCGCGGTGGAGAGTTTGCGCACCCCGAGCCCGGCAAGGGTGCAGATAAGCAGGCTGGCAAACGGATAGACCAGAATTAAGCCCAGCTCTGCCCAGACCGGCCAGTATGCGGCATTCATCTCGCCAATCAGGAACAGGCTGAAGGCCTCAATGAGGATGCGGTGGGTGGTATAGATCGCAATGGTGTTGGAGCCAATCACGTTCAGCAGATTGTTGGGATGCACGGCGTAACGCTGCTCAATACTGTAGAAAAGCTTCATGATCAACACAATCGACAGCAGGGAAAGCAGGAGAGAAACGTTAGCAAACCACAGCACCACGGAGACGGCGGCGAACGCCCCTGTCGCCAGCCACGTGCGGCGCAGGTTGAAACTTTTCATCCACGCCATCAGCTCTGCGCCATACCACGCTCCGAGGCTGTAGTAGATCATGTTGCGAACTACGCTGTTCATTCCCCACCACGGCAACGGCAGGAAGTTGATCGCGACGCTCGCCAGTGCCAGCAGCCCGAGAACCGGTAGCTTCCAGCGGCTCAGCAGTTTACACAGCGTGAAGTAGACGACCAGAGCATACAGATACCACAGGCTGGTGCTGGCGGTGAGCATACCGCGTACAAATCCTGAGAGGGAATCGGCGTAGGCCGCGTTCGAGGAGGTGGCAAGCTCACGATCGGGCGCCAGCCAGGCATTCAGGTGGGTCAATGCCTGCCATTGCAGAATCCCCCACAGGACCAGAACCCAGACAATGCTCCAGATCCGTTTGTCGAGACTGGTTCGCCAGTTCACCTCATCGATATAACGACGGATCAGATAGCCGGAGATAAAGAAGAATACCGGCATGCGGAATGGGGCGAGGTAGAGATTAAAATAGACCCAACATTTCGCGAGAAGGCCGGATAGCGGGTGTTGCAGCCCGCTCAGGTGCGGATAAAAGGTGATGACCGAATGATAGATAACCACCAGGCAGATACACAGCCCTTTTATCTGGTTAATCCATAATGCTTTTTGCTTCATTGTTCGCGACTACCTTAAATTGCCATAAACGAACGAGCAATTGTTGTGAAATGAAACCGGGATGTAACGGGTAACAGTCTGTATCAGGAGGTTTTTCGGAAAAGGTGGAGGTTGCGAGGCGACAATTCAGACAATAGCACGCTGATTTATCTGAATTTTTCAGAAAAATGATTACCAAAGCTTACGGTTTCAGTCATTTACGCTTAACGGATTCGCTTATATACTCGTGGGTCTGCTATCAGCAAACAGACGGATTTCATGTATCAACCTGTCGCACTCTTCATAGGCTTACGTTACATGCGTGGGCGCGCCGCGGACCGCTTCGGTCGCTTTGTCTCCTGGCTTTCGACTATTGGCATTACGCTCGGCGTGATGGCACTGGTGACGGTCCTTTCCGTCATGAATGGCTTCGAGCGCGAGCTGCAAAACAACATCCTGGGGCTGATGCCGCAGGCCGTTCTCTCCTCCACCAACGGTTCGCTGAACCCGCAACAGCTGCCGGAAAGTGCGGCGAAGTTACAGGGTGTCACGCGCGTTGCGCCGTTAACAACCGGCGACGTGGTGCTGCAAAGCGCCCGCAGCGTGGCGGTCGGCGTCATGCTGGGTATTGACCCTGCACAAAACGATCCGCTGACGCCGTACCTGGTTAACGTGAAGCAGACCGATCTGGCCGCCGGAAAATACAACGTTATTCTGGGTGAGCAGCTTGCCGGCCAGCTTGGCGTCAACCGTGGCGACCAACTGCGTGTGATGGTGCCCTCTGCCAGTCAGTTTACGCCGATGGGGCGCCTGCCAAGCCAGCGCCTGTTTAACGTAATTGGTACCTTTGCCGCCAACAGCGAAGTCGATGGTTATCAGATGCTGGTTAACATTCAGGATGCTTCGCGCCTGATGCGTTACCCGGCAGGGAACATCACGGGCTGGCGCCTGTGGCTCGACGCGCCGCTGAAGGTTGATACCCTCAGCCAGCAAAAACTGCCGGACGGCACCAAATGGCAGGACTGGCGCGAACGTAAAGGCGAACTGTTCCAGGCCGTGCGTATGGAAAAAAACATGATGGGGCTGCTGTTGAGCCTGATCGTGGCCGTGGCCGCTTTTAACATCATCACTTCGCTGGGTCTGATGGTGATGGAAAAGCAGGGCGAGGTCGCCATCCTGCAAACCCAGGGGCTCACGCCGCGCCAGATCATGGCGGTCTTTATGGTGCAGGGTGCCAGCGCCGGGATTATCGGCGCGCTGCTGGGGGCGGGGCTCGGCGCATTGCTTGCCAGCCAGCTTAATAATTTAATGCCGATCATCGGCGCGCTGCTTGATGGCGCGGCGCTGCCGGTGGCTATCGAGCCGCTGCAGGTTATCGGTATTGCGCTGGCCGCGATGGCCATTGCGCTGCTTTCGACGCTTTATCCTTCCTGGCGCGCTGCCGCCACTCAACCCGCTGAGGCTTTACGTTATGAATAAGATCCTGTTGCAATGCGACAACCTGTCCAAACGCTATCAGGAAGGCGCTGTGCAGACCGACGTGCTGCACAATGTGAGCTTCAGCGTGGGCGAAGGCGAGATGATGGCGATTGTCGGCAGCTCCGGCTCGGGCAAAAGTACGCTGCTGCACCTGCTCGGCGGGCTGGATACCCCAACCAGCGGCGACGTGATTTTTTCCGGCCAGCCGATGAGCAAAATGTCCTCAGCGGCGAAGGCCGAGCTGCGTAATCGCGAGCTGGGCTTTATCTACCAGTTCCACCACCTGCTGCCGGATTTCACGGCGCTGGAAAACGTGGCGATGCCGTTGCTGATTGGCAAAAAGAAACCGGCAGAAATTAACGCCCGCGCCAGCGACATGCTGAACGCAGTAGGGCTGGGTCATCGTGGCAATCACCGTCCGTCGGAGCTTTCCGGCGGCGAACGTCAGCGCGTGGCCATTGCCCGTGCGTTGGTCAACAACCCGCGTCTGGTGCTGGCGGATGAACCGACCGGTAACCTGGATGCGCGTAATGCGGACAGTATTTTCCAGCTTTTAGGTGAACTTAACGCCTCGCAGGGCACCGCGTTTCTGGTGGTCACCCACGATCTGCAGCTGGCAAAACGCATGGGGCGCCAGCTTGAAATGCGCGACGGTCATCTGAATGCAGAACTGACCCTGATGGGAGCGGAGTAATGGCTTCACCGTTATCGTTACTCATCGGGTTACGCTTTAGCCGCGGTCGCCGTCGCGGCGGCATGGTGTCGCTCATCTCCGTCATCTCGACCATCGGTATTGCGCTGGGCGTGGCGGTGTTGATTGTCGGCCTGAGCGCCATGAACGGCTTCGAGCGCGAACTGAATAACCGCATTCTGGCGGTGGTACCGCACGGGGAAATCGAGCCGGTTAACCAGCCCTGGACCCACTGGAGCGATGCGCTCAACAAAGTAGAGAAAGTCCCGGGCATCGCTGCTGCCGCGCCCTATATCAACTTTACCGGGCTGGTGGAGAGCGGGGTAAACCTGCGTGCCATCCAGGTGAAAGGGGTGAACCCTGCCCAGGAAGAGCGTCTGAGCGCGCTGCCGAAATATGTGCAGAACGGCGCGTGGGCAAACTTTAAGGCCGGCGAGCAGCAGATCATCATGGGCAAAGGCGTTGCAGATGCCCTGAAGGTGAAGCAGGGCGACTGGGTGTCGATCATGATCCCGAACGCCAGCGCCGATCACAAATTGCAGCAGCCGAAACGCGTGCGCCTGCACGTCACCGGTATTCTTCAGCTGAGCGGTCAGCTTGACCATAGCTTTGCGATGGTGCCGATGGAAGATGCGCGGCAGTATCTCGACATGGGCGACAGTGTGACGGGCATTGCCATTAAGGTGAACGACGTCTTTAATGCCAACAAACTGGTACGCGACGCGGGCAGCGTGACCAATAACTATGTTTACATCAAAAGCTGGATCGGCACTTACGGGTATATGTACCGTGATATCCAGATGATCCGCGCGATTATGTATCTGGCGATGGTGCTGGTGATTGGCGTCGCGTGCTTTAATATCGTCTCGACGCTGGTGATGGCAGTCAAGGACAAGAGCGGTGACATTGCCGTGCTGAGAACGCTCGGGGCGAAAGACGGTCTTATTCGCGCCATCTTCGTCTGGTACGGTTTGCTGGCAGGATTGTTCGGCAGCCTTTGTGGCGTGGTGATTGGCGTGGTGGTTTCCCTGCAGCTGACGCCAATTATCAACGGCATTGAAAAGCTTATTGGTCACCAGTTCCTGTCGGGTGATATCTATTTTATTGACTTCCTGCCGTCTGAATTGCACTGGCTGGACGTTTTTTATGTGCTGGTTACAGCACTTTTACTGAGTCTGCTGGCAAGCTGGTATCCGGCGCGTCGCGCAAGCCGAATTGATCCGGCGAGGGTATTAAGTGGCCAGTAATTACGTCATGATCTAGCGGCTTTTGGGCCGCCAGGTCAAAAGAGGAATGCACTATGTATTATGGATTTGATATTGGCGGCACCAAGATTGCGCTCGGCGTATTTGATAAAGACCTCAGGCTGCAGTGGGAAACGCGCGTTCCCACGCCGCGCGAGAGTTACGACGAATTTTTAACCGCCATTGCCACGCTGGTGGCGCAAGCAGATGAACGCTTTGGCGTCAAAGGCAGCGTCGGCATTGGTATTCCGGGCATGCCCGAAACCGACGACGGCACGCTGTATGCCGCCAACGTACCTGCTGCAAGCGGCAAACCGCTGCGCGCCGATCTCGCTGCCCGCCTTGAACGCGACGTGCGTTTAGATAACGATGCCAACTGTTTTGCGCTCTCTGAAGCCTGGGATGATGAATTCCGTCAGTATCCATTGGTCATGGGACTGATCCTCGGCACGGGCGTCGGCGGAGGGATCGTGATCAACGGTAAGCCCATCACCGGGCGTAGCTATATCACCGGTGAGTTCGGCCATATCCGCTTGCCGGTGGATGCCCTGGACGTTGTCGGGCGTGAGTTTCCGCTGACCCGCTGCGGCTGCGGCCAGCACGGCTGTATTGAGAACTACCTCTCCGGCCGCGGGTTTGCATGGCTTTACGAACACTTCTATCATCAGAAACTTGAGGCCCCTCAAATCATTACCTTGTGGGAGCAAGGGGATGCGCAGGCGCGTGAGCACGTTGAGCGCTATCTGGATCTGCTGGCGGTATGTCTGGGAAATATTCTCACTATCGTCGACCCGGATCTGCTGGTGATTGGGGGAGGGTTGTCAAACTTCACTGCGATTACGGAACAGTTGTCCGGGCGTTTGCCCCGACATTTATTGCCGGTTGCACGCGTGCCGCGTATTGAACGTGCGCGACACGGGGACGCAGGAGGCATGCGCGGAGCCGCATTCCTTCATCTCACCGATTAGTTTACGAGGTTTCTATGCTGTCGCGTCGCCAGGGTCGACTCAGCCGTTTTCGCAAAAACAAACGCCGCTTACGTGAGCGCTTGCGTCAGCGGATCTTTTTCAGAGACAGAATGATGCCAGAAGCGATGGATAAACCCAGAGTGGTGGTGCTGACCGGGGCGGGGATCTCCGCTGAGTCAGGAATTCGAACCTTCCGCGCGGCGGACGGACTGTGGGAAGAACACCGCGTGGAGGATGTCGCCACGCCGGAAGGTTTTGCCCGCGATCCGGATCTCGTGCAGGCGTTTTACAACGCCCGCCGTCGCCAGCTGCAGCAGCCTGAGATTGCGCCCAATCCGGCGCATCTGGCGCTGGCGAAGCTGGAAGAGGCGCTGGGGGATCGTTTCCTGCTGGTGACGCAGAATATCGACAACCTGCATGAGCGAGCCGGTAACAAAAACATCATCCACATGCACGGTGAGTTGCTCAAAGTTCGCTGTGCCTGGAGCGGCCAGGTGCTGGACTGGAAAGAGGACGTGCTGCCAGAAGACAAATGTCACTGCTGTCAGTTCCCCGCACGCCTGCGCCCGCACGTGGTGTGGTTCGGCGAGATGCCCCTGGGGATGGATGATATTTACAGCGCGCTGGCGATGGCAGACGTGTTTATCGCCATTGGTACATCCGGCCATGTTTACCCGGCGGCGGGGTTTGTTCACGAAGCGCGACTGCACGGCGCCCATACGGTTGAGCTCAATCTGGAGCCAAGCCAGGTGGGCAGCGAGTTTGAAGAGAAACACTACGGTCTGGCAAGCGCGGTCGTCCCGGAATTTGTCGACAAGCTGCTGAAAGGGCTTTAGCGGCAATGGTGTAAAAAGGCACCCGTCCTGCGGGTGCCTGACGATTTACGAATGAAAGAACGCCAGCGTCTTCTCCAGCGATTTAGCCTGCTCGTCCAGTGAGAGCGCCGCGGCTGAGATCTGCTGCACCAGAGAGGCGTTCTGCTGGGTTGTGCTGTCCATCTGATTCACGGCGGTGCTGACCTGGCTAATCCCCCGATTTTGCTCGTCCAGCGCCTGAACGATATCGTTGATCACCAGATGCACATGCGACACCGCCTCGATAACCTGTTTCATCATCACGCCGGTTTCATTGACCAGCTCAACGCCTTTGTTGACGCGGCCAGACGATTCGGCAATGAGCTGAGAAATCTCTTTTGCTGCGTTAGCGCTCCGCTGGGCCAGGTTACGGACTTCACCGGCCACCACCGCAAAACCGCGTCCCTGCTCACCCGCCCGTGCGGCTTCTACGGCAGCGTTTAGCGCCAGGATATTGGTCTGGAAGGCAATGCCATCGACAATGCTGTTGATCTCACCGATCTTACGCGCGCTGTCATCAATCTCGCCGATCACCGTGACAACGTCGTTCACCAGCGTTTCGCCATGTCCGGCGAGGCTGGCGGCGCGGTCGGTCAGCGTGGTCGCTTTGTGCGCATTGTCGGCATTATTCTTCACCGTGGCCGAAATCTCTTCCATGCTGGCCGCGGTTTCCACAATCGCTGCTGCCTGCTCCTCGGTTCGCGAGGCAAGGTCAAGGTTACCTGCCGAAATCTCGCTGGTGCCACCCCGCACGGAATGGCTGGCATCGCTGATGTTGTCGACGATGCGTTTGAGCTGCATCTGCATGGTGTGCAGGGCGTAAAAAATACTGCGAGTATCTCCCGCGCGCACCGGAATTGTATTGTTCAGCTCCCCGCGGGCGACGGCCAGGGCAATTCCGGCGGCGTCAGAAGGTTCGCCACCCACCGGTCGGTCAACTTTACGCGTAAAGATTTGCGCCATGACCAGGCTCACCACTACGATACTGAGCACCATAAGGACAATGGCTTTCAGCAAAAATGCACGCGCCTCGGCCATCACCTCACTGACCGGAGTGACGATGGCCAGCTTCCACGGCGTCTGGCTGTTACCAATTGCAATATCCTGCCAGGTAATAAATGCCTCCTCATTCAGCAGTGGATCGTTTTCCCGGATGACATCATGGCCCGTTATCTTCCCCGCGTAAGGCTTTCCGGTGGCCTGTTTGTCCGGGCTGAATACCACTTTATTTTCCGCTGAGAGGAGCAGGGCATAGCCAGTCCCGTTCCACGGTTTTATTGCCCCAGTCATGGCTTGCAGCGTGGCGAGTGAAAAGTCAGAGGTGACCGATCCCAGAAACTTACCGTCAGCCATAATGGGGGCGGCAATGGAGGTAAGCATGACGTCTACGCCATTGTAGGGGTAGATATAGGGTTCGATGATCACCTCTTTTTGCCGTTGCTTCGGCAGCAGGTAATAATCGCCGCTGCCGGGTGTTTCCAGGTCCGTCAGCAGGTGCAGTGCGGGTTTGCCAGAGGCATCGCGGTCGACATAGCGGGCATAGCGTCCGGCAGGATCCTCTCCGCTCTGTCCGGCAAAGGCGGCATCCTGATGGTCAAACGCGTTGGGCTCAAAAGCCATCGACATGGAGAGAAACTGCGGGTGGGCCGCAAGATAATGGATCAGCAGTTGGTTGAGACTTTGGCGATCGGAGATGCCCGCATCCCGCAGCGCCAGGGCACTGTTGCCCATATCCCTGGCGGCAGCCAGCGCGGAATCCATCTCCTTACTGACCTGCAAAGACTGCACCTCAGCAATCTGGCGGATATGTTTTTTGGCCAGACTGTCCTGCTGCGCCATCCACTGCCACATCATAAAACCAATCGTGGCGGTAAAGCCCACCGTCACGGTGAGAAAAATGGACAATAGCATTAACGTTTTGACGCTCATTTTTGATCTTCGGACCTTGGCGTTTTGCATTCTTATCTCCCGTAATCGTGTGCGTGTCGGTCAGGCACATATTACTTATCGGATATATCACTCTCTTTCTGTAGAGTACCGGGAGTATTTAATTTAAATTCTGAGAATATAAACCCTGTTAATTAGTGTGGATGCTTTTATTTTGTGCATTCAATCAAAATAGTGCTCGATAATGCTCGTTATCGTCGTGTAGAAAGAGGATGCTAATAAATATTAAGTGGTAGAGGAGGATGGGATATGTACGGATTTATCGCCAGACAACCCATTTTTAACCCGGAGATGAAGACGGTCGCCTATGAACTGCTCTTCAGAGAGGGAATGACAAACCGTTTTCCGGATGTCTCGGCGGAATATGCGACATCCAGAATGATATCAGATCAGTTTTTATGTGTACCCGCGCAACGGATCGCCGGGGAGCACACGTCGTTTATTAATTTTCCCTCCCGGATGGTCATCGACCGGAGCGGAGAAGCGCTCGATAAAGAGAGCGTGGTCATTGAGATACTGGAAGATGCGGTTCCGGGGGCTGAGCTGTTGCAGGCCGTCAGAGAGATGAATGCGCACGGCTACCACTTCGCGCTCGATGATTTCACCCTCGCTCCGGAATGGGATGCGTTTTTACCTTATATTTCGGTTCTGAAATTCGATATCAGAAATTATACCTTAGCGCAAATTAAACAGTATCTGGCATCGCGTAAGAACGAGACCGCACATATAAAATATCTCGCTGAAAAAATTGAGACTAAAGAGGAATTTATTCGATTCAGAGATGAAGGATTTTCTCTGTTTCAGGGTTATTTTTTCTGCCGTCCGGAGATGATTAAATATAAACGTTTATCGCAAAATCAGCTTGCGATTTTCCGCCTGCAAATGGAAATCGGACGTAATAAACCTGATTATCGCATTATCGAATCGCTGATAAAAAGTGATCTCACCCTCTCCTGGAAAATTATGCGCTACATGAAGCACACGGCATTTAAACATGTTGGTGCCTGTAATTTCAGCAAGTTAACCCTAAGTGAGGTACTCCGCTATCTTGGGGAGAATCAGCTGAGACGGTTCGTTGCCGTCGTGGTCCTGGCGAGTGCGGACAATGACACCGTCAGCGAGCTTTATCCGTTGAGCATGATGCGTGGGAAATTCTGCGAATTGATCGCAGAGGCGATAAACGAACCGACGCTGGCTGAAAATGCTTTTCTGTGCGGCCTGTTCTCGCTGCTGGATACTCTCCTTGAACTGCCGATGACCGAGTTGATGAAGCAGATTGCGGTGCCGCAGAGCGTGAGCAACGCACTGTGCCATCAGGAGGGGCAGCTAGCTGATATGATCGCACTCTGTCGTTACTACGAGCAGCAGCAGTGGGAGGAGGCGACAAGACTGAGTCGCGCACTGGGGCTGTCGGATGATGATGTGGTCGAGGCGATGAGAAGGGCGACGATTTGGGCTGGCGAGAATGCGGCCAGTTAATGCTTCCTCACGCCGTTAGCACGGCGTGAGGAATAGCGCGATGCCGTTTATCGGCCCGCTTTTAGTTTCTGGTAATACTCTTCGTAGAGGCGGCTGGCGTCACCAACGTCGTTCTGCCATTCCCCTTTGCTGATGGTGTCGGCATCCGGATAGAGTGACTTATCGTTAGCCACTTCAGGCTTCAGCAGCTTGCGTGCCGCGAGGTTCGGTGTCGGGTAGCCAATCGTTTCGGCAACCTGCTTCGCCACGTCCGGGCGCAGCAGGAAGTTAATCAGCTTCAGCGCACCCTCCACGTTTTTGGCATTGGCAGGGATCGCGAGGCTATCCATCCAGAAGATCCCGCCTTCTTTCGGCCACACTACCTCCAGCGGCGTACCGGCCTGACGGGCAACATACGCGGAGCCGTTCCACACCATGCCCAGATTCACTTCGCCTTCCATATACGGGTTTGCCGGGTTATCAGAGTTAAATGCCGCCACGTTAGGCATCAGCTTTTTCAGCTCGTTATAGGCCGCTTCAATCTCTTTTGGGTCCGTCGTATTGCCGGAGTAGCCGAGCTTACGCAGCGCTACCTGGAACACTTCGCGCGCGTCGTCGGTTAACAGCAGGCTGCCTTTGTATTCCGGTTTCCACAGATCGGCCCAGCTTGTAACGGTTTTCGGATCGATAGCCTCGCTGTTGACACCAATTGCGGTTGCGCCCCAGATGTAAGGAATGGAGTAGTCGTTATTCGGGTCAAACGGCTTGTTGAGCATCTCCGGATCGAGATTGTTGAAGTGAGTGAGCTTCGTTTTATCGATCTTCTGAATCATGCCCTCTTTGCGCATTTTGTCGACAAAGTAGGTAGACGGCACCACCAGATCATATGCGCCGTCTTTGTAGGTTTTGAGCTTGGCATACATGGTTTCATTCGACTCGTAGGTCGAGTAGATGACCTTGATGCCCGTCTCTTTCGTAAACTGTTCCAGCAGGCCCGGTGGCACATACTCGGTCCAGTTATAGAAGTAGAGCGTTTTACCGTCATCAGCGTGCGCGGCACCCATGCCAAGTACCAGTGCCGCAGCGGCGAGCATTTTTTTCATTTCATTGTCCCCTGAGATTTTGTTTTATCACGAGCAATAATCTGGCTGGCAATCACCAGAACCAGCGAAAACACCAACAGAATGGTCGCCAGCGCGTTCACTTCAGGTGAGACGCCGACTTTGACCATCGAATAGATCTTCAGTGGCAGGATTTCGTAACTCGGCCCGGTCACGAACGAAGAAACAACCACGTCATCCATCGACAGCGTAAAGCTGAGTAGCCATCCTGCGGCTACCGCGGGCATCGCCAGCGGCAGAATGATTTTGCGCAGGATGGTCATCTCGCTGGCCCCCAGATCTTTCGCCGCCTCAAGCATACGCACGTCAAACCCTTTCAGACGTGCAAAGACGGTAACCACCACAAACGGAAGGCAGAAGGTGATGTGGGAAAACAGCAGCGACCAGAAGCCAAGCTGAATGCCCAGCAGCATAAACAGCACCAGCAGCGAAATCGCCATCACGATATCCGGCGACATCATTACCACAAACAGCATGCCGCTGACGAACGGCTTACCGCGAAAGCGATAGCGATACAATGCCACCGCGGTGAGGGAACCGATCAGCGTGGCGAAGGTGGCGGAGAAAATCGCCATCGTCAGCGAGTGCTGAGCGGCCTGCAGCAGACTGTCATTATTCATCAGCAGGCTGTACCAGTTGGTGGTAAAGCCCTGCCAGTTGATGCCGAAGCGTGAACTGTTAAACGAATTCACGATCAAAATGATAATCGGAATATAAAGGTAAGCGTAAATGGCGGTCATAAAACCGCCGCGAAGCAGTCGACCGATCATTCGAGTTCCACCTTTTTATTCAGCAATCGTGAGGCCCGCCAGTAGACCAGCAGCATCAGCCCCATTACCACCGTCAGCGTAATGCTGGTCGCGGATCCGAACGGCCAGTCGCGGATGTTCAGGAACTGGCTCTTGATCACGTTACCAATCAGCAGGTTTTTTGCTCCGCCCATGAGATCTGACACGTAGAACAGCCCCATTGCCGGGAGCATCACCAGCAGACAACCGGCGATAATGCCGGGCATGGTCAGTGGAATGATAATGCGGATAAAGGTTTGCAGCTTGTTAGCACCCAGATCTTTTGCCGCTTCCAGCAGCGGTTTATCGAGCTTCTCGATGCTGGAGTAGAGCGGCATCACCATAAACGGCAGCAGAATATAGACAAGGCCAATAATCACCGCACCCGGAGTAAACATGATGCGTACAGGGGTATCAATCACCCCCAGCCACAGCAGAAACGCGTTGAGGTAGCCTTTGGTGCTCAGGAAGATTTTTAACCCGTAGATGCGAATCAGCGAATTGGTCCAGAACGGCACAATCAACAGAAACAGCAAAAGCGGGCGCACCTTTTGTGGCAGCCCGGCCAGGAACCATGCGAAAGGATACCCCAGTAGCAGGCAGGTGACGGTAGCAATCAGCGCCATATTCAGCGAGTGCAGAAGCACGTCAAAATAGAGCGGGTCGAGCAGGCGCGCGTAGTTATCCAGCGTAAAGACCAGCTTAACGAAGTGGGCATCGTCGCGTGTCAGAAAGCTGGTGGCGATGATCATCAGGTTGGGTAAAAAGACAAATAACACAAGCCAACCGACGATAGTGGTAATCACCACCTTCTGGAATTTACTTGTGTTCTTCATCAGCCAGTACAACCTCCCAGCTTTCTACCCAGTTGATAACCATTTTCTGGTCGAGAGAGTGGTCGAAGTCAGGATCGTCCTCGTTAAAGAATTCGCTGACCATCACCATTTTGCCATTTTCCAGTTCGACGACGGACTCCAGCGTCATCCCTTTGTAATTGCGCTCGCGGATATAGCCGATAAGCCCTTCGGCTTCGGTATTACCGTGAATTTCATCGACACGCAGATCTTCAGGACGCAGCAGGACGTTGAGTTTTTGTCCCTTCTCGACGGCGAAGTTCACGGTGATATTGCATTCACGTCCTTCCACGTTCGCGCGCACGCGCCGATCGTCCAGACGTTCAATCACCGTGGCATTAAAGATATTGATTTCGCCAATGAAGCTGGCGACAAACAGGTTTTTCGGCTCTTCGTAAATTTCACGCGGCGTGCCGTCCTGCTCTATTTTGCCATCGCGCATTACCACAATACGGTCTGACATGGTCAGCGCCTCTTCCTGGTCGTGGGTGACGAAGACAAAGGTGATGCCAAGCTTGCGCTGTAGCGCCTTCAGCTCGTTCTGCATCTGCTTGCGCAGTTTGTAGTCCAGCGCGGAAAGCGACTCATCTAACAGAAGCAGGCGCGGTTTATTGACCACGGCACGGGCAATGGCCACGCGCTGCTGCTGACCGCCGGAGAGCTGGTGGGGTTTTCGCTGAGCAAACTCGTCCAGCTGCACCATCCGCAGGGCTTCCGTGACGCGCGGGGGGATCTCGCTGGCCGGCGTTTTTTGCATCCGCAGGCCAAACGCCACGTTCTCAAACACGGTCATGTGCGGGAACAGGGCATAGCTCTGAAAGACGGTATTGACGTGGCGATCTTCGGCAGGAACCTGGGTTATGTCCTGGTTCTCAAGATGGATGTGGCCATTATCGACGCTTTCCAGCCCGGCGATAAGGCGCAGTACGGTTGTCTTGCCGCAGCCGGAGGGGCCAAGCAGCGTAAGAAACTCGCCGTCATTGATGGTCAGATTGAGGTCGGAAATGACCTCTTTGCCATCAAAACTTTTACGAATTCGTTCAAGTTGCACCAGCGGTGAACGAGAACGGGGTTGTGTATTCAATTTTTGCACTGTCCCATATAGACGCCTCAGGCAGCAGGCCGAAGCGGGGTTTGTGTGTAACCACCTTGGTGACTCGTAATGAGGGCGGACATTCTACGGCAAACCTCGGGAATCGCCAATCCTTGTCACTGATTCATAAGCTACATTTACTAACGCAGAACGATATAAACGGAAAATATTCTCGTTTGCGGGATAAAAGTGACCTGACGCAATATTTGCGTTTTGATGCTTATTGATAATGTTGTCACAAAAAGTGAGGGTGACTGCATGGATAAATTACTTGAGCGTTTTTTACAGTACGTTTCGCTGGATACCCAATCTAAACCGGGTGTCCGCCAGGTGCCAAGCACCGAAGGCCAGTGGAAGTTATTAAACCTGCTTAAAGAGCAGCTCGACGCCATGGGGCTGGTTAACGTCACGTTAAGCGAAAAGGGCACTGTGATGGGGACGCTGCCGGCGAATGTCCCGGGTGATATCCCGGCGATTGGCTTTATCTCCCATGTCGACACCTCTCCGGATTTTAGCGGTAAACATGTGAACCCGCAGATTGTTGAAAACTACCGCGGCGGTGATATTGCGCTGGGCATTGGCGACGAAGTGCTCTCTCCCGTGATGTTCCCGGTCCTGCACCAGCTGCTCGGTCAGACGCTCATCACCACCGACGGGAAAACGCTGTTGGGCGCAGATGATAAGGCGGGGATCGCGGAGATCATGACGGCGCTGGCGGTGCTGAAAGGCAAAAACATTCCGCACGGGGATATCCGGGTTGCTTTCACGCCGGACGAAGAGGTGGGGAAAGGCGCGAAACATTTCGATGTGGAGGCTTTTAACGCGCAGTGGGCCTACACCGTCGATGGCGGTGGCGTGGGCGAGCTGGAGTATGAAAACTTTAACGCCGCTTCGGTGACCATTAAAATTGTCGGGAACAACGTTCACCCCGGTTCAGCCAAAGGGGTGATGGTGAATGCGCTGTCGCTGGCGTCGCGTATTCATGCTGAAGTCCCCGCGCAAGAGAGCCCGGAGATGACAGACGGATATGAAGGTTTCTATCACCTGACCAGCATTAAGGGCACCGTGGATAGCGCCCAGATGCACTACATCGTGCGCGATTTTGACCGTAAAGCCTTTGAAGCGCGCAAGCGTAAGATGATGGAAATCGCCAAAAAGGTAGGCAAAGGGCTGCATCCTGACTGCTACATTGAACTCATCATCGAAGACAGCTATTACAATATGCGTGAGAAGGTGATGGCGCATCCGCACATAATTGATATCGCCCGGCAGGCAATGCGCGACTGCGATATTGAACCGATCTTAAAACCGATTCGTGGCGGTACCGACGGTTCGCAGCTGTCATTTATGGGATTGCCGTGCCCGAACCTGTTTACCGGTGGCTACAACTACCACGGCAAGCATGAGTTTGTGACGCTGGAAGGAATGGAAAAAGCGGTGAAGGTGATTGTGCGGATTGCGGAGTTGACCGCGAAGCGGTGAGACATTGCCCGGTGGCGCTGCGCTTACCGGGCCTACGATCGGAATGTAGGCCGGCTAAGGCGAAGCCGCCACCCGGCACATCTCAAGACTCAATCCTCAAAAAACCAATACCCGCTGTTAACCAGCGCGGCCAGCATGGCGAGGAATGAGGGATCTTCCAGCGCATCGCCAAAGGTTTCAGCAGTCAGAACCATATGGCTGGCAATCGCTTCCAGTGCAGGACGGTGCGGGGAATCCAGCTTCTCGCCATTGACGAAGACCTCTTCACCGATGCGTAGCACGCGCAACCCGCCCAGACGAACCAGCTTGTCGCCCTGCTGAAGGGCATCATAAATCTCGTCAGCCTGATAAGGCGGCTCCGGAGGCGCCACGTCCAGCTCGTGGCGGGACTGGCTAATAAACTCGCCAAACCACTGTCTGAAATGTTCCGGCTCGTTGATCAGATCCAGCATCATACCGCGCAGCTTGTCCAGCTCTGCTGGCAGAATATCTGCCGGATGCTCGCGCGCAGGCACATCCGGATCGCTGTAGCGATAGCTGCCCAGCTCGCGTTGCAGAACATAGTCGGCAAAGCCGCTGATCATCTCGCGACCGCTTGGTGCGCGGAACCCAACCGAGTAGTTGAGCGAGTTTTCCAGGGAGTAACCCTCATGCGGGAACCCAGGCGGAATGTAGAGAATATCGCCTGGCTCCAGCTCTTCATCAATAATCCCTTCAAACGGATCCACCTGAAGCAGGTCCGGATGCGGACAGTGCTGTTTCATCGGCACTTTCTCGCCCACGCGCCAGCGGCGGCGACCCGTACCCTGAATAATAAACACGTCGTACTGGTCCAGGTGCGGACCCACGCCGCCACCCGGAACGGAGAAGGAGATCATCAGATCGTCCATCCGCCAGTCGGGCAGGGCGCGGAACGGGCGCATTAGCGCGGCAGTGGGTTCGTGCCAGTGGTTGACGGCCTGCACCAGCAGCGACCAGTTGTTTTCACCGAGATGATCATAGCTTTCGAAAGGACCGTGACTGACCTGCCATTTCCCGTCCTGGTGACTGACCAGGCGGCTGTCGACTTCGTTTTCCATGGCCAGACCGGCCAGTTCGTCAGGCGAGATAGGGTCGACAAAGTTGCTGAACCCACGTTTCAGAACCACCGGGCGTTTTTGCCAGTAACGTTCAATAAACTCGGGCCAGTTAAGCGTTAAGTGATAATCCATATTTTTTTATTCCGCAGGTTCTTACTGACACGGATTATAACGGAAGCTCAGCCCCCCGGCTGCGAGATCCTCGCATTTTTCACATAACGGGTTAACTATCGTTCGATGTGGGCTGCTGGCGACCAAAAATCACTTCCATTCTGGCGCCGCCCAGCAAACTTTCGCTGGTTTCAATTTTTCCATCGTACTGGTCGACAATTTCACGTGCGACGGCTAACCCCACCCCCTGGCCGGGGCGCAGCGTATCGGCGCGCTGGCCGCGATCGAACACCACATCACGTTTATTGCGCGGGATCCCCGGGCCATCATCTTCAACGATAATATGTAACTCGTTATCCGTCTGACGCGCAGACACTTCCACAAACTCCAGGCAGTATTTACAGGCGTTATCCAGCAGGTTGCCCATGACTTCCATGAAGTCATTCTTTTCGCCGACAAAGCTTATCTCAGGCGAGATATCGAGGCTGATGTTCACCCCTTTACGCTGGTACACCTTGTTGAGGGCGGACGTAAGATTATCCAGCAGCGGTGCCACCGGGTGCAGCTCGCGGCTCAGAAGCGCGCTGCCGGAACGCATACTGGCGCGGTGCAGGTAATAGCCAATTTGCTGTGAGATTCGACTGATCTGCTCCAGCATCACCGGCTCGGCATCATCAACGCTCAGCTTTGAACTGCGCATTGAACGCAGGGTACTTTGCATCACGGCCAGCGGTGTTTTCAGGCTGTGAGTGAGGTCAGTCAGAGTTGTACGGTACTTATCATAGCGTTCACGTTCACTTTTCAGCAGGCGATTGAGATTACGTACCAGACTTGTCAGCTCACGGGTGGTTTCCGGATTGAGTTTTTCGCGATGGTGTTCCTCAAGCTCGCGCACCTCTCGCGCCAGGGATTCAATGGGGCGCAAGCTCCACCACGCCGCCACCCAAAGCAGCGGGATTACCAGCAGCAGGTTAGCGGCCAGAACATAAACGAACCAGCTCCAGACCCTGTAGGAGCGCTTGAGCTCGACAGGAATGGTGTCGATCACCACAATGGTCAACTGCGGCATGTTCATCGTCGCCGGGTAGATATTAATCGCCACGGAGTGCGTCATCTCCGTTTCGGCATCATCCTCGCGGATTTCATTGAGTTTCTGCTGCATAGAGCGATCTTCGCGAATCAGCGAGCTGGTGGTGTTAAGATCGGCTTCTATCTCATGAAAACCATTGGTTTTAAGCCACTCCGGACGAATGCTTTTAACCAGCCACGGGATATCTCTTTGCGCCCACAGCAACTTCCCTTTTTCGTTGTAAATCAGAGCTAAAGTAGGGCTCTGTTGATTCAGGTTCTCGGGCATTTCAACGCTGATACGGTTGTTTTCCCATTTCGCCAGAGTGTAAAACAGATTACTTTCGCCACGTAACAGTCGAAAAGTCGTTTTATCGAAGCTGACGCTGTAACCCACCAGGGCGACCATACCGTAGGAGAGCGACAGCACCAGCACCACTGCGGCCGTTGCCAGCAAAAAACGAACCCGCAGTGAGAGGGGCAGAATATGGCGCAAAATCTGTCTCATTTAGCGTAATTCAAACAGGTAGCCCTGGCCGCGGACGGTTGTGATCACATCCTGCGGGTACTGCGCCTGAATTTTCTTACGCAAACGCCCCATCAGCACATCAATAGTATGGCTCTCGCGCAGCTCCGCGTCCGGGTAGAGCTGGAGCATTAAGGAGTCTTTGCTCACAACCTTGCCACTGTTACGGATCAGCGTTTCCATGATGGTGTATTCGAATGCAGTCAGCTTGATCACTTCATTGTTAATCGAGAGCTCGCGTCGGGAGAGATCCACCTGGAAAGGCGGAATGGAGATAACCTGTGAAGCCAGCCCGCTGTTGCGGCGTAATAGCGCCTGCATTCGCGCAGCCACTTCTTCAATATGGAACGGCTTGGTGACGTAATCATCCGCACCGGCGCTGAGCACTTCAACTTTGTCCTGCCAGCCTTCGCGGGCGGTCAGAACCAGCACCGGGAGAGAAACATCATGGCTGCGCCAGCGACGAATTAACGACAGACCGTCTTCATCAGGCAAGCCTAAATCGACAATGGCGATATCCGGCAGATGTTCATTGAGATAATAATCGGCTTCTTTTGCATCTTCAGCATCGTCCACCTGATGTCCCATCTCCTGAAGCTGAACCTTCAGGTGGTGGCGTAGCAATGCGTTATCCTCAACAACCAGTACGCGCATCATCTTTTCTCCCAGAATATGTAGTACGAATAGTTTAACGCTGATTATGTTGCCGTGGGGATAAACATTCAGTAAACCGGGGAAAAGCAACCCCCTTTCCGGGCGGAAAGGGGGGAAGGGGTGTTACTTCAGCTCGTCGACCATGGTAATGGCGCGGCCAATGTAGTTCGCCGGCGTCATGGCTTTCAGGCGCGTTTTCTCTTCTTCTGGCAGTGCCAGACCGTCAATAAACTGTTTCATGCCTTCAGCATCTACACGCTTGCCGCGAGTCAGCTCTTTCAGTTTTTCATACGGCTTTTCGATGCCGTAGCGACGCATCACGGTCTGAATCGGCTCCGCCAGCACTTCCCAGTTGTGATCCAGTTCGTCCAGCAGACGATCGCGATTCACTTCCAGTTTGCTCACGCCTTTCAGGGTGGACTGGTACGCGATCAGCGCGTAGCCAATGCCCACGCCCAGGTTACGCAGCACGGTGGAATCGGTCAGGTCACGCTGCCAGCGGGATACCGGCAGTTTGCTCGCCATATGCTGCAGCACCGCATTCGCCAGGCCCAGGTTGCCTTCGGAGTTTTCGAAGTCGATTGGGTTCACTTTATGCGGCATGGTGGAAGAACCAATTTCACCGGCGATGGTTTTCTGCTTGAAGTGGTTCAGCGCAATGTAGCCCCACACGTCACGATCGAAGTCGATCAGAATGGTGTTGAAGCGCGCGATGCAGTCAAACAGCTCAGCGATATAGTCGTGCGGTTCAATCTGCGTGGTATACGGGTTCCACTGAATACCCAGGGAGGTGACAAACTCTTCGCTGAACTGGTGCCAGTCCACTTCCGGGTAAGCGGCGATGTGGGCATTGTAGTTACCGACTGCACCGTTGATTTTGCCAAGAATTTCAACCTGTTCCAGTTGGCGGTACTGGCGCTCCATGCGGTACGCCACGTTCGCCATCTCTTTACCCATGGTGGAAGGGGTGGCTGGCTGGCCGTGAGTACGGGAAAGCAGCGGAATGTCGCGGTATTCCACGGAGAGCGCTTTCACCGCGTCGATGATCTTACGCCAGTAAGGCAGCACAACCTCTTTACGCGCGGTAGAGAGCATCAGCGCGTGAGACAGGTTGTTGATATCTTCAGAGGTACAGGCGAAGTGAATGAACTCTGACACCGCGTGCAGGGCAGGGACGCTTTCCACTTTCTCTTTCAGGAAGTACTCAACCGCTTTCACGTCGTGGTTGGTGGTGCGTTCAATGGTCTTAATGCGCGCGGCATCTTCTTCGCTAAACTCAGCAACGATTTTATCAAGGTAATCGTTTGCCTTTTCGTCAAAAGCAGGAACTTCCTTGATTGCTGCCTGGGCGGCCAGCTTCTGCAGCCAGCGTACTTCAACCTGAACACGGAACTTCAGCAAACCATATTCGCTGAAGATCCCGCGCAGCGCGCTGACTTTATCGCCGTAGCGTCCATCGACAGGGGATACGGCGGTCAGTGAGGATAATTCCATAATTCGCAACTCCGGGAGGTTAACAATGAGCAAGAATTTGTTTTGCCTGAGTGGTCAGGCGATTACGAGAAAACATTAACTGCAGACGGCCACCGCCAACCTGATGCCACAGCACGGCGGCGCGGATCCCTGCCAGCAGGGACGCACGTACTTTTGCCTGCACCTGTGGGCTTTGCAGCACGGCAGGGGATCCGGTGACCTGAATACGTGGGCCCAGCGGGCTGATGACATCAACGTAAATACCGGCCATCGCGCTCAGCAGCGTTTCGGATTGCAGATCAAAATGGTCGAGTTGACGCTGGAGCCCGCCGATACGATCGCCCAGGGTATTGAGCGCGCCTTTCGCCGCGCTCAACTTACGCTCAAGTACCATCAGGCTTAAGGTGTAGCGGGTCAGTTCTGCGTTTAACCCTTGACGACTACTGGCGTTAAGCACGCCAAGCAGGGTTTCAAGACCGAGACGAAGATTGGTTTCACTCCCACCAAATACACCCAGAGTTGAACCGGGGTTAAGGTCGATAACGCTGTTGAGTGAAACGTGCAGGGCATCGGCATCGCAATGACCCTGATGCGCCAGCTGTTGCACCAGACGGGCAGACTGGCAAATTCCTGCCAGCGCCAGGGTGATGTCGTAGTAGTTCTTCGCCACATGGTCTCCTTTATGTGTGCGCTCTGTTAAACAGCGGGCAGCGGCAGGCGCTGTTCAATGATCCCGCCGCCCAGGCAGATTTCGCCGCTGTAGAAGACAGCAGACTGACCCGGGGTGACGGCGGCAACCGGCTCGTCAAAACGCACGTCAATGCGATCGTCATCGAGCGCGGTAACGGTGCAAGGAATATCGGTCTGACGGTAGCGCGTTTTCACCGTGCAGCGCAGCGTGCCTTTCAGCGGCTCGCGATCGACCCAGTGCAGCTGTTGCGCGATAAGGCCAACGGACATCAGACGCGGATGGTCGTGCCCCTGGGCGACAACCAGAATATTGTTTTCGACATCTTTGTCGACCACATACCACGGATCTTCGCTGCCATCTTTGGTTCCACCGATACCCAGACCTTTGCGCTGGCCTAAAGTATGGTACATCAGCCCCTGGTGCTGGCCGATCTCATCGCCATCAACGGTGACAATTTTACCCGGCTGTGCAGGCAGGTAGCGGCCAAGGAAATCACGGAATTTGCGCTCACCGATGAAGCAGATGCCGGTAGAGTCCTTTTTCTTCGCGGTGATCAGGTCCAGCTCTTCCGCGATTTTACGTACCTGCGGCTTTTCCAGCTCGCCAACCGGGAACAGGCTCTGGGCGATCTGTTCGTGGCTCAGGGTATAAAGGAAGTAGCTCTGATCTTTGTTGCCGTCCAGACCGCGCAGCAGCTGGCTTTTGCCATTCACATCTGCACGACGCACGTAGTGGCCGGTCGCAATGTAGTCTGCGCCCAGATCTTCCGCAGCGAATTCCAGGAAGGCTTTAAATTTGATCTCTTTGTTGCACAGAATATCCGGGTTCGGGGTGCGCCCCGCTTTGTACTCTTCCAGGAACAGTTCAAAGACGTTATCCCAGTATTCTGCAGCAAAGTTAACGGTGTGCAGTTCAATGCCGAGCTTATCGCACACGGCCTGCGCATCGGCGAGATCCGCAGCGGCAGTGCAGTATTCCTCGCCATCATCTTCCTCCCAGTTCTTCATGAACAGGCCCTCCACCTTATAGCCCTGTTGCTGTAACAGGTAGGCGGAAACGGAGGAATCGACACCGCCGGACATGCCGACGATCACTTTTTTCTGGCTGTTATCTGACATGGAATACTCACGACATTGAACTTCAAGGCGGCGTATTCTATCACGCCCCCCCACCATTGGCACCCTCTGTAAACGGCCAGTTAAATGCGCCGATGACTTCCAGCGGTAAGCGGCCAGCAGACTGCCAGCAGCGAATGCTTTCCGCAACCAGCGGCGAGCGCAGGTTTGGCGCGTTAAGGATCTCCTCGGCAGTCACCCACAGGCAGCGGTCGATATCGTTATCCTGCGGCTCTGTGGCGCACATTTCGCTAAGCTCGACGGCAAACAAGAAGCGCAGGAACGGGGTGCTATCGGGCGCAATCCACTGATGCAGTCGGATAAAGTGCTGGGGTTCGGCGTGTATGCCGGTCTCTTCCCACAGCTCGCGTTTTGCTGCCTGCAGTAAGGTCTCATTGGCTTCAAGGTGCCCGGCTGGCTGGTTCCACAGCGCTTTACCGTTAATGCTCTCTTCGACCACAAGGAATTTACCCTGGGCGTGGACCACGCAGGCGACCGTAACATGAGGTTTAAACATAGTGACTCCTTAAGCGGTAACGTCTCGCCATTCACCGTTTGCCAGCGTTTCCAGGGTGTAGCTGCCCATGGCGTAGCGAATCAGACGCAGAGTAGGGAAGCCGACGTGAGCGGTCATGCGCCGAACCTGACGGTTGCGGCCTTCATAAAGGGTGATTTTGAGCCAGCTTGTCGGAATGGATTTGCGTTCGCGGATGGGCGGATTGCGCGGCCATAGCCACTCCGGTTCATTCACGCGTTCAATACCTGCAGGCAGGGTTGGACCATCGTTCAGCGTTACGCCGCGGCGTAATTTCTCCAGCGTTTCTTCGTCCGGTTCGCCTTCGACCTGCACGAAGTAAATTTTGCCCGTGCGTTTTCCCGGCTGTGTGAGCTTTGCCTGCAGAGCGCCGTCGTTGGTTAAAACTAAAAGTCCTTCGCTGTCCCGGTCCAGACGCCCGGCGGCGTAAACGCCCTGAACGGGAATGTAATCCTTCAGCGTGCTGCGTCCGGCCTCATCGGTGAACTGCGGCAAAACATCGTAGGGTTTATTGAACAAAATAACCCGCTTCGGCTGGGTTTCTTGCGGTCTTCTGGCGGCTTGTCGTGAGCTGAATCGCTCAACCCGGTGTTTTGTAAAAGAAGTTTTCTTCATGGTATTTTCAGGCGTTATCAATTGCCGCATTATAGCCTAATAACGAAGACCTTTCATGGCGCAGGACATTCAGGTACTATCGAAGGGCTCATTACAATTTATTAACATAAGATCAGTAACAACCAGAAGCGCTCGAAGGAGAGGTTAATGGAAAGCAAAGTAGTTGTTCCGGCGGAAGGTAAAAAGATCACCCTGCAAAACGGCAAGATTAACGTTCCTCACAATCCGATTATCCCGTTCATTGAAGGTGACGGTATCGGTGTAGACGTTACCCCGGCAATGCTGAAAGTGGTTGATGCCGCTGTTGAGAAAGCCTACAAAGGCGAGCGTAAAATTTCCTGGATGGAAATTTACACCGGTGAGAAATCGACTCAAGTTTATGGCCAGGACGTCTGGCTGCCAGCAGAAACGCTGGACCTGATCCGCGACTACCGCGTTGCTATCAAAGGCCCATTGACCACCCCAGTCGGCGGCGGTATCCGCTCCCTGAACGTGGCACTGCGTCAGGAGCTGGACCTGTACGTCTGTCTGCGTCCGGTGCGTTACTATCAGGGCACCCCAAGCCCGGTTAAGCACCCTGAACTGACCGATATGGTTATCTTCCGCGAAAACTCAGAAGACATCTACGCGGGCATCGAGTGGAAAGCAGACTCTGCAGACGCAGAAAAAGTGATTAAATTCCTGCGCGAAGAGATGGGCGTGAAGAAAATTCGCTTCCCTGAACATTGCGGTATCGGCATCAAGCCATGCTCCGAAGAAGGGACTAAACGTCTGGTGCGCGCGGCTATCGAATACGCGATCACCAACGACCGTGACTCTGTGACTCTGGTTCACAAAGGCAACATCATGAAGTTCACCGAAGGTGCCTTCAAAGACTGGGGTTACCAGTTGGCGAAAGAAGAGTTCGGCGGTGAGCTGATCGACGGTGGCCCGTGGCAGAAGATCAAGAACCCGAACACCGGCAAAGAGATCATCGTTAAAGATGTGATCGCCGATGCGTTCCTGCAGCAGATCCTGCTGCGTCCTGCTGAATACGACGTGATTGCCTGTATGAACCTGAACGGTGACTACATCTCTGACGCCCTGGCAGCACAGGTTGGCGGTATCGGTATCGCCCCTGGTGCAAACATCGGTGACGAGTGCGCTCTGTTCGAGGCGACCCACGGTACTGCTCCTAAATATGCAGGTCAGGACAAAGTGAACCCAGGCTCTATCATCCTGTCCGCAGAGATGATGCTGCGTCATATGGAATGGTTCGAAGCCGCAGACCTGATCGTTAAAGGTATGGAAGGCGCGATCAACGCGAAAACCGTAACTTACGATTTCGAACGTCTGATGGAAGGCGCTAAACTGCTGAAATGCTCAGAGTTTGGCGACGCGATCATCGCGAACATGTAATCCAGACTCTGGGTTAAACAAGAGCGGGGGCCTGAGGGTTCCCGTTTTTTTTGCCTCTGCCTGCAGGAAATAACACGATGCTAGCCACTGTTCTTATCGCTGTCGTTGCATTTATCCATCTTTACATCCTTGTGCTGGAAATGTTCCTGTGGGACACCAGAACCGGGCATAAGGCGTTTAATCTCAACCCGGAATTTGCGCGTGAAACCCGCGTGCTGGCCGCGAATCAGGGGCTATACAACGGTTTTCTTGCGGCGGGTTTGCTCTGGAGCCTCTGGCTCGGTGAAGAGGGTGTTCATGTGGCCATCTTCTTCCTGGCCTGCGTGCTGATTGCCGGTCTCTTTGGCGCAGTGACCGCCAGCCGGAAGATTCTGTATGTTCAGGCTTTACCTGCGCTTGCCGCCCTGCTTGCGCTGCTTATCTGAAGCAACGCGTTGGTCAACCGTGCGTCGTCCGATATACTTGTGGCTTCATCCTGAGAGGTTTAGACAGTTATGAATAACGACATCCCATTGAAGTATTATGACATCGTCGAAGAATACGCGACGGAAGCCGCAAAGCCTGTCAGTGAGTCAGAGCAGGACCCACTGGCGCATTATTTCCAGCTGCTGCTCACGCGGTTATCAAATAATGAGGAGATTGATGAGGAAGCTCAGCAAGAGATGGCGCGTGAAGCCGGGGTTCATGCTGAACGTATTGATGATATTGCGAACTTCCTTAATCAGTGGGGAAATGAATAGCCTACCGCGCCAGACCCAGGAGCCGCTTCGCAAGCTCACGGCGGGAAACAGATTTTGAAAAATACCATCCCTGAACCAGAGCCTCAGGATATCGTTCAGCAATAAAGCGGAATTGTATTTCGTTCTCAACGCCTTCGAAAACCAGCGTTTTATTCAGTTTTGCGAGGGCGTCGCTAAAGATCACAAAAATGTTCTGCTTATAATGCTCACTGATGCCATCGACCAGCGACTTGTCGATTTTGATCTCATCATATTCAAGAAGCGAAAGCCTGGCCAGGTTGGAGTTTTGCACACCGAAGTCATCAATGGATATTCTGACACCAAGGGATTTTAACTTCTGACAGAAGCCCTCCAGAATATTCGCGGTGGAAACGGCTTTTTCAGAGAGCTCGACTTTTACCAGAGACAGCGGAATGTTGTTGGCTAAACATCCACGGCGCAAAATGCTGATAAATTGTCCATCTTCAATTTCCGTTCGACCAACATTGAGCGAAACGACCAGCTGATGCTTAAGCACCAGCGGTGCGATGTCCTTAAGGGATTTCTCAAGAATATGGGTATAATATTTTTTATACAAACCAATTTTCTGGATTAATGGAATAAACAATTCCGGCGAGACGTCACCGTGTTTTGCGTCGCGCCATCTCGATAAAACCTCCACGCCCACTATTTTGCTATCCTGAATGCGAATTATGGGCTGGTAGTGAACGCCAATAGTGTTGGTTAAGACGGCTTTAACCAACGTCCGTTCCAGTGAAAAGCGGTCTTCATTGAGTCGAAAGAAAAATAACGTTATCGCAATCCAGATAAAACATAAAATAGCCACGAGAAAGGCAAACACCGCGGGAGATAACGAGGCCAGTCCTGCATGGTGATGCTTCACAATGACGCACAAATCCCAGGAAGTGCTGCACTGTGTGAGGGTGAGGGTAAATAACGTGGAATGTACCCCATCCTGTTCTTTTACCTCATGGGTTGCTGAAAAAAATATTCTGGCAAAGTCTTTGGTGGTTGCGCTGAGTGAGTAATTGTTGGTAACCGGGGTGAATTTATCGTAAGCGTAGCGGGAGGAGAAGATAATAAGATTATTGTAGATGGCCGCATTGCCCGTGAAAAAATCTTTTCTGGAAAATTGCGCGAGCAGGAATCCCCTGGGTGTTTTATGGAGTTCTTCTGGCAGGGGGACAGGGTTAGCGAGTTTTCCCCAAAAAGCGGTACAGATTATTTTTCCCTGCTCTATAAAACCGATGTCTGCAAAATAAAGGCTGTCGAGCTTAATCTGTCTGTAGCGATCAAGGCTGGCTTTGTCGCATCCCTGAGTGGTCAGGCCTTTAAGTGTCTGCGCCACGCTCTGAGACAGGCCTTCTGAATACTGTAAAAGGGTCTGGGAAATCTCACGCAGTTTGCTTTTCTGCTGGCCCATGATAACCGCATTGACCGTATAGAGAGACAGAAAGACCAGAAACGCTGAAACGATAGTAACGGCAACGATCTTTTTCATTTTCCAGATACCTTGTCCGCTCCCTGATTTTTCAAATCTTATCACAGGCTGGGCTTGCTACAACCCCGATAATATGGGTAGTCAGCCTAATCCAGGCGGATGAACTATGCTTAAGTGCAATTCATTTTCCTCTTAACCTGAGCTTTGTTACAGTGACAAGAGTTGTCAGCCAGGGATGTCAGGCGTGATAAGGTGGAAAAGCTCGTGCATGTCAAAAATACTTTTTACACAACAACCATAACCGTCATCATTGTCTCGTTGATCATTTCATTGTCGCTTGCCGTGCAGATTGCAACGTCCCGACAGCAGTCAATCCAGCAGATCAATACCAGCGTTGCCAACCTGAGCCATACCCTGAATGTCTATACAGAAGGCATCATACGCCAAAGTGAAATGTTGATTACCACCGTTTCCGACACCCTTGAAATTTATGGCATGACCCCGCAACAGGCGATCAATATTCAGCGAATGATAAGCAATCAGGATAACCTTCTTACCCAGATTAATAATGTGGTTGTCTATGATGCGCAGGGGGATATCTTCACCGCCTTGCACGAAACTTTAGCAGGTCCCCGTAAAGGCGCGGACCGGTCATTCTTTGTCTATCACAAGGAAAATAAAAGCCAGCAGATATTTATTGGCGAGCCAGTGATAAGCAGAACCAATGGTAAATGGGTTATTACCATAAGCCGACGCCTTGAGACTCACACGGGGGCATTTAACGGCGTCGTGGTGGTGACGCTGGGTATCGAAAACTTTCTGACCCTTTATGGACAGATCAATATCGGACACGCGGGCGTTATTGGCTTAACGACACAAACAGGCGTTTTACTGATTCGCTACCCCTTTAAGAATACCTATATCGGTACGATTTTTTCAGATTCTCCTCTCTTCAGGAAATACCTAAAAGTACAAAATACAGGGATAGCCAGCTCCGTTTCCCGGTTTGATAAAATCGAACGCATTTATGCCTATGAGAAAAACAGCCGCTACGGACTGGTCACGACGGTGGCGGTCAGCGCGGATGAAGCCCTTTCCCCCTGGCGCAAGCAGGCGATTCAGCTTGCCTTACTTATTTTCGTTTTTACCGCGATACTCATCGTGGCGTCTTATTTCCTGTATTCCGACTTATCCAGAAAAACACGGGATAACAAAGCGCTACAGATTATTGCCTCGGAGGATGCCCTGACCGGGCTTTATAACCGACGTATTTTCGATGAAAAAATTCTCTCCGACATCGCGATGTGCGCGGCAGAGGACGCGCCGATTTCGCTCCTCCTCGTGGATGTGGACTACTTCAAAAAGTACAACGATAACTATGGTCACCCGGAAGGGGACAGGTGTCTGGCATTACTGGGAAACTGCCTCAGGGAAAGCCTCACTCGCGACAACCAGCTTGTTGCGCGATATGGCGGGGAGGAGTTTGCATTGATATTGCCTGAATCGGATATCCAGGAGGCGCTCCGCCTTGCACAGACGATTATTCGCAATGTCTTCTCTCTCCACATTGAACACGCGTTCAGTCCTTTCGGGCGGGTCACGGTGAGCGTAGGCATCTCCACTGCGCGTGCTGTCGACATCGCGGGCAGTCAGCAGAATATTATTATTGCCGCGGACCAGGCGCTCTATCAGGCAAAACGCGGAGGCCGTAACCGGCACGCTTTTGTTGGGGTATAACCCAAAAAAAAGCCCACGAAAGCGTGGGCAAGAAATACTGGAAGCAATGTGAGCAATGTCGTACTGAATACCTGAGTATTTCTCTCAACTATTCAGCGTTGAGAAAGATAATCTTTCTCAATAAAAGATGCAACCCCACATTTCCTGGGGAAGGGCATTTTGATGGCAAAATGCGCATCCGCTCAGTGTGAGGCTTATCACAAATTTCCTTTCTCAAATCCTGTGCTATCCTTTTTTGTGTCGTTGATTTAATGACAAAAACCATACAGAGAGGAAAGTTATGGGAATTTTATCCTGGATTATCTTTGGGCTTATTGCGGGTATTCTGGCGAAGTGGATCATGCCGGGCAAAGATGGCGGTGGGTTTATCGTCACCGTAATACTGGGTATTGTCGGCGCGGTAGTCGGCGGCTGGATCAGTACGCTGTTCGGCTTCGGGAAAGTAGATGGCTTTAACTTCGGCAGCTTTGCGGTTGCGGTGATCGGCGCGCTGGTTGTGCTGTTTATCTACAGAAAGATCAAAAGCTAAAACTGAAGCGTTAAAAAAGGCTGCCGGATGGCGGCCTTTTTACATCACGGGTTCACCACCAGCCAAGCTCCGTGCCTGCAAAGGCCACAATGGCGATGATTAACATAATGAGCGTGGTTTTTCTCATTTATGCCCCCGGTGCAGCGTAACCACCGACAAAAAACCACGCCAGAAACACGACCGCCGTAATAAAAATAACGACAGGGAAGAGGATCCCTATTCTCATATCATCACCTTTTTCTTTTTATAACGCCGTAGAGTGTACGGGGTTAATCCATCGCGAGAAAGCGTGTTTTGCTTTTTCCTTTCTTATCCTGATACATCGCCACATCAGCAGCACGTAATGCGCTGTCCGGATCGGTTACGTCTGGGTCCACTTCGATGACGCCGAGGCTGGCTCCCGGATAAATAAGGTTAATGTTACCCAGCCAGTATTCCCCTGCAATGCGGGCGCTGAAGCGCGCTTTGAGCTGATTCATGTGCTCCTCATTGTCGACATGACTCAGAGAGGCCACCAGAAACTCATCGCCGCCCAGCCGACCAATGATATCGTCCTGCTGTTTTTCTGCGGTCAAACGCTTGCCCACTTCTATCAGGAACTGGTCGCCTGCTTCATGCCCATACCGATCGTTAATCAGTTTAAAATCGTCCAGGTCGATAAACGCAATGATGGCGTTACGTTTCAGGTGTCGAGCCAGGGAAAACAGAGTAGTCAGATCCTCAAAGATGGCACGACGGTTGGGCAGGCCGGTAAGGGCATCGGTATAAGAGTGTGCGATGAGCGCCGCGTTGGCTTCCCGAAGCTGGTTCACCAGAGATTCTTTCTGAATGTACTGACCAATCAACCCGGCGAATAATTTTAATATCTGTTCACCGCGCTCGCTGAGCGGCTTTTTAGCCGTGCTGGTGGCGCAAAGCGTACCGTAAAGCGAGCCATCGGCGAGATGAACCGGAATGCTCATGTAAGTGGTAATACCGAGAGCTTTCGCCGCTTCGCACTCCGGCCAGCGCTCGGGGACATCGTTACTGAAGATGGTGTCGCTATCCAGCGCGCGCTTACACAGCGTCTCATCCCAGGGCACGCTCAGCCCCTCCGGGATCGTCATCTGCTTACTGTTTCGGGCATAAAGGATATGCTGCAGCCGCGCCTGGATATCCACCTTCGTCAGGTAAGTCGACTCCATATCGGTGACGATTTCCAGCATCTCCAGCAGCTGACGAACGAGACTTTCAAGGGATTGCTCAGTAACGAGGGTTTCTGAAACACGGGCAAGGATAATATCCGACATGACGTAGAAAGACTCCCAGGCAGAAGACGTCTGCATCTGCATGTTATGCTGAATTCTTAGGCTTCAGGCATAGTAAAACATGAATGCGGAAAATTTTATATATGGAGAAAGCGGCGCTGAGCCGTTACCCTTAGGCAAAGATGATGTCAAAAGGATCGATGCGATGAGATTTCTGCTTCTGGCGCTGACGCTTCCCCTGGCCGCCTGTACCGCAAAAACAACCCCACCCGATGCGCCCAAACCGCCTCAGGCCGTAGGTATGGCGAACCCGGCTTCCGTTTACTGTCTGGAAAAGGGCGGGGAACAGATCCCGATTCAAAGCCCGCAGGGTGTTCGTACCGAGTGCAAGCTGCCGGGTGGTGAAGTGATCGACGAATGGACGCTCTATCGTCGCGATCATCCGCAACCCACCAGGTGACAGAGGGGCAGGTGCTGCGATACACTTCTCTTTAGGATTATTCTTAGCCAGTATCTGGCTACTGTTACCGCGAGAGAAGTATGTTTCAGCTTAAACCGGGCAGCATGGCGATGATCATCGGTGCCCGCACGGCGTCTGGCCGTCGCAATATTGGTAAATCTGTTGAGTTGTTTGGTCTTTGCCAGCCTGGCCTGCGTTTTGTAAACCCGGTTAACGGCGTGATGACGCAATTACCCGCAAGTGCGGATCGCGCGCTTTGGCTGGTCACCGGAGACGTCTACGCCTTTGACAATCAGCACGGCTTTGCGTTTGTTCGCGCCGAACATCTGATGCCGCTCACCCCTGATCAAGCCCCGCAAATGCGGGATGAGCTGACAATCAGCTGATCACAAATGGCGTAGCCAGTCGGCTAAAACCAGGGCGTGATTCTGTTCCGTGTTTTTCGCGCCATAGAGGAGGGTGAGAGTCTGCTTGTGTGCCAGCGCCGCAAGACGCCTTCCCTCGTCCTTATGCTGCGCCAGTTCTTCCTGATAGGCTTTACTGAAAGTCGCAAAATCAATAGCTTCGCTATGATACTCCTGACGTAATGCGTTCGATGGCGTGAGTGTTTTACACCATTCGTCATGGGCGAGGTCCGTTTTTTTAACCCCTCGCGGCCAGAGTCTGTCCACCAGCACCCGATAGCCATCGTCCGGGCTTGCCTGCTCATAGACGCGTTTGCACTGAATCATAATTCCACCCTCCCAATTTAAGGTATTGTGATAATTGCAGAAGATCGGTAGTCTGAGGTTCCTTATGTTATCTGATAATACTCTGGCATAAGGAACCTTTCATGGAACACCTCCCGGTTAAAACGACGCTCCGCATTGCGCTGGTTGGCGATTACAATCCTGATGTTATTGCACACAAGGCGATCCCGTTGGCCATTGACGATGCTGCGGCCGTTCTTGACCTCACCGCCGATTACGACTGGCTTGCTACCCCGGAATTAACCAGTTCTGAGGATCTGGTGGGCTACGATGCCATCTGGCTGGTTCCTGCGAGCCCCTATAAAAACACAGAGGCCGCCTTTATTGCCGCACGCTACGCCCGTGAAAACAGTATTCCATTCCTGGGGACCTGCGGTGGGTTCCAGCATGCGCTGATTGAGTATGCCCGTAACGTGCTGGGCTGGCACGATGCGGCACATGCTGAGACGGATACCGAAGGCACTATGGTGATCGCGCCGCTGACCTGCTCGCTGGTGGAAATATCCGATGCCATTGAACTGCGCAGCAATACGCTGATCGCCAAAGCCTACGGCAAACCCGAAATTGAAGAGGGATATCACTGCAACTATGGTGTGTCGCCGGAATTTGCTCAGGCGCTGGAGAGCGGTGATATGCGCGTGACGGGCTGGGACGAACAGGGGGAAATCCGTGCGGCGGAGCTGATAACCCACCCGTTCTTTGTGATCACTTTGTTCCAGCACGAGCGTGCTGCGCTGGAAGGACGTCCGGTGGTTCTTGTACAGGCATTGCTTCGCGCGGCGCGGGGCTAAAACAGGGCAGACCCGATGGTCTGCCTTCGTGTTTAGCGGGGCGCGATTTCCCGGTCGCGCCCGGCAAGTATCCCGCAGACGGCCATGACGATCGCGGCCAGCGCACAGGCGAGAAGGGGGATGCGCCAGTCTCCTACCGAATCGTGGATTTTACCCATCAGCGGCGGTCCGCAGGCAGCGAGCAGGTAGCCGATAGACTGTGCCATACCGGACAATGCTGCCGCCTGATGCGCAGAGCTCGCGCGCAGACCGATGAACGTCAGGCCGAGGATCATCGTTGCCCCGGAGCCAAAGCCAAACACCAGCGTCCACATCACCGCCATATCCGGCATAAACCACAATCCCGCTGCGCTTACCGCGCACATCAACGCCACTGCACCGGCGATCGTCCGCTGATCTTTCAGCCGATGGAGGATCAGCGGAACGGCAAGTCCCGGCACGGCTGTCGCCAGCTGTAAAAGACCATGCACCGAACCTGCCTGCGCCTCGCTGTACCCGTGGCTAAGCAGTATCGCCGGCAGCCAGCCGATGATGACGTAATAGATAAGAGAGTTAATCCCCAGAAAGAGCGTCACCTGCCAGGCGAGAGCAGAACGCCAGATTGCGCGGTTATGTAACGCGCCTGCGCCTGTTACCGTCGCAACATGTTTCTGACGCCACTGCGGCAGCCAGAGCAGCAAGGCGAGCAGCGGAAACACCATCAGCATCAGCAGCGCGCCCTGCCAGCCCGCATGACCCTGGGCCAGCGGCACGATTAGCGCCGAGCCTAATGCGGCGGCTGCCCCCATCGTCAGGGAATAGGCACCGGTGAGTTTCGCCACCTGGCCTGGGAAGTCACGTTTAATTAAACCCGGTAACAGCACGTTCCCAAGCGCGATCCCGCAGCCAATCACTGCCGTGCCGATGAAAAGCAGGGCAGCGGAAGGCAGGGAGCGAACGGCTATCCCGGCGCAAATCAGCAACAGGGCGATAAACAGGCTACGCTCCATGCCAATACGTCGGGCCAGACCTGCGGCGAGCGGGGATATCAGGGCAAAAGCCAACAGGGGCAGGGTGGTCAGCAGACCGGTTTGCGCCGTGCTTAAGCCATAATCAAGGCGAAGGGTATCCAGCAGCGGGGCTGCGCCGGTAAAGGTGACGCGAAGCGTGGTGGCGATCATCAGGATGCCTGCAATCAACAGCGCGCCGTGTTTTCCTGAGGTGCGAATAGCAGTAGTCATTATGTTCTCATACGTTCAAGCGAGCGCACACAATACCGATTTTCCCGGCGGTTGAAATCAGGCTAAAATGACAGTTTATCGCTAAAATCGGACAACATGATGATTGGACTGGGACTGGACGGCTACGATCCTGATAGCCAGCATGATGCGGCCGTCGCCTTTCGCATCCGTGTGGTGGCGGAGGAGCAATATATTCCCCTGCATCATCACCGCAAGGGACAGCTGATTCTGGCGCTTGGCGGCGCGATTACCTGTGAAGTGGAAAATGCCATGTTGATGGTACCGCCCCAGTACGCGGTCTGGATCCCCGGGCAGATGCCGCACAGTAACAGGGCCACGCCGGGGGCGCAGCTCTGCTTTTTGTTCATTGAGCCCGGCGCCGCCAGTCTGCCCGACCGCTGTTGTACGCTGAAAATGTCCCCTCTGGTGCGGGAGCTCATTTTATCTCTGGCAGAAAAATCGCAGGCACAGCTTCAGCTTGCGGCCACATCCCGACTGGTCGATGTCCTGTTTGATGAACTGCCGCTCCAGCGTCAGGAGCATTTACAGTTACCCGTCTCGCCCCATCCAAAAATCCGGCTGATGAGCGAGAAGATGGCTGAAGAGCCCGCGGCCTGGCAGACGCTGGCACAATGGGCAAGCCACTTCGCCATGAGCGAACGCAACCTGGCGCGACTGGTGGTAAAAGAGACCGGTTTAAGCTTTCGTCGCTGGCGTCACCAGCTGCAGCTTATTGTGGCGTTACAGCATTTGATCGGCGGGAAATCGGTACAGCAGGTGGCGCAGTCACTGGGTTATGACTCGACCACCGCGTTTATTACCATGTTTAAGAAGGGGCTGGGTCAGACGCCAGCGCGTTACATGGCCAGCCTGACTACGACTTCCCGATAAACAGGGAGACCAGCCCGGCTGCAATCAGCGGGCCCACCGGCACGCCGCGAAAGAGCGCTACGCCCAGCACAGTGCCCACCAGCAGACCCGCAACCAGCGAAGGCTGGCTGCTCATCAGCGTAACGCCGCGCCCCCCGAGCCATGAGACAAAAACACCTACCGCGATAGCCACCAGCGATTTCCAGTTGACAAACGAGTGCAGCAGCGTTGAGGCGGGAAGCGTACCGCTGGCGATGGGCGCCATCACCCCGATGGTTAAAATGATTATCCCGATGGTGAGGCCTTGCTTTTCTATCCACGGGAAAAAGGTATTTAACGGCGTGACGCGCACGATAATCAGCACCAGAATCGAGATGGCGACGGTGGTGTTATGACTGATAAAACCCAGCGCGGCGAGTGCCAGGAGAATGAGCAGAGTAGGGTCAAACATAGGGAATCCTTGCCAAAATAATCGTCCTGCTTACTGTACGCGGAAAAAGGGCGGAGAACAGTTTTAAAAAGATTTTACCGCTGTCATAACCTTGTCATTTACGCGGTTTAAAACGAAGGCAGATATCGCAAAGGGGTCGCTATCATGAACGATCACATGTTTGTTGAAACGCTGATTATCTCCTCATCGTTTTTCGCCATTGCCGCGATTCTCGTCGCTTCCGTATTGTTGCTGGAGAGAAAAGGCTGACAGTCAGCCTTCACGGTTAGACTTTATGGAAAGTCACAAGCTCAGGACGGGCGATGCGCAGGTAATCCTGGGTATCCATGATCACGGATTTTTCCAGCAGGCCGGCGTTAAACGCGATTTCGTCGAAACGCTCGAACAGCAGCGGGTCGGCGACCAGCGTCAGATCGGGGTGGAAACTAAAAGGCGGAATAGCGCCGAATACGCAGGCGGTAAGGGTACTTACCTCGGCCGGGCTGGCGAGGGAGGCTTTAAGCCCGCCGAAATGGCTGGCAAGCCGGCTCAGGTCTGCCTGCAGATCGGCGGCCAGGATCGCCAGAACATGCTTTTTAACACCGTTTCCCTTCACTTTGCAGACCAGGGCTTTTGCGCCCTGACGCAGATCGGTCCCGCGTATTTCACTTACCGCTTCACATTTCCCGACCGCCTCGTGCTCCATAACCCGAAAACGTGCGCCTTGCCCGGTGAGTAAGGTTATCAGTTGCTGGTGGGTTCCTGTCCCCATAACGTCGTCAGTCATCGCGATTTTCCCGGTGATAATCCAGTATGCAGATGGCTACATTAGCACGAGAAGAACGGCGTCGAAAGAAAACAGCCAGCGCGTTCGCTGGCTGTGAGATTATGCGTTGCTGTTAGCAGACTGCTTGTGGAAGAGCTCCCTGAACACCGGATAAATATCATCCTGGTCACGGATATGTTGCATGGCAAAATTATCAAACATCGATTGCAGATGTTCATATTCCCGCCACAGGGTCTGATGCGCGCGACGGGTAATTTCGATATAGCTGTAGTAACGCACCACCGGCAGAATTTTCTTCGCCAGGATGTCGTGACACAGCGGTGAGTCGTCGGCCCAGTTATCACCATCGGACGCCTGCGCGGCATAGATATTCCATTGCGCCGGGTCGTAACGCTCTTTCACGACTTCATCCATCAGCTTCAGCGCGCTGGAGACGATGGTGCCGCCGGTCTCCTGCGAGTAGAAGAACTCATGCTCGTCGACCTCTTTAGCCTGCGTATGGTGGCGAATATAGACCACTTCCACATTCTTATAGGTTCTGCTCAGGAACAGGTAGAGCAGGATATAAAAACGCTTCGCCATATCCTTGGTGGCCTGGTCCATGGAGCCGGAGACGTCCATCAGACAGAACATCACTGCCTGGCTTGAGGGCTCTGGGCGTTTTTCATAATTCTTGTAACGCAGGTCGAAGGTGTCGATAAACGGAACGCGATCGATCTTCGCTCTTAGCTCGGCAATCTCTTTGCGCAGGCGCTCCTCTTCCAGCAGTTGCGCCGGCTCCGTGTTTTCCACGACCTTCAGGCTACTTTCAAGTTCGCGCAGTTCACGACGTTTGCCTGCCGTCATGGCCGTGCGCCGCGCCAGCGAATTCTGCAACGAACGCACGACGCTGATGTTGGCGGGGACGCCGTTGGCGGTATAGCCCGCGCGATGGGTTTTGTACTCGTTAAGCTGACGATGCTGATTCTTTTTCAGATTCGGCAGCGCCAGGTCCTCAAACAGCAGGTCGAGGTATTCATCTTTTGAAATCTGGAAAACGAACTCATCCTGACCTTCACCGTCCTGGCTGGCCTGTCCCTGACCGCTTCCTGAACCACCGCCGCCGCCCTGAGGACGCTCAATTCTGTCGTTCTGAACGAAGTGGTCATTACCTGGGTGTACGCGATGGCGCAGACCGCCTCGCCCCTGATGAAACATCGGTTCGCTGATGTCATCGGTGGGGATGGAAACAGACTCGCCGCTGTCGACGTCGGTCACCGAGCGTTTGTTGATGGCCTCGGAGATCGACTGTTTAATTTGCGCTTTGTAACGGCGCAAGAAGCGCTGGCGGTTCACCGTGCTCTTGTTTTTGCCGTTAAGACGCCGGTCAATAAACCAGGTCATATACCCCCCGTACTGCATTTGCCAACTTGCGTTTTTGTTGGCCCGGCAGGCGCTAGCGCTGCCGGGCACTTGTTTTAGGACGATTTACGCACGCGCAGATACCATTCGCAGAGCAGGCGAACCTGTTTGCGGGTGTAGCCTTTTTCCATCATACGGTCGACAAAATCGTCGTGTTTCTTCTGCTCATCGGTTGAGGTTTTGGTGTTGAACGAGATAACCGGCAGCAGCTCTTCGGTATTGGAGAACATTTTCTTCTCAATCACGGTGCGCAGTTTCTCGTAGCTGGTCCAGTTCGGATTGCGTCCGTTGTTATGCGCTCTGGCGCGCAGGACGAAGTTCACAATCTCATTACGGAAGTCTTTCGGGTTGCTGATCCCGGCAGGCTTCTCGATTTTTTCCAGTTCCGCGTTCAGGGATTCACGGTCAAACAGCTGGCCGGTATCCGGGTCGCGGTACTCCTGATCCTGGATCCAGAAGTCAGCGTAGGTGACATAACGGTCGAAAATATTCTGTCCGTACTCTGAATAGGATTCCAGGTAGGCTGTCTGGATCTCTTTGCCAATGAACTCGGCGTATTTCGGAATCAGGTAGCCTTTCAGGAACTCAAGATAGCGTTCAGCCTGCTCCTGCGGGAACTGCTCGCGTTCAATCTGCTGCTCCAGCACGTAGAACAAGTGAACCGGGTTGGCCGCCACTTCCGCATGGTCGAAGTTAAAGACGCGGGAGAGGATCTTAAACGCGAAACGGGTGGACAGGCCGTTCATCCCTTCATCGACCCCGGCGTAATCACGATACTCCTGATAGGATTTCGCTTTCGGGTCGGTGTCTTTCAGGCTTTCGCCATCATAGACGCGCATTTTTGAGTAGATGCTGGAGTTTTCCGGCTCTTTCAAACGCGAAAGGATAGAGAAGCGCGACAACGTTTCCAGCGTGCCTGGCGCGCAGGGAGCATGCACCAGCTCACTGTGGTTGAGCAGTTTCTCGTAAATCTTGATCTCTTCGGAGATCCGCAGGCAATAAGGCACCTTGACGATGTACACGCGGTCAAGGAAAGCCTCATTGTTTTTATTATTACGGAAGGTCACCCATTCGGATTCGTTCGAGTGGGCGAGGATTATCCCGTTAAACGGCAGGGCGGAGATACCTTCCGTCCCGTTATAGTTCCCTTCCTGGGTCGCCGTCAGCAGAGGATGCAGCACTTTGATTGGTGCTTTAAACATCTCCACGAATTCCATAATCCCCTGGTTGGCGCGGCACAGCGCACCGGAATAGCCGTAGGCATCCGGGTCATTTTGTGCGAAGTTTTCCAGCTTACGGATATCAACTTTACCCACCAGCGCCGAGATATCCTGGTTGTTCTCATCACCCGGTTCCGTTTTGGCGATGGCGATCTGCTCAAGGATAGACGGCCACACTTTCACCACGCGGAATTTGGTGATATCGCCCCCAAACTCATGCAGGCGTTTTGCCGCCCACGGCGACATGATGGTGCCGAGGTAGCGGCGCGGAATGCCAAACTCTTTATCCAGAATTTGCGCATCTTCCTGTGGATTAAACAGGCACAGCGGATGGTCGTTCACCGGGCTGCGTTCGCCATTAGCGCTCAACACATAAATCGGCACGCGCTGCATCAGCGACTTCAGGCGTTCAGCCAGCGAGGATTTACCGCCACCGACTGGGCCGAGTAAATAGAGGATCTGTTTCTTTTCTTCCAGACCCTGAGCGGCATGCTTCAGATAGGAGACAATCTGTTCAATGGCATCTTCCATGCCGTAGAACTCTTCGAACGCCGGATATCGGGCGACCACCCGATTCGAAAATAGACGGGAAAGCCGTGGCTCCAGGGCAGTATCAACCATGTTTGGCTCACCAATAGCCATCAATAGCCGTTCTGCCGCATTGGCATAGGCACTGCGATCTTGCCGACAAATGGTAAGAAACTCCTGCAGTGTGAACTCTTCGTCCTTGGCAGCTTCATAGCGCTGGCGATAGTGATCGAATATATTCATGGCATGCCGTCCTTTCGTTTTTTAGCACAGGATAAGAGCCGTTCGTATGAGTAGTGGAGGCTCCCGGAAGAGAATCTCTCGCACCTCACTGCCAGAGCAGCAACCTGTGTGCCAGGTCAGAGGCTAAGAACCGCAGGGCGTTCAGGAAAACTCTTCTTAAAATTAAGCGTAGATGGCATTTGCCAAACTTGCATGCTGAGAAAATCTAATTTCAATGACATATCAATAACTCATCCAAAAATTTCCACCTGGGTTATAAGGCTTAAGCACGTTTTTCATTCAGTGGTCATATAAATGAAAGCGTGCTGTCATCTGAAAAGTGAAAAATAACGGGTTAATCAGACTGATTAGCAGGCAAAAAATTTTGGGTTGTACGGGAATGGCGGTTACACTTCTCCCGCTGATTATTTGACTACAGGAAAGAATGGATTGTGACCAAACTCAAACTTCTGGCATTGGGCATCCTTGCCGCGACCGCAGTTAGCACCGCTCAGGCGGAAAGTCAGTGGACGGTTGGCGCGGGTGTTGGCGTCATTAACAGCCCATACAAACAGTATGATCGTGACGTATATCCTGTTCCCGTTATCACCTATGAAGGCGAGAACGTCTGGTTCCGCGGTCTCGGCGGCGGCTACTATCTCTGGAACGACACGGCCGACAAGCTCTCGATCATGGCCTACTACGATCCAACGCACTTCAAGCCGGGAGACAGCGACAGCCACGCGCTTCGCCAGCTCGATAAGCGCAAAAGTAGCATGATGGCCGGGCTTTCATACGTGCATAACACCGAGTATGGCTTCCTGCGTACTGCTCTGGCAGGTGATACGCTGGACAACAGCAACGGCTTTATCTGGGACCTGGCGTGGCTGTACCGTTATACCAACGGCGGGCTCACCCTGACGCCGGGCATCGGTGTGCAGTACAACAGTGAAAACTACAACGACTACTATTACGGCGTCTCTAAAAACGAGTCTCGCCGCAGTGGTCTGAAAAGCTACAGCGCAGATGATGGCTGGGATCCCTACCTGGAGCTGACCGCGAGCTATAACTTCCTTGGCGACTGGAGCGTCTACGGTACTGGCCGTTATGAGCGTCTGAGCGATGAAGTGAAAGATAGCCCGATGGTCGATAAGTCCTGGGCGGGTATCTTCTCTGTGGGTGTGACCTACAAGTTCTGATTGTGCATTAATTCAGTGCAATCATTGCATCAAAACGGGGCGCTTGCGCCCCGTTTGCTTTTTTGTGGTGCAGGGCGATTATCGCTTAACAATACGGATCGTCTGCCCTAAACGAGACGGTTTTTCTTCGCTCGCTTTCTGCGGCGTGGTCACGCAGGCTGTTTCTACACAAACGAATGTTTTGTAACCGTCATCAGGAATATCGGCCATGCTGACAGACAATGCCGGACCTGGGTTCCAGCCCACCACATTGCTGTGATGATGATGAACGACCTCAATGCCGCGATTCAGGGCACCATCGTGGATCACGCTGCAGGCTTCCGGGTGGAGATAGACGCGGTCGGTACGATCGGGGAAAGCCTGAACGCCGTCGCTCAGCTTGCCCTCTTTCGCATTATCAACTTTGTCGATAAAGGTATCGCCGAGGCCGCTCACCTTCACTGCGTTGATGTCACCCACGTTGAAGTAGGTGTGCAGGGCAGACGTGGTTTCGAACTCGCCGTGAGCTTCCAGCTCAATTTCGCAGGTTTTACACAGCTTGAAACGGGCGTACAGGGTGAAATCATGCGGCCACAGGGCGCGGGTTTCATCATTCGCCTGCAGCTCAAAGGTCAGCACGGCACCGTTGTCATCTTCATTGTGCGCTTTCAGCGTCCACTGCTGGTTACGGGCAAAACCGTGAGACGGCAAACCCTGCTGTGTGGACGGGCCGAACCATGGCCAGCAGATGGGGACGCCGCCACGGATAGCAGCCCCTTTTTTGAACGAGGTGGCGTCGCTCAGCCACAGTCCTTCCTCTTCGCCCTCAGGCTTCCAGGAGAGCAGGTGGGCGCCATTCAGCGCCACGGAGGCTTTCACGCGCGGGTGGTCAACGACGATAACATCAGCGCCGTCAATCTGGCGGCGGGAGAGCACAGGGGTAAGTTGTTCGACTACCGGAAGTGCAAATATTTTATTAATCATTAAGCAATCCTCTGTCTAAAAAACAATAAAAAAGGCGACCGAAGTCGCCTTTTTGGATCAAACACTCATCTCAACTTATTTGGAGATGTGAGCGATCAGGTCCAGTACTTTGTTAGAGTAGCCAGTTTCGTTGTCGTACCAGGAAACCAGTTTCACGAAGTTGTCGTTCAGTGCGATACCAGCTTTAGCATCGAACACGGAAGTGCACACTTCGCCGTTGAAATCAGTAGATACAACGTCGTCTTCGGTGTAACCCAGAACGCCTTTCATTGCGCCTTCGGAAGCAGCTTTGATTGCTTTCTTAATTTCTTCATAAGAAGCAGCTTTTTCCAGACGAACGGTCAGGTCAACAACGGATACGTTAGGCGTTGGAACGCGGAACGCCATACCAGTCAGTTTGCCATTCAGTTCTGGCAGTACTTTACCTACAGCTTTAGCAGCACCGGTAGAGGATGGGATGATGTTCTGAGCCGCGCCACGGCCGCCGCGCCAGTCTTTGTGAGACGGGCCGTCAACGGTTTTCTGAGTAGCGGTGGTAGCGTGAACGGTAGTCATCAGACCTTCGATGATGCCGAAGTTGTCGTTGATGACTTTAGCCAGCGGTGCCAGGCAGTTGGTGGTGCAGGATGCGTTGGAAACGATGTCCTGGCCAGCGTAAGTTTCGAAGTTTGCACCACGAACGAACATTGGGGTGTTGTCTTTAGAAGGACCAGTCAGAACAACTTTCTTCGCGCCTGCAGTGATGTGTTTACGTGCAGTTTCGTCGGTCAGGAAGATACCGGTAGCTTCAGCTACAACATCAACACCGATTTCGTTCCATTTCAGGTTAGCTGGGTCTTTCTCAGCAGTAACGCGGATGGTTTTGCCGTTAACAACCAGGTGGCCGTCTTTCACTTCAACGGTGCCGTCGAAACGACCGTGAGTTGAGTCGTACTTCAGCATGTACGCCATGTATTCAGCGTCCAGGAGATCGTTGATACCAACGATTTCGATGTCAGAACGTTTCTGAGCAGCACGGAAAACAATACGGCCGATACGGCCAAAACCGTTGATACCTACTTTGATAGTCATATATTCCACCAGCTATTTGTTAGTGAATAAAAGGTTGCCTGTAAAATTACAAAAACCTTACGCAGCGTCAAGCGGAATCGTGTCAATCATTGCGACAAATCAATCCTGTGACTAACGTTTGTGCGACTGACTCGCCTCACTTTCCCTTTGAGCTTGCAACCACATGGGGGCTGCGCCCGGAATTTTAAAGTCCTCGCAGGATAAAAATGTGAACATGATCACAATTGCCTGACCGCCTTTTCGCGACACATAAGTTTAGAACAAAAGTGCACGCAAGGGTGTTAATGTTTTGTTAGAATCCGGGTTAAAAGATGTCTGTTTCTACAGCGAGATGTAAGCATATGTCGAACCAACGTAACCCTGACGATTTGAAAAAAAACCTCACAGAAATGCAGTTTTACGTGACGCAGAACCACGGCACGGAACCGCCATTCACCGGGCGTTTACTGCACAATAAGCGAGACGGCGTCTATCACTGTCTGGTCTGTGATGCCCCGCTGTTTAACTCACAAACGAAATTCGATTCCGGCTGCGGCTGGCCGAGCTTTTACGAGCCGGTGAGGGATGAGGCCATCCGCTATCTGACTGACACCTCGCACGGCATGGTGCGCACGGAAATCCGTTGCGGGACCTGCGACGCACACCTGGGGCACGTCTTCCCGGATGGTCCACAGCCAACGGGGGAGCGTTTCTGCGTCAATTCGGCCTCCATGAGCTTCACGGATGATGAAAACGGCGACCAGATCAAGGGTTGAAAAAACGATTCAGCAAATTATTCCTTTGAAAGGGAGAGATCGTGAATATTGATGACATGATTAACGGGATGACCCCGGACGTTTATCAGCGTCTGGTCACCGCCGTTGAACTGGGAAAATGGCCGGATGGCGTGGCGCTTACCCCTGAGCAAAAAGAGAACAGTTTGCAGCTGGTGATGCTGTGGCAGGCGCGCAACAATACTGACGCGCAGCACATGACGATCGATACCAACGGCCAGATGGTGATGAAAAGCAAGCGAGAGCTGAAAGAAGATTTTGGCATCACGCCGAAGCCAATTGCGACGCTGAAAATGCAATAACCGTGCGGGCTGATGCCTTCATCCAACCCTCTCCCACGGGGAGAGGGTTTGAATGCGTCGCTACTTTTGCGGGATCCCTAATGACTCTGCCAGCTGCTTCGCTAACTGGTTGTTATCGTCCGCGCCATACTCCCAGAACATCGCCCCGGCGAGACCTTTCTGTCTAATGTAGTCCGCTTTGATCGCCACGGAACGTGGGTTCTCATACGAAATCGCAAAGAGCGCCTTGCCGTCGGCTGCTTCCACGGAGAGCCACGGCACTTTCGCCTGGTCGTCCCAGTGCTCGGTAAAACGCTTCTGCGGATCGTTCAGCAGCTTTTTCACGATATCGTTGTACTTCACGTAGGTATCTTTGGACAGGTCATAGCCGAGCGACCTGAACAAGCCGAGCTCCTGCGGTCCAAAGTAGGGCTGGGTGACCGGATTTTTTTGTGCGTCCGGCTTGCTCCAGTCGATACCCGGCTCAACGGCGCGTTTCGGTACGCGACCGTAAAACCCGATCCCGAGGTTCATCTGCTGTGGTTTCAGTCCCGCGGCCAGATAGTTATTTACCACAAAGTCCACGCTGTATTTATCGGCAGCAGCCACCGTCGGCCAGGCGCTGGAATCATAGAGGTTGGCGTTAAAATACTGGGTACCATACGCCATGTCGTAGGTCATCAGGTTGATGTAGTCGAGCAGGGGAGCGATGGCTTTGACATCCACCCAGCTTTTCGGACTTTCCGCATTGGCGCCTACCGCAATGGTCACCAGCTTTTTCTGCCCGAATGCGTCGCGCATCTCTTTCAGCAGCGCGGTGAAGTTGTCCCTGTCGGCTGGCGTGCTGGCAACCAGTCCCCACGCGCCGTTGACCGGGTACTCCCAGTCGAGATCAATCCCGTCCAGACCGTATTTGTCGACAACCTCCTGGGCGGATCGGATAAACACCGCACGACTCTCTTTGGTGGCCGCTGCGCCAGAGAAACCACGCGCACCCCAGCCGCCAACAGAGAGCAGCACTTTAAGGTGCGGGTTTTGTTTACGCAGAGTGGGGATTAAGGCCAGATCGGATGCCACTTTTGGCGAAAGCCAGATCTGATGCAGTTTCGTCGGATCTTTCAGCGCGGCGTTGGTTTCGTCTTTCTCGTTGTTGTAGACCAGACCAAACGAATAGTTCAGGTGGGTGATCTGGCGGACATCCAGTTTATTAATGTCGCCACCCGGTCCGGCGGTGACATCGCCACCCCCGTTGAAATAGCCGACGGACATCAGGGGTGCAGCGGAAGCCAGTGACGCGCAAAGCAAGGGTAATGCTGCCAGCAAGGGCAAACGTTTCATATAATTTCCTCTTTGACTTAATAAAAATAACCACGCCACAGAAAAGGCGTGGCGAAAAAACAACCTGACGAGAATAGCATTGCCGCTTCGCTGAGGATGCGAGGGAGTTCACTTTATGGGGATTGGAGAAGAAATGCCGGGTGGCGCTGCGCTCCAGAGAAAGTAGGCCGGGTAAGGCGAAGCCGCCACCCGGCTTAAAAAACTACGCCTGCGTTTCCAGCCAGTCTGCCAGGGTATACAGCGTCGCGCCTTCGGCAGCCATCTCCATAAACGCCTGAGCACTGTCCTGAGGGTGAATGTTCACGCCGCGGCAGCCGTCGGTGATCACGCTGACGGTGTAGCCTGACTGGAGCGCGTCCAGTACGGTAAACTTCACGCAGTAATCTGTCGCCAGCCCCAGCACAATCAGCTCCGTGATTTCATGGTGGCGTAACCACGCGTCCAGCGCTGTCTTCTGACGATGACCGTTATCAAAAAACGCGCTGTAGCTGTCTATTGTCGGGTTTTCACCCTTATGGAACACCGCGTCGATGGCTTTCTGATTCAGGAGCGGATGCAGCGCCGCGCCTTCCGTTTGCTGCACGCAATGATCCGGCCAGAAGGTTTGCGCCAGCCCGTCGAGTTCACCCTGAGTGAACGGTTCGACGTTGTGCTGGCTGGCAAAACTGCCGTGGTTAGCCGGGTGCCAGTCCTGGCTGGCGACCACCGCTTCACCGCGGGCTTTACACCAGTCAATCAGCGTATTCGCCACGTCAACGGTGCTGTCACCTTCGGCGACGGCCAGCGCGCCGCCGGCGCAGAAATCATTTTGCAAATCGACCAGTAGCAGGGCGCGTTGCGTCATGAGGCCTCCTTATTCGTCAGGGGTCAGTTCACCGCGCAGATTTTGCATCATGGCGTTGCGAATGGACTGAATGTCCAGATCCTGACTCAGTAAATAGTGAAGTTTAGTCAGCGTCGCCTCAACGGTCATATCGAAACCGCTGATGACACCCGCATGTGCCAGCGCGTTGCCGGTGGCATAGCCACCCATATTCACTTTGCCGGACATACACTGGGTCAGGTTCACCACCACAATTCCGCGTTCGCTGGCTTCCTGAAGCTCTTTCAGAAACTCACCGTTCTGCGGGGCGTTGCCCACGCCGTAGGAGCGCAGGATCAGCGCTTTCACTGGCTGGCGCAGGAAGTTGCGGACCACGTCGGCGGAAATACCCGGGTAAATGGTAACCACGCCGATGGGCTGCGGGGTAATCGGATGCACAATCAGCTCGCCAGCGGTATTCGGTGCAGGCGGCGTGCCCAGACGCCGGATATGAATCCCGGCTTCCAGCAGCGGCTGCAGGTTCGGTGAGGCGAAGGCGTCAAAACCATCGGCATGGGCTTTCGTCGTGCGGTTGCCGCGATACAGACGGTTGTTGAAGAACAGCGAGACTTCGTTAATCGGGTAATTTGCCGCCACGTACAGGGAGTTCAGCAGGTTGATCTGCCCGTCGGAGCGTAACTCCGCCAGCGGAATTTGCGACCCGGTGACGATAACCGGCTTGCTCAGGTTCTCCAGCATGAAGGAGAGCGCCGAGGCCGTGAACGCCATGGTGTCGGTACCATGCAGGATCACGAAGCCGTCGTACTGGTCGTAATGCGCTTTAATGTCATCCGCGATGTGCTGCCAGTCTTCTGGCGTCATGTCGGAGGAGTCCATCAGCGGCTCGTATTCATGGATGGTAAAGTCAGGCATTTCCGGACGGTGGAACTCAGGCATCAACGCAAGCTGACGCTGAAGGTGGCCGGAGACAGGAATATAGCCATTTTCAGAGCGCTGCATACCGATGGTACCGCCAGTGTAGGCTACATAAATCGATTTCTTCTGCATGGTAGTGAGTTCTTGTTCTTCAAAAGAAAAAAATCCCCTCTTCGCGAGAAGAGGGGACGGTTTTTAACGGACGTTCGCGCAGGTCAGGCAAAACGCGTAACGACTTTGTGGATCGTTAAAGGCCGCGAGCTTATCGCTTTCCGTCTTCATCGCTTTCGCTGCCGTGGCAACCGGCGCAGGCAGGTAAGCCTGCAGCGCCTCCGGCAGCATGGCGCGAACGGAGACAGACATGCTGTCCATCACCATATCAAAGAATGACGGCTCATCCTGATAATACTCAATGTGCCATTGCTTGAGCTTCGCCAGGTCGGCCGCTTTCTTCACGGCGTCGTCAAAGTCACCCAGACTGTCCACCAGTCCGTTGTTCTTCGCGTCCTGACCTGTCCAGACGTGGCCCTGAGCAATCTGGTCAATCTGTTCAGGCGTCTTTTTACGCGAGTCAGCCACCAGCGTAATAAAGCGCTTATACCCGTTCTCAATGCTCAGCTGCATCATATCCGACACTTCCGGCGGCAGGGATTTCGTTATCGACACATCTGCCAGCGGCGACGTAGAAACACCGTCGGTGTGCACGCCCAGATAATCCAGACTGTTTTCCACGGTGTTAATCACCCCGAAGATGCCGATAGAACCCGTCAGCGTACTTGGGTTAGCCACAATGTAGTTGGCTGGCGTGGAGATCCAGTACCCACCTGATGCCGCCATTCCGCCCATGGAGACGACGACCGGTTTGCCCGCAGCGCGGGCTGCGGCCAGCTCAGCGCGGATCACTTCGGAGGCGCTCACGCTGCCGCCTGGGCTGTTTACGCGCAGAACAATGGCTTTCACTTTCGGGTCAAGGCGCGCGTCACGGATTTGCGACGCGGTAGTGTCACCGCCGACGTTACCCGGGGTTTCCTGACCGTCCATGATGGCGCCGTTAGCAAACACCACGGCTACGCTGTCACCGCTCTCGTCCGGTTTTTTCGCAGCGTAGTCATACATACTGATGGCGCTGTAGTTTTTGTCCTCTTTGCTCCAGCCAAACTGTTTGGTCAGGGCTTTTTCGATATCCGCACTGGTACCCAGCGCATCAACGAGTTTATTGTCGAGGGCATATTTCGCGGTATCGCCGTCAACCTTACGCAGACCCTCCAGCACGCCACGTGCGCCCGGGAAGACCTGCTCAGCGGTAATTTGGCGGTTAGCGGCCACGGTGCCCAGATAGTTTTGCCACAGCTCGCCAATCCAGCGGCTGTCCGCTTCACGGGCAGCAGGGGACATATCGTCGCGAATAAACGGCTCCACGGCTGATTTATAGGTGCCGACGCGGAAGACGTGGGTCGTCACTTTCAGCTTGTCGAGCAGCGATTTGTAGTACAGGCCGTTGGTGGCAAAGCCGTGCAGGTCGACCGTCCCCTGCGGAGAGAGCCAGATCTTGTTGGCGAAGCTTGCCAGATAATATTGCCCCTGGCTGTAGCTGTCGCCCACGGCGATCACTGGCTTACCGCTGTCGCGGAATTCACGCAGCGCTTTACCGATGTACTGCATTGAAGGCTGGTCGCCTCCGGCAAAATCTTTCAGATCCAGTACGATCCCGGTGATATTTCGGTCGTCTTTGGCCTGACGGATAGTATCGACAATATCGAACAGGGAGTTTTCCTGCAGGCGGTCGGACGTCGCGCCAAACAGCTGACGTCCAATGACCCCCAGACGGTTGCTGGTGGACGGTTTATCCACGATGACGCCGGTGATATCGAGTAACAGCGCCCCGCGAGTTGAATGCTGCGCCTGATTCGCATTGCTGATATGCATCCAGATGCCTGCGCAAACCAGAACCAGCAGGATGAAGAAGATGTTCATCACCAGGTTGCGGACGAAGTTGAGCAGTCGCCACGTCCATTTAAAGAAACCGGCAAAGATTCGCCAAAGGGTTCGCATGTATTCTCCCTAACCAGAAAATGACTGTTTCCGTCGCCACTGGACGGTAATGTTGGGTTATCGTAATGACCCAACCGCCACTTGTCAGCAGGAATCGCCTGCCAGGCTGTAACAAAATCTGCGGCCGTGTTAATTTTGTGAGTAAATTTCAATAAAGGAGTTAACCAATGGACGCACTTGAACTGCTTGTTAACCGCCGCAGCGCGTCACGTCTGGCCGAACCTGCCCCGGCGGGCGAGCAGCTGGAAAACATTCTGCGTGCCGGGATGCGTGCCCCCGATCACGGCACGCTGCAGCCGTGGCACTTCTTTGTGATTGAAGGTGAAGGCCGCGATCGTTTCAGCCAGCTGCTGGAGCAGGGCGCGGTTGCCGTCGGGCAGGATGAGAAAGGTATCGATAAAGCGCGCAATGCGCCGTTCCGTGCGCCGATGATCATCGCCGTCGTGGCGAAATGTCAGGCTGGCCACAAAGTCCCGGTCTGGGAGCAGGAAATGTCTGCTGGCTGCGCGGTAATGGCGATGCAAATGGCCGCTGTCGCACAGGGGTTTAACGGTATCTGGCGTACCGGTCCGCTGACCGAGAGCCCGGTAGTCCGTGACGGTTTTGGCTGCGGTGAGCACGATAAAATTGTCGGTTTCCTCTACCTCGGTACGCCGCAGCTTAAAGCCTCCAGCACCATCAGCGTGCCGGACACTTCGCCTTTCGTCAGCCGTTTCTGATAACCCACGCTAAACTGTCTGGATTCTGAGCATCTGCCGCAGAATTCAGACAGTCATACTTACCTCTTTATGGAATGAGCGCTACCATAGCGCGATTGAGATGACAGGAGACGTCCATGAGCGAGCAAACCATTCGTTTAACGCAGTACAGCCACGGAGCCGGTTGCGGTTGTAAAATTTCCCCGAAAGTGCTGGAGACCATTCTGCACAGTGAACAGGCGAAGTTTGTCGACCCGAACCTGCTTGTCGGCAATGAAACGCGTGACGATGCTGCAGTTTATGACTTAGGTAACGGCACCAGCATTATCAGCACCACTGACTTCTTTATGCCGATTGTCGATAACCCCTTCGATTTCGGGCGCATTGCGGCCACCAACGCCATCAGTGATATCTTCGCGATGGGCGGTAAGCCGATTATGGCCATCGCCATTCTGGGCTGGCCAATTAATACCCTCGCGCCGGAAATTGCCCGCGACGTCATTGATGGCGGCCGTTTCGCCTGTCAGCAGGCGGGAATTGCGCTGGCCGGTGGTCACTCGATTGACGCGCCTGAACCTATTTTTGGCCTGGCCGTCACGGGCGTGGTGCCGACCGAGCGCGTGAAGCGCAACAGCACCGCGCAGGCGGGCTGCAAGCTGTTCCTCACCAAGCCGCTCGGCATTGGCGTACTCACGACCGCCGAGAAAAAATCCCTGCTGAAGCCGGAACACAAAGGTCTGGCAACGGAAGTGATGTGCCAGATGAACCTTGCGGGCGCGGCATTCGCCAATATCGACGGCGTGAAGGCGATGACCGATGTGACCGGTTTTGGTCTGCTGGGACACCTCTCCGAAGTGTGTCAGGGCGCGGGCGTGCAGGCACAGGTCTGGTATCAGGACGTGCCGAAACTGCCGGGCGTGGAAGAGTACATTGCGCAGGGCGCGGTGCCGGGCGGTACTCAGCGCAACTTTGCCAGCTACGGTCACCTGATGGGCGAGATGCCTGAAGAGTGGCGCAACCTGCTGTGCGATCCACAAACTTCCGGCGGCCTGCTGCTGGCGGTCACACCGGAAGCCGAAGCGGACGTTCAGGCAACGGCCGCCGAGTTTGGCATTACCCTGACCGCGATCGGCGAGCTGGTGACCGCACGCGGTGGCCGACCGATGATTGAGATCCGTTAATTCGATGCGGTTGTTTATTGCCGAAAAGCCGAGCCTGGCGCGCGCCATCGCCGACGTGTTGCCGAAGCCGCACCGCAAGGGCGACGGCTTTATCGAATGCGGTAACGGGCAGGTGGTGACCTGGTGTATTGGTCACCTGCTTGAGCAGGCGCAGCCGGACGTCTACGACAGCCGCTACGCCCGCTGGAACCTCAACGATCTGCCCATCGTGCCGGAAAAATGGCGCCTGCAGCCCCGGCCTTCGGTGACCAAACAGCTGAACGTGATCAAGCGTTTCCTGCACGAAGCCTCTGAAGTGGTTCACGCAGGTGACCCGGACAGGGAAGGGCAACTGCTGGTAGATGAAGTGCTGGACTATCTCGAGCTGGCGCCGGAAAAACGCCAGCAGGTACAGCGCTGCCTGATAAACGACCTCAACCCGCAGGCGGTAGAGCGTGCGATCTCGCGTCTGCGTGCCAACAGCGAGTTTATCCCGCTGTGCGTCTCGGCGCTTGCGCGCGCGCGCGCTGACTGGCTGTACGGGATCAACATGACCCGCGCCTACACCATCCTCGGGCGTAATGCGGGCTATCAGGGGGTACTCTCCGTGGGCCGCGTGCAGACGCCGGTGCTGGGGCTGGTGGTGCGTCGTGATGAAGAGATTGAGAACTTCGTCGCCAAAGATTTCTTTGAAGTGAAAGCGCATATCGTTACGCCTAAGGACGAACGCTTTACCGCCGTCTGGCAGCCGAGCGATGCCTGTGAATCGTACCAGGATGAAGAGGGACGCTTGCTGCACCGTCCGCTGGCGGAGCATGTGGTTAACCGTATTACCGGTCAGCCTGCCATCGTCACCAGCTATAACGATAAACGGGAATCAGAACCCGCACCGCTGCCATTTTCGCTCTCGGCCTTGCAGATTGAGGCGGCGAAGCGCTTTGGCCTCAGCGCGCAAAACGTGCTGGATATCTGCCAGAAGCTCTATGAAACCCACAAGCTGATCACCTATCCGCGTTCGGATAGCCGTTATCTGCCGGAAGAACATTTTGCCGGTCGCCACGCGGTACTGAACGCGATAAGCGTACACGCCGCCGATCTCCTGCCGCAGCCGGTGGTGAACCCGGACACCCATAACCGCTGCTGGGATGATAAAAAGGTGGATGCCCACCATGCAATTATCCCGACGGCACGCGCCAGCCACGTTAACCTGACGGATAACGAAGCGAAGGTCTATAACCTCATCGCCCGTCAGTATCTGATGCAGTTCTGCCCGGACGCGGTGTTCCGCAAATGCGTCATTGAGCTTGAGATTGCCAAAGGTAAGTTTATCGCCAAAGCGCGTTTCCTCGCGGAAGCGGGCTGGCGCACGCTGCTCGGCAACAAAGAGCGTGACGAGGAGAACGACGGTACGCCGCTGCCGGTAGTCGCGAAAGATGACGAGTTATTGTGCGAGAAAGGTGAAGTGGTTGAACGTCAGACCCAGCCGCCACGCCATTTCACCGATGCGACGCTGCTGTCGGCCATGACCGGGATTGCCCGATTCGTGCAGGATAAAGATCTGAAGAAAATCCTGCGCGCCACCGACGGTCTGGGTACGGAAGCGACGCGAGCGGGGATCATCGAACTGTTGTTCAAGCGCGGCTTCCTGGAGAAAAAAGGACGCTATATCCACTCCACGGAGCCGGGCCGGGCGCTCATCCACTCCCTTCCGGAGCTGGCCGCGAGGCCGGACATGACCGCACACTGGGAATCTGTGCTGACGCAAATCAGTGAAAAGCAGTGCCGCTACCAGGACTTTATGCAGCCGCTGGTGGGGACGCTGTATCAGTTGATCGATCAGGCACGCAGTACACCGGTGAAGCGGTTCAGAGGGATGGTTGCGCCGGGTAGCGGCGCGAAGAAGCCCTTTAAAAAGAAAAAGAGCGCGGCAGCTTCTTAAACCGTAGGCCGGGTAAGGCGAAGCCGCCACCCGGCGAAAAGCAGCTCTGCGGCCTGAAAAAAAGCCCGGTGGCGTCTACGCCTTACCGGGCCTACAGGGCGAGAACACAGTGAAAGCTTAAATCACACCCTGCCCAATCATCGCATCCGCCACCTTCACGAATCCGGCGATATTCGCTCCGCGCACGTAGTTAGTTTGCGACGCTTCACCGCCGTACTCCACGCAGGCGTGGTGAATATCCAGCATGATATGGTGCAAACGGGCATCCACTTTCTCCGCCTTCCAGCCAAGACGCGCGGCGTTTTGCGCCATCTCAAGGCCGGAGGTTGCCACGCCGCCCGCATTGGCGGCCTTGCCTGGGGCAAACAGCACGCTCGCTTCGAGGAACAGATTCGTCGCATCGATGGTGGTCGGCATATTCGCCCCTTCGGCCACCGCCTTCACGCCGTTGCCGATCAGCGTGCGCGCGGCGTCCACGTCCAGTTCGTTTTGCGTGGCGCACGGCAGGGCAATATCCACCGGAACACCCCACGGCTGCTTGCCTTCCAGATACGTCAACCCAAATTCCTGGGCATAGTCTGCGAGCCGCCCGTCGCGGCTGGCTTTAATTTCGCACAAGCGCGCCAGTTTTTCTGCCGTAAAGCCCGCTTCATCCACCACCGTGCCACGGGAGTCCGAGGCCGTCACCACGCGGGCGCCAAACTGCATCGCTTTTTCGATAGCGTATTGCGCCACGTTACCGGAGCCGGACACCGCCACGCGCATCCCTTCAAACCCTAACCCGTGACGTTTGAGCATCGCCTCGGTGAAATAGACCAGACCATATCCGGTCGCCTCCGGGCGAATCAAACTCCCGCCAAACGACAATCCTTTGCCGGTAAAGACGCAGGCGCTGTTGTTGGAAAGCTTTTTCATCATCCCGGCCATAAAGCCCACTTCGCGGGCCCCCACGCCGATATCCCCCGCCGGTACGTCGGTGTCCGGACCAAGGTGGCGCCAGAGCTCGGTCATCAGCGCCTGACAGAAACGCATCACTTCACCTTCGCTTTTCCCCTTAGGATCGAAGTCACTCCCGCCTTTCCCGCCGCCCATCGGCAGGGTGGTGAGCGCGTTTTTAAACGTCTGCTCAAAGCCGAGGAATTTCAGGATCGACAGGTTCACGGAAGGGTGGAAACGCATGCCGCCCTTAAACGGGCCGATGGCGGAGTTAAACTGCACGCGCCAGGCGCGGTTGACCTGGACCTGATTGCGGTCATCCACCCAGGTCACGCGGAACTGGATCACCCGTTCTGGCTCAACCAGACGTTCCAGCAGCGACAGTTGACGATAACGCGGGTTTTCTTCAAGGAAAGGCCACAGGGTGGTCATCACTTCACGAACGGCCTGAGCGAACTCGCTCTGATGCGGGTCGCGCTGCTGAACATGGGCAAGAAAGCTTTCCAGAGAGCGTGTCTGATCCATAGATATAAGAACCCCTTATAGTCATTTATGTATATTGCTTATGCGATTTGTGTTGTTTTTTTGACTATACCACCCGTACTGCTTTGTGAAGCAAGCAGAAATGTAGGGTGAAAGGGAAATTAATGACCCGCGCTGCGTCATAACAAAAAGCGATGATGTGTGAAATTAAAGATTCTGCCCGATTAACCGTTATAGTCATTATCAGGACATAACAGGAAGACAAGTCTATGAATCGTTACGTGATGGCTGCATTTTCGTTGATGTTGACCGCTGGCGCGCAGGCTGACCGCATTCGCCCGGACGTGGAGGTGAATGTCCCGCCGGAGGTCTTTAGCTCCGGCGGCCAGCGTGCGCAACCCTGTAACCAGTGCTGTATCTATCAGGATCAAAATTATTCTGAAGGAGCAGTGGTAAAAGCGGACGGGATTTTGCTGCAATGCCAGCGTGATGAACGCGCGATCAGCACGAACCCGCTGGTCTGGCGGCGCGTAAAAGAATAAACGCCTCCAGCAGCGGAATATCCGCCGGGGCCAGGTCGTAGCTCAACGCCTCTTCCGGCGTGCACCACGCCAGCGCGCTGTGGTAGTGTGCGGTTAACGCTCCGCTAAAGGCAGGAACATACCAGGCGTGCAGGTTGATTAACCGCTGCGACACTTCGCGCTGGTGGCTTGCCACATACTGCACGGGCTGCGCCTCAATACCCAACTCTTCACGCAGCTCGCGGATTAGCGCCTGAGGCTGGGTTTCACCGGCCTCGACTTTTCCGCCAGCGAATTCCCACATTCCCGGTTGATCGGCGTGAGCAGGGCGCTGCGCCAGTAAAATTTTGTCGTCTTTTTCGATGATGGCCGCAACGACATCGACTGTTTTTAGCATGGTCGTCAATACTTGATAGCGAAAAACGACATATTATCGTGCCCTTTCAAAGAGTCCAGTCATCAGGAGAAACAGGTGAAAGAGTCGTCCACCTGGGTAGAACCCATCCCAACCCTTCCGGCGAGCGTAAAACCGATTGCCGCCATGCAGCGAAAACACTTTGGTGCGGTCCTGAATCCCACGCGCTGGTGGGGGCGCATGCCGCGTCTGTTCTGGCTGGTCGTATTGTTTGTCGGTTTTCTGGAGCGAAGAAACGCGCGCCTGACGCCGCAACTCCGCTCGCTGCTGATGACGCGGGTATCGCAGCTGTGCCACTGTGCTTTTTGCATTGATGCTAACAGCCTGCGTCTGGCCGAGCGCAGCGGGGCGCTGGATAAAGTCCAGGCCGTGAGCGACTGGTCAGACTCTGACCTGTTCAGTGAACAAGAGCGCGCGGCGCTGGCCTATGCTGAGGCGGTCACCGCCACGCCGCCCAGGGTGGATGAAGCAATCAAAACGGCGCTGAAACGCCACTTTACCGATGAGGTTATTACTGAAATGACGGCGCTCATCGCCTTTCAGAATCTCTCCGCCCGCTTTAACGCCGCGCTGGATATTCCGGCGCAGGGGCTGTGCGCCACGTTTAAAGGGAAGCCTGATGCTTGACCGTCACCTGCACCCACGGATAAAACCCGGGCTGAATCGTCTGGTCTCTGCGCTGGATAAGCCGGGCATTACGCCCGACGGACTTACCCTGGCGGGGTTTGCCATCGGCCTGCTGACGTTGCCATTTCTGGCCCTCGGCTGGTACCCGGCAGCACTGGTCGCCATCGTCCTGAACCGCCTGCTGGATGGTCTTGACGGTGCGCTGGCGCGCCGGAGAGGGCTCACGGATGCGGGAGGGTTTCTGGATATCGCGCTCGATTTCCTGTTCTATGCGCTGGTGCCGTTTGGCTTTGCGCTGGCGGCACCTGAGCAGAATACGCTGGCTGCCGCCTGGCTGCTGTTCGCATTTATTGGCACCGGGAGCAGCTTTCTGGCCTTTGCGGCACTTGCGGCGAAGCACAATATCGACAACCCCGGCTATGCGCACAAGTCGTTTTACTACATCGGCGGGTTAACGGAGGGGACGGAGACCATCGTGCTGTTCGTGCTCTGCTGCCTGTTTCCGGCCCATTTTGCCGTGTTCGCGTGGATATTTGGCGCGTTGTGCTGGCTGACCACCACAACGCGCATCTGGAGCGGTTATGTGACGCTAAAGTCACTCAAACCTTAACGCGTACTCTCGGGCCCGCGCTCACCGCGGGAGACCGGGTTCTGCGGGTGACTGCTCCACTCATACCAGCCGCCGTCATAGACGGCGACGTTCTTCCAGCCCATCGCCCGGGCGTACATAAAGGTTTCAGCCGCTCGCCAGCCGGTGCCGCAGTAAAAGGCGACGTGCTGCTCCGGCAGGATATCCCACGTTTTCCACATGGCGGTGATGTCGTCGGCGCTGCGCATGGTGCCGTCCGGGTTGTGGAAATCTTCCATGTGGGTGGCATCGCTTCCCGCGTGGCCCCAGCGGGCGCCGGCAATGTCACCTTTTGGCTTGATGTAGCTGTAGCCGCTGGTTTCGCCGATAAATTCCGGCCACGAACGAATACTGACGAGAGAGGCATCCTGGCGGTGCAGCATACCGCGCGCCTGTTCCATATCCACCATCAGTTGCGGCTGACCAGGGATCGGTGCGCCAAAATCAGGGGCGGGTTTCACTTTCCCTGGCGTACCGCGTTCAACCGGCAGACCCGCATCTGACCACGCCTTCCAGCCGCCATCGAGTATGCGCACATCCTTCACGCCTGCATACAGCATAATCTGCGCCACGCGCGCGGCGGCGTAAACGTCACGACCATACAAAATGACGGTGGTATCGTGACGGATCCCGTGCTTCGCCAGCATCGCTTTCAGCTTGTCGTCGGAGACTTTATTCCACAGCGGCTCGCTTTCCACTTCGTTGGTGTCGATGTATCCCGCGCCGGGAATATGGTTCAGCAGATAAAACTTCGGCGCGCCCCAGGCCGCTTCTATGACTTTCCATTCACCCGCGGGCGCGGCTGTCACCGGTTTACCCTGCTGGAGCTGGTGGATCCACTGTGGATAGACCAGCTGTTCAAAGTGCGGCAGACGCTGCAGGCGGTCCGGGGTTTGCAGGGCATCGCTGAGCAGCGAGATAGCGTGATATCCGGCTTTCTCCAGGCGCGCTTTCACCGCAAGGTTGGCGCTATCGTCGCCGTACAGCGCGACAGGCGTCGCAGGCGAAAGCTGATGCTGTTTAGCCCAGCGCGCCAGCTGTTCGTCGCTCATTGCGTCAAGCCAGCTGGCCGCAAGGTTGAGCGCTGCGGGTTCATGCCCGGAAGGACCGCTGAGGGTCTGCGGCCAGCCGTTGTAGAACGCGCTGGCGCGGGTGTCGACAGGCGTACCGTGCTGCGCCTGAAGCTGGGACAGCGTGAGTGAATTGGCCATTTCAGCCGCCTGAGAGGAAAACGAAGCGAGGCCGCAGAGCAGGGCCAGCGCGGTCAGTTGAGAAACACGTTTCATCGAATAACCTGACGTCAGTAAAAGAGGGGGGCATTGTCGTCTCTCCCGAAACGGAAAACATTGCGTTAGCACATTATTGCCAGCGAGAAATCTCAATCACCTCGCCGGCGGGCGGAATATCGTCCTCATCATGGGTGACCAGCACCACCGGAATATTGCGCGCCCGGACGGTGTCAAACACCCAGGCCCGAAACGTCGTGCGTAACGCTTTATCGAGGCGACTGAAGGGCTCATCCAGCAGCAGTGCCTGCGGTTCAGCGAGCAGGGCGCGCAGCAGACTCACCCGGGCGCGCTCACCGCCGGAAAGGGTTGCCGGGTCGCTGGCGTAACGGTCGCCAAGCCCGGCGGAATTCAGCGCCAGCTCGACGGCTTCCCGACGTGCGCGTCCGGCGATCCGCTCAGGCAACGCCAGCAGCAAATTTTGTCCGACGCTGAACGCGTCAAACAGCAGCGCGTCCTGAAAGAGAATGCCCAGCCCGCGAGATTCGACGGGAAGGCCGTCGCAGCGACGCTCATCGAGCCACAGCTCGCCCCGTGCCTGAAAATCATCTGACAGCGCGCCGACCATCCAGGAAAAAAGGGTCGATTTTCCGCTGCCGGAGGGGCCCATCAGGGTGACGATCTCCCCGCGGGGAACGCAAAAATTGACCTCGCGGAAAAGCGGTTCGATGGTGAGATCCTTTACCTTCAACATTAACGTAATCCCTGACGATAGCGGCCCGCAAGGCGGGAGAAGAGTGAGGCCAGACCGAACACCGTGCCCGTGACCAGCAGTAAACCCAGCGCCCGGTTAGCGAGAACCGGGATGCTGCCCCCGCTGCTGAGCGCGACGGTCTCGGTGGTCAGCGTGGCGAAACGACCTGCGCCCAGCCACAGCGTCGGCATATATTGCGCCATGCTGACTGAAAAACCGGTGGCAAAGGCCAGCAGCGCAGGGCGCACCAGCAGAGGGCATTTCAGCAGGCAGAAGATTTTTGCCCGCCGCCAGCCGAGCGTCCTGGCGGTAAGAATAAGCCGGGGATCGAGCCTTTGCCAGGCCGGTTGCAGCACCAGCAGCATCCAGGGGAGTACCCAGAGCAGATGGCTCCAGAGCACGGCGGCATAGTGCCCGTCGAGGCCCAGATGTAACGCAATGGCATATTGCCCCGTGACCAGCGGTAGCGCCGTGAGCGCGAGCGGTAACCACACCCACGGAGCGCCTCGCTGCGGCCCCCATTCCAGCCAGAGAAAAATGACGATCAGGGCGACAAGGCTCGACAGCAGACCGAAAGAAAGGCTGGTACTCACCGGGCCAACATCGTCCCGTTGGGCCAGCATCAACAGCACCGCGGCGCAAAGTATCCCGCACGCGGGCAGAAATCCGCTGAATACACGCTCTGGCAGGGCGAGATGTGACCTGTGGCGTGCGCCCGTCGGATGTGCAAACGTGCGACGCCACACCTTCCGCAGCCCGTAGCCCAGCGCAGCAAGCGCGGCCAGCAGCAGAAGGAGAAGCAGGCACAGCAGCGTCCCTTTTGCCTGCTGCTGTACGTCTCCCTGGCTCAGCCACTGCCAGGCCAGCACGGCCAGCGTCGGCGGGTTACCGGGCCCGAGAACGATCGCCACGTCCACGACGGACAGCGACCACGCCAGCACCGCCAGCATCACCGCGCCGAGTACCGGCGCGATCGCCGGAAGGAGCAGCCAGTTAAGCGTCTGAAAACGCCCGTAGCCGAAGGTCTGCAGGACAATCTTCTGCGGTGCGAGCCGTTTTTCCGGCAGCACGGCGTAAATCGCCCACAGTACAAACGCGCTCTCTTTGACCGCGAGCGTCAGACCCAGCCCGATGCCGTAGCGGTCATACGGAGGTGAACAGACGGTGCAGACCTGATAAAACAGACCGCCTTCGGCAAACAGCAGCAACGCGCTGGAGGCGAAAGCCACATGGGGCACGGCCAGCAGCCACGGCAGGCGCGTACTGAGACGCCGCCAGCGTTTGCCGGGCCAGAAAAGGGCCACGAGAGAAAGGGCGATAAACAACGCCCCCAGCGTGGCGATAAGCGTTGAAACCAGGGTGGCGATGGCTGCCTGAGGCAATTGTGGGTCGTTCAGCAGCCGCTGCCAGTTAACGACAGAAAATGCCGGAGCAAGCAGCATGGCACCGGCGGGCAGGAGCGGCAGATAAATAATCGCCATCGCCAGCCAGACAAGCCAGCTTAACGGGTGCCGTAACGACGCAGCCATTCCTGCTCCAGCGCGTTAACCCAGGCGGACTGCGGCTCTGCCAGAACCTTCGGCAGCCCCTGCGGCGTATGAGCCAGCAGCTGTTTTGCTTCATCTTCGGGCAACGTTTTCACATCCAGCACGCTCGGGTCACCCCAGATGGCCGGGTCGGCCTTGCGGATTTGCGCCCGCGGTGACAGCAGGAAGTTGGCGACGACTTTTGCGCCAGCGCTTGCGCTGGCATTGGCCGGAATCGCCACAAAATGGACGTTGCCGAGCATCCCGTTGCGAAAACCAAAGCTGTAGCTGTCGGCAGGCAGTTCGCCGCTCGCCACTTTCTGCTGCCCATGCGCCGGGTTAAAGGTCAGCGACAGATTCAGGCTCCCGCTGGCAAGCAGGGTATCCATCCGGGCGGGCGAGGGAGGGAAGTCTTTCCCTTCACGCCACAGCAGCGGGTGCAATTTATCGAGATACGCCCAGAGCGGGGCGGTCACCTGAGCAAAGGTGTCATCGGGTGCTTTTTGCAACGCATCCGGATGAGCCGTGAGCGTCATCAGCAGCTGCTCAAGGAACGCGGTACCGGTAAAATCGGGCGGGCGGGGATAGCTGAGCTTGCCGGGGTTCTGCCTTGCGTAATCCAGCAACGCCTGCGGATCTTCTGGCGGCGTCGGCATGCTGGTTTTGCGGGCGATAAAGGTTAGCTGCGCGCCGCCCCACGGCGATTCCGCGCCGTCTGTGGGAATGGCGAAATCTTCGGTGACAGGTTTGCGGGTATCGACATAGCGCCAGTTGGGCAACCTCTGCGCCCACCCGGTTTGCAGGAGATTAGCCTCTTTTAGCGTGCGGAAGTTTTCGCCGTTGACCCACAGCAGGTCGACCGAGCCATTCGTTTTGCGCCCCGCGGCGGCTTCGGTCTGGATCCGTTTTACCGCATCGGCAGCGTCGGCCAGCGGGACGATTTTAAGGGTAATGGCGTAGTGCGTTTGCATCTCGCCGCTCACCCACTCAAGGTAGCGGTTGACCGCCGGATCGCCTCCCCAGGCGTTAAACCAGACAGTCTGCCCGTTGGCTTGTTGCTGGATACTTTGCCAGCTGTCGGCGGCATACAGGGGGGCGGCCAGCAGCAGGCCTGTCAGAAACGTGCAAAAACGCACACGGCGCATAATGCCTCACTTTTTGAACGAAGAGGTGTAACGGGAATACAGCCAGCGGGTAGCCAGCGGCAATAACCCCAATAGTGTAAAGGCGAAGACCATACCCGGCGACACAATATCGTGCAGCGATGTCACTTTTCCCAGCTCGCGCCCGGCGTTGAGGAAGACAACCGTGGCGGGCAGCATGGCGACCTGGCTAACCCACCAGTAGCGCCTCACCGTGATGCGGGTCACCCCCATCAGCAAATTCACCACAAAAAACGGGAACAGCGGCATCAGGCGCAGGGCAAAAAGATAGGCCGTACCCTCGCGCGCCATACCGGTATTCACCGTATTCATCTGTCGGGCAAAGCGCTGCTGAACCCAGTCGCGAAGGAGATAACGGCTGGCAAGCATGGCCAGCGTAGCCCCGAGCGTAGAGGCAAACGAGACCAGCACGGTGCCTTCCCACAGGGAAAACAGTGTCCCGCCCAGCAGGGTCAGGATCGCCGCGCCGGGAAGCGACAGGGCGGAGAGCGCTACGTAGAGTGCAAAAAAGATCATTGCGCTCTGCAGCGGCGCGCGGTCGACATAGGAGAGTAACGTCTGCTGGTGAGTTTTAACCCCTTCCAGAGAGAGCGTGCCCGGTGGCAGCATGACAAACGTCAGAATAAATGCGCCCAGAAGGGCGCACAGGAAGAGTAATTTTCGACTGTTCACGCGCGATCAGAGCTTGAATTTAGCCCACACCGGCGCATGGTCCGATGGCTTTTCCATGCTGCGGATATCGTAGTCGATCCCGGTTTCGATGCAGCGCTCAGCCAGCGGCAAGCTGGCCAGCAGCAGGTCGATACGCAGGCCACGGTTGTCGTCAAAGCCTTTTGAGCGGTAGTCAAACCACGAGAAGCGATCCTGGGTTTCAGGGTTCGCATGGCGGAAGGTATCCACCAGGCCCCAGCCCAGCAGGCGTTCCATCCACTCGCGCTCTTCCGGCAGGAAGGAACATTTGCCGGTACGTAGCCAGCGCTTGCGGTTCTCTTCGCCTATGCCGATATCCCGATCCGTCGGGCTGATATTCATGTCGCCCATGATCAGCACCGGATTCTCTTTTTTCAGTTCGGTTGTCAGGTAGTTCTGCAGATCCTGATAAAACTTCGCTTTGGCGGGGAATTTTGTCTCGTGGTCACGGCTCTCACCCTGTGGGAAATAGCCGTTAATGACCGTGATATTGCCAAGTGCAGAGGGCACTTCCGCCATGATGATACGGCGCTGCGCTTCTTCATTGTCCCCGGGGAAGCCGCGACGCACGGAAACCGGGGTTTCTTTAGTGAGCAGCGCGACGCCATAGTGACCTTTCTGACCGTGGTAGAAGACGTTGTAACCCAGTTTCGCGACTTCTTCGAGGGGGAACATGTCGTCGTGAACCTTGGTCTCCTGCAGGCCGATAACATCGGGCTGATGTTGCTCAACAATGGCTTCCAGTTGATGAGGACGGGCGCGCAGGCCGTTGATATTAAAAGAGACAAATTTCATAGTCGCTGCCAGTGCAAGGTGAATAGTGCATGGATGGTAGCAGAATTTGCATCAACTGTTACCGGGTTCGACCAATAACTGCGACAGATAATGCCGGTGGTGCAATATTTGCACCATCCTGACGCGTTTTGCCCCCGGACAGGGCGTAAACGGCCGGGAAATTTCGCGAGCGATCACAATTCCAGAATTATATTTGGCCTTTGCATACTCTTTCTTATTTTCATGCGGCAAAGCGCCGCTTATCGTAAAAATATTCACTTTTTATGCAGTAACAGTGAATAACTCCATGTCATAACTCATTGATATTCTGTTGCCTCAACCCGTTTATGCATTTTTATCGCTGGCTGGCACGAAGGCTGCAATCTACATTCACAGTGCAAACACTCAATTATTTAACATTCAAATAACCTTTTATTTACCGGATGAGGTCGCTATGTCTCTGTCAATTACGCGTGAAAATTTCGATGAATGGATGATGCCGGTATACGCGCCGGCGGCGTTTATTCCGGTTCGCGGGGAAGGCTCACGCCTGTGGGATCAGCAGGGGAAAGAGTACATCGACTTTGCCGGGGGGATTGCGGTGAATGCGCTGGGCCATGCGCATCCGGCGCTGCGTCAGGCGCTGAACGATCAGGCCGCGAAGTTCTGGCATACCGGTAACGGTTTTACCAACGAGCCTGCGCTTCGTCTGGCGAAAAAGCTCATTGACGCGACGTTTGCCGAAAAAGTCTTTTTCTGTAACTCCGGGGCGGAAGCCAACGAAGCGGCGCTGAAGCTGGCACGTAAATATGCCCACGACAAGTTCGGTACCCACAAGAGCGGGATTGTGGCATTTAAAAATGCCTTCCACGGACGCACGCTGTTTACCGTGAGCGCGGGCGGTCAGCCCTCTTATTCGCAGGATTTCGCACCGCTGCCGCCGGATATTCGCCACGGCATCTATAACGATCTGCAGTCTGCCAGCGAGCTGATTAACGACACCACCTGCGCGGTGATCGTCGAACCGATGCAGGGCGAGGGCGGCGTGCTTCCGGCGCAAAAAGCATTCCTTCAGGGGCTGCGCGAATTGTGCGATCGCCATAATGCGCTGCTGATTTTCGACGAAGTACAGACCGGCGTCGGCCGCACCGGCGAGCTGTATGCGTATATGCACTACGGCGTGACGCCGGATATTCTCTCAACCGCCAAAGCGCTGGGCGGCGGCTTCCCGATTGGGGCCACGTTGACGACCGATAAATTCGCCAGCGTGATGACCGTGGGCACCCATGGCACCACCTACGGCGGCAACCCGCTGGCGACCGCTGTGGCCGGACAGGTTCTCGACATCATTAACACCCCTGAGGTGCTGAAGGGCGTTAAGCAGCGTCACGACTGGTTTGTTGAACGCCTGAACGCCATCAATGGCAAGACCGGACTGTTCAAGGAAATTCGCGGCCTGGGGCTGTTAATTGGCTGCGAGCTCACCCCTGAGTTTGCCGGAAAAGCTAAACTTATTTCACAGGAAGCGGCAAAAATGGGCGTGATGGTGCTGATTGCCGGTGCCAACGTGGTGCGTTTTGCTCCCGCGCTGATTGTCAGCGAGGAAGAGGTGCAAACCGGTCTGGATCGATTTGCACTGGCGTGTGAAAAAGTGAAGTCCGGGGTGTCATCATGATGGTCATCCGTCCCGTTGAGCGCGGCGATATCGCCGGGCTCATGCAGCTTGCCGGTAAGACGGGAGGCGGGCTGACCTCGCTTCCTGCCGATGAAAAAACGCTGTCGGCGCGCATTGAGCGCGCCCTGCAAACCTGGCAGGGGACGTTGCCAAAAAGCGAACAGGGCTACGTGTTCGTGCTGGAAGATACCGAGACGGGGACGGTGGCCGGGATCTGCGCCATTGAAGTGGCCGTCGGTCTTAACGACCCGTGGTATAACTACCGCGTTGGCACCATGGTTCACGCGTCGAAAGAGCTGAACGTCTATAACGCGCTGCCGACGCTGTTTCTCTGTAATGACCACACGGGTGCCAGCGAACTCTGCACGCTGTTCCTCGACCCGGCGTGGCGCAAAGAGGGCAACGGTTATCTGCTCTCCAAATCGCGCTTTATGTTTATGGCTGCCTTCCGCGATCGCTTTAACGAAAAAGTGGTCGCCGAGATGCGCGGCGTGATTGATGACACCGGCTACTCGCCGTTCTGGGAGAGCCTGGGCGAGCGCTTCTTCTCTATGGAGTTCAGCCGTGCAGACTATCTCTGCGGCACAGGCCAGAAAGCCTTTATTGCCGAGCTGATGCCGAAGCATCCTATCTATACCCATTTCCTTAGCCCGGAAGCGCAGGCGGTGATCGGCGAAGTGCATCCGCAAACCGCGCCAGCTCGTGCAGTGCTGGAGAAAGAGGGCTTCCGCTACCGTAACTATGTCGACATCTTTGACGGCGGACCGACGCTTGAGTGCGATATCGACCGCGTTCGCGCGATCCGTAAAAGCCGCCTGGTAGAGGTCTCTGAAGGTCAGCCCGCGCCAGGCGACTGGCCGGCATGTCTGGTGGCGAACGAAAATTACACCCACTTCCGCGCCATGCTGGTGCGGACTAACCCGAAATGTGAACGTCTGGTGCTGACGGCTGCAGAACTGGATGCCCTGAAATGTAACGCCGGCGATACGGTTCGTCTGGTGCGTCTCTGCCCTGAGGAGAAAACAGCATGACATTATGGATTAACGGTGACTGGGTAACGGGCGAAGGCGAGCTGCGCGTAAAGACCAATCCGGTAGGTAATGAGGTGCTCTGGAAGGGAAATGACGCCAGCCCCAGCCAGGTGGAACAAGCCTGTCATGCCGCGCGTCGTGCGTTTCCGGCGTGGGCAAAACAGCCTTTCGCCACGCGCCAGGCCATTATTGAAACGTTTGCCGGGCTGCTGGAGGCGAATAAAGCTGAGCTCATGAGCATTATTGCTTTCGAAACCAGTAAGCCACGCTGGGAAGCAGCAACGGAAGTGACGGCGATGATCAACAAAATCGCCATTTCGGTAAAGGCATACCATACCCGCACCGGCGAGCAACACACCGAGATGCCGGACGGCGCGGCGACGCTGCGCCATCGTCCGCACGGCGTGCTGGCGGTATTTGGCCCGTACAACTTCCCGGGACATCTGCCGAACGGCCACATTGTTCCCGCACTGCTGGCGGGCAATACCGTTATTTTCAAGCCGAGCGAGTTAACCCCCTTAACCGGCGAGGCGGTGGTGAAGCTGTGGGAACAGGCCGGGTTGCCGCCGGGCGTGCTGAACCTGGTGCAGGGCGGTCGCGAAACCGGTCAGGCGCTCAGTGCGCTGAGCGATATTGACGGCCTGCTGTTCACCGGCAGCGCCGGAACGGGCTATCAGCTGCATCGCCAGCTGGCGGGACAGCCGGAAAAAATTCTGGCGCTGGAGATGGGGGGCAACAACCCGCTGATTGTTGAAGACCCCGATGATATTGACGCCGCGGTGCACCTGACGATCCAGTCCGCCTTTATCACCGCCGGACAGCGTTGCACCTGTGCCCGCCGCCTGCTGGTGAAACGAGGAGCACAAGGGGATGCCTTCCTGAAACGCCTGGTCGACGTCAGCGCACGTCTGGTCCCCGCCGCGTGGGATGCCGATCCGCAGCCGTTTATGGGGGGACTGATTTCCGAACAGGCCGCGCTGAATGTGCTTAATGCCTGGCAAAACCACGTTGCGCGCGGCGCGAAAACCCTGCTGGAACCCAGGCAGGTACAGCCGGGAACCTCGCTGCTTACGCCGGGTATTGTTGAGATGAGCGGCGCGAGCAACGTGCCGGATGAAGAGGTCTTTGGCCCGCTGCTGTGCGTCTGGCGTTACGACGATTTTGATGCGGCGATTGCGATGGCAAACAACACCCGCTATGGCCTGTCGAGCGGACTCATTTCGCCGCATCGCGAGAAGTTTGATCAACTGCTGCTGGAAGCGCGCGCCGGGATTGTAAACTGGAATAAACCGCTGACCGGTGCGGCGAGCACCGCGCCATTCGGCGGCGTGGGTGCGTCGGGTAACCATCGCGCCAGCGCGTGGTATGCCGCGGATTACTGTGCATGGCCGATGGCGAGCCTGGAAACCCCGGCGCTGAGGCTGCCGGAGACGCTCAGTCCGGGGCTGGATTTTAGCGAAGGGGATCGTCATGAAAGCGCGTGAAGTCAACTTTGACGGGCTGGTGGGGCTGACCCACCACTATGCCGGTCTCTCCTTTGGTAATGAAGCCTCGACGAAGCATCAGTTTCAGGTCTCCAACCCGAAACTGGCGGCGAAGCAGGGCCTGCAGAAAATGAAAGCGCTGGCAGATGCCGGGTTTCCACAGGCGGTGATCCCGCCGCAGGAACGGCCGAACGTGGCGGTGCTGCGCCAGCTCGGCTTTACCGGGAGTGATGAGCAGGTGGTCGAAAAAGCGGGCACGCAAACGCCACATCTGCTCTCGGCGGCGAGCTCCGCCTCCTCTATGTGGGTGGCGAACGCGGCGACCGTCGCACCGTCAGCCGATACGCTGGATGGCAAAGTCCATCTGACGGTGGCTAACCTGAACAACAAATTCCACCGCGCCACCGAAGCGGAAACCACCGAGCGCGTGCTGCGCGCTATTTTCAACCATGACGCCCATTTTGAGGTGCATCAGGCTCTGCCGCAGGTGGCGATGTTCGGCGACGAAGGCGCGGCCAACCATAACCGTCTCGGAGGCGACTATGGCGAGCCTGGCGTACAGGTGTTTATCTACGGGCGCGAGGAGGGCGGTCATTCTGCCCCCGTTCGCTATCCTGCCCGCCAGACGCTGGCCGCCAGCCAGGCGGTCGCTCGCCTGAACCAGGTCAATCCTTCACAGGTGATTTTTGCCCAGCAGAACCCACAGGTGATTGACCAGGGCGTGTTCCATAACGACGTGATTGCCGTTTCCAACCGTCAGGTGCTGTTCTGCCATGAGCAGGCGTTTGCGCATCAGGAGAAACTGCTCGCGACACTGCGCGAACGCGTACCCGGCTTTATGCCCATTCAGGTGCCCACGCAGGCCGTCAGCGTGCAGGACGCGGTTGAAACGTATCTGTTCAACAGCCAGCTGCTGAGCCGCGATGACGGCAGCATGATGCTGGTGCTACCGCAGGAGTCACAGGATCATAAAGGCGTCTGGCAATACCTGACGCAACTGGTTAAGGCCGATAACCCTATTGACGAACTGCGCGTGTTTGATCTGCGTGAAAGCATGGCTAACGGCGGCGGTCCTGCCTGCCTGCGTCTGCGCGTGGTATTAACGCCGAATGAAATGCAGGCCGTTAACCCGGCAGTCATGATGAACGAAGCGCTGTTTACCACCCTTAATGACTGGGTGGATCGCTACTATCGCGACCGGTTAACGCAGGCGGATCTGATTGACCCGCAGCTTCTGCGTGAAGGGCGCGAGGCGCTGGACGCGTTGACATCAATCCTGCAACTGGGATCGGTTTATCCGTTCCAGCGCTAAAGGAGTGGGTATGGAAAATTTACTGGCGCTGACCCTGGCCGATAAAATGCCGGAACAGAAAGAGGGGGATGGCCCCTCATTCCGCTGGCGATGGCTGGGGCGCGGGGGGCTTGAGCTGACGCCGACTACCGACAGCGAGCTATCGCTGCTGCTCTCAACGGGCATTCACGGCAATGAAACGGCGCCCGTTGAGATTGTCGATTTGCTACTGCGTGCGTTATATCGCGGAGATATCACCCTTACGTGTCGCGTACTGGTGGTGCTGGGCAATCCGCCTGCGCTGGCGCAAAACAAACGTTACCTGGTGAGTGACATTAACCGCATGTTTGGCGGTCGCTGGTCGCAGTTTCCGCAAAGTGAAGAAACGGCAAGGGCCGCGTGGCTTGAGAATGTCGTGACCGCGTTTTTCTCCACGGCGGGGCCAGTGCGCTGGCATCTTGATCTCCATACCGCGATCCGCGCGTCTTACCATGTGCGCTTTGGCGTGTTACCGCAGCGGAATCAGCCCTGGGATGAAGCTTTTCTGCGCTGGCTGGGGGACGCCGGGCTGGAGGCGCTGGTCTTTCATCAGTCGCCGGGCGGAACGTTTACCCATTTTACCTGCGAACATTTTGCTGCCCTGGCCTGTACGCTGGAACTGGGAAAAGCGCTTCCTTTCGGTGAGAACGATCTGACGCGTTTTGCTCCCACGCATCTCGCGCTGCGGGCTCTGCTCGGGGGAGAGGCTCCCGACCATGAGCATCCGCCCGTTGAGCGGTATCGCGTCGTACAGCAGATCACCCGCCGCAGCGATGCTTTCCAGCTTCATATGGCCGCGCACACCCTGAACTTCACGCCGTTTCGCAAAGGAGCGCTGCTGGCGGAAGATGGGGAAGAACGTTACGAAGTGCAGAAAACAACGGAATATGTGTTGTTCCCTAACCCTACCGTCGCGTTTGGCCTGCGAGCGGGTCTGATGCTGGAAAAAATATCATGAACCTTTCCCCTCTCATCATCCGGGAGGGGAAAATAAAAACGTTTCTTAACGTTTAAAGTGCTGGTCCTTGTTTTGCGGAATATTCCTGGTGAATTGCTTTATTATTCATCTTCACTTCGCTATACTTTTTCGAAATCGCTTTAAATTCATCGTTTTGAATATTTTTTGTTGCAACTCTCCACGCTTTATCCTTATTTCCTCCACATTTGGCGAAAAATTGTTTTGTACACTTTCATTGTTTTACTGTTGCTCTGACTAATTGACGATAAACCCCGTAAAGTTAATCTCGTCAACACGGCATAGCGCCGAAGAATAACTGAAAGAAAGGAAATAAATTATGCGTAAGTTTACTGCACTGTTTGTTGCTTCTACCCTGGCTCTGGGCGCTACCAGCATGGCGTTCGCCGCAGATACCGCAACCACGACTGCCGCACCGGCCGAAGGCAAAATGATGATGCATCATAAAGGCCCGGGTATGCACAACGAGATGATGATGTTTAAGGGGCTCAACCTGACGGATGCGCAGAAGCAGCAGATCCGCGACATCATGAAAAGCCAGCGCGACCAGATGAAGCGTCCTCCGCTGGAAGAGCGCCGCGCAATGCATGACATCATTGCCAGCGACACCTTCGATAAGGCGAAAGCCGAAGCGCAGATCGACAAAATGGCCGAGCAGCATAAAGCCCGCATGCTGGCCCACATGGAAACGCAGAACAAGATCTACAACATTCTGACCCCGGAACAGAAAAAACAGTTTAATGCCAATTTTGAGAAGCGTCTGACAGAACGTCCGGCGATGGAAGGTAAAATGCCAGCACCGACCGAATAATCGGTTCAACATCTTAAGACCGCCGGGATCCTGTCCACAAAAGCGCAACCGCTGTGGACAGGACCGGCGGTTTTTCTTTCCTGCCCTCTTGTCTGCCGCTGCCAGCGCGGTATTCTCCTGTAGTCGCTTCAGAGAATGTTTGTAGAGTCATGGCGTTAGCAATTTTTTTGACGTTCCGCTAAGGCCTGCCCGCTTTGCTGCCGATACTGTGTCTGTGAATACCTAATGATAACAAACAAGACTGCAAGGGTAGCGATATCCTTGCCCTGGCACGGGTTGTGCCATTCAGGAGTGGTGATGGAGTTCTTTGATATCCGTAAAATGCCGGTCAGCCTCTGGCGTAATGGTGCTGGCGAAACGCGAGAAATTTGTTGTATCCCTCCCGCAACGCGCGATTTTTGCTGGCGAGCCAGTATTGCGACGATCGCCAGCAACGGCGAATTCTCCGCTTTTCCCGGAGTTGACCGGGTCATTACCTTGCTGGAGGGCGGGGAGGTGACGCTGGATGCCGGACAGGCGTTCCGCCATACTCTTAAACCGCATCAACCTTACCATTTTGCCGGCGATTTGCCGGTAAAGGCATTGCTTTCCGATGGCAGGATGGCGATGGACTTCAACATCATGACCCGGCGTGACTGCTGCAAGGCGAAAGTGCGCGTTGCCGACCGTACCTTTACGACGTTTGGCTCGCGTGGCGGCGTGGTGTTTGTGCTAAGCGGGGCGTGGCAGCTGGGTGATAAACTGCTGACGGCCGATCAGGGCGCCAGCTGGGAGGAGGGGACCCATACTCTGCGTTTGCTGGAGTCTCAGGGTACCCTGCTGTTCAGTGAAATTAACTGGCTGCCGGGTCACTGAGCATAATGACCTCAAACTTGCCGGTTAAAACGGGCTTGCAGAGGATTTTATAGCCATCCTGATCGAACCCGGCGGGGGTGCGTAACAGGGTTGCCGCGTCGCTTAAATCATCGACAGCCCCCAGCCAGAGCCAGTTATTGACGATGTGATACTGCGTCATCGTTTCACCCACTTCTTTTAGCGCCACGGCGCCCTCCCACGGCCAGCAGTTGATGCTGATGGCCGCAAGACCGCTCAGGAGGCGGGCGTGATGCGCCTCAACGCTCTCTTTGCCGCAGCAGGCGCCTGCGCAGCGCTTCAGCGCGGAGCGAAAACAGGCGCGGCCACGCGTGGTGCCTTCTAAACCTAAAAGGCTGTAGCAAAGCTGTAGCTCGTCGGCCAGTGTTTGCAGAGCCTGAAGGGCCGCGCGTTTGTTGGCAAATAATCCAAAAAGGTTTGGCGCATGAGAAAAATCGACGTCGCGGGCGTAAACCACCTGCGGCTTACCGTCGCTGATCTGCAGGGAACAAAGCTGACGGTTACGGCGCAGGCGCTTATTAAAGAGCGGTTGTTGCTCTTTTATCAGCCGGGCCTCCAGCAACAGCGCACCCATTTCTCCCGCCGTCTGAAACCAGGTGATGCGCCGCGACTGGCGCAGCATGGCGGCCTCATCCGGGGTACGCAGGTGGGATAACACCCGGCTGCGAATATTGACGCTTTTGCCGATATAAAGCGGCAAGGTGTCGCTTTCACCGTGAAAAATGTACACGCCAGGCTGTTTTGGCAGCGCCTCAAGCCAGGGGCGAAGGTGCTCGGGATATTCGTAGATAGCCGCCGCTTCAAACTCAAGACGCGGGGCGGATTGACGCCTGCTCACATATTACTCCGTATACTGTTCAGGTATACAGTGTAGCAGGTGCGCTGTGGTTAAAAAAGAGCCGGGTGGCGGCTACGCCTTACCCGGCCACATTGTGCGGTCTGTTGCCCTCACCCCAACCCTCTCCCACGGGAGAGGGGGCAAACACTAAAAACGGCAACGGGGTTGCCGTTTTGCTTTTATTTCCAGAAGTCGTCAAACACCGTAATCGGCGTGTGGCGCTTGTGTTCGGTTTTCAGATACCAGCTTTCAATGATCTTCGCGGTACCTTCATCCAGCTGTTTGCCTTCCAGATAATCATCAATATTGTCATAGGTGACGCCAAGGGCCGCTTCATCCGGCAGGGAAGGGCGATCGTCTTCCAGATCCGCCGTCGGTGCCTTTTTATACAAGTGCTCAGGACAGCCCAGCGCGGCAAGCAGCTGTTTACCCTGACGCTTGTTCAGACGGAAAATCGGGTTAATGTCGGTGCCGCCATCGCCATATTTGGTGAAGAAACCGGTGATGGCTTCTGCCGCATGGTCGGTGCCGACAACCACGCCTTTGGTCATTCCGGCGATGCTGTACTGGGCTTTCATACGCTCGCGAGCTTTCTCGTTGCCGCGAACAAAATCGCTCAGCTCAATGCCCGCTTCGCGCAGTGCCTGCTCGCTTGCCAGCACCGCCCCTTTAATATTGACGGTGAGTACGCGATCGGGCTGGATGAACGCGATGGCATCCTGGCAATCCTGTTCATCGGCCTGCACGCCATAGGGAAGACGCACGGCGATAAACTGCAATTTCTCATCGCCCGTTTCTTCGCGAAGCTCTGAAATCGCCATCTGACAGAGTTTACCGGTCAGGGTGGAGTCCTGCCCGCCGCTGATGCCCAGCACCAGGGATTTCAGGAAAGCGTTCTTTCTTAAGTACGATTTTAAAAAATCCACGCTACGGCGGATCTCTTCATGTGCATCTACCGCGGGCTTCGCGCCCAGTGCCTGAATAATCTCGTGTTGCAGAGCCATCACGCCCTCCATATGCAGAACATAAACAGAATGTGTTAACTGTTAAAACTAACCCTTTGGACGAGAAACGACAAGGATCGCAGTTTCGAGTGCGCTAATTTGCGCCGATTTAGCAGGTTATCGTTGTTTTATTAGAATTTTCCGAAATTCGTCTGGCGTAATTCACAAAGTTGAACAATAGTACTTTTTATTCCATGCTTAGATAACACGCTGATAAACAAGAGGACGGAATATGAACAAGAACGTAGCAGGAATTCTTAGCGCAGCGGCAGTACTGACGATGCTGGCAGGGTGTACGGCTTACGATCGCACCAAGGATCAGTTTACACAGCCCGTGGTTAAAGACGTTAAAAAAGGGATGACCCGTTCGCAGGTCGCTGCGATCGCCGGTAAACCTTCTTCTGAAGTGACAATGATTCATGCGAAAGGGACCTGCCAGACCTATATCCTGGGTCAACGTGATGGTAAGGCAGAGACCTACTTTGTCGCCCTGGATGACACTGGTCATGTTATTAACTCCGGTTATCAGACCTGTGCTGAATACGACACCGATCCCCAGGCTCCAAAGGCTCAGTAACCCAGCTTGTCTGAAGATGTTAACGAACCGGCCCATGGGCCGGTTTTTTTGTGTATACGTAAATCTTATTTCTTTGCGCGAATTATTTGCCCGAAATGTGAAGGTAGTCAACAAGCCAGGTCAATGAGAGACAATTTCAACCTGTTCAGAATTATCCCCTGTCTGTACCATTGCGTATACTCACTCCAACAACAAACAACAGTATGCAAACTACCTGTCTGCCGGGACAGCAAGTCGAGTGATAGCGCGATGGCAGGTAGACCTACAAGAGGGAAATTACGATGGAAAAGAAACATATCTACCTGTTCTGCTCAGCGGGCATGTCAACCTCACTGCTGGTGTCAAAGATGCGTGCGCAGGCTGAAAAGTATGAAGTCCCTGTGGTGATTGAAGCGTTTCCAGAAACGCTGGCGGGCGAGAAAGGCCAGAAAGCCGATGTTGTTTTACTGGGGCCACAAATCGCCTATATGTTGCCCGAAATACAACGACTGCTACCCAACAAACCGGTCGAAGTGATCGACTCGGGGCTGTATGGCAAGATTGATGGTTTAGGTGTTCTGAAAGCTGCTGTGGCAGCCATTAAAAAAGCTGCTAATTAATTTTTATTTTTCCCGTCAAAGAGTTATTTCACACACAATACGCCGTAACACGAGTTACGGCATTTAAGGGTATTTACCTATGAGTAAAGTCATCGCTTCACTTGAAAAGGTACTCCTTCCTTTTGCTGTTAAAATAGGAAAGCAGCCTCACGTTAATGCCATTAAAAACGGCTTTATTAAATTAATGCCGTTGACGCTGGCCGGGGCCATGTTCGTTTTAATTAACAACGTTTTTCTGAGCTTTGGTGAAGGTTCCTTCTTTTATTCATTAGGCATTCGGTTAGACGCTTCCACAATTGAAACCCTTAATGGTTTTAAAGCCATCGGCGGCAACGTATATAACGGTACGTTAGGTATTATGTCGCTGATGGCGCCTTTCTTTATTGGCATGGCACTGGCAGAAGAGCGAAAAGTGGATCCGCTGGCTGCCGGGTTATTATCCGTTGCTGCATTTATGACCGTCACGCCTTACAGCGTAGGGGAGGCGTATGCCGTCGGCGCCAACTGGTTGGGTGGGGCGAACATCATCTCCGGTATTGTTATCGGTCTGGTGGTGGCGGAAATGTTCACCTTTATTATTCGTCGCAACTGGGTTATCCGCTTGCCGGATAGCGTACCGACGTCCGTTTCTCGTTCATTTTCCGCGTTGATTCCGGGCTTTATTATTCTCTCCATTATGGGGATTATTGCCTGGGCGCTCTCTCACTGGGGCACGAACTTCCACCAGATCATCATGGATTCTATCTCCACGCCGCTGGCGTCGATGGGTGGTGTGGTCGGTTGGGCGTATGTGATTTTCACCTCTCTGCTGTGGTTCTTCGGCGTACATGGTTCACTGGCACTGGCTGCGCTGGATAGCGGAATTATGACCCCGTGGGCACTGGAAAACGTGGCACTTTACCAGCAGTACGGCTCCGTTGACGCGGCGCTGGCAGCAGGTAAAACCTTCCATGTGTGGGCGAAGCCGATGCTTGACTCCTATATCTTCCTGGGTGGTACCGGGGCGACCTTGGGTCTGATCATCGCGGTCTTTATTGTCTCTCGTCGTGCTGACTATCGTCAGGTAGCTAAACTGGCGCTGCCATCAGGTATCTTCCAGATTAACGAACCGATTCTGTTTGGCCTGCCAATCATCATGAACCCGGTCATGTTCATTCCGTTCATCCTGGTTCAACCACTGCTGGCAGCCATCACCCTGACGGCTTACTACATGGGCATTATTCCGCCGGTGACCAACATTGCACCGTGGACCATGCCAGCGGGGCTGGGCGCGTTCTTCAATACCAACGGTAGCGTCGCGGCCTTCCTGCTGGCGATATTCAACCTCGGGATTGCGACCCTGCTCTACATGCCATTCGTGGCAATTGCGAACAAAGCTGCCACCATCATTGATGAAGAAGAGAGCGAAGAGGACATTGCCCTCTCACTGAAATTCTAAGATTGACCGACGCGGGGAAACCCGCGTCAGCCACAAGGAGCTTAAACATGTTAGATTTGGATAGTATCGTCGCAGACGACGCCGCAGAGAACGATCTTGAAGAAGTGGTGATGGGGCTTATCATCAACTCCGGGCAGGCCCGCAGCCTGGCGTATGCCGCACTGAAGCAGGCCAAGCAGGGTGATTTTGCCGCCGCGAAAACCATGATGGAACAGTCCCGTACCGCGCTGAACGAAGCGCACCTGGTGCAGACAAAGCTTATTGAAAGCGATCAGGGTGAAGGGAAGATGAAGGTCAGCCTGGTGCTGGTACACGCGCAGGATCACCTGATGACCTCCATGCTGGCGCGCGAGCTGGTGGCGGAGTTGATTGAGCTTCACGAGAAAATGCACTAAGTCGGATGTTGCAGCAGGAGGTCAGCACGATGGAAATTAAAACCGCACTTGAACAGCAGCTGTTTAATGGCAAAAATTTTCACGTGGTTATCTACAACAAGACGGAGAGCGCCAGTGGTCTGCACCAGCATGACTACTACGAGTTCACGATTGTTCTGACCGGCCGCTACTACCAGGAGATCAACGGTAAGCGCGTCCTGCTTGAGCGAGGGGATTTTGTCTTCCTGCCGATGGGGTCCTATCACCAGAGCTTTTACGAATTCGGTGCAACCCGCATTCTGAATGTCGGCGTCAGCAGGCGCTTCTTTGAAAAGCACTATCTGCCGCTGGTACCGTTCTGCTTTGTGGCGTCTCAGGTTTATCGCGTGAAAAACGAGTTCATGACCTGGATTGAAACGGTTATTGCCTCGCTTAACTTCCGTGAAAATGAATTTGACGAGTTTATTGAAACGGTGACTTTCTATGTGATGAACCGGCTGCGTCATCATCGTGAAGAGCAGCAGGTGACGGATGATATTCCACAGTGGCTGCGCAGCACTGTTGAACTGATGCACGATAAAGCCCAGTTCAGTGACAATGCGCTGGAGAATATGGTTTCCCTGTCGGGAAAATCCCAGGAATATCTGACCCGCGCGACGCAGCGGTATTATCGTAAAACACCTGTGCAAATTATTAATGACATTCGCATTAACTTTGCCAAAAAACAGCTGGAAATTACTAACTACTCGGTCACCGATATTGCTTACGAATCGGGATACAGTAGCCCCAGCCTGTTTATTAAAACGTTTAAGAAATTAACGTCATTCACCCCGAACAGTTACCGCAAAAGTTTGACGGTAATGAATTAACTTTCGGCGGTTTTATCCGCCACGAATATTGCTTTAATGGCTTGCCCAAATAGCGGGAAGAGTACGCTATACCTTGCAGGCGATTAACCTGATACGCAAAGGGAGATATTATGCAAAAGAAATTAAAAGTCGTAACCATTGGTGGCGGCAGCAGCTATACCCCGGAATTACTTGAAGGTTTTCTGAAACGTTATCATGAATTACCGGTCAGCGAATTATGGCTGGTGGACGTGGAGGAAGGTCAGGAGAAGCTGAATATTATTTTCGACCTGTGCCAACGCATGGTTGAGAAAGCGGGCGTACCTCTGACCGTGCATAAAACGCTGGATCGTCGACTGGCGCTGAAAGATGCAGATTTCGTAACCACCCAGCTGCGCGTTGGGCAGTTGAAAGCGCGTGAACTGGACGAGCGTATTCCGTTGAGCCACGGTTATCTCGGTCAGGAAACTAACGGTGCCGGTGGCCTGTTCAAAGGCCTGCGTACCATTCCGGTTATTTTCGACATCGTTAAAGACGTGGAGGAAATCTGTCCAGACGCGTGGGTGATTAACTTCACTAACCCGGCAGGGATGGTGACCGAAGCGGTCTATCGTCATACCGGTTTCAAGCGCTTTATTGGCGTCTGTAATATTCCAGTCGGCATGAAAATGTTTATCCGTGACGTGCTGGAACTGACCGATAATGACGATCTCTCTATCGATCTGTTCGGTTTGAACCATATGGTGTTCATTAAAGATGTCATCGTGAACGGAACATCGCGTTTTGCTGAACTGCTGGACGGGGTCGCCTCGGGTCGTCTGACCGCTGCGTCTGTGAAAAACATCTTTGACCTGCCGTTCAGCGAAGGGCTGATCCGCTCGTTGAATCTGCTGCCGTGCTCCTACCTGCTTTATTACTTCAAGCAGAAAGAGATGCTGGCCATCGAAATGGGCGAGTATTACAAGGGGGGCGCGCGGGCGCAAATCGTTCAGAAAGTTGAGAAGCAGCTGTTCGACTTGTATAAAGATCCGAACCTGAACGTCAAGCCGAAAGAGCTTGAGCAGCGCGGCGGGGCCTATTATTCCGATGCGGCGTGTGAAGTGATCAACGCCATCTACAACGACAAGCAGGCGGAGCACTATGTTAACGTGCCGCACCACGGCCACATCGACAATATCCCGGCTGACTGGGCCGTTGAGATGACCTGCATTCTGGGACGCGATGGCGCTAAACCGCATCCGCGCATTACTCATTTTGATGACAAAGTTATGGGTCTGATCCACACCATTAAAGGCTTTGAAGTGGCGGCAAGTCAGGCGGCGCTGAGCGGCGAGCTGAATGACGTGCTTCTGGCACTGAACCTCAGCCCGCTGGTGCATTCCGACCGCGATGCGGAGCAGCTTGCAGCAGAGATGATCCTGGCGCATGAAAAATGGTTGCCGAACTTCGCCGCCACGATCGAGAAGCTGAAGTTCAAACACCACTGAGAGGACGCACAATGGAAAACCTGCTGATCGTTAATGCTGATGATTTTGGCCTCTCGAAAGGTCAGAACTACGGCATTATTGAAGCCTGTCGCCGGGGGGTTGTGACATCCACTACGGCACTGGTTAATGGTGAAGCGGTTGAACATGCGGCGCAGCTAAGCCGCGACGTGCCTGAGCTGGGCGTCGGGATGCATTTTGTGCTGACGCTCGGTATGCCGCTTACGCCAATGCCGGGCCTGACCCGTGACGGACAGTTAGGTAAATGGATTTGGGAACAGGCGGAGCAGGACGCTCTGCCGCTGGAAGAGATTGCCCGCGAGCTGGACTGTCAGTTCAACCGCTTTGCTGATCTGTTTGGTGATCTGCCAACACACATCGACAGCCATCACCACGTGCATATGATCCCGGCAATTTTCCCGATCGTTGCGGCGTTTGCTCAACGCAAAGGCGTAGCGATGCGCGTGGATCGTGAGGTGCAAGGGTTGCCGGACAGTGCGGTGACAACCACCGCAGGGTTCAGCAGCGCGTTTTACGGCGAGGCGATCGACGAAGCGCTGTTCCTGAAGGTGCTGGATGATTCTGCAGCCCGGGGAGAAAAGTCACTGGAGGTCATGGCGCACCCCGCATTTGTCGATAATATCGTGCGCAAGAGCGCGTACTGCTGGCCGCGCCTGGCGGAGCTGGATGTGCTGACGTCGCCGTCGCTGAAATACGCGATTGCCGAACGTGGGTATCGGTTGGGGACATTCCGGGATCTGTGAGAAGTGCCGGGGGGCGGCTTCGCCTTACCCGGCCTACGAACGACCTGCAAACTGTTGTAGGCCGGGTAAGCGCAAGCGCCACCCGGCTTTTTTTACGCCGGGATCTGGTCAATCTTGCTGCTGCGTGACCAGACACGGTGCGCGGCGAGCAGGTCAAACAGCTTCGTGATAAAGGCGTCGTCCACGTTATCGCCCTCGACAATGCCGTCCTCACCTTGCTCGGCAACCTTCAGCTGGGATTTAAACTGACGCGCATCGCCGGACAACGCGATCGGTTTCAGGTGCTTATAAGCTTCCAGCAGGTAATAGACGGCGTCACCGTTGTTCAACAAGCTGGCAATATCCCCGCACGGAACAATCACCGCATCGACGGTCAGCGAGGGTGCCCCGGCAAAGGTCGCAGCCACCGGCAGCACGGAACCGTCATCAGCCGTCACTTCACCCATTCGGGAATAAAGCAGTTTGGCGTGTACGCCCTGGGTTTTCAGCGCCTGCATAATGCCCAGTACGTCACTGGCCCGGGTTTTATCGTTCAGCAGGATGGCGACCACGCGGCCTTTAATTGAGCCACCTGGCACCGCATACAGACTCAGCGACGGATCTTTCTTCACGCCGTTGACCTCTTTTGGCGGAGCAAGGTTGCGCTGCTCGTCGGTGAGGGTAATACCCAGGTTATCCGCCACGCTCTGGGCGAGCTGAATATCAATGTGCGCAAGCTGATCGACCACGCGCTCGCGGATGTAGGTGCGCACCACCTTACTTAACTCGAAGCTAAAGCCGCCGATGATGTGCTGCTGCTCAATCGGCGTCTGGCTGTTCCAGAACAGGCGAGGATGGGCGTAATACTCGCCGAAGGAAGGGCTGCGCTCGCGAATTTTGTTGCCATCGATACGCTCCTGGTACGACTCAAAACCTCCGCGTTTCGGGCCTGGCGGTGTTTCGCGCGGCCAGTTATCGTTGATCGAGTTAGGCTCGTAGTTAGCCGGATTGGTATCAATGTCCTGACGATGCATCCCGTCGCGCTGGAAATTGTGGTACGGGCAGGTCGGACGGTTAATTGGAATTTCGTGGAAGTTCGGCCCGCCAAGGCGGCTGATCTGCGTATCGGTGTACGAGAACAAACGTCCCTGTAAGAGCGGATCGTTGGTGAAATCCAGTCCCGGCACGATATGCCCCGGGTGGAACGCGGCCTGCTCGTTCTCGGCAAAGAAATTATCCGGGTTGCGGTTGAGCACCATTTTCCCCACCAGTTGAACCGGCACCAGCTCCTCGGGGATCAGTTTGGTCGGGTCAAGAAGGTCGAAATCAAACTTAAATTCATCCTCTTCCGGAATGAGCTGCAGGCCCAGTTCATATTCAGGGAAATCGCCGGCTTCAATGGACTCCCACAGCTCACGACGATGGAAGTCAGGATCGCGCCCGGTCAGCTTCTGCGCCTCATCCCACACCAGCGAGGCTTTGCCCGCCACCGGCTTCCAGTGGAACCGGACGAACGTGGCTTTTCCTTCCGCGTTAATCATACGGAAGGTGTGAATACCAAACCCCTCCATCGTGCGATAGCTGCGCGGAATACCCCGGTCAGACATCGCCCACATCACGTTGTGTAACGTTTCAGGTTGCAGAGAGATATAGTCCCAGAAGGTGTCGTGCGCACTTTGTCCCTGCGGTATGGCCCAGTGGGGCTCCGGTTTTACCGCATGGACAAAGTCAGGAAATTTATGCGCATCCTGAATGAAAAACACCGGGGTGTTATTGCCCACCAGATCAAAAATACCCTCTTCGGTATAAAACTTGGTGGCGAAACCGCGAATATCACGCACCGTGTCTGCCGAACCCGCGCCACCCTGTACGGTGGAGAATCGGACAAACACCGGGGTAATTTTATCCGGGTCGGAGAGGAAATCTGCTTTGGTGATCGCTTTCAGGCTCTTGTACGGCTGGAAGTAGCCATGCGCAGCCGAGCCGCGCGCGTGAACGATACGTTCCGGAATTCGCTCGTGGTCGAAATGGGTAATTTTTTCCCGCAGGATAAAGTCTTCCAGCAGTGTGGGGCCGCGCGAGCCGGCGCGAAGAGAGTTTTGATCGTCAGCAATGCGCACGCCCTGATTGGTCGTGAGTGCAAAACCTTCACCACCTTTACGGTGTGGCTCAAGCGATTTCAGCTTCTCGTTCCCGGTGTCCGGCGATTTCATGCTTCCCGGTGCGGTAGGCTGTTCGCCGGGGGCGGAAGGGCCTGGCGAGGGGCGGTGAGAGCCGTCAGCAGGGGCGAGAGAGTCCATACCCGGTTGAGATTCTTCAGTGCCATGAATCGGTGATTGATGTGTATTATCTTTGTTCGACATTGCACGCTTCTCCTTTATCCATTGCTAAAAACCCTATTAAGGATAGAACAATGTCGTGAGATAGCTCGCGAACTAAGAGTTTTCACATGCCGCCATTAACGAAAGGAGCCCTCTCAGCCATTAGGAGCGCGACGGAAGGGAGCAGAATCGGCTATCATAGAATTTTCCTGCTTCAAGAATTTGCTTTAGTGAACCCGTCGCTTATGAAACCTCTTCGTCAACAAAACCGCCAGGTTATTAGCTATGTGCCCCGCGTGGAACCCGCGCCGCCTGACCATGCCCTGAAAGTGGAGGGTTTTCGTGATGTCTGGCAGCTTCGTGGTAAATATGTGGCGTTTGTCCTGATGGGGGAGCATTTCCGTCGATCGCCGACGTTTTCCGTGCCGGAGTCTGCCCAGCGATGGGCGGTGCAAATCCGCCAGGATGAAGAGGTTGAAGAATAACAGCCATAAAAAAACCGCCATCAGGCGGTTTTTTTATTTCCCGGCGATTACCGGTGCGCCAGTTCGGCGTCGTCTTCACTTTCCAGAATGGCTTTGTCGGTCTGCTTCAGCCACTGGCTGGTCAGCGTACCGGCGGTCATGGAGCCGCTCACGTTCAGCGCGGTACGACCCATGTCGATCAGCGGTTCAACGGAGATCAGCAGCGCGACCAGCGTCACTGGCAGACCCAGTGCAGGCAGCACAATCAGCGCAGCGAAGGTTGCGCCGCCACCAACACCGGCAACACCGGCGGAACTGATGGTCACAATGCCGACCAGCGTGGCGATCCAGACCGGATCCAGCGGGTTGATACCCACGGTCGGGGCAACCATCACCGCCAGCATCGCCGGGTAGAGACCCGCACAGCCGTTCTGACCGATGGTGGCACCAAAGGACGCAGAGAAGCTGGCGATAGATTCTGGCACGCCCAGGCGACGGGTCTGCGCTTCAACGTTCAGAGGAATAGACGCGGCGCTGGAGCGGCTGGTGAAGGCAAAGGTCAGTACCGGCCAGACTTTGCGGAAGTATTTCAGCGGGCTGACGCCGTTCACGCCCAGCAGGATACCGTGGACCACGAACATGATGCCCAGGCCCAGATAAGAGGCGACGACAAAACTGCCCAGCTTAATGATGTCCTGCAGGTTAGAGCCCGCAACCACTTTGGTCATAAGCGCCAGCACGCCGTATGGCGTCAGCTGCATGACCAGACGCACCAGCTTCATCACCCAGCTTTGCAGGGTATCAATCGCCGTCAGCACACGCTCGCCTTTCGGCGCATCGTCTTTCAGCAGCTTCAGTGCGGCCACACCGAGGAATGCCGCGAAGATCACCACGCTGATGATGGACGTTGGGCTGGCGCCGGTCAGGTCAGCAAACGGGTTCTTCGGAATGAAGGAGAGCACCATCTGCGGAACCGTCAGATCGGCCACTTTACCCACGTAGTTGGTTTGAATCGCGGTCAGGCGTGCTGTTTCAGCCGTGCCCTGCACCAGACCTTCGGCCGTCAGGCCAAACAGGTTGGTTACCAGCACACCCACCAGCGCGGCGATCAGCGTGGTAAACAGCAGGGTACCAATGGTCAGAAAACTGATTTTACCCAGTTGAGTGGCGTTATGCAGGCGGGCAACGGCACTCAGAATAGAGGCGAACACCAGCGGCATCACGATCATCTGCAGCAGCTGGACATAGCCGTTGCCGACAATGTTGAACCACTGAATAGAGTCTTTCAGAACTGGATTATCGGAGCCATAAATCGCCTGCAACGCCAGACCAAATACGACACCCATGGCCAGACCAACCAGCACTTTTTTCGCCAGGCTCCACTGTTTGTGGCGCGTCTGCGCGAGAAGCAATAGCAATACAACGAACACAACAACGTTCGCGATGAGTGGAAAATTCATCCCCGTTCTCCTGATTTATTATGGGATCGGTTTTTCCCGATCCTGTTGGCGGAAGGTTAGCAGAAGTGTGATGTCGCGCTTATATCCAAATGGAATGGTTTATGACAAACGGAATGATTTTGTTGGTTTACTGTTCAATCTGGTGATGAATAAAGCGATTGAACTGAAATTGCAGCGAATTGATCATCTGCGAAGACCAGCGCACTGCACTGTTTTCGGGCAATGTCTGTGGCATCCAGACGGCGTAAGCGAAGAGCGCCATGCACAATACGCGCTCAAGCTGGTTCCCTTTCTGTGGCGCAAGGATGGGAAAACGAAAGCGCCAGCGACACGGCCAGAGAAGTGGAACGCCAGCGGGCGTCAGCATATCTGCAAGAATATGGCTTAAGTAGCCGAGCACCATCCCCTGAATGGCATCAGCAGGGACGATCCAGCTTTCGGGCACTTTTAAATAAAAAAGGGTAAGCAGCCCAAAAACGGCCAGCAGGCTGTGCGTAAACCCCCGGTGGCCGAACGCGCGGGCGATGGGTTTCGATACCCACTTCAGGCGTTGTCCAAGAAATGATTTGGGATGATCAATATCGGGCAGCAGACAGGTCAATACGGCGGAAGGGACAATATGCCACCAGTCCCCCTGTGCGAGCACGGGAGTGAGTTCAGCGTTTTTGGCAAATACTGCGCACGCTATGGAAAAAAGGAGGTGGCCTTCCGCCGTCATGATAAAACCCACGAAACTGTCAATTCATACAGTATAGGGTTTTTATACAGTAGGCGGAAGAGGTGACGGTGTAACTGTTTGTCACAAATGGAGCATGTTGTTAGCCGCCCTTAAGGTGATGCGCCGTGAGTTCTGTCAGCGAATTAAGCTTCACATCGGCAAGGGCAAAACGGGGATCGTGGCGGCCTTCCTCTGCCGGAACCACAATGGAGCGCATACGTGCGGCTTTGGACGCGATCATGCCGTTAACGGAATCTTCCAGCGCGACACAGGTAAGCGGATCAAGACCCAGCTTAGCGGCACAGTCCATATAGACCTGCGGGTGCGGTTTGCTGTAGGGCAATTTTTCAGCTGACGCCAGGGCGTCAAAACTGTCGCGCAGCTCAAACATAATGAGCACTTTTTCCAGCATATGCAGCGGTGAAGCGGAGGCCAGGCCCACCTTCAGCCCCTGAGCCTTACACAACGCGACCGCTTCACGCACGCCAGGCAATAGCGGCTTGTTCTCCTCCACCAGCGCGATGGCGCGGCTGATAATGCGCGCGGTGACTTCGTCGCGATCTGGGCCACTCCACGGCTGGTGGGCGTACCAGAGGTCTACGACCATATCAATGCGCAGGCCCAGCGTGTCGGGAAGTTCATTACGGCGGCTGATATCAACGCCCAGGCTGGCCATCACGTCCAGCTCGGCGCGATCCCACAACGGCTCGGAATCAATCAGTAATCCATCCATGTCAAAAATAGCGGCAAGTATCTGGCGCGGTGTCGACATCACAACGTCTCCTTATCCAGGGTGTTCGACAGACGATAAGTGCTAAGCACACTTAGCAATTTAGCATATTGCTTTCAAAGATCGGGCGAAAATGCTGTCCAGCAGGTAGACTTAGCCACAAATAACGCGTCTTTATGAAGAGGAACTGATGACGTATCAACAAGCTGGACGCATTGCTGTCTTAAAACGTATTGCTGGCTGGGTGATTTTTATTCCCGCCGTCATCTCTACGCTGATTTCTGTGCTCAAATTTATGTACGATCACAGCGAAAAACAGCCAGGCATTAATGCCGTCATGCTTGATTTTGCGCATGTCATGATTGAGATGATGCGGTTCAACACCCCGTTCCTGAATGTCTTCTGGTTCAACTCGCCAACGCCGGATTTTCACCAGCAGCTTAATATTGGGTTCTGGGTCATCTATGCGTTGATTTTTATTGCCATGGCGTTACAGGCATCCGGTGCGCGAATGAGTCGCCAGACCCGTTTTCTGCGCGAAGGCGTTGAGGATCAGTTAATTCTGGAACAGGCGAAAGGCCCGGAAGGAATGAGCCGGGAGCAGATTGAATCCCGCATTGTGGTACCGCGTCACACCATTTTCCTGCAAATTTTCCCGCTCTATATTTTCCCCATTATCATCATTGTGGCGGGATACTTCTTCTTCTCTCTGCTGGGTTTTCTCTGACAGATGAGGGTGGCGGCACGGCCACCCGATTTGTCCCTATGCCGCAAGTACGCGTTCAAGCGCACGCTGGGCGTTGACCAGATGCTGCCCGCCAAAAAGGATAGCGCGGTTCATCAGCGTATAAAGCTGATACACCGGTTGGCGCTCGAGAAAATCGGACGGCAGAGGGGAGACTGACTGATAGCCATCATATATTTGCGGGGGCTGCTCTGGATGCAGGGGCAGCATGGCCAGATCGCACTCTCTGTCACCCCAGTAGCAGGCCGGGTCGAAGATATAGGGGCCGTTGGGACCCAGCGCGCAGTTGTCGGACCATAAATCGCCGTGCAGTAGAGATGCCTGCGGCTGATGGGAGGCCAGGCGCTGTTGTACATGCTCAACGATGGCATCAATATTGCCAAATTCCAGCCCTTTTTCGGCGGCCAGTTCAAGCTGCCATCCGATGCGCTGTTCGGCAAAAAACGTCGACCACCGACGCTGCCAGGCGTTGGGCTGTGGGGTAGTGGAAAGGTCGTTGTCAAAATCGAGCCCAAACTGGGGCTGGTCGCTCCACTGGTGCAGGCGCGCGAGCTGTTGTCCAAGAATGAAGGCGTTATGGGCATCCAGCGGGCGGGGAGGGAGATAGTCCATGACCAGGAAACTGTAGTCCCGGTCGCTGCCCAGAGCCAGCACCTGCGGTACTGTCACCGTTTTACTGCGAGACAACAGTTCCAGCTGGTCGGCTTCAGCGGTGAATATCGGGAGCAGTTCTCGCTCATCACACTTCACGAAAAGATCGCGTCCTGCGTAGCGTAAATGCCACGCGGCGTGGATCTCTCCGCCTGGCAGTTCGTTACGCAGTTCAATTTCACCTTCACCCAGTTGCTCACTTAAAAGATGACTGATAGCCTGCCACATGTTGACTCTCCCATGTTGTCTGCCAGATCATAAAGTTAGCGCATAATTGCGGTAAAAAAATACGAACTAACGCACACCTGAGCGGTTTAAATTCATGCAGCGCACTTATTGTTCTTTTTTGTGCCAGCTTTCCCACGTTTCCACGGTGATGTCGGCGGGCTTGTCGGTCACACTTTCCACCAGGCTGGCGGCCAGGGCGTGAACGTCTTCTTCACTCAGGGCCGCGATCAAACCAAATGTCAGCGTGCCTAAATCATGAATATGGCCGTCATCGTCCGTCAGCGTGAGCAGAAAATTCGCGCGAGTAAAGGCGTTATTGAGCTCGTTCAGCTCGGTCAGTGACGCTTCACGAAGATTGATGGTTGCGACATAGCGGGTGATATCACCACTGCTCATAATTCACCTCGTTGTTATTCTGAAAGTTTTTTTAGCATAGTCGATATGCCATATTTGGCGACTTTAAGGTAAATTCCCCTTCGATTGGGAAGGGGAATAGAGGTCAGTCTTTTGAAAGGTAATCGACGATTTTCTGCGTATCGGCAAGCGAACACAGCCGCGTCCCCTGATTAATGGTGGCGGCACTCCCCGCCGCGACGCCATAACGCGTCATTTCCAGAAGAGAAGCACCCTGCGCCAGTTTTAGCGCCATCGCGCCGACCATGCTGTCGCCCGCACCCACGGTACTCTGGCTTTTCATGGGCGGCGGCACAACCTGCACAAAGCCCGTCTTGTCGACAGCCAGTGCCCCCTGAGGACCGAGAGAGACGACCACGCGGTGCGCTTTGCCGCTGCGAACCAGTTCTTCTGCGGCGGTACGCACGTCATCAGGCTGGTTAAGTTCGCGATTCACAAGCGCGCTAAGCTCTTTCTGGTTAGGTTTAACGAGTTCAAGATGCCCGGGGACTAACGCTGCCTGCAGGGCTTCACCTGAGCTGTCGACGATGCAGCGGATACCACGCTGAAGCACTGCCTTAACCAGCGCCGTCAGCTTTTCCGTTTTGACGCCTGGCGGTAGACTACCGCTGATAACCAGCAGTGAGCCGCTTTCAATGGTCAGTACCTTCTCTTCAAGTTGACGAAACTCATCATCGCTCAGTCTGGCGCCCGGCATCACGAAACGATACTGCTCCCCGCTGGATTCGACGTGGACATGCAGATTCTGCCGGGTCCAGTCCTGAGCCGCTACGGTGTCTACGGCAACCTGTTCATCCGCCAGCAAAGAGACCAGATGTTCCCCCGTGGCACCCCCGGCAGGGAATATGGCGGTGGCTTTACCGCCAAGATGGGTAATTGCGCGCGCCACGTTAATGCCGCCGCCGCCCGGCTCAAACACAGGGGCGCTACAGCGTAGTTTACCTTCAGGGTAAATGTGCGGGGTGATAGTCGCGGAGTCGAGGGAAGGGGAGAGTGTCAGCGTATAAATAGAAGCCATCATAACCTCCTTTTAGTATGGGTTCTTTTAAGCCTGGCACCGATCGACAGGAAGGCAATGTAAATAACAGTATGATTTTAAAAATGAATGCTTAAACAAGCGTGATAAAAGATATATAAAATAAAACGCGCTTTGGGATCGTTCTTATTCAAAAAATGAAATAAGAAAATATTGCTATGTTATTTGCGCCTTTTTATAATTTGTTACCTTTCTCTGGACGCCTTGTCATTGATCCTCAAGAAAGTTTCCGAGACCGTGGTGGTCTCTTTTTTTGTTGTACGGACTCCTTAAATAAAATGAAGCTTTTGAAGACAGTACCCGCAGCACTGATGCTGGCGGGTGGCGTATTTGCATCACTGAATGCAACCGCCGATGACACCGTTTTTACTGTCATGGACGATCCCTCCACTGCCAAAAAACCCTTCGAAGGTAATCTGAATGCCGGGTATCTCGCGCAATCAGGTAACACAAAAAGCTCTTCTCTGACGGCGGACAGCACCCTGACCTGGTACGGTAATACCACAGCATGGTCGCTGTGGGGGAATGCCAGCAACACGTCCGCTAACGATGAACGCTCTTCCGAGAAATATGCGGTAGGTGGACGTAGCCGTTACAACATGACCGACTATGACTACATATTCGGTCAGGCAAGCTGGTTAACCGACCGTTATAATGGCTATCGCCAGCGTGATGTATTCACGACGGGTTATGGTCGTCAGTTCCTGAATGGGCCTGTACACAGCTTCCGTTTTGAATTCGGTCCTGGTGTTCGCTACGACGAGTACACCAACGGCGAAGATGAAACCCAGCCGCTGGGTTATGCGTCAGGTACCTACGCATGGCAGATGACCGATAACACCAAATTCACTCAGGGTGTGTCTGTGTTTGGTGCCGAGGATACGACGCTGAACTCTGAAAGTGCCCTAAACGTGGCTATCAATGAACACTTCGGTTTGAAAGTGGCCTACAACGTGACCTGGAACTCTTCACCACCAGCAAGCGCGCCTGAACATACCGATCGCAGAACCACCGTTTCACTGGGTTATAGAATGTAATCATGGCGGGCCGAAAATATCGGCCCGTTTCTCATCTCTGCCAGACGTCCCTTCTGATTCTCTAACCCCAAATCATTGCCGCCCAACGAAGTAGCAGCATCGCGCCGCAGATGGCAATCAGCACCAGCACCATTTTCCAGTGTTTTACGGCAAATCGTTTTGTTGGCATAACCTAATCCTTGTCCGTTGATACGCATAGTCTATCAAACGGGGCCGAAATATGCCCCTTCCCGGAAGCAATCGGGTTATGCCGGTATGGGGTTCAGCTCAGAACCAGTGGAATCGATCGGCGAGAATCAACAATAAACCGGTTGCTGACAGGATATTTAATATCACTACCGTTCTACTGGATACGTTCATGGTAAGCACCTGTGGATTTTAAAGGCCTGTTCAAAGTTAGCTCAGCATCGGCGAAATGCGAGGGCCAGAGAGACGCAATCTGCAAATATCTGCAACATGCCAGTCCTTCATTGTGGCAGCAGAGGGTGCAATCCCCTTGCTGTTAGTGTTAACATTAAGTCCCTTGCCGTAAACCCGCATTTATCTGAATTCGGCAGGTGCAGGATAACGAACCAATTTGACGATTGTTGGTCAGATGTTTCGTAATCTACTGTTTAATCACGATTATTTTCTTTGTATATGCTCTTATGTGTGGGGCATCACTGCAAATAAGGATATAAAATGCCTGTAATTACTCTTCCTGATGGCAGCCAACGCCATTTCGACCGCGCTGTTAGCCCAATGGATGTTGCCCTGGATATCGGTCCTGGCCTCGCGAAAGCGACCATCGCCGGCCGTGTGAACGGTGAGCTGGTTGATGCGTCCGATCTGATTGAAAACGATGCGACGCTTGCAATCATCACCGCGAAAGACGAAGAAGGTCTGGAGATCATTCGTCACTCCTGTGCGCACCTGTTAGGTCATGCTATCAAGCAGCTGTGGCCAAACACCAAAATGGCGATTGGTCCGGTTATCGACAACGGTTTCTACTATGACGTTGACCTTGACCACACCCTGACCCAGGAAGATATCGACGCGCTCGAAAAACGTATGCACGAGCTCGCCGAAACGAACTATGACGTCATCAAGAAGAAAGTCAGCTGGCACGAAGCGCGTGAAACCTTCGTCAAGCGTGGCGAGAGCTATAAAGTCTCTATTCTTGACGAGAACATCTCTCATGATGACAAGCCAGGCTTGTACCATCACGAAGAATACATCGACATGTGCCGTGGACCGCACGTGCCGAATATGCGTTTCTGTCATCACTTTAAACTGATGAAGATCGCAGGCGCCTACTGGCGTGGCGACAGCAACAACAAAATGTTGCAGCGTATTTATGGTACCGCATGGGCCGATAAAAAAGCCCTGAACGCCTATCTGCAGCGCCTGGAAGAAGCGGCGAAGCGTGACCACCGTAAAATCGGTAAACAGCTTGACCTGTATCACATGCAGGAAGAAGCGCCGGGTATGGTATTCTGGCATAACGACGGCTGGACCATCTTCCGTGAACTGGAAACGTTCGTACGCTCCAAGCTGAAAGAGTACCAGTACCAGGAAGTAAAAGGCCCGTTCATGATGGACCGTGTGCTGTGGGAAAAAACCGGCCACTGGGACAACTACAAAGATGCGATGTTCACCACCTCGTCCGAGAACCGTGAATACTGCATTAAGCCAATGAACTGCCCGGGCCACGTTCAGATCTTCAACCAGGGTCTGAAATCCTACCGTGACCTGCCGCTGCGTATGGCGGAGTTCGGTAGCTGCCACCGTAACGAGCCATCAGGTGCGCTTCACGGTCTGATGCGTGTTCGTGGCTTTACTCAGGATGATGCGCATATCTTCTGTACTGAAGATCAGGTTCGTGATGAAGTTAACGCCTGTATTCGTATGGTCTACGATATGTACAGCACCTTTGGCTTTGAGAAGATCGTGGTCAAACTCTCAACGCGTCCGGAAAAACGTATCGGTAGCGATGAGACATGGGATCGCGCAGAAGCGGATCTCGCCGTGGCGCTGGAAGAGAACGGTATTCCGTTCGAATACCAGCTGGGCGAGGGCGCATTCTACGGTCCGAAAATTGAATTTACCCTGTATGACTGTCTCGACAGAGCTTGGCAGTGCGGTACTGTACAGCTGGACTTCTCCCTGCCGCAGCGTTTAAGCGCCTCTTATGTTGGCGAAGACAACGAACGTCAGGTACCGGTTATGATTCACCGTGCAATCCTCGGTTCACTGGAGCGCTTCATCGGCATCCTGACCGAAGAGTTCGCGGGCTTCTTCCCAACCTGGCTTGCGCCAGTGCAGGTAGTGGTGATGAACATTACCGATTCTCAGGCAGATTACGTTAAAGAATTGACGCAGAAACTACAAAATGCGGGCATTCGCGTAAAAGCAGACTTGAGAAATGAGAAGATTGGCTTTAAAATCCGCGAGCACACTTTACGTCGTGTCCCGTATATGTTGGTCTGTGGTGATAAAGAGGTGGAAGCAGGCAAAGTTGCCGTTCGCACCCGCCGTGGTAAAGACCTGGGCAGCCTGGACGTAAGTGAAGTGATTGAGAAGCTGCAACAAGAGATTCGCAGCCGCAGTCTTCAACAACTGGAGGAATAAGGTATTAAAGGCGGAAAACGAGTTCAAACGGCACGTCCGAATCGTATCAATGGCGAGATTCGCGCCCAGGAAGTTCGCTTAACAGGTCTGGAAGGCGAGCAGCTGGGGATTGTGAGTCTGAGAGAAGCAATCGAAAAGGCTGAAGAAGCTGGAGTAGATTTAGTTGAAATCAGCCCTAACGCCGAACCGCCAGTTTGTCGTATCATGGACTACGGCAAGTTCCTTTATGAAAAGAGTAAGTCTTCTAAGGAACAGAAGAAGAAGCAAAAAGTTATCCAGGTTAAGGAAATCAAATTCCGTCCTGGTACCGACGATGGCGATTATCAGGTAAAACTCCGCAGCCTGATTCGCTTTCTGGAAGATGGCGATAAGGCCAAGATCACACTGCGTTTCCGCGGTCGTGAAATGGCCCACCAACAGATCGGTATGGAAGTGCTTAACCGCGTCCGTGAAGATCTGAGTGAACTGGCAGTAGTCGAATCCTTCCCTACGAAGATCGAAGGCCGCCAGATGATCATGGTGCTCGCTCCTAAGAAGAAACAGTAAGGCCTTCAAGCAGCAAAATCTGTGGAGCCTTCGGGTTTCATAGGTTTTGTTCGCCTATGTTTCGTTTATTTAACAATGCGAAGTGGAAGTTATTAAAATGCCAAAAATTAAGACCGTACGCGGTGCTGCTAAGCGCTTCAAAAAAACCGGTAAAGGTGGTTTTAAGCACAAGCACGCTAACCTGCGTCACATTCTGACTAAGAAAGCTACCAAGCGTAAACGTCACCTGCGTCCAAAAGCCATGGTTTCTAAAGGCGATCTGGGCCTGGTAATCGCGTGCCTGCCGTACGCATAAGTCGTTAACGTTTAACTTTTTTAACTTAGAATAGATACAGGAGAGCACACATGGCTCGCGTAAAACGTGGTGTAATTGCACGTGCACGTCACAAGAAAATTTTGAAACAAGCTAAAGGCTACTACGGTGCGCGTTCACGCGTATACCGCGTTGCCTTCCAGGCTGTTATCAAAGCAGGTCAGTACGCTTACCGTGACCGTCGTCAGCGTAAGCGTCAGTTCCGTCAACTGTGGATTGCGCGTATCAACGCAGCAGCACGTCAGAACGGTATTTCTTACAGCAAATTCATCAACGGCCTGAAAAAAGCCTCTGTTGAAATCGACCGTAAGATCCTGGCTGACATCGCAGTATTCGACAAAGTAGCGTTCACCGCTCTGGTCGAAAAAGCGAAAGCAGCACTGGCATAAGCCAGTTGAGAGAGGGGGCTTTGCCTCCTCTTTTCATTTAACACCATCAGAAGATTGACATTTATCCGTGCAGGCTTTTCAATAAGTTCTCAACGGTTTTTACCCAACAAGGTAACGCAAGCATGAATGCTGCTATTTTCCGCTTCTTCTTTTACTTTAGCACCTGACTCCAGGAGGCTAGCGCGTGAAAGATGAAACGAAAAACAGCGCCAGATAAGCCTCCCGATGGAGGCTTTTTTTGTATCTGAATTTGAGAGAATAACTCCACCAAATCGGTGTCTGCACCGACATAATGAGGAAAATCATGTCACATCTCGCAGAGCTGGTTGCCAGTGCAACAGCCGCCATTAATCAGGCCTCAGATGTTGCCGCGTTAGACAATGTCCGCGTCGAATATCTTGGGAAGAAAGGGCACCTGACCCTTCAAATGACAACCCTGCGTGAACTGCCGCCAGAAGAACGCCCGGCAGCGGGTGCGGTGATTAACGAAGCTAAAGAGCAGGTGCAGCAGGCACTGAACGCGCGTAAAGCCGAACTGGAAAGCGCGGTGCTGAATGCGCGCCTGGCCGCAGAGACGATCGACGTTTCTCTGCCGGGTCGCCGTATCGAAAACGGGGGGCTGCATCCGGTTACCCGTACCATCGATCGCATTGAAAGTTTCTTCGGTGAGCTCGGCTTTACCGTGGCGACTGGCCCGGAAATTGAAGATGATTATCACAACTTCGATGCCCTGAATATTCCTGGCCATCATCCGGCACGCGCTGACCACGACACTTTCTGGTTTGACGCCACGCGTCTGCTGCGTACCCAGACCTCTGGCGTACAGATCCGTACCATGAAGGATCAGGAACCGCCAATCCGCATCATCGCGCCGGGTCGCGTCTATCGTAACGATTACGATCAGACCCATACCCCAATGTTCCACCAGATGGAAGGTCTGATTGTTGATAAAAACATCAGCTTCACCAACCTGAAGGGCACTTTGCACGATTTCCTGAACAACTTCTTCGAGGAAGACCTGCAGGTTCGTTTCCGTCCATCCTACTTCCCGTTCACTGAACCGTCTGCGGAAGTTGACGTGATGGGCAAAAACGGCAAATGGCTGGAAGTGCTGGGTTGCGGCATGGTGCATCCAAATGTACTGCGCAACGTCGGTATCGATCCGGAAGTGTACTCCGGCTTTGCCTTCGGTATGGGCATGGAGCGTCTGACCATGCTGCGTTACGGTGTGACCGATTTACGTGCATTCTTCGAAAACGATCTGCGTTTCCTCAAACAGTTTAAATAAGGGCAGGACAGAACAATGAAATTCAGTGAACTGTGGTTACGCGAATGGGTCAATACCACGCTGGACAGCGACGCGCTGTCTGACCAGATCACCATGGCGGGCCTGGAAGTTGACGGCGTTGAGCCGGTTTCCGGTGCCTTCACCGGCGTCGTGGTCGGTGAAGTGGTCGAGTGCGGCCAGCATCCGAACGCCGACAAACTGCGCGTGACAAAAGTGAATGTCGGCGGCGACCGCCTGCTGGACATCGTTTGCGGTGCGCCAAACTGCCGTCAGGGCCTGAAAGTCGCCGTGGCAACCGTGGGTGCGGTACTGCCGGGTGATTTCAAAATTAAAGCGGCTAAACTGCGCGGTGAGCCTTCTGAAGGTATGCTGTGCTCCTTCTCCGAGCTGGGTATTTCCGACGATCACAACGGCATCATTGAGCTGCCGCTGGATGCGCCAATTGGCACCGATATCCGCGAATACCTGAAGCTTGATGACAACACCATCGAGATCAGCGTTACGCCAAACCGCGCTGATTGCTTAGGTATCATCGGCGTGGCGCGCGACGTGGCCGTGCTGAACCAGACCGAACTGAACGCGCCGGAGATCGTACCGGTAGAAGCGACCATCAGTGACGTACTGCCTATTCAGGTTGACGCCGCGGATGCTTGCCCACGCTACCTCGGCCGCGTGGTAAAAGGCATCAACGTGAAAGCGCCAACACCACTGTGGATGAAAGAGAAACTGCGCCGCTGCGGCATTCGCTCTATCGACGCGGTGGTTGATGTCACCAACTACGTTCTGCTGGAACTGGGTCAGCCAATGCATGCGTTCGATAAAGATCGTATCGAAGGCGGTATTGTTGTCCGTATGGCAAAAGAGGGCGAAACCCTGGTTCTGCTTGACGGCACCGAAGCGAAGCTGAACGCGGATACGCTGGTGATTGCTGACCACAGCAAAGCGCTGGCGATGGGCGGTATCTTCGGTGGCGAACACTCTGGGGTAAATGACGAAACGCAAAACGTCCTGCTGGAATGCGCCTTCTTCAGCCCGCTCTCTATCACCGGTCGCGCACGCCGTCATGGCCTGCACACCGATGCGTCTCACCGCTACGAGCGTGGCGTTGACCCTGCGCTGCAGTACAAAGCGATGGAGCGAGCGACTCGCCTGCTGATCGACATCTGCGGCGGTGAAGCCGGTCCGGTTATCGATGTCACTCACGAAGCGACGCTGCCGAAACGCGCAACCATTACCCTGCGCCGCAGCAAGCTCGATCGCCTGATTGGTCATCATGTTGCCGATGCCCAGGTGACCGACATTCTGACGCGTCTGGGCTGTGAAGTGACCGAAGGTCAGGACGAGTGGAAAGCCGTTGCGCCATCCTGGCGTTTTGACATGGAAATCGAAGAAGATCTGGTGGAAGAAGTGGCCCGCGTATACGGCTACAACAACATCCCGGACGAGCCCGTTCAGGCCGGTCTGGTGATGGGTACCCATCGTGAAGCCGACCTGTCCCTGAAGCGTGTGAAAACCATGCTTAACGACAAAGGCTACCAGGAAGTGATCACCTACAGCTTTGTTGATCCTAAGCTGCAGCAACTGATCCACCCGGGCGAGGAGGCGTTGATCCTGCCAAGCCCAATCTCCAGCGAAATGTCCGCAATGCGTCTGTCCCTGTGGACCGGGCTGCTGGGCACTATCGTTTACAACCAGAATCGCCAGCAAAACCGCGTGCGAATTTTCGAAAGCGGTTTGCGCTTTGTACCGGATAATCAGGCAAATTTAGGCATCCGTCAGGATCTCATGCTGGCTGGTGCTATCAGTGGCAACCGTTATGAAGAGCACTGGGACCTGGCAAAAGGTACGGTTGATTTCTACGATATGAAAGGCGATCTGGAAGCCATTCTGGATCTGACCGGTAAATTATCTGAAATTGAATTCCGTGCAGAAGCGATTCCAGCCCTGCATCCGGGCCAGAGTGCGGCGATCTATTTAGACGGCAAACGCATTGGTTTCATTGGTGTTGTTCATCCTGAGCTGGAGCGTAAGCTGGACCTGAACGGCCGTACCATCGTGTTTGAGCTGGAGTGGAGCCCGGTTGCAGACCGCGTCATTCCTCAGGCGCAGGACGTCTCCCGCTTCCCGGCGAACCGCCGTGATATCGCGGTTGTGGTCGCGGAAAACGTTCCCGCAGCAGATATTTTGGCCGAATGTAAGAAAGTTGGCGTAAATCAGGTAGTTGGCGTAAACTTATTTGACGTGTACCGCGGCAAGGGCGTAGCAGAAGGTTTCAAGAGCCTCGCTATCAGCCTTATCCTTCAGGATACCAGCCGTACACTCGAAGAAGAGGAGATTGCCGCTACCGTCGCCAAATGTGTAGAGGCATTAAAAGAGCGATTCCAGGCATCATTGAGGGATTGAACCTATGGCGCTTACAAAAGCTGAAATGTCAGAATATCTGTTTGATAAGCTTGGGCTTAGCAAACGGGATGCCAAAGAGCTGGTAGAGCTGTTTTTCGAAGAGATCCGTCGTGCTCTGGAAAATGGTGAGCAGGTAAAACTCTCCGGTTTTGGCAATTTTGATTTGCGAGACAAAAACCAACGTCCGGGCCGTAACCCGAAGACGGGGGAAGATATTCCCATTACAGCCCGCCGCGTGGTGACCTTCAGACCCGGCCAGAAGTTAAAAAGCCGTGTCGAAAACGCAACGCCCAAAGCAGAGTAATATGAACTAACCAAAAAGGCCGCCCACGCGGCCTTTTTTCTTTGCGCTCTCTGGCAAACCGACCGTAAAATCAAAGACATCACACGCTAATAAAACCACGCTCATGCTTGATTATGCTCATCGCCAACACCGTTCCGACCGACGTCGCCTGCTATTGCTGGCGCTGTTGCTGATTGTCGCCGCGGGTATCAGCCTCTGCGCGGGCGACAGCTGGATTGGGCCCGAACGCTGGCTGGGGCCTGACGGGCAACTCTTCGTCTGGCAAATTCGTCTGCCGCGCACCGTGGCGGTGATGCTGGTCGGTGCTGCACTGGCGCTGTCAGGTACCGTTATGCAGGCGCTGTTTGAAAACCCGCTGGCGGAACCCGGGCTGCTCGGGGTGTCGAACGGTGCAGGCGTCGGGCTGATTGCGGCGGTAATGCTGGGCGGAGGAGAACTCTCCGGATGGAGTATTAGCCTCAGCGCCATTTTCGGCGCATTACTGATCACCATCATCCTGCTTCGCTTTGCCAGACGCCACTTGTCGACCAGCCGCCTGCTGCTTGCCGGGGTTGCGCTGGGGATCATCTGCAGCGCGCTAATGACCTGGGCGGTATACTTCTCGACCTCCTTTGACTTGCGTCAGCTGATGTACTGGATGATGGGCGGCTTTGGTGGCGTTGACTGGCATCAGGGCTGGCTGATGGCACTTCTGGTGCCTGGAATTGTATGGGCAGCCCTGCAGGCGCAGCCGCTGAACATGCTCGCGCTGGGGGAGATCTCAGCACGTCAGCTCGGCATGCCGATGGCGTTCTGGCGTAACGTGCTGGTCATTGCCATCGGTTGGCTGGTGGGCGTGAGCGTGGCGCTGGCGGGAGCGATTGGTTTTATCGGGTTGGTTATCCCGCATATGCTGCGTCTGTGTGGCTTCACGGACCATCGAACCTTGCTTCCGGCTTCGGCCGTGGCCGGAGCCGTCACGCTGCTGGTGGCTGATATCATCGCTCGTCTTGCCCTGACAGCCGCGGAGTTACCGATTGGTGTGGTAACCGCCACGCTGGGCGCGCCAGTCTTTATCTGGCTACTATTAAAATCCGGACGTTAAAAAACGACCCATAAGACAACCTGAGGGAATGCTATGCAGACTGATATCCTGAATACCGAAGTGACGACCATTGATGGCGAGAAAACCACGCTGGAAAGCTACAAAGGCAACGTGTTGCTTATCGTCAACGTGGCGTCCAAATGCGGCCTGACGCCACAGTACGAACAGCTGGAGAACATTCAGAAAGCCTGGGAGAAAGACGGTTTCACCGTGCTGGGCTTCCCGTGCAACCAGTTCCTGGGCCAGGAGCCGGGCAGCGAAGAAGAGATCAAAACCTTCTGCAGCACCACCTATGGCGTAACGTTCCCGATGTTCAGCAAAATTGATGTTAACGGCGAAGATCGCCATCCGCTGTACGCGAAGCTGATTGCTGCCGCGCCGAAGGCCGTTGCGCCTGAGGGCAGTGGTTTTTACGAGCGTATGGCCAGCAAAGGCCGCGCGCCGCTCTATCCGGACGATATTCTGTGGAACTTCGAAAAATTCCTGATCGGTCGCGACGGCCAGGTCGTTCAGCGCTTCTCGCCGGATATGACGCCTGAGGATCCGATTGTCATGGAATCGATCAAGCTGGCGCTGGCAAAATAATGTCACTGCTGATGCAGCTCACGGACGTCGCCGAGAAGGGGCGTCTGGAGCCGATGACCGGCGCTATCAATGCGGGGGAAATCCTGCATCTGGTTGGGCCAAACGGCGCGGGAAAAAGCACGCTGCTGGCGCGGATGGCAGGGCTGACCACCGGGCCCGGGCAGATCACACTGCTGGAACATCCTCTTGCTGACTGGTCTCCCGGCTCGCTGGCCCACCGGCGCAGCTATCTGGTGCAGCAGCAGGTGCCGCCGTTTGCGATGCCGGTCTGGCATTATCTGATGCTGCATTTGCACGACAAACAGAATACGGCACTGCTTACGGAGGTGGCGGCGGCGTTAGGACTGGAAGATAAACTGCCCCGCCATGCCAGCCAGCTTTCCGACGGTGAATGGCAGCGAGTGCGTCTGGCGGCGGTCATTCTGCAGATCCACCCCGCAGGCAACCCTCACGGGCGGATGTTGCTCCTGGACGAACCCATGAGTGGTCTGGATGTCGCCCAGCAGGCGGCGCTGGATTCGCTGTTAAGCGCGTTGAGCCGGAAAGGTATTGCCGTGGTGATGAGCAGCCACGACCTTAACCATACGTTGCGCCATGCCCATCGGGTGTGGCTACTGTCGCGCGGCAGGATGATTGCCAGCGGCGCGCGGGACCAGGTTCTTACGCCGCCACATCTGGCACGTGCCTATAACATGTCGTTCCGCAGGCTGGATATCGAGGGACATAAGATGCTGATTTCTACGGGGCAGGAGTAACCGTTTCTTGCCTGTTAACGCACTTGCGCGCTAAATTACCGAAAGAACAATAAAAGCAGAGGATTCGTCTGAAAATGCGATTCTGGTTTATCCTGGTGGCGGCACTCTTTCTTGCGGGATGCAGCAGCCATCGTGCACCGCCGCCTAATCCGCGGCTTTCAGATTCTATCACCGTCATTGCCAGTCTGAACGACCAGCTGAGCAACTGGCGCGGGACGCCTTATCGCTACGGCGGTATGAGTCGCGGCGGGGTGGACTGCTCTGGTTTTGTGCTGATGACGTTTCGTGACAAGTTTGATTTACAGCTTCCGCGCGAAACGCGCAAGCAGGCTGAAATTGGGACTGAAATTGATAAAGACGATCTGCTGCCGGGAGACCTGGTCTTTTTCAAAACCGGTTCGGGAGAAAGTGGCCTGCATGTCGGCATTTATGACACGGACAACCAGTTTATTCATGCCTCAACAAGCCGTGGTGTGATGCGCTCTTCTCTGGATAATGTTTACTGGCGTAAAAATTTCTGGCAGGCACGACGTATTTAATCTGCCCGAACACGTCTCACTGCCGGCAGGGTAACTATTAAATCATGCCGGTTTTTCTTGAATAAGCTGATTAAAGTTAAATTTACCTAAAATTAGCGTCATCCTTATGTGTCTGTTTTATCTAAAACTGGCTATTACTCTGTAACCAGGATAAGATTATTTTAGATTCAGGGATAAATCTGAAAATTAATACGGAACTAATGAAATTAAACTTATTAAAATCAAGACAGTGGAATTGTGTCGGCAATTGCTCCAGGATGTCCTCTCTCATCTTTAATGCGGGGCGAGTGCAATGATGATTACGCTAGATAATGCATACCAGTCTGAACTGATGCTTTTGCCTGCACGTAATAGTGCTGGCGAGCTTAAAGGTTTAGAGGTTCTGGTTAACTTTACTGGCGTCGGCACCGATGTGAGGATCCCCACTGAGCTCGTTATCCCCCGGCTTTCAGCGGCAGAAGAGTTAACGCTGTTTAACGAAAAACTGCAATTGCTTGATACCTGTAAACTGTTTTTTATTCAGCATCAGTTAATTGCATGGATCAATATTACACCGGCTATTGTTGAATTTTTATTAAGTAATGGGAATGCTGTTTCAATTCTTGAGCGGTATCCTTTTCTTGAGTTTACTGTTAATGAGAATTATCCAGGTTTAAATAACGGAAAGGATGATCTGCAACTGGCGAGAATGGCGATCCATTTCCCCCTGGTCCTCGCAAACTTTGGTGCAGGCGCGGCATCGCTCAAAGCTGTCTATGATGGATTATTTAAACGGGTGATTCTCGATAAAGGTTTCATCCAGCAGCGGGCTTCGGAGCTCTCTTTCGAACCTTTTATGCGCGCTATCCTCTGGCAAATAACGCCGCACTGCCAGTCGGTGATCGTCTCCGGTATTGACGACCACGGTCTGCTGCAACGCGTCTTGTCCTTCAATTTTGGCGCCATGCAGGGCACGCTGTGGCCCGCTGTCCCGGCGGAGCACGTCACGACGCTGGTTCAGTAGCGATAACCCTGTCTTTCGCCCGTGTTTAAGTTCGGGCAAACCCTCTACACTAAAAGCAGGAGGACTTATGACCCTGTCTTTTACTGCTCACTGGCATGACGAGTTGCCTGGCTTTTACACCGCACTCAAACCCACACCGTTACACAATTCACGTCTTATCTGGCACAACGACCGGCTGGCCGATGAACTGGCCGTTCCGCCTGAGATGTTTAAGCCTTCCGGGGGCGCGGGCGTCTGGGGAGGCGAAACGCTTCTGCCCGGTATGCAACCCCTTGCCCAGGTCTATAGCGGACACCAGTTTGGCGTCTGGGCGGGACAGCTGGGCGACGGCAGGGGGATCCTGCTGGGTGAACAACAGCTTTCCAACGGAGAGACGGTTGACTGGCATCTGAAAGGTGCAGGTCTTACCCCTTATTCTCGGATGGGCGATGGCCGCGCAGTATTACGTTCAACAATACGTGAATGCCTGTCCTCTGAAGCCATGCATGCTCTGGGGATCCCCACCACGCGCGCGCTGTCGATTGTCACCAGCGACACGCCGGTTATGCGCGAAACGGTAGAAAAAGGGGCGATGCTGATGCGTATCGCACAAAGCCATCTGCGCTTTGGCCATTTTGAGCACTTTTACTATCGTCGTGAGACGGACAAGGTTCGTCAGCTCGCGGACTACGCTATTCGTCGCCATTGGGCGCATTTGCAGGATGAGGCTGATAAATACGTTCTCTGGTTCCGGGACGTGGTCGCCCGTACCGCCAGGATGATTGCTCGCTGGCAAACGGTGGGCTTTGCTCATGGGGTAATGAACACTGACAATATGTCGCTCCTCGGGCTGACCTTTGATTATGGGCCGTTTGGTTTTCTGGATGATTATCAGCCGGGTTATATCTGCAACCACTCTGACTATCAGGGACGTTACAGTTTTGACAACCAGCCAGCGGTTGGGCTATGGAACCTGCAGCGGTTTGCGCAAACATTGTCGCCGTTTATGGATGTCGATGCCCTGAATGATGCACTCGACAGCTATCAGGACGTTTTGCTGCGAGAATATGGCACGCTGATGCGCAACAAGCTGGGGCTGATGACCCAGGAGAAAGGGGATAACGAGATCCTGAACGATCTGTTTGCACTGATGGCGCGTGAGGGGAGTGATTATACCCGCACTTTCCGGATGCTGGGCCAGACGGAGCAGCACAGTGCTGCATCGCCGCTGCGCGACGAGTTTATTGACAGGCAGGCCTTTGACGACTGGTTTGCACGTTACCGCTCCCGCTTGCAGCAGGAACAGGTCGATGACGCCGCCCGTCAGACGCAGATGAACGCGACGAATCCCGCGATGGTGTTGCGCAACTGGCTGGCGCAGCGGGCGATTGAACAGGCAGAGCAGGGAGAGTATGACGAGTTGCACCGTCTGCACCTGGCGTTGCGCACGCCGTTTGCCGACCGGGATGATGACTATATCAGCCGCCCGCCAGACTGGGGCAAACGGCTGGAAGTGAGTTGCTCAAGTTAAACATTTCTGGCCGGGTAGCGGCTTCGCCTTACCCGGCCAGAAACTCACTGTGCCACCCAGCCGCCATCCATATTCCACGCGGCGCCGCGAACGTTAACGGCGCTGTCGCTGCATAAAAACAGCGCCAGTTCGCCCAACTGCTCCGGGGTGACAAATTCACCTGAAGGCTGCTTTTCCCCGAGAAGCTGGTCTTGCGCCAGTTCCGGCGGGACGCCATCCGCGATGCGCTTATCGATTTGCTGTTGTACCAGCGGGGTCAGCACCCACCCCGGGCAGAGGGCATTGGCGGTCACGCCGGTGCGTGCGGTTTCCAGCGCCAGGGATTTGGTAAAGCCCACCACGCCATGCTTGGCGGCAACGTAGGCGGACTTCTCTTTCGACGCAACCAGCCCGTGAACGGAGGCGATATTAATGATGCGTCCCCAGTTTTGTTCACGCATGGCGGGCAACGCCAGCCGGCTGGTGTGAAACACCGCAGAAAGGTTAATGGCGATAATGTCGTTCCATTTCTCCACCGGGAAGGTCTCCACCGGAGCCACATGCTGTATCCCGGCATTGTTAACAAGAATATCCACGCCGCCAAACTGCGATTCGGCGTAGCGCATCATGGCTTCAATCTGCAACACGTCACGCAGGTCGGCATCGTGGTAGCCCGGCTTTTTGCCCAGTTGTGCAATTTCTTCTCGCGCTGATCCGCTGTCACCGAAACCGTTGAGAATCAACTGCGCCCCTGATTTCGCCAGCACGCGAGCGATCCCCAGGCCAATGCCGCTTGTCGAGCCGGTCACCAGGGCGATTTTACCGTTCAGATTCATTTTTCTCTCCTTACACAATGCCGGTCAGATAGAACACGGCAATGACAAAAAGCACTGCCAGGCTTTTAATGATAGTGATAGCGAAAATGCCGCCGTAGGCCTGACGATGGCTCAGGCCGGTGATGGCCAGCAAGGTAATCACCGCCCCGTTATGGGGAAGCGTATCCATCCCGCCGCTTGCCATTGACGCCACGCGGTGCAACACCTCAAGCGGGATTTTGGCCGCGTGGGCGGCAGCAACAAAGGTGTCCGCCATGGCCGCAAGGGCAATACTCATTCCGCCGGACGCTGAGCCGGTGATCCCGGCGAGAACGGTCACGCTGATGGCTTCGTTCAGCAACGGGTTCGGGATGGCAGACAGCGCTTTAGATAACACCAGAAAACCGGGCAGGGCGGCGATAACCGCGCCGAAACCGTATTCCGAGGCGGTATTCATCGCCGCGAGGATGGCGCCGCTCACCGCCGTTCGGCTGCCTTCTGCCAGACGTCCCCGGATATTGCGAAAACCAAAAATCAACACCAGCACAATACCGGAGATCAGCGCCGCCTCCACGGCCCAGATGGCGGTGATCTTGCTCACCTCGGTCACAATCGGTTTCACCAGTCCTGGCAGGGTAAGCTCATGACTCGTACCGTACCAGCCGGGGATCCAGCGGGTAAACAGCAGGTTCAGTATGCCCACGACCAGCAGCGGGGAGAGAGCAATCAGCGGATGCGGGAGATGAATATTGTCCGGCGTTTCAGGTTCGTTTTTCAGGTCCGCGCCATAACCTTCATTGTTATTGATCGCCTTACGCCGCTGCCGCTCCAGCCAGAGCAGGCCAAAGAAGATAATAAACAGAGAGCCGATAAGACCCAGCCACGGGGCCGCCCAGGCGTTAGTGCCAAAGAAGCTGGTGGGAATAATGTTCTGGATTTGCGGTGTGCCGGGCAGGGCGTCCATGGTAAACGAGAACGCCCCCAGCGCCACGGTAGCGGGGATTAACCGTTTAGGAATGCCGCTCTGGCGGAACAGTTCGGCGGCAAACGGGTACACCGCAAATGCCACCACGAACAGCGACACGCCGCCGTAGGTTAACAGCGCACACACCAGGACTATCACGGGGATAGCGTGCCGACGACCGAGGATCTGGATCGCGGCGGCAACGATGGATCGTGAAAAACCGGAAAGCTCAATCAGCTTGCCAAACACCGCCCCCAGCAGGAACACCGGGAAATAGAGTTTAACGAAGCCGACCATCTTTTCCATAAACAGGCCAGTAAACGTCGGGCCGACGGCACCCGGATCGGTCAGCAGCACGGCACCAAGCGCCGCAATCGGCGCAAACAAAATCACGCTGTATCCGCGGTAGGCCGCCAGCATCAGTAATCCCAGCGCCGCCAGGGCTATTAACACACTCATTACGACTCCTTACTTTAATTATTATTCGGGTACCAACGAGAGGTTTAACGCTCAACGGTCAGGGCAATGCCTTGTCCGCCGCCAACGCACAGGGTGGCAAGTCCCTTTGTTACCCCCCGGCGCTGCATTTCATGGAGCAGGGTCACCAGGATGCGACAGCCGGATGCGCCAATCGGATGGCCCAGGGCGATGGCGCCACCGTTAACGTTGACGTTCTGTTCATCCCAGCCAAGCTCTTTGCCCACCGCCAGTGCCTGTGCGGCAAAGGCTTCGTTGGCTTCAATGAGATCGACGTCGTCGAGCGTCCAGCCCGCCCGCGCCAGCGCCGTCCGACAGGCGCTGACCGGGCCGATGCCCATCATCGACGGATCAACGCCCGTCACGGCGTAACTCACAATGTGGCCAAGGACAGGTAACCCGCTTTCCCGCGCCTTTTCCTCGCTCATCAGCAGTACCGCGGCGGCCCCATCGTTAAGGGTGGAGGCGTTCCCCGCCGTGATCGTGCCCTCGTCATGCAAAAATGCGGGGCGGAGCTGTGCAAGCTGCCCGGCGGTGGTTTCCGGGCGTGGCTGTTCATCATGGCGGACAATCTGTGGCGCACGTTTGCCCTGTTTCACCGTCACTGGCGCTATCTCGGCGTCAAACCGACCAGTCTCAATGGCGGACGCCGCCTTTTGCTGTGACCGGAAGGCGAAGGCATCCTGTTGCTCGCGGGAAATGCCGTACTCACGGGCGACGTTTTCCGCGGTGATGCCCATGTGGTAATCGTTGAATGCGTCCCACAGGCCGTCGGTAATCATGCTGTCCTGCAGGCCCGTATGCCCAAAACGCAGCCCTGAACGTGCGCCATCCAGCAGATACGGGGCGTTACTCATGCTCTCCTGACCGCCAGCGATAACCACGTCTGCGTCACCGCAGCGGATTGCCTGGGCGGCGAGCTGTACCGCTTTCAACCCCGCGCCGCACACCAGATTGACCGTTGTCGCCGGGGTGCTGACGGGTAATCCGGCAGTGATGGCCGTCTGGCGGGCGGGGTTTTGCCCGCACCCGGCCGTCAGCACCTGACCGAAAACCAGTTCGTCTATTTGCTCTGGGTGAAGGCCGCTGCTCTCCAGCAGACGCTGTACCGTGACGGCACCCAGCTCAACGGCTGAAAGGGGCGAGAGCGATCCGCGAAAACTGCCAATGGGGGTTCGCGTTGCCCCGACAATCATGACCTTTTTCATGTTGAGTCCTCAGTTGAAGCGCATCTCGCGAACGTCGTCCGCCACAATGATTTTTCCGGCCGTTTTACGGACAATCTCGTCGATACCGACACCCGGGGCGTACTCCCGCAGGATGAACGCGCCGTCCGCTATCTCCAGCAACGCGAGATCGGTCAGGACCCGACGGATGCAGCCCACACCGGTGAGCGGCAGCGTGCAGCGCGGCAGCAGTTTGGAGTCACCGTTTTTTGCAGCGTGGGTCATCACCACAATGATGTTCTGCGCCCCGGCAACGAGATCCATCGCGCCACCCATCCCTTTCACCATCTTTCCGGGGATCATCCACGAGGCAATGTTGCCCTCGACATCGACTTCAAATGCGCCCAGCACGGTCAGATCCACATGGCCGCCGCGGATCATGGCAAACGACTGGGCCGAGTCGAAAATGGCCGCGCCGGTCCGCGCAGTGACCGTCTGTTTACCGGCGTTGATCATGTCGGCATCAAGGCTCTGCTCATCGGGAAAAGCCCCCATTCCGAGCAGACCGTTTTCCGACTGCAGCATCACGTCCATTTCCGGGGGAATATAATTCGCCACCAGCGTAGGGATGCCGATCCCCAGGTTGACGTAATACCCGTCGCGCAGTTCGCGGGCAACGCGCATCGCCATCTGTTCTCGGGTTAACATCGTCAGACTCCTTGCGCGCGCAGCGTGCGCTGTTCAATGCGTTTTTCAAACTGGCCGACAATCAGCCTGTCGACGTAAATTCCCGGCGTATGAATAGCCGACGGAGGCAGTTCACCCGGCGGAACAATCTCTTCCACCTCCACAACCGTGATTCGGCCCGCCGTTGCCATCAGTGGATTAAAATTTTGCGCGGTATGGCGATAGATAACGTTGCCGTACCAGTCCGCTTTCCAGCCCTTAACCAGCGCGAAATCACCGGTAATGGCCTCTTCAAGAATGTAATTTTTACCGCCAAACTGGCGCACATCTTTGCCCGCTGCCACGGGGGTGCCATAACCGGTAGCCGTATAAAACGCCGGAATACCGGCCCCGCCCGCGCGGACCTTTTCTGCCAGCGTCCCCTGCGGAGTAAGTTCGATTGCCAGTTCCCCGCTCAGTACCTGCTGCTCAAACAGCGCGTTCTCGCCGACGTAAGACGCCACCACTTTGCGAACCTGGCGCGTTTCGAGCAGTATCCCCAGACCGAAACCATCCACGCCGCAGTTGTTCGACACGACCGTCAGATCTTTCACCTGACGGCGTCGAACCTCTGCAATCAGGTTCTCAGGAATACCGCACAGCCCGAAGCCGCCCGCCAGCAAGGTCATGCCGTCCGTCAGCCCATCCAGCGCCTGCGCATAGCTGCTGACGCGCTTATCCAGTCCTGCCATAGTCATCCCTCCCGTTAACCGTGCCGGTATCATTAGGGGTGGCGACTCATTTGTTAATTTTGAATTTGTGACCCACTCATTTGGATTTCTTATTAATTTCCTGTTAACTAAATTTTTTCAATTAGTTAACAGGATGAAAAATGAGAATGAGTGTCAAACAGTTACGCGCGTTTTTAGCGGTAGCTCACACTCTCAATTTCGCGCACGCCAGCGAACGCTTAAATCTTTCCCAGCCAGCGCTGAGCCTGACGATTAAAAGCCTGGAAGATGCGCTCGGTGGGCCGCTGTTGCAGCGGAGCACGCGCAAGGTTGCCCTCACGCAGGAGGGAGAAACATTTCTGCCGATGGCGCGGCAGCTGCTGGCCGACTGGGATAACGTGGAAGAGGCAATGCACCAGTGTTTTACGCTCCAGCGCGGCAAAATCTCGGTCGCGGCGATGCCGTCGTTTGCCGCCAACGTTTTACCGGAAGTGCTGAAAGCGTTTCGCGATCGCCATGCCGGGGTCAACGTCACCGTGCATGATGTCATCAACGAGCAGGTGATTGAGATGGTGCGGGAAGGGCGGGTTGAGATGGGGATTGCCTTTGAGCCGGCACCCACGCATAACCTGCTGTTTACGCCGCTGGGGCTGGACAGGTTTGTCGCCATTGTGCCGAAAGATTCCGCGCTTGCGGGAAAAAAGCGCCTGGCATGGGAGGAGTTGCTGACGCTGGATTTCATCACCCTGCAGCGCCCTTCGGCGGTACGTCTGATGATGGAGGAGGAGCTGGCGCGGAGCGGCAGAAAGCTGGACGTGGCGCTGGAGAGTCATCAACTGGTGACGGTAGGGCGCATGGTCGCCAGCGGGCTGGGTGGCAGCGCCGTGCCGGCGCTCTGCGAGGCGCAGATGGCTTCCCTGGGCGCGGTCTGTATTCCGCTGGATAACCCGCCCATTGAAAAGTGCATCGGGGTGATCCATCCCGGGCACACGCAGCTCTCTAAAGCGGCGCATGCCCTGCTGGAAACGCTGAAGGATTTTTATCACCCCACTCAGGGAGCGAGGAACACCTGCGGCACGGCATGAGCCGGATGGCTGCCGACCAGCACCTGCGCGCCATACCAGCGCGCCAGCGTCCCGGCCTGCAAAACGTCCTCCGGTGCCCCCCGGGAGACCAGCCTCCCGTTATGCAGCAGCAGGATACGATCCGCCCACAGTGCCGCCAGATTAAGATCGTGCAGAACCACGCAGACGTGGAGATGCCCCCGACGGGTCAGGGTTTTCATCAGGCGCAGCAGATGTTGCTGGTGGAAGAGATCCAGTGCGGAGGTCGGTTCATCAAGAAACAGCCAGCCGCGTGGGGCGCCGTCGCACCAGAGTTGGGCCAGTGCCCGAGTGAGCTGGATCCGTTGCTGCTCGCCTCCGGAGAGTGCCGAATAGCGTCTGCCCGCCAGGGGTAAACAGCCTGTGATCGCCATGACCTCCTCAACCACTGACGCCTCAGGGGAGCGCGTCCAGGGGGCGCGCCCCATACCGACCACGGCTTCCACCGGCCAGTCGAATCCGGGCTGCGTATTTTGACGCATCACTGCCCGGTAGCAGGCGAGGGTCTCCGTTGGCCAGTCCGCAAGCGGCGTGCCTGCCAGACTGCACCGCCCGCTTGCGGGTGTGAGATAGCCGGTCAGCAGCCGTAATAATGTCGATTTCCCGGCACCGTTAGGGCCAATCAACGCGACCAGCTCACCCTGAGATAAGGTCAGTGAAACATCGTCGATCAGCGTCCGTTGCCCGGCGTGAAAGACCAGGTTTTCCGCACAATAGCGTTCAGCCATGCGCACCTCCACGACGAAAGATAAGCCACAGGAACCACGGCGCACCGAGAAGGCTGGTCAACAACCCAACGGGCATTTCCGCCGGGGTGACCAGAGTGCGCGCCAGCGTATCGGCAGCCAGCAGCAGTAACGCTCCGGCCAGCACCGAGCCGGGGATCGCGGCCCGGTGGTCGGCCCCTAGCCACATACGCATCAGGTGTGGGACCACAAGGCCAACAAAGCCAATCACGCCGCTGATGGCCACCGCCGCAGCGACCAGCAGGGCGCTGCACAGCAGCAGGATCCGCTGTACCCGGGCAACATCCACCCCGAGATAGTGCGCCTCTTCATCACCCAGCTGCAGCAAATTGAGTGGGCCAGCCAGCCGCCAGATAATCAGAACCGCAGGCACCATCAGCGAGGTCACCGCAAGCAGGGTGGACCACTGCGCCTGCCCGAGGCTGCCCATTCCCCAGAGCGAAAGCTGGCGAAGCTGCGCATCGTTGCTAAGCCAGGAAAGGAGACCGACGGCCGCGCCGCACAGGGCGTTGATGGCGATCCCCACCAGCAGTAAACGGGACAGGGAACCGTGACGCTGCTGGCTGAGCAGGAAGATCACAACGGTTGCAGCCAGCGCGCCGAGGAATGCCGCAACCATCGGGGCGTAAAGCATCATCAGGGCCGGCAACGTGACAGGAATAACCACCCACAGCGCGACCGCCAGCGCCGCGCCGCTGCTGATCCCAAGCAAACCCGGGTCTGCCAGCGGGTTGCGGAACAGTCCCTGCATCACGCACCCGGCCAGCGCCAGCGCGCCGCCAATCACCAGCGCCAGCAGCACGCGGGGCAGGCGAATGGTCAGCCAGATCTGACGCATCGCCTCATCGCTGCCGTTCCACAGCAGGCTGACCGGCAGAGGCAATGCTCCAAAGCCTGTTGCCGTAAGGGTCATGATGCTCAGAATTGCGGCCAGCATCCACAGCGACAGTGCGATCCGCCGGGACATCAGGGCAGTTGCTCCGCTTTAACACGCAACTGCCGGATGGCTTCCGGCGTGCGCACGCTGAAACCCAGCAGCGCCATGTCATCAATCGCCAGCAGCTGTTTGTGCCGTCCCGCCGGGGTTTGCGCCAGTCCGGGCAGCTTCCACAGATTCGCCTCGCCACCCAGCGCGTTCACGCCGTCCTGCGAAATCACCACCAGGTCGGGCTGGCTGGCAATAATCCCTTCCTGCGACAGTGGCTGATACCGCGTGAAACCCTGCATCGCGTTCTGCAACCCGGCGGCACGAATGGCGGCATCGGCGCCGGTTTGCTGTCCGGCGGCCATGGCGGTCATTCCCCCGTGGTTGAGGATAAACAGCACCCGCTTGTTGAGCGGTTCTGCGGGCAGAGCCGCCACCGCCTGACGTAGCGAGCGGCGCAGGCTCTCTCCCTGCGCTTCACGGTGGGTGGCCTCGGCAATAATGCGGATCTTTTCGTCAATGACGCTCAGATCGTTGCGGCCAGGAACGGTAATCACCCTGACGTGACTGCGTTCAACCTGCTTTAACGCCAGAGACGGCTGCGCCTGGTCGCTGGCCAGCACCAGCGTGGGACGCATGGACAAAATCCCTTCGGCGTTAAGCTGGCGCAAATAGCCCACGTCCGGGAGCGCGTTCGCTGCCTGCGGCCACTGGCTGGTACTGTCGCGTGCGACCAGCGAAGAGTCCGCGCCAAGCGCATAAACAATCTCCGTGACGTCGCCGCCAAGGGTGACAATTTTCTCCTGCGCGGCGGCAAACGCCACCAGCGGCAGGGCGGTCAGCAGGGCAAACCACGTTTTCATGCGGCCAGCCCTTTTGGCGTCAGGGCATCAATCTGGCTACGCCACTGGCTCTGCTCCGGCTCGCCTTCCGTACGCTGACCATAGAGTTGGGCAATTTGCGTGCCGTCTGCGGCAAACAGTTCCAGGCTGGTGACGTGACCGTCTGCAGTCGGTTTGCGCGTGACCCAGCTCTCCGCAATCGTTTCCTCCAGCAGATGCAGGGTAAAGGTGGGGTTAAAGATGTTCAGCCAGCCTTTCAACGGCACGACTTTCTCCACCGCGCCGGTGAAGATCTGCACGCAGCCGCGGTTACCCACGAAGATCATGATTTCGTTGCCGTGCTGGCGCGCGGTTTCCAGCAGCAGTGCCAGCGCATTGTTTTCAACCTGGCAGGCGAGGTCGTCGCCCACCAGGCGAAATGCCTGCTGGCGGCTGAGGTTGTGGCGTTTCAGCAGGCCGAAGAACTGGTGCACGTCAGTCATCGCACGCCACGCTTTGTCCACGAGGGCGGCATCTGCATTTTCGGCATACAGCGGGGTCTCGGCAACCTTCAGCTCAAGCGGCGGGTTATCGGCAAAGATAAAGCGGGTCAACACGTCAGCCCAGGCGGCGAGGTCGGTGTTGTCCGTGGTGTAAACTTTCAGTACGGCATCACCCTGATGATCAAAAAACTGAATGCTCTGCCGCTCGCCGCGTGCGGTGGTTTCGCTGAGATGAAACGCGCTTGCCCACTGGTTGAGGAACAGGCGCAGATCCAGTCCGCGCGGGTTCAACACCAGCCCGGCGTGGCCGTTCAGGTGCTGATGGGTGAAGCTGCCTGACTGTTCGTGAACGGCGTAGTCGTTGCGGCAGATGCATTTTGTTTCCCCTACGGCTTCAAGCGCGCCTAAGATCTCGCGAATTTCACCGCGCAGTCGCCAGGCATCATGACCCACGCGCGCAAAGGTCAGTTCTGCTTCACTGAGGTTCATTAACCCTGCAATATCGCGCGCATACTTACCCGGGTTTTCTTCTTTTAGCGCCAGCCAGCGCGTGTAGTGATCCATTGTCTTTTCCTTCTGAATAGTTTCCCCGCGGGGAATTACCACTGATAACTCACAAAAATCTTGCCGTTACGACCGTCCTGCGGAATACCCTGAGGAGACCAGTACTCCTTGTCGAAGGCGTTACCCAGCACCAGCGTGGTGGTGATGCCCTTTAGCTGCTCCTGGCCCTTATAGCTGATGTAGATGTCGTTGACCGCATAGCCCGGCTGTTTGCTGTAACTGCTGCTGACATGGGTTGAACGATCGACAAAGGTGCCGATCCAGCCCACGGAGAAGCCGCTTTGCGCCACCGGAATATCCAGCCTGCTGGTGACGGTGTCCGGGTTGATGCTGGAGATGTACTCGCCGGTATCGGTATCTTTTCCGCGCGTGCGGTTATAGGCCAGATCGAGGTTAAACAGGTCGGCCGAGTATTTTGCCATCACGTCCCAGCCCCAGATTTTGGCGTTCGGAACGTTGTACGACATGGTGGTCGCCGCGGCAAAATTGACGGTGGTGGAGATGTAATCTTTGGCTTTGGTATCGAAATAGCTGGCCTTGAACTCCAGCCCGTCGTTGGCGAGCATCAGGTCGTCAAAGCGCAGGCCAAAACCAAACTCCTGCGTTTCGTTGGTTTCCGGGCGCAGGTTCGGGTTAGGCACCCAGTAGTTAGTGTAGAAACTGCCGATGGAGAAGTGTTTGGCGTCGTTATACATCTCGCCCATGGTCGGGGCGCGGAAGGCCTGAGCGTAAGAGCCAAACAGCATCAGCCAGTCGGTAGGGCTGACGGTTAACCCGGCGCGGGAGGACCACTTGTCGGCATCCACGTCGTCGTAGCCCTCGCTGCTACCCCGATAGTTGTCATAGCGCGTGCCGCCCAGCAGGGTAACAGGCAGATCGCGCAGGGTGATTTCATCCTGCAGCCAGCCGGAGCTAAAGTCGATTTTCGCCTCCGGGAAGCCGGTGGTGGTGCCACCCGGACGTTGTTCCTGACGATAATATTCCCCGCCGTAGGTCAAAAGGTGAGAGGCAAAGGTGTCGCCGAACAGGCGGGTACGGTTTTCTACTTTGCCGCCTTTGGTGGTCTGCTTGCGGAACTCACCGGTGCTGTCGATGTTCTGGGCATTTATGCGCACCTCTGACCAGTAAACTTTTGCATCGGCGTTCAGCCAGTCGTTCCCTTCCGGCGCCAGACGGTAACCCAGCAGTGCATCACGCTGGATGGTGGAGCGGTCGGTGATGGGGTTGCTGCTGGTGGCATCGGGGGTTTGCGGGTTTTTCGGCTCCTGCGCGGCGTTGTTGTAGTAGCGCAGGGAGCCGCTTAACGTCTGAGCCGGGTCGATTTTCCAGCTGCCTTTCGCCAGCATGTTATTAATGGATTCGTCGTTTGGGGCACGCTTGCCGTCGCTCTGGCGGATATCGCCGCGGTCACGGCTGGACCATGACACCAGACCGTCAAGCGTATCGGTGCGGCCATAGGCGCTGGCCCCCATCCCGAGGCTATGATCGCCTGTCGCACCGGTACCAAATACGCGGTAACCGCTGTTTTTGCCCGGTTCCAGGAGATCTCTGGCGTCAACGGTGTCATAGGAAATCACGCCACCCAGCGCACCGCTGCCGTAGAGCAGCGCCGACGGACCGCGCACAACTTCGATACGTTTGATCAGCGCCGGGTCGAGGAACGTGCTGTTGAGGTGTCCGGTGTCGGTACCCTGACGCACGCCGTCAAATAGCACCAGCACGCCGCGTCGGTCATAACCGCGCAGATTAACGTCCTGACCGTTGGTGCGGCCGGTGCCGTCCAGCGTCAGGCCTGGCACGTTACGCAGCAGGTCGGCGGCAGAGCTGGCGGTCTGTTTTTCCGGGGCAGCGGCGTCAATCACGCTCACCATCATTGGGGCTTCGAAGGCGCTACGGGCGTTGCCGGTAGCGGTGACGGTTATTTCATCTGCGGCAGCAAACGCGACGCCCGGCAGGGTACTGACAATCGCCAGCGCCAGAAGTGACGGGCGTAAACATGCGGTATGCAGGTGTGGCATAGCAACTCTCCATAAAGAATCGAAAGCGCTGGCTGCCTGGGGATCACCTGGGTGGCTGGCGAATGTTTTGGTTTATTTTGTGAGGATCAATTTTCCGGCATTCGTCTGGCGCAGCAGGTAGTGCTGGCCGGCATGCTCGATAATCACCCGCCCCTCATCACCCAGCAGGCTTTTGCTGTCGATGCGACGATCGGTGGAGGCAGGGGCGGGCGCTGTGTGTGTTTTTGCTGGCGTTGCCGCGCGGTTATCCGTAGGTGACATAATGTTTATAAATAACAATCAATGTAACAATGATAATCATTATCAATAAACTGCAATTTCACGGCAAGCGTTTTTGTGAAAATAATGTGACGGGATCAAATTTTGGGGGAAGGTGCGGTCTGATGCCCTCACCCCGACCCTCTCCCACAGGGAGAGGGAGAAGGGCACGAACCGTAGGCCGGGTAAGCGCAGCGCCACCCGGCGGGGGTCAGAAGCGCGTATCTATCGCAGACGCCAGCTTTTCCAGCAGCAGTTCGCTGTCTTCCCAGCTCAGGCACGGATCGGTGATTGACTGGCCGTACACCATCTGCTGTCCGGCAACGATTTTCTGCGTGCCTTCCTTGATAAAGCTTTCGGCCATAATACCCGCGATGGCGGTTGAACCGCTGCGGATCTGCTGGCAAATTTCATCGCAAACGTCCAGCTGGCGGCGGTGCTGCTTCTGGCAGTTACCGTGGCTAAAGTCCACCACCAGATGTTCCGGCAGATCGAATTCGGCCAGTGTTTCGCACGCGGCGGCGATATCGTCGGCATGGTAATTGGGTTTCTTCCCGCCACGCATAATGATGTGCCCGTAAGGGTTACCGCTGGTCTGGTAGATAGTCATATGACCACTTTTATCCGGCGACAGGAACATGTGGCTGGCACGCGAGGCGCGGATCGCGTCAACAGCGATACGGGTGTTGCCATCGGTCCCGTTTTTAAAGCCGACCGGACAGGAGAGGGCGGAGGCCATCTCGCGGTGGATCTGGCTTTCAGTGGTGCGTGCGCCGATCGCGCCCCAGCTGATCAAATCGGCAATAAATTGCCCGGTCACCATATCGAGAAATTCAGTCGCCGTTGGGACGCCCAGCTCGTTGACCTGGAGCAGCAGCTTGCGTGCCAGTTCGATACCGTGATTCACACGATAGCTGCCGTTGAGATCGGGATCGGAAATCAGCCCTTTCCAGCCCACCACGGTACGCGGTTTTTCAAAGTAGGTGCGCATCACAATTTCAAGGCGATGCTGATACTTATCCCGCAGTCCCTGAAGGCGTTTGGCATAATCCAGTGCTGCATCCAAATCGTGGATAGAGCAAGGGCCAATCACGACCAGAAGACGCTTGTCTTCACCGTTCAGGATTTTTTCAATACGTCGGCGGGAGGCCGTAACATATTCCGCAACCGCGGCGGAAACGGGGTGCCGCTGAGCCAGTTCAGCCGGAGTGACCAGGCTGTCAATGCGCGCCGTGCGGAGTTCGTCGGTTTTATTCATGATTTGTCTCAGAAAATTTTTGCTTCATCGGCAGACTACCGGGAAGTGATGGGCATCACATTAAACCAATCCCTGCTGATTTCAAGTTCGGGGCGATACCGCCCCGTTGTTGCAGAGGATGATACCCGAATCTGAGTTAATGTACTAGCATATTAGTACATTCGACGATTAAGTCCCATGATGTCGAGAATTTTGGTGGCGATCTCTTCTACCGAATAGTTAGTGCTGTTCAGCCACGGGATCTGGTTTTTGCGGTACAGCGCTTCCACTTCGGAGACCTCCATGCGGCACTGGCGCATGGAGGCGTAGCGGCTGTTCTCGCGGCGCTCTTCGCGGATCGCGGCCAGACGCTCCGGGTTAATCGTTAGTCCGAACAGTTTGTGCTGCAGCGGCTTGAGCGCAGCAGGCAGCACCAGGTTATCCATGTCGTCGGCAATAAAGGGGTAGTTGGCGGCGCGAATGCCGAACTGCATCGCCAGATAGAGGCTGGTCGGCGTTTTACCGCAACGCGACACGCCAAGTAAAATCACCTGTGCCTGGTCGAGATTGCGCAGAGAAATACCATCATCATGCGCCAGGGTGTAGTCGATGGCGGCAATACGCGCATCGTATTTGGTCAGGTTGCCAGGGTTCAGCCCATGGGTACGGTGGGCGATAGGCGTCGGGTCAAGCTTCAGCTCGCTCTGGAGCGGGGCCACCAGCGCCTGGACGATATCCTGGCAGAAGCCCTCGCTTTGCAAAATGATGTGGCGAATTTCGGGGATAACGATGGAGTAGAACACCAGCGGACGGACGCCGGTCTGCTGGTAGATGGCGTCGATCTGGTCCTTCACCGCTTTGGCGCGGCTCTCATTTTCCACGAACGGCAGCGTGATGCTGTTAATCGATACGGGGAACTGCGACATGACCGCGTGGCCCAGCACCTCGGCGGTGATCGCCGTACCATCAGAAATATAAAAAACGTGACGATCGACAGCATTATCCATTTTACCCACCCTGAATATCATACGTAATTGTCTGAAAGCATAAATTAAAAAAGTAATTTACACAGCAAAGAACTTATCCTAATTATGAATGAAACACTGTTTTTGATTTTCCTGAAAAGTGGATTTCATTTTTCAAATAGCGACTTTATTTTTGTGGTTAACGGCTGAATATAGAGGAATCATCGGGTTAATCGCTGGTGGGAAACTATCCGAAAAGTTGAAAATTTAAATTGCTTACACGATTCACCGTTTTTTTAGCGCAAATAAATATGCCAGTATAAATACGTAGTCAGGTGTTACTTACTCCGATCAAATATCACAAAAGGATTGTTTCGATGTCCAACAATGGCTCGTCACCGCTGGTGCTTTGGTATAACCAACTCGGCATGAATGATGTAGACAGAGTTGGGGGCAAAAATGCCTCCCTGGGTGAAATGATTACAAATCTGTCCGGTATGGGTGTTTCCGTACCAAACGGGTTTGCCACAACCGCCGATGCGTTTAACCTGTTTTTAGACCAGAGCGGTGTAAACCAGCGCATTTACGACCTGCTGGATAAAACGGATATTGATGATGTGACCGAGCTTGCTAAAGCCGGGGCGCAGATCCGCCAGTGGATCATCGACACACCTTTCCAGCCGGAACTGGAAAAAGCCATTCACGATGCTTACAACCAGCTCTCCGCTGACGATGCGCAGGCCTCCTTTGCCGTGCGTTCTTCCGCAACCGCAGAAGATATGCCGGACGCGTCGTTCGCCGGGCAGCAGGAAACCTTCCTGAACGTTCAGGGCTATGATGCGGTGCTGGTGGCCGTGAAGCACGTATTTGCTTCCCTGTTCAACGACCGCGCCATCTCCTATCGCGTGCACCAGGGCTACGACCATCGCGGCGTCGCGCTCTCCGCTGGCGTCCAGCGCATGGTGCGTTCAGACGTAGGCTCATCCGGCGTGATGTTCTCCATCGATACCGAATCGGGGTTCGACCAGGTGGTGTTCATCACCTCTGCATGGGGCCTGGGTGAGATGGTGGTGCAGGGCGCGGTGAACCCTGACGAATTTTATGTACACAAGCCTACGCTGGCCGCGGGTCGCCCGGCGGTGGTGCGCCGCACCATGGGCTCGAAAAAAATCCGCATGATCTATGCCCCAACTCAGGAGCATGGCAAGCAGGTTAAGATTGAAGATGTGCCGCAGGAGCAGCGCGACCGCTTCTCCCTGACCGACGCCGAAGTGCAGGAACTGGCGAAGCAGGCGGTGCAGATTGAAAAACACTACGGCCGTCCGATGGATATCGAATGGGCGAAAGACGGGAACACCGGCAAGCTGTTTATCGTCCAGGCGCGTCCGGAGACCGTCCGTTCTCGCGGTCAGGTGATGGAGCGTTATACGCTGCACGCCCAGGGCAAAATTGTGGCGGAAGGTCGCGCGATTGGTCACCGCATCGGTGCCGGTCCGGTGAAAGTGATCCACGACATCAGCGAGATGAACCGTATTGAGCCAGGCGACGTACTGGTGACCGACATGACCGACCCGGACTGGGAACCGATCATGAAGAAAGCGGCGGCCATCGTCACCAACCGCGGCGGTCGTACCTGCCATGCGGCGATCATTGCCCGCGAACTGGGTATTCCTGCGGTTGTCGGCTGCGGTGACGCAACCGAACGCATGAAGGACGGACAGAACGTAACCGTCTCCTGTGCCGAAGGCGATACGGGCTACGTGTATGCCGATATCCTCGACTTCAGCGTGAAGAGCTCCAGCGTGGATACCATGCCGGATCTGCCGCTGAAAATTATGATGAACGTCGGTAACCCGGACCGTGCGTTTGACTTCGCCTGCCTGCCGAACGAAGGCGTTGGCCTGGCGCGTCTGGAATTTATCATCAACCGCATGATCGGCGTGCACCCGCGTGCGCTGCTGGAGTTTGACGACCAGGACGCGAAACTGCAGAACGAAATCCGCGAGATGATGAAAGGCTACGACTCGCCGAAAGAGTTCTACGTTGGCCGTCTGACCGAAGGGATCGCCACGCTGGGCGCGGCGTTCTACCCGAAACGCGTGATCGTGCGTCTGTCTGACTTTAAGTCAAACGAATACGCCAACCTGGTCGGCGGTGAGCGCTACGAGCCGGAAGAAGAGAACCCAATGCTGGGCTTCCGCGGCGCCGGACGCTACGTGTCCGACAGCTTCCGCGACTGCTTCGCGCTGGAGTGTGAAGCGGTGAAACGCGTGCGCAACGACATGGGGCTGACCAACGTCGAAATCATGATCCCGTTCGTGCGTACGGTGGATCAGGCGAAAGCGGTAGTGGACGAGCTGGCGCGTCAGGGGCTCAAGCGCGGTGAAAACGGACTGAAGATCATCATGATGTGTGAGATCCCGTCCAACGCCCTGCTGGCCGAGCAGTTCCTCGAGCACTTTGACGGCTTCTCTATCGGCTCGAACGACATGACGCAGCTGACGCTGGGTCTGGACCGTGACTCCGGCGTGGTCTCTGAGCTGTTCGATGAGCGTAACGAGGCGGTGAAAGCGCTGCTCTCCATGTCCATCCGTGCGGCGAAGAAACAGGGTAAATACGTCGGGATTTGTGGTCAGGGTCCTTCTGACCATGAAGACTTTGCCGCCTGGCTGATGGAGGAGGGGATTGATAGCCTGTCCCTGAACCCGGACACCGTGGTGCAAACCTGGCTGAGCCTGGCGGAACTGAACAAGTAACGCCAGCATGACCCGAAAAGGCGAGGATATTATTCCTCGCCTTTTTTATTTCATTTCATATTTGCTCCCCATCACAAATAAAGTAAAAAACCAAATATCATAATTTGTCTGTTAATTTAGACAATTGTTAGCGCGCAAAGCGTTGCTAATACTTGAGCCTTACTGCGCATTTCTCTTCAGAAGATGCGCAACTGGTTGAAATACGTTTTAACCTGATAAAAAGGCAAATAACAATGACACTTTCCTCTGTATTGCGTACCAAAGATAAAATAGGTTATGGCTTAGGTGATATGGCCAGCGCGCTGGTCTGGCAAACGGCCACGTTATTTCTTGCTTACTTCTATACGGATGTTTTTGGTTTACCCGCGGCCATTATGGGGACCATGTTTTTAGTGGTGCGCGTGGTTGATGCGTTTGTCGACCCGTGCATTGGCGCACTGGTTGACCGCACCCAGACGCGTCATGGTCGTTTCCGTCCCTGGCTGCTGTGGTTTGCCATTCCTTTTGGCGTGAGCTGCCTTATCACCTTCTATGTACCGGACGTCGGGCCGACGGCTAAAATCGTTTATGCCTGCCTGACCTACGCTATCCTGAGCCTGATTTACTCCGCGATTAACGTGCCTTACTGCGCCATGCCGGGCGCACTGACGCTGGACCCGCGCGAGCGTCACTCCCTGCAGTCATGGCGCTTTGGTCTGTCATTTATTGGCGGGTTGATTGTGACGGTTATCGCATTGCCGCTGGTCTCACTGCTGGGCCAGGGCAACGTGCAGAAAGGCTATTTCTATGCCATGAGCCTGATGGGGCTGCTGGGCATTGTGCTGTTCTTCTGTTGCTTCCTGATGACCCGCGAGCGGTATTCTCCGCGCAATGATACCTCCGGCTCCATGCTCACCGATTTAAAACTGCTGGGCCGCAACAGCCAGTGGCGTATTGTGTTCCTGTTTAATATTTTGCTGCTGACCGCGGTGGTAACGCGCGGCTCCGCCACGATGTATTACGTGAACTACGTGCTGTTGCGCCCGGATCTGGTATTTGCCTTTATTGTTTCCGGAATGGTGGCCTCCTTAAGCGGCGCATTATTATCTGAACGGCTGCTGGGGAAATTTGACCGCGTTCGTGCTTACCAGTGGACGATTATTTCCTTCGTCATTTTCGGCGCGCTGATTTTCTTCCTGCCGCCTTCGCAGGTCTGGCTGATCTTCGGCCTTAACATTGTCTTTAGCTTTATTCAAAACCTCACCACACCGCTCCAGTGGACCATGTTCTCCGATGTGGTCGACTACGAAGAGCATCGCAGCGGCCGTCGCCTGGACGGGCTGGTCTTCTCCACCGCGCTGTTTGCCATCAAATTTGGCCTGGCGCTCGGCGGGGCGGTGGTGGGCTGGGTACTGGGCATGGTGGATTATACGCCGGGCCAGGCAGCCCAGACGCCGCACGTGCTGTCGACCATTAACGCGCTTTTCACCCTTATCCCATGCGCGCTGTTCCTCTGCATGGTGGCGCTACTTTCCATCTACAAGCTTAACAGCCGGCTGGTGGATTCCATCGCCCGTGAGCTGGCCAGCAAGCGTGAGGTCAGACCCGAAGCGGGGCAGCTCAGCCCGGCAACCCCTTCCGCACTACAGGAGTAAAACATGACAGCTATCTATAAGGACGCGGGACGTCCCGTGCACGAGCGCGTCGCCGATTTACTGGCGCGTATGACCCCGGAAGAGAAGTTCGCCCAGATGCATGCCTACTGGCTGATCCTCGACGAAAACGGTAACCACCGCGAGAGAAGCGATCTGAGCGACGAATTCGCCGGTGTGAGCGAGCAGGCGTCGCTCGGGGAACGGCTAAAACTGGGCGTCGGGCAGATCACCCGCCCGCTGGGCACCCATATTGTTGACGCAAAAACCGGCGTGCGCGCGGCGAACCGCCTGCAACGTATGATGATGGAAGAGACCCGTCTCGGCATTCCTGCGCTGTTCCACGAGGAGTGTCTGGTAGGACTGCTGTGCAAAGACGCAACGCTGTTCCCGTCCTCGCTGAATTACGGTTCCACCTGGAACCCTGAACTTGTGCAGCGTGCAGCAGAGCAGATTGGCAAAGAGGCGCGCTCTGTGGGCTGCCAGCAGGGGCTGGCCCCGGTACTGGACGTTTCCCGCGACGTGCGCTGGGGCCGCACCGAAGAGACCTTCGGGGAAGATCCGTGGCTGGTGGGGGTGATGGCGACGGCATACGTCAAAGGGTTGCAGAGCGACAAGCGCGATCTGCTGGCGACGCTTAAGCATTACGTGGGTCACTCGTTCAGCGAAGGGGCGCGCAACCATGCTCCGGTCCACCTGGGCTTTAGCGAGCTGAACGACACCTTCCTGCTGCCGTTTGAAATGGCGGTCAAGCTGGCCAATGCCGGTTCGGTGATGCCCGCCTATCATGATATTGATAATCAGCCGGGACACAGTGACAGCTTCCTGTTGACCACCGTGTTGCGTGAGCACTGGGGTTTCGATGGCATCATTGTCGCGGATTATGGCGGCGTCAGCCTGCTGCATCAGCACCATGGCATTTCCCACGATGCGGCGGAATCGGCCGCACTGGCATTTAACGCCGGGCTTGATGTTGAACTGCCGAAAGATGACTGCGCACGACACCTCGCAGAGGCCGTTGAGCGTGGGCTGATTTCCATGGACAAAGTCGATGAAATCGTGGGGCGCGTGCTGACCGAAAAATTCCGGCTGGGGCTGTTTGAACACCCGTATGCCGACGAAAACGGGATCGATCTGCAAAACGAGGCAACCCGCCAGGTCGCGCGGGACGTGGCGACGCAATCTGTCACGCTTCTGGAAAACAACGGCATTTTGCCCCTCGGTGGAAAACCGCGCGTGGCGCTGGTGGGCCCGACCGCAGACGATCCGCTGGCCCTGCTCAGCGGCTACAGTTTCCCGGTTCACCTGATTATCAGCGATATGGTGGAGGAGACTTCGCAGGTGACGACTCCGCGCGCGGCGCTGGAACATTACCTGGGCACAGCGAACGTGCGCTACGCCAAAGGGTGTCACATTATCGAAAAACGCATGGCGGGTGCACCTGTCTTCCCTGGCGACAGCGGCGGTAAACCGATGCAGCAGTCACCGGTTTCGCAGAGTACCGCCTTGATCCCCGAGGCGGTAAACGCTGCGCAGCAGAGTGATGTGGTGGTGGCCTGCGTCGGCGACCTCGCAGGGCTGTTCCAGAGCGGCACGGTAGGGGAAGGCTCCGATACCGACTCGCTAAACCTGCCCGGCGTGCAGCAACAGCTACTGGACGCGCTGGTGGCAACCGGAAAACCGGTCATCGTTGTCATGACCGGCGGGCGTCCCTACAACCTGCAGGGGATGGAGGATAAGGTCGCGGCGTTGATGATGGCATGGGCGCCAGGGCAGGAAGGTGGCTGGGCGATTGCGGACGTGCTAACCGGTCGCGCCGAGCCGCAGGGGCGCCTGGTGGTGAGCATGCCGAAAAGCGCCGGCGCGATGCCGTATTACTACAATCACAAGCTGAAAAGCGGCGGGACGCCGTTCGCGTTCCACTTCGGTGCACGTTATCCGTTTGGTTTCGGTCTCGGCTGGACGCAATTTAGCTGGGGAGCCGCGAAGGTAGCGGCAGCGAGCGTGCCAGTCGACGGCGAGGTGGTCATCAGTCTGGATGTCACCAATAACGGCGAACGCAGCGGCAGCGAAGTGGTGCAGGTTTACGTCAGGGATAAGGTCGCCACGCAGGTACGACCGCTCCAGGAGCTGAAGGCCTTCCAGCGCGTCACGCTCTCGCCGGGGGAGACCGCCACGCTGAACTTTACGCTGCCGGTGGAGATGTTTAACTTCACCCGTCGTGATGGCAAGCGCATTGTTGAGCCGGGTGAGTTTGAACTGCAGATTGGCGCATCGTCGGCGGACATCCGTGAGATCGTGTCGGTCAACGTCACCGGGGAGACGCGGGTTGTACCTGCTGAATGGCGGATGATCAGTACCTGTGAAGTGACACGCGCGTAGTCAGGATAAAAAAAAGCCCATCGTGGGAGATGGGCAAAGACTACACACAGCAATTCGTTGTTTCACTCAGGGGATTTCCATGCTTATAAATCAAGGTGTTGATCTATAACCGTGAGCTAATAGTAGGCATGTGCGCTTTTAGCGTCGATCAGATTCGTCTCAATAGTTAAAGAGAAGTAAAGATTTCTTGAGGTTTATAGCAGACTTACTGTTGAAAGGGCGGGTCTGACCAGTGTACAACGAATAAATACTTTAGCAGCGTTTAAGTATTATGGGGAAGAATGTAGGCCGGGTAAGCGTTAGCGCCACCCGGCAACAAAACTTAATGCGTGTTCTTCTCTTCCAGCTCTTCCAGTTCGCCCAGAATCACGTCCGGGTCAGTTTCCGGCGGTGGAATTTCATGCACCCAGGCGGAGAACAGACGCCAGGTCACGGCGAGCAGTACCGGGCCAATAAACAGGCCAATCATTCCGAAGGCAATCAACCCACCGATCACCCCGGAGAGGATCAGAATCAGCGGCAGGTCTGCGCCCATGCGGATGAGGATGGGGCGAATCACGTTATCCATGGTGCCGACCACGCAGCTCCACACCAGCAGAACCGTTCCCCACGTGGTGTCACCTGTCCAGTAAAGCCAGATAATGCTGGGAACCAGCACCAGTAAGGGGCCCAGTTGCGCAAGACAGGTCATCAGCATGACAACGGTAAAGACGGTCGCGTACGGGACACCGGAAATCGCCAGGCCGATACCGCCCAGCACCGCCTGTACCAGGGCCGTTACCACCACGCCAAGCGCCACGGCGCGCACGGCCTGTGCCGCCAGCAGCACGGCGGCATCGCCGCGTTTGCCCGCCAGTCGGGTGGCAAAGTGACGAACGCCTAACGCCACCTGCTCGCCGCGCCAGTAGAGCAGGGCGCTGAACAGCAGCATCAGGGTACAGTGCATCATAAAGCGACCAATATGGGCCGCCTGACCCACAAACCAGGTGGTGGTGGTGCCAATATACGGACGCACTTTCGCCATCAGCGCGCTGCCGCCCATCTCCAGCAGGCTGTGCCAGCCGCTATAGAGTTTGGCACCCACAACAGGGATGCTGTTCAGCCAGGCGAGATCCGGCAGCGTCAAATCGCCACTGGTAACGGCACGAATCACCGGACCACTGGAGTCCACAAGGCTATTAACCAGCAAGGCAATCGGAATAATAAACAGCAGGAACAACAGCAGCGTCATCACCAGTACGGCGAGACCGCGACGGCCGAACAGCAGTTTCTGCAAACGCAGCAGCAAAGGCCAGGTAGCCACCACAACGGTTCCGGCCCAGGCGAAGCCGAGAATAAAGGGTTGAACGATCCACAAGCATGCAATAATCATGAGGGCCAGGAACAGCACCGACAGCAAAATTTGCGCAACATCCCTGGGCTGGCGAACATTGACCATAAATAAAACTTTCCTTAAAAGAACGCCAGTATGGCTGGCGGGAACGGAAAACCGCGTCTCTCTAATCATTAATGATCTCAGCGGTTTTTGACAGGCGGATTTTGCCCGTAATTCTACGAAGCACATAAGAAAAAAATGTGATAAAACTTTCCAGACACAACGCAAACGATTTCACATTACTCTAATTAGGGTCGACAGTAATGATCCCACAGATTTCTCAGGCACCTGGCGTCGTTCAACTGGTGCTTAATTTTTTGCAGGCACTGGAGCAACAGGGTTTTACAGGTGATACCGCCACGAACTATGCCGACAGGCTGACGATGGCCACCGATAACAGTATCTACCAGCTTCTTCCCGATGCCGTCGTTTTCCCTCGTTCAACCGCCGACGTGGCGCTGATTGCCCGGCTGGCCACGCAAGAGCGGTTCGCCTCTCTGGTCTTTACGCCGCGTGGCGGCGGCACCGGGACCAATGGTCAGGCGCTGAACCAGGGCATTATTATTGACATGTCGCGCTATATGAACCGCATCATTGAGATCAATCCTGAAGAGGGATGGGTGCGGGTTGAAGCGGGCGTCATCAAAGATCAGCTAAATCAGTATCTCAAGCCTTACGGTTACTTCTTCGCGCCGGAACTCTCCACCAGTAACCGTGCGACCCTTGGGGGCATGATCAATACCGATGCGTCCGGTCAGGGGTCGCTGGTCTACGGAAAAACCTCCGATCACGTGCTGGGCGTGCGTGCGGTTCTGCTGGGTGGCGATATTCTTGATACCCAGCCGATGCCGGTCGAACTGGCGGAAACGCTGGGTAAAGATAACACCACCATCGGGCGTGTTTATCGCACGGTGCTGGAGCGCTGTCGTGACAACCGCCAGCTGATCCTCGATAAATTCCCCAAACTGAACCGCTTCTTAACGGGCTACGACTTGCGTCACGTCTTTAACGACGATCTGACGCAGTTCGATTTAACCCGGGTGTTGACCGGCTCTGAAGGCACGCTGGCGTTTATCACCGAGGCGCGGCTGGATATCACCCGTTTACCGAAGGTGCGTCGCCTGGTGAACGTCAAATATGACTCCTTCGACTCCGCGCTGCGTAATGCACCGTTTATGGTTGAGGCGCAGGCGCTGTCGGTAGAAACCGTCGACTCTAAAGTGCTGAATCTGGCGCGGGAGGACATTGTCTGGCACTCCGTGCGGGAGCTGATTACCGACGTGCCGGATAAAGAGATGCTGGGTCTCAATATCGTGGAGTTTGCTGGCGATGACGCGGAACTGATTGAAAGCCAGGTGACGACGCTCTGCCAGCGTCTGGATGATCTAATTGCGCAGGGTGAAGGCGGCGTGATTGGCTGGCAGCTCTGTAACGATCTGGCCGGTATTGAGCGTATCTATGCGATGCGCAAAAAAGCCGTGGGCCTGCTCGGCAATGCAAAAGGCGCAGCGAAGCCGATTCCGTTTGCCGAAGACACCTGCGTGCCGCCTGAGCATCTGGCGGATTATATCGTTGAGTTTCGCGCGTTGCTGGACAGCCACGGCCTGAGCTACGGCATGTTCGGCCACGTCGATGCCGGGGTGCTGCACGTGCGCCCGGCGCTGGACATGTGCGACCCGCAGCAGGAGATCCTGATGAAGCAGATCTCTGACGATGTGGTGGCCTTGACCGCCAAATATGGCGGTCTGCTGTGGGGGGAGCACGGGAAAGGGTTCCGCGCGGAATACAGCCCGGCCTTCTTCGGCGAACAGCTCTATGCGGAATTACGCAAGGTCAAAGCGGCCTTCGACCCGCATAACCGCCTCAATCCCGGAAAGATCTGCCCGCCTGAAGGCGTGGATGCGCCAATGCGCCAGGTGGATGCCGTAAAACGCGGGACTTACGACAGGCAGATCCCAATTGCGGTACGTGCCTCCTGGCGCGGCGCGTTGGAGTGTAACGGCAATGGTCTGTGCTTTAACTTCGATGTGAAAAGCCCGATGTGTCCGTCGATGAAAATCACCAGCAACCGTATCCATTCTCCGAAAGGGCGGGCGACCCTGGTGCGCGAATGGCTGCGCCTGCTGGCCGATCGCGGCGTTGATCCGCTCAGGCTGGAGCAGCAGATACCGGAAAAACGGGCCAGCCTGCGCTCGCTGATTGAGCGCACCCGCAATAGCTGGCATGCCAGTAAGGGCGAGTATGATTTCTCCCATGAGGTGAAAGAGGCGATGTCCGGCTGTCTGGCCTGTAAAGCCTGCTCGACGCAATGCCCGATTAAGATCGATGTGCCGGAATTCCGCTCGCGCTTCCTGCAGCTCTACCACACGCGCTATCTGCGCCCGGTGCGAGACCATCTGGTGGCAACCGTGGAAAGTTACGCACCGCTGATGGCGCGCGCGCCTAAGACCTTTAACTTCTTTATCAACCAGCCGCTGGTGCGCAAGCTCTCCGAAAAGCATATCGGTATGGTCGATCTGCCGCTGCTGTCGGTGCCGTCTCTGCAGCGCCAGCTTGTCGGGCATCGCTCGGCAAACATGACCCTGGAACAGCTTGAGGCGCTCACCCCCGAGCAAAAAGCGAATGTCGTGCTGGTGGTGCAGGATCCGTTCACCAGCTACTACGACGCCCAGGTGGTCGCGGACTTCATCCGCCTGACCGAAAAACTGGGGTATCAGCCCGTGGTTCTGCCGTTCTCGCCCAACGGCAAGGCGCAGCACATTAAAGGCTTCCTGACGCGTTTTGCGAAGACCGCGCGGAAAACCGCTGACTTCTTAAACCGTGTGGCGCAACTGGGTATACCCATGGTCGGCGTCGATCCGGCGCTGGTGCTTTGCTATCGCGATGAATATAAACAGACGCTGGGTGATAAGCGCGGCGAATTCCACGTCATGCTGGTGCATGAGTGGCTGCCGGCAGCCCTGGAAGCGCGCGCGATTCAGGATGTCAGCGGTGAACCGTGGTATCTGTTCGGCCACTGCACGGAAGTGACGGCGCTGCCCGGCGCCCCGGCGCAATGGGCATCCATTTTTGCCCGGTTCGGGGCGAAGCTGGAGAGCGTTAACGTGGGCTGCTGTGGGATGGCCGGTACGTACGGTCATGAAGTGAAAAACCACGCCAGTTCGCTCGGCATCTATGAGCTGTCCTGGCACCAGGCCATGCAGCGTTTGCCGCGAAACCGCTGTCTGGCGACGGGCTACTCCTGTCGCAGCCAGGTGAAACGGGTAGAAGGTAACGGCGTACGCCACCCATTACAGGCTTTACTGGAGATAATTGGATGATCTGGAAACGTGCCGTCACGCTGCAGGCGCTGAATGCCATGGGAGAGGGGAATATGGTGGGGCTGCTGGATATCCAGTTTACCCGCATTGGCGACGATGATATTGAGGCCACAATGCCTGTCGATCATCGGACTCATCAGCCGTTTGGTTTATTGCACGGCGGTGCGTCCGTGGTGCTGGCCGAAACGCTGGGCTCGGTTGCAGGGTATCTCTGCACCGAAGGGGAACAGAAGGTGGTCGGGCTTGAGGTGAATGCCAACCACATTCGCTCAGTGCGCAGCGGACGCGTACGCGGTATTTGCCGCGCGCTCCATGCCGGCAGCCGTCACCAGGTGTGGCAGATTGATATCCTCGATGAGCAGGATCGCCTATGCTGCTCGTCGCGTCTGACGACGGCGGTCGTGTAAAGTTTTCAGATGAATTGCCTTTGGTCAAAAACTAGCCAGCAGGTTGTGATATACTGGTCAGGATTTGTACATAAGCGAGGACATCATGGATACTGAAATAACCCCAACACAGCTGGCAATTGAATATTTACGTCGCGATAAGAGCAACCTGTCTCCGGCGCAGTACCTGAAAAAGCTGAAACAGCTTGAGCTGGAATTTACAGATTTGCTGGCGCTCTCTTCGAATGAACTGAAAGAAGAGATCTATTTTGCCTGGCGGTTGGGCGTTCACGTCCATTGAGTGAGTGTTGTTGAAAAGGCCGCAATTGCGGCCTTTTTTGTGCCTGACATTCAGTATCTGGCAGGAAGTTTGTTGATTTTAAGGAGACGGCCTTCTTCCATTTCGATAAACCCGCCGGTTTTTAAATCGGCCAGAATACGCATGACCCCGCTTCGGGAGAGCTGGGTTTTCTCCCTGATATACCTTTCCGCCGTCACGCTGCCGCGATAGCTCTCATCTTCCTCCATCAGCTTTATGAGCTGCTGGCGAATCATCTCATACGCCGTCGGTGCCCCCTGAGGCATCACGTTGTTATAAAGACGGCTATAAACAAACATGAGCTGTTTTGAAAGCAGCCCCCACAAGGCCTTTTCTTTGATGATGTCATTAACCCGCTTGGCGGTGAGCGTGCCTATCAGGCAAGGGCTTACGGTCTTGAGGTAGTCATTAAAATAAATGTCGGTCAGATTAGCGAGGCCGAAGAGGGCGGGGCTGCGGGCCGTGGAGAGCATCATATCGTCGCTTCTTCTGTAGATAGCGACCGTCCCCTCAAGAATTAAATAGCACATTCCCTGACCATCGATCTGAAGGTCAAGTCGCTCGCCGCGAGCGGTTTGTCGTGTCGTACAGTCAGGCAATAAGTGAGAAATAAGCTCTTGCGCGTAGGGTGAGCCACGTTGAGGCTTTTCTGGAAGGGACATGGTCGCTGCTAACCTTTAAATAAACCTGGCTAAGTATAGCGTCTATCGTCTCTGGCGGCACGGCGGCGGTCAATATTTTCGTGGCAGATGATGAATGTCGAGCAACACGCCACGCTCCATGGTGATGTACTTCCCGGTGCGCAGTTCCGAGAGGATACGCATAATTCCGCTGCGTGAAAGATAGGTCCGGCTTTTGATGTAGGCTGCCGCCGTCGTATTTAACCGGATTGCGTCGGGTTCCTGCATCAGTTCTACAAGCTGGAAGCGGATAATATCGTAGGCCGACATTTGCGATATTTGTGCGCAATGTTCGTAGACCCGCGAGGCGGTATAAATAAGCAGCTTAGAAAAGTGCTCCCATAAATTATGTTGCGACACAATTTGATTGAAGCTCTCCAGCGGCACGCGGGCGATCTCTGCGGTCTCCAGCGCCCGGACATACAGGTGCTCAGAGGAAAACTGACTGCTGACACCGAGAATAAAAGGGGCCGATTCAGAGTTTAAAACAATGCCGTCGCCGCGCCGATGAAGCGCCACGCTCCCCTGGAGAAGCAAAAAGCATTGCCGAATATCATCTTTATAATAATGTACCGTTTCGCCACGGCCGATGATCATTCTGTTGGCCACGGGCAAAACATGTTTAATCAGCGTGTCTATATGGGCGAACGGTTTTAAATCCAGAACTGAGGACTGGTGATTATTCAGTTGGGTGGTTAAACGCGTATTCATAAGATACCTCACAGCGACGCTTTGTATGATCAATTTTTGATCTGCGAATGGAATTATCTTAAAAATGAAGAACTCAGGGAATATTCCCCGCAGGTCTAAAAGTAGACCGGGGGATCTCAGGCGTCTAACGTTCTGAATCACAGGAGAAAGTGTGTCGGGTCTACAATTAGACTCGCTCACTATTCGATAATTTTCTGCTGTGATAAATGTTGTTTTTTCGTTAAATCACAGTCTACAGCTAGACCATAAAAAAGTTGTTTTCAGGAAAATGATTATATAAATTTTATCCAGTCAGTCAGAAAGACCTTATGCTATCGATTGGGAAATAAAAGAATGTTAACTGGTTCTTTTATCGGCTTTCTGCTACGTGAATTTCAATAATAAATAAAGTTATCCAGTAAACAGGAACATGATGATTATGAAAAAGAATATTATTTTAGCAATGGTAGCGGCAGGTTCCGCCTTAATGATGGGCAATGCCTTTGCGGCTGCGGGCACCGTAAACTTTAATGGCAACATCCTGGATTCAGCCTGCGATGTTGCGGTGGCCTCTCAAAACCAGGTGGTGGTATTAGGTGATTATTATAAAACAGAATTTCCAACCACCGGTTCAAGAACGGCGGCAACGAAATTCAATATTATTCTGAAGAATTGTCCGGTAACCGTGACCAGTGCCAAAGTCCGTTTTGACGGCACGCCCGATATGACCAATACGGATCTGCTGGCGATTGATACGTCCGTCGCCGGTGCCGCAACCGGGGTTGCCATCAATTTGATGACTGCTGATAAAGCTGACCTGCCGCTGCATAGCAGCAATAGCTACAACTATTCGTTAAGCAGCAGTGCTGACAATACGTTGGATTTCTATGCGCAGTATATTTCAACGGCGGCAGCGGTAACATCCGGTCCTGCAAACTCCGTCGCTAACTTCTCTGTTGTTTATAACTAATTACTCAGCAGCAAAAAGTCCGCTCCGCAAGGTGTTGTGTGGGGGCAGTCATTGCCCCCTTGTATCAAGAGGTTCAAAATGAATGTTATTAGCAAAGCCCTGCTGAGCGCGGCTGTTATTATGGCGTCGCTGTCACAGGCTTCTGCCGGGGTTATTATTGGCGGTACCCGCGTTATTTTTGATGGTGGAAAAAAAGAAGCCTCCATCAGCATCAATAATGCGGATGAAGCCCCTTACTTAATCCAGTCCTGGATTGAGATGCCAGAAGGTAATGCTAATAAAGCGCCTTTTATCATCACCCCACCGCTCTACAGGCTTAACGGTGGTCAGCAGAATATTGAACGTATTTTGATCACCGGCTCGTTGCCGCAAGATAAGGAAAGTCTGTTCTGGCTGAACATTAAAGCGATACCGTCAGCCACGAAACAGGTTAATTCATTGCAGATTGCCGTGAAGACACGCATCAAGCTTATTTATCGTCCGGAAAAGCTGAAGGCGTCAACGCCGGAGGATCAGGTAAATAAATTAACCTGGTCCCGCAGCGGAAATAAAATCCAGGTCTCTAATCCTACACCCTATGTCATTAACTTTAATGACATAAACGTCGGGGGTAAAAAACTGGAGGAGGCCTCCTGGGTGGCACCGGGCGCAGTGGCTGCATTTAGCTTACCGCCCGGCATTTCTGGCAATCAGATCCAGTTCAGCGTGATTAACGATTATGGCAGCCCGGGAATAAGACACCAGGCCAGTTTTTAATAGTTGAAAAACGGGCGCTCTCATTAGTGGGTCAGGTTTATGATGATGGCAACGAAAAATATAAAAATGCAACCCGCGCGTCTGGCTGTTTATATCACCTTCGCGCTGACGCATGCTGTATCTGTGGCGCATGCCCGGGAAACCTTTAACGCCGAGCTGGTGGAGCTGGATAATCCCGGGATGGCAAAAGCCGATTTATCTGCGTTTGAATCCGGTTCGCAGGCACCAGGGAAATACCATGTTGATATCATTCTTGACGACCAGCTTATTGAGACGGGCGATATTGATTTTATTGCAGTAAACGATGAGAAGGGAAATGACAGCCTGCTGCCTTGTCTGAGTATTGCACAGCTAAAAAGCTGGGGCGTCAAAACCGCACTGTTCCCCGGCCTGACGAGCGAAACGACATCCTGTGTCAACCTGCAGGCAATCCCGCATGCCAGTACCGATTTTCAGTTCGGCGCGCAGCGGCTGGTCATCAGTATTCCTCAGGCCGCGATCGATCTGCCTGCACGAGGGTATGTTTCGCCGGAACAATGGGATGAAGGGATCACCGCCGCGATGCTCAACTACAGCCTGAGCGGGGCGAACAGCCGGGCAAAACAGGCCGGCATTAAGAACAGTAACAGTCAATACGCCAACTTACGCCCGGGCATTAACGTTGGGCCGTGGCGGCTGCGCAACTACACCACCTGGTCGCGGGATGAGACGGGCCAGGACACGTGGGATACCGTCTACACCTACGCACAGCTGGCCATTATCCCGCTCAACGCACAGCTCACCCTGGGCGATAGCGCCGCGCCCGCAGACGTGTTCGACAGTATGCCGTTTCGCGGCGGACAACTGGCTTCCGACGACGACATGCTGCCGGATTCGCTGAAAGGCTATGCACCCGTGGTTCGCGGTATCGCGCGGACCAATGCCCAGGTGGTGGTGCGGCAAAATGGCTATCAGATTTATCAGACCTATGTTGCGCCTGGTGCATTTGAAATTACGGATATGTACCCCACGGGCGGCGCGGGCGATCTGGATGTCACCATTAAGGAAGCTGACGGCAGTGAGCAACATTTCACTCTACCGTATGCCTCGTTGCCGGTATTACAACGCGAGGGGCGCCTGAAATATGCGGTGACCGGGGGCCAGTACCGCTCTTATAACCATAACGTTGATAAGACGCCGTTTGGGCAAATCACCGGGATCTATGGTCTTTCGCGGGGCGTCACGCTCTACGGTGGGTTGCAGGCGTCGAGCAAATACCAGTCTGTCGCAGCCGGGCTCGGGAAAAACATGGGCGATTTGGGTGCGATTTCTGCGGACGTGACCCAGGCCTGGTCCACCCCGCAGGACGGCAAAAAATCCAACGGGCAATCCTGGCGCGCGCGTTACAGCAAGAACTTTGTGGGAACCGGAACCCAGTTTTCGATTGCAGGCTACCGCTACTCGACCCGCGGTTACTACGGCATGCAGGAGATCCTCGATTCCTGGGGTGACAGCACTGCGCTTCAGGACCGGCGTCGCAACCGGGCCGAACTGACGATGAGCCAGACGTTGGGCAGCAATCTGGGTTCGCTGACCCTGAGTGCGGCCCGTGAAGACTACTGGAATTCGGGTAAAACGATGGCGTCATACAGCCTGGGTTACAACAACTACTGGCACAACATCAGTTACGGACTGACCTGGACTTACAGTAAAAACGGCAGTGCGGGTTCTTATGATGGTAATAAACGATACGACAGCGATCGGCTCCTGGCTTTCAACGTCAGTATTCCCCTTGAGAAATTTTTGCCGCAAACCTGGGCTAACTATGGCGTGAGCGCCAGTCAGCATAACGGCACCACACACAACATCGGTCTGAACGGGGTGGCGCTGGAAAACCATGCGCTGAACTGGAACGTGCAGCAGGGGTACGGGTCGGATGGCGTGGGCTACACGGGCAACCTGAATGGTGATTATAAAGGAACCTACGCTGAACTGACGGCGGGCTACAGCTATGACAAAAACAGCGAGCGCCTTAACTATGGCCTGCAGGGAGGCGTTCTCGCTCACCGGGAAGGGATCACCTTCTCACAGCCTCTCGGTGAGACCAATGTGCTGGTTAGCGCCCCGGGTGCGCACGATGTTGATATCCGTAATCAGGCGGGGGTCAAAACGGATTACCGGGGCTATACGGTGGTCAGTAATCTCTCCGTTTACCGTAAAAATGAGATCGCCCTTGCTCCGGAAAGTATGCCGGATGATGTTGAGCTGGAGATTAATACCCGCACAGTGACCCCGACGCGTGGCGCGATCGTGGTGGCTGATTATCAGGCGAAGGTGGGGCGCCGTGTGTTGTTTAATTTAACGCATAACGGCCAATTTGTTCCCTTCGGGGCAATGGCGAGCCTGAACGGTGTGGATAACAGCAGCGTTATTGTTGGCGATAAAGGACAGGTCTATCTCACCGGTCTGGATGCACGGGGAACGGTCGTTGTGACCTGGGGGACGGAAAGCGACCGGCAATGCCGCGCACCGTTCGTCCTCCCTCCGCCATCATCGGCAGGCGGAATTACCGAACTCAACGTCAATTGTCTTTAGGGTTTTTTAAAATGCGCTTAATTACGATGATATGTCTGCTGTGTATCGCAGCAGGCTGGAGCAGTGCCCATGCAGGCACCTGCACGACGATTACGCCCCAGGAATCTACGTTGTCCATCGACACCATTACGGTGCAGCGCGATGTGGCCGTTGGTACCGTTTTATTTTCGCGTAATGCGTCAATCACCAGCGCCTATTTAACGGGATGCACGAGTCCGGTAATGCTGGGATTTAGCATGCGATATCTGAATGCAACCCAGAGCGCTTTCGGAAATCACGTCTATGACACAAACGTAAGTGGAATTGGTATTCGTTTTTCATCTGGGGGATATTTTGAAAATCCGACCAATACCTTTTCTTATACCGCGCAGGCCAGCTATGTCGAATGGTGGGGCGGTAAAATAGAACTTATCGTGACCGGACCGGTCGCGTCAGGTTCACTCACGCCGGGAGTACTGGGCGTGGTGATGCTGCAGGGGAGCGATGGCATTTACCGTGATGCTCTGACGACCACGCTGCTGGGGGGAACGGTTAACGTGCTGGCCTGCAGCATCACCACCCCGCAGCTGACGTTCCCTATCGGCGATATTTCTGCGGCGACGTTTGGCTCGACGGTGGGCACCACACCGGCGGGCGCCCGGAATACGCAAAATCTTGGACTTAACTGCGATCCTGGCGCCAACGTGAATGTTTCGATCAGCGGTATTCAGAACCCGGACGTTGCGACGACGAGCGTGCTGGCACTTACGGGGCAAGGGAATACCGGCACGGCGAAAGGGGTTGGCGTTCAGTTGCTCTATAACGGCACGCCGCTGGCGTTAAATACGCGCCTGCCGTTAACCGTTGCCGCGGGCGGTCAGCAGACATTTCCGTTAACGGCGCGTTATTACCAGACAAAAACGACGGTTGAGCCCGGCACGGCCAATGCCTCTGCGACCTTAAATTTGACGTATCAGTGATGGATAAAGCGATGAATATTTTGCGCACGGCCGCGCTCGCCGCCACAGTAATAAGCAGCAATATCTTTGCGGCGGACAGCGTTAATGTCAGCGTTACCGGCAATATTATTGCCGCTCCGTGTATATTCAATGGAGGGAATGCCAGTCTGAATATTAATCTTGGCAATATACAGGCATCAAATATGGCTACGCCGGGATCTTCATCCGATCCTGTGCCCTTTAACCTGTTATTTACCCAGTGCCCGACGGGGACGCGCAGCGTGACGGTCTCCTTTACCGGCACTCCCGATCCGGATGCGGGAGCGGATTATTACATGAACAGCGGTTCGGCCACGCACGTTGCGATTGCGATGAGTGAGGCCGCGACAGGCGTGCTGAAAGGAACGGGTGCAAGCCTCACTCAACCTGTTTCAGCAGACAGAACGGCAACGATAGCCATGCTGGCATCGGTCAGATCCTTCACCGGCGGTGCGACGCCGGGGAGCATCAGTGCCGTCGTGGTCATGACGATGCAGTACAACTGATATGCTGAATATTGTGATTAAAGAGACCGACGCATTTTTCAGAGCGGGGTTGCAGTGTTTTCTTGTGGACTTCTTCTTTCATAATTTCAAACATCTGCTTCACTTTGACGGCGAACTTTCTCATGAAAATGTCAGTGCCGCCGATATTATTTTTCTCTCTTTATGTCAGGGGGAAACCCTGACCTGTTATCCTGAATTACAGGCGCGGAAAAAAGGAATTGTGGTTGGGCTGGTGGATGATGAACACCGTTTCTCGACATATCCGTCCTGTTTTCAGGATATGATTTTTATCTCGCGCCGCGCGTCGCTGGACAGGATCACCGAGGCGCTGTTTATCGCATGGTACCGCACACAGCTCTCAAGCTTTCACTGGAGGAAGAGAAGCTGCAGCGAATGCCAGCATAAAATATTATCGCCACAGCAAATTCGCGTTATGGTGAATTTTTACAGAGGATTATCGGTAGGGCAGATCGCGAATAAGCTTAAAACAAGTGATAAAACTATTTTTACCCATAAATATTTGCTGATGCAAAAATTCAACCTGCGCAGTGATTTTGAGCTGGTGGCTTTGATTCACAGGATGGTGGAGAAGAATACCCCTGGAAACCGGTTGCGAGACTATCTGACTCACCATCATGGTTAACCAGTATTCCCAATAACATACCAGGGGCGCAATAGTGTCATTCATTATCGCGCCCCTGATTCTGCGAATTACAAAACCGTTAAGCCTCTTTTCCTTACACGTTCACGGCATTGATCAACCGCGTTTTCATCGTCTGGTAAGACGATGCCGCAAAATCCTCCGCCCAGCGCTGGTCCTCAATGGCTTCCAGCGTTACCGCGCAGTACTTGGTTTCCGGCGTTTTAGAGACAGGGTCAAGGTTGTCCTGCGTTAACTCGTTGCAGGCGCCAATCCACCACTGGTAGGTCATATAGACCGCACCGGCGTTGATACGCTCACTGATGCTGGCGCGGGTGATGACCTTGCCCCTGCGTGAACTAACCCACACCAGCTGGCCGTCACGGATGCCCAGCTTATCCGCATCGGCTGGATGCATCTGTACCCGGCCAGGTTCGTCGGCCAGGCTTTGCAGCGCGGCGCAGTTCCCGGTCATTGATCGGCAGGAATAATGTCCCACTTCACGCACCGTGCAGAGCACAAGAGGGTAGTCATCATCAGGGGTTTCTGCCGGTGCGCGCCACGGTGCAGCAAAGAGCTGCCCCTTGCCGGTTGGGGTGTCGAACTGATTGTCTTTGTACAGGTATGGCGTTCCCGGATGATCCAGCGTCGGGCACGGCCACTGCACGTGGCCCATTTCGCCCATTTTTTCATAGGTCACCCCATAGAAAAGAGGGCACAACGCGCGCATCTCGTCCCAGATCTGCTGGTTATCGTCGTAGTGCATCGGATAGCCCATTTCGGTGGCGAGCAGGCTGATGATCTCCCAGTCACGCTTAACGTTGCCGCTGGCCTGAATGGCCTGGCCAAAACGCTGGAACCCCCTGTCGGCACAGGTAAAGACGCCGCCGTGTTCCCCCCAGGAGGTGGCAGGGAGCAGCACGTCAGCCACTTCCGCCGTTTTGGTCATAAAGATGTCCTGAACCACGACAAAATCGAGAGCGTCAAAACCGCTGCGGACCAGGCCGAGATCGGCTTCCGTCTGGAGCGGATCTTCCCCCATGATGTAATAGGCTTTGACCTTGCCTTCCAGCGCCAGGTGAGGCACTTCGGTAATGCGCGTCCCGACGCGATCGTCCATCTTGTTGACGTCAATTCCCCAGGCATCGGCGAACTTCTGTCTGACGGCGGGATCGGTCACATCCTGATAGCCGGGGAACATATTCGGCAGCACGCCCATGTCACAGGCACCCTGAACATTGTTTTGTCCACGCACGGGACCGACGCCGACGGCAGGACGGCCGAGATTGCCGGTCAGCAACGCCAGGCTGGAAAGTCCTTTAACCACATCCACAGCCTGACCAAACTGGGTCACGCCCATTCCCCACATCACGGTGGCGGAAGGGGCCGCCGCGAACGTACGCATTGCCTGACGAACGTCACTGGCGGGAATGCCGGTGAGGTGTTCAACCCGCTCTGGCGCATACTCTTTGACCGTCTGCCGATAGGCTTCAAGCCCTTCAGTAAAGCGTGCGACGTAGTTTTTGTCGTACAGCTCCTCTTCCAGCAGCACATAGCCAAAAGCGTTGACCAGCGCCATGTTACTGCCGTTTTTCAACTGTAGATGCTGGTCGGCAATGCGCGCCGTTTCGATGCGGCGCGGATCGCAGACGATGATTTTTGCACCGTTTTCCCGGGCTTTCAGCACGCGACGGGCGACGATAGGGTGGGAGTCTGCGCAGTTGTAGCCAAATACCAGCAGACATTTTGAGTTTTCAATATCGTTGATTGAATTACTCATTGCGCCGTTGCCAAGCGTCTCCTGTAAACCGGCCACGGAAGGGCCGTGACAAACGCGCGCGCAGCAGTCTACGTTGTTCGTGTTCAACACCGCACGGGCAAATTTTTGCATCACGTAGTTGGTTTCATTACCGGTGCCGCGTGATGAACCGGTGGTCATGATCGCGCGCGGACCGAATTGCGCTTTGATACTGCTGAGCTTGTGGGCGGTGTAGCGGATAGCCTCTTCCCAGGTCACGGGGGTGAATGCCTCTCCCTTACGATAACGGATCATCGGTTGGGTCAGGCGGGGAGTGAGCAGACGGGTGTCGTTGAGGAAGTCCCAGCCGTAAAATCCTTTCAGGCACAAGGTCCCCTGGTTTGTGACCCCCTCTGCCGCTTCGGCACGGAGGATACGGTTATTTTCAACAACAAGGTTTAATTTGCAGCCTGCACCACAGTAAGGGCAGACGCTGGCGATTTTTTTCATCAATAACAGACCTGTTAAGAAATGAAGCAAAATGACTGGTAAGCCCAGTCCCCTAAAAGGGATTAAGCAGAAACCATGCCATATTTAAAGTGCTTGTTTTACAGGGTGTTATGAGGGCGGGGGCGTGTCATCGTCAAATGTTCGTCAGTTTTGACGATGACACGAGAGCAGCGGCTGGGAATTAAAGGTCGTCCATGGTGTAACCCACGACGATTTCAAGCGTCTTACGAATAACATCCGCCTGAACAACATCATGGGTGGCTTCCAGCGTCTGGATGAGCCACAGAATGATGGCTTTATTTGACAGATGGCCTTCGGAAGCCAGAACACAGCGTACTGCAGTAGAAAAAACAGCGGACTCTTCAGCAAAACGATCGCCTGCGTGACGGAAATACTCCGACAGCGCGCTTTCTAAAAAAGCAGAATGGTATTCGGGTTGAAGCTGAATATTTTGTCTCATTTGTTCTCACCGTAGCTGTTAAATTGCAGTCAATGTATTTTTTTGGGATCGGACGGTTTTCCATTTCCAAATAACGGCACTACATTGTCTCGGTTATCATTGAGAGGTCCCTCTCTTGTTATTCGTCCTTGCGCGGTTCTGCGACGTTTTAATGGCAAGCTGTTTGAGCCGATTTCGGCAATCACCTTCGCCAGTGTCTCCCGCCGCCGGGGATCCTTTTCATGTACTTTCATATCCCGCAGACGCTGTACAAGAGCCTCAGTGGTGATCGGGCCGTGCTCTTTCAACAGAGAAAGAACGGCTTCCCCAATCAACTGGTCAGTCAGCTTATCTGCGTCACTGCTATTCATAACCTTACCGTTCGAAGAGCAGACCAAGCAGCATGTGATAGTGCTCTTCCTCTTCAGGGCCATCGGCTTTTTCGAGGCGGCTTAACAGCTTGGTACAGAGCGATTTGCGATTAAGGTTTCGCCCATCGCTCAGGATTTCAACCACAACTTGTCCCAGCGTTTCCTGTTGAGTGGGAAGCGCGGCTTTTTCGAAGTACTGTGCGATCGCTGCTGCGGAATCTGCGACGTAACCTTTCTGCTGCATGTTTCGCTCCTGTAAAATTTTGTAATCAGTAACGTTACATTTAAGGTATACACAATTTCCAAATCTGTACATAAAAAATGTACAGATTTTTAATGAAATTAGGATATATTTTATAAATTCTTTATTTTTCAATTTGTTGTGTGTTGTTCATGAAACGGTAATGTTACAGAATACATTGTACAAATTGACGAGCCACTGTTAAGTTGTACAGCGCCCCATAAATGCACCATTAACGGTCGTAAATGATTGAGATGTAAATTATTTGTCAGGCAATTAATGTGCTATAAAAAGAAGTCTCCCCACATGTTTTTGTGGTCAAACCTTAACCCCCCAGGACTCGCATGCTTACAACCATCATTTACCGCAGTCACATCTGCGAGGACGTGCCAGTGAAAGCGCTGGAAAATATGGTCGCTGCTGCAAATAGTAAAAACCGGCAATCCAGCGTCACGGGGATCTTGCTGTTCAACGGCACACATTTTTTTCAATTGCTTGAAGGGCCTGCGGAAAACGTAACGTCCATCTACGAACAGATCTGCTCTGACACGCGCCACCATAATGTGGTCGAGCTGATGCGCGATCACGGGCCTTCACGGCGTTTCGGTAAAGCGGGTATGGAACTCTTTGATTTGCGCCAGTACGACAGGGAAGAGGTGCTCCAGCAGGTGCTTGATAAAGGCACAACCCGCTACCAGTTGACCTACAACGACCGAGCGCTGCAGTTTTTCCGCACCTTTGTCGAGGCCACAGAGAAAGCCAACTATTTTGAGCTGCCGCCTGCGGATTCCTGGGATTTCGTCCCGGAAGAAACGCGCTTATCTGCGCAGCCTGAAGTCGTGGCAAAAGGGGCGGACTGTAGCTTTGCGTTTCAGCCTATCGTCGATCCTTTCATGCAGCAGGTTGTCTCCTGGGAAGCGCTTCTGCGCACTCCATCCGGTGACTCACCGGGAGCGTATTTCGCCAATCGCACGCGTGAAGAAGTGCATGCTTCTGATTTGCAAAGCAAACAGGTAGCTCTCTCCATGGCCAGCGCGCTGGGGTTACAGGATCAGACTTTATCCATCAATCTGCTGCCTATGACGCTGGTCAACGTGCCCAATGCCGTGGACTTTCTGCTCACCGCTATTGATGCAAATGGCTTTGTGCCGGAGCAAATTGTGGTGGAGTTTACCGAAAGTGAAGCCATTTCCCGTTTCGATGAGTTTACGCATTCGGTCAGACAGCTAAAAAGTGCGGGTATCAGCGTAACCATCGATCACTTCGGTGCCGGTTTTGCCGGGTTGCAGCTCCTGGCGCAATTCCAGCCGGACAGAATTAAGATTAATCGCGATCTGGTCGCGAACGTGCATAAAAGTGGCCCACGGCAGGCCATTATTCAGGCGATAATCAAATGCTGTGCCTCACTGGAAATACAGTTTTGCGCGGTGGGCGTGGAGAAGGCGGAAGAGTGGATGTGGCTGGAGTCTGCGGGCATTTCTCAGTTCCAGGGGCATCTTTTTGCCAGCCCCCGACACGGCGGTATCCCGGCTATCGCATGGCCAGAGAAAAAATACGATTTCTGACGAAGCTGTACAAAAACCTGCAGACTTGACTGTACGGCAGGCAAAATTTGTACAACAATGTATTAACAGCTGGATGGCCTTGCAGGCCATTCACCCGTGCAAAATGAGGTCTGAATTCTACAAATGGTTTGTACAATCTGATAAGGTTGGTGTAATTAGGTATGGAAGTTCTGAGCGTGAGGGAGTTAATGGCCTATTACAGTATCGGCGAAGTGGCCGAACGATGCGGTATCAACCCCGTTACGCTGCGTGCCTGGCAGCGCCGTTATGGATTGTTGAAGCCGCAGCGCAGCGAAGGGGGTCATCGTCAGTTTGACGACGAAGATATCCTGCGTATCGAAGAGATCAAGCGCCTGATGAAAAGCGGCGTTTCGGTCGGAAAAGTAAAATCCTTGCTGGAAAATAAGGAAGTGATGACTCAGGGTAACTGGGCTTCTTTCCAGGAAGAGATGATGACCGTTCTGCGTTACGCCAGCCCGGCAAAGCTGCGCGCCAAAATCGGTGAATTCCGCCGCGATCACGCGATGGATGCGCTGATCGATAACATCATTTCACCCGTCCGTCAGCGAATGAATCAGGATCAAAACACCGTACGCCATATGGCGAGTCTGTTTGACGGTGTCCTGATTGAATTTGCGATTGCAAGCCTCGCGGAATCGCGCAAGAAAGCGGGTAAAGACGCACTGCTGATTGGCTGGGAATGCGATGACCGTACACATCTTTGGCTTGAAGCCGCGCGTTTAGCCCAGAAAGGCTGGCATATTGACGTGCTGGCGGAACCCATTGATTCGCCGCGTCCTGAACTGTTCCCCGGGCAAAAAATCTTCGTCTGGACGGGAACATCGCCAACGCCCCGTCAACAGGAACAGCTCGATCACTGGCGTGAGCAGGGATTTAGCGTTTCATTTCACCACTGATTATCTGAGGCCTTGCGGCCTTTTTTTTTGTTTTTTCTCCTTTCCAGAGCAAAAGCTATCTTAAAAATAGGCATTTCCGATGCATATTTTACGTCCCCGTTTTGCGCTTTCTCGCTGATTAAATAAGCCATTATTTTTCAAAGTATTGAACAATTACATCCATCCCGCCCGCATCTTCAGACAGGGTCTATGCTTAATAAAAGTAGACAAAAAGGGCGGTTTAGCCGAATGCCCCTGCTGACAGAGGGTTGAAGTGATAATCGTTATCACTAACATGGTGTTATGCCCTGATGGCTAATCAGATGAGGTGGACCTATGGAACTGCATTCAGAAACCTTCAATCCTGCCGATTTTGCCTGGCGTGGTTTGACGCTCACGCCTGCGGCGGCAGCGCATATCCACGAGCTGGTGGCGAAAAAGCCCGAGATCCTCGGCGTACGTTTAGGCGTTAAGCAGACCGGTTGCGCGGGCTTTGGCTACGTGCTGGATACTGTGACCGAACCCGAAAAAGATGATCTGGTCTTTGAAACCGACGGTGCGAAGCTGTACGTCGCGCTGCAGGCCATGCCGTTTATTGACGGCACGGAAGTGGATTATGTACGGGAAGGTTTAAACCAGTTATTCAAATTTCATAACCCGAAAGCTCAGAACGAATGCGGCTGCGGCGAAAGCTTTGGGGTATAGGCGGTACTATGTCTCGTAATACTGAAGCAACGAGTGATGTAAATACCTGGAGCGGCGGGCACTTTAATTATAAAGAAGGGTTCTTCACGCAGCTGCAGACCGATGAGCTGGCGAAAGGCATCAACGAAGATGTCGTGCGCGCCATCTCGGCCAAACGCAACGAACCCGAGTGGATGCTGGAATTCCGCCTGAGCGCTTACCGTGCCTGGCTGGAGATGGAAGAACCGCACTGGCTGAAAGCCCATTATGACAAGCTGAATTATCAGGATTACAGCTACTACTCTGCGCCATCCTGCGGCAGCTGCGATGATACGTGTGCTTCGCAGCCCGGTGCAGTACAGCAGACCGGTGCGGAGAACAGCTTCCTCAGTAAAGAGGTGGAAGAGGCGTTCAATCAGCTCGGCGTCCCCGTGCGCGAGGGGAAAGAGGTCGCCGTAGACGCTATTTTTGACTCCGTTTCGGTGGCGACCACCTATCGTGAGAAGCTGGCGGAGCAGGGGATTATTTTCTGCTCCTTTGGCGAAGCGATTCATGACCATCCTGAGCTGGTGAAAAAGTACATCGGCACCGTGGTACCGAGTAACGATAATTTCTTCGCCGCGCTCAACGCGGCGGTGGCGTCGGACGGGACCTTTATCTACGTGCCGAAAGGCGTGCGCTGTCCGATGGAGCTCTCCACCTATTTCCGCATTAACGCCGAAAAAACCGGACAGTTCGAACGCACTATTCTGGTGGCGGATGAAGGTAGCTACGTCAGCTATATCGAAGGGTGCTCCGCCCCGGTGCGCGACAGCTATCAGCTGCACGCGGCGGTCGTTGAAGTCATTATTCACAAAGACGCTGAGGTCAAATACTCAACGGTGCAGAACTGGTTCCCCGGCGACGGCAATACCGGTGGGATCCTGAACTTCGTCACCAAGCGTGCGCTGTGTGAAGGTGAAAACAGCAAAATGTCCTGGACGCAGTCGGAAACCGGCTCAGCCATTACCTGGAAGTACCCGAGCTGTATTCTGCGCGGGGATAACTCCATCGGTGAGTTTTATTCTGTGGCGCTGACCAGCGGACATCAGCAGGCCGATACCGGCACCAAGATGATCCACATCGGTAAAAACACCAAATCAACCATCATATCGAAAGGGATCTCCGCCGGGCACAGCCAGAACAGCTATCGCGGGCTGGTGAAAATCATGCCAACGGCGACCAACGCCCGTAACTTCACCCAATGTGACTCGATGCTTATCGGGGCCGACTGCGGAGCGCATACCTTCCCGTACGTCGAGTGCCGTAATAATTCAGCGCAGCTGGAGCATGAGGCGACGACGTCGCGTATTGGGGAAGATCAGCTCTTCTACTGCCTGCAGCGCGGGATCAGTGAAGAAGATGCCATTTCGATGATTGTGAACGGCTTCTGTAAGGACGTGTTCTCTGAACTGCCGCTGGAATTCGCCGTTGAAGCACAAAAACTCCTCGCCATCAGTCTTGAACACAGCGTCGGTTAAGGGAAAGCACATGTTACGTATTAAAGATTTACAGGTTAGCGTGGAAGATAAAGCGATCCTGCGTGGCCTCAATTTTGACGTCAAACCGGGTGAAGTTCATGCCATCATGGGGCCTAACGGCTCCGGGAAAAGTACGCTTTCAGCAACGCTGGCGGGACGTAAAGATTACGAAGTGACGCACGGCTCGGTCGAATTTAACGGCAAAGATCTGCTGGAGATGTCGCCGGAAGATCGCGCAGGTGAAGGTATCTTCATGGCCTTCCAGTATCCGGTCGAAATTCCGGGCGTCAGCAACCAGTTCTTCCTTCAGACGGCGCTGAATGCGGTGCGCAAGTATCGCGGACTGGAGGCCCTGGATCGCTTCGATTTCCAGGATCTGATGGAAGAGAAGATCAAACTGCTGAAAATGCCGGAAGACCTGCTGACCCGTTCGGTCAACGTTGGTTTTTCCGGTGGCGAGAAAAAGCGTAACGATATTCTGCAGATGGCGGTGCTGGAGCCACAGCTGTGCATTCTGGATGAGACCGACTCCGGTCTGGATATCGACGCCCTGAAGATTGTCGCTGACGGGGTGAACTCCCTGCGTGACGGCAAGCGTTCGTTCATTATCGTCACTCACTACCAGCGTATTCTCGACTACATCAAGCCGGATTACGTCCACGTGCTTTACCAGGGACGCATTGTGAAATCCGGTGATTTCACGCTGGTTAAACAACTGGAGGAGCAGGGTTATGGCTGGCTTACCGAACAGCAGTAATGCACTCCAGCAGTGGCACCGGCTGTTCGAGGCGCAGGGGAATCGCTCTGAGCTGGCGCAGCAGCACCTGCAGCAGATGCTGCGCCTCGGCCTGCCGACGCGTAAACATGAAAACTGGAAATATACCCCGCTAGATGGCCTGCTGAGCGGCGAGTTTGTGGCGCGTCCGGCGGCGATCGGTCCGGAGCGACGAGATGCCCTGGCGTTGACCGTGGATGCGGTACGGCTGGTCTTTGTCGACGGCGTTTATCACCCTGAACTGAGCGATGACACCCGGGAGAGCGGTTACGGGATTGTGATTAACGACGAACGCCAGAGTCTGGGCGCCCCGGTTCAGCCGGAGGTTTTCCTGCATTTGACCGAGAGCCTCGCCCGCAGCGTGACGCATATCCAGGTTAAGCGTAACCAGCGTCCGGCCAGGCCGTTGCTTCTGATGCATATCACCCAGGGCGTAGAGGGCGATGAAATCAACACCGCCCACTATCGCCACCATCTTGAACTGGCCGAAGGGGCCGACGCGACGGTGATTGAGCATTACGTGAGTCTCAATGACACCCGCCACTTTACCGGGTCGCGTCTGACGATGAACGTTGCCGCCAATGCGCAGCTCCACCACATTAAGCTGGCGTTTGAGAACCCCCAGAGCCACCACTTCGCGCATAACGATATCCTGCTGGGACCGGATGCCGCGGCGTACAGCCATAGCTTCCTGCTCGGCGGTGCGGTGCTGCGCCATAACACCAGTACCCAGCTTAACGGTGAAAATACCACGCTGCGTATCAACAGCCTGGCGATGCCGGTCAAATCAGAAGTGTGCGATACGCGCACGTGGCTTGAGCACAACAAAGGTTACTGCAACAGCCGCCAGCTGCACAAAACCATCGTCAGCGATAAAGGACGCGCGGTATTTAATGGTCTGATTAACGTCGCGCAACACGCCATCAAGACTGACGGGCAGATGACCAACAACAATCTCCTGCTGGGACGCCTGGCGGAGGTCGACACGAAGCCGCAGCTGGAGATTTACGCCGACGACGTAAAATGCAGCCACGGCGCCACGGTCGGGCGGATCGACGACGAACAGATGTTCTACCTGCGTTCCCGCGGTATCGACCAGCAGGCGGCGCAGAAAATGATTATCTATGCCTTTGCGGCGGAGCTTACGGAAGCGCTGCATGATGGCGTACTGAAGCAGCAGGTGTTGGCCCGTATTGGTCAGCGTCTGCCCGGAGGCGAAGCATGAGTTTTCCCGTAGAGAAAGTACGGGCAGATTTCCCGGTTCTGACCCGTGAAGTGAACGGTCTGCCGCTGGCTTATCTCGACAGCGCGGCCAGCGCGCAGAAACCGAATCAGGTGGTGGATGCGGAAGCCGAGTTCTACCGCCACGGTTATGCAGCAGTACATCGGGGGATCCATACCCTGAGCGCGGAAGCCACCCAGCGCATGGAGAACGTGCGCACGCAGGTGGCTGCCTTCCTCAATGCGCGATCGCCGGAAGAGCTGGTGTTTGTGCGCGGCACCACCGAGGGGATTAACCTCGTCGCTAACAGTTGGGGTAACGCTCAGGTCCATGCCGGGGATAACATCATCATTACCCAGATGGAGCACCACGCTAATATCGTACCGTGGCAAATGCTGTGTGAGCGCGTTGGCGCGCAATTACGCGTCATCCCGTTGAACCTCGACGGAACGTTACAGCTTGAGCAGCTTGACGCCTTGCTGGACGATAAAACGCGGCTCGTGGCGGTCACCCAGGTCTCTAACGTTCTGGGTACTGAAAACCCGGTTGCGGAGATTGTCGATAAGGCCCATCAGGCCGGGGCGAAAGTGCTGATTGACGGTGCACAGGCGGTAATGCACCACGCGGTGGATGTCCAGGCGCTGGACTGCGACTTCTACGTGTTCTCTGGACACAAGCTTTATGGCCCAACCGGTATCGGCGTGCTGTATGTGAAAGAGGACATCCTGCAGGCGATGCCGCCGTGGGAGGGGGGCGGGTCAATGATCGCTACCGTTAGCCTCTCGGAAGGGACCACCTACGCCCGTGCGCCGTGGCGTTTTGAGGCGGGCACGCCCAACACCGGTGGGATCATCGGGCTGGGGGCGGCGGTGTCTTACGTTTCCGGAATTGGTCTTGATGCCATTCACGAGTACGAACAGCTGCTGATGCATTACGCGCTGCAGGAGCTGGCCAGCGTGCCGGACCTGACCTTGTACGGGCCGGCTGACCGACAGGGTGTGATTGCCTTTAATCTGGGACAACACCACGCCTATGACGTGGGCAGCTTCCTCGACAATTACGGCGTGGCCGTGCGCACCGGGCACCACTGCGCCATGCCGCTCATGGCCTTTTACCAGGTTCCGGCAATGTGCCGCGCATCGCTGGTGATGTATAACACAATGGAAGAGGTCGACAGGCTGGTGGCGGGACTAAAACGCATTCACCAGTTGCTGGGCTGACAAAGAGGCGAACGATGGCAGAACTGCCGGATAAAGAGAAATTGCTGCGCAACTTTGGGCGTTGCGCAAACTGGGAAGAGAAATACCTCTACATCATTGAGCTGGGGCAGCGTCTGCCGCCGCTTAGTGAAGAGGCGCATACCCCGGAGAACAGTATTCAGGGCTGTCAAAGCCAGGTGTGGATTGTGATGGCGCAGTCTGACGATGGCACGATAACCCTGCAGGGTGACAGCGATGCGGCAATAGTAAAAGGGCTGATTGCGGTGGTCTTTATTCTTTATCACCAGATGTCAGCGCAGGATATTGTCGCCTTCGATGTCCGCCCGTGGTTTGAAAAAATGGCCCTCACCCAACACCTCACCCCGTCTCGTTCCCAGGGACTGGAAGCGATGATTCGCGCCATTCGCGCCAAAGCGGCAATCCTTAGCTAGACTTACAGAACAGCATTCATTCTGTTTCGCGAGGTGGTTCCCGCCTCGCTGGTTTTTCAGCTTTCTGGCATTCTGCCAGTGAATAAGGAATCTCAGCATGAAGCGCGCGTCTCTCATAACTCTATTACTCCTCAGTTCGCTCGGTGCACTTAATTCGGCCCGCGCGATGGACTATCCGTTGCCGCCCGCAGGCAGTCGCCTGATTGGGCAAAATCAAACCTACACCATACAGGAAGGGGATAATAAGCTGCAGACCATCGCCCGCCGGTTTAATACCGCGGCACAGGTGATCCTCGAAACGAACAATACGATTGCGCCGGTAAACCCTGCACCGGGAACCGTTATCACGATCCCGTCGCAGATGCTGCTACCCGACACGCCGCGCGAGGGTATTGTTGTGAACCTCGCTGAGCTGCGGCTTTACTATTTCCCGCCGGGAGAGAACATTGTCCAGGTTTTCCCCCTTGGCATCGGGCAACTGGGGCTGGAAACACCGGTGAGCACGACCCGCGTCAGTCAAAAAATCCCGAACCCAACCTGGACGCCGACGGCCGGTATCAGAGCCCGTTCGCTGGCGCAGGGAATTAAACTGCCTCCTGTGGTTCCCGCAGGGCCAAATAACCCGCTGGGACGCTATGCCCTGCGTTTGGGTATTGGCAATGGGGAATATCTTATCCACGGAACCAGTGCGCCAGACAGCGTTGGCTTGCGCGTCAGTTCCGGCTGTATGCGAATGAACGCCCCGGATATTAAAGCCCTGTTCGAACAGGTACGGGTTGGTACTCGGGTACAAATCATCAATGAGCCAGTGAAATTCGCGGTTGAGCCGGATGGTAAACGCTATATTGAGGTCCATCGTCCGCTGGCGCAGGTGGAAGGTGAAAACCCACAGATTTCGCCCATTACGCACTCCGCCGACTTTGCGACCTTTGTTTCACAGTCCGGAAGCGATAAGGCGCTGATCGATAAAGCCCTGGCGCGCCGTGCGGGGATCCCGGTTATGGTTTCTGCGGGAAGCGGCCCGTCGGCCAGTAACAGCGTATTGTCAGTGCAGAACAGTCGTGTGTCCGCGGCGGTAGCGGAAGAGGCAGGGGAGAAGATGACGCAGTAGAGCCGTATGACGCAGGCAAAAAAAATGGCGCACAATGTGCGCCATTTTATTAACAGGTACTATTACTTACGGTATTTAGTAGCCTGGTTGTCCAGACGCTGGTTAGCGCGAGCTGCGTCGTCTTTAGCAGCCTGAACGTCGGAACGCATTGCGTTCACGTCGTTGCTCAGCTGGTCAACTTTAGCGTTCAGAGTCTGAACGTCAGAAGACAGCTGATCGATTTTAGCGTTGCTGGAGCAACCAGCCAGCAGAGTAGAACCCAGGATTACCGCGCCCAGTACCAGTTTAGTACGATTCATTATTAATACCCTCTAGATTGAGTTAATCTCCATGTAGCGTTACAAGTATTACACAAAGTTTTTTGGGTTGAGAATATTTTTTTGATGGGAATACGCCTATTTTTGATCGTTCGCTCAAAGAAGCATCGAATCGGCCCTTTTTGAGTAAAAAGCTATGTAAAAAAAGGCATTTTTCATCGGATTCATCTTAGATAATTCGCAATTAAATAGAAAAACCCGATTTGCTTTTTGAATGAGTTTGGCTAATGACTGGAATAAAAAAAGCGCCCATTGGGCGCTTTTTATCAAAATTAATTCGTTCGTGAATTATTACAGCACGTGAACGGATGCAGTATTGGTCGTTCCGCTTGGTACCAGCGCACCAGAAACCATAACCACAACGTCGCCTTTCTGTGCCAGACCGCTTTCCAGAGCCATGGCTTTACCCTGAATGTAGAAATCGTCAGTAGAGGCAATCTCTTTAACCAGGTGTGCAACGACGCCTTTGCTCAGCACCAGCTGACGCGCGGTGGTTTCGTTGGTGGTCAGGGCCAGGATAGTGGCATCCGGGAAGTATTTACGCACTGCACGCGCAGATTTACCGCCCTGGGTCGCAACCACAATCAGTGGCGCTTCCAGTTTCTCAGCAGTTTCTACCGCACCGCGGCAAACGGCTTCGGTGATGCGCAGCTTGCGGCTGTCGTTATTGAAGTCCAGACGGCTGGTCATCACGCGGTCAGTACGTTCACAGATGGTCGCCATAATGCCAACCGCTTCCAGAGGATATTTCCCTTTTGCGGATTCGCCGGACAGCATAACAGCATCGGTACCGTCGAGGATGGCGTTAGCCACGTCGCCTGCTTCAGCGCGGGTTGGGCGTGGGTTTTTGATCATAGAGTCCAGCATCTGCGTCGCGGTAATAACCACTTTACGCGCGCGAACACATTTTTCGATCATCATCTTCTGCGCGAAGATCACTTCTTCAACCGGGATTTCAACGCCCAGGTCGCCACGTGCAACCATGATGCCGTCAGACGCTTCGAGGATTTCGTCGAAGTTGTTCAGGCCTTCCTGGTTTTCGATTTTGGAGATGATCTGGATCTTCTCGCCGCCGTGCGCTTTCAGGTGCTCGCGAATTTCGACCACGTCAGAACGCTTACGGATGAAGGACGCTGCAACGAAGTCAACGCCTTGTTCGCAGCCGAATATCAGGTCTTGCTTGTCTTTTTCAGCCAGTGCTGGCAGTGCGATAGAAACGCCCGGCAGGTTAACGCCTTTGTTTTCGCCCAGGTCGCCGTTGTTCAGCACTTTACAGATAACCTTGTTACCTTCAATCGCGGTCACTTCCATACCGATCAGACCATCGTCGACCAGGACGGTGTTACCGACGGACAGATCGCTGGTGAAGCCTTCATAGGTGACCGCAACGATTTCGCTGTTACCGACTACGGATTTGTCGGTGGTGAAGGTAAAGGTCTGGCCCGCTTTCAGAGAGACGTCGTTGCCGCCTTCCAGTTTGATGGTACGGATTTCCGGACCTTTAGTGTCGAGCAGGATAGCCGCTTTTTTACCGGTTTTGCTCATCACGTTGCGCAAGTTCTGGATACGCTGACCGTGTTCTGCATAGTCACCGTGAGAGAAGTTCAGACGCATCACGTTCATGCCGGCGTCCAGCATTTTGCTCAGCATCTCTTCGGATTCGGTTTTCGGGCCGATAGTACAAACAATTTTCGTCTTTTTCATGACAGTCTTAGTCTTTAAGTTGGGAAGGATATGGAAATCTCGCTCCGGGGGCGCACCGCCGCAGAGTCAAACCTGTGTTGCAAAAGAGTATATGACACGCACTAAGGATAGGAGACATCAAATGAGCGTGCAGAAGAAAGTGTGCCTGAGTGACAGCCCAACGAAGGAGAGGAGAAGTTGTACGTTGTTTTTTGTATTCCAAGCGCTGAAACCATTCACCAGGGATTTGGCGCGCATTATACGCTGATTTTAAGATAAAAGGAAAATGGAAACGGTGTTTCAGAAATAATCAATGCCGTTTTACATAATATTGTTATCAACGCGTTAAGCCATGATGACAACTTATCGCGGCAGGTGATTGACCTGCCGCATTTTGCTTATTTTTGCAGCGCCTGACTGAGGTCGGCGATGAGGTCTTTAGGATCTTCAATCCCCACCGACAGGCGAATCAGCTGTGGCACAATACCGTTTGCCAGCCGTTGCGCCAGCGGAATCGAGGCGTGCGTCATGCTGTAAGGCTGGCTCACCAGACTCTCCACGCCGCCCAGGCTTTCCGCAAGGGTGAACAACGTCAGGTTGCGAATCACCTCTGTGGCGCGTTGCGCATCACCTTTCACCACGACAGAAATCATCCCGCCGGGCAGCGCCATCTGCGTGCGGGCAAGCTGATATTGCGGGTGCGACTCCAGTCCGGGATAAAAGACCCGTTCAACCAGCGGATGCTGTTCCAGCCATTGCGCAATCGCCAGCGCGTTGCTGCTGTGTCTCTCTATGCGGAGCGAAAGGGTACGAATACCGCGCAGGGTCAGGAAGCTGCTAAACGGGTCCAGTACGCCGCCGACCGCGTTCTGCAGGTAGCCAAGCCTGTCCGCCAGCGCCGGATTATCACCCACCACCGCCAGCCCGGCCACCACGTCAGAGTGGCCGTTAAGGTATTTGGTTGCTGAGTGCACCACGATGTCGAAACCCGACGCCAGCGGACGGTGAATGACCGGCGATGCGAAGGTGTTATCCGCCACGCTGATAACGTTATGACGACGGGCGATGTCAGCGATAGCCGCTAAATCCGCCAGCTTCAGCAGAGGGTTGGTAGGTGTTTCAACCCAGATCATGCGGGTGTCCGGGCGAATAGCCGCCTCAAGCCCGGCTAAATCGTCCGGCTTAACCCAGCTGACCTGCAGACCGGTGCTGCGTTTGCGGACATTTTCAATCAGGCGATATGTGCCGCCGTAGACGTCATCAATGGCGACAATATGGCTGTCTTTATCCAGCAGTTCAAGCACGGTGGAGATGGCGGCAAGACCGGATGCAAAGGCGTAGCCGCGCGTTCCGCCTTCCAGTTCGGCGATGGCGGTTTCGAGCGCATGGCGCGTCGGATTGCCGCTGCGGGAATACTCATAGCCGGTATGCTCCCCGGGAGAGGGTTGCGCAAACGTCGAGGTGGCGTAAATCGGCGGCATAACGGCGCCATGCTGATCATTGAACGCGCCGCTGTGGACGCTCAGGGTTGCCAGGTTTTTCATCATCTGTTCCTTATGGCTGAAGACGGTTGCGCCACGCGGTCAGCACGTCGCTGCGCGTAATCAAACCGAGAAAACGGTCGTTGTCATTAATGACGGCCACCAGACCGCGGTCGAAGATGGCGTGCAGGGCGCTTTCCGGGGCGCGTTTATCGAGAAATTCCACCTGACGCGTCATGGCCTCTGTCACGGGAAGGGCGAAGCGGTCAGCTTCACCGCCGATATGCCGCAACAGATCCCACTCGTCGATAATGCCGACGACCTGACCGTTTTCCAGTACCGGCAGTTGGGAGATGTCGTACAGGCGCATGCGCGCCAGAACGGTGGAGAGCGTGTCATCCGGGGCGGCGGTGACGGTAGCGCCTTCATCGTGGCGCAGGGCAATGTAGTCAGAGAGATCGCCTGCCTGAGGGCGCGTGATGAGCCCCTGCTGGCGCATCCAGTCGTCGTTGAACATCTTCGAGAGATATTTATTGCCGCTGTCGCAGGCGAAGGTCACCACGCGTTTCGGCGTGGTTTGCGCATGGCAATATTTCAGCGCCGCCGCCAGCAGGGTGCCGCTGGAGGAGCCCGCCAGAATGCCTTCCGTTTTCAGCAGTTCACGCGCGGTGGCAAACGCTTCGCGGTCGGTAATGCGCCACGCGCGGTTCACGCCTTCAATGCGGGCCAGCGGTGGAATAAAGTCTTCGCCAATGCCCTCAACCAGCCAGGCGCCCGCATCGTGGTAGCGACCGGTCTCGACCTGATCGGCGAGCACAGAACCTGCCGGGTCGGCCAGCACAAACTCCGTATGTGGCGAATGCTCTGAAAACCACGCCTGCAGGCCGCCCAGCGTGCCGCCTGAGCCGACGCCGACCACGATGGCGTCAATCCGGCCGTCAAGCTGCTCATACAGTTCCGGTGCCGTGGTGGTGCGGTGTGCCAGCGGGTTGGCCTCGTTATTGAACTGGTCGATATAAAACGCGCCGGGCAGTTCATCGGCCAGGCGCTGGGCGTAATCCTGGTAATAGGCCGGATGCCCCTTGTTGACGTCGGAACGGGTCAGTACCACCTGGGCACCCAGCGCGCGCAGGTGGAAAATCTTCTCGCGGCTCATTTTGTCCGGCACCACCAGGATAAGCGTATAGCCTTTCTGGGCGGCGATCAGCGCCAGCCCGAGGCCGGTATTCCCCGCCGTTGCTTCAATAATCGTGCCACCCGGCCGTAGCTGGCCGGTACGCTCCGCGTCGTTAATCATCGATAACGCCACGCGATCTTTAATGGAGCCGCCGGGGTTTTGGTTCTCCAGCTTCAGAAACAGCGAGCAGGGACCGGTATCAAGCTTATGCAGCTGGATCAGCGGTGTCCGGCCAATCAGTTCGGTGACGGAGTGGTAAATCGTCATGATGTTTTCCTTTCTGGGTGTCATGACGGGATGATAGGGCGGTGAAATTTTCGCAATAAAGAACACTTCACTGCTTTTTATAACAGACGGGAATATCAGTGCTGTTTTTGGATGTCAGGACAGCAAGACGTAAAGTTGTCTGGAAGTGAGGATGGCTATCTCGGCATAAAATGCTGCAATAATGACCGTTTTTTTAGCATATCAGTTAAGCGTTATGCGTCTGGCAGATAATCATTGCTGAAATCAATCTAAATACTTCCCGCCGTGTAGCGTCGTTGTTTATTACTGAAAGTTATAACACATGCTTTTTTGTTCATTTAAAAACTGATAACGCCTGTTTACTATCGTTTGGACATCCATACTTCTAAACCGCCATTGGCGGATCGGATAATGAATTAGAATGATTGTACTCAGAAATATTTCGAAGGTTTTTGACAACGGTAAGGCGGCGCTCACAGCCGTTGATAACGTCAATTTGACGATTGAGCAGGGACAGGTTTACGGCATTATCGGCTACAGCGGCGCCGGGAAAAGCACGCTGATTCGTCTGCTAAACGGTCTGGAGAAACCCAGCGCTGGCAGCGTCACGATTAACGGGCAGGACATCTCCGCCGCAAAAGGTGAAGCCCTGCGTCAGGCTCGCCTGAAAATCAGTATGGTGTTCCAGCACTTCAACCTGCTGTGGTCGCGCACGGTGAGTGAGAATATCGCGTTCTCCATGCAGATCGCCGGTGTGCCAAAAGCCAGAATCAAGGCTCGCGTGGCGGAACTGGTGGCGCTGGTGGGTCTGAAAGGGCGTGAGAATGCCTACCCGTCACAGCTGAGCGGCGGACAAAAACAGCGCGTGGGGATTGCGCGCGCGCTGGCCAATAACCCGGACGTTTTGCTGTGTGATGAAGCCACGTCCGCACTCGACCCGCAGACCACCGATCAGATCCTCGATCTGCTGCTGGATATCAACCGTCGTTTCAAGCTGACCATCGTGCTGATCACCCACGAAATGCATGTGGTGCGCAAGATCTGCGACCGCGTGGCGGTGATGGAGAACGGTAAGGTGGTGGAAGAGGGGGATGTGCTGAGTGTATTCACCCATCCGCAGCAGCCGATTACGCAGCAGTTTGTCCGCCAGGTAAGTCAGTACGCCGAGGAAGAAACCTTCAATACCGAACTGGCAAACGATCTGGAAGGCACGGTCATCCGTCTGACCTTTACCGGCCACAGCACGCACAAGCCGGTCGTGGGTGAGCTGACCCTGCGCTACGGTCTGCCGTTTAACATCCTGCACGGGAAAATGACGCAAACCGCCCACGGCGTTTTCGGCCAGCTCTGGGTCCACGTCGTGGCATCTGATGAACAACTGAACAATATCCTCGCCGACCTGAAGCACAGCGATATTGAAGGCGAGGTCATTAAACATGGCTGAGAATCTCTTCCCGCACCTCAAATGGGATCAGCTCTGGTCGGCGACGCAGGAGACGCTGTACATGACCGCGCTTTCCGGGGTGGCGACCTTTGTGCTGGGGATCGTGCTGGGCCTGGCGCTGTTCTTAACCGCGCGCGGCGGGCTGTTTCAAAACCGCACGGTCTACAGCGTGATTTCGATTGTGGTGAACGTGTTTCGCTCAATACCGTTCATCATTCTGATCGTCCTGTTGATCCCGTTCACCAAGACCATCGTCGGTACCATTCTTGGTGCCAACGCGGCGCTGCCGGCCCTGATTGTGGGGGCCGCGCCGTTCTACGCACGCCTGGTGGAGATTGCCCTGCGCGAAGTGGACAAAGGGGTAATCGAAGCAACGCGCTCAATGGGCGCACGACTAAGCACGCTCGTGTTTCGGGTTTTACTGCCGGAATCATCACCTGCACTGGTATCAGGGATAACGGTAACGCTGATTGCGCTGGTGAGTTACAGCGCCATGGCGGGGGTGATTGGCGCCGGCGGTTTGGGAAATCTGGCTTATCTGGAAGGATTCCAGCGCAACCATGGTGACGTCACGCTGGTGGCAACGGTGACCATTCTGATCATCGTTTTCATTATCCAGTTCTGCGGCGACGCTATGACTTCTCTGTTAGATAAACGCTAATAAATACACACAGGAACCACATCATGAAAAAAACACTGACACTGATCGCCGCAGCCACCCTGAGCGCCCTGAGCTTCGCCTCCTGGGCGGATACGCTGACTGTGGGCGCATCCAACACCCCGCACGCCGAAATTCTGGAGCAGGCAAAGCCGATTCTGGCGAAGCAGGGGATTGACCTGGAGATTAAACCGTTCCAGGACTACATTCTGCCCAACACCGCGCTGGCGGGTCATGACATTGACGCCAACTATTTCCAGCATATTCCTTACCTGAACAGCGTGCTGAAAGATCACGCGGGCGATAAGGATTACGATTTTGTCAGTGCGGGTGCTATCCACATTGAGCCAATCGGTATCTACTCCAAAAAGTACAAGTCGCTGAAGGACCTGCCGGAAGGCGGTAAGATCATTATGCGTGATGCCGTTTCCGAAGAAGGCCGTATTCTCTCCATCTTTGAAAAAGAGGGCGTGATCAAGCTGAAGCCTGGCATCGACAAAGTGACGGCGCGTATCAGCGACATCGTTGAGAACCCGAAGAAGCTGCAGTTCACGCCTAACGTCGAAGCCTCTCTGCTGCCGCAGATGTACAACAACGATGAAGGCGCTGCGGTAGTGATTAACGCCAACTATGCGATTGACGCCGGTCTGGACCCGGTGCACGACCCGATTGCGGTAGAGAGCGGTGAAAATAACCCGTACGCCAACATCATTACCGTGCATCGCGGTGACGAGAAGAAGAAGGACATCGTCGCACTGGTGAACGTGCTGCACTCCAAAGAGATTCAGGACTGGATCCGCACCAAATACAAAGGTGCTGTGATTCCGGTTAATAACTAATTAGCTGATTTTACAGATGAAGCCCGGCGAGATCCTCGCCGGGCTTCTTTTTTGTATCCGGCAGGAGAATCATTTAAGCTCAACGTTTAAAAGGCAACGGAGTGATGACGATGGGTAACGTGACCAAAGATGAAGCGCTGTACCAGGAGATGTGCCGGGTGGTCGGTAAGGTGGTGCTTGAGATGCGTGATTTAGGGCAGGAGCCGAAGCATATTGTCATTGCGGGTGTGCTGCGCACGGCGCTGGCGAACCAGCGCATCAAGCGCAGCGAATTGACAACCGAAGCGATGGAGACGGTGGTTAAAGCGCTGGCCGGGTGATGCGCCCGCGTTTCGCGCGTTTCTCAGATCCCGCATATCAACAGTCGTTATTGTTATTTCCCCTCCATTGTTAATGGGTGTTTTACTGAACGCAGGTGAAGCAAGAGGGGCAAGACGATGAAAAAATGGATCAGCACGTTACGGCGGTTTTTTGCCACCCGACCTGTGAATGCGGAGAACAGCGCGCAACGTGTTCTTGAGTCAATACTGCCTGCTGCCAGCCTGTACGGTGTGGACGTTGCTAACATAGACCCGGAGTGGTTCCATGATAAAACGTCACGCTGAACTGCGCCGCACGCGCGAAATGTACTGGAATGAGCTGTGCGTTACGTCTGTAAAGCCACAATGAGGAGAAAAGTACGCGGTGAATCATTCGGTTAATTAACCCGTTGTTTGTTACCTATAGGTCCTTTCATTAATGGAGATAATGATGAAACGGACCACGTTAACCGCGGCTCTTTCAGCCCCTGCGTTACTTCTCGCCATGCATGCGGCGCACGCTGCGCCACAGGCTCATGTCGTCTGCGGCTACTCCCATACCCTTGGCGATGATGCAATTATGATGTTTGGCAGGCCCAACGAGGCCATGCTGCATGACTTCTTCGGCAACACGCACACCGATGCCAGCTCGAGCCGGGAAACCCTGCGCACGCTGGAAGAAACAACCTGCGATAACAAAGCGGATAGCTCGGCATACTGGGCACCTTCGCTGCGGCTGCCTGATGGCACTATCGTAAAACCCGCGTATCAAAAAACCTATTATCAGGCTTCGAATGTGGAAACCTGGCCGCTGCAGCCTTTCCCGGCGGGGCTATCACTGCTGGCGGGGGATCACCATGGATCTGCGCCTAACCCGCATATCACGTTCTTATGTGCTAACGGCAAAGGTTACACGACAAAAACAGGCGAAGTGTGCGGGCTACGCAAGGCGGGAGACGCCGTGCAGTTTAATATCGGTATTCAGTTTCCCAACTGCTGGGATGGCGTGAATCTCAAGCCCGCTCACGGCGTTGCCAATGCGACGTACGATACGAAAGGGCAATGCCCGACCGCGTTTCCGGTGAAAATTCCGACCGTGAACATGAACATCGCTTATGTGCTTCCGACAATTTCATCCCTTGATACCAGCAAAGTACAGCTTTCCCTCGATCCCATTATGCATGGTGACGAACGCGAAGAACGCTGGGGAAGTCTCTACACTGCGCATGCTGATTTCATGAATGGCTGGACGGAAGAGGGGGCGCGCTTTATGACCGAGCTGTGTATGAATCGCGGGCTGGACTGTGGCACGACCGTGCCATATGCCTATTCAAAAGCGCAGGCAAACGTCTGGCTAAGCAGCCTTGAGCCGGGGCTCTCCCAGCCTCAGCCGCAGGCTTTGCTGGTGCAGGATAACTGGCAGAACGGAGGCCGAACGCAAAACAGTGAAACCCTCTCACTGGTAAAGTTTACGATCCCGCCGCTGCCAGCGGGACAGGATCCTTCTCTGTTTAAATATCGCGTTCGCATATACGGCGGTAAGGTAGAAACTGACGGCGCCGATCAGATCTTCTTCTATCCGGCCAGCAACGACTGGGATCCTGCAACGGTGAGATGGGCTGACCGCCCGGCCTGCAACTATCGATCCGATGCTGTGCTGTATCTCAACCACTCGCGCGAGTACAGAATGGTGGATGTCGACAAAGCCGTGCGCAAGGCGCTGGCGGAAGGGAAAACCGAAATCTCGTGGTATATCGGCGGCGACCGCCAGGGAAACCATTACCAGTTTGAACCGGCTTCTTCGGCGCAAAGCCTTGTACTGATGCTGACGGGATTTAAAAAGACGCCTGAACTGTAGCTCTCCGTTGAGTGCCAAAAAAAGCACCGGCTGACCGGTGCTTTTTATCAGATCTTGCAGGCATCACCGCAGTCGTCGTCGGCGACAATCGCCTGGGCTTTTTTGTCCGCGTCATCCAGTCCGTTAAAAACCAGGTTATCGAGATCAATTTCCATGTTGCACCTGCTATGTTCAGTTATTGATACGGGCACAGTATAGGGCAAAAAAAGCCAGCAATGTACCACGCAGCACATAAGGATAATCCCTGCCATACTCAGTGCTTTATCACTGAGGAGCGCTCATGATTACACTCTGTAAAACCTGCGGTACCTCCTACGATGCACAGCCGGAAAGATGCCCGATTTGCGAGGATGAACGGCAGTATGTCCCGGCCAGCGGCCAGGCGTGGATCGAGTATGAGACGGTAACGGCCACGCACGCGAATAAATGGCAGCAGCTGGAGCCGCAGTTGTACAGCATCAAAACGGTACCGTCTTTTGCGATTAACCAGCGCGCGTTGCTGCTGCGTACCCCACACGGCAATATTTTGTGGGACTGCATCGCCAACCTTGACCCGGCCACCCACGCTATCATCACCGCGCTCGGCGGCCTCCGCGCCATTGCGATTTCCCATCCGCACTATTACACCACCATGCAGGAGTGGGCCGCGGCGTTTGATGCGCCGGTCTATCTGCACGCCAGCGATCGCGAGTGGGTGATGCGCGCCAGTCCGGCGATTAATTACTGGGAGGGCGATGCGCTGGAGATCGTGCCATCGGTTACTTTGCTGCGTCTCGGCGGCCATTTCGCAGGCGGCACGGTGCTGCACTGGCAGGAAGGCGAGGGCGTTTTGCTGGCGGGGGATATTCTGCAGGTCACCCCCGGGAAGGATGCGGTGTCGTTTATGTGGAGCTACCCGAATATGCTTCCGTTGCCTGCCCGCAAGGTTGAGGAGGTCACCCGGCGCCTGGTGGGCAAATCTTTCACCCGTCTTTACGGCGCGTTCGAAGGGCAGAACATTCCGGCGAATGCCGACGCTATCGTACAGCGGTCGGGCCAGAAATATATTGCTTGTCTGAAGTGAAGCGCGATGGGTAAAATTTACGAGTGTGATCGCGATCATACCTAAACTAAAACAGATAAAAGAGAAATTGCTATGCAACATATCATTGAAGGTTTTCTCAGCTTTCAAAAAGAGATTTTCCCGCAACGTAAAGAGCTCTTTCGCAGTTTAGCGTCCAGCCAGAATCCCAAAGCGCTGTTCATCTCATGCTCCGACAGCCGTCTGGTCCCGGAACTGGTTACTCAGCAAGAGCCGGGACAACTCTTTGTCATTCGTAATGCTGGTAATATTGTACCGCCGTTCGGGCCTGAGCCTGGCGGTGTCTCTGCCACTATCGAATACGCGGTTGTGGCGCTGGGCGTGACGGATATCGTCATCTGCGGCCACTCCAACTGTGGCGCGATGAAGGCGATTGCCGATAACGCGAACCTGGAGCCGATGCCTGCTGTTTCACACTGGCTGCGCTATTCCGATGCGGCCAAAGCCGTGGTTGAGAAGAAAACCTGGGATAAGCCGCTCGATAAAGTGAATGCGATGGTGCAGGAGAACGTGTTTGCGCAACTGAGCAACATTAAGACTCACCCGTCCGTCGCGGTGGGGCTGCGTAACAACTCCCTTCGCCTGCACGGCTGGGTCTATGACATTGAAAGCGGCGAAATTCGTGCCCTGGATAAAGCGACGAAAACCTTTGTCTCGCTGTCTGAAAACCCGGACGTCTTCTTCGAGTAATATCGCGTTGCAGGGCATGGAAGCCCTGTCAGTTCTCTACGTACGGTAATCGACGCCGTAAACCTGTGGCCGGTTTTTCAGCCGCCCTGGCCATCGCCTCTGCAATCTCTGCACACTCCGCCAGCCCCTGAACAAAGGGATGATCGTGCATCAGCCACGGTATCGCGCCAAACGCGATGCGCCCGCGAACCGTTTCAGGCGCATTTAGCGTGTAATCTTCACCGACATCGGGTATCTCGTCGCCGGTCGTTTCCAGCGCTCTGCGCAGTGAGGGGAAAGGCAGATCTTTGGTTTTGAGCGGCTTTTGCCCGCGTGCATCGATGAAAACGTCAAAGCGGTAAACGGTCTCTTTTGTGGACACCACCGTGCGGTCGCTGCCAACATCCAGCGTATAGTCGTCGCCCAGGGCCGCCACGCTGATGATGCCAGCCTCGCGAAGCGCAAGCAGTCTGCGGATAGACTGCGGAGGGATCGCCGCATAGTTGTCGATAAACACGCGGGCCAGCCCGTTTTTGAAGCGCTCTCTGTCCTGATCGCTAAGATGGGGAACAATCTCCTGAACGACCTCATGCAGCCGAAGGACGGTATAGCGCCAGGCGACGGTGCGCCGTTCGCGTTTGTTCCGTTCAACTTCATTGAGGTTCTCTTCCGCCCAGCTAAACGGACCGTGCTGTTGACGATCCTCAAACCAGGCGTCACGCAGGCTGTCGGCGTTGTGGCGTTGCAGAGAAATTTTCTCGCACCATGCCGGGTCGGCACGTTGAAGCTCTTTCACCATCAGGGCAAAAATGCGGTCAAGCAGGCCATCCGATCCTTTGGCTATCTCGCCTTCAACCACGGATGCGGTTAAAACGGACAGCGGTTCGTAAGGGATAGGGCAGTAAAAATCGGCTTCCGGCAGAATGCCTGTCCGCGACATCAGCGTAATGTTTAACGCTTCACTGCCTTTGTCCAGGATGAATTTACCGTCACGGAACTCACCGTGCTGCATCACCACCGCCATCGCCGCATCCAGACCGCTTAACGATGTTCCCATAATGCCAACGCGGCAAGGGGGAATGCGGGCGTCCATCAGACCGGACCACGGGCTTGGGAAGAATGTGCGCGTGGCTTCGTCCTCGTCTGGCCAGACGTGACCGGTGGCGATAACCGCAAGCTCAAAGCGTTCAGGAAAGATGTTGCCATTGACGGAAAGCGTGACGCCGGTTGAGGAGGGAATGACGTCGGTAACGGCGGCGGATTCATGGATGTTAACCTCGAACCCCTGCTTTTTAGCTTCTTTGACGATGGTTCGAAAGCTGTCGCGAAAATATTCACCCAGCAGGATCCGGGGCAGGAACTGCCGATCGTGGAGCGTGGTTTTATCTACCTTAAAACGCGCCAGGTGCGCTTCACTCTGTCCCTTCAGCCAGTCGAGGTAGGTCATAAAAATGGGCGGGATTTCAATGCTCGCAATGTTCGCCAGCATCAGGCGAGAATTATCGTCGTCGTTATAAGGCATGCCCACGCCAGCGTCATCGGCCTGTTCAAAGACGGAAACTGAGAGCGGGGTGCTGTTTTTAAGCAGATGATAAAAGGTGTAAATCCCTGTGGGGCCGGAGCCGATAATGGCGATACTCTTCATCAACGCGCTTCCTGTATTTTTTCCATAAGAAAAGCGTAGCAGGAGAATAATGATGAAAATAAGGGATTAAGAAAAATCAGGGTATCTGAAGAGGATTTGCACAATTTCAGGACTGAAATGGTGCGTCCGAGTGGACTCGAACCACCGACCCCCACCATGTCAAGGTGGTGCTCTAACCAACTGAGCTACGGACGCAGAATGGTGCGTTCAATTGGACTCGAACCAACGACCCCCACCATGTCAAGGTGGTGCTCTAACCAACTGAGCTATGAACGCAACGTGTTGTCGGTGACAACGGGGACGAATATTAGCGGCACAGCATCAAGGTGGCAAGAGGGAAAATGCATTTTTCTCTCTGATTTCACGCGATTGCTTCATTACCGCGCAAAGTGAAGAGAAAGTAGCCGCCAGCAGACGGCTACTGCGTATTTAACGCGCAGCGCGTTGCAAAATCACGGTTGATGGCTGGCGCTGCAGGAAGCGCATGCGCATCATCATCATGATCGCGGCTGACGTCAGACCAATGATAAAGCCCATCCAGAACCCGGCGGGTCCCATGCGGTCAACCACCAGATCGGTCAGGGCCAGGATGTAGCCGCACGGCAGTCCCAGTACCCAGTAGGCGATGAAGGTGATAAAGAAGATGGAGCGCGTATCTTTGTATCCGCGAAGCACGCCGCTGCCAATCACCTGGATAGAGTCTGAAATCTGGTACACCGCGGCGAGCAGCATCAGGTGCGAGGCCAGTGCCACCACTTCCGGGTTGTCGTTATAGAGCAGGGCAATTTGCTCACGTAATGCAACGGTAAAGAGCGCCGTACAGACCGCCATGCAGACACCGACGCCCAGCCCGGTCCGTGCGGCCGTTTGCGCATCCAGCGTCGAGCCCTGGCCCAGACGGAAGCCGACGCGAATCGTCACCGCCGCCGCCAGCGACATCGGCAGAACGAACATCAGGGAGCTGAAGTTGAGCGCAATCTGGTGCCCGGCCACGTTAACGATCCCCAGTGGGGAGACCAGCAGGGCGACGACGGCAAAGAGCGTCACTTCAAAAAACAGGGCCAGCGCAATCGGCAAGCCTAACTGCATCAGGCGCGTCATGATGCTCCAGTCCGGCGTACTGAATCTTTTCTCATTACGAATATCGCGCATAGAGCGGGCGTGTTTCACAAAGGTAAGCATACAGAAGAACATCACCCAGTAGACCGCCGCGGTTGCCACGCCGCAGCCGACGCCGCCCAGCTCTGGCATCCCGAAATGACCGTAAATAAAGATATAGTTCACCGGAATATTCACCAGCAGGCCGATAAAGCCCATCACCATCCCGGGCTTGGTTTTCGCCAGGCCTTCGCACTGGTTACGCGCCACCTGGAAGAAGAGGTAGCCCGGTGCCCCCCAGAGCAGGGCACGCAGATAGCCCACGGCTTTGTCAGCCAGTGCCGGGTCAATGTTATCCATCGCGCGAATGATATGACCGGCGTTCCAGAGCACGACCATAATCAGCACGGAGACAAATCCGGCCAGCCAGAACCCCTGGCGGACCTGATGGGCAATGCGTTCGCGACGTCCCGAACCATTAAGTTGAGCAATAACCGGCGTCAGCGCGAGCAGCAGACCATGGCCGAACAGGATGGCCGGAAGCCAGATTGATGTACCGATGGCGACGGCCGCCATATCAGTGGCGCTATAGCCACCTGCCATGACGGTATCCACAAATCCCATTGCGGTCTGGGCCACTTGCGCGATGATCACTGGTATCGCCAGTGCCAATAACTGCCGCGCTTCATTCATGTACTTCTGCACGTGAACACCTTTATTTTGTAGTTATAAGAGAGACTAAAAAAAGCCGCCGTAACGGGCAGCAAGAAGAAAATGCGGGGGGTGCCAGCTATTGTAGCGGGCTTTAGCTATTTATCTAGTGAAAAAATCGCCAGAAAATGCGCTCCGCTGGCAACCTCTTTTTCCAACTGTTATTGTGGTGGGATTAAACGGTGTAACCACCGTCCGGAGAAAACAGGAGTTGTAAGCATGTTTACTGGTATTGTGCAGGGCACTGCCAAAGTGGTGTCCATTGATGAAAAACCTAATTTTCGTACGCATGTTGTAGAGCTGCCGGAATATATGCTTGATGGCATCGAAACCGGCGCCTCGATTGCCCATAACGGCTGCTGTCTGACCGTCACCGAAATTAATGGCAACAAGATCAGCTTTGATTTAATGAAAGAGACCCTGCGTATTACTAATCTGGGCGAGCTGGCTGTAGGTGATACCGTCAACGTTGAGCGTGCGGCGAAGTTCAGTGATGAGATTGGCGGCCATCTGATGTCGGGGCACATCATGACCACGGCTGAAGTGGCGAAAATCGTGACCTCGGAAAATAACCGTCAAATCTGGTTCAAAATGCAGGATCCGTCATTAATGAAATACATCCTCTATAAAGGATTTATTGGCATTGATGGGATTAGCCTGACGGTTGGAGAAGTGACGGCAACGCGTTTTTGCGTGCATTTAATTCCTGAAACGCTGCAACGCACCACGCTGGGTTCGAAAAAACTCGGGCATCGCGTGAATATCGAAATCGATCCGCAAACCCAGGCGGTAGTGGATACGGTTGAGCGCGTGCTGGCGGCAAAAGAAGCGGCAATAATAACGAGCACAGAAGACGAATAAAAAATAACCCCGGGTAACCGGGGTTATTTTTTTTAGCGGGCGACCCGCAAGCCGTGCTCAATCCCTCGGCTGAAAACAACCTGCCAGAGCTGAATATCCCGCGCGCGAAACGCCCCCGCGCAGGCATTCAGATAATAGCTAAACATCCGCTTGAATCGTTCAGAGTAGTTGTCCGCAATCTCCGGCCAGGCTTCCTGAAAACGTGCATGCCATGCCATCAATGTGGTGTCGTAATCCGCGCCAAAGTTATGCCAGTCTTCCATCACGAAATGGGACTCGCTGGCGTTGGCAATCTGGCGCACGGACGGTAAACAGCCATTCGGGAAGATGTATTTGTTGATCCACGGGTCGACGTTGTTGTCGGTGCGCTTAGACCCGATGGTGTGCAGCAGGAAAATGCCGTCTGGTTTCAAATTGCGATCCACGACGTCAAAATAGGTGTCGTAGTTTTTCGGGCCAACATGTTCGAACATACCCACGGAGACAATACGATCAAACTGTTCGTTCAGGTCACGGTAATCCTGCAGCCGGATGTCAACATCAAGACCCTGGCAGCGTTCTCGCGCCAGCTTTTGCTGTTCTGCTGAAATCGTGACGCCGACGACGCTGACGCCATAGTGCTTCGCCATAAAATACGCCAGCCCACCCCAGCCGCAGCCGATATCCAGCACACGCATTCCGGGCTCAAGCTGCAGTTTCTCGCTAATCAGACGCAGCTTGGCCTGTTGCGCCTCTTCAAGCGTCGATGCCTCTTTCCAGTAGGCGCAGGAATATTGCATGAAGGGGTCCAGCATACGGCTGAACAGGTCGTTGCCAAGGTCGTAGTGCTCTTTGCCGACGATCCAGGCGCGTTTTTTACTTTGCAGGTTAAACAGGCGGGCTGAGGCGACGCGCAGGGTGTCTTTCAGATGGCGAGGGAGTTGATTTTCCAGACCAGCACGCAAAACGCGGGTGAAAAATATATCCAGCCGTTCGCATTCCCACCAGCCATCCATATAACTTTCTCCCAGGCCTAACGATCCCTCTCGTAACACGCGTTTAAAAAAGTCGGGATGTTTAACCTGAGGATCGGATGGCGATGATCCATTAATCGTGATGCCTGCTCGACCTAACAGTTCACTGACGATCCGGGACCAGTTATCGTCCGGAACGCTGACTTCTTCTATACACGATGAACTCATAGCTTCTCCATCACCCTACTGTGATCAGAACCTTCAAACAGCGTAGACGCTTTTTTTGGTTTGTGAGAAATCTCACGGTATATACCGCGAGGCTAGTATCCGACGTAGAACAGAGGAAGGGAGATAACCCTTGCCGAAATGCCTTCCATGGTAAAACGGGAGCACTCCGGCTCCCGTTAACACTTAATATTTATCGTATTTAATCGAACCAAATTTAGTATAGGCCGCAAAATTTGGTGATTCAATAGAAAATTGTTAGCAACCTAATCACCGAAAAGTTACATAATTTTTGCAGTAATTACGCATGTGACGTTTCTGCCTGCGCGCGGTTATCCTGCGCACGCTGCGCGGCTGCCTGCATACGATAGCCCATTCCGGCCAGCGCAACGGTAACCAGCATCACGCTGGTGGTGGTCAGGAGCGGCGTGGCAATCAGCGCCGAGACCACCAGACTGGCCAGGAAGCACAGCCCCAGTTGCAGCGTATTCTGAAGTGCGGCCGCACGGCCTGTCGCCTGCGGGAAGGGACGAAGCGCCTGCGCCACAACGATAGGGTATATCGCGCCGTTCGCGATGGCCATTACGCAGAATGGAATCAAAATTTCAGCCAGACCGATGCCGGGAATAAAGCCGACGGCCCAGGTCCCGATAACGCTCAACGCATACAGCACCAGCAACCACGGCAGCATCTGCTGGCCTTCCCATTTTTGCAGCACCGCGCGACAGCCGTACCCGCCAACCAGGAACGCGATGGTCTGCGGAACATAGCTCAGACCGATGGCCGCCGGGCTGTAGCCCATATCGTGCAGAATAAAGGGTGAACCGGTCAGCCATGCGAAGAAGCTCGCCGAGCAGGCAGCATAAATCAGCACATTACCGCGATACGCTTTGGCGCTCAGCAGGGAGGCAAAGGTAATTGGGCTGGCGTCGGCATGCGCCTCTTTTTTATGCGCGGGCTTGAGGGCGAACGCCGGCAGCATCAGGATCAGCGTGATGGCAAACAGCGTGGCAAAGATGGCCTGCCAGTCGAAATGCGCGAGGATCCAGCTACCCAGCAGCGGGGCGAGGGCAGGGGAAAGCCCCACCAGCGGCATAATGGTCGCGAAAATTCGGTTTGTACGGTTCGCCGGATAGTAGTCGGTGACCAGCGCCTGCCAGGTGACGGCTGCGGCGCAGACGCCGACTGCCTGAATAAACCGCAATACCAGCAGCCAGGTGGCGTCGCGAACCCATAGCATCCCCAGACAGCCCACGGCAAAAATGGCCAGACCGAGCAACAATACCGGCTTGCGGCCAAAGCGATCCGAGAGCGGTCCCCACAGCAGCTGCGCGAAGGCAAAACCGGCGAGGAACAAACTCAGGCTGGCGCTGATCGCGGCGGCAGGGGTTTGCAGATCTTCCTGCATGGCGGCGAAAGCCGGCAGGTACATATCGGTGGCTAAAAAGCCCAGCACGCTTAAGCCGCCGAGCCAGACTAAAAAACCTTTCCTGGGTTGCATTGTTTTCTTCTCCTGAGGAGGCAGGTGTACATTGGCGCAGAGTGTAGGGAGTGCAAAGCGGCTTGTGAAACGCTAATATTTGGCGGGTGCATTCAAATTTTTTGCAGGCAGAAAATGTGGTCAGATTATTCTCTTGAAGTGGTCGATGCTGTCGCGCGTAACGGCAGCTTTAGCGGCGCAGCGCAGGAGCTGCACCGCGTCCCGTCGGCAATCAGCTATACGGTGCGTCAGCTAGAAGGGTGGCTGGCCGTTCCGCTGTTTGAACGGCGACATCGTGATGTGGAATTAACGCCTGCCGGGGCGTGGTTTTTGAAAGAAGGGCGTTCTGTTATCAAAAAAATGCAGATCACCCGCGAACAGTGTCAGCAGATCGCTAACGGCTGGCGGGGGCATCTTTCCATCGCGGTCGATAATATCGTGAAGCCGGAGCGCACCCGGCAAATGATCGTCGATTTCTATCGTCATTTTTCTGACGTTGAGTTGCGTGTTTCGCAGGAAGTGTTCAACGGCGTGTGGGACGCGCTGTCGGACGGCAGGGTAGAAATGGCGATTGGGGCGACGCAGGCGATTCCGGTTGGGGGACGCTACGCCTTTCGCGATATGGGGATGCTGAGCTGGAAATGCGTTGTGGCACGCGATCATCCCCTGGCGGCCATGGAGGGGCCGTTAAGCGACGATACCCTGCGTAACTGGCCGTCGCTGGTGCTGGAGGACACCTCCCGCTCACTGCCCAAGCGTATCACCTGGCTGCTGGATAACCAGCGTCGCGTGGTCGCCCCGGACTGGGAATCGTCGGCGACCTGCCTCAGTGCAGGGCTGTGCGTCGCGATGGTGCCCGTTCATTTTGCGCGCCCGCGAATCGACACCGGCGAGTGGGTTGAACTGACGCTGGAGAATCCGTTCCCGGATGCGGCTTGCTGCCTGACCTGGCAACAAAATGATGTTTCACCTGCTATGGCCTGGCTGCTGGATTATCTGGGGGACAGCGAAACGCTTAACCGGGAATGGTTACGGGAGCCAGTGTGACTGGCTCCGTAAAGCGATTAACGACGGTAGTCGCGGAACGGACCATCCGCAACGGAACGGCGTTCGATGAGGCGCGGGTGGACTTCAATGGACTGCGACTCTTCACGTTTGTTGACGATCCTGTCGAGCAGCATGTTGAAGGCCGTTTCACCCAGCGAATCTTTCGGCTGGTGAATGGTGGTCAGCGCAGGGGTAAAGAAGCGCGCGTTGCGCACGTTGTCATAGCCGATCACGGAAATGTCCTGCGGGACGCGCAGACCCAGCTCATCGGCCGCACAGAGCGCGCCCATCGCCATGATGTCGCCCCCGCAGAAAACGGCGGTAGGACGATGTTGCTGGGAGACAATCTGCTGCATCGCGCGGTAGCCTGATTCCGGCTCAAAGTCACCCTGTACGATCCAGTTTTCTGGCACGGTGATCAGTGCTTCTTCCATCGCTTTCATAAAGCCAGCCAGACGACCTGCGCCGGTGTTACGCTCAAGCGGACCCGGGATCACGCCAATCTCACGATGACCGCGTTCGATCAAATAACGGCCCGCCATATAGCCGCCTTCAAAGGCGTTGTCGATAACGGAATCCGTGAAATCCGCACGGGCTTCACCCCAGTCCATCACCACCATCGGGATATGCCGATACTCTTCAAGCATCGACAGTACGGATTCCGGATACTCGGAACACATCACCAGCAGGCCATCCACGCGCTTCTGCGCCATCATGGAGAGATAGGCTCGCTGTTTTTCAATGCTGTTCCACGCGTTGCCCAAAATCAGGGTATAGCCTTTCTGGAAGCAGTTTTTCTCTACCGCTTCAATGATCTCAGCAAAATAGGCCGCTTCGCTGCTGGTCGCCAGCAGACCAATCGATTTGGTGTGATTCACCTTGAGGCTGCGCGCAACCGCACTTGGCGAGTAGTGCAGCTCTTTGATTGCTGCCCAGACGGCGTTGCGCGTCTCTTCCGCCACAAAGCGGGTTTTGTTAATTACATGTGATACGGTTGTAGTGGAAACGTTTGCGCGTTTTGCTACGTCTTTAATTGTTGCCATTAAATGTCACTCCAGACCATATCCTAAACTCCTGAAATACTTGAAGGTAAACGTTTGCCTTCTCTCACCCTTATCACGCAATTTTAGATTGCGGTACGCCAGGAAAACGACACGGGACGTCAGGAGGGGGTCAATGGCCGGTACGCTAATAAATTTAGCGTGGAATTTTGTCCTATCTTGATGAAAAGGGGAAGAGGTAAAGTGGTTATCAGCTTAAATCCGGGAAGATTTTTGACGTAAACTGTGCAAAAATGAGCAAGCTCACTTTTCGTGGGGGGATTAAAAGGAGAAAAATTGATGAGTTCCGATCTGAAGTTTTCGCTGTTCACTACCATCGTTGTGCTGGCGCTGATTGTGGCGGCTGGCCTGACGGCTGCGCTGCACTGATTTACGCGGAGGGAGAATCTTCTCCCTCCCGGTTTACCGGATTGTTACTTCTCAGGCAAAAATCTTTTGCCATTTTGTTAACTTCTCATTTTTTGTGATTGATGTCATGCTTTCCGCTTCTTTTTTCTGTGTCACGACATGACACGGCATTCGGAGTTGACGCATGAAAATCAATTTTCCCCTGCTGGCCCTGGCGATTGGCGCTTTTGGGATTGGCACCACCGAATTCTCCCCGATGGGGTTACTGCCTGTTATCGCCCGGGGCGTGGATGTCTCGATCCCTGCGGCCGGGATGTTAATCAGCGCTTATGCCATCGGCGTGATGGTGGGGGCGCCGCTGATGACGCTAATGCTTTCACACCGCGCGCGCCGTAATGCGCTGATTTTCCTGATGGCGATTTTCACCCTGGGCAACGTGCTCTCTGCCATTTCACCTGACTACACCACCCTGATGCTGTCGCGCATTTTGACCAGCCTGAACCATGGCGCGTTCTTTGGGCTGGGCTCGGTCGTGGCCGCAAGCGTAGTGCCGAAACATAAGCAGGCAAGCGCCGTGGCGACCATGTTTATGGGGCTGACGATTGCCAACATTGGCGGCGTACCGGCTGCGACCTGGCTGGGTGAAGCGATCGGCTGGCGTATGTCATTCCTGGCAACAGCCGGGCTGGGCGTGGTGGCGATGGTGGCCTTGTTCTTCTCCCTGCCGAAAGGCAGCGCGGGTGAACGTCCGGACGTGCGCAAAGAGCTGTCGGTACTGGTGCGCCCGCAGGTGCTTTCTGCACTGCTGACCACCGTGCTGGGGGCCGGGGCAATGTTTACGCTCTATACCTACATTTCACCGGTGCTGCACGATATCACCCATGCAACACCAATCTTTATTACCGCGATGCTGGTATTGATTGGCGTAGGGTTCTCAATGGGTAACTACCTTGGCGGGAAATTTGCCGACCGTTCAGTGACAGGAACGTTGAAAGGCTTTTTAACCTTGCTGATTGCCATCATGATCGCGATTCCGTGGCTGGCGCGTAACGAGTTTGGCGCGGCCATCGCGATGGTTGTCTGGGGCGCAGCCACCTTCGCCGTGGTGCCGCCGCTGCAGATGCGCGTGATGCGTGTCGCCCACGAGGCGCCGGGACTCTCATCTTCGGTGAATATCGGTGCGTTTAACCTTGGGAATGCCCTGGGTGCTGCGGCGGGTGGCGCCGTCATTTCTGGCGGTCTGGGATACAGCTTTGTGCCGGTGATGGGGGCGATTATTGCCGCGCTCGGTCTGCTGCTGGTGATGATGTCCGGCCGGAAACAGCCAGAAGCCGTTTGCACGGCGGAATAATAAAAATAACGCAGAAGGGGGACCCCTTCTGCGTCTCTCTTACGCGGCGAAGTTCTTCGCGACGAAGTCCCAGTTGACCAGTGCCCAGAAGTGCTCCAGGTAGTTCGGGCGCGCGTTACGGTAATCAATGTAGTAAGCGTGCTCCCACACGTCCACGGTCATCAGCGGCGTAGCGCTGGTGGTCAGCGGGGTGCCTGCATTAGAGGTGGACACGATTGCCAGTTTGCCATCCGCTTCTTTTACCAGCCACGTCCAGCCAGAGCCGAAGTTCTTGATGGCGGCATCCGTAAACTTCGCTTTGAAATCGGCGAAGCTGCCAAAGGCGGCGTTAATCGCGGAAGCCAGTTCACCGGCAGGTTCACCACCGGCATTGGGTGCCAGGCAGTGCCAGTAGAAGGTGTGGTTCCACACCTGAGCCGCGTTGTTAAATACGCCACCCTCTGAGCTACGGACGATCTCTTCCAGCGTTTTGCCTTCGAAATCGGTGCCTTTGATCAGATTGTTCAGGTTGGTGACATACGTCTGGTGATGTTTGCCGTAATGGTATTCCAGGGTTTCCGCAGAAATGTGCGGTGCCAGGGCGTCTTTTGCATACGGTAGTGCAGGTAATTCGAACGACATTGCTTCTCTCCTTATTGTATTTAGCGTTGCCAATAACCACACAGACAACAAGGACAGGATAGCAAATTGAAAGGGTATGCAAAAGAGGAACTTACCCTGCCACGGATGCGGCAGGGCAGGGGTTAGCGAATAGTTTTCGGCGTCATCACGCGACGTGCGCCGACGTAGTGACGCACCCAGTAATCTTCACTCAGGGAGGTGATCTGAATATCCTGGCCGCTGCGCGGTGACTGGATAAATTTCCCGTTGCCGACATAGACACCCACATGGTCAGCCGTGCCGCGGCCTTGCGTGCGGAAGAAGACCAGATCGCCGTTTTCCAGCTCACCACGGCTCACCGGAGAGGCGTCGCGCAGGTGGTACATCTCATTAGCGGTACGCGGAATGCGGAACTTAACCAGATCTTTATAGGCGTAATAGACCAGGCCGCTACAGTCGAAGCCGGTTCGTGGCGAACTGCCACCCCAGCGATAAGGTTTGCCAATTTGCCCCATCAGTTTATTCATCGCGGTTTTTTGCGCTTTCTGTACACGGACTTTATGTACTTCCGCGATTTTCGTGACTTTGGTGCATTTCGCTTTGTGGCCTTTACGCGTAATGCATTTTTCAGTGACGAGGTTAGCCGCGGTCAGCGAAGTTTTACTTTTGGTGGTGTGGGCAGTGCGGGAAGATTTTGTTTTGGTCTTGCTGGAAGCGGTTTGTGTCGTCTTGGTGGTCGTCTTTTTCTTTTCGTTCTTTGTGGTGGTTTTTTTCTTACGTTCTGTGGCTTTCACCAGATGGCTTTTTTGTACAGCAGAATGCCGCGCCTGCTGAGAGGCGTTTGCCGCTGGCGTGAGAGTGAGTGATGTAAACAGTAAAGCACAGAGCGTGATCGAGATTTTTGTTATCCGCGCCACTGGGCAGTCCCCTGATAAATGCAGGTCATCAATAATACCCGCGAGTGATTTACAAAGCCCGTCGATTCTAATCCATAAAAACCCGAGAAGTTAATAGCATTTTTCAATCTAAAAACCTGTTTCGTTAGCAAGTGCAAAAAAATTCATCGTTCTGTCGCACAATTGTTCACTCCCTAAGCAAAACCCTGACTGCCGCAGGGTTAAACACCATTTGCAATGCAACTTTTGTAGAGTCGCGGTAAAATGTATAAACGTGACGAAAATGTTATTTTCCGATGCCAGCCTGACCCGCTACAATGTCAGACTATTGCCGTAACAGAAGTTAAAGGAAGCAAGACATGAGCACCACTATTGAAAAAATCCAGCGCCAGATCGCTGAAAACCCGATTCTGCTGTATATGAAAGGTTCTCCGAAGCTGCCAAGCTGCGGCTTCTCCGCGCAAGCGGTTCAGGCGCTCTCAGCCTGTGGTGAGCGTTTTGCTTACGTTGATATCCTGCAGAACCCGGACATCCGTGCTGAGCTGCCAAAATACGCTAACTGGCCAACCTTCCCGCAGCTGTGGGTAGACGGTGAGCTGGTAGGCGGCTGCGATATCCTGATTGAAATGTATCAGCGCGGTGAACTGCAGCAGCTGATCAAAGAGACCGCGGCGAAGTACAAAACCGAAGAGCCGGACGCAGAGTAAGTTTGCTGCGCAAATAAAAAAGCGACCTGTTAAGGTCGCTTTTTTTATTCTTCGCTGTCACCTGTCGGCAGCGGCCAGCCGCCTAGACGCTTCCAGCGGTTGACGATCTCACAGAACAGCTCTGCGGTGCGCTCCGTGTCATACAGAGCCGAGTGCGCCTGTGTGCCGTCAAATTCAATACCCGCCGTAATACAGGCTTTTGATAATACCGTTTGCCCCAGCGCCAGACCGCTCAGTGCTGCCGTGTCGAAGGTCACAAACGGGTGGAAAGGGTTGCGTTTGAGCGAGGCGCGCTCCGCTGCGGCCATGGTAAAGGTGTGATCGAAGGTGGCGTTATGCGCCACCATGATGGCGCGGCTGCAGTTACTCTCTTTCATGCCTTTACGCACCATTTTAAAAATGGCGTGCAGCGCATCATATTCGCTTACCGCACCGCGCAGTGGGTTATGCGGATCGATACCGTTGAAGGCCAGTGCTTCCGGCTGTAAGTTTGCCCCTTCGAAAGGTTCAACGTGGAAATGCAGCGTGGTGTCTGGTGTAAGCCAGCCCTGTTCATCCATCTTCAGCGTGATGGCGGCAATTTCGAGCAGCGCATCGGTTTTAGCGTTAAATCCGGCTGTTTCTACATCAATGACAACGGGATAAAAACCACGAAAACGGTCGCACAGACCGCTAAATTGAGCGTTATCGGACATCAGGGTCTCTTACAAGGGGAAAAAGCAGAGCGCATTATGGCAAATTTTGCGGGGTGATGCAGTAAAACTACGGGCGCATATTGCGCCCTGAGGGATCAGTTGCCCAGACCACGACCGGCATCTTTGGCTTCAATCAGCTCGATTTTGTAACCGTCCGGATCTTCCACAAATGCAATCACAGTGGTGCCGCCTTTAACCGGACCCGCTTCACGGGTGACGTTACCGCCGTTGCTGCGGATGCGTTCGCACGCTTCGGCTGCGTTGTCCACTTCCAGCGCGATATGGCCGTAGGCGTTGCCGAGGTCATAGCTGTCCACGCCCCAGTTATAGGTCAGCTCAATCACCGCTTCATCCGTTTCCGGGCCGTAACCCACGAACGCCAGCGAGTATTTGTATTCCGGGTTTTCGCTGGTGCGCAGCAGTTTCATGCCCAGTACGTTAGTGTAGAAATCAATAGAACGTTGCAGATCGCCAACGCGCAGCATGGTGTGAAGTAGGCGCATAATTTCCTCATTAACCAATGGATTTGAATATTTTTTTGAACAGAAACGATGTTTTAGTATAGCGGCGAAGTGTCGCCGCTATCAATGAACAATGGTGAGATTAGAGAGAAGGGTAGTCGGTGTAACCTTCAGCGCCGCCGCCGTAGAAGCTTTCAGGACGCTGCGGGTTCAGAGCGGCTTTCTGTTGCAGACGGGCAACCAGGTCCGGGTTGGCGATATAGTCGCGGCCAAACGCAACGGCATCGATCAGCCCTTTGCCGATCAGGTCTTCCGCTTTCTCAGGCGTATAGGCACCCGCACCGATGATCACCCCGTGGAAGCGCTCACGCACTTTCTGACGGAAGGCTTCCGTATAAGGTTTACCGCCGGCCCAGTCTGGCTCAGACATGTGCAGATAGGCGATACCGCGTTTTGCCAGCTCTTCAATCAGATAGAGCGCATCCGCTTCTTCGTTCGGGCCGTTGTCGACGTTCTGGAAAGAACCGATCGGGGAGACGCGAATGCCGATACGATCCGGGCTCCACTCCTGGCATACGGCATCAACCACTTCCAGCACCAGACGGGCGCGGTTCTCGACGCTGCCGCCATACTGGTCGGTACGCTGGTTAGATGACGGTGACAGGAACTGGTGCAGCAGGTAACCGTGCGCGGAGTGCAGCTCAATCAAATCAAAACCTGCTTCACGGGCGTTGGCCACGGCCTGACGGAAATCGTTCACGATACCCGGGATCTCATCCAGCTCCAGGGCGCGCGGCGTTGAGGTATCGACGCGGATCGCGTTACCGTTTTCATCACGCAGCGAGGTGCGGGTGTTAGCATTCAGGGCTGAGGCTGAAACCGGTGCCTGGCCGCCAGGCTGAATGCTGCTGTGGGAGATACGCCCGGTGTGCCACAGCTGGACGGCAATGCGTCCCTCTTCAGCATGCACGCCCGCGGTAATTTTCTGCCATGCGGCGATCTGTTCCGGGCTGTGCAGCCCCGGCGCACCCGCATAACCTTTAGCCTGAGCAGAAATCTGCGTAGCTTCGGTGATGATCAGGCCGGAACTGGCGCGCTGACGATAGTATTCACCCATCAGTGGGGTGGGGATGTCACCCGGCTCAATGCTGCGCAGACGGGTAAGCGGAGCCATGAACACGCGGTTTGGCGCGGTAACGGCACCCACTTTTAAGGGGGTAAATAATTTTTCAGCTGACATAAAGACTCCTGAGTAGACCAGTCGACTAGTAATAAGATAAATAAAAACGCCTGTTAAATGCCAGGCGCAGTAATTGTGTTTTTCACATGTGCCAGCGCGCTTTCCAGCGGCACGGCACTGCGCGAAATCTTGGCCTGCAGGTTAGCGCCTAACCATAGCGCGTATAACACCTGCGCCTGAGTCAGAGGCTCACCCGAAAAGGCCAGCGTTTTTTCATTGCGGCCTTTTTCCAGCGCCTGGGCCAGCAGGGCGATAACACCGCTGGCACCTTTATCCATCGCCGTGCGCATATCTTCGGAGAGATCGCACACTTCGGCAGACAGTTTTACCGTCAGGCATCCGCTGATAATGCCCTGCTGACAGAACTGATTCAGCGTTTCCTGATAGTAGTTAAGAACACGATCCCGATAGTTACCTTCACCCGTGGCGAAGTGGGTCGCGAGACGCTGATGGTAGCCCGCATAGTGCCGCTCCAGCATCGCCACACCAAACGCCTCTTTGGACCGGAAGTAGTGATAAAACGACCCCTTCGGTACCTCAGCGGTTTTTAATAGCTCACTTAACCCCATGCCGGTGAAACCGCGATGCATGCAGAGCCGCTCGCCAGTCGCCAGTAGATGTTCGCGGGTATCGTGTTCAGTATTTCTGCTCATGGCCTCACTCTAATAGACCGTTCGGTCTAATGCAAGCCTGTTTACTGCCGACACCCATTCAGAATATCCAGCTGCTGTTGATAAACCTTTGATTTAATGTCCATCATACCCAGCACCGTTGAGAATAAATTGTCCTGCGAAACCGCATTTTTTGCCGCATAGTCGCGTAAGCACTGCGCGTTGATGCCAAAGTTTTTTGCATAATCCGGCGATAGCCAGAACATAAACGGGATGTGCGTTTGTTGCTCGGGTGCCAGCATGTATGGCGTACCGTGCAGGTAAATACCGCTTTCACCCAGCGATTCACCGTGGTCTGACAAATAAATCAGGGCGGTGTTCATGTTCGCCTGACGGGCTTTCAGTGCGTCAATGGTTTTGCTGACCATGCTGTCGGTATACAGGATGGTGTTGTCATAGGTGTTCATCAGCGCCTGATGATCGCAATCCTGAATTTCGTTCGTGTCGCAGGTTGGGGTGAATTTACGGAAATTGTCCGGGTAACGGCGATAGTACGCCGGACCGTGGCTGCCCATCAGGTGGATAACCAGCACCGTATCTTGCTTCACGCCATCCAGCACGTTGTCCAGACGGTAGAAGTTCACATCGTCAATACAGGATTTGTCTTTACAGAACTGATCCAGATTCCACTGCGTCATGTCGGTATGAGGCACGCGATCGCAGGCGCCTTTACAGCCGCCGTCGTTATCGCGCCACAGCAGGTTGACGCCCGCGTGCCTGAGCACGTCAAGCAGCCCTTCCTGATGCCGAGCCAGGTCGGCATCGTATTTGCTGCGCGTCATGCCGGAGAACATGCAGGGAACGGAAACCGCGGTTTCGGTGCCACATGAAGAGGCCTGCGGGAAGTTAATCACGTCCTGCTTTTTCAGCTCGGGGTTGGTTTCGCGCCCGTAACCGTTCAGGGAGTAGTTTGCCGCGCGAGAGGCTTCGCCGACGACAAGCACCAGAACGGTTTTCTTTTGCTGACCCGCAATCAGCGAGCCTTTATGCGCATCTTCGCCAATGCGCACCAGCGTTTGATCGCCGGCAAACCAGCGCATTTTGCTGTACTTCACCACGGCGCTGACATAGTTCGCCGGGGTAACCATTTTGACGATGCTTTTGTTATTGCGGAACAGCGACGCGTAATCTTTATAAAACAGTGCGGCAATCAGGATGATCACCAGCAGAGCGCCCAGCATCGCGGCTACGCGCGTCAGCAGCGCGTACCACCATTTTCCGGTACGAATTCGGGTGAGAGCCAGCACCACGGAGGGCACGAGGCCAGCAACAACAATCCACAGAATCATCTGCGGGGTCACCAGGGCGGTGGCTTCCTGAGAGTTGGTTTCGAACACGTTGACGATCATGTTCTGATCGATGACCGCGCCGTAGGTATACATAAAATAGGTTGCCGCAGCGCAACCGACAGTTAAAACGATCAGCAGCGGCTTACGGATGTACGGGATATTGAGCAGGCTAAAAACAATTACCCAGCCACAAAACAGCACCACCGGCACGGACGCGGCAAAGAGAATGTCGTGCAGATGAGAAGGGGCAATAATTGCCCAGCTGCGCTGGATAAACAGCCCGTTCAGCAGGGTAAAAAAGAGTGCACAGCCCAGAGTAAATTTAATATCGTTACATTGTAACTTTTTGATTAACTGCATCGCTCGAAAAACCTGTTCTTTTGATGATGGGCTGAGTATAGAGAGGGAAGATTAGTGAAACCTTAATGCCACAAAACTGTGGTAAAGCCCTTGCACCTGACGCGTTTAGCGTCTTCACTGTAGATGAGAGTGGTCATGCGGAGGTCAGTGTGGCAGAGCAACTGGAGTTTTTCCCCATCCAGAGCCCGTGCCGGGGTATTTGTCAGGTAGATGAACGCGGATATTGCCGCGGGTGCATGCGCACCCGTGACGAGCGCTTTAACTGGCAAAACTTCAGCGACACGCAAAAACAGGAGGTGCTCCGGCTGTGCCGGCAGCGACTTCTGCGCAAAATCCGCGCAAACAAAGCCGCTGAGACCGAAGAACCTCAGCAACCTTCACTGTTTTAACACGGTAATTGCGTATACTCATGACATCACGTCCTTGAGGAAAATGTTATGGTTCAGCGAATTACCCTTGCCCCCCAGGGGCCAGAATTCTCCCGTTTTGTGATGGGCTACTGGCGCCTGATGGACTGGAATATGTCCCCCCTCCAGCTGGCGAGCTTTATTGAAGAGCATATCGATTTAGGGGTCACGACCGTCGATCATGCGGATATTTACGGTGGCTACCTGTGTGAAGCTGCATTCGGCGAGGCGCTCAAGCTTGTTCCGGCACTCCGCGACCGCATGGAGATCGTCACGAAGTGTGGGATTGCCACCACCGCAAAACCTGAGCACGCCCTCGGCCATTACATCACCGACAGCGCGCATATCATCAAGAGCGCTGAGCAGTCGCTGGTCAATCTGGCGACGGATCGCATCGACCTGCTGCTGATTCACCGCCCAGACCCGCTGATGGACGCCGATGAGGTGGCGGAAGCCTTCCTGCATCTGCATCAGAGTGGGAAAGTGCGTCACTTCGGCGTCTCAAACTTTACCCCGGCACAGTTTGCACTGCTTCAGTCTCGGCTGCCGTTTACCCTGGCCACTAACCAGGTGGAAATTTCCCCTGTCCATCAGCCGCTGCTGCTGGACGGTACGCTCGACCAGCTGCAACAGCTGCGTATTCGCCCGATGGCCTGGTCCTGCCTGGGAGGCGGACGCCTGTTTAATGATGAGGCGTTCCAGCCGCTGCGCAATGAACTGGAAACCATCGCCCGTGAGCTGAACGCGGAGAGCATTGAACAGGTGGTGTATGCGTGGATCCTGCGTCTGCCGTCAAAACCGCTGCCGATTATTGGCTCCGGAAAAATCGAACGCGTTCGTTCCGCGCTGGCCGCGGAAGAGCTGGAGATGACACGTCAGCAGTGGTTCCGCATCCGCAAAGCCGCGCTGGGTTACGACGTGCCTTAAACCGCCATAATCTGACTTTCCGGTGAAATCTTTGCCTCTGGTATACACTTAAGGGGCAAAAAATAACCCGCGGAGGTCATATGAAGCGTTTTGCTCTGGCATTGGTCACGCTGGTTGTTTGCGCAGGAGCGCAGGCAGCCAGCGACGAAGTGGAAATGAATCTCGTCACCTCTCAGGGTGTGGGTCAGTCTATCGGGACGGTGAAAATCACTGAGACCGACAAGGGGCTGGAATTCGCGCCCAATCTCAAAGCACTCCCGCCCGGCGAACACGGCTTTCATGTTCATGCCAAAGGAAGCTGCCAGCCTGCCATGAAAGAGGGTAAACCGTCCGCGGCGGAAGCCGCCGGGGGGCATCTCGATCCGCAACATTCAGGCAAACATGAAGGGCCAGACGGTATGGGGCACCTTGGCGATCTGCCGGTGCTGGTGGTGAACAATGACGGTAAAGCCACCGATCCGGTCATGGCCCCGCGCCTGAAAAAACTGGATGAAGTAAAAGGCAAAGCGCTGATGATCCACGTGGGCGGCGATAACATGTCCGATCAGCCTAAACCGCTTGGCGGCGGCGGGGCACGTTATGCCTGCGGCGTGATCTGATCTCCAATGGTGCCCGGTGGGGGAGCCTGTTCCAGCTGCGACAGCGAGCAGTGCAGGCGCCAGATGATTGAGGCTAAATCACGGGCTGCGGGAAGATGGTGATGCGCGAGGGTATCGCAGATCCGTTGCAGTTCAGCCAGCGTGACCTCCAGAGGCCGCTGCTGGACACCGCGTTCACTCATCACGTCGCGTAGCAGGGAAATGCAAACATCGCGCACCTGCGACAGCGGGTCGGACCGCGTTTCCCATGCGCGAAGCTGCCAGACCACATGCGAACAGTTCAACAGCACCACGCCCCAGCGCAGCAGCCAGCGGCGGGAAAGCGCGTCATGGCTGTTATTGAGCTGGCTGACATGGTGATACACCAGCGATTCATACTCGCTTTCACGCAGATGCGGTTTGCGGCTGAGCTGGTCGACAAACCCTCTGCGTAATTCCCTGATATGTCGTCGGCTCTTACGTGCATCAGAGCCGGGACGCAATACCGCAAATGCGAGCCATGCCAGCCCCACGCCCAGGATCTTTGCCAGGTTATCATTGAGAAAATCGGCGTAATCATACACCGGCGGATTCGTCACGGAGATAAACGAGCCCATAAAGACAATTAACTGGCCCCACAGGCCCGCCAGTTTCGGCATTTGCAGCTTGAGGAGTTGCATCGTCGTTAACAGCGGAAACAGGAACAGCAGGAACTGCCAGAGATCGCTTATCTGCACCATCAGGCCAAACTTCACGGCGAAACTGAACAATGACAGGAGTACCAGCGTGCGCAGCAGTAGCGTAAGAGAGTTAAACGGCGAGGCCGCGACGGAGTAAAGCACGCAGCTGATGGCGGCAAGCGTCAGGGCCGCGGCACCGGATTCCCACTGCGTGGTGATGCTCCACGCCCCAACCAGCGTCAGCGCACAAAAGGTGCGAAAACCACTCCACAGTGCTTCCAGATAATCGGTATGTCGGGCGAGAGCCGGGCTGCCGGGGACATTAAATTCCGTTACCGGCGTGGCATTCTCGACGGCATTAATCCAGCGGCTACTGCGCAGATATAACCGGCAAAAGTAATTCAGGCGCTGCCAGAAGGCGCGATGGCGATAATCATACTCATCCGTCGGGGCGAGCGGGGCGATGATCTTCGCGACGGTGTAAATATCCGCGTCCGGACGCGCAAGCGTTGCGAGCAGCGTCTCAATGACGGCGCGGGTATTTTCAGGGGGCGTCGGCCAGTTGAGCAGCATCCGGCGCAGGCTGGAGATGGCGCTGGTCATACGCAGCTGCTGGTGCAGCAAATAGTTGAGCAGCGTATTCTGACGACGAAAACGGTAATGACTCCAGAAAGCCTGTATGCGCAACAGGTTCATGGTCAGGATCTGCCCGATAACCTTTTCATGCGCGAGACGGATGTCATCATTGGTATCCGGTTGCCACAGCAGGCTTGCATGTTCCAGCAACCGGGTATGCATGGTCTTCAGCGCGGTAATCAGCGTCGTACCGTCGGAGGTGCTGGGCAGGATCATCATCATAAACCCGCCGCTGAGGATCCCGACAATCACCTCACAGACGCGCGCCTGTGCAATATCCCACAGTTCGGTGGTATCGAGCACATTGACGACCGGGAAGGCAATGATGGCCGCGGTATAGCCCGCTAACTGGAAAGCGTAGGCCACGTTATTGGTAAAATGGGCGCAGGCCCAGGTACAACATCCCAGCCACGCCGCCATGCTCAGCAGGAATAGCCACGGATCGTTCAGCGTATGCCCCGCGATAATTAACGCCGCGGTGGCGCCTAACAGACTCCCCGCGATGCGCCCAAGGCTTTTGCTGATCACTCCGCCAACGGTAGGGAAACTCACCACCGCGGCTGAGGTCATCGCCCAGTAGGGTTGGTCAAGATTCAGGTAATAGGCGACCGTCAGCGCCAGACACATGGCGATGCCATTACGCAGCGCGTAGCGCCACTGAGGACGCGTCGCTTTCATCCACGGCGTGTTTTGCCAGGAGAGCGCCTGCAGCTTCATTAACGGCTTCCGATGGAGACAGTGCAGGTGGTGCCGGATACCAGCGTAATGCCCTCGGGTAAACGGTCAAACTCCACACGCACAGGCACACGTTGAGCCAGGCGCACCCAGGGGACGTTCGGCTTTATGTCCGGTACGAGGCCGGAATCCGTTTCAACGCTTTGATCGTAAATGGCGCGACCGATGCTGGAGACGTGACCCTGTAACGTTTGCGAACCGCTGTAAAGGGTAATGGCCGCAGGTGAACCCTCGCGAATGTGGCGAAGCTTGGTCTCTTCAAAATAGCCCACCACGTAGAAGGAGTGGCTGTCGACAAGGGCAAAAACAGGCTGGCCGGTGGTGGCGTAGTTACCCACCCGGGCAGAGAGGTTAGTCACCCATCCATCTACAGGTGCGGTAATCACGGTTTGGGTCAGTTCCCACTGTGCCTGCTTAAGCGTCGCCTGGGCTACGTTGACGCTTGCCTGCATGGCCTTGACGTTAAGGTTGGCGGTATCCAAATCTTCCGCTGAGATGTAGTTTTGCGATAAGTGACGGCGGCGATTGGCTTCGTTATTGGCCTTCGCCAGGTCTGACTGGGCTTTCGCCAGCTGCGCCTGGGCATTCAGAACGGCAATATGGTAGGGGGTATCGTCGATACGGAACAGTTCCTCTCCCTTTTTAACATACTGGTTATCCTTCACCAGGAGCGTGGTAATACTTCCCGACACCTGCGGGGTGATGCTGACCTGCTCGGCGCGAACTTTGCCGTCACGCGTCCAGGGGGACTGCATATAAAAATTCCAGAGCCACCAGCCGGCGATCAGCGCGAGGACCAGGACAAACAGGGTGGAAAAGTACTTCAGCGTTTTCAGAGGCATATTCACCACACGGTCAAAACAGCAAGGCCCAGACTGACACAGAGGGCGAACAGGGAGAGATCCATCAACATGGGATGCCAGATTTCGCCGGAATACATCCAGTCGCGAAGCAGGCGGTGCGCAACGAGCCAGAGGATAAAGCCCACCAGCACGGCTTTAAACAGGGGAGGAAAGTAAACTGACGCACCGAAGATCAGGTCCTGGAGGGGTAAACCCTCTGAGCGATGAAAAAAGGTCACAAGCAGAGATCCTTTGCAGTGAACAGAATGCCGCGTTGGCTTGTCTGAGTATAAAGAAGCATCAGAATTCAGTGTAAGCCATACTTTTGAGTTAGATGAATGCAGTATTGCATTTGTTTTGCCAATACAAATGCTGCACACTATTCTAAAATCAGTATAATAACTTAGCAAGCTAATTATAAGGAGATGAAATTGGAATCGCCATTAGGTTCTGATCTGGCAAGGTTGGTACGCGTCTGGCGTGCTCTGATTGACCATCGCCTGAAACCTCTGGAATTGACACAGACGCATTGGGTCACGCTGCACAACATTCATCAGTTGCCGCCTGACCAGTCGCAAATTCAACTGGCAAAAGCGATAGGTATTGAGCAACCGTCGCTGGTGCGTACGCTTGATCAACTGGAAGAGAAGGGGCTGATCTCCCGGCAAACCTGCGCCAGCGATCGTCGCGCCAAGCGGATTAAACTCACTGAGAAAGCAGCGCCCATTATTACCGAAATGGAAGCTGTGATTACCAAAACGCGCGGTGAAATCCTTTCAGGCGTTTCACCGGCGGAGCTGGAAATGCTCATAAGCCTTATTGCTCGCCTTGAGCAGAACATCCACGAGCTGCAGTCTCGCGACTGACCAGACAACAAGGCCTTGCATCTGCAAGGCCTTTTTCCTACCTAAAGACAACGACGCGGTTTCGGCCAGTCTCTTTCGCTTCATACATCGCTTTATCGGCGCTTTCCACGCACTCCTCTGCGGTCACGGACGATGATGTTGCCGTAAACACACCCATGCTGATGGTAATGGGCTCCGGTAGCTGACCTTCGCTGGTGGTTTTATCAAAGCTGCTCAGCTTCAGCCGTATGCGTTCCGCCACCTGGCATGCTGCGTCTGAAGGGGTGCTTGCCAGCATCAGGACAAACTCTTCACCACCGATACGCGCCGCGATGTCCTGCGGGCGCACGGAATCCACCAGCAGATTGGCGACAAACTGTAAGACTTTATCCCCCTGCAGGTGACCGTAGTTGTCGTTGATGCGCTTGAAGCGATCGAGATCGCTGACAATAACCGAAACAGGGCGGCTGGATTTTGCGACAGCCAGCGCCTGATTTAACGATTCATAAAAATAGCTGCGGTTATACAGGCGCGTAAGCGGATCGCGAATCGAATTCTGATACGACTGTTGATACTTTGAATGCGATTCACGGTACAAGCTGAAGACATCGCAGAGCAGAACAAAAATAATCAGCAGCGTGGCGACGGTTTCAAATAACCGTGCGCGATACCACGATATGTCTTCGGCATGCCCACCCAATAACAGCATCAAGAGCGTGACGATATAGCAGACACAAAGAAAATTACCGGTCACCCAGAACAGATTACGTACGCGCGTCATATACATCAGCGTAGCTAATGTCACCACCCAGAGGACAATTAATGAAATATTAATGCTGTGGCTCCAGAGAACCATAAACTGCCGCGTTTCATTATCAACCAGGTCGAGGGATAAAAAATCAAAATGGCTGGAATACATCCACGCCAACATCACGCCACCGGCAGTAAAAAGAAATGTCGTGCTGACGATAGCGATATGCGTCAGCCGCGAAAGGGGCTGATTACGCAGGGGAAACAGCAGGGCCGAAGCGATGAACAGGACCGCCATGATGAGATGGCGGAACATATAGTAGATCATCGCATCGTTATAGTTCACGACGTTGAACTGGTAGAGATCCAGCCAGGCGGGAAAACTGGACAGCGTTCCAACCATCAGCAATGCCGAACCGGCAAAGGCAAAAGCGATGGCAACCAGATACAGACGCCTCTTATCACACCAGTATTTCATTGCCATAAAACAGGCAATAAACAGGTGAAATACCAGTAGAAAAATGGTGAGCGTAGGGAACAACAGCGGCGAAAAGGAAGGAACCCATTCAACCAGTGTTGAAAATAAACCCTGTAATATTCCGATGACAACAACACAACCGAAACAGAACGAGAGATAACGACCTTTTACAGTAAGACTATTCGCAAGCATATAAATTTTTTTAAATAATTAAAAATGAATGAACAGGAGGTAATAGCGAAGAGTCTAATCAATTGAAACAATAATTACTTTGCGCAGAAACAATATACGGTGGGGTAAATAATGGGCGGGTGAATATATTTTGTAAATATATTCATGAAAATGATATATATTGTAAAGGGATGTGGCCTGATAGCCACATCCCGTTTTAATTAACGTGGGGAAACGGTCACCTGGCTTCCGTTGCTTGCCAGCACGACACGCTGACCAGCAGAGAAACGGGTATTCCCCTGTTTCTGAACAACCATAATGGTGCTGCCGTCGTCTTTACGAATTTCCAGCTCAACACCCTGCGTTTTGTTCATTGCACCCTGAACGCCCTGGCCTGCAACACCACCCGCCACAGCGCCCGCAGCGGTCGCCAGAGAACGGCCTGTACCGCCGCCAACGGTATTCCCGAGGAAACCACCCAGAACAGCACCGCCGATTGCGCCCATAACGTTGTTGTCATCGCCACCCTGAATTTGTACAGGACGGGCGTTAACAACGGTACCGTAAGTCACGCTCTGAACCTGTTTTGCTTCAGAAGCGCTGTAAACGTCGCCAGACAGTGAGCTGTCATTCACACAGCCAGCCAGGGTTAAACCAATCAGCGAAACGCCCAGTACACGTACAATCATTTGAATCTCCTGTTCACCAAAAACGCCCAATTGGAGGCATCCGTTATGGCTAAATTATATGGCATAAGGAGCCATAGTTCATATCTTTGCACTAACAATAAGAAAATTGTACTTGAATTTGACTTAACGAGACATAAACAGGTTCTGCTCATGTCACCCGCATGACATTGTTAAAAAATATTATCGCTGGATGGCAAAGCCGTGCTGTTTATGGTTGAGTGGATAACCTTAGCCCACGCAACGTAAGGAAAGCGCATGAAATCGGGTCGCTACATTGGTGTGATGTCGGGCACCAGTCTGGATGGGGTAGATGTCGTTCTGGCCGCCATTGATGAACGTATGGTCGCTCAGCAGGCGAGCCTGACCTGGCCCATTCCCATTTCACTGAAAGAGGATATTCTGAGTATCTGTCAGGGGCAGCAATTGACGCTCTCTCAGCTAGGGCAACTTGACGTCCGCCTGGGAGCACTGTTTGCTGATGCGGTACAGGCGTTAATGCAAAAAGAAAATCTTCGTGCCCAGGATGTGGTTGCCATCGGATGCCATGGACAGACCGTCTGGCATGAGCCGGTTGGTGATGCGCCGCATACGATGCAAATCGGTGATAACAACCAGATTGTGGCGAAGACGGGCGTCACGGTCGTCGGCGATTTCCGTCGTCGCGATATTGCGCTTGGCGGCCAGGGGGCACCGCTGGTGCCGGCGTTCCATCAGGCGCTACTGGCACACCCTTCAGAACGCCGGATGGTGCTGAATATCGGCGGAATTGCCAACCTGTCAATGCTCATTCCCGGACAGCCTGTCCGCGGCTACGATACCGGTCCAGGTAATATGTTAATGGATGCTTGGATCTGGCGGCAGTGCGGGCAACCCTATGATAAAAACGCCGAGTGGGCGAGCGAGGGTAAAGTGATTCTCCCGCTGTTGCAGTCGATGCTCAGCGATCCCTACTTTGCTTTACCGGCGCCGAAAAGCACGGGGCGTGAATACTTCAACGTTGGCTGGCTTGAACGTCAGCTGGCGCCATTCCCGGCACTGGCTCCGCAGGATGTCCAGACGACGCTTGCCGAATTAACGGCGGTGTCGATCTCTGAGCAGGTACTTCTCAGCGGCGGATGCGAACGCCTGCTGGTGTGCGGCGGTGGAAGCCGAAATCCGCTGGTGATGGCGCGTCTGGCCGCGTTACTGCCGGGGACGGAAGTGACGACGACAGACGAGGCGGGCATCAGTGGGGATGATATGGAAGCGCTGGCTTTCGCCTGGCTTGCCTGGCGCACCATCGCCGGGCTTCCGGGTAATTTACCTTCGGTGACCGGCGCGCGCGAGGCCAGCGTCCTCGGGGCGATTTACCCGGCAAATCCTCGTCATAATCAGAGTTAACTGAAATTCAGCGCGGCGTCTCGTCGTTAGAATGGAATGAAACAGGAGGGCAGCTATGCCCTCCAGGACCAGGAAAGTCTTCGGAATACGCCCATGAAAAAAATTCTTCTTATTGTCGCGCCTTTATTGCTGTCAGGATGCAGCGTCTATAACCAGCTCCTTGAGCGTATGCAGACCGATACGCTGGAGTATCGCTGCGATGAAAAACCGCTGACCGTGAAGCTGAATAATCCACGTCAGGAAGCCAGTTTTGTTTATGACAATAAACTGCTGACCCTCAAGCAGGGCATGTCGGCCTCCGGGGCACGTTATTCCGACGGTATCTACGTCTTCTGGTCGAAAGGGGATAGCGCCACGGTCTACAAACGCGACCGCATCGTGCTGAACAATTGCCAGCTTGAAAATCCGAAGCGTTGAGATTTTTACAGGGGCGGCGCACAATAGCGCCACCCAATCTCAACGTCAGCTAACGCCATGTCAGATAACGACGAACTGCAGCAAATTGCGCATATGCGCCGTGAATACACCAAAGGCGGCCTGCGTCGCCAGGATCTTCCCGCTGAACCCCTCGTGCTTTTTGAACGCTGGCTGAAACAGGCCTGTGAAGCGAAACTGGCCGACCCAACGGCCATGGTTGTCGCAACGGTAGATGAAAACGGTCAACCGTATCAGCGCATCGTCCTGCTCAAGCATTATGATGAGAAAGGGCTTGTGTTTTATACCAACCTCGGCAGCCGCAAAGCGCACCATTTAGAAAACAATCCGCGCATCAGCCTGCTGTTCCCCTGGCACATGCTGGAACGTCAGGTCATGGTCACCGGCAAAGCGGAACGTCTCTCGACCCTTGAAGTGGTGAAATATTTCCACAGCCGTCCGCGTGACAGCCAGATTGGTGCCTGGGTTTCAAAACAGTCCAGCCGAATCTCTGCCCGCGGTGTCCTGGAGAGCAAGTTCCTGGAACTGAAACAGAAGTTCCAGCAGGGGGAAATCCCACTGCCAAGCTTCTGGGGCGGCTTCCGTATCCCGATTGAGCAGATTGAGTTCTGGCAGGGCGGTGAACATCGCCTGCACGACCGCTTTTTATACCAGCGCGAGAATGGCGGCTGGAAAATCGACAGACTGGCACCGTAATCCCCGAAATTTGTTGATTTAAGCGCTAGCGCACACCGCGCTTGCGCTTTATTCTATGGTCCTTTCGCATCAGGCGAAAAGTCGTGTACCGGCAAAGGTGCAGTCGTTTATACATGGAGAATTTGATGGCAAGCAGTAACTTGATTAAACAATTGCAAGAGCGGGGCCTCGTGGCCCAGGTGACGGACGAGGAAGCGTTAGCAGAGCGACTGGCGCAAGGCCCGATCGCGCTCTATTGCGGCTTCGATCCCACCGCTGACAGCTTGCATTTGGGGCATCTTGTTCCATTGTTATGCCTGAAACGCTTCCAGATGGCGGGCCATAAGCCTGTTGCTCTGGTGGGTGGTGCAACCGGTCTGATTGGTGATCCAAGCTTTAAAGCCGCTGAGCGTAAACTGAATACCGAAGATACCGTGCAGGAGTGGGTGGATAAGATCCGCAAACAGGTTGCACCGTTCCTTGACTTCAACTGCGGCGATAACGCTGCCATTGCTGCCAACAACTATGACTGGTTTGGCAGCATGAACGTGCTGACCTTCCTGCGTGATATTGGCAAGCACTTCTCTGTTAACCAGATGATTAACAAAGAAGCGGTGAAGCAGCGCCTGAACCGTGACGATCAGGGTATCTCCTTTACCGAGTTCTCCTATAACCTGCTGCAGGGCTATGACTTTGCTTGCCTGAACAAACTGCATGGCGTTTCCCTGCAGATTGGTGGTTCTGACCAGTGGGGTAACATCACGTCCGGTATCGACCTGACCCGTCGCCTGCACCAGAACCAGGTCTTCGGCCTGACGGTTCCACTGATCACCAAAGCAGATGGCACCAAATTCGGTAAAACGGAAGGCGGCGCGGTGTGGCTGGATCCGAAGAAAACCAGTCCGTACAAATTCTACCAGTTCTGGATCAACACGGCGGACGCCGATGTTTACCGCTTCCTGAAGTTCTTCACCTTCATGGATATTGCAGACATCAATGCGCTGGAAGAAGAAGACAAAAACAGCGGTAAAGCACCGCGTGCACAGTATGTGCTGGCCGATGAAGTGACCAAACTGGTTCACGGTGAAGAAGGTCTGGCGGCGGCGAAACGCATTACTGCAAGCCTGTTCAACGGTACGCTGAGCGATCTGAGCGAAGCGGACTTCGAACAGCTGGCGCAGGACGGCGTGCCGATGGTTGAGATGGAAAAAGGGGCTGACCTGATGCAGGCGCTGGTGGACTCTGACCTGCAGCCGTCTCGCGGACAGGCGCGTAAAACCATCGCGTCTAACGCGATCACCATCAACGGTGAGAAACAGGCTGACCCGGAATACACCTTCGTTGACAGCGACCGTCTGTATGGACGCTACACGCTGCTGCGCCGCGGTAAGAAAAATTACTGCCTTGTTTGCTGGAAATAATTAACAGTCTCCAGGGGCGTGGGAAACCACGCCCTTTTTGTTTTTTCAGGGTTTGGTAAGAAAAAGATGAAGAACATCCTCGCCATTCAGTCCCACGTTGTTTTTGGCCATGCGGGCAACAGTGCAGCGGAATTCCCGATGCGCCGCCTCGGTGCTAACGTCTGGCCCCTCAACACCGTGCAGTTTTCCAACCACACGCAGTATGGTAAATGGGCCGGCTGCGTGATGCCGCCCTCGCACCTCACCGAGGTGGTTCAGGGCATTGCGGATATTGACCAGCTCAAACGCTGTGACGCCGTTCTGAGCGGTTATCTGGGCTCAGCCGAGCAGGGGGAGCACATCCTTGGCATTGTGCGTCAGGTGAAAGCAGCGAACCCGGCGGCAAAATACTTCTGCGACCCCGTCATGGGACACCCGGAGAAAGGCTGTATCGTAGCGCCCGGTGTTGCAGAGTTTCACGTTCGCCATGCGCTGCCTGCCAGCGATATCATTGCGCCAAACCTTATTGAGCTGGAGATCCTCTGCGAGCACCCGGTTAACAGCGTAGAAGAGGCGGTAAGCGCGTCTCGCGAGCTGATAGCCCAGGGGCCAGAGATTGTACTGGTAAAACATCTCGCCCGCGCCGGGCTGAGCCAGTCGCGTTTTGAGATGCTGCTGGTGACGAAAGATGACGCCTGGCATATTAGCCGTCCGCTGGTGGATTTTGGCCTGCGTCAGCCAGTGGGAGTGGGGGATGTGACCAGCGGTCTGCTGCTGGTGAAACTGCTGCAGGGTGCAACGGTCAGAGACGCGCTTGAGCATGTGACTGCGGCGGTGTACGAAATCATGATTGCGACGAAAGAGATGCAGGAATATGAACTTCAGGTCGTCGCGGCACAGGATCGTATCGCGAAGCCGGAGCACTATTTCAGCGCCACCCGGCTTTAAACGATGCCGGGTGGCGCTGCGCTTACCCGGCCTACAAAACCCGTAGGCCCGTGCAAGCGAAGCGCCGCCGGGCGATATTAGCTAAGACCTTCCGCTTTCAGCGCCGCAGCCACAGCAGGGCGCTCCGCCATACGGGTCATATACGATGTAATATGGTCTAACCCTTCCATATTGAGCTTAACCGCCCGCGCCCAGCGCAGCACGGTAAACAGATAGGCATCGGCAATCGTGAAACGGGAACCACAAATCCACTGATCGTCTTTCAGCGACGCGTTTACATACTGCAGCTTTTTCTCAAGAAGCGCGCGCAGGGTCGGTTTGTACTCTTCCGGCGTATCCGGGCGGAACAGGGGAGTAAAGCCTTTATGTAACTCGGTAGCGATATAGTTTAACCACTCCAGGGTCTTATAACGTGCAATGCTGCCGGTGGGGGCAAGAAGCTGGCGATCCGGTACGTTGTCCGCCAGGAATTGCATGATGGCAACGCCTTCTGTCAGCAGAGTTCCGTCATCCAGCAACAGCGCTGGAACTTGTCCCTTCGGGTTAATAGCAAGGAAATCATCGCCATTCTCCAGACGCTTTTTCATCAGATCAACGCCATCGAGCGTGAAATCTTTGCCGCTCTCGCGCAGGGTGATATGGGAAGCAAGAGAGCACGCGCCCGGTTTGTAGAACAGTTTCATCGGTAACTCCTTTTTGCTGAGGTTTCAGCTATGTTAGTGCGCGAACAGGCAAAAAAAAAGCCGCTAATGCATTAGCGGCTTCTCAACAGTCGTTTCTCAATAATCTTACGCAGTCGCGGTTTCGCTTGCCTTGGCCGTCTTATCGTCGTCCTGAGTCATACGATTCAGTTTCGGCGCGGTCAGCAGCATCAGAACTGCAATCACCGCTGTCGCAATACCAATCTGCATGAACACGGTGCCGTAGACATTCAGGGAGACCAGTGGGTCAGTGACGTTTTCCGGCACGGCCATCAGGTTCGCAATCTTACCTGCGATAATTGCTGCACCGGCAGTGGTCAGGAACCAGCTACCCATAATGAAGCCCATCAGACGCTGTGGAACCAGCTGTGCCACCATCGCCAGGCCCAGACCGGAGATCATCAGTTCGCCGATAGACTGCAGCGCATAGCTCAGAATCAGCCAGTTTACGGAGACGATACCGGCGTCGGTCGCAAATTTCGTACCCAGCGGCAGCACCAGGAACGCACCGGAGCACAGCACCATACCAATCGCAAACTTGTGCGGCATTGGCAGACGGTCGCCCATCTTGTTATAGATAGCTGCCAGAATCGGGCTGCCAATCATAATCCAGAACGGGTTCAGCGCCTGATACTGCTCCGGCTCGAACGCGATACCCAGGATAGAGTGCTCAACGTTACGAATGGCGAAGAAGTTCAGAGAGGTTGGCATCTGGCTGTACAGTACGAAGAAGATAATCGCTTCCAGCATCAGAATGAAGGCCACAATCATCTTACGGCGCGCAGCACCCTGCATCGCGAACGCTTCTTTCGCGAAGATGACCACGATACCCAGCGCAACCACGCCCAGCACCGCACGTGCGATACCCTGGTTGTGCAGCAGCCAGGTGGCGATTGCCGCCAGAATCACAACGCCCACGATGGTCGCCAGCAGTTTACCCATATGGACGGGTTCGAAATCGGGTTTTGAACCGTAGTCTTTGACCCAGTTGCGGCAGAACAAGAAGTTCACTACGGTGATCAGCATACCCACGAAGCTCAGCGCAAACGCCACGCTCCAGCCGAATTTAGCGGCCAGCCATGGTGTTGCCAGCATGGAGAAGAATGAACCGATGTTGATGGACATGTAGTACATGGTGAATGCACCGTCCAGACGTGGGTCATCTTTGCTGTAACAGGTAGAGAGCAGGGAAGACGGGTTCGCTTTAAACAATCCGTTACCGACAGCAATGGTCGCCATACCCATATACACCACTGCGGCGTCATGGCCAGACCATGCGACCAGCCCATAGCCAATCGCCAGAACAATGGCGCCCAGCATGATGACACGTTTGGTGCCGAGAACTTTATCACCCAGCCAGCCGCCGATAGCAACCAGGCCGTATACGAGGGCACTGAAGGAGGAGAACAGCGTGATGGAATCGGCTTCGGACATACCCAGCTGTTTTACCAGGTAAACCGCCATGATCCCTTGCAGGCCGTAGTAACCAAAACGCTCCCATAACTCGATAGAGAAGATGAGATAAAACGCTTTCGGTTGTTTAAAAGCGTTAAGACTCACGCTTTCATCTGTTGGTTTATTGTTTGCAGTCGACACATATACCTCTTTTTTTACATCCCATATTAACGGGGGTGTTCATAGCGTGATGGCCGTAGTCCATCCGCCTTATAGTTATATTGGGAGGAGAAACGGCGGGTAATGTTCACTATCCTGACCCGTCTGGCAATACGTTTGTAATAATCTGTTACATTTATCTGGGGTGGTATAATCGTCGGTTCATGCAAATGTTATTCAGCGTTAAATTTCATACGGTGAGTAAAGGTAGTTTTTTCAACTGGTATTCCCCCTCCCCGATCGGCTTTTGGCGATATGTTCTGCTATTTGCCGTTTGTGGCAGTGATATAGCCCATATTCTGAAAAATAGCTGGTCTTATCTTCCGGTTCTGATCGGTTATATCTTGTCTGGCAAAGGCTTTGGGATGATTTTGACAACAAAAAATCAACATGAAGTTATCAGAGTGATCGCGATCACAGATGTATAGAAATTTTTGGCTATGAAAAAAGTATTAACCTGTTTGAGCGTTAACGCACCGAACAAGTGACAAGTCAGCAGGGGAAAGAGGCGAATGATTTATGGTCAGGAGAGGGACGTTTGGAAGGCCTTCTCCTGATGTGGGATTGCGATTGTTCAGACCAGAAATTCAGGGATAAACTTTTTCTTTGTATTCGCAGAGGTCTTCAATAATGCAGGAGCCGCAACGAGGTTTACGGGCGATGCAGGTATAACGGCCGTGCAAAATCAGCCAGTGATGGCAGTCAACCTTGAATTCGGCGGGCACCACTTTTAACAGCTTCTCTTCGACCTGCTCAACATTTTTACCGGGGGCGAAGTTGGTGCGGTTAGAAACACGGAAGATATGCGTATCCACGGCGATCGTCGGCCAGCCGAACGCCGTATTAAGCACCACGTTCGCGGTTTTGCGTCCTACACCCGGCAACGCTTCCAGCGCTGCGCGGTCTTCCGGCACCTCACCGCCGTGCTGTTCCAGCAAGATCCGGCAGGTTTTAATCACGTTCTCTGCTTTGCTGTTAAACAATCCGATGGTTTTGATATAAGACTTCACGCCTTCCACGCCGAGCTCCAGCATCGCTTTTGGCGTATTAGCGACCGGATAGAGCAGGGCGGTCGCTTTATTGACGCTCACATCTGTAGCCTGTGCAGAGAGCAACACGGCGATCAGCAGCTCAAACGGGGAGGTAAAATTCAGCTCCGTCGTCGGATGCGGGTTCTCGTCCCGCAGACGGGTCAGGATCGCAATGCGCTTTTCTTTATTCATGAGGCCTTCTCGGGGATCCCTTCCTGGACGCTACGCTCTGCTGCGCGGCGCTTACGTTTTTCATCAATCAGGTATTTTACTGCCAGCATCATGCCAAGACCAATAAACGCGCCAGGTGGCAGCATCGCCAGCAGGAATGGCGTATCGGTATGGAACACCTCGATACGTAGCGATTTGGCCCAGCCGCCCAGCAGCGCGTCGGCACCGTCAAACAGCGTCCCGTTGCCGAGGATCTCGCGCAGTGAGCCCAGCACGAACATCGCACCGGTCGCACCCATACCAATCGAAAAACCATCCAGCGCCGACATGGCCGGACTGTTTTTCACGGCGAAGGCTTCCGCACGGCCGACCACAATACAGTTGGTCACGATCAGAGGGATAAAAATTCCGAGCGACTGATACAGACCGAAGGCGTAGGCGTTAATAAGCATCTGGACGATACTGACCACCGACGCAATGATCATAACGTAAATCGGAATACGGATTTCCGACGGGGTCCAGCGGCGCAGGGAGGAGATGGAAAGGTTGGTCAGAGTCAGCACCAGCGTCGTTGCCAGACCGAGACCGAGCGCATTGGTGGCCGTTGACGTCACGGCCAGCAGTGGGCACATCCCCAGCAGCTGAACCAGCGCGGAGTTGTTCTTCCACAGTCCCTGGACAATAACCTCTTTAACCTGGCTCATGATCACTCTCCACAGGCCGGAAGATTGTTGATTTGCGCGGGTAGCGTTTCAGCATACAGCCCGGCCCGTTTTACGGCGTTCACCACCGCGCGCGGCGTGATGGTCGCGCCCGTGAACTGGTCAAACTCGCCGCCGTCTTTTTTCACCGCAAACGCGGTGTCACCTTCGCCATGAATCACTTTACCAGCGAAAGCTAAAATCCAGTTGCTCAGACGGGTTTCAATTTTATCGCCCAGGCCCGGCGTTTCATGATGTTGCGTCACGCGGGTGCCCAGTATGGTGCCGGAGAAATCGCTGCCGACGAGCAGCTGAATGGCGCCGGAATAGCCGTCGGGCGCCGTCGCCTCCATTACCGCGCCGACCGGTTTATCCCCTTTGCGGGCGATAAACAGGCGGTGTGGGCCTTTTCCAAGCTGCGGCGCGTCTACCACGAAGCAGCTCTTTTGCAGGTCATTATCGTAAAAATCCGACGGGATCACCTGATCGAACAGCGCTTTTTGCTGCTTCACCGCCTGTTCATCAATGGTCGATTTGGTCAGCTCATTCACCAGCGCCGTCATTCCGGTGAGTACGGCGGCGAAAACGGCCAGCGTGACGCCATGTTTTTGCATTGTTTTCAGCATCGCGACACCCTTAACGATGGCCGTACACGCGCGGGCGCGTGTAATAGTCGATGAGTGGAACGGTGATGTTGGCGAGCAGGACGGCAAACGCCACCCCGTCCGGATAACCGCCAAAGCTACGGATGAGCCAGACCAGCAGTCCTGCCAGCGCACCGAAGATCAAGCGACCACGGTTAGTCGTAGACGCCGTCACCGGATCGGTCAGGATAAAGAACGCGCCAAGCATCGTTGCACCGGAGAGCAAATGCATCTGCGGGCTGGCCAGCGACTCAGGGGAGAAGACCCAGCCAAGGGTGGCACAAACCGCCAGCGTCACGAGGAAGCTGACCGGAATATGCCAGCGGATGGCCTTCTGCTGCAGCAGGAACAGGCCACCCAGCAGATACGCCAGGTTAACCCACTGCCAGCCTGCACCCGCAAGCATACCGCTGTAGATGGCGGATTTCATGATTTGCTCGACGCTGTGCCCGGCATGCAGGGACGTTTTGAACGTATCGAGCGGCGTCGCCTGGCTGATGCCGTCCACGCCCATACGCAGCGCGTTCATATCCGCGCCGAGCGCCGTATGGCCGGTAAAGATCACGTGCAGGGCATCCATAAAGCCTGGCACCGTGGCGGCAATGTCATGCGGTGGAAGCCAACTGGTCATTTGTACCGGGAAGGAGATCAGCAGCACCACATAGCCGATCATCGCCGGGTTAAACGGGTTATGGCCGAGCCCGCCATACAGCTGTTTGGCAATAATCACGGCAAAAACGGTACCGAGGACGACCAACCACCACGGGGCAAACGGCGGAATACTGATGGCCAGCAGCAGGCCGGTCAGCAGCGCGGAGTTGTCGGCAAGAATGCGGGAGACCGTCATCTTGCGAAGCTTCAGCACCAGCGCCTCTGCCGCTACGGCGCTGATACAGCCCAGGGCTATCTGGAACAGGGTTCCCCAGCCGAAAAACCAGCACTGAACGGCAATACCCGGCAGCGCGGCCAGGCAAACCAGCATCATAATACGCGATGTCTGACGCTGATTATGGGTGTAAGGGGAACTTGCGATTCTGAAAACCATTTAATCCTCGTTAACGGCTTGCTGTGCGGCTTTCTTCGCCTGAACGCGCGCAATCGCGGCAGCGACGGCGGCCTTGCGCGGGTCATCGTTAGCGGCCTGCGGCTGCTCTTCCTGCTGCGCTGCTTTACGCGCTTTGGCACGGGCTATCGCCGCTTCAACGGCAGCTTTACGCGGGTCAACCGGTGCTTCTGTTTCTGCTGCAGGTGCCTGCTGCGCTGCTTTACGCGCTTTGGCGCGGGCAATCGCGGCTTCAACAGCGGCTTTACGCGGATCGACCGCGTCCTGTTCAACCATCACCTGCTGCTCCCCGGCCTTACGGGCTTTGGCACGGGCAATCGCCGCCTCGACAGCGGCTTTGCGTGGATCGACCTCCCCATCCGGTTGCGCTGTTTGCGCTTTTTCTGCCTGACGTGCGCGAGCCGCAGCCTTGCGTGCTTCACGCGCGGCGATGGCTTCACTGTTGTCAGGCTTCTCACCTGCAGGGATCACCACCGTCTGGGCAGCATTGGCTTTTTTCTCGCGAACGCGCGCCAGGGCGGCGTTAATGGCATCCTGATCTTTTTCGCCAGGCTGGACGGCGGCCTGCTTATGACGCTCCTGACGGGCCGCTTTTTCACGTTCCAGCCGCGCCTGACGTGCTTCAAAGCGCGCTTTGGCTTCTGCTGCACGTTTTTCTTCCATGGAGATGGCATAAATTTCGGCCTTCTCCTGGCGGAAGTATTGCACCAGCGGAATATTGCTTGGGCAGACCCAGGCGCAGGCGCCGCATTCGATGCAGTCGGCCAGGTTATGCGCTTTGGCTTTATCGTGTAGCTGGCCTTTGCTGTACCAGTAAAGCTGCTGCGGGAGCAGATCCGCCGGACAGGCATCGGCACAGGCGCCACAGCGGATGCAGCCTTTCTCTTCCTGCACTTCGCCCATCTCGGTGGAAGAGGGAGCAAGCAGGCAGTTCGTGATTTTGACTACCGGGACATCCAGCCATGGCAGGGTAAAGCCCATCAGAGGGCCACCCATGATCACCATCTGATCGGTACCCGGGCAGAATTCAGCCTGCTCCAGCAAATGACGCACCGGCGTACCGAGGCGCGCCCAGACGTTACCCGGACGGGAGACCGATTCGCCAGTCAGCGTCACGACTCGTTCGGTTAACGGCTCGCCGTCAATTACCGCACGTTTCACGGCATAAGCTGTGCCGACGTTTTGCATCAGCACGCCGATATCCGAAGAACGTCCGCCGTGCGGCACTTGCTTCCCGGTGAGGATTTGCGTCAGCTGTTTTGCGCCGCCAGACGGGTACTTGGTTGGAATAACGCGCAGGGTGATATCATGGCTACCCGCCAGCACGGCGCGCAGCATGGAGATAGCCTGCGGTTTATTGTCTTCGATACCAATCAGCACTTCTCGCGGCTGCAAAATATGCGCGAGGATACGGATGCCTTCCACTACCTGAGCGGCGCAATCCTGCATCAGACGATCGTCGGCGGTGATATACGGCTCGCACTCTGCGGCATTGATAATCAGCGTCTGGATTTTATCGCTACCGCCGCGCAGCTTGACGCCGGTAGGGAAGCCCGCGCCGCCCAGCCCGGCAACGCCGAACTGGTGAATGCGCTCGATAAGCGCTTCGCGGCTCTGGCTGCGGTAGTCGCTCCAGCCGTCACGTTCGATCCAGCGATCTTCGCCGTCGGCTTCAATGATCACGCTCAGCTCTGAAAGTGCCGACGGATGCGCCACCGTATGAGGGGCAATCGCGATCACTTTACCGGACGTTGGGGCGTGTACAGGCAGCATACGTCCGCGACCAAAGGTCAGCGGCTGACCGCGAAGGACGGTATCACCTTCTTTTACGCACAGCTCACCTTCCGCGCCGATATGCTGCTTGAGCGGCATGACGTAACGCGTCGCCAGCGGAATCTGGCGCAGCGGCGTGCCGTTAGACTGGGTTTTCATCTCCGGCGGATGAATACCGCCGTCAAAGTCCCAGATCTTCTCTTTTCTGAAAGCAGAAAATAACTTAAGCATGTTGTTCCACAGGAATGTTGCGAACCGGAATGGTTTGAAGATCCCACTTCCAGCTTTCGGTAGTCGCTTCAACCGGGCGCAGCGTAATACATTGCGTCGGGCAGGGGGCTACGCAGAGGTTACAGCCGGTGCACAGATCCGCCACGACGGTATGCATGGCGCGGGTGGCACCAACAATGGCATCAACCGGGCAGGCCTGAATACATTTAGTGCAGCCGATGCAATTTGCCTCGTCGATCACGGCGAGGGCGCGGACCGGCTCCTGCACATCCGCATCGCCATCAACGGGCTGTGGGTCAACGTTAAGCAGGGCCGCAATTTTCAGCATCACCGCTTCGCCGCCGGGCGCACAGCGGTTAATTTTCTCACCCTGAATGCCCACCGCTTCAGCGTAAGGGCGACAGCCAGGGTAGCCGCACTGCCCACACTGGCTTTGCGGCAGAAGCTCATCAATTTTTTCTACAACGGGATCGTCCTCTACCGCGAAACGGCGGGAGGCGTAACCGAGGATAAGGCCAAACGCTAACCCCAGGACGCTAATAGAGGCGATGGCAATCCAGATAGCATTCATTACAACTTCACCAGACCACTGAAGCCCATAAAGGCCAGAGACATTAAACCCGCGGTGACCAGCGCAATCGCGTTACCGCGGAAAGGCGCAGGGATATCCGCAGCGGCCAGACGTTCGCGAATCGAGGCGAACAGTACCATTACGAACGAGAAACCGACGGCGGCGGAAAAACCGTACAGCGCCGACTGCATAAAGTTATGGCCAAGGTTGATGTTCAACAGCGCCACGCCGAGTACCGCGCAGTTTGTGGTGATCAGCGGCAGGAAGATACCGAGCAGGCGATAGAGCGCCGGACTGGTTTTACGCACCACCATTTCGGTAAATTGCACAACAACGGCAATGACCAGAATAAATGCCAGCGTACGGAGGTAGATTAACCCCAGCGGAATGAGGATCCAGGTATCAATCAACCACGCGCAAATCGATGCCATCGTCATGACGAAGGTGGTTGCCAGCCCCATGCCCATCGCCGTTTCCAGTTTTTTGGAAACGCCCATAAACGGGCACAGGCCAAGGAACTTCACCAGAACGAAGTTGTTAACCAGCACAGTGCCGACAAAGAGCAGTAAGTAATCGGTCATTATTTAGCCTGAAATAAAAAAGCCGCCTATTATCGGACAAACCGGGTCAGGCGACAACAGGTTATCTGTAAGGTTATTACGGGTTCACAAAGGTGTTTTTTACCCGCGTCGACCGCTTGAAATAGGGCACCAGCAGCGCCGCGGCCAGTAACGGGAAAAGTAGCTGGCGGACCGCAAGCGCGTCAGACACCGGCGAGAACGCAAACGCCTTGACTGCCAGCAGGACTGAGATTAACAGCCAGATAATATAGTGCTTAGGCACCCCTTTGCGGCGTTTGAAGAAGGCGATGGTCAGCCACAGGGTGTAGTACCACATGCCGATCGCGAAAACGAAGGACACAAACCACATCGCAATATTAAGCACACTTTGCGACATCAGGGTCTGAATAGCGTGAGGGGTGATCAGTGCGGTGGTATAAAGCAGCAGCGCAAGCGATGCGCTTAACAAGGCAACCAGCAGCCATGCCAGTGGGGCGATTAACCAGCCTCCAATGCGTTCTCCAGGCGTTGCGGTCATGAACTCTCCCATAATCTGCGCGAAATGTTGTACAGCCAGTTTGCAGGGCGGAGAGTATATAACATTTCGCGCGGATGGCTACTTTCTTATAAAACGTAACGCCAGACAGACTTAGGCACTTCACCGACGTTGAACAAACGACCGCCGGAGACCAGCTCCGCACGGCGATGATCGGCGGCGCGATACATATTGATGATGTCCTGATTATCCGACAGGGTGTAGTTCAGGTGGTCAAACAGTTTTTCCAGGCTCTCAAGCGAATTGATCTTGCGAAATTTTAATAAATAGTCCTGAACTGTCATATTAATAAGTTTCCATATAAAAGTGAGTAATACCCGTTAAGGTAATTCGTTCGAATAATAAACGGATTAATAAAGACGTAAACAGCCCACTCAGGTAACGCGACGAAATTAGGAGTTTTCTTTGCTGAAATTCAGGCATCAGACGATGCCTGGAAGAGAAGGTTAACCGTGTTCACCTGGGCTGGCAATACGTAACTGACATAATATGTCACTCGTTATTGCAGTAACCGGTTACTTAGGTTGGGCGACTGTGACAGGCTCCGGCGGCTGGTAGTTATCGATGTGGCTGGCAACGCCGAGCAAAATGACCGATACCCCAAGAACAATCCATCCCGCTAATTCAATGATTCGATTAATAATTGATGTCATGACTCGTAATTGTACTTTATCCATAAATACAGGGCGCAAATGTTACAGCGAGGCCTCACCAACGGCAAGCGCTTTGGGAACGGTTCCCTTAAACAAAATCAGAAGGTTAATACTATGTAACGAAAACAACCGCCACAACCTGCTATTTTAAGTCATACGGCATATTATTAATCTGCGCTTATGCCAGGCTTGCCAGTGTGAAATAAGAACGTCATAAAAGAGGACGGCACTATGAGTGATAATATCCGCGTCGGTCTGATAGGTTATGGGTACGCGAGCAAAACGTTTCATGCACCTCTGATAGCCGGAACGCCCGGAATGATGCTGGCAGCAGTATCCAGTAGCGATGCTACCAAAGTCCATGCCGACTGGCCTTCCGTGCCGGTTGTCTCTGAGCCAAAACATCTCTTCAACGATCCGAATATTGATTTAATTGTCATCCCTACACCTAACGACACGCATTTCCCCCTGGCAAAAGCCGCGCTGGAAGCAGGAAAGCACGTCATTGTTGATAAACCTTTCACGGTGACGTTGTCACAGGCGCGTGAACTGGACGCGCTGGCAAAAGGCCTGGGCAGACTGCTTTCCGTTTTTCATAACCGCCGTTGGGACAGCGACTTCCTGACGGTAAAAACGCTACTCAGCGAAGGTACGTTAGGCGAGATCCTCTTTTTTGAATCGCACTTTGACCGTTTTCGCCCGCAGGTAAGAAACCGCTGGCGGGAGCAGGCCGGTCCGGGGAGCGGCATCTGGTACGATTTAGCCCCTCATCTTTTGGACCAGGCTGTCAACCTGTTTGGTCTGCCGGTGAGCATGACGGTCGATCTGGCCCAGCTCAGACCCGGGGCGCAGACGACCGATTACTTCCACGCGGTGTTAAGTTATCCGCAGCGCCGCATCGTGCTGCATGGAACGATGGTCGCGGCCGCGGAATCTGCCCGTTATATCATTCACGGCACGCGGGGAAGCTATGTGAAGTTTGGCCTCGATCCACAGGAAGACCGTCTTAAAAACGGTGAGCGTTTGCCGCAGGAAGACTGGGGCTATGATATGCGCGACGGCGTGGTCACGCGGGTTGAAGGTGAGGAACTGGTTGAGGAAACGTTGCTGACGATGCCGGGCAACTATCCGGCCTATTATGCGGCTATTCGCGATGCGTTGAACGGAACAGGAGAAAATCCGGTTCCGGCCAGCCAGGCGATTCAGATTATGGAGCTGATTGAGCTGGGTATCGAATCTGCCAAACATCGCGCCACGCTCTGTCTGGCATAGGGTTCAGATACTGTAGGCCGGGTAAGGCGCAGCCGCCACCCGGCAAAAAGGCTTACGCGGTTGCCACTTTATTCCGCAGAGCCTGCTTCTCTTCCGGCGTCAGGAACGCAATTTCCAGACCGTTGATCTGCGCCTGACGGATCTGCTCGCGGCTCAGACCCGCCTGCGGTGCGGCGTTGTTGTACTCGTGGATGATATCCACGCCCTGTACCGCCGGATCGTCAGTGTTCAGCGAGGCCAGCACGCCGTGTTCCAGGAAGGTTTTCAGCGGGTGCTGCGCGAGCGTTGCCACGGTGCTGGTCTGAATATTGGACGTCAGGCACGATTCAATCCCGATACGCTGTTCTGCGAGGAAATCCATCAGGGCGCGGTCTTCTACCGCCTTCACGCCGTGACCGATACGCTCGGCGCCGAGCTCACGAATGGCCTGCCAGATACTTTCCGGGCCTGCCGCTTCGCCCGCATGAACGGTAATGTGCCAGCCGGCATCGCGTGCGCGGTTGAAGTGAGAGAGGAACAGGCTGCCCGGGAAGCCCAGTTCATCACCGGCGAGATCGACGGCAGTGATGGCATCGCGATGGGCCAGCAGCGCCTCCAGCTCCTGCAGGCAGGCCGCTTCGCCAAACGTACGGCTCATAATACCAATCAGACGGGCCTGGACATCGTAGGTTTCGCAGCCCTGGCGGACGCCTTCAATCACGGCTTCCACCACGCCTGCAACGGGCAGGTTGTGGGTCATCGCCATATAGCCCGGCGAGAAGCGCAGCTCAACGTAGTGTAGGCCGTTACGAGCCGCATCTTCAATGTTCTCAAACGCCACGCGGCGGCAGGCATCCAGCGAGGCCAGCATCTTCACGCCCCAGTCGAGTTTGCTCAGGAAGCTGACGAGGTCAGGTTCATTAGAGGTGACCTGTACGTGCGGGATCAATGACTCCAGCGTTTGAGCGGGAAGCGTTAAATTGTACTGGCGGCCAAGATCGAGGATGGTTTGGGCACGAATGTTACCGTCAAGGTGACGATGAATATCAGTTAAAGGCAGGCGTGTATCAATCATGGTCGCACTCTTTTCTGGTTAAAGTGCGCCATATTATAAAAACAAAACGGGGTAAAAAGCTATTTGCGCAAGGGAATATTCCGTTGCGCAAACTGATTACAGGAGCGTGTTAATCCCGGCGATGAGGCGTTTCACCCCTTGTTCCAGCTTGCTGCGCGGGCAGCCTGCGTTCAGGCGCACGAAACCGTTACCTTCGTTTCCGTAGGTATATCCCGGCATGATGGCCACTTTTTGGTGCTCAATCAGTACTTTTTGTAGCGCGCGGTCATCAATATTTAGCGGGCGCAGATCAACCCAGGCCAGATAGGTGGCCTCCGGCGGCTGCCAGTTCAGTTTCGGAAAAGCACTGTTTAATTCCTGCGCGATATACAGCAGATTTTCTTCGAGATAGTGCCTTAGGGCATCCAGCCACGGCGCTCCCTGCTGGTAGGCGGCGATATGCGCCGTCAGTGCCAGTACGGAGGGGGAAGAAAGTCCGTCCCGGCCTTTTAAGGCACTGAGATAGCCGTTACGGCTCTCTTCTTCACCTATCAGGCCGTAAGCGCCCGTCAGCGCCGGAATATTAAAGCTTTTCGAGCCGGAGGTTAGCAGCGCCCATTTGCCGCGCGCCACCTCATTCCACGGCGTGTGACGATGCGCACCCCACACCATGTCCATATGAATTTCATCGCTGATGACCGCAACGTTATGGCGCGCGCACAACTCTGCCATGTGGGTCAATTCTTCGCGGGTCCAGACCTTACCGGTTGGGTTTTGCGGGCTGCACAGGAGCAGGATTCTATTTTCCGGTTTCGCCAGTGCCCCTTCCAGAGCGGCCATATTGCCCAGCCAGCCAGAAGCATGCTTTTCCATCTTAACCGGCACCACATGACGCCCATTGCCTTCAATGGCTTTGTAAAACGCATCGTATGCCGGGGTGTGCACCACCACGCCGTCGCCAGGAGCGGACCAGAGACGAATCAGCTCGGACACCATGTAGATGACGGAAGGGCCATACACGATGGTTTCGGTATCAATGTGGCTGTTAAAGCGCTGGCGGAACCAGTGCGCGACGGCGGCGAGAAATTCATCGTTTTTCCAGCGGCTGTAGCCAAACACGCCGTGGTTGATGCGCTGGTGCATCGCGTCAGTAATGCAGGGTGCGGTGGCGAAATCCATATCCGAGATGGTGAAGGGCAGCAGGTCGGGCGCGCCAAAACGGTCGGCGACGTAGTCCCACTGTGTACACCAGGTGCCGTGACGATCCACGACGGTAGAGAAATCAAACATCACGTGAGTCCTTAAAGTAAAACCCCCTCAGAGCGAGGGGGGGGCATCAGGCTTCTACTGTTCGCATCAGGGTTGCCAGCTCATCTTTCACCGACTGTACCTGCGGGCCGATAACCACCTGCAAATTGTGCTGATTTAACTGTACCACGCCGATCGCCCGGTTGGCTTTCAGGGCGTTGGTATCCACTTTTGACATATCCGCCACCGACAAACGCAGGCGGGTAATGCAGTTATCCAGCGAGGTAATGTTATCCGCACCGCCCAGCGCCGCCAGAATGGCAGGGGTGTTATAGCCGGATTTGCCCACGGTTCCTGCAACCGCCTGTTCGACGCTGGTGGCTGTTTCAACATCACGGCCTGGCGTTTTCAGGTTGAAGCGGGTAATGGCGAAGCGGAAGATGCCGTAGTACACCGCAAACCAGATGGCCGCCACGACCGGTACCAGATACCACTTGGTGGAAAGACCATGCAGGATACCGAACACGACGAAGTCAATCACGTTGCCGTCGGTATTACCGATAGTGACGCCCAGCACCGCCATGACGGTAAAGCCCAGACCGGTCAGCACGGCGTGGATGAGATACAGCACCGGCGCAACAAACAGGAACAGGAATTCGATAGGCTCAGTGGTCCCGCCGACGACGCAGGCGATCACGCCGGAGATCAGCAGCCCTTTAATTTTATGGCGGTTTTCCGGACGCGCGCAGTGGTACATCGCCAGTGCCGCACCCGGCAGGCCGCCAAGGAAGGCTGGCATTTTACCCTGAGACAGGAAGCGGGTGGCGCTTTCAGAGAAGCCATGAGTGGTCGGGCAGCTCAGCTGCGCCTGGAAGATGGTCAGCGCGCCGCTCACATCGTGACCGCACACCTCCATGGTTCCGCCCGCTTCGGTGAAGCGAATCAGGGCGACCAGGATATGCTGCAGGCCAAACGGCAGCAGCAGACGCTCACCGGTACCGAAGATCATCGGACCAAAATCGCCCGCGCCGTTAATGATGCGGCCAATACCGTTGATGCCCATCGCAAAGACTGGCCAGATCAGCGGAATGATTAAACCAAACAGACCCATCACCACCAGGGTAATAATTGGTACAAAGCGGGTACCGCCGAAGAAGGCCAGGGCATCCGGCAGGCGAATATTGTGGAAGCGCTCGTGCAGCATCCAGATAATCACCCCGGCGATCACCGCGCCGAGGATCCCGGTATCAATCGACTGGATACCAATCACGCTCTGAATGTTATTGGCTTTCAGCACGGCAGCGTCGGTGGTCGGCAGAATGCCTTTCGCGGTCAGCCAGAAGTTAACCGCCAGGTTCATCACTGCGTAACCCACAAAACCGGCAAACGCCGCCACACCTTTGTTCTCGCGCGCCAGACCCAGCGGGATAGCGATACAGAACATCACAGGCAGGAAGCTAAATGCGAAGGAGCCGACTTTACTCATCCAGATGAAGATCGCCTGCAGTACGGGGGTACCGAGGAACGGGATCAGGGTAATGACGTCTTTACTGCTCAGTGAGCTACCGATCCCGAGCATGATCCCACAGAACGAGAGGAGTGCCACGGGCAGCATAAAGGTTTTACCCAGTTGCTGGAAAAACTCCCACAGCGATATTTTTTGTGCTGCTTTCGCCGTCATAAAACGACTCCTTTATTGTTAAAATCAGTTTATCTGCTTCAATGCTGCGAGAAGATAAAACGTTTTATCAAAGTTTAGTGCGCGCTAAATCACATTCTCAGGCTTTGACTGGTAGTATAAAGATAACGTATTGATAAAACGTTTTACCGATCTCATTTCAGGGAGTCACGCCGACACATGGCTGTAGCGAAAAAAATCACCATCAACGATGTCGCGCTGGCGGCGGGGGTCTCCGTCAGTACCGTTTCTCTGGTGCTTAGCGGAAAAGGGCGCATCTCGCCTGCCACCGGGCAGCGAGTTAACGAGGCGGTTGAACAATTAGGCTTTGTGCGTAACCGCCAGGCGTCGGCGCTGCGCGGTGGACAAAGCGGGGTGATTGGCCTGATTGTCCGGGATCTGACGTCTCCGTTTTATGCAGAATTGACCGCCGGGTTAACCGAAGCGCTTGAAGCGCAGGGGCGGATGGTCTTTCTGCTGCACGGCGGACGCGAAGCCGATCAGCTCCTTTCCCGGCTGGATATGCTGCTCAACCAGGGCGTGGACGGGGTGATCGTCGCCGGGGCGTCGGGCGTGGGTAGCGAACTGTGCGAGCGTGCCGCCGAAAAAGGCGTGCCGCTGGTCTTTGCTTCGCGCGCCAGCTACCTGGACGAAGCGGATACGCTGCGCCCGGATAACATGCAGGCCGCGCAAATGTTGACCGAGCATCTTATTCGTCGCGGTCATCAGCGCATTGCCTGGCTGGGGGGTAAAAGTTCGTCCCTGACCCGCGCCGAACGGGTCGGCGGCTACTGCGCGACGTTGATCAAATACGGTTTGCCGTTCCACAGTGAATGGGTTGTTGAATGTGAGTCCAGCCAGAAGAAAGCGGCTGAAGCGATAAATGCGCTGTTGCGAAGCAACCCGACGATCAGCGCCGTGATTTGCTACAACGATGTGATTGCTATGGGGGCCTGGTTTGGCCTGATCCGCGCCGGGCGGCAGAGCGGTGAGGGCGGGGTGGAAACTTTCTTTGGCCATCAGGTCTCGCTGGGGGCGTTCGCCGACGTCGGTGAAAACGCGCTGGATGACCTGCCGATCGTCTGGGCCACCACTCCCGCGCGGGAGATGGGTTATACGCTGGCGGACAGAATCATGCATCGCATCGAGAATACGGATGTCCAGGCCGGGCACCAGATTGTGGCGGCGCGCCTGGTCACCGTGAAATAAACGCCTCTGCACATCGCCCGGCGGCAACGACCCCCGATCGTAGGCCGGGTAAGCGTCAGCGCCACCCGGGAATAAAAAACCCCTCATGAGAGGGGTTTTGACGTTTACTGCTGCGGTGCCGCCGGTTCGTCTGGCGCTGCGGGTTCAGCCGGTTCCGGCATCCCCAGCGTCGGCATACCAAACATGCCGACGAAGTCTTCCAGCGGCATTTTGTCGCCGTTGAGCGTAACCTGACCATTGGTGTACTGCAGGCTGGTGGAGATGGTATTGTTTTCCACCTTCGTGATGCGGAACATCTGGCCCATCGCCGCCAGGCCTTTCACCTGCTGGTTCGCCAGTTTACCGGCGTCTTCGTCGCCGTAGCCTTCCAGCTTCGCAATCTGGGTCATAAACTCGGTTGCCATATCCATCGGGATAGTCAGCTTGCTGTCGAGGGACTTCACGCTGCGATCCACTTCCTGCGCCAGCGTCTGCGGTTCACCCGTTGCGGTTGCCGGATCTTTCAGGAACAGAGACAGGTTGAAGTTGGTTTCGCCTTTGCTGTTTTTCCAGCTCAGAGGTGCAACGGTGATCACCGGCTCGCCTTTCAGCAGGATCGGCAGGTTGTTGAACAGCACCGCCATCGCCTGCTGCTGATACGCTTCCGGGTTCTGTTGCAGGGCGGTATTGGTCAGCAACGCCTGGCTCTCTTTGCTGTATTTCTGGCTAAATTCATGCCACGCCTGGCCGTCGATATTGCCGATCTTCAGCGAGAGTTTGCCGGTGCCCAGATCCTGGTTCTGTACCTTCAGGCTTTTCAGCGTGTAGTCCAGCTGGGTGTTGATGCTTTTCCCGTCTTTGGAAACGTCGGATTTGCCGTTGACGTCCATGCCTTCCAGCACGGCCATCTCTTTACCTTCAATCGCGATAGCAATCTTATCAACGGAGAGCGTCTGATCGCCGATACGCTCTTTAAAATCGGTCATACGGCTGTTGCCGTCGGCCTTCAGCTTATTGAAGGTGAGCTGAACTTTTTGGTTGTATTCGTTTACGGCGTTGACCAGGCCGCTTTCCGCTTCACCCGTCAGGGAGAAGACATTGCCATCCCGATCCGCGTCGACTTTGAAATTGCCGCCGCTGAAGGCGACTTTCTCATTCTCTTTCTCATAGTTCAGCGCTTTCAGAGCAATATCAGAACTCGTATCACCGGAGTAGCTGATGCGGGTGTTAATGTCTAAAGGGGATTCATTCTTTGCCAGGTCAAACAACGGTTTAGTGACGTCGTTATTCACCAGCACGGTGTGAACTGATGCCATGGACGGTATCAGATTAAACGATTTCAACTGCGCCAGCGGGAGCGGACCGTGGCTGACCACTTCATCCAGCACCACGCTCTGGCCTGGCTTCAGCCAGCCGTTTTCATTACCGGCCACTGGCTTCACCACCAGTTGCATATGGCTGGTGAACACACCGCGCTGATAGTTCTGATAGCTCAGTTCCAGACCTGCTTCCGGCGCGCTGCGCTTAATCTCTCCATTAGCCTGTGCCACCATCTCAGCCAGACGGCCTTCCAGCTGTTTCCCGGTAAACCAGGAGGCACCCGTCCAGACCACGCCTAACGCTACAATCACTCCAACCGCTACGACCGATTTTTTCATTGCGACTATCCCTAAAATGAAACCAGGCGGTAAAAACCGCCCGGAGATATTAAGCCTGCAACTAGCTTAGCAAGAGTTGTTAAAAAATTCAGTAAGTGCTTAAAGCTTATTGAAAACGCGCGCCAGACGACCGGTACCGCTTACGCTAACCGGAGACTCATTCGCTGCAACGAACGCTGACTCACCGGGCTTAAGTACCAGACGCTGTTCACCTTTGTGCAGCGTGGCTTCGCCTTCGACACAGAACAGGATTGCTGCACTTTCCTGCGCAATGGTGGTTTCGGTCGGGCTCAGGTCGTGCAGGGAGAAGGCAAAATCGTCCACCGGGATCGGGAAGTCCAGCTCTGCACCTGTTTTGACAGGCTGGGTGAGCAGCTCACCTGCCGGTTTTGCCACAAACTTCACGTTGGCAACCAGCTCAGGAATATAGATATATTTCGGCGTCAGGCCCGCGCGCAGCACGTTATCGGAGTTGGCCATCACCTCCAGCGCCACGCCCTGCAGGTAGGCGTGCGGGGTTTCCGCGAACAGGAACATCGCTTCGCCCGGGTTCAGTTTCACCACGTTCAGCAGCAGGGGAGAGAACAGGCCGCTGTCGTCCGGGTAGAACGCGGAAATCAGACGGATGGTTTCCCACGGTTCACCGTGCTGGCTGTCCAGCGTCGCTTTCAGCACCGCCAGCGCGTGAGATTTCTCTTCACCCTGCATATTCAGCAGGCTGGCAAACAGCTGGCTCAGCGCGTCGGCATTCGGGTTTTCAAGGAAGTGGGCGATAGCCTTGTTAGCACCCGCGACCGGTTGCAGCAGGGAAACGATCTCGGAAAATTCGCGGAATGCGTTCATCGCCAGGAACGGGGTCAGCGCAAAGACCAGTTCCGGCTTGTGATTCGGATCTTTGTAGTTACGCTCGGCAGCGTCTAACGGGATACCCGCCGCGTTCTCTTTCGCAAAGCCGATTTCAGAGGCTTTTTTGTTCGGGTGAACCTGGATGGAGAGCGGCTGGTCGGCACACAGGACTTTAAACAGGAACGGCAGTTCACCGAAGCGCTGAGCAACGTTGTCGCCCAACAGCGCGGATTTATCGGCATCGATCACGTCACGCAGGCTGCGTACCTGGCCGCTGGCGTCTGCAATTTTTGAGCTGCTCTTCGGGTGTGCCCCCATCCACAGCTCTGCCATCGGCAGGTTGTTGGGGTTAGCGATACCGTAGAGATCCGTTAACGCAGTTTTACTTCCCCAGGCGTAGTTTTGCACTGAGTTAATGAGTTTTTGCATTATCAAGCCCTGATTCAATTGTGGAATTAACTTCGGGTATTAAAGCAATAAACCACATGGAAGTAACCTGTGGATGTAAAAAGTCGTACTAGTCTCAGTTTTTGTTAAAAAATTGTGTAGGATAAGCTGACTCGCTTTTAAGCCGGGCAGCGGAACATCTGCCCTGAATAAACAGACCGAAGCAGTAAGTGAGAGAACAATGTCGAATAAACCCTTCCATTATCAGGATCCTTTCCCCCTCAGTAAGGATCAGACCGAGTATTACCTGTTAACCCGCGATCACGTCTCCGTTTCTGAGTTTGAAGGTCAAGAGATCCTTAAGGTGGATCCGCAGGCGCTGACGCTGCTGGCGCAGCACGCTTTCCACGACGCCTCGTTTATGCTCCGTCCTGCGCATCAGCAGCAGGTAGCCGATATTCTGAGCGACCCGGAAGCCAGCGAGAACGATAAATACGTTGCCCTGCAGTTCCTGCGTAACTCCGATATCGCGGCGAAAGGCATTCTGCCAACCTGTCAGGACACCGGCACGGCGATTATCGTTGGTAAAAAAGGCCAGCGCGTCTGGACCGGCGGCGGTGATGAAGCGGCGCTGGCCCACGGTGTTTACAACACCTATACCGAAGATAACCTGCGCTACTCGCAAAACGCGGCGCTGGATATGTACAAAGAGGTCAACACCGGCACCAACCTGCCCGCACAGATAGATCTCTACAGCGTCGACGGTGATGAGTACAAATTCCTCTGCATCGCCAAAGGCGGCGGTTCGGCCAACAAAACCTATCTCTACCAGGAAACCAAAGCGCTGCTCACCCCGGGCAAGCTGAAGAACTACCTGGTCGAGAAAATGCGTACTCTCGGTACGGCTGCATGCCCGCCGTACCACATCGCGTTTGTGATTGGCGGTACCTCGGCTGAGAGCACGCTGAAAACCGTCAAACTGGCCTCAACCAAATACTATGACGGTCTGCCAACGGAAGGTAATGAACACGGCCAGGCATTCCGCGACGTGCAGCTTGAGCAGGAGCTACTGGAAGAAGCGCGTAACCTGGGGCTCGGCGCACAGTTTGGCGGTAAATACTTTGCTCACGACGTGCGCGTGATCCGTCTGCCGCGTCACGGTGCATCCTGCCCGGTCGGCATGGGCGTTTCCTGCTCTGCGGATCGCAACATCAAGGCGAAGATCAACCGCGAAGGCATCTGGATCGAAAAACTGGAAAACAACCCAGGCAAATACATCCCGGAAGAACTGCGTAAAGCGGGTGAGGGGGAAGCGGTTCGCGTTGACCTTAACCGTCCGATGAAAGAGATCCTGGCCCAGCTTTCTCAGTACCCGGTGTCGACTCGCCTCTCTCTGAACGGCACGATTATCGTCGGCCGTGACATTGCGCACGCGAAGCTGAAAGAGCGTCTGGATAACGGTGAAGGGCTGCCGCAGTACATTAAAGATCACCCGATCTACTACGCAGGACCGGCCAAAACGCCTGAAGGCTATGCTTCCGGCTCGTTAGGTCCTACCACGGCGGGCCGTATGGACTCCTACGTTGACCAGCTGCAGGCCAACGGCGGCAGCATGATCATGCTGGCAAAAGGCAACCGTAGCCAGCAGGTAACGGACGCATGCCATAAGCATGGCGGTTTCTACCTGGGCAGCATCGGCGGCCCGGCGGCGGTCCTTGCGCAGGGTAGTATAAAGAGCCTGGAATGCGTGGAATACCCGGAACTGGGTATGGAAGCCATCTGGAAAATTGAAGTGGAAGATTTCCCGGCGTTTATCCTGGTGGATGACAAAGGTAACGACTTCTTCAGGCAAATCCAGTCGTCCCAGTGTTCAGCGTGTGTGAAGTAGTCTGAAGAAAATGCCGGGTGGCGCTGACGCTTACCCGGCCTACATTCTCGTAGGTCGGGTAAGCGTCAGCGCCACCCGACTCCAAAAAGAGCGCACAAAGCGCCATATCGTTTCTCAGAAGTCATCAATACTTATCTCTTAAGCATGTGAGCAATCCCGACAGTGTTATCAAGGAGAAAGTAATGACAACGGTACGCCATGAGAAAGACTCTATGGGCGCAATCGAGGTTCCGGCTGACAAGCTATGGGGCGCGCAAACCCAGCGTTCGCTGGAACACTTCCGTATTTCGACCGAAAAAATGCCCGTCTCGCTGATTCAGGCGCTGGCACTCACCAAACGTGCAGCGGCAAAAGTAAACCAGGATTTAGGCCTGCTGGGCGCAGATAAAGCCACCGCGATCATTAATGCCGCCGACGAAGTGCTGGCCGGTAAACATCCCGACGAATTTCCCCTCGCCATCTGGCAAACCGGTTCCGGTACCCAAAGCAACATGAACATGAACGAAGTGCTGGCGAACCGGGCAAGTGAACTGCTGGGCGGCGTGCGCGGCATGGAGCGTAAGATCCACCCGAACGATGACGTTAACAAAAGCCAGAGTTCCAACGACGTCTTCCCGACGGCGATGCACGTAGCGGCGGTGATCGCGATCCGCGAGCAGCTTATTCCGCAGCTCAACGTGCTCAAAACCACGCTCAACGAGAAAGCGCAGGCCTTCCGCGACATCGTTAAAATTGGCCGTACTCACCTTCAGGACGCTACGCCACTGACGCTCGGTCAGGAGATTTCCGGCTGGGTGGCGATGCTGGAACATAACCTGAAGCATATCGAGAACAGTTTGCCCCATCTGGCGGAGCTGGCGCTCGGTGGCACGGCGGTCGGTACCGGGTTAAATACGCATCCTGAGTACGCGGTGCGCGTGGCGAAGGAGCTTGCGGCCATTACCGGACAGCCATTCGTCACGGCGCCCAATAAATTCGAAGCGCTGGCGACCTGCGATGCGCTGGTTCACACCCACGGCGCGCTGAAAGGTCTGGCGGCTTCGCTGATGAAAATTGCCAACGACGTCCGCTGGCTGGCCTCAGGGCCGCGCTGCGGTATCGGTGAAATCAGCATTCCGGAAAACGAGCCGGGCAGCTCTATCATGCCGGGTAAAGTCAACCCGACCCAGTGCGAAGCCATGACCATGCTCTGCTGTCAGGTGATGGGCAACGACGTGGCCGTTAACCTGGGCGGCGCGTCCGGCAACTTCGAGCTAAACGTCTATCGTCCGATGGTGATTCATAACGTGCTGCAATCTGTTCGTCTGCTGGCCGACGGGATGGAGAGCTTTAACGAGCATTGTGCGGTGGGCATAGAGCCAAACCGCGAGCGCATCAGCCAGCTGCTGAATGAGTCTCTGATGCTGGTCACCGCACTCAATACCCATATCGGCTACGACAAGGCCGCCGAGATCGCCAAAAAGGCGCACAAAGAGGGGCTAACGCTGAAAGCTGCCGCTCTGGCGCTGGGTTATCTAACGGAGGCGGAATTTGACGCCTGGGTTCGCCCGGAAGCGATGGTCGGCAGTCTGAAATAATCATCCCGCCACATACAGGTGCAGCCGCGGAATAATCAGCTGTAGCGGCTGCGCCTGAGGCCGATAACGGTGCTGAACATTTTCAGCATCGTAATTCAGCAGCTCACCAATATCCGGCACGATGGCGCCCTGATCGGCATCATAAAGCGCAATCAGCGGCGTCGGGCAGGCATATTGTACCTGTTTTTGCTGACCGGAATACCAGACGCGAGCGATAGGCTGCACCTTTACCGGACGCTTAATTTTGAGGCGCGTATCCGCCGGTAACGAGGCGATGCTGTGATACTCCTGCTCCAGACGCTCAATCCACTGTTCACGCGACCACGGTGCAACGGTACGCGGTGCCTTAAGACTTTTTTCCAGCTGCGCCAGCACCTCATCCCGGGTGAAGTTTTTAATGATGTGCTTATTCGCCCAGCCGAAGCGTAGCGTGGCAGGGTGACGCAGTACAGTCAGCGTGCGGTAGGCATTAAGGGTAATTAATCCCGGAAGCTGGCGGTGCACCCACTCAAACCGGGCGGCCGGAGCGAGGCCGGACTCTTCGGTCACTATCTTCTCAAACGTTGCTTTCAGGGCGTTGATATGCGCAATCTGGTTTTCCAGCGCCTCGCGCGTGGTGGCATCGGTTTGCAGGCAGATCACGCCCGGCAGGCGCACGGCCGCCTTGCTGCTGCGCTGTTCCGACTGCTGCTGAATAAAAAGGTGGCGGTAGTGCTTCAGGGCCAGCTCAAGCGCGGCGCCGCCGATATGCTGCTTCACCTCAATGGCGTCGAGCGGATCGTGCTCCGCGCCTTTGGCGATATCGGGCAGGGTAAAGACGCGCGCGGCCAGCAGGCGGCAGGTCTGTAAACGCGCGGTCAGCGTCAGCAATTCGTGTTCTATTTCGCGGAACGTGCTGTTCAGCCGTTCGATGAGATCGTAGGTTGCCATAAACACTCTCATTAGTTACAACATACTTATCATATAGCACAGCACGCCGGGTCAGGCCAGCGTGCGGTTAAGGTCAGACAGGGACGGGAAGGGCGATGTTATGGTACACCGGCCAGTTAAAGCAGAAGCGTGCGCCGCCGAGTTCGCTCTCCTCACAATGCACCGTGCCGCCCATGGCCTGCGCAATAGAGTAAACAATGGCCAGCCCCAGTCCGCACCCGCCGGTGGCGCGATCGCGGCTGGGATCGAGGCGGACAAACGGTTCAAATACGGTTTCTCGTGCTTCCGGGGCAATTCCCGGTCCATCGTCTTCAACTGTCAGGCTTGCCTGGTTACCCTGCAAATCCAGTCCAATCTGAAGCGTACTTTCGCTGTAGCGCATGGCGTTGTTCAGCAGGTTATCAAGCACGCGCTCCATCAGCCGCATATCGAGCGCGCCGTAATCGCCGGGCGTGACGCGCGTCAACAGCGTGCGTTGCGGGTTCACGCTCTGGACATCATCAATATGGGTTTGCAGCCAGGCGGGCAGATCTGGCGCACTGAGGTTCAGCTCGTTTTGTGGGCGGTCGAGGCGCGCGTAGGTGAGCAGCTCTTCAATCAGCGCTTCAAGCTGACCAATATCGCGGTTTAGCGCGAGTGACTCCGCTTCTGTCAGATTCTCGCTCATCTCCAGACGATAACGCAGGCGAACCAGTGGCGTGCGCAGCTCGTGGGCAATACCGTCGATTAGCTGTTTTTTACTGGCGATCAGGGCATTAATATTATCGGCCATCTGGTTAAAGGCCACGCCCAGCCGTTCAAAGCTGGAACCGCTGTCGAAGTGAATGCGCTCGGTGAAATGCCCCTCGCCAAAACGCTGTGCGGCGGATTCCAGCTTCAGCATGTCCTGCCAGTGGGGACGCATCCAGATAAAGACCGGAAACGCGAGCGAAATGGCGATAAAGGCCATCAACGCCATGTCCAGCAGGCGCATCTGGTGAAGATAATAGAGATAAGGAACCGGCCCGACAGCCAGCACATAATGGCTGCGCGGAATACGCTGGATAAAGGTGTATTTCTCATCCAGCGCCACGATATCGCCATCGCGCAGGCGCTGCATTGCGGGCGGATCTAACTCGAAATCTTTTAATGGCTCGATGCGTAAATCAAATGACAGGTTCAGATCGAGTTCTTTGAGGGTGTTCGCCCAGTCGTGCGGCGGGATCTCTCTGAGTTCGCTCCGCATCAGATACAGCGAGCTTTTCATCAAATCGTCCAGCGACTGCCTGCCCGCACGTTCGGCGGTAAATTTATAGACCAGCCCGACCAGCATGGTCATGACCAGGAAGCAGACAAACAGTAAAAGATAAAACTGCACAAACAGCTTTTTCATTCCATCTCACCGGAAAAACGCGATAGGCAGAATATACATGAAAAACCTCACCTGTTTTCATGTCTGTGACGCCTCTTACATTGCGTGCGCACTTCTTTTAACCTTGGCGATGAGTTTTTCCGTGACGGCCAGGCCTTCCGCAATGTGCGTATCAATCACGTCCGTTCCGAAGTCCCTGATTAAGTCCAGGAGCATTTCGTAAGACTGAATCAGTTCCAGCAGGTCAAAGAGCGCTTTTAGGTCGGTACCTGAGGGGGAGGATTGCTTAAAGGTTAGCTGATTAACAATCCATTCAAGATTGGTTTTGATGGCTTCTACTTCATGGTAGCTATACATATTTCATAGGCTTAAATCCTCACTTCAAGATTTCATGGGAGGGAATGTGCGGAACAGGTGTAAGCAGGTAGCGGGGCCGGTGCGGCCTGAAGAAGAGACAATTGAACTTTAATTATGGATTAGATAGCGTGCTTAGCAAGTATTTGTTGCGCAAACGGGTAATTAAACGCGAGAAAGAGAAGGCATCGCGGTGTAATGCCTTCATTTCGAGCATGTTTGGTTAGCTGGTGAGCGTAATCAGGTTTCCCAGGCGTGCGGGGCAAACAGATAACCTTTGTTACGCACGGTTTTAATGCGGTAGGGCTCGGTGGCATTATCCTGCAACTTTTTGCGCAGGCGCGAAATCGCAACGTCGACGCTGCGGTCCATGCCGTCATAGCTCACGCCACGCAGGTTTTTCAGCAGCGCGTCACGGTCCATGATTTGCCCGGCATGCGTTGCCAGTTCCCACAGCAGGTCAAAGTCGGCGGTGGAGAGGGCGATAAGCTCGCCGGAAAGCAGCACCTGGCGGTTGATCGGATCGATAGACAGCGTACCAAAACGCATCGCTTTGTGCGGCGTCAGAGAGGGGGCGGGCGATTCGCGTTCGACACTCGCGTGCTGGCGCAAATGCAGGCGCAGACGGGCAAGCAGAACGGCAGGCGGTGTGGTTTTCAGAATGTAATCGTTGGCACCCATCTCCAGCGACAGGATATGGTTCATATCGCTGTCCAGAGAGGTGAGCAACACGATAGGACCTTCCCAGCGGGCGCGCAGGTCGCGGCAGAGGGTCATGCCGTCTTTGCCAGGCAACATGATATCCAGCAGCACCAGGTCCGGGTTTTCACGGACGACCACCTCTTCGGCCCGATCGCCGCGAGGCTCAACAATGACGTCCATATCATGTTTGCCCAGATAGGCGGCGATCAACTGCCCGACTTCGGGTTCGTCTTCAACATAAACAATCTTATTCATACAACGTCTGTTTTCGTGAAAAAAGCCAACATACACCGCGGAACCTTAACCTTCCATTAATCTTTCAAAATTAACGCCGCTTCCGTTATTCTGGCTCATATTGTTATTTGATTGTTATAGGAAAAAGTATGGGGCTGGTGATCAAAGCGGCGCTGGGAGCGCTGGTGGTGTTACTGATAGGCATTCTGGCAAAAACCAAAAACTACTATATTGCCGGGCTGATCCCGCTTTTCCCGACCTTTGCGCTTATTGCCCATTATATTGTGGCGTCTGAACGGGGAACCGAGGCGCTACGCACCACCATTGTGTTTGGTATGTGGTCTATCATCCCCTATTTTCTCTACCTGCTTTCGTTATGGTATTTCACCGGTTTTCTACGGCTTCCCCTGGCGCTGGGCGGGGCAGTGGTTTGCTGGGGGCTCAGCGCCTGGGTGTTAATTTTCTTCTGGAGCCGCTTTCACTAGCGTAACGGGCGGCCGCCGTCCACGGCAAAGGTTCTGCCGGTGACATAGCAACTGGTGAGCAGGTAATCCACAAGGTCGATCACCTCTTTCTCGCCTGGGGCTATTTTCATGAGCGACTTATTGAGCGCCTGCTGGCGATACTCCGCATCATCGTTTTCATTAAATAAAATCATCGCCGGAGCGATGGCATTCACCTTCACCTCAGGCGCGAGCTTGCGGGCGAACGAACGCGTCATGTTATCCAGCGCGGCTTTACTGGCCGCATAGGCGATGTGCTTGTCGCTGCCGCGTTCCACTACATAGTCGGTGAAGTGAATAATGTCCCCCGCAGCATGACCATGGCCACGCAGCAGATCCTGCAGGGCGTGGTTAAGCAGATAAGGGGCATTGACGTGGATCTGCAGCATCGCGGAGAGCGTTTCGCTGAGTGACGTGCCGGGTTTCTCGGCCCGCCAGGCGCTGGCGTTATGGATCACGGCGCGCAACCCCGTGGTGGTGGCTTTCACCTTCTCAGCAAAGGCCAGAATGCCCTCATCAGTGGAAAAATCGGCCTGAATACAGACGGCTCCGGCTTTGCGCAAACCCTCAATTGACGGGTATTCCGTACGGTAACTGACAATGACCGGATGGCGAAGGTTGAGAAAATGATGGGCGAGGGCGAGGCCGATACGGCGGCCTCCACCCGTGATCAGTATTGGGCGAAGCGGTGTATTTCCCATCGTATTCTCCTTTACAGTTCAACAATGGGAAAGACGAGGGCTATCCCATTAACATCCAGGTTGCCGGAACGGCAGCAACCAGTAACAGCCCGATTAAGGCCATCTCACGCCGTCTCAGCGCGTTCTCCAGCTGATGCGTGCGGCGGGCGTAGATAAACACCAGCAGACCCGGCGCATACAGCACTACCGACAGCAGCAGATGCATAGGCCCGGAAGCATACAACAACCACAGACCGTAAATACAGGCCCCGATACCCACGATATAATGCGCCGGACGCGTGGCGATTTTTAACAAATACGCGCCCACTAAGAAATAGGGTACCAGAATCATCTCTGAGGCGATGGTCAGCAGGGTGTTATAGTCTGAACCTGTGAGCCAGATCAGCACCAGACAGACCTGAACGCTAATATTGGTCAGCCAGAGAGACGCTGAAGGGGCATTATTTTGGTTTTGACGGGCAAACAGGCGTGGAAACGCTTTGTGCGTCGCGGCCAGGAACGGCACTTCAGCCGCCATGATGGTCCAGCTCAGGTACGCGCCGCAGACGGAGACGATCAATCCCGCGGCAATCACAACGTCACCCCACGGGCCAAGCATTTTCACCATCAGCCCGGCCATTGACGGGTTACGCATTTCGGCCAGTTCAGGACGCGCCACCACGCCCAGCGACAGCAGCGTGACCAGCAGATACACGCCCAGCGCCGCCAGGACGGCCAGCAGCGTGGCACGGCCCACATCACGTTTGTTACGCGCGCGGGCAGAGACCACGACTGCCCCCTCAACGCCGATGAATACCCACAGGGTGATCAGCATCGTGTTTTTCACCTGCTCCCAGACCGGAACGCCCAGCGCAATGCCGCTGAAATCAAGCGTAAACACATCAAGACGAAACGCAATAAAGGCCAGTACGATAAACAGGCCGAGCGGCACCAGTTTCGCCAGCGTTGCCACCAGGTTGATGCTGGCGGCGGTCTGGACGCCGCGCAAAATCAGCCAGTGAACTACCCAGAGCAGCACCGAGGCACCGACAATTGACTGCCAGGTATTGCCGTCACCAAACAGACGCAGTTCAGGCGTATCGGTAAAGAAGCTGAGCGCTGAGAAAACGATCACCAGATAGGAGACGTTGGCGATCACCGCGCACAGCCAGTAGCCCCAGGCGGAGCAGAAGCCGATCAGCTCGCCAAATCCTTCACGCGCATAGGTGAAAATACCGCCGTCCAGATCGGGGCGAATGCGGGTGAGCAGCAGCATGGCGAACGCCAGCAGCAATATCCCGACGCCGGTAATCCCCCAGCCGATGAGTAACGCGGCGGGGCTTGCGACGGCAGCCATGTTCTGCGGTAAACTGAATACGCCCGCACCCAGCATTGAGCTTAAAACGAGTGCAGTCAGAGCACTCAGGCCAAGTTTCTTTTCCATTGGCTTCCTGTTATGAAAAGTCCCAATCCAGAATAATTATTTCGCTGCGGCGCATAAAAATGGTGGATTACACTAAGGCGCGGGATTTTACGGAGTGTCACGAAAGCATGCAATGATGTGTGGCAGAAATTCGAAAAAAGTAACAAAAAAAGGCGGCATTGCGCCGCCTTTGGTCAATGATTTTATTACTTGTACAGATCGGCGCTGATGGTCACGTTGTTACCACGTTCCTGCCACTGGCGGGTGATATGGTAATACTTCGCCCCTTTCTTCGCCGCACGCTTCGCGACCTGGTAAGAGACTTCCGTCATGTTGCCGTAGTTGCCGGTAAACTTGATGCTGTCGAACGGCACCATCTGTGCAGCAGTGGCTTTGTTCAGCTCTTCAATTTTGGTGCCGTCTGGCAGCGTCACGGAATAGCGGCCACCTTTCGTGGATTGCGTTTCAAAGAAACGGCCCACTTCAGCGCTTGGTGCCGCAGTCGTCGCTACGCCTGGAATTTCAACTTTCTTCGCTTCTTCGCCGCCTTTCGCTATCGCCGCGCGACCCGCTTCGGAGTCAGCAGGGATGGCATCCGGGCTCTGCAGAACGCGTTTCTTCGCATCTTCTTTATAGATGAATGCGGTAATACGCTGGTTGCCGCCCTGGTTAGCATCCACCTGGCGCACGATATAGAACGAGTAGGCCCCTTTCTCTTTCGCGGCTTTGGTGATGGCATCGTTCACTTCAGGCTGGCTGCGATAGAAGCCCTGAACGGTAACGGTGTCGTACGGTTCCAGCTCAATTGCCTGATCTTTTGGCAGCTCAACGATACCGTTAATCACACGGTTTTTCGGTGCGTCTGCTTTTGGCGCATTGTCTTTATACAGCGCAATGGTTACGCGCTGGTTGCCGCTGTTGCCATAATCAGACTGGTCAACAACGTAAAACGAGGCCGCCCCGTTTTTATCAGCGGCTTTTGATGCGGCGGCGACGGCATCGCCAATAGAATTATAACGACCCACAATGACCGTATGGTCAAAAGGTTTTAACGCTGCCGCTTGCTCTGGCGTTAACTCTGTTGCGGCATTCGCAGACAGGGCGGTCGCACAGAGAAGTGCGGACGCCAGGAGTGTGTTCTTAAGCTTCATAAAAATAATCCTTCGCCTTGCGCAAACCATGTACTGGTATTGTTGTTAATTTGAGACGGCCCCGATTATGGCATTTAAAACCCGTCGCTGTCTGCGCCATTTTTCACTGCCTGTGCTCACTGAATTAACGAATTCGATAACATTTAGTGATATGTTGAAAAAACAGGCGTTTGACAAGTAAAACTGATAAAGCATATGACTTTTACAAGTTAATTTAATGTTAATAACTTGTTCTCTTATGGCGCTATATCATGTTTTTACCGCTTCGCTTGCGCTATTTATCGGTTCTGGCGATGAATTTAAGGTAAATATCACTGTCAGTGACGCCGATCGCTTATTTTTCACAGATAAAGTAAGAAATAGTGTTTTCTGGCGGTAGATCACGGGCGCTATTTTCAGTAGGTTATAGACAGTTTGTTACTGTTTTATTTTCCGGGGTTAATCATCTCTCATCGCTATGAGAATGGCGAAAATTGATACAAACCGCGGGCATTTATCGACAAACCATCATCAAAAACCGATGGAAGGGAAAACTATGCGTATTGGGGTACCAAAAGAACGGTTAGCCAATGAAACCCGCGTAGCGGCAACACCGAAAACGGTGGAGCAACTGCTTAAGCTGGGTTTTACCGTCGCGGTTGAAAGCGGCGCAGGCAAACTGGCGAGTTTCGATGACGAGGCCTTTATCCAGGCGGGTGCGGAAGTGGTGGACGGTGCTGAAGTCTGGCAGTCGCCGGTTATTCTGAAGGTTAACGCACCGGAAGAGAGTGAGATTGCGCTCCTGAATCCGGGCACCACGCTGGTGAGCTTCATCTGGCCTGCGCAAAATCCAGCGCTTATGGAGAAGCTGGCTGCACGTGGCGTGACCGTGATGGCGATGGACTCCGTGCCGCGCATTTCGCGCGCGCAGTCGCTGGATGCCTTAAGCTCCATGGCTAACATTGCGGGTTATCGCGCGATTGTGGAAGCGGCTCACGAATTTGGACGCTTCTTTACCGGTCAGATCACCGCGGCGGGGAAAGTCCCTCCGGCAAAAGTCATGGTGATTGGTGCGGGTGTGGCAGGGCTTGCCGCAATCGGTGCGGCAAACAGCCTCGGCGCTATCGTGCGCGCATTTGATACCCGTCCGGAGGTGAAGGAACAGGTCCAGAGTATGGGTGCCGAATTCCTTGAGCTGGACTTCAAGGAAGAAGCGGGCAGCGGTGACGGTTACGCGAAAGTCATGTCCGAAGCCTTTATCAAAGCCGAAATGGAACTCTTCGCCGCTCAGGCGAAAGATGTCGACATTATTGTGACCACCGCGCTGATTCCGGGTAAACCTGCGCCGAAGCTTATCACCCGTGAGATGGTGGATTCCATGAAGCCGGGCAGCGTGATTGTCGACCTGGCGGCGCAAAACGGCGGTAACTGTGAGTACACCGTTGCTAATCAGGTGACGACCACCGCCAACGGCGTGAAGGTGATCGGCTATACCGATCTGCCAGGCCGCCTGCCAACGCAGTCGTCTCAGCTGTACGGCACCAACCTGGTTAACCTGCTGAAGCTGCTGTGCAAAGAGAAAGACGGAAACGTCACCGTTGATTTCGACGATGTCGTGGTGCGCGGTGTTACCGTTGTCCGTGATGGTGAAATCACCTGGCCGGCACCGCCGATTCAGGTTTCTGCTCAGCCTCAGGCCGCGCCGAAAGCGGCGCCAGAGCCAAAAGAACCCGCTAAACCGGCGTCTCCATGGCGTAAATACGCCATCATGGCGCTGGTCATTATCCTGTTCGGCTGGCTGGCTGACGTCGCGCCGAAAGAGTTCCTCGGCCACTTTACCGTCTTCGCGCTCTCCTGCGTGGTCGGTTACTACGTGGTGTGGAACGTCTCCCACGCGTTGCACACGCCGCTGATGTCGGTAACCAACGCCATCTCCGGGATTATCGTGGTCGGGGCGTTACTGCAGATTGGTCACGGCGGCTGGATCAGCTTCCTGAGCTTTATTGCGGTGCTGATCGCCAGTATCAATATTTTCGGTGGTTTCACCGTGACTCAGCGCATGCTGAAAATGTTTCGTAAAGGCTAAGGGGTAGCATATGTCTGGAGGATTAGTCACAGCCGCATACATTGTTGCTGCAATCCTGTTTATTTTCAGTCTGGCGGGGCTTTCCAAACACGAAACGTCTCAGCAGGGGAATAACTTTGGTATCGCCGGGATGGCGATTGCGCTGATCGCCACCATCTTCGGGCCGGACACCGGTAACGTGGCGTGGATCCTGGTGGCGATGATCATCGGCGGCGCGATCGGTATTCGCCTGGCGAAACGCGTTGAAATGACCGAGATGCCGGAGCTGGTTGCTATTCTGCACAGCTTTGTGGGTCTGGCGGCCGTGCTGGTGGGCTTCAACAGCTACCTGTATCACGAACCGGGTCTGGAACCGATTCTGGTCAACATTCACCTGACCGAAGTGTTCCTCGGCATCTTTATTGGTGCGGTGACCTTCACCGGCTCAATTGTGGCGTTCGGCAAACTGCGCGGTAAGATTTCGTCTAAACCGCTGATGCTGCCAAACCGTCACAAGCTGAACCTGGCGGCGCTGGTGGTATCGTTTGTACTGATGGTCATCTTCGTGCGTACCGAAAGCGTGGGCCTGCAGGTGCTGGCATTACTGGTGATGACCCTCATCGCGCTGGCATTTGGCTGGCACCTGGTGGCGTCTATCGGTGGTGCGGATATGCCGGTGGTGGTCTCCATGCTGAACTCCTACTCCGGTTGGGCGGCGGCGGCGGCAGGCTTTATGCTGAGCAACGACCTGCTGATCGTCACCGGTGCGCTGGTGGGTTCATCTGGTGCGATCCTGTCTTACATCATGTGTAAGGCGATGAATCGTTCGTTTATCAGCGTTATCGCCGGGGGATTTGGTTCTGATGGCTCCTCTACCGGTTCTGATGAAGAAGTGGGTGAGCACCGTGAGATCAGCGCGGAAGATACCGCAGAGATGCTGAAAAACTCGCACTCGGTCATTATCACCCCGGGCTATGGCATGGCGGTGGCGCAGGCGCAGTATCCGGTCGCAGAAATTACTGAGAAGCTGCGCGCGCGTGGGAACAAGGTTCGCTTTGGTATTCACCCGGTGGCGGGACGTCTGCCAGGCCACATGAACGTGCTGCTGGCGGAAGCGAAAGTGCCTTACGACATCGTGCTGGAGATGGACGAGATCAACGATGATTTCGCCGATACCGACACCGTGCTGGTCATTGGTGCTAACGACACCGTTAACCCGGCGGCGCAGGACGATCCGCGCAGCCCAATCGCGGGTATGCCGGTTCTGGAAGTATGGAAGGCGCAGAACGTGATTGTCTTCAAACGCTCCATGAACACCGGCTATGCTGGCGTGCAGAACCCGCTGTTCTTCAAAGAGAACACCCACATGCTGTTTGGCGACGCCAAAGCCAGCGTGGATGCGATTCTGAAAGCACTGTAATTTCGCTTCACCCTGACAAACCGCTCTTCGGGGCGGTTTTCTTATTTCTGCGGTCAGCTTTTCTCCTCTGTCTATACTTTACCCTTTGTGTAAGACGAGGAGGTGTAATGCAATTTCTGTCCCGCTTCGACATCATCGCGTTGATGATGACGCCGACATTTTGGGTAGGCGTCGCCACGGTTGTCTTTGTCACGCTGCTGGTGTACTGGCTGCTGACGCGCCTGATCGCGTTCGTTAAGAAAGGGATCACCACCTGGGGCGACAAACACCCGACCACCAACCGGATGCGTTTTATCCTGAGCGATATGCTTAACAGGACGAGTCGGATCCTGCTTTTTGTCGTAGCACTTCTGTTCAGCCTGCGTTTTGTTGACTTACCCGATCATCTTTTTGGCACGGTCAGCCATGCCTGGTTCCTGGTTTTCGCGATTCAGGTGGCACTGTGGATGGATCAGGGCGTTGTGTCGTGGCTACGTCACGTCATGCTGGCACCGGGAAGTCATAAAAATCCGGTTACGCTGGTGATCACGGGGCTTATTCTCCGTGCCATTGTCTGGTCAGTGATGCTGCTGTCTATTCTTGCTAACGCGGGCGTCAACATCACTGCTCTGGTTGCCAGCCTTGGGGTGGGGGGGATTGCCATCGCTCTCGCCGTACAAACGATCCTGAGCGACGTGTTTGCCTCCCTGTCCATTGGTTTTGATAAGCCGTTTGAAATTGGTGATTTTGTGGTGTTCAACGACGTGGCGGGGACGGTAGAGCACATTGGCCTTAAAACGACCCGCATACGCAGCCTGAGCGGGGAGCAGATCGTCTGCGGCAACGCCATTTTGCTCCAGCAAACACTCCACAACTACAAACGTATGCAGACACGTCGTATCGTCTTTACCTTTGGCGTGGCCAGCGACACGCCGCCCGATAAGCTGCGCTACGTGGGGGATATGGTCAGGCAAATCATCACCGATGTGGGTGAGACAAAATTCGATCGTGCCCATTTTCTCGGATTTGACCGCGACCGTCTGACGTTTGAAGTCGTTCATATCGTCAATACCGCGGATTACAACAAATACATGGATATCCAGCAGGAGATCAATATCCGTATTCTTGAAGGGCTGAATGCTCAGGAGATTAAGCTGGCACTGCCGAGCATGGTATTGCACGCGCCGTGGATGCAGGATGAGCCGGGTGAACAGCCGAAGCCGGTGATGGAGAGCTGAAAAAAAAAGCCCGCCGGAGCGGCGGGCTGACAGGGTTATATTAATCGTCTTCCGGATCGTCCAGCTCAATCGGCGTCTGGAACTCATCTGGCTTAATGACCAGCAGGTCACAGCGCAGATGGTCGATCACCTGTTCGGCGGTATTGCCGAGGAACGCGGCAGAAATACCGGTCCGGCCAATGGTCCCCAGGACCACAATCCCGGCCTGCAAATGTTCTGCTAAATCCGGGATCACCTCTTCAGGCAGCCCTTTCTCTACGTGCGTCATGTTCTCGTCAATGCTGAACTTCTGGCGCAGCGCTTTCATGGCCAGCAAATGCTGGCCGCGAATGGCGTCGTTATAGACGCTGGGGTCAAATTCAGGCAACTCAATGGCGATATTGATTGGGGTGACTGGATAGGCGCCCACCAGATGCACTTCAGTGTGATTGACCTGGTCAGCGAGCTGGATGGTTTCCTTCACCAGCTTCTCGTTGAGTGAATTATGATAATCCTCTTCGCTGGCGAGGTTTACCGCCACTACGGCTTTCCCGCCCTCCGGCCACGGCTGGTCTTTCACCATCCAGACCGGGCAAGGGCATTTACGCAGCAAGTGCCAGTCGGTTGGGGTGAAGATCACGGATTCCAGCTTGTCGTGCTGGTGCGCCATCTTCAGCAGCAGGTCGTGTCCACCGGCAACGACTTCCTGGATAATGGCTTCAAAAGGTCGGTTATGCCAGACCACTTTGATATCAATAGGAACCCCCGCTTCAAGGTAATACTTCGCCTGTTCACGGATCCACGCGGTACGCTGACTGATGACGCCCTGACGCATAGCGGTGCGCTCGTCAGGCGACAGAAGGGTGGTCATCTCATACGAGAAGTCATAGATCGGCAAAAACGCTTTGATTTTGCCGCCAATCCGTTGATGTAGATACACAGCACGTCGTAATGCCGGCTGATCGTCCTGATTAGGATCGATAGCTACCAGCATGTTTTGATACTTGGCCATACAGGTCTCCTTACTACTGTCACCACAGTCTGTAAGTAAAAGAGTAACCTATATATCCTGAATGAAACAGAGGAGAGCTTTTGTCAGATCAATAATTCATGAAAATTTATCAGAGGAAAAGCACCGTGGTTGTCACCGCGATAAAAGCAATAAACAGCAGCACCATCACCGCTATTGCAAACGTCGTGGAGTCCTGCACGTAGGTTTTTTCCTCCCCCTTCATTGGGCCGACAAGCATGATCCAGATGAAGATAAAGGTCACTGAGGCAATCACGACTGAAACGAAAAACAAACTTTCTCTCAATTCATAACCTCAACGACAACCTTTCAGGCGCTGTGTGGGGATGTGCTACGGTGAAGACGGCTTAAAGCGGAAGTGATTATACCAGACTAATAAATCATGTGAATTTATCAGTCTGGTGATCAACATGCGGAGAGTTATGCCACGTTGCGGGCATGACCGGCAAGCACGGCCAGTGCTTCACCGTTTTCGATAGTGATGTATTTACCCTTAACGGCCAGCATCCCGCTTTTCTGGAAACGACCCAGCAGACGGCTGATGGTTTCCACGGTCAGGCCCAGGTAGTTACCGATATCACCACGGGTCATGGTCAGACGGAATTCGCGCGGCGAGAAACCCCGTTCGGCGAAGCGGCGGGAGAGGTTGTAGATAAACGCGGCCAGGCGCTCTTCTGCATTCTTTTTAGAAAGCAGCAGAATCATGTCCTGATCGCCTTTGATCTCACCGCTCATCAGACGCATCATCTGCTGACGCAGGTTAGGCATCTTACCGGACAGGTCGTCCAGCGTTTCAAACGGGATTTCGCAAACCATAGAGGTTTCAAGCGCCTGAGCAAAGCTCGGGTGATGGCCTGTGCCGATGGCATCAAAGCCCACCAGGTCACCCGCCAGATGGAAGCCGGTGATCTGCTCATCACCCTGTTCGGTGATGGTATAGCTCTTGATGGTGCCAGAGCGGATAGCATAGAGCGATTTCAGTTCGTCTCCGGCTTTAAACAGCGTCTGCCCTTTCTGAATAGGCTTTTTGCGCTCGATGATATTATCAAGCTGATCGAGTTCATGCTCATTCAGGGTAAACGGGATACAGAGCTGGCTGATGCTGCAATCCTGGCAATGGATAGCACAACCGCCAGACTGAATGCGTCGTATAATTCGCTTTTCCGGGATCATAGGTTTGCTCAAGCCTTAATTGATATTGGTCAATTTTAACATCTTTTTGGTAAGTACGTAAGCCTGACAAACCATCAATAAGGACAAGAGACGACAATGTGTCGCCATCTTCTTGAAATTCCACAGCTTGATTATGGATTTTTAGCCTAACCGGTAGAAAATTAAGCACAAAAAGCCTGGGATCTACAGCAGAAGATATCCTTCGTGACGCAGCAACCACTCCTTGCGCTGCACGCCACCGGCATAGCCGGTCAGGGTACCGTTGCGTCCGATGACGCGATGGCAGGGAACGACAATGCTAACAGGATTAGAGCCATTGGCGGCCCCCACCGCCCGCGCGGCGCCTGCGCGGCCCAGCTGCTCCGCGAGCTGACCGTAATGCATGACCTGCCCGCAGGGAATGGCCCGCAGCGCCTGCCACACTTCACGCTGGAAAGGGGTGCCAGCCGTGGCGGTGGGGAGTGTATCGATGATGCTGAGATCGCCCTCGAAGTACGCCGCAAGCTTATCGCTCAGCCCACCCGGATTGGTGGCGCGGATACGTTCAAAACCTTGCGCCCGATAATGAATGTTCAGCAGCTCTTCCATGCGGTCGCTGTGCTCTTCCCATTCAACGGCGCGCAGACAAGACTGCTCGTCCGCGATCACCCACAGCGGCCCAAGCGGCGTCGCAATTTTATCTTCGAGTAATCTCAGCATCCTCATTCCTTTAGTTCAGCCTCGGGTAGATCCCCGGCCCAATCGGCAGGTCGACAAGATACCATGCCACCAGCATCACCAGCCATACCCCTAAAAAGATAAGCGGGTAGGGCAAAACCAGCGAATAGTAGGTACCCAGTTTTGCCTCGGGTTTATAGCGCTGCAGAAAGCCTAAAAACAGCGGGACAAACGGCGAAACCGGTGCAAGCGGGATCACTGACGAATCGGCGATGCGGAACAGGATCTGCGCAAACGCCGGATGGAAGCCCAGCATCATAAACATCGGCACGAAGATCGGGGCCAGAATCGACCAGATGGCGGAGCCGCTGGCGATGAACATGCACAGCAGGGACGACAATAGCGCCAGGCCGACAAACGCCGGTACGCCGCTTAATCCGGCAGCTTCCAGCGCGTCGGTCAGGCCCACGGCCATAAACTTGCCCATGTTGCTCCAGTTAAACATCGCCACAAACTGCGCCAGCGGGAACACCATGACGATAAAACCCGCCATCTCTTTCATCGGTTCGATCATCAGCTGCGGCAGATCGCCCTGACGGCGAATTTTGCCGGTGGCGATACCATAAGCGAGCGAAACGACAAAGAAGAAGAGAATGATCAGCGGCACAATACCCTGTATAAACGGCGAGGGCAGGACGGTATGTTTAACTGGATCGCGCAGAATACCGTTTTCCGGCACCACCATCAGCGCGACCATGGCGATGAATACCAGCGAGACAATACCGGCCACGCGCAGGCCGAATTTCTGCTCTTTGCTCAGCGTCTCCAGCGTTTCATCGCTACGGCCTTCCCATTTGCCCAGACGCGGCTCGATGATCTTGTCGGTAATCAGCCCGCCGACAATCGTCAGAACAATCACTGAGCTGGCCATAAAGTACCAGTTGTCGATTACGCTGACGTGCATTGCTGCGTCAATGGTTTTCGCCGCCTCCGTGCTGATGCCCGAGAGCAATACGTCAGTGGTGACAATCAGCAGGTTGGCGGTAAATCCGCAGCCGACACCCGCAATTGCCGACAGCAGGCCCGCCACCGGGTGCCGCCCGACGGCGAGGAAGATCAACGCCCCCATTGGCGGCATGATCACCAGCGCGGCGTCGGAGGAGATATGGCTGAAGAAGGCGATAAACAGCACCATATAGCTGGCGTAACGTGCGCTGACGTGGGATGCCATTTTTACCATCAATGCAGGCAGCAAACCCACGCGCTCTGCCAGCCCGGCCCCTAATACCAGTGCCAGAATGGCGCCCAGCGGGGCGAAGCCGCTGAAGTTTTTGATGACGTTAGGTAAAAACCAGTGCAGCCCGTCAACGCTGAGCAGGTTTTTCACCGCCACCAGGCTGCCATCGGCCGGACTTCGCACGCTCACGTCAAAGGCGGAGAGCACGGCGGTGGCAACCATCAAAATGACAATCAGATAGATAAACAGCAGGAAAGGGTGTGGCACTTTATTGCCGATCCTTTCAACCCAGCCATAGAGCTTACCGGATGGGGAATGCGAAGGTATGGATGACATACTCATGGGCGTTCCTCGGGAGTGTTGTGTTGTTGTGTTGTGTTTTTTTATTTTAAAGGTGACGGTGTCACGCCCTGTGGGATCGGACACACGTACGGTTTTTCTTGTATTTGTTGTTCGAACTCTTCACGACATTTTTTTAGCAGGGCTGCATCCTGCAGCAGATTCAGTGCCGTGGCGCCCATGACTTTCCCGGCCAGCAGCATGCCTTTGTGAGCAATGGAGGTTCGCCCCTGTGCCACCAGTTGCCAGGTATGCAGCGGCGTTCCCACGGTAAAGCAGGGGCTGAAGCACTGGGCGACCGGCATTTTCCAGCTGACGTCACCCACATCCGTTGAACCCGCCAGCACGTTATCGGTAATGGCATAGGGCGCAATCTCATCCACCAGGAGTGTCTCCTGATGACGGCGGGCAAAGGCTTTACCGGCGTCTCCGCCCGTGGCGGCTATATTTTTGAGGCTGTTCTGCAGGTCGTTGGACGTGAGCGTAGCGCGGATCTCACGGGCAAAGTCGCGCTCTTCAGCAGTCCACGCCGGCGTGCCGTAGTGTTGTAACGCCCGATACATTGCCGCCTCAAGCGTGCGGTTCGGCAGGTAGCTGGAGCAAGCTTTATCAAAGCGACACTCCACGGTGGTTTCGGTCATCATTGCCGCGCCCTGGGCGATTTTCTCAATGCGTTCGTAGATCTGCTGCGCATCGGCCATCTCCGGGGCGCGGATCAGGTACAGCACTTCGGCCTGGGCCTGCACCACGTTGGGCGAAATCCCGCCGGTATCGGTGATGGCGTAATGGACACGCGCTTTCTCAATGATGTGTTCATTAAGGAAGTTGGTGCCGGTCGTCATCAGCGTCACGGCATCCAGCGCGCTGCGCCCCAGATGAGGGGAGTTGGCCGCATGCGCCGCCACGCCGTGAAAACGCCAGGCGGCCTGAATATTGGCCAGGGTGCTGACGTTAAACATGCCGGCAAAGGCTTCCGGGTGCCAGGTGACGGCGGCATCGACGTCATCAAACAGTCCTTCCCGCACCATAAAGGTTTTGCCGGAGCCGCCTTCTTCCCCGGGGCAGCCGTAAAAACGCACCGTTCCGCTACCGCCATGCTGTTCAAGCCAGCTTTTTACCGCCACCGCACCGGCCAGCGCCGCGGTGCCCAGGAGGTTATGCCCGCAGCCGTGACCATTCGCTCCCGGCGTGGCGGATTGCGCGGTTGCACAATGCGCCTGCTGGCTTAGCCCGGCCAGCGCATCGTATTCACCGAGCAGGGCGATAACCGGTTTCCCACTGCCGTAGCTCGCAATAAAAGCGTTTGGAATACCGCCCGCCTCGCGAGTCAACGTAAAGCCTTCGGCCTCCAGCGCGCCGGCGAGTCGTTCGGCGGACCAAAATTCTTCAAAGCGGGTTTCAGGGTGATCCCAGATGGCATCGGCTATATCGGTTAGCGTCTGACATCGCGTATCGATGGCATCGGCAATAAAAGCGTAGTTCTCCTGCATTACACACCTCGCGTCCACGGAAAATTGAGCGCAGTCCGCGCCAGCGTTTCGATGGCGATAGCCATAACCTGTTCATCGAAGTCGAATTTTTCGTTGTGATGGCCGGCGCTCAAATCCGTGCCGAATACCATATACGACGCCATGCCGCCGTTTTGCTGCACGCGGGCCATCATCAGCGTGGCGTCTTCGGAGCCGGCGGGGGCTTTGACCTTATCGATAGCGCGATCAATGCCGGAAACCTGGCTCGCCTGTTCGCGCAGATAATCAACCCAGGCCGGTGTGGGCGCGCTGGAGGTGGCGGCCCCCATCAGACGCATCTCCGCCTTCACGCCGTAGAGTGCGGCCGCCCCGGTAATGACGGCCTGCGCGCGTTCAAAGACATACTGATTTATGGCTTCGCTTTCCCCGCGGGTTTCCACTTTGATGAGCGCATTCGCGGGCACCACGTTGCGGCCGCTTCCGGCCTGCATGACCCCGACGTTGACGCGGGAAGCCCCTTCACTGTGCGGTGCGATGCTGTGTAAGGCGAGAGCGGCCTGCGCGGCGGCGAGCAGGGCGTTTCGCCCATCCTCCGGTTTTCCGCCTGCGTGTGCGGCAACGCCCGTAAAATTCACGTCGAACTTGGTGGTCGCCATAAAGTTATCGCTGCCGCAGATCGCCGTTCCGGCAGGCACGCCGGTACCGATATGGATGGCAGTAAAATAGTCCACGCCATCCAGCGCCCCGGCGGCAACCATAGCGCGTGCGCCGCGCGTCCCTTCTTCGGCAGGCTGAAAGATGAGCCTGATGGTGCCGTTGAGCTGCGCTTCATTCTGCTTAAGCACCTGCGCCAGTCCCAGACCAATGGTGGTATGGCCGTCATGCGCGCAGGCGTGCATCATTCCCGGGTTGCAGGAGGCAAAACCGTCGCGGAACGGGCGATGGCTGTTGTCCTGCGCTTCGCTTAAATCAAGGGCATCCATGTCTACGCGAAACGCCAGGGTTGGCCCCGGGCGGCCAGTCTTAAGGGTCGCCACAATGCCGGTAAATCCGCCTTCAAACGGTGCCAGCCATTTTTCGGGGGCGCCTTGCGCACGCGCTCGGGCAAATTCTCGCGCCAGCGTTGCGTCATCGGGCAATCCCATTCGGCTTTCGGCATCCACCACATCACGGCCCATCGCCAGTTCGTACCCCAGCGAATCAAGAATTTCAGCGACTTTCGCTGCAGTTCTAAACTCTACCCAGCCGGATTCCGCAAAATGGTGAAAATCGCGACGCCACGCGCTCAGCTGCGGCGTTAATGTCTGGATGTACTGCGCCAGTGTGTCCATATCTCTTCCCGTCATCATTAAAAAATGTGAACTGCTTCACGCTGTGATAGTTTTTAATTATCACTAACCGATTTTTCACAGTTTTAACCGTTCAGGAATTACCCTCGCATATCCCTTTCCATTAAAGTAGATGACAGTTTCTTTACTCTGATAAACAACGGTTATCGGTCGGGCTATGACATTTCAGATTAAATTTCATCAAATCCGGGCGTTTGTTGAAGTCGCGCGTCAGGGCAGTATTCGCGGTGCCAGCAGGACGCTGAATCTTTCGCAGCCAGCGCTGACCAAATCGATCAAAGAGCTGGAAGAGGGTATGGCGGCACAGCTTTTTGTGCGCCGGAGTAAAGGTGTTGCCTTGACCGAGTGTGGCGAGGGCTTCTACCAGCGCGCCAGACTGATTCTGGAAGAGTTGCGTGCGGCGCAGGATGATATTCGCCAGCGGCAGGGGGAACTGGCCGGGCAGATCAATATCGGGATGGGCGCCAGCGTTTCACGCAGCCTGATGCCCGCCGTTATTACGCGCTTTCATGCACAACACCCCCAGGTCAAGGTGCGGATTATGGAAGGGCAGCTGGTGTCGATGATCAATGAATTACGCCAGGGTGAGCTGGATTTCACCATTAACACCTATTATCAGGGGCCTTACGACCATGAATTTACGTTCGAAAAGTTGTTTGAAAAACCGTTTGCGGTATTTTGCCGGGAAGGGCATCCGGCGACAGGGGCAACATCCATTAATGAACTTTTGCATTATAACTGGACAATGCCGACGCCGCGGGGAAGCTATTATAAGCAATTAGAAGATCTATTTCGCCACCGCTCGCAAATACCGCGAATTGGGGTGGTGTGTGAAACATTTTCGTCCTGTATAAGCTTGGTTGCGCAAAGTGATTTTTTAAGTATCCTGCCGCAGGAGTTGGGCTCTGACCCGCTTCTGGCGCACCGTCTCGTCATTCTGCCGGTTGTCGAATCGCTTCCAAAAGCCGCGTATTATTTAATTCAGCGACGTGATTCACGTCAGACACCTCTTGCCGAATCCTTAATTACGCAATTCAGAAGGGAAGCGAGAAAAATAGACGCAGCGGAAAATTCAAAATAAAAAAACAGAGTCTGCCCGACATCAGACAGACCCTACAGTACACACAGCAGTACGTCCTTTTGCCAGTCCTGAGTATTATTTCCATGGGGCAGGTTTATTTAGTTATAACACCTTTTCCGAAAAAAGACAGGTTGACGAGTGATTGATTTCACGAATTTTTAACGTAAATCACTTATTTTACCTTCACTGAAGTTTTAGTTAAGTCTGGTTTAAGTGCGTATCACCCTTATTATATATTCGCCGGGTAAATATATATGCCGTGAGTGGGCCGCTGACGGTTATTGAGACACATGTCTGGCACAGGTATAGTACCTCCCTCAGAAGTAGCCGGAGGATCCCCATGAACCCTGACGACAAATCACTTTTTCTTGACGCCATGGAGGATGTCCAGCCCATGAAGCGCTGCTCGGATATCCACTGGCAGCCGATGAGAAACGCACGGGCGCGGCAGGAGATGGATACTGAACAGCTGGACAACTTTCTGACGCTGGGGTTTCTGGAACTCCTGCCCCTTGAAGAACCGCTGACGTTCCAGCGCGAAGGGGTACAGCAGGGCGTTATAGAGAAGCTGCGTTCGGGGAAATACGACCGACAGGCCAGCTTAAACCTGTTGCGTCAGCCCGCCGAACGCTGCCGACAGATGCTGTATTCTTTTATCAGTCAGGCCCGTCGTGACGGATTACGTAACCTGATCATCATTCACGGGAAAGGGCGCGAACAGAATTCGCATCCCAATGTGGTGCGCAGCTATCTGGCACGCTGGTTAACTGAGTTCGAGGAAGTGCAGGCTTTCTGCGTGGCGCTGCCGCATCACGGCGGCAGCGGGGCATGTTACGTTTCACTGCGGAAATCCGATGAAGCGAAACAGGAGAACTGGGAACGGCACGCCAAGCGCAGCCGTTAAGGCGGTTTTCGCGGGCGAGGCGATCGCCCGCCTGTGACTCAGAAGGTTTCCCAGTGACTGTCAGGCGTGGCGTTAGCCGTTGCCGGACGCAGTAGCTGCGGCGTTTTCACATTTGCCGGACGTGAGGCGACTGCGTGTTCTTTTCCGTTCAGACGAAACGCGGCCACAGCCTGACGCAGCTGTTCGGACTGATCTTCCAGTGCCGCCGCCGCCGTCGCGGACTGCTGCACCAGCGCGGCGTTTTGCTGCGTCACGCTGTCCATTTGCGAAACGGCCAGGCTCACCTGTTCAATACCGCGGCTCTGCTCATCGGAGGCCGACGAAATCTCACCCATGATATCGGTTACGCGGGTCACGGCGGCGACAATCTCCTTCATGGTCGCGCCCGCTTCGCTAACCTGCTCAGAACCGGTATTCACCCGGCTGACGGAGTTCTCGATAAGCCCTTTGATCTCTTTCGCCGCCTGTGCACTGCGGCTCGCCAGCGTACGGACTTCGCCTGCGACGACCGCAAAACCACGCCCCTGTTCCCCGGCGCGTGCGGCTTCTACCGCGGCGTTAAGCGCCAGAATATTGGTCTGGAACGCGATGCTGTCAATCACGCCAGTAATGTGGGCAATCTGCTGGGAACTGTCGGCAATTTCGGTCATGGTGCGAACCACGTTATCCACGACGTGGCCACCACGTGCTGCGGTTTCAGAGGCATTCTTCGCCAGTAACGTAGCCTGACGGGCGTTATCGGAGTTCTGTTTAACCGTCGCGGTCAGCTCTTCCATGCTGGCGGCCGTCTCTTCGAGCGAGGCGGCCTGCTCTTCGGTGCGAGCGGAAAGATCGTTGCTGCCTGCGGCAATTTCACCTGCGCCGGTGTAGATGGAGTCGGTACTGCCGCGCACGGCGCTGACGGTAGTCACCAGAGATTGTTGCATCTCATGCAGGCCTGCGGCCAGTTGACCCATTTCATTGCGGCCAGAGAGCGCGATATTCTGCGTCAGGTCGCCCCCCGCAATGGCGCGAATATGGTTCATAATGGTGTTGAGTGGTTTTAACAGCAGGTGTTGTAACCCCTGCCAGATGACCACCAGCACGGCGATAACGGCCAGGAAAATGACTGCCAGCGTCCACTGCATTTGCGTAAAGCTGCTTTGGTTCTCTTCGGTTGCCGCTTTCAGCAGCGTGTTGTTTTCGGCGCGCCAGCGGTTGTAGACCGCTTCCATATCATCCTGTGCCTGCTGAGCATCCAGATCGCCATAGGCCTGGTAGTTGTCGGCGCGAAGATACTGAATCGACAAACGCATGACCTCATGCATCTGATTCCAGGATTTTTGCATCTCGTCAGTTAACGCCGCATTCTGGCCGTTAACCTGCGGCAGTTTCTGCCACGCTTTGTTATAGGTTTCTGCTTTAGCCAGCGAGTTACTTGCGGTATCAAGCAGTTTGTTGATCGCGGCAAGGGAAGCCGGATCGCGCTGGTTTTTCAGGTAGCGGATCGCCACGCGGGTCACGGTGACGCGCGTTTTTACCAGCGTGTTTACGCTGTCGCTCAGATTTTCCTGCTGGGCATTGAGCACGCCGGAGTTCTGGAAGTTATGGCGATCGTTGCTGACGGCGGAGTAGAACAACCCTCCCGTGACAACTTGCAGCAGACAGAATATGGTGAGGGCAAAGATAATACCGGTAATCACGTGCAGATTTTTCAGCATAGCGGTCGTCCGTTAGAGAAGAGGCAGAGGTACACCAATACTATCGTCGTATAGAATTTAAACTTTAATTTAACTCGCGCTTAACGAAGGGCTCCGGTCAGGAACCTGTTGTAAATCCGGATCATTTTTATGAGGAAGGTCAACATGAGCAGCATTGATAAAAGCGGGACGTACGCGCTCGGTACGCGGACGGTTAAACGACTGGGGTACGGCGCGATGCAGCTTGCCGGACCGGGCGTATTTGGCCCTCCGAAAGATAAAAATGCCGCGCTGGAGGTGTTACGCGAAGCCGTGGCGGCGGGGGTGAATCATATTGATACCAGCGATTTTTATGGTCCCCATGTGACCAATCAGCTGATCCGCGAGGCGCTTCATCCGTACCGGGACGATCTCACTATCGTCACCAAGATCGGGGCCCGCCGCAACGATAAAGGTGCCTGGCTGCCGGCCTTTTCCGCGCAGGAGCTGACTCAGGCGGTGCATGATAACCTGCGTAATCTGCAGGTGGATGTACTGGATGTGGTGAATCTGCGGATCATGTTTAGCGCTCACGGCCCGGCAGAAGGATCGATTGCTGAACCGCTTTCCACCCTCGCAGAGTTACAGCAGCAAGGGCTGGTACGCCACATTGGTCTGAGCAATGTCACGGTCACTCAGATTGCGGAAGCGCAGAAGATGGTGCCTGTTGTCTGCGTGCAGAACATGTACAACATAGTGAACCGCGGCGACGATGCGCTGGTGGATTTACTGGCGCAGCAGGGGATTGCCTATGTGCCGTTTTTCCCATTGGGCGGCTTTACGCCACTGCAATCCAGCGATCTGCAGGCCGTCGCGGATTCCCTTGGCGCAACCGCGATGCAGGTTGCGCTGGCATGGCTGCTGCAACGTTCCCCGAATATTCTGCTGATCCCCGGCACCTCTTCCGTGGCGCATCTGCGGCAAAATCTCGCAGCAGGAGAACTGCAACTGCCGCCTGACGCTCTGGAAACGCTGAATACGCTGGTAGGCCGATCGTTGAACTAAATCCGTTCAAACTTCAATACGTTCGGCTTCACCGCCGGAAAGCATCTTGATCCTGGCCCATAATCCGTAATACTGTATTTATATACAGCATTACGGCAGGAAAGCATTTATGGGCACTCTCTTTTCTTATCACTCTAATCAAGTCATTGAATTACCTCTCTTTCTGGAGCGCGTCGCCTGCGGCTTCCCCAGCCCGGCGCAGGATTATGTGGAGGATCGTCTCGATCTTAACCGGCTGGCGGTCAGGCACCCTAGTGCGACCTACTTTATAAAAGTGAGTGGTGACTCGATGATTGGGGCTGGGATCGGCGACGGCGATCTGCTGGTGGTCGATCGTTCGTTAAATGCCGAACATGGGGATATCGTCGTGGCGTCGGTTGCCGGTGAGTTTACGGTGAAAGAGCTACAGACCCGTCCGGTTTTGAGGTTGCTGCCGCATAATGCCCGCTATCAGCCGATTACCTTCCAGTCAGAAGAGGAGCTACAAATCTTCGGCGTTGTCACTCACACCCTCAAAACGTATAAACATGTTCGCACTGGTTGATGTGAATAGCTTTTATGCCTCCTGCGAGAGGGTGTTTCGCCCCGATCTGGAGGGCAAACCCATCGTGGTGGTCTCGAACAACGACGGCTGCATTATTTCGCTGTCGCGGGAGGCCAAACAGTTCGGCATAAAAATGGGTGAGCCCTACTTTAAATTCAAGGAGAAGGGTTATCCGGCGCGGGTGTATGTTTTTAGCTCGAACTATGCGCTGTATGCCGATCTCAGCAGCCGGGTGATGCAAACGCTGACCGATCTTGCTCCGGCAATTGAGATCTACTCGATTGATGAAGCCTTCGTGAACGTGTCGGGCGTCAGCCGCTGCATGTCGCTGGAGGCTTTTGGCCATCAGATGCGCAACCAGGTCGCTAAAAATACGGGGTTGACCGTTGGGGTCGGTATTGCCCCGACCAAAACGCTGGCGAAGCTGGCCAACTATGCGGCGAAGCGGTGGTCTGCCACCGGCGGCGTGGTCGATCTATCGGATCGCGAACGGCAGCGTAAGCTGCTGGCGAAGGTGCCGGTAGAGGAAGTGTGGGGTGTCGGGCGACGCATCACGAAAAAACTCAACGCCATGGGGATTACCACGGCGCTGGAGCTGGCGGAAGCGTCCTCCTGGGTCATTCGCAAACATTTTAACGTGGTAATGGAACGCACGGCGCGCGAGCTTCGCGGTGAGCCTTGTCTTGATCTGGAAGAGTTTACCCCGACGAAGCAGCAAATTATCTGTAGTCGTTCGTTTGGACACCGTATTACGCAATACGAAGAGATGCACCAGGCCATTTGTGCCTACGCGGAGCGTGCCGCCGAAAAACTGCGCGGCGAGCATCAGTATTGCCGCTTTATCAGCGTGTTTGTGCGCACCAGCCCGCATGCCGACAACGAAATTTATTACGGCAACCAGGCCTCAGTCACCCTGATGACACCCACTAATGACACGCGCGATATCATCCGTGCTGCCACGGAGGCGCTGGGGCGTATATGGCTTGACGGGTATCGCTATATGAAAGCGGGGGTGATGCTGGCGGATTTTTTCAGCAGCGGCGTCGCCCAGCTGAATTTGTTTGATGATAACCGCCTGTGTGCCAATAGCGCAGCGCTGATGGAGATAATCGACAGCGTAAACCATTCCGGCAAAGGGAAGATATGGTTTGCCGGGCAGGGGATTGAGAAATCCTGGGCGATGAAGCGTGAGATGCTGTCACCGGCGTATACGACGCGGTACGCAGATTTGCCGGTGGCAAGGTAGGATATTGTCATAAACGATCGCCGCGTTATACTCACGGCGTTAATAAGAATGTATGACGGGGCAGGGATATGTACGAGAGCCTAAAAATGATATCAGTCGCGCTGCCCCTCATTGCGCTTTTCATCCTGTTAAGATTTGTTGTCAGACGTATTCGTCAGGCAAAGCGCCTTATTTCAGATCATAACGGGATGAAAAAGATATCTGCTAACCCCTTAATTTTTGGCGGGAATGCAGGTAAAACATGGTTTTATGATGACCAGTTTTTATATGAAGTTAAAAACAACGCCACCCGTAAGATTGCGCTGGCTACTATCATTAAAATCGGGCCGGGGAATATCGAGATAAATAGCCGACGGGTCTGGATTGTTATTTACCGTGACGGTGCTAATGAAAAGCAGGTGCAGTTTTATAACAATCTCACCCTCTGGAATCATAACTTCACGGCTTTTCTGGCCGCGATAAAAAGAGCCAATCCTGACGCTGTCGTTAAAGAGCGCGCAATCCTCAATTTGTGAAAAAGGACCGCAGACCGTCACGGCCGCGCATCCGCCAGTTCATAACACAGCGCCCCAATCCGCTCCACGGCATTCAGCAGGCGGGGCGTCGGTTCGTTTGCGCAGTTTAGCCGCAAAAAGTGAGACAGCTCTGCGGCAGGGGAAAACAGCGGGCCGGGGCTGACGCCAATACCCAGCGCCAGCGCGCGACGATGTACCTCCAGCGCGTTGACCTGCAAAGGAAGTTCTACCCACAGCAAGTAACCCGCGGCGGGCGCGTTAACACGCGTGCCGGGAGGAAAACTTGCCTCGACCCGCGCCACGACGGCGTCTATTCCCTCCGCAACGCGACGCTTGAGCCGCCGCAGATGGCGATCATAATCGCCGCTCGCCAGGACTTCGCTGGTTGCGGCTTCCAGCAGCGGAGCGCCTGCCCAGTCTCCGGCCATGCGGGCCTGTAAAACCTGCGGAAAGTAGCGTCCGGCGGCAACCCAGCCGATTCGCCAGCCGGGCGCAAGCGTTTTAGACAGGGAGCTGCAATAAATGACATTTCCACTCTGGTCGAACGCTTTACAGGCTGGGGGACGTTGTCCCTCGCCGACAAGATCGCCGTAAACATCATCTTCAATGAGAGGAATATCTGCCGCGTCAAGCAGGGCAACGAGTTCCTGCTTACGCGTGACGGGCATACTGGCGCCCAAAGGGTTTTGCACTGTAGGGGAGGCCAGAACGGCGGCCGGGCGGTGGCACCGAATGGCGTCCGCCAGCGGTTCCAGCAGCAGGCCCTCAACAGGATCGGTGGGGATCGATAAGGCCTTCAGACCCAAATCCTCCAGCAGCAGGAGCGTACCAAAGTAGGCTGGCTGCTCAATCGCCACCACATCACCGGGCTGGCACACGGCTCGTAGCGCAAGGCGCAACGCCTGCGTCGCACCTGCGGTGATAATAAGGTCATCCGCGCTGAAACGGGCTCCCCACTGTGCAGAACGCGCGGCAATCTTGCTTCGCAAATCACGTCTTCCCGGCGGCAGGCTATAGCTCTGACCGTGCGCGTCCAGACGTCGGCCCGCGGAGTGCAACGCCCGCTGTAGCGTCTCGCCCGGCAGCCAAGCAGGATCGGGCAGGGCTGCACCCAGAGGCACCAGACGGGCTTCTGAACTGCTGAACAGCGACCGGGCCATAGCCGACAGGGTGACGGGAACCGGGCCTGGCGGAGAACGAGAAGGCTCCACAGGCTGCGGAAGGCTTGTCTGGTGGATGTAATAACCTGAACGCGGACGTGCAACAATCAGCCCCTCGGCCTCAAGGCAGCGCAGCGCTTCAAGCGCCGTCGGAAGACTGACATGCTCGCGTTCGGCCAGTTTACGCGCGGAGATGATCTTGTCACCGGCTCGCAACGCGCCAGACGTAATTGTAAGACGCAGCATATCCGCAATACGGCGATAGTGAGGAGAGGACGGGGATGGGGCAGACATGGTATCTGTTCAGGCTAATTTTCGATAAAACTGACTATACAGCCAATAATGCACGCCATCTATAGTGTCCGACATGTTCAGGACAAGGAGGCATTATGCACAGCGATAATTTTGATATTTCCACGTATTTCAAACGCATAAACTACACTGGCCCCGCGGCTGCCGATACGGGTACCCTGCATGCGCTTATGCGTCATCAGCTTTTTGCAATCCCGTTTGAAAATCTGGATGTACAGGCGGGGAAAATTGTCTCGCTGGCACCTGACGATATTGCCGATAAGCTGTTAACACAGGGGCGCGGCGGCTACTGCTATGAGGTGAACGGGCTGTTTGCCATGGCGCTGGAGGCGTTAGGTATTCCTTACCGTTTTGTGGCGGCACGCCCGATGTTCTATCCCGTACGGCGGCCAAAAACCCATATGGCGTTAATTGCTGAGTTGGAGAGCCGACAGTGGCTTTGCGACCTCGGGTTTGGCAGCTATGGCATTCGTGCGCCAATGGCTCTGGACACGCTTGATGTTGATATTGCACAGGATTTTGACACGTTCCGGCTTAGCCGCAGCGCTGAGGGCGAATATCTACTTCAGGCGAAGGTGGCGGGAGAATGGGCCCGTCAGTACGGCTTTGATCTCACGCCACAGGAGTGGATTGATTTCGTTCCGGCCAACTACCTTAACTCCACGCACCCGGATGCCATTTTTGTGCAGAAGCGTGTGGTGGTGCAGCATCGACCGGAGGGACGCGAGATTTTACTGGGGAATATGCTGAAAATCATTACGGCGAAGGGCACGGAAACCCGGCAGCTGGCGGAGGACGACATCCCCCGAATTCTGAAAGAGCGTTTTGCGTTGATCGCGGCGTAAAGCAGAAGGGGGCCTGTGCCCCCTGAGCCTCCCGCGCCGCGGTTGAAGCATTACTTCTTCTTGTTCATCATCGCTTTTAAATCGGCAAACGGGTTAAACGTGGCGACGCCCACGTCTTTTTGCGCGTCTTCCCCGGCGACCACGGTGGTACCGTACTGATCCGCTTCGGTGTATTTCGAATGTTCGTGATCGTGGCAAAACAGGCACAACAGCTCCCAGTTACTGCCATCTTCCGGGTTGTTGGTATGGTCGTGATCGATATGGTGAACCGTCAGTTCGCGCAGATTGGAATAGACAAACTCGCGCGAGCAGCGTCCGCATACCCAGGGATAGATTTTTAACGCTTTTTCGCGATAGCCACTTTCAAGTCTCGCGTAGTTTTTGGGGATCAGAGCCATTGCTGGTTTTACCTGTGATAAAAATAGTGTGCCAATATATCCCATCAGGCACGGTAAATGTACAGGACCTTCCTCCGCTAGAGCGAGAATGTGCCTTCAAGCGTCATCACGCAATTTCCGCCAACGCGAACCACCGCCTCTCCCGACGAGGCATCGTATCCCGCGAACAGCACGCTTGCTCGTCCCATATCAACGCCCTGACTGACGTTAAGGTTAAGCGTCGTTTTATTGCGGTGCAACGCCAGCAGCGCTGTCGCAGCGGCAGTCGCGCTGCCTGTGGCAGGATCTTCTGTCATGCGGGGAGTAAACATGCGGGCCTGCACATCATGAGGTTCATCAGCATTCGTATCCAGGGTGTAGGCGTAGAGGGAAACGGCGCCATCCAGCGGTAAAGTCGCGCGAAAACCCTGTAAATTCGGCACGCATCGACGAAGCGCCTCACGAGAAGCCAGCTCGGCTATCAGAAAGGGCAGACCTACCGACGCGACCACAGGCCTATGTACCTCGGTACGGATATCTTCCGTGTTCAGGGATAAGCAGGCAGCCACGCTTTCCGGGCTGACTTCAGAGCGGCACGAGAGTGCCTCAGGCACCAGGAGTTCTGCGCCAGTGACCGTATCGTTGTCGCGCAAGAGGCGAACGGGCACCACACCGGCTATTTCCTCGAAGTGTAGCGTATCAGGCAGGCGCTGATGATTCATCGCGGCGTAATGGGCAAGCACGTAAGCCGTTCCAACATTCGGGTGCCCGGCGAAGGGGATCTCGCGCGAGGGCGTAAAGATTCGCACGCGTGCTGTATGGGAAGGATTGTCTGGCGGCAAAACGAACGTGGTTTCGCTGTAGCCAAATTCAACGGCGACCTGCTGCATTTGTGCTTTGTTCATGCCTTGAGCATCGAGTACGACGGCAACAGGGTTACCCAGAAACGGAGTATCAGTAAAAACATCCGCAACAACATAGCGTCTTTTCATTCTCTGTCCGATATAAAAGTCCTGATATAGAGATGTAACGTTAAATCAAACCGATAACCAGCCGTTTTTCACCCGACGGACCTGAAAAAATTTCAATCAATTTATTTGAATCATTCCGTTAAAGAAACGCCATTTATTCTCCACAGGTAATGCGTACAGTAGGGAGAACGCAACGCATTATCAGGACACAGGATTATGAAAAAGATCGGCTTTTTATCGTTTGGTCACTGGACGCCTTCTCCGCAGTCCGGCACGCGCTCGGCAGCAGACACCCTGCTGCAGTCCATCGACCTGGCCGTAGCGGCCGAAGAGCTGGGGGCGGACGGCGCCTATTTTCGCGTGCACCACTTTGCTCGTCAGCTGAGCTCTCCGTTCCCTCTGCTGGCCGCAATTGGGGCCAAAACGAAAACCATCGAGATCGGTACCGGCGTGATTGATATGCGCTATGAAAACCCGATGTACATGGCCGAGGATGCCGGTGCGGCGGATCTGATTTCCGGCGGTCGTTTGCAGCTTGGCATCAGCCGGGGCTCCCCGGAGCAGGTCATTGATGGCTGGCGTCATTTCGGCTATGTCCCGCAGGAAGGGGAAAACGAATCAGATATGGCACGCCGTCATACCGAGGTGCTGCTTGAGGTTCTGCGCGGCGAAGGATTTGCAAAGCCGAATCCACAGCCGATGTTTCCGAATCCACCGGGGCTGCTGCGACTGGAACCCTATTCCGAAGGGCTGCGCGAGCGTATCTGGTGGGGCGCCGGTTCGAATGCGACCGCGGTATGGGCCGCTAAGCTCGGCATGAATCTGCAAAGTTCTACGCTGAAAGACGATGAAACCGGTGAGCCGTTCCATATTCAGCAGGCAAAACAGATCCGCGCGTACCGCCAGGCGTGGAAAGAGGCAGGGCATACGCGTGAGCCGCGCGTGTCGGTCAGCCGCAGTATTTTTGCCCTGATGGACGACCGTGACCGGATGTACTTCGGTGCCAGCCGCAACGATAGCGATAGCGTGGGGTATCTTGACGAGAAAACGCGCGCGATCTTCGGCCGCAGCTATGCCGCGGAGCCGGACAAGCTTATCGAACAGCTGAAAAAAGACGAGGCGATTGCTGAAGCGGATACGTTATTGTTGACCGTACCGAACCAGCTCGGTGTGGATTACAATGCGCATGTGATTGGGTCCATTCTCAAACATGTCGCACCGGCAATGGGCTGGCGCGAGTAGTCGACGCGCTGGGATAAGCCCGTCGCCGCGCGTGGCGTGAATCTTCATTTGTAACTATTCGGGCGCTTATCGCGAAGACAGGAGGATCTATACATTCCTCCTGTCAGCGCTATTTCTGGCTCATATCGCTCAGCAGCACGGCGATGCTTTGTCCGCCCTCGGTCTGTTCCAGACCAATCTTCACAATGATGGTCAGCGGAACGGAGAGCAGCATACCGACGGGACCGAGCAGCCAACCCCAGAAAATCAAAGACAAAAAGACGACCAATGTGGATAGCCCCAGCCCGCGTCCCATCATCCGTGGCTCAAGAATATTGCCGAACAGCAGGTTAATGGCCAGATATCCGGCCAGCAGAACCAGCGCATCATACAGCCCGCTGAAAACCAGCACCTGAAGGATAGGGGGGATCGCTGCCAGCACGGAACCGATGTTGGGAATGTAGTTGAGCGCGAAGGCCAGTAATCCCCAGACGAACGCGAAGCGGACGTCCAGCGCCAGCAGCATCACCCAGACGACACCACCCGTAACCAAGCTAATGGCGGTTTTCAGCACCAGATAGCGTGAGACGCTGTCCAGCGCGCGTTGAATCGCCCCCATGCCCTCAACCGGACGGACCATTATCTGCTGCAGCTTTGCCGGCAGTTGAGGCACCTCCAGCAGCATAAACACCACCGTTAAAAACAGCAGGAAAATGGAGGTCATGGCATTCGAAAGCTGCGCCAGCAGGCTGGTGACGATCGTCATGGCCGCATTGGGGTCGATATATTTAAGGAGTTCCTCAACCGAGACTTCAATACCTGCGCGTTGCAGCCAGGGTTCAAGCTGCAGCAGCGGTATCGCCAGCGACGATCGGTACTTCGGTAACGTGCGCGCCAGTTCATTCAGCGAGGTGCCGAGATAGGCAACCAGTAATACCATGGCAACAATAATCACGCTGATGAGCAGGGTAATCGCCAGCACGCGCGGGATGCGTAGCCGCGTCATGCGCCGTACCAGCGGGTTAAGGATCACCGCAATAAACAGCGCCAGAATAAAGGGCACGATGATGTCGGCTGCAAATCGCACGCCCGTCAGTATGATCACCAGCATGCCCAGCATGATGACAATTTTTAACCCGTTCAGGGTAATAATGGGTTTAGCCATGGTGACTCCGAAATACGCTTTTTATTTATAATAAAGGTGAAACGCGTTGCAATAAACTAACCAAAATCAAACGGTGTGGGTAAAGAATTGAAAAGACTTTGAGTAAAATCCTGGCTTATGGTACAAATTTAGCGTGTTTAACTACCGAGGACAATTTTCATCCGCAAAGACGAGAAGCAACAACGCGGATAATTGTAATTTTATGGACAATGTGTTCAGGACGTATTCTTCAAACAACACCGCTGTATTTTTCACCTCCTTCTGCCTGGTTGCTGGTGAGCAACACTGGCGCACCGCCCTATAGTTATCTCTTCTGCCTGAGCTGGCGCTACGCGCTTAGCTGTCTGATTTAATTTCATATTTTTTTGGTTTGCCGCATGCGGCGGGCCACGATGGATTATATTCTCAAGCAGGAGAAAAACATGTTTTACTGGATTTTACTCGCTCTGGCTATTATCGCTGAGATTACCGGCACGCTGTCGATGAAGTGGGCGAGCGTCAGCGATGGCAATACCGGTTTTATTTTAATGTTGGTGATGATTTCACTTTCCTATATTTTCCTCTCATTTGCGGTGAAAAAAATTGCGCTGGGTGTGGCGTATGCGCTGTGGGAAGGGATCGGTATTTTATTGATTACACTCTTCAGCGTCCTGATATTTGACGAAACATTAACAACAATGAAAGTCGCCGGGTTAACGACGCTGGTCGCGGGTATTGTGCTGATTAAATCAGGTACCCGTAAACCGACCAAACAGCAGAAGGAGCAGAACCATGCAACAGTTTGAATGGGTTCATGCGGCCTGGCTGGGTTTCGCCATCGTGCTGGAAATTTTCGCCAACGTTCTGCTGAAATTCTCCGACGGTTTTCGTCGTAAAGTCTATGGCCTGATGTCGATAGCCGCGGTTCTGGGGGCGTTCAGCGCCCTGTCGCAGGCGGTCAAAGGTATCGATCTTTCGGTGGCCTATGCGCTGTGGGGCGGTTTTGGTATCGCCGCCACCCTTGCCGCCGGTTGGGTACTGTTCGGCCAGCGGTTAAATAACAAAGGCTGGATAGGACTGATATTGCTGCTGGCGGGTATGGTCATGATAAAACTCGCCTGATAACCCGTTACCCCTTTTTCACCCGCAGCCGCGCTGGCTTACTCTTGAGCCAGCGCTTCCAGCTTATCGCGAAAACCGGTGACGGATAGGGCCCGGTTATCGGCTCGCCATCGGTCTTTCGCCGCCGGAGCGGAGCTTTGAACACCAATCAATTGCCAGCCGTTATCGGTTTTCAGCATCAAGGGCGAACCACTGTCACCCGGTAACGTATCGCACTGGTGCGACAGCACGCTGGTTTGTGCCCAGCCCGTTACAACACAGTCGGTATGGGTGTAAAGCGCATCCAGATGATCGACCGGGTAGCCTGACTGCGTGACCTTACGGTCGGCGGCTTTCAGCGCGGCGGTGAGCGCCGCTTTATCTCCGTCGAATAACGGCAGTGGCGTAATGCCTGAAGGCGGGTAGCGCAGAATGATCAGGCCAAAATCCCATGACGCTGCCGCGGGCGGCACTATCCAGCCATCACCATCCGGTTTCAGTCGTTTACCCAGAGAAGGATCAACCCGGCCTTCGATGCCGTGGATTTCGTAGCGCCAGACACCTTTTTGCGACACAAACCGTAAGGCTACCGCTTTGTCTGGCTTTCCGTTAGGGGGCGTCAACAGGCAGTGGCCTGCCGTCAGGGCTAATTGCGGGGTGACCAACGTCGCGGTGCACAGGTTGCCGCTGGCGGTTTCCAGTTGTCCAATAGCATCCCAGGGGGCCTGTGTTGGGTCGGTGACGCGAGTACGATCGTCATGACCGAAAAAAAGCGTCTTAAGCTCTTTCGCGCTAATGGCGTCATCGCCGCCATCATCCGCCTGTGAAAATCCAGAAAAAAGACCAAACGTTCCCAGCAACAACACAACAGATTTACGCATATCACACTCTGGTGGGGGTAATTATGATTATTAAAAGTGAACCCTATGAAAATACTATAGACGGGACAGCACGAAAGTGGGAGTAAAATCAGCGTGCTACAATCAGGAAAGATAAAAATGGCTTGCGATGAGCGCGCATAAAATAAGCAGGAACAGAATGAGCTCAAACCGATAGCGTCGCAGCATACGCCCTCCGGATAAAAAAACGGCGCAGAACCTTTTCCGGTTCAGCGCCGGTTTACCAACGTGCCCCGAAGGGCACGGTTAAGCTTGTACCTTACGCAGCTGGCTGAGCAGCTGGTTTAGCAGCTTCGTGTTTTACTGCTTTTTTGTGATGCTTTTTAGCGGCCTGGGCTTTCTGCTCTACAGCAGGTTTAGCGGCTTTTTTATGGTGCTTTTTAGCGGCCTGGGCTTTCTGCTCTACAGCAGGTTTAGCGGCTTTTTTGTGGTGCTTTTTAGCGGCCTGCGCTTTCTGCTCTGCAGCAGGTTTAGCGGCTTTGTGGTGTTTTTTATGATGTACAGTTTTTGCTGGCGCAGCAGTGGTCGTTGCAGTTGGCGCAGCGGCCGCTGGTGCAGCAGTGGTTTCAGCAGCAAACGCAGCAGAAGACAGACCCATAGCAGCGGCAACAACCAGAGCTAATACTTTTTTCATGTTCATACCCTCGAATTTGGTTTTTCATTTAACCCCACTGCGGGGCCGTTGAAATAACTATATCCCTGTAAATTCGAGGTTTCCGTGAGTGATTGGTATCGGCGTGTAACCATATGTACATTTTCCGCCAAAAGTAAATTACCAATTATAATCAATAGCATAGATAAGGACTTCATGCCCTTGCCAGAGTTAATCACCACTATTATTGTATATTTATTGACGTATACTAGGGGTAGATCCATCTTAGTACTCCAAAAAAGAACGCTGAATGGCCTTTTATACGATTTAAAAGAGAGTGACCGCTAAGGGCGAGATAGGGCACAGAGTGGCAGTAGGAGTAAGAGAAGGGGGGAGCGCACGCACCGGGAAAACAAAACATTCCAAAAAAGACGCCGGAGTACAGAGAGATAAACTAAGTGATGTAACTGAGCATGTTGAGGCTGTCAAGTAAAAGTCGAAGTGCGCGTAACAGCAAAACTGGTGCGTACTACTGATTGATAATTTGGCGAGAAATCGGGCAGAAAAATAGCAGGATAACTCAAAGGGCTTATTAGCTGCATAATACGAGATAAAACAGATAAGTAGTTAACATTAAAAATGTGACGATTGTCACAAAAGTTATAATTATGAGATTTTAAGCAAGTTTTTCAATTGATATCATCTTTGTGAGTAATTCGGGTAAAACGTGACTATGTATATATAAACATCTTAGGAGGGTGCATGGAATTGTATTTTTCCCAAAAAATGGGGGTTGAGGATTTTGATGGTATTCATTTATTACAGGATCATATAGGCACAAACTTTAAAACGCCATGGAATGATTTTGGATTTGTAATCTTATTCAAGGTTTATTACGTAAAAGATAATAAAAAAGAAAAGTTAGGAAATTTAAGGGTTTTAGTTAAAGACGTTGAGGATACATCAAGCTATTTTTTAAAAAATGCAATTAAAACAAATGACGAAAAGATATATAAAATAAATGATGTAATGAACGAAAATGTTATGGTTTCATTACCTACGGATATAGATTACTATAAAATAATAAGCAATATTTTCCCAAGGGATCAAGCTGACGAATTACTGAGGCTATTATGTGATGCATCTTATTTTATTGGCAATAATGATATCTACAAGTCTTGGAATGGGTTTAGTGGTGCTTTATTTAGAGATAATTCAAGTGGCGATGCTCTCCTCAAAACTGGCTATTCGATAGCGACAGGCAGTTATAATATAAACAGACGTATAACGTTCACTGCTGATAATTTCATTGATACAATTGAGCCGATAACCTTTTCATTCGATAATGAAGTCTCTTTTTTAAGAGAAGATGTAAATCTTTTAATAGGTAAAAATGGAGTTGGGAAAACCTCATTACTTGGTTATATTGCGGATTCTATATTAGGGTTGAATTCGAATGACACGTTCCCATACTTTAATAAATTACTAGTTGTAGCATATTCTCCATTCGAATCATTTAAGACAGAGTTAGACATTGTTAAAAGCCGTGAATCTAAATACAAATCAAATAACAATAGATTTAGTCTTGGTCGAAAATTGCAAGGTGTAAATGATTATACTTATATTGGTTTTAAAAACAAGAGTGGTGTTTTTGATCTCACATGGCCTAAGGAATATGCAGCTAATTCCATAGTGAATATCATAAAGTATGATAACGAAAATTTCTGGTGGCAAGATGAGGAAAAAAACTCTCGATTTAAACTTCTCATAGAAACTCTATCATTAGCTATAAATTTTGATAGTTTTAGGTTATGGACTGATTCTGGCGAGGAGGTTATTTTAAATAAAGACTCTAAAGAAAAGCGTAAGATATTAAAGAAGATAGATTCCAAAAAAGGTTTTGAAATTATAAGGCAGGGTAAACCTATTCATTTAAGCTCTGGGCAATTAATGTACGCTTATATGATACCTGCTATCGTTTCTGAAATGAAGGATGAAAGTTTATTAATTCTCGATGAGCCGGAGCTTTATCTTCACCCAACATTGGAGATGGGATTAATTAAGATGCTGAAGAGTCTTTTAAAAGATTCGTCATCTTACGCAATTATAGCTACACATTCTGCAGTTATGGCTCGAGAAGTAGTTAGGAGTGGAGTCAAAATATTGCGAGAGAAAGCCGGAGTAACGAAAAATGATATGCCACGAATAGAAACTTATGGTGAGTCATTGGATGCAATTGTTGGCGAAGTTTTTGACGATTATTTTCAGGATAGGCCATATGAAATAGAGTTAGAGGAACTATTAAAAAAAGAAGATCTGAATGAGGTGCTGGATAAATATTCGGAGAACCTTGGTGATGAAGCATTGGCATATTTGACATCAAAACTTCCATATAAAAATGATGAAAATGAAGATGACGAGTATATCAAAATGGAGCCAATTTGATGAAATTTTTGTTTCACGATAAATTAACTAATGATACAACATGGGTTGAGTCGGTAAATGGCTGCAAGAAAAAAAATATTAATGAGTTTAATTTATTAAAACCAAGGATTATTACAGCATGTCAGATATATGATACATTGATATCCAATTTTGAAACTTCTTTACCTCCTGGTATTTTTTCTTCCAGTTGGGGGGTTGTAAGTCCTGGAAAAATGCTGATGATAGATTATTATGAAACACCCCCAAAAGACTTGGCCGCACTAATGTCCACCAGGCGTAGAGATCATGGTTTAAATGAATGTCCGTATTGCGGAAATCCTAAATCACCTGATACCTTAGATCATTTCATCCCTAAAGATCTCTGGTCTGAATTTAGTATTTACCCAGACAACCTTGTACCGCAATGTAGAGAATGTGCCCCGATAAAAGGGGAGAAATATTACAGCACAGAAAAACGAAGTGCAATGTATATACATCCTATTTTTTTTGATTTGATTTCAAGGGTAGGTTTTAAAATCATTGTCAATTTTGAAGATGGTCGTTTTAGCTATGATGTAAGATGTCTTATTATTTCTAATGTTACGCCGGAAGAGAAAAGTAGAATTCAACTACATTTAAAAAGTTTAGATGTGAAAGATAGAGTTTTGAGATATTGCTCAAAAACGACATCTCACTGGCTTAAGATTCAAAAGAAAAATGTGAATGATATTAAGGAATCGTTTAAAATGCGCATTAGAGAAAATGGAGATAGGACTCATGATAATTGGAAGGTTGCATTATATAAAGGATATCTTGATAATGAAAATGCCTTAACGTACTTCAATTCTTTATGTCCAGAGCATCACGAGGCACGCGAGAGTATTGTTATTGATGAGATAGAAATATAAATCTTAATAATAAACTATTCAAGATTTTTTGAAGATGGTGTTGGTAAGTATATTTAATTAACATTAATTTTTTAACTATACTCTCCATTAATCATAAAATCTAAATGAGAATGTGATTTGAATTACGCCGGGTTCCCCCGGCCAAATAGATTACAAATAGCGCGAGGTGAGATGTTCGCGGAAGTAGCGGATATTCAGATCTTCGCCCGTCGCCTGGGTGATTAATTGCGACGTGCTGAAGCGGCTGCCGTGCTGCCAGATGTTCTGACGCAGCCACTCAAACAGGGCCGAAAAATCGCCCTCGGCGATAGAGGCCTGTAGCCCCGGCAGGGCGGTTTTTGCGGCATGGAACAACTGTGCAGCATACATAGCGCCCAGCGTGTATGACGGGAAATAACCAAACCCACCGTCGGTCCAGTGGATATCCTGCATACAGCCGTTGCGATAGTTGTCTTTGGTTGATAACCCGAGCCAGGCCTGCATTTTTTCATCCCACAGGGCGGGAATATCGTCCACCTCGATCTCGCCGTTAATCAGCGCACGCTCAATTTCATAGCGCAGCACCACGTGGGCCGGGTAGCTCACTTCGTCTGCATCAACGCGGATGTAACCTGGCTTCACGCGCTGGTTCCAGGCGATAAAGTTCTCTTCGCTGAAGGCGGCCTGGCTACCAAAGCGGGCGTGAACGGCAGGGAGCAGATGCTTCAGGAAAGCCTCGCTGCGTCCCAGCTGCATTTCAAAAAACAGGCTCTGAGATTCGTGGATGGCGGTTGAACGCGCCAGCGCCACGGGTTGTCCTGCCCAGGCTCGCGGCAGGTTTTGCTCGTAGCGCGCGTGTCCGGTTTCGTGGATCACGCCAAACAGCGCGCTGAGCAGCTCGTCCTCGTCATAGCGCGTGGTGATACGCACATCTTCCGGCACGCCGCCGCAGAACGGGTGGGCACTGACGTCCAGACGACCGCCGTTAAAATCGAAGCCGAGCATCTTCATGGCTTCCAGTCCGAGTTCACGCTGGGTAGCCGTCGGGAAAGGGCCTTGTGGCGGGACGAACGACCGCTGAGCCTGTTTTTCCACCACGTTCGTCAGCAGGTCCGGCAGCCAGGTTTTCATATCACCAAACAGCACGTCCAGGCGCGCGCTGGTCATGTCCGGTTCGAAAATATCCAGCAGGGCATCGTACGGGGTACAGCCTTTGGCCTCGGCGCGAAGACGGGCTTCTTCACGGCTGAGTTTGACGACGTCTTTTAGATTGGCGGAAAAACCCTGCCAGTCGTTAGCGGGACGCTGAGTACGCCAGGCGTGCTCACACTTGCTGCCCGCCAGCGATTTGGCTTCAACCAGCGATTCCGGCAGCAGGGTCGCCTGCTGGTAGTGGCGCGTCATTTCACGCAGGTTAGCCTGTTCGACGTCATTCAGATCTTCCTCTGCCGCTGCGGTCAGCCATTCGCCCACTCTTTTATCGGTAAGGAGCTGGTGCTGCAGGACGCTCATTTCCGCCAGCGCTTCACCGCGCGCGGCACTACCGCCGGGCGGCATCATGGTAAACATGTCCCAGCTGGCGATGGAGGAGAGATGCGAGAAGCGGGAGAGGCGCTGGAAGGTTTTCACAAGTGACTGATAGGCGGATGGATTTTGCAATTCTAATTTCCTCTTGCCAGGGATGTGTTTCAGGGAGCATACAATGAAACAGGCCAAATTCCCCAACATTTCCTCCGTGGAAACCGTCTTCCGGAAGTCCGGGAGACGGTTCTCAGTGGGCACTTATGCCTTATCACGCATAACCTGTTGCAGGATCGCCAGCGCCTGGGTGAACTGGGCATCCGGTATGGTCAACGGATAAAGGAAGCGGATCACGTTTCCGTACTGGCCGCAGATCAGTAACAGCAGGCCCCGGGAAAGTGCCTTTTGCTGAATTGCCTGCGCGATGGCGGCCGACGGTTCACGGCTCTCGGGATCAAAAAACTCTGCCGCAATCATCGATCCTCTTCCTCTTATCGCCACGAGCGCAGGGAAGGTGCCCTGAATCTCCTCCAGCGTGGCGCTCAGTCGATCGCCCAGGTGACAGGCGCGCGCGCACAGTGACTCGTTGTCGATAATATTCAGCACCGCGTGCGCGGCGGCCACCGCAAGCGGATTGCCTGCATAGGTTCCCCCGAGTCCACCGGGGGCTGGTGCATCCATGATCTCAGCGCGGCCCACCACGCCGGACAGCGGCATTCCGCCAGCCAGGCTTTTGGCCATCGTCATCAGGTCAGGCTTGTCAGCGTAGTGGTCCATGGCAAACAGCTTACCGGTACGGGCGAAACCGCTCTGCACTTCATCGGCAATCATCACGATCCCGTGCTCATCACAGATGCGGCGGATGGCGGCCACCAGCTCTGGCGGCGCGACGTTGAATCCGCCTTCACCCTGAATAGGTTCAAAAATAATCGCCGCTACCTGTTTCGCCTCAATATCTGCTTTGAACAGGCGCTCTATCGCCGTGATGGCATCCTGCGTCGTGATGCCGTGCAGCTCGGAGGGATACGGTACGTGATAAACGGACCCGGGGAAGGGGCCAAATCCCAGCTTATAAGGCGCGACCTTGCCGGTTAACGCCATGGTCATATAGGTTCGGCCGTGAAAACCTCCCCCAAAGGCAATCACGCCAGGCCTGCCGGTGTGGGCCCGGGCGATTTTAATGGCATTTTCCACCGCTTCCGCGCCCGTCGTGAAGAACGCGGTTTTAGCCGGGCCCTGTACCGGGGCCAGCTCGTTAAGTTTTTCGGCCAGGGAAACGTAGCTTTCATATGGCACAATCTGGTAGGCCGTGTGGGTGAACTGGTGCAGCTGTTTTTCCACTGCGGCCACCATTTCAGGATGACGATGGCCGGTATTCAGTACCGCGATCCCGGCGGCGAAATCAATATAGTCATTGCCTTCCACGTCGGTAAGCGTGGCATTCTCCGCCGTGCGGGCAAAGAAATTACACATTACGCCTACGCCGCGCGGGGTGGCCGAAAGTCTGCGCTGATGAAATTCCTGGTTACTCATGTCAGATACCCTTTTGTCGAAATGATCAAACGCCAAGACGATCGCGCAGGCTGTAATACGCCGCGCCCATCGCCGTAAATGGAATCCGCAGGCTGCGACCGCCCGGGAAGGGGTAGTGCGGGAGGTTTGCAAACGCATCAAAGCGCTCTGCGTCACCGCGCAGCAGTTCCGAAATCAGCCGTCCGGCCAGGTGGGTGCAGGTCACGCCGTGGCCGCTGTAGCCCTGCATGTAGTAGATGTTTTTATCCAGACGACCAAACTGCGGCATGCGCGACAGGGTCAGCAGGAAGTTGCCCGTCCAGCGGTAGTCGATTTTGACCCCTGCCAGCTGAGGGAAGGTTTTCAACAGCTTTGGCATCACCAGACGCTCGACATCGTCCGGATCGCGCGCGCCATAGACTACGCCACCGCCGTACAGTAGTCGGTTGTCGGCGGTGAGACGGTAGTAGTCCAGCAGGTAGTTGCAATCTTCAACACAGTAGTTATTGGGGATTAGCGTGCGGACGACCTCTTCCGGCAGTGGGGCGGTGGTCACCACCTGGGTGCCGCAGGGCATGCTGCGTTTTGCCAGTTCTGGTTCGACCTTATCGCCCAGATAGGCATTTCCGGCGACGATCACATAGCGGGCCGTCACCTGACCATGCTGCGTGCTTACCACGGCCGGGCTGGTGTGCTGAATGGCGGTCACCGGGGATTGTTCATACACACGCCCGCCGTTAAGGCGAATGGCGTCCGCTTCGCCGATCGCCAGGTTGAGCGGATGAATATGTCCCCCGCTGCGGTCCAGCAGCGCGCCGGTATAGCGTTCGCTGTCGACTTCCCGGCGGATCGCGCTGGCATCCAGCAACTCCAGCTGCGTGTTGCCGTAGCGTTCCCAGTTGGCTTTTTGCTCTTCCAGCGTCTCCAGCTGCTTATGGTTCAGGGCAACAAACAGCCCGCCGGGACGATAGTCGCACTGGATCTGATAGCGCTGAATACGCTCCCGGATGATTTCCCCGCCTTCAAACATCATGCTCCCAAGGACTTTGGCAGCATCGGGGCCATAGTTTTTCTCAATCACGTCGATATCGCGGCTGTAGGAGTTAACCAGCTGGCCGCCGTTGCGTCCGCTGGCACCGAAGCCGATGCGCGCCCCTTCAAGGAGCACCACGTCGTAGCCCATTTCAGCGAGATGCAGTGCGGAGGAGAGGCCGGTATAACCGCCGCCTACCACGCACACGTCACAGCTGATTGATTCGCTAAGCGTCGGGAATGGTTCGTACGCGTTCGCGCTGGCCGCATAATAGCTGGTGGTATGTTCGGTCATGATTGAGGCTCCAGGGCAATCCAGATGGTTTTCAGTTCGGTAAATTTTTCCAGCGCGTGCAGAGACTTATCGCGACCGTTGCCGCTCTGCTTATAGCCACCAAACGGTACGGTCATATCCCCGTCGTTATAGTTATTGACGAAGACCGAGCCTGCCTTCAGGCGGCGGCTCATGCGGTGTGCGCGGGAGAGGTCGCGTGTCCATACCGCCGCGCCAAGCCCATATTCACTGTCGTTGGCCAGCGTTAAGGCTTCCTCTTCGGTTTTAAAACGGGTGACGACCAGAACAGGCCCGAAAATCTCTTCCCGGCACAGCGGGGAGGCAGGGTCGATGTCGACAAAAATGGTTGGACCTACCGCAGAAGGCCAGGATTGTGCCCGCCCGTCCAGCAGCAGCGTACCTTTCCGGGCGCCCTCGCGAATAAACGTGTGAACGGTATCGGCGTGCGCGGCGTCGATGAGCATTCCCATCGTGCTGTCGGGATCGAGCGGATCGCCCGGCTGCCAGTGGCGGGCCTGCGCTTTCAGCTTTGCCAGAAAGTCATCGGCGATGCTCTCCTCAAGCAGCAGGCGGGTCCCGGCGATACACACTTGCCCTTGGTTATAAAAAATCCCGGCGGCGGTCGCGCTCACGGCCTTGTCCAGGTCCGGACAGTCGGCAAAGACAATGTTGGCGCTCTTGCCGCCAGCCTCCAGCCAGACGCGCTTCATGTTGCTTTCGCCTGCGTCCTTCAACAGCTGCTTGCCGGTACGGGTAGAGCCGGTAAACGTCAGCACCTCAACGTCCGGATGCAGGGCCAGTGCCTGGCCCGCCTCGTGGCCGTAACCGCTTATCACATTCAGCACGCCGTCCGGCAGGCCCGCCTCTTTCGCCAGCCCGGCCAGACGCAGGGCGGTGAGGGGCGATTTTTCGGACGGTTTCAATACCACGCTATTGCCCGCGATCAGTGCCGGGCCCAGCTTCCAGCAGGCCAGCAGCAGCGGGAAGTTCCAGGGGACGATGGCGGCGACAACCCCGATCGGCTCGCGCACAATCATTGCCAGCTCGTCCGGCCCCGTAGGCGCCACTTCGCCGTAGACTTTATCCGCCGCTTCGGCGTACCAGCGAATGGCGCGCGCCGCGCCGGGAATATCGTCGCGCAGGCTGTGGCGGATGGGTTTACCGGTGTCCAGGGTTTCCAGTAAGGCCAGCTCTTCGCCGTGGCGTTCCATCAAATCGGCGAACTTATTGAGAACGTATTTGCGCTGCGCCGGTGACGCCTGCGACCAGTCGCCACGGTCAAATACCTCACGCGCAGCCTGAACCGCGAGGTCTACGTCCGCCTGCTTGCCCCGGGCCACATTCGCCAGCGTCTGACGGGTAGCGGGGTTGACGGTGTCAAACGTGGCCTTATCGGCGGCGTCACAATAGGCACCGTTAATAAATAACCGGGTCTCAATGGCACTGTTTTTTGCTTTATCCTGCCAGTAAGTCAGGTGCTGAAAATGCATATTCACTCCTTTCTTTCGCAATCAGATAAATAAAGGCATGGCCGTTTCAGGCAATACGAAGCCGTGAGGCATCCCGGGGATTAACCCGTAAAATGCCGACATTGATCGTTTTTATTTGCCCCGGCGTAAGTCTTTACGCCGGGGCTGAGTGGTTATCAGAACGTGGTGGGGGTGTGGGCACTGATAATGCGGCAGATGCCTGCCGAGGTATTGCTGAAGCTGTGCGGTATGCCGGTATTAATGGCATAGCTTTGCCCCGCAACCAGGTGATAAGGCTGGCCATTAATGGTCAGCACAATTTCACCTTCCAGTATCGTACCAATCTCCTCACCCTGATGTTTGATCCTCTCTCCGGTCGTGGTTCCAGGCTGGTAAGTTTCAAAAATCATCGCCAGCGTACGGTTCGGATTTCCGTTGTGAACCAGCTTCATCGAAACCCCCTGACTGCCTATTTCGATAAGGTCTTCCTGATTAATAACCACCTGCGGTTCATCAGGTTTTTCCGGTTCCGAAAAGAATTCCGAGAGCGACAGCCCATAGACTTTCAGCAGCTTCTGAAGCGTACTGATGGCAGGACTGACTTTATCCTGCTCGATGGTGCTGATGGCACTGTGTGTTAACCCAGACAGTTCGGCGGCACGCCGCTGCGAGAGACCCAGTTGCTGGCGGATCTCAGACAGACGTTTCCCTGGCGCCAGTCCGTCATCGCTCATAGTTGCATTTCCTTTACGGTAGTGGTCAAAGTCGTTGCTTCTCGGCAATGTGGCTTTGACAGGCGGTGATAAAACCTTCAAACAACATACGTGACAGGGCGTACTCGCTGCTGTTCCATTCGGGGTGCCATTGCACGCCGAGGGCAAAAGGATGGTCATGCACGCTGACCGCTTCAACCAGCCCGTCCGTCGAGCGGGCCTCCACGCGAAGCCGTGGTCCTAACGTTCGTGCACCTTGCCCGTGTAACGAGTTTACCCAAAATGTGTTACAGCCTGGTATTAATTGAGACAGCAGTCCTCCCTCCTGAACCTGAACTTCATGAGACGGGGCGTATTGTAGCTCAACCGGCAGTTCAGGATCTTCCCGGTGCTCAAGCAGGTCATTCTGCTCGAACAGGCGACGATACAGCGTCCCTCCCGTCGCAACAACCAGTTCCTGCAGCCCCCGGCAGATGGCGAAAATGGGGATGCGCCTTTCGAGCGCGGCGGCAATCAGCGCCATACTCAGAAGATCACGCCCGGGATCGGCGTCAGGCTCATCGCCGTTTTCACCATAAAGGTGCGGCTGCACGTTACTTGGGCTGCCCGGCAGGTAAATCCCGTCCAGGGTTGGCAGCAGAGTGGTAAGCAACTCTGGCTCTGCCAGCGCATGCGGTAAGGCAATGGGTAAGCCCCCCGCATTGATAATGGCATTCAGGTACTTTTCTTGCAGGGTCTGGGTCTCATGACCCTTAAGCCTGTTTCTGCACATCACCACGCCAATGACTGGCTTGTTCATTATATTTTCCATGATCGCCCTCACAAAGTGGACTAAATTTAGGCCAGTTTCACCTGTAAAACGGCCTTTTCGTTCAATATTTTCTCAATCTAGCAACGAGATCTGCCTTTTGCAAACTTAATTTAACATTTGACAAACAATTTATTTGCATACAGATTCGATAGGGTGGACATTATATTTGACAGTCCTGAGCAGCGAACGCAAATCCCAAAAACGGTGGTAAATCATGGAAACCAATATCGTAGAAGTTGAGAACTTTGTTCACTACACGGATGAGAGGCGGGGCAGTGCCTTTACGCAGGAGGTGAAGCGCTATTTAGAACAGTATCCGAACACCCAGTTTATTGATGTCCTCCTGACCGATTTGAACGGCTGTTTTCGCGGTAAACGTATTCCGGTTGCCGGACTGAACAAACTCGAAAAAGGCTGCTATTTCCCAGCGTCGGTGTTCGCCATGGATATTCTGGGTAACGTGGTGGAAGAGGCGGGCCTGGGGCAGGAGCTCGGCGAGCCTGACTGTGTTTGTGTGCCGGTGCCGGGCACCCTGACACCGTCCGCCGCGGACCCGGAATACATTGGTCAGGTGCAGCTCACCATGGTCGATGAAGATGGCGCTCCCTTTGACGTTGAGCCGCGGAACGTACTCAACCGGCTCTGGCAGCAGTTGCGCCAGCGCGGTCTGTTCCCCGTGGTAGCGGTAGAGCTGGAGTTCTATTTACTTGATCGGAATCGCGATGCCGAGGGCTATCTGCAGCCACCCTGCGCGCCGGGCACCGACGTGCGTAACACGCAAAGCCAGGTCTACTCGGTTGATAATCTCAACCACTTTGCTGACGTGCTGAACGATATTGATGAGCTGGCGCAGCTGCAGTTGATCCCCGCCGATGGCGCAGTGGCTGAGGCCTCGCCGGGTCAGTTTGAAATTAATCTGCACCATACGGAAAACGTGCTGGATGCCTGTGATGATGCGCTGGCGCTAAAACGTCTCGTCAGGCAGATGGCAGAAAAACATAAGATGCACGCCACGTTTATGGCGAAGCCGTATGAAGAGCATGCGGGCAGCGGGATGCATATCCACATCAGTATGCAAAACAACAGAGGCGAAAACGTGTTCGCGGACGCCAGCGGCGAGGATTCCGCGCTGCTGAAACGCGCGCTGGCCGGGATGATCGATCTGATGCCAGCGTCCATGGCGCTGCTGGCACCGAACGTCAACTCGTACCGCCGTTTCCAGCCGGGAATGTATGTGCCGACGCAGGCGTCATGGGGACACAACAACCGCACGGTTGCCCTGCGTATTCCCTGCGGCGATCGCCATAACCATCGAGTCGAATACCGGGTGGCAGGGGCAGACGCGAATCCGTATCTGGTGATGGCGGCGATTTTTGCCGGCATTCTGCACGGGCTGGATAACGATTTACCGCTGCAGGAAGAGGTTGAAGGCAATGGTCTGGAGCAGGACGGACTGCCGTTCCCGATTCGTCAGAGTGATGCGCTGTGGGAGTTTATGCAAAACGATCGCCTTCGCGAGCGGCTGGGCGAGCGTTTCTGCCACGTGTATCACGCCTGCAAAAATGATGAATTACTGCAGTTTGAACGCCTGATTACTGAAACAGAAATCGAGTGGATGCTGAAAAACGCCTGATAACGCGCCCCGGTAAGGGGCCGCTTTGTTTCATCTCATACGTATCACCATACGGCCTGCGCGGAGCCTGGCCGAACTGTTCGCTGGCACGCCAGCTATCTCCCGGGAGTCGCGTTATGGAGCGCAGGCGGCACAGGGACTTTCTTAACGACACTGTGTGACGAGGTAGGAAATGATGCAGATGTTCAACTATCCGCAGGGCGAAGGGGGCCAGTCAGGCTTCCATGGTGAATGCGAGCCAGAGACGGTGCGCTGGTACGGTCGCGTTTGTTCTTCACAACTTCCCCCTTTGCTAAGCAGGTTTGCGTTAAGGTCAACGCGATTGCAAACCACGGTAAGCATGGGGGGGACGGTGTATGGCGACTAACACGTCTCTTGACGCGCCGGGCATGGCCGGCAGAACCCGACTGCGCAGTTCTCTTAAGCTCTGGCAGGTGGTGATGATGGGGCTGGCTTACCTCACCCCCATGACCGTGTTTGATACCTTCGGTATTGTGTCCGGTATCAGCAACGGCCACGTGCCCGCCTCGTATCTCCTGGCGCTGGCTGGCGTCATGTTTACCGCCATCAGCTACGGTAAACTGGTACGGCAGTTCCCGGAAGCGGGCTCCGCGTATACCTACACGCAGAAATCGATTGGACCCCACGTGGGCTTTATGGTCGGCTGGTCATCGTTGCTGGACTATCTCTTCCTGCCGATGATCAACGTGCTGCTGGCGAAGATCTACCTTTCCGCGATGTTCCCTGAGGTCCCGCCGTGGGTCTGGGTAGTGGGGTTTGTGACGATCCTGACGCTGGCGAATCTGAAGAGTGTTAACCTGGTCGCCAACTTTAATACCCTGTTTGTGCTGGTGCAGGTCGCGATTATGGTGGTGTTTGTCATCCTCGTGGTGCATGGCTTGCACAAGGGAGAAGGGGTCGGCACCGTCTGGTCGCTGCAGCCGTTTATCAGCGAGAACGCACATCTGATCCCTATTATTACCGGCGCGACCATCGTCTGCTTCTCTTTCCTCGGTTTTGATGCGGTTACCACGCTTTCGGAAGAGACGCCAAACGCGGCACGGGTCATTCCCAAAGCCATTTTCCTGACCGCGCTGTACGGCGGGCTGATATTCATTATTGCCTCGTTCTTCATGCAGCTCTTTTTCCCGACCATCGCGCGCTTTAAGAACCCGGATGCCGCGCTGCCGGAAATCGCACTGTACGTGGGCGGTAAGCTCTTCCAGTCGGTGTTTTTATGTACCACCTTTGTCAATACACTGGCTTCGGGTCTGGCCTCGCACGCCAGCGTCTCGCGGTTATTGTATGTGATGGGGCGTGACAACGTCTTTCCGGAGCGGGTGTTTGGTTATGTGCATCCGAAATGGCGTACCCCGGCCCTGAACGTCATTATGGTGGGGATAGTGGCCCTGTCGGCGCTGTACTTTGACCTGGTGACCGCAACGGCGCTGATCAACTTTGGCGCACTGGTGGCGTTTACGTTTGTTAACCTCTCGGTGTACAACCATTTCTGGCGGCGTAAGGGGCTGAACAAAACGTGGAAAGATCGTTTCCACTATCTCCTGCTGCCGCTTATTGGGGCGGTAACGGTCGGCGTGCTGTGGATAAACCTCGAAGCGACGTCCCTGACGCTTGGCCTCATCTGGGCGGCACTGGGGATCCTTTACCTGACATGGCTAACGCGCCGTTTCCGAAAACCGCCTCCGCAGTTTGAAGCCGGTAAGATAGAGCAGGCCTGGGATTCCTGAACGATAAACGGCACCAGTACGCTGGTGCCGTTTAGGTCGCTCGTGCGTCTTACCGGACATCAGCCCGCACGTTTATTATCTCAAACGTTGATGAAGACTTGCCCCCACCAGCAGTGCGGCACAAAGCATCAGGGCGATAAACCCGCCCACGCCGTTCCAGCCGTAGTGATGCCAGAACACGCCGCCCAGCGTCCCGGCGATGCTGGATCCCAGGTAATAGCTAAACAGGTACAGCGACGATGCCTGTCCTTTGGCTCGACGCGCGCGCGGGCCAATCCAGCTGCTGGCGACCGAGTGCGCGGCGAAGAACCCGGCGGAGAAGAGCAGCATCCCGGCAAAAATCAGCCACAGTGAGGAGAAGAGCGTCAACAGCAGGCCGAGCAGCATTACCGCTGTGAAGACCAGCATGACCGGCCCGCGGCCGAAGCGTGCGGTCATCGCCCCGGCTTTTGGCGAACTCCACGTGCCGGTGAGATAAGCCACAGAAAGCAAACCGACCATGGCCTGATTCAGATGCCACGGCGAAAGCATCAGGCGATAGCCAATATAGTTAAACAACGTGACGAATGACCCCATCAGCAGGAAGCCCATCAGGAACAGGCGCGGCAACCCTTTATCACGCCAGTGCAAACGGAAGTTAATAAACAGCGTTTTCGGGCGCAGAGAAATCGGGCGGAAATGGCGTGATTCCGGCAGGATTTTCCAGAACATCAGTGCAGATGCCAGCGCGAAACACCCGATAACCGCCAGCGCAATACGCCAGCTAAAGAAGTCCGTAAAGACCCCGCTCAGCAGACGCCCACTCATGCCGCCAATTGAATTCCCGCTGATGTACAACCCCATCGAAAAGGCAACGAAGCTCGGATGGATCTCTTCGCTGAGATAGGTCATCCCGACCGCGGCCACGCCGCTGAGCGACAGCCCGATCAGCGCGCGCATCACCAGAATGCCGTGCCAGCTGGTCATCATGGTCGAGAGCAACGTACAGACCGAGGCCAGCATCAGGGCAGTGACCATCACCGATTTACGGCCAATGGCGTCGGACAAAGGGCCGGTAAAGAGCAGGCCAATTGCCAGCATCGCGGTTGAAATCGAGAGCGAAACGCTGCTGCTGGCGGGCGATACGCCAAACTCATGGGAGAGAACGGGGAGGATCGGCTGAACGCAGTAGAGCAGGGCAAACGTGGCCAGACCGGCCGAAAAGAGCGCCAGGGTAACGCGCATAAATTGGGGAGTACCACGTTTAATGAACTGAACCGGCTGCGATGCTACGGGTAAATCATTGATATCGCTGGCCGGAGAGATATCAATGGAGGTTGTACGACTCACACAGTTTCCTTGCTTAAACATCCCCGTGATTTCGGGTGACGGGTATGACCACACGATCAGGGTAGGAAAATGTAAATATTCTGTCTAATATATTAATTATCTCAAATGATACTTTAAAAATATGAATATCGAACTGCGTCATCTTCGCTATTTTGTCGCCGTTGCTGAGGAGCTGCATTTTGGCCGCGCGGCGGCACGGCTGAATATCTCTCAGCCCCCGTTAAGCCAGCAGATTCAAATCCTCGAACAGCAGGTGGGCGCGCGCCTTCTGGCCCGCACCAACCGCAGCGTGAGCCTGACGGCGGCGGGTAAGCAGTTTCTGACCGACAGCCGACAAATCCTGAGCATGGTTGATGACGCCGCCGCCCGTGCAGAGCGGCTTTACCTCGGAGAAGCCGGTGAGCTGCGAATCGGGTTTACGTCGTCCGCGCCCTTTATCAGCGCCGTCTCCCAGACGCTTTCCTCATTCCGCCGCCATTTCCCGGATGTGCATATTCAGACGCGCGAAATTAATACCCGCGAGCAAATTGCACCGCTGAATGAAGGCGCACTGGATTTGGGGTTGATGCGGAATACGCAGCTGCCGGACACGCTGGCGTGGCAGGTGATTCTGCATGAACCCCTGATGGCTATGATCCCCCTTGACCACCCGCTGGCCTCGCGTCCGGCGGTATCGCTCGCAGAGCTGGCAAAAGAACCCTTTGTCTTTTTTGATCCTCAGGTCGGAACGGGCCTGTATGACGACATTCTGGGACTGATGCGTCGCTACGATCTTGCTCCGGTTATCACCCAGGAGGTGGGCGAGGCGATGACCATTATAGGGCTGGTCGCCGCCGGACTGGGGGTCTCTATTCTTCCTGCCTCCTTTAAACGGGTACAACTGCGCGAAATGCGCTGGGTTCCCATCGCCGAAGAGGATGCCGTTTCCGAGATGTGGCTGGTCTGGTCAAAACATCGTGAACAGAGCCACGCCGCGCAGCGCTTCAAACAGCAGTTAATCAGCGCTTCAGGTGGGCAAAACCGGTAGGGAAAAGGGATAAAAATGTGCGGTAAATCACAGAGCTAAGTAAATATTTGACGACAGCTATGGAAGTGCTTCACCATAGCCCAAAGTTTATTTCGAAGCTCGAAAATAAGGGAGTACGAGGTGGTTGCTGATAGTCAGCCAGGGCACATTGATCAGATTAAGCAGACCAACGCTGGCGCGGTATACCGCCTGATTGATCAGCTTGGTCCGGTTTCGCGTATCGATCTTTCGCGCCTGGCACAGCTGGCACCTGCCAGTATCACCAAGATTGTCCGTGAAATGCTGGAAGCGCACCTGGTCCAGGAGACGGAAATTCAGGAGCCGGGCAGCCGTGGCCGTCCGGCGGTCGGGCTGGTGGTTGAGACGGAAGCATGGCATTACCTGTCACTGCGCATCAGTCGCGGGGAGATCTTCCTCGCGCTGCGCGATCTGAGCAGCAAACTGGTGGTGGAGGATCGGCTTGAGCTGCCGCTCAACGCGGAACAATCGCTCCTCGATGCCATTGTCTCCCATATCGATAACTTCTTTATCCGCCATCAGCAGCGGCTGGAACGCTTAACGGCAATCGCCATCACCATGCCGGGCATTATTGATACCGAAAACGGCATCGTGCACCGCATGCCGTTTTACGACGATGTTAAAGAGATGCCGCTGGGAGAGGTGCTGAAAAACCATACCGGCGTGCCGGTCTATATTCAGCATGACATCAGTGCTTGGACCATGGCGGAGGCCCTGTTTGGCGCGTCGCGCGGTGCGCGTGATGTGATTCAGGTGGTGATCGACCATAACGTTGGGGCGGGTGTCATCACCGACGGGCGTCTTCTTCACGCCGGGAGCAGCAGCCTGGTGGAAATCGGGCACACTCAGGTCGACCCATACGGGAAGCGCTGTTACTGCGGGAACCATGGCTGCCTGGAGACTATTGCCAGTGTAGAAAGCGTGCTGGAGCTGGCGCAGGTCAGGCTCAGCCAGTCCATGAGCTCCTCGCTGCACGGCCAACCCTTAACGGTCGATTCCCTCTGCGCCGCCGCGCGTCAGGGAGATTTGCTGGCGAAGGATATTATTACCGGGGTGGGGAACAACGTTGGCCGCATCCTGGCGATTATGGTGAACCTCTTTAACCCGCAAAAAATCCTGATTGGCTCCCCGCTCAGCCAGGCGGCGGAGATCCTCTTTCCGGCGATCTCGGCCTGTATCCATCAGCAGTCGCTTCCCGCCTACAGCAAGAATATTGCGGTGGAAAGCACCCAATTCTCTAACCAGGGCACCATGGCAGGTGCGGCGCTGGTCAAAGATGCCATGTATAACGGCTCGCTGCTTATCCGCCTGTTACAGGGTTAACTCTTTTCCGCAGATGTACGAAAAATTGCGCTATCTCAAGCCGGGTAGCGCACGCATCCCGTAGACTTCCTCCACTTAATTATTTACCTGGTTTATATTTTCGAAGCATACCCAAGAGGTGGAGTGAGTCATGCTTAAGCGTTTCTTTGTTACTGGTACAGATACCTCTGTCGGCAAGACCGTCGTATCCCGCGCATTGCTGCAGGCGCTTGCAGCAAGCGGTAAACGCGTGGCAGGGTACAAACCGGTCGCAAAAGGGAGTAAAGAGACGCCAGAGGGATTGCGTAATAAAGACGCCCTGGTGCTGCAAAGCGTCTCGTCGCTGGAACTGCCTTATCAGGCGGTCAATCCCATTGCCTTAAGCGAAGAGGAGAGCAGCGTGGCGCACAGCGGTCTGATTAATTATCCCCTGCTGTCCGACGGGCTGGCGAACCTGAGCGAGAAGGTTGATCACGTGGTGGTCGAAGGGACGGGCGGCTGGCGCAGCCTGATGAATGATTTGCGTCCGCTCTCTGAGTGGGTCGTCCAGGAACAGCTTCCGGTGGTGATGGTGGTGGGTATCCAGGAAGGGTGTATCAACCATGCGCTACTGACAGCGCAGGCGATTGCCAATGACGGCCTGCCGCTGGTGGGCTGGGTGGCAAACCGTATCAACCCGGGCCTGGCGCACTACGCGGAGATCATCGACGTGCTGAGCGCCAAACTGCCTGGGCCGCTGGTGGGGGAGCTGCCTTATCTGCCTCGTGCCGAGCAGCGCGAGTTAGCGCAGTACATCGATCTCTCTGCCCTCGGCGGCGTGTTGGCCGTAGATCGAGTCGTGGCGTAACGTTCGCGACAGCACGGACGCCACCACACAGGCGACCAGTAAACCGGGCAGTAAAACATACTGTCCGGTCATTTCACAGACCATTAGCGCCGACATAATGGGCGCATGCGTGGTCGCAGCAAGTAGCGTTGCCATTCCCGCCAGTCCCAGCAATATTGCCGTCTCAGAACCCGGTAACCACAGCGCGAAAAGCTGCGCAAACAGCATCCCCGTCGCCATGCCGACAAACAGCGTGGGCGTAAACACGCCGCCCGGTGCACCCGAACCGCTGCTGGCCAGTACCGCCAGCAATTTACAGATAAACACTCCGGCAATCACCGACAGCAGCGGCGGGGCGAGCAGAAAAGCCTGAACCACGCTGTAGCCATTCCCCCATACCTTCGGCGTGAGGAGGGACAGCAGCCCGACGATCAACCCCCCCAGCGCCAGCTGCCACGGCGGCGAAAGTTTGAGACGCAGAAACAGTCCGTGGCTAAACGTCATCAGCCACATCAACAGGGGTCCGCAAAGACCTGCCAGCAGACCCATGGCGACCAGCAGGGCATAATCTGTCGCGGTCAGTATGCCGCTCAGATGGACTTCATAGAGCGTGCTGGCGCCGGGTGCCAGCACGCGCGTGGTCAGAAGCGCCACCACCGCCGCAATAACCACGGGGCCGAGTGAGGCCAGCATGAGCGTGCCAAACAGAATCTCTGCAATAAACAGGCTTCCGGCTAAGGGGGCATGATAAGCGCTGGACATCCCGGCCGCGGCGCCACAGGCGATCCAGAGCTTCCATTCAGATTTGGGCGTAAAACGGCGAGCGAAAAAGGAGGCGGCGAGAGCGGCAAGCAGGATCATGGCCCCTTCGCGCCCGATGGCGCTTCCGCTGGCGACGACCAGCAGCGACGCCAGGGATTTTACAAGGCTGGCACCGTAATCAAACTGGCCGTCCCCGGTCTCCAGCGCCTCCATGTAATCGGTTGGCGCGTGAGGCCGCTGGGCGGTCAGTCGTTGCCATCCCCAGAGCAGTACCCCGGCGGCCAGCCCACCCAGCGCAGGCGTCAGCGCGCGCCGCCAGGACGAGAGCGATGCGGCGGCATTCACCAGGCTACCGCTGTCGTTGCTGAGAAGCAGCCACTCCAGCAGGTACATGCTGTGACGAAACACCGCAACGGCCAGCGCCGCCAGCACGCCGGTGACGGTGGCAATCAACAGTCGGCGAAACATCGCCCGGATGTCGGGGTAAGCATGAAGACGTTGCATGGGTCGCGATTACAGGGGAACGATACAATATTGTGGCGGGAAATCGCGGGGTTAGCAAAAGGTATGCGTGCGAAAGCGCCGGGCGAGGCCCGGCCAGAAGGGTTAACTGTCGCTATGAATATTCAGTGCCCGACGCGTACGCCCGGAACTCAGGTACTCGGCAATATAGTCCTGCGAAATCTCACCGTTGTAACGCCCGTCCTCATCCACGATCGGCATCCAGCTGGTATTGCTTTCATACAGACGTGACAACACGACGCGCAGGTTGTCTTCCGCCTTGCCGGTCATGCGGAACGGATGCAGGATGTCGGCACAGGTACCGCTGGCGTTGCGCGCTTCGCGACGTTTCACAAAGCCGAGCGGTTTTCCGTGCTCGTCGACCACGGTAATTGCGCGAATATCATTGTCGTCCATCGTGGCAAAGGCTTCAGGAAGCGGCGTAGAGCTCCGCGCCGTAATGGTCGGCTGCTGGTCGGTGACGTCTCCTGCGGAGACCAGCAGCAGCCGCTTCAGCGTCCTGTCCTGACCAACAAACGAGCCGACAAATTCATTGGCCGGTTTTGCCAGCAGTTCATCCGGGCTGGCACACTGCACGATTTTCCCCTGACGGAAGACTGCGATTCGGTCGCCGAGCTTCAGGGCTTCATCAATATCGTGGCTGACCAGCATCACCGTTTTCTTCAGCTTGCGCTGCATCTCCAGGAACTGGTTCTGGATCACCTCGCGGTTGATGGGGTCCACCGCGCCGAACGGTTCATCCATCAGCAGTACCGGAGGATCCGCCGCCAGGGCGCGGATGACGCCGATACGCTGCTGCTGGCCGCCGGACATCTCGCGCGGATAGCGGCTAAGAAACTTACGCGGATCCATTGCCACCATATCCATCAGCTCTTCGGCGCGGGTTTTGCAGCGCGCTTTATCCCAGCCCAGCATGCGCGGTACAACGGTGATGTTCTCTTCGATAGTCATGTTCGGGAACAGGCCAATCTGCTGGATCACGTAGCCAATATTGCGGCGCAGGGTCACCGTGTCCATCCCGCTGGTGTCTTCACCGTTAATGAGGATTGTTCCGCTGCTGGGTGTGATAAGGCGGTTAATCATCTTCAGTGTCGTGGTTTTCCCGCAGCCGGACGGGCCGAGCAGGACACACATTTCCCCTTCGGGGACGTTCAGGTTGACGTTATCGACGGCCTTAAAGGTCTGGCCGTGCTTCTGTGAAAAGTGTTTGGTGAGGTTTTCCAGTTTTATCATTATCGAATCCCCTTTGGAGTCAGAACCACCTGCAAACGGTGCAGCAGCCAGTCAAGCACAATAGCTAAAAGACAAATCATCAGCGCGCCCGCAATCAACATGCGAATATCACTTCCGCCAATACCATTGAGCAGCAGCAGGCCCAGGCCACCCGCGCCGATTACCGCGGCAATCGCCATCACGCCAATATTCATGACGACGGCGGTACGGATCCCACCGAAAATTACCGGCAGCGCCATCGGGATTTCCACCCAGCGCAGACGCTGCCAGAAGGTCATGCCGATGCCCCGTCCGGCTTCACGCAGCCCCGGCGGCAGGCTGTCGAGCGCCGTATGGGTGTTACGTACAATCGGCAGCAGCGAGTAGAGAAACACCGCCGTAATCGCGGGCAGGGCGCCGATACCCTGACCGATCAGCGAAAAGAGCGGGATCATCAGACCAAACAGGGCGATGGACGGAATGGTCAGCACGATGGTAGCGATGCCCAGTACTGGCGTTGCCAGCCATTTATGACGGACAATCAGAACGCCCAGCGGGACGCCGATGAGGATGGCTAAACCCACGGCCAGCGCCACCAGCCACAGGTGCTGCAGCGTCAGGGTTAACAGATAGTCCCAGTTATCCAGGATGTAGTGAACGGTATCCATAGCGCCTCCTACAGCAACTGTTTGCTACGCAGGAAATCACGGGCGACCTGCTGCGGTGACTGATGGTCGATATCCACCTTCTTGTTCAGCTCGGTGATAACGTCGTTGTTGAGCTGGGCGGAGAGGGTATTGAGCGCCTCTTCCAGACCCGGATTAGCCTCCAGCGTGTCTTTACGCACCACCGGAGTGACCGCATAGCTCGGGAAGAAGCCTTTATCATCTTCCAGCACCTTCAGGTCAAAGCCCTTCACGCGCCCGTCGGTGGTGTAAATCAGACCGGCGTCGACAAAGCCGTCGCGCACCGCGTTATAGACCAGTCCCGGGTCCATCTGACGAATCTGCGGGCGGTCCAGCGTCATGTTATAGGCGGCCTGCAGCGGCTTCATGCCGTCGCTGCGCCCGGCAAATTCCAGGTCCAGGCCCAGCAGCCAGTTTTTGTCCGGGTTGGTTTTACGGATCTGCTCAATCTTCGCCACCATCTCTGACATGGTGTTGATATGTTCCGCCTCGGCGCGCTTGCGCTGCATGGCGAAAGCATAGGTATTGTTCATGTCAGCGGGTTTAAGCCATACCAGACCGTGCTTTGCGTCCAGGCGTTTCACCGTCTCGTAAGACTCCTGCGGCGACATGCGTTTGTTGATGTGGTTAAAGATGATTAATGACGTGCCGGTGTACTCCCAGGTCATATCGATCTGTTTGTTGATCATCGCGTTACGGGAAATCACCGTGGCGATATTGGTTTGCGGCTGTACATGGAATCCTTTCTTCTGTAAATACTGCACGGTCATTGCCGAGAGAATATGCTGCTCGGTAAAGCTTTTGGTTGCCAGGATCAGCGGGGCTGCCATTGCCTGGCTGGTGAAGAGCGCCGCGGCGCACAGCGCCGTCAGGCCGGAAAACAGTCTCATAAAAGCTCCTTGTTATTGTTATTGAGCGAGATGGGGGCTCATCACGCGACCCAGCGCCGCCAGCAGGGTGTCGAGGATCAGGGCGAACAGGGCGGTGGCCGCCGCGCCGAGGATCAGGGTCGGAAAATCGTTCAGGTAGATGCCGGGGAAAATCAGCTCACCGTAGCTGCTGGCACCAATCAGGAATGCCAGCGGCGCGGTACCGACGTTGATGGCGGTGGCGATGCGGATCCCGGAGAGCATGACGGGCCAGGCGTTGGGCAATTCAACCTGACGCAGACGCTGCCATTTGGTCATCCCGATCCCGTTTGCCGCTTCCAGTAACGAGGCCGGAACGGAACACAGTCCCGCGTAGGTATTGCGCACAATGGGCAGCAGCGAAGCAAGAAACAGCGCGATGATGGCGGGCGTATCGCCGATGCCAATCACCACCATCGCCAGGGCCAGCACGGCCAGCGGTGGCAGCGTGTTACCCACGTTGAAAATTTGCATCACATATTCGGCGATACCCCGCGCGGCCGGGCGGCTCAGCAGGATACCGGCCGGAATACCGACCAGCAGGGCAAAAAACATCGACGAGAAAACCAGTATCATGTGCTGTTGCCCGAGATAAATCAGGTCAACCTGACGCGCCTTGATTGTCTCAAGTCCGATCCCCCAGGTGAGAAGGGCAAGAACCACGATAATCGCGCCAACAAACAGCAGCGAACGTTTGAGTAATGGGTGCATTGCGGTGTGTCTCCCTGTGCGCATGCGTTATAGCAACCACCGGTTGCCTGTTGTTATGCCATGTTTCGGCAGGGGTAATTGACCTATAGCAAGCGTTTGGGAAGGGTTCCAGCGAAGGGGGAAAATCAGTAACCCTATGAAAAGCGTGACAACCTTAAGTCAGGCCTTATGGCGTAAGGGCTGAATATGGCGCAGGCAGAATAGTCCTAAAGCGCAGCCCATAAAGTGACAGGGTCACGTATCACGATGTTCCTGTCACCCTGCCTGAGAGCTTTATCTGCTGAGTAGGGGGCGTACACGGCGAACACGCACTGAGATACTGATAATCGATACGGTCGCGACAACGGAGAGCATCAACCCGAGCGCCAGCATGGCGTTGAAGCCAACCCATCTGAAGAGCAGTAACCCGGCGATACCCCCGGTAATGAACGAGAAAAGGGTGGTTAAGTGGGTTTTCAACTGACTTTTTTGTGCCGCGGTATCTTTGGAGTAATCCCTGCGAAGCATGGCAACCGTGACGGAGGCCAGGGAAATTCCCGCGTCCGTCAGCGTGCCGGTAATGTGCGTCGATCTCACCCGTCCGCCGGAAAGCTGTGTGGAGGTTGAATTATGAATGCCCATCAGACAGCACAGGAAAATAATAATCTCGCGGTTGCTGGTGAGCGCATGGAAATACATCTCGTAGAGAGATACGCCGGTTAATAATATCCCTTCGACAAAAAGGATTTGGCAAAAAACCAGCCTGACGTTATGGATAATGCCCCATATCACGATAAGACGCGCAAGGATTGCACCCGCCACAAAGGAGAGAATAATCGAGCCAAAGAAAATGATATCGCTCAGATCGGTGGAGGAGACTTCGCTGGATAATTGTGAGGTGTTGCCGGTCATATGAGAGGGGAAAAAGCCAAAGGCCCCAAGGGCGATGGCGTTGAGTAAACCTGCTGAGGTCGCCAGCCAGAGAGCAAGCCGGCGATCCTCCTGGTGCGTTCGTTCTTTCTTGAGTTTAATCAGCAAGAATACCTCCGGGGTGAGCTTTGCCTGAATAATCAGGCTAGCAAAGCGTGTCGACGGGCTGTCCAGGATATTGCTTAATTATTATTCCCTCTGGCGACGTTGAGGGTTTAGTAATTAAATAAAATATCCTTACGAAAAGTATTCCAAACTGAAACCTCACGCTACGCCGTTATTTTCATGAGGCGCTTTCGCGGAGGCGTGAAAGCATAAACGTCAACGCAGCCGCACAAAGCAGCACTATGCCGCTCAGGGCAAACGTGCTCTGCCAGCCGAGGCGATCAAACACCATACCGCCCGCCGTTGAACCCAGTGCAATGGCGAGTTGGATCACCGCGACCATTAACCCTCCGCCCGCTTCGGCATCCTCCGGAAGCGTTCGGGCGACCCACGTCCACCAGCCCGTCGGTGCTGCCGTCGCCAGCATTCCCCACAAGCCTGACAGCAGGGCAACAATCCACACGTTATGCCCGGTCAAAATCAACGCGCCAGCGATGGTGGCCATCAGCAGTGGAATCGCTATTAACGTCAGGTAAAACGCCGCGTTCAATACCAGAGAAACGAGAAGGGTGCCAATAAATCCGGCAATGCCGATGGCGAGCAAAATCAGCGATAGCCCGGAGGCGCTGACGTGCGTGACGGTCTCGAGAAATGGGCGCACATAGGTAAACAGCGCAAACTGTCCCATAAAGAACAGGCTGCAGGCTATCAGACCGACGGATACGACAGGCTGGCGAAATAGCCGAAAGACGCCTTCACCTGACGCACCGTTTTTACGCCCGCTCATATTTGGCAGGCTAACGTACTGCCACAGGAATGCCGCGATTGTCACGGGCACCAGACAAAGGAAGGCACCGCGCCAGCCAATGGTTGCACCCAGGTAGCTGCCTAGCGGGGCGGCCACGACCGTTGCCAGCGCGTTACCACCGTTGAAAATAGCCAGCGCGCGCGTGACCTGATGATGGGGAACCAGGCGAATAGCCGTTGCCGCCGACATGGACCAGAACCCGCCGATGGCGATACCGATCAGCGCGCGACCGGTCATATACGTCTGATAGTTCTGGGCGAAGGCAATAATGAGCCCCGAGAGCGCCATCAGTATCGTCATGCCCAGCAGAAGGTGTTTACGATTCATATTCCCGGCAAGCCGGGAGAGGAAGAGGCTGGTCAGTACCGCCAGCGCGCCGGAGATAGCAATGCCCTGGCCTGCAAGCCCCTCCGTCACGCCTAAATCTGCGGCAAGCGGGGTGAGCAGGCTCACGGGCATAAATTCCGAGGCAATCAGGACGAATACGCAAAGGGTCATGGCAAAAATGCCTCCCCAGTACGCATGTTCCTCATGCTGTGAAGTGGTGTGGTTTAATGTGGACATCGTCTGATTTCGCGAAGAGAGCCGCCCGTCGAAACGGGCAGCAGGGAGGTTTATTTCAGGCTGTTTTTAAAGAATTGTTCAAACTGAGCGAATGGGATCTTCCCGGCAGCATTGTCGTAGAGATCGACATGGTTGGCGCCCGGGACAATCACCAGTTCTTTCTGCTTGCTGCCGACCGCGTTAAACGCATCTTCGGCGAAATAACGGGAGTGCGCCTTTTCGCCGGTCACGATAAGCGTCGGGATAGCGATCTCTCCGGCATAGCTCAGCAGCGGCATGTTCATGAACGAGAGCGGCATAGTTGCCGTCCATGCGCCGGTTGAGTTGACGGAACGCGCGTGGAAGCCACGCGGCATGCGGTAGTAGTCATAAAACTCTTTCAGCACCGGATTCGGGTTGGCGGGCAAGGCTTCTGGCAGAATACGTTCTGACGCGGTCACTTTGCCGTTCTCGTCAACATAAATGTCATGGCCGCCCTGTGCAAAGGTGCCGTTCCCGGCATCCTTCCAGCGCTGTTCATTCAGGTACTGCAGCACAGCATGGCGATCTGCCGAAGAATAACGATCTTTGCCGTCGCCTACGCCGTGACCCATCGCCCGGCTCATGTCATACATTACGCTGGTGGCGACAGCTTTGATGCGCGTATCCATGGATGCCGCATTCAGCGCCATACCGCCCCAGCCGCAGATCCCAAGGATGCCAATGCGCTTACGGTCGACCTCTTTCTGCACGCCCAGGAAATCAACCGCGGCGCTAAAGTCTTCGGTGTTGACGTCCGGTGACGCGACGTTGCGCGGCTGACCGCCACTTTCGCCCGTCCAGGAAGGGTCGAACGCCAGGGTTACAAACCCTTTTTCCGCCAGGGTCTGCGCGTAGAGGCCGCTGGACTGTTCTTTGACCGCGCCAAATGGCCCGCTGACGGCAATCGCTGCCAGCTTACGGTCGCCACGGTTTTTAGGAAGATAGAGATCGCCTACCAGGGTAATACCGTAACGGTTCTGGAAGGAGACCTTACGGTGGTCAACCCGGTCACTTTTGGCAAAGGTTTTGTCCCAGGTTGTGACCATCGAGACGGGGGCGTTAGGATTGGTGGCTTCTGCATAACTCATGGTTGTCACTCCACTTAATGATGCGCATAGTAGCATCGCAACAGACAGTTTTTGGGTGAATGTTTTCATGTATCGATACCCTGCGGTGTTGTGTTGCGGCCATTATAGTTAGCAGGAATAGTGCTGATTAGAGGCCATAATCTGCTAGAATTAATATCAAATTGTTATGAATTGCGGGGCGTAATGGCGAAGCGAGAAAACTACAATGAGCTGTACCTGTTTATGCAGGTGGTGCGGGAGGGAAGTTTCACCGCGGCTGCGCAGCGGCTTGGGCTGGCGCAATCCGGGGTGAGCCGCTCGGTGCGCGAGCTGGAGGAGCGGTTGGGCGTCCAGCTTCTCGTGCGCACCACGCGTAAGCTGTCGTTAACCCACGCCGGAGAGCAGCTCTATCAGACAGCCGAATCCGCGTTCGATGCACTTGATTCGGGTCTGGCGACCCTCGCACATTATCGTCAGACACCGTCCGGCACGGTGCGCATTAACGCCAGTCAGCACGCCATCGACAAATGCCTGCTGCCAAAGCTCGCCATTTTTAAACAGCGTTACCCGGATATCAGGCTGGAACTCATAAATGAAAGCCGCTTCGTCGACATCATCACCGAGCGGTTTGATGCGGGTGTCAGGCTGGGAGCTGAGGTCAGTCAGGGAATGATTGCGGTGCGCATCACGCCCGATATGGAAATGGCCGTAGTGGCTGCACCGGGGCACTTCAGGCGTTATGGCTTTCCCCAGACGCCAGCTGATTTAGTGGCGCATCCCTGTATTGCCTATCAGTTTGCTGATGGAAGTGATTATCAGTGGGAACTGGTCGAGGACGGGAAAAAAATCACCCATCGGCCAGAGGGGCAGTGGGCATTGTCAGACAGCTATATGGAAGCCCAAGCCGCCCGTCTTGGGCTTGGGCTGGCTTATGTTCCGCTTGAGCTGGTGGCTGATGATCTTGAAAAAGGAACGCTTATCCGGGTATTGCAGCGCTATAGCCTGCGCATGGACGGGCTCTATCTTTATTATCCGCACCGCAACGTATCGCCGGCTTTGAGGGCCGTTATTGATACGCTGAAAATGTAATTTCTGTGAACGTGTTTTTCTTCGACATGTGAACTGCAGGCCCCTGCTTGCTTAAGTCAGGAAAAAAACTTAGGCTAACGTCAAGATCTGCTTGCTCAACAAAGGCTAAAAAAATGGAAAAAATAATCCCGGAATATACGGCTGTTGATTTATCCCGTTGGGCAAGAAAGGAGCATTTTGAGGTATTTCAGGGGTTTGCTCAATCGACGTTTAACCAGACTGTGTTGGTCGATATTACCGTGCTGCTAAGCCATATTAAAAACGTTGGCTGGAAGTTTTATCCGACGATTATTTTTCTCGTTGCTAAAATCGTTAACCGTCACCCAGAATTCCGTATGGCCATGAAGGACAATGAGCTTGTCATATGGAATGAAATTCATCCAAATTATACGATTTTCCATAATGAAACAGAGACCTTTTCATCATTATGGAGTCATTACGATGGCGATATACAGCACTTTCAGAAAACCTATTCTGAAGACATGGCTCGCTATGGCGATAAACTTGCGTATTGGCCAAAAGAAGAATCCAGGGAAAATATCTTTTTTATATCCGGCATTCCGTGGGTAAGTTTTACGAGCTTCAGCGTTAGCGTGGCTAATATGAAAAACTTTTTTGCCCCTATGTTTACGCTTGGAAAATATTACGAGCAAGAGGGCAGGGTATTATTACCTCTCGCCGTTCAGGTACATCATTCTGTCTGCGATGGTTTCCATGTGGCAAGGTTTTTTAATGAGTTACAAGAGGTCTGCGATGCGTTACCACAGCAGACCGGGCAACAGGAATGATGATGTGGCCATCAGGCCGCTTTAACCGCCCTGATTTTTTTACTGTCAGCTGCACCTGACTCGGTTTTATCGTCAGCAGGGGTATCAAGAGCCGGGAGCTTACTGGTTCGCAAAATATGCTGCACGGCATCTTTCTGCTCGGCGAGATACAGGCCAAGATCTTCAGCCTGCGTTTCATCCATCTGCATTCCGCTTTGCAAAAGCCAGTCGGTAAACGCCTCTGCCAAATCAAGCAGTTTGTCGTGAGCGTCAGCCTCTTTCTTACTGGCAAATGTCATTTTCTCTTCACCTTTTCTTACGACAACATATTTTGTTTCAACAGCCATCACGCACCTCTCATACTGTATTTATGTACAGTATAACAGAGGCCGGAAAAAGTTGCAGCAAAATGTGCGTTACGTGTGCGCCTGCTGGGTTTCACGGCAGGCCACACTGCGCCGCCATGCGCCTGGAGCCTGGCCATATTGCCGTTTAAAACTGCGGTTGAAGGATTGCTGAGAGTCAAAACCCAACGCGATCGCCACGTTCAGAATCGGTTCGTCGCTGTGGGTTAAGCGCTCAACGGATTTTTGCAGCTTTTGCGCGCGAATGTATCCGGCGAGAGGGTAGCCTGTATGTTCTTTAAACAGTCGCTGAAGGTGCCATTTCGAATAGCCGGAGCGCCTGGCGACGGACTCAATATCCAGACGGCTATCAAGGTTGTTGTCGATCCAGTCGAGTAAATCATGCATAAATGCGCCCGTGTTCATCGGGTTACCTCCACGCAGCCTGTTAAATGGTAACTTTATCTGTTGCATTTAAAGGTGGCGCGTTTTTGCAGTAATTGCAAGTTTTATTGTTGCATTTAAATCCTTACCTGAAACGGGCCTTTTTAACATCCGATCGAATAGCACATAAAGTGCAACAATTATTCTTGCACTTAGTTAAGCGCCTTCCTACAATCGCCGCGAATAGTGTATTCGCAACTGTTACAGTTTTGTGGCGATGAACGACACAAATGGCCTTAAGCCAGCCCGGACAAAGGAAGTGGTGCGGTGCCTCCTGCCGCGTCTTGCCCGGCGGCTACAATTACCGGAATAAAAATAATGAGCCTGCAAAAAACCTGGGGAAACGAACCTCTGCATGCGCTGGGAGCGATATTGCTCTCCCTGTTGCTTGTCGGATGTGATAACAGCGTCGCGCAAAATGCTGCACCCCCTGCGCCCGCCGTCAATGCTGCTGATGTGGTTGTGAAATCCATTAGTCAGTGGGATAGCTTTAACGGCCGGATCGAAGCCGTGGAGAGCGTTCAGCTTCGCCCCCGCGTCTCTGGCTATATCGACAAAGTGAATTTCACCGACGGCCAGGAGGTGAAAAAGGGTGAGGTGCTGTTCACGATTGATGACAGAACCTATCGTGCCGCGCTGGAGCAGGCGCAGGCGACGCTGGAGAGAGCCAAAACGCAGGCCAGCCTGGCACGAAGCGAGGCTAACCGTACCGATAAACTCATCAATACCAACCTGGTATCCCGTGAAGAGTGGGAGCAGCGCCGTGCGGCCGCCATTCAGGCGCAGGCCGATATTCGCGCCGCGCAGGCTGCGGTAGACGCCGCTCAGCTTAACCTCGATTTCACGAAAGTAACGGCACCGATTGATGGCCGCGCCAGCCGCGCGTTGATCACCAGCGGTAATCTGGTCACGGCGGGCGACAGCGCCAGCGTGCTGACAACGCTGGTCTCGCAGAAGACGGTGTACGTCTACTTTGACGTGGATGAGTCAACCTACCTCCACTATCAAAACCTCGCCCGCAGAGGGCAGGGGGTGTCCAGCAATCACACTGCACTACCGGTTGAAATTGGCCTGGCGGGTGAGGAAGGGTATCCCCATCAGGGCAAAGTGGATTTCCTGGATAATCAGCTGGCGCCGAGTACCGGTACGATCCGTATGCGCGCGCTGCTGGATAACGCGCAGCGTCAGTTCACGCCGGGCCTTTTCGCTCGCGTTCGCCTGCCGGGCAGCGCTGAATTCCAGGCCACGCTTATTGACGACAAAGCGGTGCTGACCGATCAGGATCGCAAATATGTTTATATCGTGGATAAAGAGGGCAAAGCACAGCGACGCGATATTACGCCAGGGCGCCTGGCGGACGGCTTACGCATCGTGCAGCAGGGGCTGAAACCCGGCGATAAAGTCATCGTCGATGGTTTACAAAAAGTGTTTATGCCGGGTATGCCGGTTAACGCGAAAACCGTCGCCATGACCGCCAGCACCGCCCTCAACTGATCATCTGACCTGAGAATCCTACCCATGGACTTTTCCCGCTTTTTTATCGACAGGCCGATTTTCGCTGCCGTCCTGTCGATTCTGATTTTTATCACAGGATTAATCGCCATCCCGCTGTTGCCGGTGAGCGAATACCCTGATGTCGTACCGCCAAGCGTGCAGGTGCGCGCGGAGTACCCGGGCGCCAACCCGAAAGTGATTGCTGAGACCGTGGCGACGCCGCTGGAAGAGGCGATTAACGGCGTTGAGAACATGATGTACATGAAATCCGTCGCGGGTTCTGATGGCGTGCTGGTGACGACCGTCACTTTCCGTCCGGGAACCGACCCGGATCAGGCGCAGGTTCAGGTACAAAACCGCGTGGCGCAGGCCGAGGCGCGTCTGCCGGAGGATGTGCGCCGTCTGGGCATCACGACGCAGAAACAGTCTCCTACGCTGACCCTGGTGGTGCATCTGTTTTCGCCTGGCGGTAAATACGACTCTCTGTATATGCGCAACTACGCCACGCTGAAAGTGAAGGACGAACTGGCGCGTCTGCCCGGTGTCGGCCAGATCCAGATTTTTGGCTCAGGCGAATACGCGATGCGCGTCTGGCTGGATCCCAATAAAGTAGCGGCGCGCGGGCTGACCGCCTCGGATGTCGTCACGGCGATGCAGGAGCAAAACGTGCAGGTATCGGCCGGGCAGCTGGGCGCCGAGCCGCTGCCGAAGGAGAGCGATTTCCTGATCTCCATTAACGCCCAGGGGCGTCTGCATACCGAAGAAGAGTTTGGCAATATCATTCTCAAAACGTCTCAGGACGGGTCGCTGGTACGCCTGCGCGACGTGGCGCGTATTGAAATGGGATCGGGCAGCTATGCGTTGCGTTCGCAGCTTAACAATAAAGACGCGGTCGGGATCGGTATCTTCCAGTCTCCTGGCGCAAACGCCATCGATCTGTCTAACGCGGTGCGCGCTAAAATGGCGGAACTGTCCACCCGTTTCCCGGAAGATATGAAGTGGGCGGCACCTTACGATCCGACGGTATTCGTGCGCGATTCCATCCGTGCGGTGGTGCAAACGCTGCTGGAAGCGGTAGTGCTGGTCGTACTGGTAGTGATCCTCTTCCTCCAAACCTGGCGTGCGTCGATCATTCCGCTGATCGCGGTGCCGGTTTCGGTCGTGGGGACGTTCAGCGTTCTCTACCTGCTGGGCTTTTCGCTTAATACCCTGAGTTTGTTCGGGCTGGTATTGGCTATCGGTATCGTGGTGGATGATGCCATCGTGGTGGTGGAAAACGTCGAGCGAAATATCGAAGAGGGGCTTGCTCCGCTTGCGGCGGCGCATCAGGCGATGCGTGAAGTGTCCGGGCCGATTATCGCGATTGCGCTGGTATTGTGCGCGGTGTTTGTGCCGATGGCGTTCCTTTCTGGCGTCACCGGCCAGTTCTACAAACAGTTTGCGGTAACGATTGCCATTTCGACGGTGATCTCCGCTATCAACTCGCTGACGCTCTCACCAGCGCTGGCTGCTCTGCTGTTAAAACCGCACGGCGCACCGAAAGATTTCCCGACCCGGCTTATCGATCGTCTGTTCGGCTGGATTTTCCGACCGTTTAACCGCTTTTTCCATCGTAGCTCGACTGGCTATCAGGGGCTGGTGGGTAAAACGCTCGGCCGACGTGGCGCGGTGTTTGTGGTGTATCTGCTGCTGCTGTGTGCCGCAGGCGTCATGTTTAAAGCGGTTCCCGGTGGCTTTATTCCGACACAGGATAAGCTGTACCTGATTGGTGGCGTGAAAATGCCCGAAGGCTCGTCGCTGGCGCGTACTGATGCGGTGATCCGCAAAATGAGCGAAATCGGGATGAATACCGAAGGCGTGGACTATGCGGTTGCTTTCCCGGGTCTGAATGCGCTGCAGTTCACCAATACGCCGAACACCGGAACGGTCTTCTTTGGCCTGAAGCCGTTCGACCAGCGTAAACACAGTGCTGCGGAAATTAACGCTGAAATCAACGCGAAAATTGCGCAAATCCAGCAGGGCTTTGGCTTCTCCATTCTGCCGCCGCCGATTTTGGGGCTGGGGCAGGGGTCGGGTTATTCCCTGTACATTCAGGATCGTGCCGGTCTTGGCTATGGCGCATTGCAGAACGCGGTGAATACCATGTCCGGTGCGATTATGCAGACGCCGGGGATGCATTTCCCGATCTCGACCTACCAGGCCAACGTTCCACAGCTGGACGTGCAGGTTGACCGTGACAAGGCGAAAGCGCAGGGCGTGTCGCTGACCGATCTGTTCGGTACGCTGCAAACCTATCTGGGCTCGTCTTATGTGAATGACTTCAACCAGTTCGGGCGTACCTGGCGTGTAATGGCGCAGGCCGACGGACCGTACCGCGAGAGCGTGGAGGATATTGCGAACTTACGTACCCGTAATAACCAGGGTGAAATGGTGCCGATTGGCAGTATGGTTAAGATCAGCACTACCTACGGGCCGGATCCGGTGATCCGCTACAATGGCTACCCGGCGGCTGACCTGATTGGCGATGCCGACCCGCGCGTACTCTCCTCCGCCCAGGCGATGACGCAGCTGGAAGGTATGTCTAAGCAGATATTGCCGAACGGAATGAATATTGAATGGACGGATCTGAGCTTCCAGCAGGCGACACAAGGTAATACGGCGCTGATCGTCTTCCCGGTCGCGGTGCTGCTGGCCTTCCTGGTGCTGGCGGCACTGTATGAAAGCTGGACGCTGCCGCTGGCGGTGATCCTTATCGTGCCGATGACAATGTTGTCCGCGCTGTTTGGCGTCTGGCTGACCGGTGGTGATAACAATGTGTTCGTGCAGGTAGGGCTGGTGGTACTGATGGGGCTGGCGTGTAAAAACGCGATTCTTATCGTGGAGTTTGCCCGCGAGCTGGAAATTCAGGGCAAAGGTATCATGGAAGCCGCGCTGGAGGCCTGCCGCCTGCGTTTACGCCCGATTGTGATGACCTCCATTGCCTTCATCGCCGGAACCATTCCGCTGATCCTTGGCCACGGCGCGGGCGCAGAAGTGCGCGGTGTCACCGGGATTACGGTCTTCTCCGGGATGCTGGGCGTCACGTTGTTTGGTCTGTTCCTGACGCCGGTGTTTTACGTGACGCTGCGTAAATTCGTTACGCGCGGTAAAGAGGAAAGGGACGTTCTGCCTGCATAGGGATGTTGCAGAAAACAAAAAAGCGCCTTCACAGTAAGGCGCTTTTTTTTCACATCAGATCAATCGTTAAAACGTTTCTTTATACTGGGCCATAAGCTCAGGTACCGGATCGCAGCCGCTGCTATCGGCTTTTTTGACCTCTTCCAGCGCGCTTGCCACGGTGTGTCGGGCTAATACCGCCAGCGAAGCCTGCTCAGCTTCTTCGGATACCGATTTAAAGTACCAGCAGGCGTTAGCGCTGACCACACAGCGAGCCGGTACGTCAGGACGCGACGCCCACAGCTTTTTATCTTCAGTGACCGAAAGGTAGATGTCACGCAGGGTGATCTCTTCCGGTGGGCGCCCAAGATGAATGGAGCCGTTACGGCCAAGCGTGGAGACGATAATCCCGTCACGCGTAAGGGGAACCATCAATTTGCGGATAAAGCTCGGGTTGGCTTCCAGGCCGTAGGCCAGAACGCCACTCGTCGAACGTTTACCTAATTGCTCCGCCATCGCTACGCTGAGGACCATCTGCAAAGCTGTCGGGAAGCGGTAATCTAACATTTCTCTGTCCTGGGTCGCGGTGAATCTTGTTCTTTTTGGCACCGCAGAGGTGAATAAGCAATAAACAACAATATAACAAATAGGGTAATTTTTTTGAAGCAATCTGCGGCATTTGCGATCAAACACCCTGTTCTGGTTTAGCTAAACGTGCGGTTCGGGAAGGCAACCGTCACCTGGAGGCCACCTTCTGCGGACGCACTCAGGGCTGTACTTCACGGCATTTTCAATGAGATTGTCTATCAGCGATATCAAACTTTGCCTGACGCCGCTAATCCGGATGTTCTTCTCGGCGAAGAATTCCAGTTCAATTCTGCGCGCTGAGGCTAACGGTTCCAGCTCGGCCATTCGCTCCGGTATGAGCGACGTTAGCGGCACGGACTCCGTCGCGGCGTCAATGCGCGCCTCACTATGCTGCGGTACGGCTTTTAAGGGGGAGAGATCGTCAGGTGTGCGTAAAATGCGGAGCGCTGGCGCTGACCGGCAGTTGGGGCTCCAGCAAGTATATGCAAACGTATTACGGCGTGAGCGATGCCCAGTCGGCGGCATCGGGGTTTGCCCGACATGACGCCGGCGCAGGGATTTACGCCTGGTCGATGGATCTTGACTGGAACCACAAGCTCACCGCCCGCTGGAGCGTGCTTGCCGCAGCGGGCGTAACGCAGTTGACGGGAGAGGCAGGCGATAACCCGATTGTGTAACGAAAAACGTCGCCCACGGGGAGTTTGAAAGTGACGTATCTTATCTCATTAATACCTGAAACAGCTGAACAAAGATATATATTGTCGCTGCCACTTGTATCGTCCGGAACCCCCATCTGAAATAGCGCCATTCATGGCGTTCTCTGGCATCAGCTGCTTCAATAGCGGGGTCAGAACATTTTCTTTTCCTGGCCCTGAATGCACTGATTATCCACAAGATGAGAAGAAAGATGACGATGGTTTTCTCAAGGATTGGATTACCCACAAAATGTGACTCCGTCCTGCCCGCGGTTACAAGCAGGATGGATGAACTACCTTCACATAGCAACCACTAAATGTAGGGGTAATATTCGTTTTCGCTCTGGTGGATTTGCAGTGATTCCGTCACGAGATGTTTTACTCGTAAAATTCGACTTATATTTTGCCAAGCAAAATATTCAACATCCGGCGCAACGGTTCTGCCGCCCCCCCTAATAGCTGATCGCCCACCGTCAGAACCGAGTAAATAGGGTCATTATTCAGGGACATTTTTTTGTAACGGCCAACGCCAACCTGCAGCGAACCGCTGATGTAAGCTGGGGTCAATCGACTGACACTTTCATCCTTGTTATTGGGTACGTAGTTAACCCAGGGGTGGGAATGCGTTACTAAGCTTGCGAATTCTTTTTCGCTGACTTCACGCTTGAGCTTCAGGGTGATGGCAGCACTATGGCACCGGATCACGCCGACACGAATACACAAACCGTTTACCGGGATTGTACCTGGAGAAAGCCCAAGAATCTTGTTCGTTTCTGCCTCACCTTTCCACTCTTCGCGGCTATTCCCATCGCCTAAATCGCTATCAATCCATGGAATGATGCTGCCCATAAGAGGTATGCCGAAATTCTGGATGGGCATGTCAGCACTGTTAATAAGCTCACTGACTTTATTGACTAAAGGAAGCACCGATCCTGATGACATGAGTTCATCTGAGGATAAATGCTGGCTGATATATGCGCTTTGAGCGATTAATTCTCTAACATATTTAGCCCCTGCACCTGATGCAGACTGATACGTCATTACGCTCATCCATTCGATTAAGTCAGCCTTTATCAGTCCAGCAAGCCCCATAAGACTCAGGGTGATGGAGCAGTTGCCACCAACAAAAAGTTTAATTCCTTCTTTGATTGCACGATCAATATTAGAACGATTGACGGGGTCGAGAATAATACAGGCTTTCTCATCCATCCGTAACGCTGAGGCCGCATCAATCCAGTAGCCTTTCCAGCCATGATCAATCAAATCAGGATATATTGCTTTAGTATAATCACCGCCCTGACAGGTTATAATGATATCCATTTCGGACAGGGCATTGATTGAATTAGCATCTTTTAGCATATAGCCGACGCCACCAATGACAGGACCGGCGGCACCTGCACTTGAAGTACTGTAAAAATGCACAGAAATACCGTCGAAGTCGTTCTCTTCGACCATTCGCTGTAACAAAACAGAACCTACCATTCCTCGCCAACCGACGATGCCAACCTGCTTCATTTGCTTAACCTTTGTAATGTTATGATATTGTTAACTTGTGTTCGGGGGACGTTATATCGCATCTAAAGTTGAAGGTCATTACGTATGGCATCAGATTTAATCATTATTAAAATGTTTCATATGGCATCAGTGATTTTTATAGCTAAACCAGACAAAAAATTCACATTCATCGGGTATTAAATAAATAATCATGGGCTGGCGCGTCATAAATAAGTAATGATCGTTAAGCATTTAGAGCAATTGCGGACATACGAGCCACACATATTACGTCGCTTTCATTAAGGGCTAAGAAGGGCTCTGAATGGTTAAGGTTGAGGAAATAAAAATGAGGAATTCGCCTGCCTGGATGAAGAGGTTTATCTGTTATCTTTTTTTAAAAATCCGCTTCCGGCACAAGCAAGACCGCAAGCGGACAATCTCAACACCTCATCACATCCCTTAGCGATACAGCGTCTTTTCCGCAACAGGGATAACCAGCGCGGATCGCCAGTCCGCCAGCGTCAGCTGCGCAAGCCTGCCCAGCGCGGTGTAAAACGGATGACCCGCATTGTCGACAAATACCGACAGGAAGCGGGTACTCCACGGCAGCAGGTGCCACGCCAGGAGCTGGTCGCACTCCGAATCGCGGCCATTCTCAATCAGCCACGCCGCCAGCAGCAGCAGGGTACCGAAATGATCTTCCGGTTCGTTCTGCTGCATCTCAAAAGCGATGCCGTTTTCACGCATCCACTGGCGCAGCGCAAGGGTTGAGTCACCAAACAGCACGGATTCGCGATCCAGCCAGACGGAACCCCACGGCGGAGCGGGCAGGGCATAAGGGCCAATAAACAACCGTTGCCAGGCGTCCGTCAGCGGCTCATCGGAAGACGTGGCAAAGGTATCGGCAACGGGCTGCAGCGTTTCCGGAGACAGGGGCCAGTCCTGAACCCATTTGCCAGCGATAAGGGCCTGTACCAGGGGCTCAGTCTGCTCGCTGTCAGGAGCGAAATAAAACAGCGCGCCCAGCACCCGGGCGCTGAACGCGAACGATTCACGCTGTAAGACGTCTTTCATTAAACCTTCCTTGCTTGCGCGGGGCACGCCCGCGCGACTGTGTTAATCAGTAATACACACCATAGAATAAACCACGGCCATCCGTTTCACCCCTTATACCTTCTCAATCTGTACCAGGTTGGTGTGCTGCGGGTTGCCCTTGGCCAGCGGAGACGGGCGATGGGTCGTCAGGGTGTTGATGCAGGAGCCGTGGTCGATACGATCGCCATTCATATTGGCGTCATGCCAGGCGCCCTGGCCCATGGCACTCACGCCGGGCATGATGCGAGGCGTGACTTTCGCTTCAATTCTCACCTCACCGCGATCGTTAAACACGCGCACCGTATCGCCGTTCTTAATGCCGCGTTTTTCGGCATCGAGAGGATTAAGCCAGACCTCCTGGCGGCAGGCCGCTTTCAGCACGTCAACGTTACCGTAGCTAGAGTGGGTACGGGCTTTGAAATGGAAGCCAAACAGCTGCAGAGGATACTGCGCGCGCGGGGGCATCCCAACCGTCAAATGTTGAGGCATAGACGGGAAGAGGGCTGATGGTTTCGTCTTTTGCCAGTTTCCAGGTCGCTGCAATTTCAGCCAGCTTACTCGAGTAAATTTCAATCTTACCCGATGGCGTTTTCAGCGGATTGGCTTCCGGGTTTTCGCGGAATTTTTTATACGCCACAAAGTGTCCATTCGGATCTTTGCGCTTATAAATGCCCATTTTCTTCAGCTCATCATAGGACGGCAGTTGAGGGTCTTTTTCGAGCATTTTGGCATACAGATACTGCAGCCATTGCGCTTGCGTCCGTCCTTCGGTGAATTTCTGATGGATATCCGGCCCAAGACGTTTCGCCACTTCACTCATGATCCAGTAGATGGGCTTGCGTTCAAACTTCGGTGCGGTGACGGGCTGGAGGAAAATCAGGTAGCCCATGTTCCCGGCGTAATCGTTAGGAATAATATCTTCCTGCTCGACGGTCATTAAATCCGGCAACACGATATCGGCATACTTCGCTGACGACGTCATGAAATTATCGATGACGACAATCATTTCGCACTTGCTTTCATCCTGCAGGATATCGTGGGTTTTATTGATATCGGAGTGCTGGTTGATGATGGTATTACCCGCGTAGTTCCAGATGAACTTAATCGGCACATCCAGCTTATCTTTACCGCGCACCCCGTCGCGCAGGGCAGTCATTTCCGGTCCGCGGGCGATGGCGTCCGTCCAGCTAAAACAGGAGATCTGCGTTTTGACCGGGTTTTCCGGCAGCGGCATCCGTTCGATGGTGATGGTATACGTCGACTCACGCGCGCCGCTGTTACCGCCGTTGATCCCTACGTTGCCGGTCAGGATCGGCAGCATCGCGATGGCGCGGGACGTCAATTCGCCGTTCGCCTGACGCTGTGGACCCCAGCCCTGGCAGATATAGGCTGGCTTCGCAGAACCGATTTCCCGGGCAAGCTTAACGATACGATCGGCCGGTATGCCCGTAATGCGCGAGGCCCACTCCGGGGTTTTCGCCGTTCCGTCATCGCCCTGGCCGAGAATATACGCTTTGTAGTGCGCGTTAGCCGGCGCGCCTTCCGGCAGCGTTTTTTCGTCGTAGCCGACGCAGTACTTGTCGAGGAAAGGCTGGTCGACAAGATTTTCGTTAATCATTACCCATGCCAGACCGGCCACCAGCGCGGCATCGGTCCCTGGACGAATCGGGATCCATTCATCTTCACGTCCGGCTGCCGTGTCGGTATAGCGCGGATCGATGACAATCATACGCGCGTTGGACCGCTCGCGAGCCTGCTCAAGATAATAGGTAATCCCGCCCCCGCTCATGCGCGTTTCCGCCGGGTTGTTGCCGAACATCACCACCAGTTTGGTGTTTTCGATATCCGAGGTGCTGTTACCGTCATTGCTGCCGTAGGTGTAAGGCATTGCGCAGGCGATTTGCGCCGTGCTGTAGGTGCCGTAGTGGCTCAGGAAACCGCCGTAGCAGTTCATCAGGCGCGCCACCAGCGACGCGTAAGGGGAGGAGCGGGTGATATTGCCGCCGACAATCCCGGAGGAGTAGTTGATGTACACCGCTTCATTGCCATATCTGGCGACCACGTCTTTCAGGCTGGCGGTGATGGTGTTGAGCGCTTCATCCCAGCTGATACGCTCGAACTTGCCTTCACCGCGTTTGCCCACGCGCTTCATCGGGTAGTTCAGACGGTCAGGGTGGTTGATGCGACGGCGAATAGAACGTCCGCGCAGGCAGGCGCGAACCTGGTGATTGCCGTAGATATCCTCGCCGGTGTTATCCGTTTCGACCCAGTACACCTCATCGTCGCGGACGTGCAGACGCAATGCGCAGCGGCTGCCACAGTTAACCGAGCAGGCGCCCCAGACGACTTTATCGTCAGCAGGTTTCGTGGCGCTTTGCACTGCGGCGGCAACGCGTTTCACGCCAAAAGGCAATGAGACGCTACCGGCGGCGAACGCCAGCGATCCTATCGCCGTAGATTTCACGAGTGTTCGACGGCTAATCCCGCCGTGATGTTCGATATCGGACATGGCTCACCCCACCAATGTAATTGCGTATTATTTTTCCCGAAATGATAACCGGGCTAATGGTGGGGTGAGTGTTACTGATTTAGGGGTAGTAAATATTAATCCTTATCAAATCAAAGGGGATTGAGGGGAAATTACTGCGGTTCAGTTGGCGCATTATCCTGACTGGCGGACGCCGCTCCGCTCCCGGTGCGGGTGTACAGAATTTTAAAGGTGTCGTTGGCACAATGGCCTACCACCTGTGCGTCCGGCTGATCGGCCTGATCGTTCGGCACAATGTTCAGCGTGAACCCTGACTCGGGCACGCCGTTGTTGATGATCTTCTGCTGAATATCGCTTTTCACGCGTTCGCAGGAATCGGGTGCCGCCAGGGCGGCCGTTGAAGCACTCATTAACAGCAGGGCGGTAATCCAGGGTAACCGTTTCATCTGTCGCTCCTTTTCTCTGTGTGTAGACATTAATTTTAGCAGGCTTCGTGTAAACAACTGTATTTGCTAATATGATTGGGAATAATCTCTCTGTACGGTAATCAATGTGAAGAAATATGCAGCGATAACGCTCCTGGCAGCCACTCTCGTGGGGTGTGACAACAACTCCGCACCACTGTCGTTTACGCCGGAGATGGCGAGTTTCTCGAACGAATTTGATTTTGACCCCCTGCGCGGCCCGGTTAAAGACTTTACCCAGACGCTGTTCAACGAGAAGGGCGAAGTGTCTAAACGGGTGACGGGCACCGTGTCGACAGAAGGGTGTTTCGATACGCTGGAACTGCACGACCTGGAGGCCAACACCGGCGTGGCGCTGGTGCTGGATGCGAATTACTACGTTGATGCCGAAACCCAGCAGCGCAAAGTGAAGCTGCAGGGGAAATGCCAGCTGGCCGAACTGCCGTCAGCCGGGGTGACGTGGGATACCGACGATAACGGTTTCGTGGTGGCGGCGCACGGCAAAGAGATGGAAGTGAAGTACCGCTACGATGCCGATGGTTACCCGTTGGGCAAAACTACCGTCTCCGGGGATCAGCATCTGTCTGTCCAGTCGACACCGTCTAAAGATGTACGCAAAAGGATGGATTACTCGGCAGTGAGTTTGTTAAACGACAAGCCGCTGGGTAACGTGAAGCAGAGCTGCGACTACGATCGACACAACAATCCGGTGAGCTGCGATCTGATCATCACCGATGACAGCGTCAAGCCCGCCGTTGAGCGCAAGTACACCATCAAAAACACGATTGAATACTACTGAGCAATGTATTGATATTATTGCACAATGTAGGCCGGGTAAGCGCAGCGCCACCCGGCAAGAAAGACGGCGCAATTGTTGATGACAGGGGGTATCATCAAACTCACTGCGCGGTTGGTTTCAGCAGGCTGGCGCCTGAGGGTTTATGCCCGGCCAGGTGCTGATGCTGGAAGATGCACATGCGGATGGTATTGCGGTATTCACCGTTGATAAAGAACTCGTGAATCAGCTCGCCTTCCACCATAAAGCCCAGCTTGCGGTAGATATGGATCGCTTTCTCGTTCTCTTTGTCCACAATCAGGTACAGCTTGTAGAGATTCAGAACGTTGAATCCGTAATCCATCGCCAGCTTCGCCGCGCGTGAGGCCAGGCCTTTCCCCTGGTGCTCAGGCGAAATGATGATCTGGAACTCTGCCCGACGGTGAACGTGGTTGATTTCAACCAGCTCCACCAGCCCGGCTTTTTCGCCGCCACACTCCACCACAAAACGACGTTCGCTCTGATCGTGAATGTGTTTGTCGTACAGATCCGACAGCTCGACAAAGGCCTCGTAAGGCTCTTCGAACCAGTAGCGCATCACGCTGGCGTTGTTGTCGAGCTGATGGACAAAGCGCAGGTCTTCACGCTCCAGCGGACGGAGCTTAACGTCACACGAAGCCGACATTATGGGGCTACCGTACGGCCAGTGCGGCGGTCCAGGCAGCGCAGGGTGTTAGGCTCCCAGTAGGCATTGACGTTTGCACTTTGCTGACACTTATCGCGTGCGTCAAAAGCGACATCTTCTTTATCCCACTCTTTTTCAGCACGTTTGTTGACCTTCTGACGAAGGCTACGGGTGTCATTCCATTGTTCTTTGTCCATGGCGGCGTTCTGGCGGCTTTGCGCGCTGTCACCAGACTCAATAATGAGTTTGCTGGTTTCGGCTGTCGCAGAGGCGGCAAAAGCGAACGATGACAGCGCCAGCAGGGCTGTCAGACAAAGGCGTTTGCTTAATGTTGTCATAGCGTTTCCTTTTAAATGGGTGCAGATAATCAAGTAACCCCTTACAGATTCTACACCAAAGAGAAAAGACGGCATACCCGCAGCGCAGGTATGGAAAAGTTAACGCCATCATCGGGTATGATGTTTAAATAAATCCTCACCTGAAGTGAAATATGCTCAAAACCACGCTGCTTTTTTTTGCCACCGCGCTCTGCGAAATCATCGGTTGCTTCCTGCCCTGGCTCTGGCTGAAGAAGGGAGGTAGCGCATTATTGCTAATCCCGGCGGGCGTCGCGCTGGCCCTGTTTGTCTGGCTCTTAACGCTGCATCCGGCGGCAAGTGGGCGCGTCTACGCGGCCTACGGCGGTGTATATGTCTGTAGCGCGCTACTGTGGTTACGCGTGGTGGACGGCGTCAGGCTTAGCGCATATGACTGGGCCGGCGCGCTAATTGCCCTGTGCGGGATGCTGATTATCGTGGCGGGATGGGGGCGGGCCTGAGCCCCCGGTTTTGTGATCGCCAGCTGATTTTATGATCATTATACTTGTATGGTAGTATTGCAATTGAGTAAATTTCCGACATCACAACGAACGATGTAAGGAAAGGAATTATGAAGATTGTCGCGGCTGACGTGTTTGTTACCTGCCCGGGGCGGAACTTTGTCACCCTTAAAATCACCACCGATGACGGGATTGTCGGCCTCGGTGACGCTACGCTGAACGGACGCGAGCTCTCCGTCGCTTCGTACCTGAAGGATCACCTCTGCCCGCAGTTAATTGGCCGCGACGCGCACCGTATCGAAGATATCTGGCAATTCTTCTATAAAGGCGCCTACTGGCGTCGCGGACCGGTCACCATGTCGGCCATCTCAGCCGTGGATATGGCGCTGTGGGACATCAAAGCCAAAGCGGCCAATATGCCGCTCTACCAGCTGCTGGGCGGCGCCTCCCGTGAAGGCGTCATGGTCTACTGCCACACGACCGGTCACACCATTGACGACGTGCTGGAAGATTACGCGCGTCATAAAGAGATGGGCTTTAAGGCGATTCGCGTGCAGTGCGGTGTGCCGGGTATGAAAACCACCTACGGCATGTCGAAAGGAAAAGGGCTGGCCTACGAGCCTGCCACCAAAGGCGACTGGCCGGAAGAGCAGCTCTGGTCGACCGAGAAATACCTCGATTTCACACCCAAACTGTTCGACGCGGTGCGCAGTAAATTTGGCTTCAATGAACACCTCCTGCACGATATGCACCACCGTCTGACGCCCATTGAGGCGGCGCGCTTCGGTAAGAGCATCGAAGACTTCCGCATGTTCTGGATGGAAGATCCCACGCCTGCCGAAAACCAGGCCTGCTTCCGTCTTATTCGCCAGCACACCGTCACGCCCATTGCGGTGGGCGAGGTGTTTAACAGCATCTGGGACTGCAAGCAGCTTATCGAAGAGCAGCTTATCGACTATATCCGCACCACAATCACGCATGCGGGCGGCATCACCGGCATGCGTCGCATCGCTGACTTTGCGTCGCTCTACCAGGTGCGTACCGGTTCGCACGGCCCGTCGGATCTGTCGCCGGTGTGTCATGCCGCCGCGCTGCATTTTGACCTGTGGGTACCGAACTTTGGCGTGCAGGAATATATGGGCTATTCCGAACAAATGCTCGACGTCTTCCCGCACAGCTGGCGCTTTGATAACGGCTATATGCACCCGGGTGACAAGCCAGGGCTGGGCATTGAGTTTGACGAGAAGCTGGCGGCGAAATATCCGTACGATCCGGCGTACCTGCCGGTGGCACGTCTTGAAGACGGTACGCTGTGGAACTGGTAAACGAGGAGCGAACGATGAAAAGCATAGTCATTCAACAGCCGAACCAGCTGGTCATTGAAGCGCGTCCACGCCCGCAGCCAGGCGCAGGCGAAGTGCGCGTCAAAATCACACTCGCCGGGATCTGCGGTTCGGACAGCCACATCTACCGCGGCCATAACCCGTTTGCGAAGTATCCGCGCGTGATTGGCCACGAGTTTTTTGGCGTGATCGATGCCGTTGGCGAGGGCGTGGATCCTTCCCGGTCAGGAGAACGCGTGTCGGTTGACCCCGTGATCAGCTGCGGACACTGCTACCCGTGCTCCGTCGGAAAACCAAACGTCTGCACCTCGCTGGTGGTGCTGGGCGTTCACCGCGACGGCGGTTTCAGCGAATATGCAACGGTACCCGCAAAAAATGCCTGGCGCATCCCGGATGCGATCCCGGATAAACACGCCGTCATGGTTGAGCCATTTACCATTGCCGCCAACGTGACGGGGCAGGCCAACCCTGGTGAACAGGACGTGGCGCTGATCTACGGCGCAGGCCCGATGGGGCTGGTCACCGTGCAGGCGCTGAAGGGCGTCTATAAGGTGAAACAGGTGATTGTGGTTGACCGCATAGACGAACGCCTGGCAATGGCCCAGCGCAGCGGCGCGGACTGGGTCTTTAATAACGGCGAGCAGTCGTTGCAGGCCGCGCTGGACGAGAAAGGCATCAAACCGACGTTAATCATTGATGCCGCCTGTCATCCGTCCATTTTACAGGAAGCGATAACCCTGGCCTCGCCGGCGGCGCGCATCGTGCTGATGGGCTTCTCCAGCGAACCGAGCCAGATTGTTCAGCAGGGCATCACCGGCAAAGAGCTGGCGATTTTCTCCTCGCGCCTGAACGCCAATAAATTCCCGATCGTCATCGACTGGTTGACAAAAGGACTGATCGACCCGGAAAAACTGATCACCCATACCTTTGACTATCACCATATAACAGACGCCATTGAACTGTTTGAGAAAGACCAGAGGCAGTGCTGCAAGGTCCTGCTCACGTTCAACCCAGAATAATTCACGCGGTGAAGAGCCCGCGAAGACGGGCTCTATGTGGTACGCATCTTACCTTCCAGAGATAGCCATTATGACGCAAGCACAACCTCAAAGAACCACCTCCGATCTGGTGAAAGCCGCCGTTTCAGGCTGGCTGGGCACCGCGCTGGAGTTCATGGATTTCCAGCTCTACTCGCTGGGGGCCGCCCTGGTATTTCATGAAATCTTCTTCCCGGAACAGTCCGCTGCGATGGCACTGATCCTGGCGATGGGAACCTACGGCGCAGGCTATATCGCGCGTATCGTCGGCGCCTTTATTTTTGGTCGCATGGGCGACAGCATTGGCCGTAAAAAGGTACTGTTTATCACCATCACCATGATGGGGATCTGCACCACGCTGATTGGCGTGCTGCCCACCTATGCACAGATCGGGATTTTCGCGCCCGTACTGCTGGTGACGCTGCGCATCATTCAGGGACTCGGGGCAGGGGCAGAGATCTCCGGGGCCGGGACCATGCTGGCGGAGTACGCACCGCAAGGTAAACGCGGCATCATCTCCTCGCTGGTGGCGATGGGGACTAACTGCGGGACGCTGAGCGCGACCGCTATCTGGGCCGTTATGTTCTTTGCCCTCGACCGCGAACAGCTGCTCGCCTGGGGCTGGCGCGTGCCGTTCCTCGCCAGCGTCGTGGTGATGATCTTTGCCATCTGGCTGCGTATGAACCTCAAGGAGAGCCCGGTCTTTGAGAAAGTGAACGATGCGCAAACCGCGCAGCCGGACACATCGTTAGGGGCCATGGTGAAAAGTAAATCTTTCTGGCTGGCGACCGGTCTGCGTTTCGGTCAGGCGGGCAATTCGGGTCTGATTCAGACGTTTCTGGCCGGTTATCTGGTCCAGACGTTGCTGTTCGATAAAGCCATTCCCACCGACGCGCTGATGATAAGCTCCATTCTTGGGTTTATCTCTATCCCGCTGCTGGGCTGGCTGTCCGATAAAGTGGGACGCCGTCTGCCGTACATTATCCTTAATATTTCCGCCATTATTCTGGCGTACCCGATGCTGTCGATCATCGTCGATAAAAGCTATGCGCCGGGAACCATTATGCTCTCCATCATCGTTATCCATAATTTCGCGGTACTGGGGCTGTTTGCGCTGGAAAATATCACCATGGCGGAGATGTTTGGCTCGCGAAATCGCTTTACCCGGATGGCTATCTCCAAAGAGGCGGGCGGTCTGGTGGCAGTGGGGTTTGGTCCGGTGCTGGCGGGGATCTTCTGTAACATGACCGGTTCCTGGTGGCCGATTGTGGCCATGCTGGTGGCTTACTCTGTGATTGGTCTGGTCTCGGCCTGCCTGATGCCCGAAGTGCGGGATCGTGATTTGAGCGCAGCGGAAGATGCTGCGGAGGCCACGCCAAAAGAGCCTGTGGCCTACGGCACGGTATCGTCACGGCGGTAATGGTACACAGCCTGCGTGACTTGTCACACAACTTTGTCTTTGTGTCACACCACCTGAACAAAAGTTAATATAAATCAAAATCTCAAATGGCAGTATCAGTATGGTGGATGGCAGAGATTTTTTACCCCAACTGCCATTCTAGTTGGTGTAGTCAGCAGACGCTGCCGCTTTATAACAAGCGGCAGCGATCCACAGCTTTCTAATTAACGAGTCTTAATCATGGAAAACACGTTATTACAGGCCAAAGCGACGCTGCCTCAGTACAATCGCGACAGCCTTAAAGCACGCATTGTTCATTTAGGATTTGGCGCCTTTCACCGCGCGCATCAGGCGGTGTATGCCGACCTCCTCGCGTCTGATTATGGCAGCGACTGGGGCTACTGTGAGGTCAACCTGATTGGCGGCGAGCAGCAAATTGCCGACCTGAAGGCGCAGGATAACCTCTATACCGTAGCGGAGATGTCCGCCGAAGCGTGGACATCCCGCGTGGTGGGCGTGGTCAAAAAGGCCCTGCATGCGCAGGTTGACGGGCTGGAGACCGTACTGGCAGCGATGTGCGAACCGCAGGTGGCGATTGTTTCACTGACCATTACCGAGAAGGGCTACTGTCACTCTCCCGCAACCGGGCAACTGATGCTCGATCATCCATTCATCGCCGCCGACCTGCAAAACCCGCATCAGCCGACGTCCGCACCGGGTGTGGTGGTGGAAGCGCTGGCGCGTCGCAAAGCGGCGGGGTTACCGGCCTTTAGCGTGATGTCCTGCGACAACATGCCGGAAAACGGTCATGTGATGCGCAACGTAACCTGCTCCTATGCCCGGGCGGTAGACGGCGAGCTGGCGGACTGGATCGAGGCTAACGTCACGTTCCCGTCAACCATGGTGGATCGCATCGTACCTGCGGTCACGCCTGATACGCTGGATAAAATCGAACAGCTCACTGGCGTGCGTGATCCGGCGGGCGTGGCCTGTGAACCCTTCCGTCAGTGGGTGATCGAAGATAACTTTGTGGCGGGGCGTCCTGCGTGGGAAAAAGCCGGGGCCGAGCTGGTATCAGACGTCATTCCGTTTGAAGAGATGAAGCTGCGCATGCTTAACGGCAGCCACTCCTTCCTGGCTTACCTGGGGTATCTGGCCGGTTATCAGCATATCAACGACTGCATGGAAGATAAGAATTACCGCGTTGCGGCTCACGCGCTGATGCTCCACGAGCAGGCGCCGACCCTGAAGGTGAAAGGCGTCGATTTAGGACATTACGCCGATCTGCTGATTGCCCGCTACAGCAATCCGGCTCTGCGTCATCGCACCTGGCAAATCGCGATGGACGGCAGCCAGAAGCTCCCGCAACGCATGTTAGATTCCGTGCGCTGGCATCTGGTGCATCAGAAACCTTTCCCCCTGCTGGCGCTGGGCGTGGCGGGCTGGATGCGCTATGTCGGCGGAGTGGATGAGCAGGGTAATGCCATCGAGGTGAGCGATCCGCAGCTGGCGGTGATTCAGGCGGCAGTGAAGGGAAGTGCTGAAGGGGAAAGCCGCGTGCGTGCGCTGCTCGGCATTGAGTCTATCTTTGGCAAAGAATTACCGCGTGAGACGGTCTTTGTTGATGCGGTGATGACCGCGTACCGGTCTTTGGTGCAAAAGGGCGCGAAAGCTACCGTGGCGCAGTACGCGTCTCAACGGTAATTCAGTACATGCCGCCGTGCGCGGCGGCATGTCAGCGCACAACTTAGTGCATACCCAGACGAATCAGCTCAATCGGCTCGAACTTACCTTCGCATCCTTCCACTTCCACCGTTTTGCTGCGGCGCACCTGCGCGGCATCCAGCCCGTCGCTGTGGATCGCTTTAATCACGCCAGTTTTGCCTGTGCCGCTAATCATCACGCGGCTGCCAGTGGTAATTGCATTGCGGTTACGGTCGTATGTCATCATGGTATTTTCTCCTCTCTAACTTATCCGTTACGGCGGTATTTCAGGTTTCACCGTTCACGGGGCATATAAATACGCCTGTCTGCAAGTGATGTTTTTGTTTTTGATCAAAGTCACACTTTTTTCTTAATGACATGGGGTGCTGACGGTTCGCGACAGCAATTTACAAAGCAGACCGTTATTTTCATTTATTGATAGTTTCAACATGCAAGCGTTTAGGGTTGGTTTATATTCCTGCTGCCATTCTGGGTGCAGGAAATAACCCTTTCATCGGAATAAGGAGTCAGGCTTATGTATAAGAACATTTTGATGCCTGTAGATGTGTTTGAAATGGATTTGAGCGACAAAGCGGTTCGCCACGCGGCAAGCCTTGCAAAGGCAGAGGGGGCGTCAATTACCCTGGTCAACATTCTGCCTGCCAGCAGTCGGTCTCTGCTGCGCGGATTCAATGCCGATATCAAAAAGTTTGAAGAGTATATGACCGCGGAATCCGCGAAGAAAATGAACGAATTAAAAAGACTGTTTGATATTGCCCCAGAGAATATTCACAGCATGGTTCGTTTTGGCAACGTTCGCGATGAAATTATCAAGCTGAGCAAAGAGGGGAAATATGATGCGATTGTCATCGGGTCGAAAAACCCGAGCATCACCACCCATCTGCTGGGATCGAATGCGGAATCCATTCTGCGCTACGCCACGATTCCGGTGTTAGTCGTTCGCTAAACCCAACGCCGCGCCCAACAGGGTGCGGCGAATATTACTCCTCGCTAAACCACTCGCTGTTTTCCTGACGAATAAGCTGCACGGATTCGCTGATTTCCTGCAAATGCAGCGTCATCGCTTTTTCCACGCCGTCCGGGTCGCGTTTTTCCAGCGCGCTGAAAATATCGTGATGCTGTCTGAGCAGCATTTCCGGCGGGGAGACGTGATCGAGGCTCATATAACGCACGCGGTCGATGGTGGCCTTGATGTTCTCAATGGTATCCCAGGCCAACTGACAATCCGCTATTTGTGCCAGTTTCTGGTGGAATTCATCATCGAGCTGGAAGAAATCGTTGAGCTGCTTCCGGTCGATCGCTATACGCTGCTGATGCAGGTTCTGCTCCAGCAGGTAACACTGGTTATCATTGATAAGCGTTGCCGCCCGGCGGGCGACCGCGCATTCAATGGCCTGGCGAACGAAACAGCCGTTACGCACCTGAGAAAGTGAAATTTTGTTTACGTAGCTGCCGCGCTGCGGGCGGATCTGAATAAGGCCGTTTTCAGCAAGCTTAATGAACGCTTCACGCACCGGCTGACGGGAGACGTCAAAACGCACCGAGACCTCTTTTTCAGAAAGCGGCGTTCCCGGCGGAATCAGGCAATGGACAATATCACGTCGCAAAATGCGATAGATTTGCTGGTTTACGGGCTGGGTGGGATTGAGTTGCGATTCAGCGGCCATGAGTTGTCATTTCTCAGAGAGTTAGCCTGAACATACTACCATTCTTTTCGAACCCGAAACAGACCCGGCCCGCAGGCCGGGTGGGGCTTATTTAGCCACGATGGACGCTAAGTCCGGCAAAACTCTGGGTGACTGGCATCATTTCCACGGTATTGATGTTGACGTGCTTAGGCAGCGTCGCCACCCACCAGACCGCTTCAGTGACATCTTCCGGCGTCAGCGCGTTAGCATTTTCGTAGGTTTTATCCGCTTTCGCGTCGTCACCCTTGAAGCGCACGTTGGAGAATTCGGTGCCGCCCACCAGACCCGGCTCGATATCGGTAACGCGAATGGCGGTGCCGTGCAGATCGGTGCGCAGGTTCAGGCTGAACTGACGGACAAACGCTTTGGTCGCACCATAGACATTGCCGCCCGCGTAAGGCCAGCTCCCGGCGGTAGAACCAATATTGATAATGTGACCGCGATTACGCTCAACCATGCCCGGCAACACCGCGCGAGTCATATAGACCAGCCCTTTGTTGTTGGTGTCGATCATGTTTTCCCAGTCTTCAACGCTGGCTTTGTGCGCGGGCTCCATGCCCAGCGCCAGTCCGGCGTTGTTGACCAGCAGATCAATGGCGCGCCACTCGGCAGGCAGGTTAGCAATCATCTCTTCAATGGCTGCGCGGTTGCGCACGTCCAGCTGTGCGGTCAGGATGCTGTCACCTAATTCGTCTTTCAGCTCCTGCAGGCGCTCCTGACGACGGCCCGTTGCAATCACCTTGTGCCCGTTGGCGACGAAGCGACGCGTGATGCATTCACCAAAACCCGCCGTTGCCCCGGTAACTAAAATAATCATCTCACTGTTCCTCAACGCTTTTTGTGTTGTACTAACATAGCACGGCCGCAGAGGGTGCGTTAAGGCAACATTTGTATGACAGCATTGCAGGTGATGGCGGCCTGGCCTACTCTGGGAAGATATCCGTTCTGAGGAGTGAAAGATGACGGCCACGAATCCTTTTTTTGAAATCAGTCTGTTGCCTTACCAGGCGCCCCATTTTGATCAGATTAACGACAGTCACTATCGTCCGGCGTTTGATGAAGCGCTGCGTCAGAAGCGGGCGGACATTGATGCGATTGCCTCGCAAACCGCCGCGCCAGACTTCAATAATACCGTGCTGGCGCTGGAGAAAAGCGGCGTTATGCTCTCGCGCGTCAGCAGCATCTTTTTCGCCATGACCTCTGCGCATACCAATCCGTACCTGCAAGAGTTAGAGGAGCAGTTTTCCACTGAACTTGCCGCGCTGGCGAATGACATCTGGCTGAATGACACACTTTTCGCCCGCGTTGAGAGCGTCTGGCAAGATCGCGGCGCGCTGGATGCCGAGTCCCGTCGGCTGGTCGAGGAGACGTACCAGCGGTTTATTCTGGCCGGTGCGCGTCTGAATGAGACAGAAAAAGCCGAGCTGAAGGCGCTGAACACCGAGGCAGCCTCCCTGACCAGCCAGTTTAACCAGCGTCTGCTTTCCGCAGATAAAGCGGGTGGGCTGGTGGTGGATTATGCGCATCAGCTTGAGGGGCTCAGTGCAGAAGAGATCGCCGCCGCCGCGCAGGCGGCCGCGGAAAAAGGGCTTAACGACCGCTGGCTGATCTCGCTGCTGAATACGACTCAACAACCTGCGCTCTCTGCGCTGCGCAATCGGCAGACGCGTGAAAACCTGTTCAACGCAGGCTGGACGCGTACCCAGAAAGGGGATGAAAACGATACCCGCACGCTGATCCTGCGTCTGACGGCGCTCCGTGCGCGTCAGGCTCGCCTGCTGGGCTTTGAGGATTACGCCAGCTGGAGTATTGCCGACCAGATGGCGAAAACCCCCGACGCCGCGCTGGCTTTTATGCGCGGCATTGTGCCTGCCGCCCGTGCCCGTGCGGAGCGCGAACAGGCCGATATTCAGAAAGTGATTGATGACGAGCAGGGCGGTTTCACCGTGCAGGCCTGGGACTGGGCCTTTTATGCCGAGCGCGTGCGCCAGGCGAAATATGCGCTTGATGAGTCGCAGATCCGGCCCTACTTTGCGCTCAATACCGTGTTGCATGACGGCGTCTTCTGGGCGGCCAGCCAGCTGTTCGGTATCCGCTTCGTGGAACGCTTCGATATTCCGGTTTATCATCCGGACGTTCGCGTATGGGAAATTTTCGACCATACCGGTGAAGGGATGGCGCTGTTTTACGGCGACTTCTTTGCCCGCGATTCCAAGCAGGGCGGAGCCTGGATGGGCAATTTCGTCGAACAATCTTTTGAGTTTTCTGCCCGCCCGGTTATCTACAATGTCTGTAACTACCCAAAACCGGGTAACGGGGGCACCGCGTTACTCTCCTGGGACGACGTAATTACCCTGTTCCACGAGTTTGGGCATACCCTGCACGGTCTGTTTGCCCGCCAGCGCTTCGCCACGCTGTCCGGTACCAATACGCCGCGTGATTTCGTTGAATTCCCGTCGCAGATCAATGAACACTGGGCCAGCCATCCTCAGGTATTTACCCGCTACGCCCGTCACTATGAAACCGGTGAACCGATGCCGGACGCGCTGCGGGAAAGCATGCTCAACGCGACCCATTTCAACAAGGGTTATGACATGACGGAGCTGCTGGGTGCGGCATTGCTGGACATGAACTGGCACGCCATCAGTGAAGCCGTATCTGACGTCGAAGCCTTTGAAACGGCTGCGTTGAAAAAAGAGGGGCTGGACCTGCCCGCGGTACCCCCGCGTTATCGCAGCAGCTATTTTGCCCATATCTTCGGCGGTGGCTATGCGGCGGGGTATTACGCCTACCTGTGGACGCAAATGCTGGCAGACGATGGCTATCAGTGGTTTGTCGAGCAGGGCGGGTTGACGCGTGAAAACGGACAGAAATTCCGCGAGGCGATTTTGTCGCGCGGGAATAGCACTGATTTAGGTGAACTTTACCGGAGCTGGCGCGGGCACGATCCGAGGATTGAACCGATGCTGGAGAATCGTGGGTTAAGTGAATAGTGTCCATTTGGGCTGAAAAAAAGAACCGGGCGTGAAGCCCGGTTTTTTATACCCTTTAATCAGCGATATTTTAGCATGCTTTTGAAAGATAACGGGTGAAATTGAACGCGCCGATAAAAGGATTTTTTATTAATAGGGACAAAGCGCTACATTCGAGAACTGTTAATAATTTGATCTGGGTTGTAAGAAATAAAATCTTCTTTCAAATGTCTTTTTTAATTCTAAATTTTTGCCCTTTTATGCCGATAAATGAGGATAACAAAAAAATCGACGTTATAGCAGTTAAGAAGGCGAAAGATGACCCTACCTCTGACCACTCCTGGCTTTACGGATGCTGAGCATTCTAAGAGGCTGATAAATAAAACCTTTACCTATGTTGTAACGTTGCTGATCGCTATTTTTGCGGCGGCAATAATTTCTTTGTTGATAATAAAAAATAATGTTAATGAAATCAGCGATTCGCATGATGATTTCTTACTAAGAAAAGCGTTAGATACCCGACAGGAGAGCATCCGTAGCCATTTGAAAGACTATGCCGAGTGGGGGGATGCCTACAAACATCTTCATCAGAATGTTGACATGCACTGGGCATGGGATAAGCAGAATCTTGGCAAGTCTCTGTATGATAACTTTGGCTATGAGGGGGTGTTTGTTCTCTCTCCGGAAGGCGCCACGCGCTACAGCGTGATTTCAGGGAAACGGATACCTGAAGATCTGGAGCGTTGGTTGGGTCAATCCACAAAAGACCGTTTACTCAGTGAACTGAGCAAAAAAAAGGGGGTGCCGGTGTCCATGCTAACGCTTATCGACGGCATACCGGCCATTGTTTCTGCTGAATGGATAACAACGGGTGATGATTCGAGTGTGCAACCGTTACCGGGCAGGCCTTCAGTCATGGTGTTTGTCGACAAATTAACGGCTAAAAAACTCCTTGCGATTGGGCATGATGCCGCCATCAAAAATGTTCGCATTTCACCCAATGAAGTGAATAATCAGACGTCATTGACCATAAGCACGCCAAATGGTGATGTGCATATTTTATGGGACAGTGAAAATCCTGGCCAGGCGCTGATCGTTTATTTCCTGCCATTACTCATTCTTTCCGTACTGCTGACAATATCGATGACGGTGATCCTTATGCGTCATATTATGCACAAGGCGAGAATTCATGACGAAAATGCCTTTCTCCTTGAGCAGGCACGATTGAATCTTATCACCAGTGAAAAACGATTCAGGGATGTCAGTGAAACAACCAGCGATTGGTTCTGGGAAACTGACTTATCGTTAAAGATTACATGGCTATCAGGTCGTTTCTCCACGGTAACGGGATATGAACATAGTCAATGGATCGGCCGCAGGCTGGATGAGCTCTTTCCGTCGACAAGTCACTTACTTCATGATCGTGTCCGCCACCGGGAATTAACTGGACGCTTCGAATTTAAGAATTGCCCTTATATTAACTATCAGCAATCCACGTCCTACTGCACGCTTCTGGCTAAATTTTCTTCTCAGCCTGATGGTTCGGTGGTTTTACGGGGCGCGGCAACAGATGTCTCTCTGGAAGTGGAAGCAACTAAACGTGTGGAATTTCTGTCACGGCATGATGAATTAACGGGGCTTCCAAACCGGTATCATATTAAGGAGTTTCTGGCGGGTCGGTTAGCGAATGAAGGCGTCAATAATTATCCCTTTGCAATGATTTGCCTGGATCTGGACAAGTTCAAACCCGTCAATGACATTTTTGGGCATTCCACCGGCGACGCTCTGCTTGGCGAGGTCGCCTTACGTCTTAAAAGCTGTATTCGGAGCGGTGATTTTGTTGCACGGCAGGGCGGGGATGAATTTATGCTGCTCCTCGGTAACACCAGCCAGACAGACCAGATTGAAGAGGTGTGCCAGCGCATCGTGTCAGAACTCAACCGTCCTTTCACCATTGATGGCAATGATGTGACAATAGGGGTAAGCATGGGGATTGCACTGGCGCCACAAGACGGCAACAGCGCAAACGATCTTCTGCGCTATGCTGACATTGCGCTTTACCAGGCAAAACAATCCGGGAGAAACCGATGGGTCTATTATCGCCAGGATATGTCGGAAAAGCTGACCGAACGCAGAAAACTCGAACTGGAGCTGAAGACCGCCATTCGCGAAGACCAACTCTATCTGGTTTATCAACCGCGTTATAACCTCCGATATTCGAAAACAGATGCCGTCGAAGCGCTGGTCCGGTGGCAACACCCGGATCGAGGAACCATGATGCCCGATCAGTTTATCCCGTTGGCTGAAGAAACAGGGCTGATTATTAGCCTCAGCAACTGGGTCATTCGTAAAGCGTGTACGGAGGCCAAAGATCAATTGCCGGGGTTATCGGTATCAGTCAACATTTCGGCTATTGAATTCCAGGCGAGCGATCTGGCTGAAAGAGTAAAAGAAATTCTTCACGAAACGGGACTTGAACCCACCAGGCTGGAAATAGAAGTGACTGAAAATGTCACGCTTTCCGATCCAGAAAAAACGTTGCACACCATGAAAGCCCTCAAAAAAATGGGCGTACGGATTCTGATCGATGATTTCGGTACCGGCTATGCCTCTCTGAGCTATCTTCGAAAGTTTCAGTTTGATGGGCTAAAGCTCGATAAAAGCTTTATTTTTACCTTAGCGGATTCGCCACAGAACCAATCGGTAGTCGAGAAGATAATCGATTTGGGTAAAGCCTATTCCATGGAAGTGACCGCTGAAGGAGTGGAGACCAGCGAACAGCTGGCTTTTCTTAAAAAAAATAAGTGTGATGAAGTTCAGGGGTATTTACTTGGAAAACCCGCTGCCATTGCCGATCTCAATTTAAACGCCAACCTGGTGAATACATAAACGCGTTTTTGCATCTTCCGCGCCCCCTGGGACAGGGAAGCGTCAGCGAAAAAAACCGGGCTTTTCGCCCGGTTTTTTATCTTACGACCAGCACAGGGCATTTTGCGTGGCGCACCACTGCCGCCGCATTTGAACCTAACAGATACGTTGATATGTCAGGCTTATGGGAGGCGATGATGATCAGGTCGGCGCCGATCGTGTCCGCGAGTTTAAGGATCTGATCTTTTGGCGATCCCGTAACGGCGTGCGTCTGCACCTTTTCTGGCGGAATTTTAAATTGCTTAACGATTTCATCCAGTTTTTCTAAAGCCGCATGCTGGAACTCTTTTATCTTCGGCATCTCCACGGAGTAGGCCAGTCCTAAAGAAGAATAATAAGGTAGCGAAGGAATGACCGTAAGAAAATGGACTTTAGCTGTGTTAAGTGCGGTATGAGCCTGAACGAAAGGAATCACCATATGCGTCAGGCTATCTTCGGAAATATCAATGGGAACCAAAATTGAATTGTACATGTGTCCCTCCTGAGTGTTTTTTACACAATTCAGGTTAGACCGTTAATTCCAGGAAAACAGAGAGCAGGTTGTCATAACGGAGACAAATTTCGGTTCTGTGATAGCTATACAGGCGAACGTTCCCGGCATGGGGTCAATGACGCGTTCAGCCTGTCGTGACGATGAACATCCTGGCCTGCTGGGCTAGCTGGCGTTCAGCCTTAATCGGCGCATACTTTTCTGAATGATAGAAAGCAAGCGCCTGATCTAAAGTCGGGAATTCAAAAATGCCAGCATAGGGTAACGGAGCTTCATCGCCTTCGAGTACTTCTGCAACCGAACCAAAATGCACAATTTTCCCTCCCGCTTCCTCTAACGCTAATGTGAAGCGGGGGGCAAGGCTGGCCTGTCGCGCAGGGTCAATAATACGTAAGTTGATGTGGACGAATGCGGGCATCACTGTTCCTCAAATCTGATTAATAGTGTATATACAGTATTTGAGATTGTATTGATTGTCGAGATGAAAAGATGAACAACATCGATGTGGCGCTGCTGAAGACCATTCCGGAAGTCTGTCCTGTGTTTCAGGCGCGAGCCACTGCCCGGGCTATTACACGCTATTACAACGCCTGCTTAAGACCGTTTGGTCTGACCGCAGAGCAGTTCAGTCTTTTGGTTGGGATCGGAGGTGCACCCAATGAAACCGTTGCAGAACTGGCCGCAAGGGCGGGGGTAGATGCCACCACGCTGAGTCGAAATATAGGTAGTATGGTGTCCCGCGGCATTATCGACGCGGTGGGAGGCCGGGGGCGTGCCGGTAAACGACTCACCCTCACAGCAGAGGGCTGGAGCCTGCTCGAACAGGTCATTCCGGTATGGAAGGCAGCGATGGAAGAACTGTCCCATCAGATGGGGAGCGAACAACTTAGCCTGACGACGAATATGATGAGAAGCCTGGGCAAAGCCACTGCTTCTTTATGACGCGATCCGCGACAATCCGTACCTGCGACGCGACGTACCAAACCGCGCAATGCCGGGTATACTACGTTTTAATTTTTTCAGGCGACCCTTTGTAAAGGCAGGCAGTATGTCTCTTCGTTCGCTGCGGGCGTTATGCCTGACCAGTTTTTTCATTGCGGATGTCCGCGATGGCCTCGGCCCTTTTCTCGGTATTTTTCTCACCGAACGTCACTGGACGCCTGATGATATTGGTATTCTGATGACGGCGGGTGGGCTGGCGGGTTTACTGGCCACGCTCCCGGCGGGATTCATCACCGACACCTCCCGAAACAAACGCGCTGTACTCGCGCTGCTTTGCCTGTTGATCACCCTGAGCACGCTTCTGCTCTGGTTTAGCCAGCAGAGCGGCGTTGTCGCCGTTTCACAAATTATCACCGGCATCTGTGCGGCGTTTGTGGGGCCATTGATCACCGGAATTACCTTAGGGCTGACCGGCCAGAGTGGGTTCAGCGCCCAGATGGGCAAAAATGAGGCGTTTAATCATGCGGGCAATTTTATGACCGCACTGATGGCTGGCGGCATTGCCTGGTACTGGGGCGTCGGCGGAATTTTCCTGCTGATGACCTGTACGACGTTGCTAACGTTGTGTGCGCTGCTTGCCATTCGCAATAAGGATATCGACAACAATGCCGCGCGCGGGTTGTCCTCTTCAGCGAACCTGCCTGTTCCGGGCTTTGCGGTGCTGATTAAAAATCGGGCGCTGTTTGTTACAGGACTGACGCTGCTCCTGTTCCATCTGGCGAACGCTGCGCTATTACCGATGCTCAGCATGAGGGTTGCGGCGGCACCCGCCTCAATCAACCCCGGCTTGTATGCAGCGGGCACTGTCATTATTTCTCAGGCCGTGATGATCCCCGTCGCCATTTGGGTCGCACGGAGAATAGAACACTACGGCTACTGGCGATTAATTATGCTGGCGCTGCTGGTGATGCCGGTGCGTGCGGCGCTTGCGGCGTCCACGGACGCGCCGTTGATGATGATCCCGGTGCAAATTCTCGACGGGCTGGCCGCTGGCATCCTCGGCGTCGTGGTACCGTCGTTTATTGTTGTGCTGTTGCGAGGGAGCGGGCACGTCAATGCCGGGCAGAGCGTGGTGATGTTGATGCAGGGCGTTGGGGCATCGATGAGCCCGGCGCTAACCGGCACGATAGCAGGGCATTACTCCTTTGCGACGGCATTCAGCGTGCTGAGCGCGATTGCGCTGGTGGCCGTCCTGCTCTGGTGGCGCGTTGCTCACCGAACCTGGGAAACAGACAGTACGCCGGGTGGGGCATAGCCGCCACCCGGCGTCATACTTATGCCAGCTCGTTAGGGCAGGTTTCGCCTTTTTCCAGCTGCTGCAGGTTACCCAGCGTGGTTTCTGAAATGCTGATCAGCGCTTCAGCCGTCAGAAACGCCTGGTGACCGGTAAACAGGACGTTATGACAGGCAGACAGGCGGCGGAACACGTCGTCCTGAATCACATCGTTGGACTTGTCTTCAAAGAACAGATCGCGTTCGTTCTCATACACGTCCATCCCGAGCGCGCCAATTTTCTGGGTTTTCAGCGCTTCGATAGCGGCCTGAGAGTCAACCAGGCCACCACGGCTGGTGTTGATGATCATCACGCCGTCCTTCATCTGGTCAAACGCCGCCTGGTTCAGCAGGTGATAGTTTTCCGGCGTCAGCGGGCAGTGCAGGGAGATCACATCAGACTGGGAGAACAGGGTCGGCAGGTCAACATATTCCACGCCCAGCTCCAGCGCCGCGGCGCTTGGATACGGATCAAACGCAAGCAGACGCATGCCAAAGCCTTTGAGGATCCGCAGGGCAGCGACGCCAATTTTCCCGGTCCCGATCACCCCTGCGGTTTTACCGTACATGGTAAAGCCGGTCAGCCCCTCCAGCGAGAAGTTGGCATCACGGGTGCGCTGATAAGCGCGGTGAATACGACGGTTGAGCGACATCATCATGCCAATCGCATGTTCCGCGACGGCTTCCGGGGAGTAGGCCGGAACGCGCACCACCTTCAGCCCCAGCTCTTTCGCCGCATCGAGATCCACGTTGTTAAAGCCTGCACAGCGCAGGGCGATATACTTCACTCCCTGTTTTTTCAACTCTTCCAGCACCGGACGACTGCCGTCATCGTTAACAAAAATGCAGACGCCTTCACAGCCGTGCGCCGTTTTGGCGGTTTTTTCGGAAAGCAGAAAGTCGAAAAATTCAAGCTCAAACCCGTAAGCTTCGTTAACATGTTGCAGATACTTTTTGTCGTACTGCTTTGTGCTATATACCGCGAGTTTCATAAGACTTTCTCCAGTGATTTTGCATTCACGTTAGCATGATTAAAATTATCTTACAATTTCTAAAATATTATTGAATTCAATAAGTTCTATGAATTATTCTAGAGCATCTTGTTACCCTAACTCCATGATATTCTTAATGCCAGAAACATCAGGAATCGGGTGGATTTTCAGGCAGAGATGGAGAGTAATGTATGCCGTTACAACTGGAGTTGTCTTTATCCCCGCCAATGTTGCCTGCCTTGTACTATTTCATTATATCTATTGCGTTTTTATTGTTGCTGTACAGAGGTAAACTCAAAGTTGAAAGAGCTAGAAAATATCCTCTTTTCATTGCTTACACCTTGTTTGTGTTAGCCAGTGCTGCCATACAACTCAACGTGTTCGCCAATGGCCAGGACTTTGTGAGCGGTTTTCTGCATATCAACTTTGACCCATGGCGGTATGACTCCGTGTATTGGGGGTCATTAATATTTGCCATGCTTTACCTCCTGGCGATACCTCGTAACAGGTACTAGCTTCGCAACTTAACGCTACAGCTTCTATCCTTAAACTTGCCTTTGGCTTCAATTGACCCGCTAAACATGCGACAATGTTCAGCATCGTCGGCTTAATTCTTTCGCTAAATCAGGATATTAACTGCCCATGAAGGGTAAATACAAAGCCGCACTTGCGCTTTTACTGCTGTTCATTTTATTGCCGCTGACGCTGCTGATGACGCTCGCTCAGTGGGTACCGACGCTTGCCGGAATCTGGCTTCCCGTCGGGACGCGTATCGCTTTCGAAGAGAGTCCTAAACTGACTCGTCATGCGCTGGTGATCCCCGATCTCCGCTATCTGGTTGAAGAGTGCGAAATTGCTCGCATTGAAAACGTGACGCTGTCACATCCGAGCCGCTGGCAGCTGGATATCGGCGCGCTGGATCTTAACGCCGTCTGCCTCAGCAAAATTCCCCAATCCGCGCCGTCGACCGTTGCCCCCAAAACGCTGGCGCAGTGGCAGGCGGTATTACCGAATACCTGGCTGACCATTCACCGTCTCACCCTCTCGCCCTGGCAGCAGTGGCAGGGTGAGCTGAAGGCCTCGCTGACCCCGTCCAGCCAGGAGATAGCCTATAAAGGCGAGCGGGTGAGCATTCAAGGAACGCTTCGCGGCCAGACGCTTTCGGTCAGCCAGTTCGATGTTCAGCTACCCGATCAGCCGCAGCCCATCAAACTGGTGGGGGAGTTCACTCTGCCGCTGGTGCCGGATGGCGTGCCGGTAAAAGGCCACGCGGTGGCGACCTTTAACGTGCCACAACTGACGTCTCTCGTCGATGCCGATCTGGACTGGGAAGACAACCGTGGACAACTGGTGGTGATGGCGCGAGACAACCCTGATCCACTGCTCGATCTGCCGTGGCAAGTTACGGCGGAACAGCTGAACATCAGCGACGGGCGCTGGAACTGGGATCTGTCCGGTATGCCGCTGAGCGGACGCGTTTCGCTTCGCGCCGATAACTGGCAGCAGGGGCTTGAGAAAGCCACCCTGACCGGGCGTTTGAACGTGCTTACCCATGGTGATGCGGGGAAAGGCAACGCGGTACTCAATATTGGGCCCGGCAGGCTCAGTATGGAAAACAGCGACATGCCGCTGCATCTGAGCGGTGAGGCGAAGCAAAACGACCTCATTCTTTATGCCAAATTGCCGGCAACACTGACCGGCAGCGTATATGAACCGCAACTCGCTTTTGAACCGGGCGCACTGCTTCGCTCGCGCGGGCGCATCATTGACTCGCTTGATATCGATGAAATCCGCTGGCCGCTGGCAGGTGTGAAGCTGACGCAGAAGGGCGTGGACGGGCGTTTACAGGCTATCCTGCGTGCCCATGAAAACGAGATGGGCGATTTTGAACTGCATCTGGACGGGCAGGCGAACGACTTTTTACCCGACAGCGGTCTCTGGCAGTGGCGCTACTGGGGAAAAGGGAGTTTTACGCCGATGCATGCCCGCTGGGATGTCGCCGGGAAAGGCGAGTGGCGTGACAAACTCATTGAGCTCACGGCGCTCTCCACCGGTTTTGACAAGCTCCAGTATGGAACCATGGAGGTCAGCACGCCGCGTCTGGTGCTGGATCAACCCGTGCGCTGGTTCCGTGACGCCGAAAAGCCGACGTTCAGCGGCGCGCTGGCGCTCAATGCCGGGCAAACCCGTTTCTCCGGTGGCAGCACGCTGCCACCGTCGGTGCTGACCTTTAGCGTCGACGGCACCGATCCGACGGTGTTCCAGTTTAAGGGCGACCTCCATGCAGAGAAAATCGGCCCGGTACAGGTGAATGGTCGCTGGGATGGTGAACGCCTTCGCGGGCAGGCCTGGTGGCCGAAACAGTCGCTCACCGTGTTCCAGCCTCTGATCCCTCCGGACTGGAAAATGACGCTGCGTGACGGGGTACTCTATGTGCAGGTGGCTTTCTCGGCGGCAGCCGATCAGGGCTTTGAGGCGGGGGGGCACGGCGTGCTGAAAGCCGGTAGCGCCTGGATGCCGGATAACCAGATCAACGGTGTCGATTTTGTGCTGCCGTTCCGCTTCAGCAAGGGGACCTGGTCCCTGGGCACGCGCTGCCCGGTTACGTTGCGTATTGGCGAAGTGGAAAACCTGGTGACCGCGCGCAATATTACCGCCGATCTACAGGGCGATTATCCCTGGACGGAGGACAATCCGCTGCTGCTTACCAACGTGAAAGTGGAAACCCTCGGCGGGAAGATTACGATGCAGCAGTTGCGGATGCCGCAGCACGATCCGGCGCTGCTTCGCGTGGACAATATCTCGTCAAGTGAACTGATCGGCGCCGTCAATCCGAAACAGTTTGCCATGTCAGGCCCGGTAAGCGGGGCGCTGCCACTCTGGCTGGACAATGAAAAATGGATCATTAAAGATGGCTGGCTGACCAACCCTGGCCCAATGACGCTGCGTATCGATAAAGATACGGCGGATGCCATCGTGAAAGATAATATGGTTGCGGGTGCCGCGATCAACTGGCTCCGCTATATGGAAATTTCTCGTTCGTGGACAAGAATCAATTTAGATAACCTGGGTGAATTAACCATGCAGGCGACCATCAAGGGAACCAGCCGTGTGGATGGTAAAAGCAGCTCCGTCAACCTGAACTATACCCATGACGAGAATGTCTTTACCCTCTGGCGCAGCCTGCGTTTTGGCGACAACCTGCAAACCTGGTTTGAGCAACACGCGGCGATACCCGGTCTCCGCAGTTCGACTGGCAAGGAAAGTGAGGAACAACAATGAAAAAGATGGCTGGTGTACTCACCGTTGCCGTTGCTGCGCTACTGACCGGCTGTACGCCGCGTATTGAAGTCGCTGCGCCGAAAGAGCCGATTACCATCAATATGAATGTCAAAATCGAACACGAGATCCACATTAAGGTCGATAAAGACGTTGAAACCCTGCTGAAAACGCGCAGCGATCTGTTCTGAGGATGCCATGAAACGTTTAGCTCTGATTCTACTGGCTCTGGGGATGAATGCGCAGGCGGCTGCGCTGACCTTAAATGATGCCCGGGCGCAGGGGCGCGTGGGGGAAACACTCAGCGGGTATATTGCCCCGATCCAACAGGATGCAGAAACGCTGGCGCTGGTAAACCGTATTAACGCGGCGCGCACCGAGAGCTATCAGAAGCTGGCCGACAGCAATAATTTACCGGTCGATGAAGTGGCGAAAATGGCGGGGCAAAAACTGGTTGCTCGCGCGCAGCCGGGCGAATACGTGAAGGGAATTAACGGTAAATGGCTGAAAAAATAGCTAGCGGTGGCGCTTGCGGTATTCGCCGGGCGAGACGCCAAAACGCTGCTTAAAGGCCGTTGAAAAATGGCTATGGTCGGTGAACCCCCAGCTGTAGCCAATTCCCGCCAGCTTTTCATCATCCCCGGCAGAGCGCAGCACCTGCGCACAGAGATCCAGCCGACGGTTTTTAATGTACTGCGCGACCACCAGCCCCTTCTCGGCAAACATGCGGTAGAGGCTGCGCACGGACATCCCGCTCTCGGCGGCAATCCACTTCGGGCGCAGAGAGTCAGACTGAATATGATCGTCAATCAGCGCCACGACATGCTGGAACTGGCGTTCCTTGCGCGGCTGAATCACGTCGCGTTGCTGAAACGCGGGGCGCAGCAGGCAGATCATGGCTTCGAGCGCGGCTTCGCTCTCCCGGTCACTCAGGTCGGCGTTGTTCATGCTTTCCATCAGCAGGCGATGGCTCAGCTGTACCGTTGGCAGCGAGCGAGAGAGGGCGAGCGCGCAGCTAATCTCATGGAAACGACACTGTTGCTCAATAATCTGGCGGGGTACCAGCAGCGAAATCTGGCGGGATTTTTCCTGCCAGTTGATTGAGCAGGGCCGGGAGGCGTCAAGCAGCGTGATATCGCCTGTTCGGAGCACAGCGCGACGGTCATCCTGTTCAATTTCCGCACTGCCCTCAAGCTGGAAGACGGTATAGAACCAGGCATCATTACTCTGTTTGATCTCCTGACGGGAGCGGAACAGATTTACGCCGCCGGCGGTGACGGTGCTGAGCTTCAGGCTGCGCGCATAGCTGGTCTCCAGTTCGCCGACGAATTTTCCCCCGGTGGGCTGTGCATTAAAACGCCCGCACACCTGGTTAATCTGCGCCAGCCACTGCTGATACTGTTCCTGCTCGCTTGCACACGCCATCGTTTCTCTCACTGCACCGTCAATGTTTTCGCATTGTTGCATTTATGTTGCGTTTTGTCAGGGCTCTAGGCTGACTATAGGAAAGAACACTCATCGGGAACAGCGATATAAGGTGGAATTATCACGATTTGCGGCACCTGTCACAGGTGGCAAAGCGAATGTCACAGAGACAAAAGCGAGAATGCGAAACCCCTCTTAGACTGGATGAACACCCTGCGAATAATAACGAAGGAGTATCCTATGTCCGAATCCCAGGTGGCTATTCAGCCTGCCGTGCAGCAATTTTTAGACCGACATCATGGCCTGTGGATTGAAGGGCGTCAGGCCGCGTCGGACAGCGAAAAGCGGCTCAACGTCTATAACCCGGCCACGGGCGAGGTGATTGCCTCGACGGCCGATGCCAGCGTCGATGACGTTGACCGTGCCGTCATGTCCGGCTGGCGTGCTTTTGTTGCCCGCAGCTGGGCCGGAAAATTACCGGCGGAGCGCGAGCGGATCCTGCTCCGTTTCGCCGATCTGGTTGAACAGCACAGCGAGGAGTTGGCCCAGCTTGAAACGCTGGAGCAGGGGAAATCGATTAACATTTCCCGTCTCTTTGAAGTGGGTTGTACCCTGAACTGGATGCGCTATACCGCCGGGCTGACCACCAAAATCGCAGGCAAAACCCTCGACCTTTCTATTCCCCTGCCACAGGGGGCGCGTTATCAGGCATGGACACGTAAAGAGCCGGTTGGCGTGGTGGCCGGGATTGTGCCCTGGAACTTCCCGCTGATGATTGGGATGTGGAAAGTGATGCCTGCGCTGGCGGCGGGGTGCTCGATTGTCATCAAGCCATCAGAAACCACGCCGCTGACCATGCTGCGCGTGGCGGAACTGGCCAGTGAAGCGGGCATTCCGGACGGGGTATTCAACGTGGTGACCGGGAGCGGCGCGGTGTGCGGCGCAGCGCTGACCTCGCATCCGCATATTGCAAAGGTGAGCTTTACCGGCTCAACGGCGACGGGCAAGCAAATTGCCCGCGCGGCGGCAGATACCCTGACAGGCGTGACCCTGGAACTGGGGGGCAAAAACCCGGCTATCGTACTCAAAGATGCGGACCCGGCGTGGGTGATCGAAGGCCTGATGACCGGGAGCTTCCTGAACCAGGGGCAGGTGTGTGCGGCGAGTTCCCGTATCTACATTGAAGCGCCGCTGTTTGACACGCTGGTCAGCGGCTTCGAACAGGCGGTGAAATCCCTGAGCGTCGGGCCGGGTATGTCCCCGGAAGCATTTATCAACCCGCTGGTGTCGCGTGCGCATTGTGACAAGGTGCAGACTTTCCTCGATGAAGCGCAATCTCGCCACGCAGAGCTGATTGTCGGTAACCGTGGCCCGGAAGGGAAAGGCTATTACGTTTCGCCGACGCTGGTGGTCAACCCGGATGCCGCGCTGCGCTTAACCCGCGAAGAGGTGTTTGGCCCGGTGGTCAATCTGGTGCGCGTTGCCGATGGTGAAGAGGCGCTTCAGCTGGCAAACGACACCGAATATGGCCTGACCGCCAGCGTCTGGACGCAGAATATCAGCAAGGCGCTGGAGTACACCGACAGGCTGCAGGCGGGCACCGTCTGGGTAAACAGCCATACGCTGATCGACGCCAACCTGCCGTTCGGCGGCATGAAGCAGTCCGGCACCGGTCGCGACTTTGGCCCGGACTGGCTGGACGGATGGTGTGAGACGAAGTCGGTTTGCGTGCGGTATTAAGAAACAAGCCGGGTGGCGGCTACGCCTTACCCGGCCTACTTTCTCTGGTTTTGTAGGCCGGGTAAGCGCAGCGCCACCCGGCATTATTCAAAGCGACCACCGATCCCGCCCGGCCTCTTTCGCCCGATAAAGCGCCGCATCGGCGCGGGCGATTATTTCGGTGCCGGCTAACCCCTCCGTCATGCCGGCAATCCCCATGCTCACGGTCACATGGTCGCTAACCGTCGAGGCGCCATGCGGTATGGCCTCGGTGCGCAGCCCGTCCTGAATACGCATGGCAACCTTTTCTGCGATGTTTAGCGGGCAATTGAAAAGGATCACCACAAACTCCTCGCCGCCGTAACGTGATACGACGTCGTCCGGCGTTCGTACCGACTGCTTCAGCACCCGCGCCACGCGCGTCAGGCAGTCATCACCCGCCTGATGGCCGTAGGTGTCGTTGTAGCGTTTGAAATAGTCGATATCCAGCATAATCAGCGAGAAAGGTTTCTTCTGCTCAACCGCGTTTTCCAGCACCACCTCCATTCTCCGGCGGTTGGCGGTTTTGGTTAGAGGATCCTGATGCGCCAGCGCATCCAGCCGTGAGATCAGCAGTTGATTTTGCTGATTACGACGCCAGGCTTCATCAAACCAGCTCAACAGGATAAAACGCCCGCAGATCAGGATCAGGGTAAACACGCTCCAGATGATGACAAAGTGAAGGTTGAGGCCATCGTTGAGTATCCAGCTTGCGACCGGCAGGGTGATCCAGAGCGGAAGCACAAAGGCGAGTAATCCCTCAGGGTAAAAGTAGAGCGCCGTTAACCCTGCGAGTAACAAAATCACGCACAGCGGCCAGACGTGGGGCAGCAGCAAATAGGTAATAAACAAAAAACAGGATATCGACCAGATGGCGCTACAGATAAAGAGCACCACGCTGATACCCGCAATACGCCGCCAGGCCATCAGGATCAACGCGGCAGAGAGGATAATAATGCCGAGCATCGAGGCATCGACCAGGGTCGTCAGTTGCGGTATATGAGGATAAAGCGGATCGCTGGCCTTAAGCAGGACGTGTCGCAGCAGGATCATCACGGCGAAGCTGACGTTGACGAACGCCAGCCAGGGCAGGTTCATCGCCAGCCCATGCATGACCATCGCGTGGCGCGTCGGCCAGGTAGCGCGTTCCAGTGTCGGTTTTTTTCTTTTTTCCATAAAGCCCTTTCCCGTCCGGGGGATAAATCATGCAGGTGAGATATCTGTAACTATAAGCAAGCATGGACGATCCTCAAACGGCAGGGCAAAAAAAACCGGGCGATTGCCCGGCGGTGGGTTATTTTTCGTCTTTTTTCTTTCCGAGCGTTGGCGTCTCGTCGAAGAAGTTCCACGGTTTAAGCAGGGCATGCACCCATTCCGTTGGCATGATCGGCCACTCTTCCGCGCGGGCGACGTGGGTCGTGCCGGTGGTCATCCAGACCACGTCATCCTGATCGTTAAGCGACTCGTTATCTTTGCTGTACTGTCCCAGTCCCGTGTCGTGGATGGAGCGGTTAGGGAATTTACCCTCCGGATAGCGTTCATCCGGGTGGTAACGGGTCACCCACAGCTGTTTATCCATAAAGCTCAGGCGATGGTAGATCCACTCATCCGGGGCAAATTTCGCGCCGGTTGCCACCGGGTGGGTGCCGCCCGCGTAGGGGATAATCTGATACGAGACCGGGTTGCCCATGCGGTTCTCTTTACGGGTGTTGCTCAGCAGGCGAATGGTGCCCGGGTCAAATTTCTGTGCCGCCTGCTGTTCGGTATCAATGTCGTACTGATTGACCTGCATGGTACTGGTGCGCGGGCCACCGGCGGTATTGGGTTTCACTTCCGGATCCATCGCCACCAGCTTGTTGTTAATACCATCGACATCCATATCAAGACGGAAGTTATAGATGTGCTGGTGCGTGGTGCCCACAATGTTGTGGTCAATCAACGTGCCGTAACGGGTATCGTCTTTGGCGGTGGCGTCATGCATGGTTTTGGCCTGAACGCCTTTCACGGCTTCGATACCCGTCGCGCCAGCATCAATGCCGAGGGTGCCGTTCTCATGGAATACCCAGTCGAAGATGTAATCGTAGTTACCGACGGTACTCACCCAGCGCACCACCAGTTCACGACGCTCGGCGCTGACGTTTGGCTGACCCATCTCCTGATGCTTGTATTCCGGCCCCGCATAGCGTTCGAAAATGGCGATTGCGCGCGGGATCTCCATCGGCGCGCCGGTATAGTCCGGGATGGTTTCATTGAGCATCACGGCGTTGGACGGCACGTCTTTACCCCGCACCAGCGGCGAGGTCAGGGTGCCCATGCCGTAGTCGCCGGAGTCGAGATAGGCTTTAAAGTACCAGCCCACGTCCGGATCGCCGTAAGGGACAATCATGCCGCCGAGCGACCCTTGATACATCACCTGACGTTTCTTGCCGTTGTCGTTATACGTGACGGTTGAGATCATCGGGCCCACGCGCGAGTCCAGGCTCAGGTGGAAATCCCAGTTCTGCCAGTGCACTCTGTCGCCGGTTATGGTGTAGTTCTTGCCTTCCGGTTCAATAATGTCGAGCGGTTTTTTCGGTGTCTCTATGCGGTCGCGGCCATCATAGGGACGTGGGGTCAGAGGAACCGGGATAACGGCGCCTTCTTCAATCTTCTGGATCTTCTTCTGCTCAAGGTCGACCACCGCCACCAGGTTTTCAATCGGATGTGCCCAGTAGTTGCCGTCTCCGACATCCAGATAGCTCACCACTTTCAGCAAACGGTCTTCCTGCTTAAGGCCATCTTTACCGTCGAAATAGCCGACGGTCAGCGGCGTGGTAATCACTTTTTTCGGGTCGCTTATGCCGTGCTTTTTAAGCACCTCAGCAAATTCAGTACTGTCGTTAATGATCTGCTGAACCGCGGTGAAATCATCCAACAGCACCATGCCGTGCGCGTCTTTGACCGGTTCCCAGCGCAGAATTTTTTTATCCTTCAGATCCACCAGGCTCTCGATGACATGCTTTCCGTCAAGCATGACGATCTTCGCCTGGCGAGGGGTATCCACTGCCGTGCCGTTGAGCACATAGTCCCACACTTTGGCTTTCTCTGGCTCCGCAAGGGCGATCTGGGTAAAGCGGGTATTCGGTTTAAAATCCGCAGAGGCTTTAACAATCTCTACGGCTTGCTTAATTTCGTCTGCCGTGAGCGCATTTAACGGGTGAGGACTTTTTTCAACCTGGAAGGTCTGATCGAGACCGGACTGGAAAATATCGTTGATGAACGTCTCTGAGATAAAGGCCTTGTTGCCTTTCATCACCACCGGTACCTCAAGCGTGAGGGTTTTACCGTTGACGATAGCGGTTTTTGCGCCCGGTTTGACCTTCACAAAGGCGCCGTCTTTCGCAATGGTGAACATCTGTGCGTAATCGTCCCACTGCACGTCTGCGCCGAAGTCCTGCAGCGTTTTGTCCATCGGGACCATATGCGCCTCGCTGCCGTGGGCGAAAACAGGGGATTGCCAGGCGCAACACAGCGCAACGGCCATGGCCAGTGCCGTTCTACGGGCAGAAAAAGAAGAATTGCTTCCCATCGTAGACCTCATCTTGTTGTGTTTATTGTGTTGTGTCAGCCTTATCCTGACAGACGCCTGAGAAAAGCGTTTGCCTGCATCTGCCAGGTTATTTGTTGCACTTGCCAGGTTAAAAAAAGAGCGGGACGGTGTCACACCCGGCAGGTCGTCGTAGGCCGGGTAAGCATCGCGCCACCCGGCAGGGAAGGCGGTGAAGGTAAGGTGTTAGAATTCACCCCGCTGGCGCGCCACCAGCGTCAGGATGGAGTAGAGCGCTACGGCCTGCTGGTGCTGGTTGAAAATCTCAACCGCCCACTCCACCACGCCCGTCGGTTTTTCTTCCGCGGTGCGCTGCTTCTTCAGCGTTTTGCGTTTGCAGGTGAGGCGCACCTGAATGGTGTCGCCCGGTTTGACCGGCTCGATAAAGCGCAGGTTTTCCATACCGTAATTGGCAATCACCGGTCCGACCCCCGCATCGACGAACAGTCCCGCTGCGGCGGAGATCAGGAAGTAACCGTGAACCACCCGTTCGCCAAAGATCGACTCTGCCGCACCAATCTTGTCCATATGGGCGTAGAAGTGATCCCCGCTCAGACAGGCAAAGTTCACAATATCCGCTTCCGTCAGGGTGCGACGCGGCGTCAGCAGGCTGTCGCCCGGCTGCAGTTCCTCAAAGTATTTGCGGAACGGATGCACGCGATCTTCCTGCACGGTTGCGCCGCGCACCCACTGCTTGCCAATGGCCGCCAGCATGGTCGGACTGCCCTGAATCGCGGTGCGCTGCAGGTAGTGCTTCACCGCGCGCAGACCGCCCAGCTCCTCACCGCCGCCCGCGCGACCGGGCCCGCCGTGCACCAGCTGCGGCAGCGGGGAGCCGTGGCCGGTGGACTCTTTGGATGATTCCTCGTTGAGGATCTGAATACGCCCGTGGGCACGTGCCGCACCGGCAATGAACTGGCGGGCAAGGGCTAAATCAGCGGTAACCAGCGTTCCTGCGAGGCTGCCGCCGCCCGCGCGGGCAAGCGCCATCGCGTGCTCTGTATGGCGATACGGCATCAGCGTCGCGACCGGGCCGAAAGCTTCAGTTGAGTGCACCGCAGGGGTTTCGTCCGGCTGCGGACAGAACAACAGGGTCGGTGGGAAGAACGCGCCCGCGGCCTGTAAATCCGCTTTGCCACCCAGACGGATCTGGCATCCCGCCGTAACCAACAGGTCCACTTTCTCCTGCACGTCGGCGCGCTGTTCGGCATTCACCAGCGCGCCCATCTTCACCCCGTCCTGCGCCGGATCACCCACCACCACTTTTTCCAGCCGGGCAATCAGCGCCTGGCTGACGGCATCAATCTGATTCTGGGGGACGATGATACGGCGGATAGCGGTACATTTTTGTCCGGCTTTGGCGGTCATCTCGCGAACGACTTCCCGGATAAACAGGGCAAACTCCGGCTGCTCCGCCGTGACGTCTTCACCCAGCACGCAGCAGTTCAGGGAGTCGGCCTCCATGGTGAACGGTATCGCGTTCGCCACAATATTCGGGTGAACGCGCAGGCTTTGCCCGGTACTGGCGGAGCCAGTAAAAGTCACCACGTCCTGGCTGTCGAGATGGTCAAGCAGGTCTCCCGCGCTGCCGCAAATCAGGCTAATGGCGCCGTCCGGCACCAGTCCGCTGTCCACGATAGATTTCACCATCGCCTGTGTCACCTGCGCGGTGGCGGTGGCCGGTTTAATGATGGCGGGCATCCCGGCAAGCCAGGTCGGCGCCAGCTTTTCCAGCATCCCCCAGCAGGGGAAGTTAAAGGCGTTGATATGTACCGCCACGCCGGATTTCGAGGTCAGAACGTGGCGAGCGGCAAAACCGCCTTCTTTTGACAGCGGGATCAACTCATCTTCCGGCCACAGCGTGTCATCCGGCAGCTCCCGGCTGCCCAGGCTTGCGTAAGTAAAGAGGGTGCCGATCCCGCCTTCAATATCCACCCAGCTGTCCGCTTTCGTCGCCCCGGTCTGGGCGGAGAGGGCATAGAACGTCTCTTTTTCGCTAAGCAGGTGTTTCGCTACCGCTTTCAGCATGGCTGCACGTTCAATAAAGGTCATCTTATGAAGCGCTTCGCCACCGCGCTCAATCGCATAGCGACGAGCGGCCGCCATATCCAGCCCTTCGCTGGTGACTTCCCACAATGCTTCGCCGCTGATGGCGTGATGAATGGCGCGTTCACGGCCCCGGCCAGACTGCCAGGTACCGGACAAGAAGCTGGCTAACTGCTGCATCGCTTATCTCCAAGTGTTACGTAATTTCACCATTAATAGTTTAATTATGAATCATAAAAAGCAAGCTGAGATTTTAATGAATTGTTAATGCTGTGATCTGGCTTGATGAATTGCAGCCCGTCAGAGCGCTTTCTGCAAGGGCGAAAGCAAAAGCCTTGCGAGCACCATCACAAAACAAGGAAACAATTCTTGGGGTTATATTTAACCTTTGTGTAACTTTTAAAAAACAAAGTGATTCATCATTTCGCTTTAATTTGCAAACTAACGAATCATAAAGGTGATGACGTGACGCAAGAACAACGGTTTGAGCAGCGCATAGCGCAGGAGACGGCGATTGAGCCTCAGGACTGGATGCCTGACGCCTACCGTAAAACGTTGATCCGCCAGATTGGTCAGCATGCGCATTCCGAAATCGTCGGCATGCTGCCGGAAGGTAACTGGATCACCCGCGCACCCACGCTGCGCCGAAAAGCGATTCTGCTGGCGAAAGTACAGGATGAAGCCGGACACGGACTTTACCTCTACAGCGCGGCAGAAACGCTGGGCTGCGCACGGGAAGACATCTACCAGAAGATGCTCGACGGCAAGATGAAGTACTCCTCCATTTTTAACTATCCCACCCTGAGCTGGGCCGACATCGGTGTCATCGGCTGGCTGGTGGACGGGGCTGCCATCGTCAATCAGGTGGCGCTGTGCCGCACCTCTTACGGTCCGTATGCCCGGGCGATGGTGAAAATCTGCAAAGAAGAGAGCTTCCACCAGCGTCAGGGCTTTGAAGCCTGCATGGCGCTGGCCCAGGGAAGTGAGGCGCAGCGCCAGATGCTGCAGGACGCCATCAATCGCTTCTGGTGGCCTGCGCTGATGATGTTCGGGCCGAACGACGATAACTCGCCAAACAGCGCCCGCAGCCTGGCCTGGAAAATCAAACGCTTCGGAAACGACGAGCTGCGTCAGCGTTTTGTCGACAACACGGTGCCGCAGGTGGCGATGCTGGGCATGACGGTGCCGGATCCTGACCTGCGTTTTGATGAAGAGAGCGGTCACTACCGCTTCGGCGAAATCGACTGGCAGGAATTTGAAGAGGTGATTAACGGGCGCGGCATCTGCAACCACGAACGGCTGGCCGCGAAACGTAAAGCCTGGGAAGACGGGGCGTGGGTACGTGAAGCCGCCCTGGCCCACGCAGAAAAACAACGCGCCCGTCAGGCCGCATAAGAGGAAATAATCATGAGCAATGTCTACTGGCCGCTGTACGAAGTGTTCGTACGCAGCAAACAAGGGTTGTCCCACCGTCACGTGGGCAGCCTGCATGCCGCCGACGATCGCATGGCGCTGGAAAATGCGCGCGATGCTTACACCCGTCGCAGTGAAGGATGTTCTATCTGGGTGGTGAAGGCGAGCGAAATTATTGCCTCCCAGCCGGATGAGAGCGGCGAATTTTTCGATCCGGCGGAAAGCAAGGTTTACCGCCATCCGACGTTCTACACCATCCCCGATGGCATCGAGCACATGTGAGGCGAAGGATGAAAACAGTCACAGCCTATGCCCTGCGTCTGGGCGACAACGGTCTGGTGCTCTCCCAGCGTCTGGGTGCCTGGTGCGGTCACGCGCCGGAGCTGGAGATCGATCTCGCGCTGGCCAATATCGGTCTTGATCTGCTGGGCCAGGCACGCAATTTCCTGGCCTACGCCGCTGAATGTGAAGGTGAGGGCGACGAAGATACCCTGGCGTTTGGGCGCGACGAGCGCCAGTTCCGCAATGTCCTGCTGGTGGAGCAACCCAACGGCAATTTCGCCGACACGATTGCCCGTCAGTACCTGATGGATGCCTGGAACGTGGCGCTGTATGAGCGCCTGACCCGCAGCACTGACGGCCAGCTTGCCGCCATCGCCGCCAAAGCGATCAAAGAGGCGCGCTACCACCTGCGTTTTAGCCGCGGCTGGCTGGTACGCCTGGGCGACGGGACCGAAACGTCCGCACAAAAAATGCAGCAGGCCATCGATAACCTGTGGCGCTTTACGGCAGAGCTGTTTGACGCCGATGACGTTGAGCTGGCGCTGATACATTCCGGCGTGGCGGTGGACCCACGCACCCTGCGCCAGCCGTGGGAAAGCGAAGTGTATGCCGGTCTTAAAGAAGCCAGCCTGAGCGTACCCGACGAGGTGGCGTACCGCAGCGGGGGTAAGAAGGGGCTGCATACCGAACATCTGGGGCCGATGCTGGCAGAAATGCAGTATCTCCAGCGCGCGTATCCCGGTCAGCAGTGGTAAAGGAGAAGGCTATGCAACGTCTCGTCGACATCGCACCGGCGCAAATCCCGCAGATCTGGTCGCTGTTAAGCCAGATCCCGGACCCGGAAGTGCCGGTATTAACCATCACCGATTTAGGCATGGTGCGCAGCGTGAAGGCACAGGGGGAAGGCTGGGTGATTGGCTTCACGCCAACCTATTCGGGCTGCCCGGCAACGGAACACCTGCTGGGGGCGATCCGCGACGTGATGACCGCGCATGGCTTTACCCCGGTGCACATTGTGCTCCAGCTTGACCCTGCCTGGACCACCGACTGGATGACCGCCGACGCGCGCGAACGCCTGCGGGCTTACGGCATCAGCCCGCCCGTGGGGCATAGCTGCCACGCGCACGCCCCGGCGGAGGTGAGCTGCCCGCGCTGCGCCAGCACCGACACCGCGCTAATCAGTGAATTTGGTTCGACGGCCTGCAAAGCGCTTTACCGCTGCAACACCTGCCGCGAACCCTTCGACTATTTCAAATGCATTTGAGGCTGCCATGACAACGTTTCATTCATTAACAGTGGCAAAAGTGGAACCCGAAACCCGCGACGCGGTGACCATCACGTTTGCGGTGCCGCAGGCGCTGCAGGAAGCCTACCGCTTTCGCCCCGGACAGCACCTGACGCTGAAAACGAAGCTGGGCGGGGACGAGCTGCGCCGCTGTTACTCCATCTGCCGGAGTACCGCGCCGGGTGAGATCAGCGTGGCGGTCAAAGCCATCGAAGGCGGGCGTTTTTCCCGCTATGCCCGGGATGAGATCAAAGCAGGCATGGCGCTGGAGGTGATGGTTCCTCAGGGGCAATTTGGCTATCAGCCTCAGGCCGAACGTGAAGGCCACTACCTGGCGATAGCCGCAGGCTCCGGCATCACCCCGATGCTGGCGATCCTCTCCGCCACGCTGGCCACCGAACCGAACAGCCATTTCACTCTGATTTACGGCAACCGCAGCAGCCAGAGCATGATGTTCCGCCAGGCGCTGGCGGACCTGAAAGATAAATATCCGCAGCGGCTGCAGCTGGTCTCCATCTTTAGCCAGGAGCGGCTGGACAGCGATCTGCTGTATGGCCGCATCGACGGGGAAAAGCTGCAGGCGCTGGCGAAAACCCTGATCAACTTCCGTCAGTACGACGAGGCGTTTATCTGCGGCCCGTCATCGATGATGGACGAGGCCGAAGCCGCGCTGAAGGCGCTGGGGATGTCGGAAAAATCCATTCACCTTGAGCGCTTTAATACGCCGGGGACCGCCGTGAAACGCACGGTAAATGTGCAGGCGGAAGGACAGAAAGTGACCGTGCGACAGGACGGGCGCGACCGCGAAATTACCCTGACGGCAGACGACGAAAGCATCCTCGATGCTGCCCTGCGTCAGGGGGCGGACCTGCCTTATGCCTGCAAAGGCGGCGTGTGCGCGACCTGTAAATGCAAAGTGCTGCGCGGGAAGGTGGACATGGCGACCAACTACAGTCTGGAGCCGGACGAGCTGGCCGCCGGGTATGTGCTGAGCTGTCAGTCACTGCCGCTCACCGCCGACGTGATCGTCGACTTTGACGCAAAGGGGATGGCATGAGCGAACTGACAGTTACCCGTCATGGCCGCGTGCTGCAGCTGACGCTGAACCGTCCGGCGGCGCGTAATGCCCTGAATAACGCCCTGCTGACGCAATTAGCCGACGCGCTGGAAAGCGCTGCGGTTGATGCCGACATCTCGGCCTGTGTGATCTACGGCAACGAACGCTGCTTTGCCGCCGGGGCCGATCTCAACGAAATGGCAGAGAAAGACCTGCCCGCCACCCTGAACGATATCCGCCCGCAACTGTGGGCGCGCATTAATGCGTTTAACAAACCGCTGATCGCCGCCGTCAACGGTTTCGCGCTGGGCGCCGGATGTGAACTTGCGCTGCTGTGCGACGTGGTGATTGCCGGGGATAACGCACGATTTGGTCTGCCGGAAATCACCCTCGGCATTATGCCGGGGGCGGGCGGTACCCAGCGACTGATCCGCAGCGTCGGTAAATCCCTTGCCAGCAAAATGGTGCTGACCGGAGAGAGCATTACTGCGCAGCAGGCGTTGAGCGCCGGGCTGGTCAGCGATGTATTCCCGGCATCCCTGACGCTGGAGTATGCCCTGAAGCAGGCGGCAGTGATGGCGCGCCATTCCCCGCTGGCGCTGCAGGCGGCGAAACAGGCGCTTCGTCAGTCTCAGGAGGTGCCACTGCAGGCTGGCCTGATGCAGGAGCGTCAGCTTTTTACGCTGCTCTCTGCCACCGAAGACCGCCGGGAAGGTATCGACGCTTTCTTGCAAAAACGCACCCCCGACTTTAAAGGACGCTAATTGTGGAATGTATTCTCAGTCAAGTAAAACAGGGCGTAATGACCATTACGCTGAACCGTCCGGAGCGTCTGAACAGCTTTAATGACGTGATGCATCAGCAGCTTGCAGAATGCCTGAAACAGGCCGAGCGCGATGACACCATCCGCTGCCTGCTGATCACCGGCGCAGGGCGCGGTTTTTGCGCCGGGCAGGATTTGAACGACCGCAACGTCGACCCCAACGGCCCGGCACCGGACCTGGGGATGTCGGTTGAAACCTTCTATAACCCCCTGGTACGCCGCCTGGCAAAACTGCCGAAGCCGGTCATTTGTGCAGTCAACGGCGTAGCGGCCGGCGCGGGCGCCACGCTGGCGCTCGGCTGCGACATGGTGATTGCCGCCCGTTCCGCCAACTTTGTGATGGCCTTCAGCAAGCTCGGCTTAGTGCCGGACTGCGGCGGCACCTGGCTGCTGCCACGCATGGCCGGACGTGCCCGCGCCATGGGACTGGCGCTGCTCGGCGATAAACTCAGCGCCGAACAGGCGCAGGCGTGGGGAATGATCTGGCAGGTGGTGGATGACGACCAGCTCTCCACTACCGCGCAGCAGATGGCGCTGCACTTTGCGTCTCAGCCAACCTTTGGGCTGGGGCTGATCAAGCAGGCCATTAACGCCGCGGAAACCAACACCCTGGATGCCCAGCTTGACCTGGAGCGCGACTATCAACGTCTGGCCGGTCGCAGCGACGACTACCGCGAAGGCGTCAGCGCTTTCCTGGCGAAGCGCACGCCGAACTTTACGGGGAAATAAGATGCTGAACATACGCACGGTCGCCGTGATTGGCAGCGGCACGATGGGCGCGGGCATTGCCGAAGTTGCCGCCAGCCACGGCCATCAGGTTCTGCTTTATGACATCGCCGGCGATGCGATTTCACGCGCCATCGACGGGATTCGCCAGCGGCTGGCCTCCCGGGTAACGCGCGGAAAGCTCTCCGCCGATGCCAGCGCCCAGATCCTGGCCCGACTGCTTCCGGTGACGGATATCACCGCGCTTTCCGCGGCCGAACTGGTGATTGAAGCGGCCTCCGAACGGCTGGAGGTGAAAAAGGCGTTGTTTGCGCAGCTGGCGGAGATCTGTCCGCCCCAGACGCTGCTGACCAGCAACACATCGTCCATTTCCGTCACGGCGATTGCGGCAGACGTGAATCATCCGGAGCGCGTGGCGGGGCTGCACTTCTTTAACCCCGCGCCGGTGATGAAGCTGGTGGAGGTGGTCAGCGGGCTGGCGACCTCTGCGGAAGTGGCAGACGCGCTGTGTGAACTGGCGCTGAACTGGGGTAAACAACCCGTTCGCTGCCAGTCAACGCCTGGGTTCATCGTCAACCGCGTCGCGCGCCCGTTTTATTCCGAAGCCTGGCGTGCGCTTGAAGAGCAGGTCGCCCCACCGGAGGTGATTGACGCTGCGCTGCGCGAGGGCGGCGGTTTTCCGATGGGGCCGCTGGAGCTGACCGACCTGATTGGTCAGGACGTCAACTTTGCGGTGACCTGCTCGGTGTTTAACGCCTTCTGGCAGGAGCGTCGTTTCCTGCCTTCGCTGGTGCAGCAGGAGCTGGTGCTGGCCGGAAGGCTGGGTAAAAAGAGCGGAAAAGGGGTTTACGACTGGCAGGGGGAGAAACCCGTCGTGCAGTGGGTTGAGACCGTAAATGACAGCTACAGCCCGATGCGCGTGGAAAAAAGACGTGACGGTGTCACAGAAATTGATGATGTGTATCTGGTTGAAACGCAGGGGGAAACCGCTCAGGCACTGGCGCTGCGCCTCAACGGCCCGGTAGTGGTGATGGACCGTATTGAGCGTGACGTGGCGGTGATTGCGGCGGCCGCCAGCAACCCGCACACCGCGACGCAAAAAGCCATCCGCTACCTGCAACAGCAGGGGCACCGGGTGGTGCAAATTGCCGATTATCCCGGTCTGCTGGTCTGGCGCACGCTGGCAATGATTGCTAACGAAGCGCTGGATGCCCTGCAAAAGGGGGTCGCCAGCGAGAAGGATATCGACACCGCCATGCGTCTGGGCGTGAACTACCCGAGCGGCCCGATCGCGTGGGGCGAGCGTCTGGGCTGGCAGCGCCTGCTGACCCTGCTGGAGAACCTGCAACGACATTACGGCGAAGAACGTTATCGCCCCTGTTCACTGCTGCGCCAGCGGGCGCTTCTGGAGAGTAGCTATGAGTCATAACGCCTGGCATAACGCCCGCACGATGTACGAAAAGGACGCCTGCGCGCAGGCGATGGGGATGGACATTGTCGATATGGACGAGGGCTACGCGGTGGTGACCATGACCATCACCCCGCAGATGCTCAACGGCCACAAAACCTGTCACGGCGGCCAACTTTTTTCGCTGGCAGACACCGCCTTTGCCTACGCCTGTAACAGCCAGGGGCTGGCGGCGGTGGCCTCCGGCTGCTCGATCGATTTTCTGCGTCCGGGCTTTGCCGGAGATAAGCTCACCGCCACCGCGCGGGTGATGCATCAGGGCAAACTGACCGGCGTGTACGACATTGAAATTCAGAACCAGCAACAGAAAACCGTCGCCCTGTTCCGCGGAAAATCACACCGCATCGGCGGCACTGTCACAGGAGAGGCCTGATGCGTGACGCATTTATTTGTGATGGCGTTCGAACGCCAGTGGGGCGCTACGCCGGCGCGCTTTCTGCCGTGCGAACGGACGATCTCGGTGCCGTACCGCTGCGTGCGCTGCTGGACCGCTACCCGCAGCTCGACCTGGAACGGATTGATGATGTGATTTTCGGGTGCGCCAACCAGGCGGGGGAAGATAACCGCAACGTGGCGCGAATGTCGGCGCTGCTGGCCGGATTGCCGCAGACGGTATCCGGAACCACCATTAACCGCCTGTGCGGCTCGGGTCTGGACGCAATAGGCTTCGCTGCTCGCGCTATTAAAGCAGGTGATGGCGACCTGCTGATGGCGGGCGGCGTCGAGTCCATGTCCCGCGCACCGTTTGTGATGGGGAAAGCCACCGCCGCGTTTCAGCGCCAGGCGGAGATCTTTGATACCACCATCGGCTGGCGATTTGTGAATCCGCTCATGCATCAGCAATTCGGAACTGACAGTATGCCGGAAACGGCAGAGAATGTAGCTGAATTGTTAAATGTCAGCCGTGCCGATCAGGACGCGTTCGCGCTGCGCAGCCAGCAACGAACCGCTCTGGCGCAACAGAACGGCATTCTGGCGCAGGAAATCGTGCCGGTACGGGTACCGGGTAAAAAAGGGACGGTCACCGAATTCAGCGTGGATGAACATCCGCGCGCAGAGACCACGCTCGAACAGCTTTCCGGGCTGAAAACGCCGTTCCGTAAGAACGGGGTGGTGACGGCGGGGAATGCGTCCGGCGTCAACGACGGTGCGGCGGCGTTAATCATCGCCAGCGAGAAAATGGCGCTGGCGCAGGGATTAATCCCCCGCACGCGGATCGTGGCGATGGCAACGGCAGGCGTGGAGCCACGTTTAATGGGGCTCGGACCGGTGCCTGCCACCCGCCGGGTGCTGGAGCGTGCCGGTCTCAGCATCAACGATATGGACGTCATCGAACTCAACGAAGCCTTCGCCGCGCAGGCGCTGGGCGTCCTGCGTCAGCTGGGTTTGCCGGATGATGCCGCGCACGTTAACCCGAACGGCGGCGCGATTGCGCTGGGCCATCCGCTGGGAATGAGCGGGGCCAGACTGGCGCTGGCCGCGAGTAATGAATTGCATCGACGCAACGGGCGCTACGCGCTCTGTACGATGTGCATCGGTGTGGGTCAGGGCATTGCCATGATCCTTGAGCGTGTTTGATCAAATTTCACTGTGAGCACCCTACAATGACAAATACAACAAAGCTTGATCCGATTGAAACAGCCTCCCTTGACGAGTTACAGGCGCTGCAGACTGAGCGTCTGAAATGGACGCTGCATCACGCCTACAACAACGTGCCGATGTACAAACGCAAGTTTGACGCCGCGGGCGTTCACCCTGACGATTTCAACGAGCTGGCGGATATCCGCAAATTCCCGTGCACCACCAAGCAGGACCTGCGGGATAACTATCCGTTTGATACGTTTGCCGTGCCGATGGAGCAGGTGGTGCGCATTCACGCATCGTCCGGTACCACCGGCAAACCGACCGTTGTCGGCTACACGCAGGGCGACATTGACAACTGGGCCAACCTGGTGGCCCGTTCCCTGCGCGCCGCGGGCGGTAGTGCGAAGGACAAAATTCACGTGGCGTATGGCTATGGTCTGTTTACCGGCGGGCTGGGCGCACATTACGGTGCCGAGCGCTTAGGGGCGACGGTGATCCCGATGTCCGGCGGCCAGACGGAGAAACAGGCGCAGCTGATCCGTGATTTCCAGCCGGACATGATCATGGTGACGCCATCCTATTGCCTCAACCTGATTGAGGAGCTGGAACGTCAGATGGGCGGCGATGCCAGCACCTGTTCCCTGCGCGTGGGGGTATTCGGCGCCGAGCCGTGGACACAGGCCATGCGCCGTGAAATCGAAAAACGCCTGGGGATTACGGCGCTGGACATTTACGGCCTCTCCGAAGTGATGGGGCCGGGTGTGGCGATGGAGTGTATTGAAACCGCCGACGGTCCGACCATCTGGGAAGATCATTTCTATCCGGAGATCGTCAACCCGAACGACGGCACGCCGCTGAACGACGGCGAGCAGGGCGAACTGCTGTTCACCACGCTCACTAAAGAGGCGCTGCCGGTGATCCGCTACCGCACCCGCGACCTGACGCGTCTGCTGCCCGGCACCGCCCGTACCATGCGCCGCATGGACCGGATCAGCGGTCGCAGCGACGATATGCTGATCATCCGCGGCGTCAACGTCTTCCCGTCACAGCTGGAAGAGGAGATTGTGAAGTTTGAACATCTCTCACCCCACTACCAGCTGGAGGTGAACCGTCGCGGACATCTTGATTCACTTTCCGTGAAGGTGGAGCTGAAAGAGAGCAGCTTAACGCTGACCCACGAGCAGCGTTGCCAGGTGTGCCACCAGCTGCGTCATCGCATTAAATCGATGGTGGGGATTTCCACCGATGTGATGATAGTCAACTGCGGCAGCATCCCGCGTTCAGAGGGCAAGGCCTGTCGGGTGTTTGATTTGCGTAAAGTCGCGGCCAACGGTTGAGTTTCCCACAAGTCAGCCCTCTCCCCTTGGGAGAGGGTTAGGGTGAGGGGAATATGCTATGATTCATCCAGACCAAAAATAACAACAGAATGAATCACATGAATAAACTCGATGCCTTTATCCAGCACGCGGTTAGCTCGGTTCCCGTTAGCGGAACGTCGCTTATCTCCTCATTATACGGTGACGCGCTTTCACATCGCGGCGGCGAGATTTGGCTTGGCAGCCTCGCCGCCTTACTGGAAGGCATGGGGTTTGGCGAGCGCTTCGTGCGCACCGCGCTGTTTCGCCTCAACAAAGAGGGCTGGCTGGACGTCTCGCGCATCGGGCGTCGCAGCTTTTACCGCCTGAGCGATAAAGGGCTGCGCCTGACCCGTCGCGCGGAGAATAAGATTTACCGCGCCGAACTGCCCGCCTGGGACGGAAAATGGCTGTTACTGCTCTCCGAAGGGCTGGACAAAACCACCCTTGCCGACGTCAAAAAGCAGCTGATTTGGCAGGGGTTTGGCACGCTGGCGCCGAGCCTGATGGCCTCGCCGTCGCAGCATCTGGCGGATGTACAATCTCTGCTTCACGATGCTGGCGTGGCGGAGAACGTCATTTTCTTTGAAGCCCACTCGCCGCTGGCGCTCTCCCGCGCGGCGCTGCGTTCACGGGTAGAAGAGTGCTGGCAGCTAACCGAGCAAAACGCGATGTATGAGTCGTTTATTACTTCGTTCCGGCCGCTTCTGCCGCTGTTAAAAGAGGCCGCGCCGGAGGAGCTTACGCCGGAACGGTGCTTCCAGATCCAGCTGCTGCTGATTCACTTTTATCGTCGTGTGGTGCTAAAAGACCCGCTGTTGCCGGAGGAGTTACTGCCTGCGCACTGGGCGGGACAAAGCGCCCGACAGCTCTGCATCAATATCTATCAGCGTGTTGCACCGGGGGCGCTGGCGTTTGTCAGCGAGAAGGGGGAAACCTCCGTCGGCGAACTGCCCGTGCCCGGCACGCTCTACTATCAACGCTTTGGTGGTCTTTCAAGCGCATAAGGAGTGAAGATGCCTGTTTATCAAATTGACGGTCTGACGCCGGTGGTGCCTGACGAGAGCTACGTCCACCCAACGGCGGTGCTGATTGGGGACGTGATTCTGGGTAAAGGCGTTTATGTCGGCCCTAACGCCAGCCTGCGCGGTGATTTTGGCCGCATTGTGGTGAAAGATGGCGCCAACATTCAGGATAACTGCGTCATGCACGGCTTCCCGGAGCAGGACACGGTGGTGGAGGAGGACGGGCATATCGGCCACAGTGCCATTCTCCACGGGTGCGTGATCCGCCGTAACGCGCTGGTGGGCATGAACGCGGTGGTAATGGATGGGGCGGTCATCGGTGAAAACAGCATCGTCGGAGCGGCGGCGTTCGTGAAGGCGAAAGCGGAGATGCCCGCTAACCATTTGATTATCGGCAGTCCGGCCAAAGCGATCCGCGAGCTGAGTGAGCAGGAACTGGCCTGGAAGCAGCAGGGCACGCGGGAGTATCAGGTGCTGGTAGAGCGCTGCAAGCTGACGATGCACCAGGTCGAGCCGCTGCGCGAGGTTGAGCCTGACCGGAAGCGACTGACGTTTGATGAGAATTTAAGGCCGAAGTCGGCGGTGTAGGGGGGAGGTCCGCTTTGTGCCAGAAGCGGGCATTGCTAACATCAATATAAATTGTTCTATGGGGCGCATGTCATTTGCAGTATATAAAGAAGAAATTAAAAGACTGTCAAATAAAAAGCCCCTCTACAGGGGCTGAGTTTTTACTGTTTACCACGTTTAGTCATCTCATCTGCTAACTGTGAAGACCAATAATGTTGATTCTTCGCATCTAATATGAAGTGTAGCGCTCTCGCGCACTGTATCTGAGCAGACTCATAAGCATGGATATTACCAACTGAAGTAGGAACTAAGTGGGTTTCAGGTGTGTAGTATTGGTAGATGCTCGTTTGTGAAGGATGAACATATTCGCTAAGTATGTCATACGTCAGTTCAAAATCGCTTTCTCTCCCCTTAGTCTGTTTCATCTCATCTTCATAGAGATCGCGTAAAGCATTCATCACATGCTGACTGACAGCAAGTAGGTTTTCAAAACGATGCTTAGTCTCTTCAGTAAACATGTAGTCGTTAGGGTCAAATACTCCTTTCTGAATCTTTTCTTGCTCTGACTTTTTAAATCGGGAACTGTTCGTAAAGCCCAGGATGACATCGAGAGCTTTATCTACACTTTCGCGGCCGCTTTGGTTCGTCAGGATCTTCTCCACTTTCTTGTTTAAGAGTCGTGAGAAAGCATGTGTTTCAATCATCCCCCGGCTAACGACACAAGCGGTTTGGTATCGTTCGTTTTCGAGGAGGAGAAGCGCATCATCAAAGATATCTATCTGCCTGTTCATTAGCAAATTTGCATAGTTAGCGAGATACAACCCCTGATCAGGATTATGCATCTTTCCGACAACTACACCGTTAACCTTGTTCAGCGCAGCTCTGGCGGCTTTTGCCTCGTTTAGGCTCTGCTCTATAAGTTCTTTAAACATGCTGTGTTTCCTTACAGGATAATGTGTCTCAACAAGTAATCATTCCAGCTTTTGCCAGCTTCTTGATCTGTTCTTTTTATAGCAAGGTATTATGCTGAAGAGAGGGGCACCAATCACTAGGATCTTCTCCCAACGATAAGTATAAACCCACCGATGCTGTAATTATCCCGCTTAATTAAACAAACCACTTTTGGTATTCACTGTAGCCCAATGTGACCTGCCCCTTGTTATTGATACGCAACCACGTTAGCAAAACCCCCACCTGCTTGCTAGACCACTCGAACGTCCGCTTCTCGCTCATAGCGGACATCGGCCTGCAAACGTCCGTTTCGTGCCAAAAGCGCGTATTGCAAAGTCTGCATTGCATTCACCGGAAAGGTACAATGCAGACGATTAGATTACCTCTGCCAGTCACGGAAAAGCTCCAAATGAGGCCTGGCTGAGGAGCTGTTGACCTTCTATTTCAGCTTCTGCCTCAGATCGATATAGACATCAGTCAGCTTTGCGACATTGGCTTCATCCATGGAGAGTTCTGAGAAGTCAACAAACCAGTTTCCAGTACTGTGCTTATTGATAACAAATAGCTTTTTACCGTTCAAAAATCGATACTCAACATCGTAGTCTTTATGGGTCCACGAGAGATTATCCGGAATAGTGAATTTTGCCGGCTGCGCAGGATTTTGCGGATCCCATTTTAAAAAGCCAGTGTACATGGTTATCCAGCTTTCGAGGCTGTCCTTCGTAACATATCCGAAGTGACTCGACATATCCCCACCGTAGTATATAGCCATTACTGCATATTCGCCTTTATCGTCAAGGCGAAGAATTCCATCAAAACCATCTTTGTACTGCGGTTCATTGACCAGCATCACTTCAACACCGGTTTTGTACTGTGTCCAGGTATAATAAAAAGCCGGCTTCCCGGGCGTTGAACAGCCCGCCGTAAGTAACACAAATATAAGCCCTAAAATTCTAATCATCATTATTCCCTATTTAATAAAAACCATGTCTTTATCACAGTAAAAAAATATATTTAATTTCCTTCGCTGAGGTAAAACGAGGGAGAAATGCCGCATGGGTACTTAATAGCGAACAGACCATTAAGCCTGAGTGCATAAAACCGCCGTTTCAGGTCTTCCTGACTTACGTCACAGCTTTGGAATACTGGAAGGACATTTTTCCAGCTCTGACGGCAGTTCCAGTGCAGCCAGTCCCACGCAATTTGTACAACTGCCACTTAATCACTCCTTATCAGGATTGTTTTGATCCCGCTGCATCGACAGCTTCGATTTATCTTGTGATAGTCCGCAAAGCTGTAAATGGGTAGCCAGGTGAAAGCAAAGGCCCTGTTTTCACCCTGCATACATACACATCTATGTTATATCGGCAAAAAAACGACTTGCATGAGCGGTTGTTTGAGCTAAATGTGACGCTTCACTAATCAGAAGAAAGCCGTCAGGTTCTCGCTCACAGCGGCTTATATCAAATGGATGTATGACAGGCTGGCTTAGCCAGATTTAGGGCAACAAGAAGGTGAACACGTCAATGTCGAGTCCCTGTACGAAAGATTTTGGCACAGTGGTAGAGGGGAGTTCAGGGGCGTTATCGTTTGGACTGGTACCGTGCCTGGTCATGGCTGGGGTCTTCACCAGTCTGTCACGAAAACAGGCATACCGTACTAGCTTATGTTAGCGGCAGCCCTGGTTGCTACGGTGGGATTCTTCTTGTGCATTTTTAGCATGGCGAGAGTCATTAACGACGTCGTGTCAACCAATATGGTGAGACGTTTGCCGCTTTCCATGGGGCGCTATTGTAGTGACGATGCGGGCCTGTGGGTATCTGTACCGCAGGGGGTAGAACTCTGGGTAAGTGTCTATGACTCAGGCTGGACGGTCTTACACAAAAATGCAGTCAAGTTCCTTGAGACTACACCTGACCCTTCCGTGGCCCTTGAATCCTTTGCTGACTTAACGAGCCCCACAAGCTGGAGTGGCAGCCTTGCAAACATATGGCAGGCACGAGCTGACGCTTTCGGTGAACTCATCCACCACCCGCGGGCTGACATTTCAGACGCTGCAAGAGACATCCATGAGCGCTTAATGCTTATGATTGAGCGTCAACGGGATCGGGAACAGCAGGAAGATCGTAAAGGCGAACAGCGATTTGAGTGAAGACATTTAATCGGTCTCGGCTGAGCGACACGGCGTATCACGCTTCAGAATCATATGTTTAAAAGAATGTGGTGTTTTCCATCAGCCCTGGTTCGGGTAAACGGCGAGGTAGCCGCAGTTCGCCAGCAGTGCCTCGCCAGATATCCTGATGCAAAGACCCTTTATGACGCTGTCGGTAGCCCGGGAGCTAGTTTTTTGTCGCTTCCCGACTCGGCTGAAACAGCTTCGCTCGTCTCTGCGGCAGCGTTGATTTGTGCCCGAAATGCTTCCAGCCTCTCCGTCGGACATTTCATATCAAATCGTAAACGGTGTGAAGGATCGCTGAACTTAGATGCTGAAACTTGGGCGTCCCGTTAGGCTCAATATATCAGGGTTGGGCGATGCGCATGTCTACCGACAAAATCTGCGGTACAAGCTGTTTGATTGTTGGCAAGGGAAGGGCAAAGCTTGTGCAGGGGATATGTCATTGATGTTTGCGCTTGAGAACTGTCGTCCGCTTGGTACCAGAAACCGACGTTTATTTAGCACTTTGCTGAATTTTTCCATCCTCTCTGTATCTCGTACCATACAGAATCGTTATGGCGTTATATAGTCAGTTTATCAACATCTGAAGCTCTGGTATTTCGAATGGGTTGAAGGTCCATTATCAGTTAGGCGTTGGGCTTTTAAGTAGAAAGGTTGGTGATGATGAGCGTAAGCGAGTTCTGCCAAATGTCGATTGAAGGGATCATCAGTACGATGGCGTTTATTGCCGAACAGATGCAACAGCGCATGTAGCAAAAGGGCATGATAATAGCGCAGAATGTAGTGATGCTGAAAAAATAGTACTTCTCACGTTTCCCCTGTGGAGTATGACACCCCCCAAAATCTCACTGCAAAACGCATAGCATAAAAAATCCGCCCTGCAATGAGAACGTAATAAGCACCTACTAATTTCAGTAGTCACAAAAGTTGAAATAATATGTGGATTAGAATAAGAATAAGTTTACTCTGTAGTCATTGTTTCGAGCAGCGTGGTGAAGTTTATCTGCTTGGGATTTTTAATTAACTCTGGTTTGAGATTTCTCTTCTCACAAGGATATGATTGTGGCAAAGCCTAAAACTCCTTCTAAACTGATTAAAGGTAATATATTTGAATATTACGTACCTAAAATACGCGGGGCAAAACCAAGGCCTAAGCAGATTATTAACAAAAAAGATCCAACTAAAAAGATTTATGATAAAAGCAAACCAGCTAGTTTTTTAAAAAATTCTTTTACGAAGACGACAAGAATCCCATTCGGAAGTGGCGCAAAAAAAAATCTTTCAGCGCATTACCCGGCACTACCCCTACCACAAATTGTACATGCCGCGCTTGAGTGTGGGTATGGTCGTACAGGAATGTGGTCATCTCATCTTCTTCTAAATCATAACGAGTCACTTGAACTGGCGTCTTACTTACTTAAAAGATTACTAATGGTGGCTTCATGTATCAAAGTAGGTAAAAACGATGCTTATTTCACGCAGGAGTTTTATTCAAAAATAGAACCTTCAGAAAAAGTTGCAATCTCATTTATAGCAGGTGGTATAGGTAGTTTCATTGCTGCATACCATTGGCTTGCTGCTGCGGGTGAAAAAATCAATGTTATGTTGCATACCAGTATTTATACTAAAGGGTTGCATCCCTCTATATTAGCAAACCCTTTCACTACTAAAAAATCACCCGACTATCTTATTGAGTCTGATACCGGAGAATGGCATATATTTGAAAGTAAAGGTGGCACGGATGCTGGGCGTAATAAAAGGATTCAGGAAGGTTTACTGCAGCTTGGTGCTATAACACATCTGGCATGGGCTTCACCTACTTTGACTTTAAAACAGGTGCAAACCAATGTATGTACGCACACGTCCATTGATGCTGGCCGTCCTTTGAAGGTGCTTGCCTATGATCCCCCGGGTGAGTATACCGAAGAAGGGAAAAACATCATTCTTGATGAAGCCGTTTGCAAGCTGCTGAAAATCGTTGAAAGTTTAGATCAATTCCATGTGCTCGGGACAGAGATGAGAACAGAAGATGACTGGGAATGGAAGACTGTGCCGCAGATAAAAAACTTAATAGTGGCTCTGCCATCTCAATATTTCGATCTTGAAGAGGAGCTTAGAACACGGCTTGGATTATATTTTATCGCTACTGAAATTATTGATAAATATAAGAGGGGAGCACAGTGGTCGGTAGAGTTCATCATAAAAAATATCGGTAAGAAAATTTCATCCTACGAATTTAAATATAAAGGTAACGCTATAGTGGAGAAATTTTTGAACTTTATTTCAGAACTTAATGAAGTTGATGAATCCACCTCCTTTATTTTACGTTGTCGTCAGCATCTGAAACTTGATGAAATACTTAATGAATTCAATTCTTTATTTGAGAAAGTTATCATTAAATCGGCTTTACCGAAATCGCACCGAAATGGAATTAAAGGATCTGATGCTTTGACCTCAAGCGGAATGTTAATCAGAGAAGTTAATAAAGTAGATTAATATATTCAGATATAAACGAGGATGGGTATCAATTCCTATGACTAAGCTTCTTTCCTGCTAAAAGAGCATCAGTATGCTCCACGAAGCCGAAGCCGAAGCCGAAGCCGAAGCCGAAGCCGAAGCCGAAGCCGAAGCCGTGAACGCTTCCGCAAGCATACATTTTTATACTTCCCGCTCTATATCGGCTGCAAGAAATCTGGGGCACGGAGGCCATTGAGATGAAGTGACTTAAGTCGACAGAAGCGGAAACGCCCGACTCATAAAGATGCTTGCCAAAGCCATGCTGGATAAGTGAGCGCTTCAGTTAGTACTTGGGCGAAACTACGTTGACAGGCCAGAAGCAAGAAGCCGAGATGATGAAGTGTGATGCGGCCGATCTTTCGCGACGTCGCTGCAGTAGGGTTACGAGTTTGTCCCTACCGGACTGACTCTACGCATTCAAGAGCTGGTAATTGAACACAGACGCCTCGGTTATCGGCGCATTTGGGAGCGACCGCGTCGGCGACCTTCGTGCAATCACATGAGGTATATCTCATTCTTGATTCTGGCGGGCCAAATGAGCCTTGCCGCAAAAAACTGAGAACGGCTGACACAGTTTGACAGCGGGTTGTGATTAACTCATTAGCTGACCGTCATACGTATAAAATATTACTCAATTCTCAGCGAAAACTGCCGTTAATAATCATATGGATTGAAAGGAACAGAAACAATGAAGCAACTATGGGAAAAACTGGAAGTCATTCTGCAAGACCGCGACCCTGAGGTATTAATAGATCTTGCACCTCCGGCCACAGATGAAGAAATCGTCGCGTTAGAGCAGGCCCTGAGTGTAATCTTGCCAGCCGATTTTGTAGCCTTCATGAAAATTCACAATGGTCAGCGTGGTATGAGCCATGGATTATTTGATGATTGCGAATTCTTATCCACTTCACGCATTTTGCAGGAGTGGCGTGTCTGGAAAGATTTACTTGATGGTGGCGATTTTGATGGAGCTGAGTCGTGTCCGCAAAGTGGTATTCGTTCGGAATGGTGGAATCCCTCCTGGATCCCGTTTACTTACAATGGAGCGGGCGATCATCTTTGTCTTGACCTTGCCCCGACTGACGCTGGGATTCGCGGGCAGATTATCACGCTCTGGCATGATGATGGGGAGCGTAGAAAACAAGCGGACAGTTTCAGTGATTGGCTCAGACAGTATGTAGAGCAAATGTAGGCTTTTTTGCAATTGATTCGATTAGCCAGGAGGGTAAATGGATTTAACATATGAAGACTTAAAACAACAGCGCCTGCAAAAACTCTTCCACGATTGCCAGCAGCAAGTGTTGTCACAAATTATTGGGCCTTTTGGGCTTTCAACGGCCATGTTTGAGGATCGCAATGGCGGCAATGTAACGACGATGCATAATTTCGAGCGTGAAGAGTCGGATTTCATCGCTGATAAAGACATGTCCAGTCATGCGAAATCGCGTGAGGATTACCAGCGCAAAGAATATGAAAGTAAAGATTTTACAAAAAAAAGCGTGAAACTCCGGGCCGGTGGTATTGATGGTTATACGGGAAAAACGACCAACGCGGCGGATATGGATCTCGACCATGTCACTTCACTAAATACATTGTCCAAAAATAAGAAAGTGCATCTTGCTCTTGAAACCGGGAAAGGCGTTGAAAAAGTCGTCAAAATGGCCAATTCCGACGAAAACCTGGTAACCACACATAAGTCGATTAACCGTTCAAAAGGCGCTGCTGAACTCGATACTTTTGCAGAAAAAAATGGTGAAAGATTTGAGCTGGACCCAGAACGAGTAGCAGCAGCGAAGAAACAATCTAAGGACCATATTTCGACAACGCTTAACTCGGCGCTAATGAAAAAACAAAGCGCAGAGTTGTTGCAGAGAGGCGGCCAACAAGCGTTGCAGATGGGGCTCAGACAAGCTCTTGGGCTATTGCTCACTGAACTGGTAAATGGCTTGTTTAACGAGTTCAAAGTGCTTATTCAACATGGTGTTGAAGTGGGAAAAACATTGTTTGAGGAGGTCCGACAGCGCTTAATGCGCGTAGTTGCTTCCGTGACCAAAAAAATTCCCGATGCGCTGGGACAAATGTTCCAGGGTGGAGTGAGTGGATTCATGAGTAATTTACTCACCTTCTTGCTTAATAATTTTCTCTCTACCGCAAAGCGTTTCGTGACCATGATTCGGGAAGGGCTGTTGGGACTTTTCCGGGCATTTAAAATGATTTTCTTCCCACCGGCACATATGACGGCACAGCAAGCGTTACAGGAAGGACTGAAAATGCTCACTGCTGTCATCGTGACTTCGGTCGGTATGTTGTTGAACGAAAGCATCGCGACGTTTATGGCGACTGTACCGTTTCTGAAACCTTTTGCAGATATGTTAACCCCAGTTCTCATAGGCATTGCCACCGGATTGCTTTCTGTCTTTCTCTCGTATCAGATTGATACGTTTTTTGATCGCTCCCGTTTTACGTTAAGCGAAAAATTCATGGATGAGATGCTCGCAGACGGTATACGTCGTGAAGCGTTTGCCAGTGAGCTGGTGACACTTTCAGAACGTTCGCTGGGTAATATTGAAAATTACGCGACTGCTATAACCCAGTATCAAGCTATTGGGGAAAACCTGGCTACTGCAACGATTTCGACTAAAGCAACACTGGCATGTCTTGAGAGAACTACTGCCGAGACAGCTGTGCAAGTGGCGCGGAGTACTGCTGCAATTGTGTTTATTAATGAAAGCCAGGCCGAAATTGATGACTTTCTAAAAAATATTTGAGAACAGTAAGATGAGTTTGTTAAACAAGCAGGAACTTCAGGTTATCCAGGCGTTTTCGTCCGCAGATTTACCGGAACGTGTCTTTCGCGACAGCAACATTAAAGAATTGATTAGCAGTATGACGGAGGAGCAGCAAACGGTTCAGAAGAGCGCGAAGGATCTTGACCGCCTGCGCAGGGAACAGAGGGACGGAAACTTTATAACTAACTGGTGGAATGATCGCGACGATTTGTTACAGGATGCGCAGATTGATCTCAATAAAGCCATTGGTCGCCTGACGCAAAAATCTTCTCAGTTATTGATTGTCAATACGGCGCTATCCAAGCTACTGAACGAGCAACAACAGATTTTATTGAATCAGCAAAACATTCTGGAAGGCCAAACACGCTCCCTTGCTGAACAAAATGAACAAATCCTGAAACAACAGGTGCTACTGGAAGAACAGCAAAAAGAGATTAATAAGGCCAACCAGGGATTAATGGATGCAAAAGGGGTAACGCAAGATCAGGCTAAGCAGCTAATTGGCTGCGTAAAAAGGGTGACAGAGGCGGAAAACAAAATTGGCGAGGCAAACGCCACCTTGCTGGCAGAACTTGAACAGCGTATTGCTAACTTTTCTTCTGATCTTGCGCAAAAATTGCAAAGTGGCCTTGATGACCAGGTAGGACGGCATAGCATGCTCGAACAGACAATGGTGGACAATCAGGCTGTTCAAAAGAGTTTCGTTGAGAAGATGCAGCAATCCTTGTTGCAGGAACAGCAGTTGTCTCATCAGCAACTGCTCGGCGAGCTTGAGCGAAACCGGATGGATTTAGTTAATTCGGTTAAATCAACCGTAAACCAGTGTGATGCGCTCCAGCATGAAATATCCGTTGTTGTGGCGCAACAAGCTGATAGGCAAACAGGCATTGATCATGCTATTGCTGAGTTACAGGTGAATTTTCTCAAATCCCGATTTCGTCATCGCTTTGTACTGACGGTGATGGGTTGCATTGTTGGGCTTTCTGTCGGTTGGCAAATTGCGCAGCACTTTATGATCTTCTGATTGTGTTAAACCGCATCTGCATAATGGATGCGGTTTGGACTGACCGCACACAGAAAACAATTCCTGTCCTCACGACGAAGCATTTTCGATGTCCTCCGGACTGATTTCCCAGAGACGCTCGGTGCATATAACTTGTACAAGGTTCTGTCAGCTGCGATGCAGCCGTGATTTCGCTGGCTTAAAGCCACGTTCCGAAACGCCTTTGACTATGCCATACGCCACAATCGGCCGCCGGGAGCAACACATTTATGGCGAACGGATGCTTATTGGATCATTATCTGCTTCGTTAGCTCCTTCTGAAGTTGGCGGAACCCAGCCTGAGCTTCTGATTGCCTATGTTAGTTAAGGAGTCTGGCCCGTATTTCTTTATTCGGCGTAAGGGGGATATGGGATCGTGTTGCAATGCTGGATACGGAATGACAGCGTTCAACAACCGGTATGACTACTTCGATTTTAAACGCATAGGGTTAATACTGAGCACTCATAGGCATCTTTCTTAAAGCCAACTTAACGACTCCGGAGTCGTCTCTCATACCTGTGACGATTCAAATATTCTGTTGCAGTTCACTTTCTGATAGGATTAATCTGAATATTTTCCACTGGGACAGGAATATGAAAAAAACATTGATTGCAACATTAGTAAGCATAACGATGTTAACCGGGTGTGGGCCTAAAGAGTTAACTCCAGAGCAAAAGCAGGAAGTGGCGGCACTTAAGGCTGAGCTGTCCCAAACGGAGGGAGAAATCTCTGCAGCGAAACATATTGATCAACAATTTTCAGGTGGACTGATCAAGAATTTAATCACCGCAAGATTGGAAGTTTTAGGAACGAATAAGGCTCTTTTAGAACAGCGTATAAATGCAATTGAGTCAGGAGCCAAAATTGACGTCGTTGTTTCAGGTGTCAAGCCAGACCCTGAACTTGCTGCTTCTATTAAAGCTGAAATGGAGGACCTGGCAGTAAAAATAAACGAAGCAAAAACAGATGCCAGCCAGTACAGTGGTGGTTTAATACAGGTCTTAAAACTGTCAACGGTTGCTACTGAAGAGCAAAGCATGGCGATGTTGCAGCAAAAATATCTCACGGCTAAATATGGGCTTGCTGAAGTTAAGCTTGCACCGGTTCAGGATAATGTTGCAACCGCCAGCAGTAAGAAGGACACAACCGCTGAAACAAGACATGAACAGCCCCCTCTGCTGCCACCAGCTGATGGTCCGTTCGGACTCGAGGCTGGCCTGACTCAAAAGAATATCGAAGATATGATCGGGGCAAAGCTAAAACCACTTCCTGACAGCGTAAATCTCTATACTTCCGATAAGTTACCGAAGTCCAACGCTGATTTTGAAATGTATGGTTTGTTGATCTCGCCTAAAGCAGGCTTATGCCAAATCAGAGCTGTCGGTAAAAACATTGATACTGATAGTTATGGGCTTGCCTTGAAATCTCGCTTTGAAGAGTTGAGTAGCTCGTTAAGCTCGCTTTATGGAAAGGCTGAAACCACAGACCTTTTACTGTCAGGTTCTATCTGGAAAGAACCTCAGGACTGGATGATGGGGCTTAACAAAAAGGAACGATTCCTTTCAGCTACCTGGAAGGGAACGCAGGAAACGCCGCTGAAAAATAACATTGGTGCTATTTCTATTGAAGCAAGAGCGAACAGTTCTGCGCAGGGGTATGTTTACCTTCAGTATACATTTACAAATGATGATGTTTGCCAGGCTGAGATCGATGGGGCTAAAAAAAGCTCTCTATAATTTTTCTTAATCAGGCCCCTTCGCAAGGGGCTTTTACTATTTCACTATAAGGGCTCAACATATGTTATATGATGCTGACCTGCTCACTGTTAATTAATACGTTGTGATCTTTAGTATTTCTTCTTCAGAAACGTGAGGGCATCCCTATAAAGACGCGTTGTTCTGAAATCACCCTCTATAAATGACGAAGGAAATCTCGGAGCAAGGCTAAGTCAGGCCGATAGCGGCGAATTAGTATAGAGCCAGATAATAACGCATCACTTTTTTCGAGATGTTATTTCGATCTTACTGGCGATAGGTGTCTCTGTACCGGCCTCAGCAATTCATCGTTGGTCTGCGGAACATCTCGTTATAGTGATGTCGCGTCAAACGACGAACAACGGTGATGTTTCTTCTTGATATAGCATACTGAAAATGACGTTACTGAACGCCCCACAGACATATTTGATGACAAAGACAGTTAGCTACGCATCCTGCTCTAAGACCACTATAAATTCCAGTCTACGCGGTCTGATAAAACCTTGCACTCCAAATGCTGTAAGCTGCCACAATGGTTTGCCATCCACCTCATCAACCGTTTCCAGCGTGCAACCCATTTCATCAAGCAAGAGGGTTAATTCTTTTGAGTCGGGCTCCAGTAAACGATCCACCTTACTGTGCCCCATATAAGACCACTCGCCATTCTTTTCTTTAAAATAGAGGAATGGGCTACATTCCTTTTGCACTTTCTCAAGACGGGTGAAGTAGTTTCGGTACTCATTATCGCCAGAAACGAACAATAGATTATCCAGAGGTCCATTGACCTCTCTGCGCGCAAAGATGGCGCGAATTAATGTGGAGGAATTGCCACGCGAGGGATTTAAAAAACCGCCCTGCGACAGTCCCTTTTCGCCCGGTTTCAGGAATTTATAACGCTTCTGTATGTCCCTGAACGCATAGTTTTCACCGACGGTAAATGCCATTGCTCTTCTCCTGAAAAAATCTATCTAAAAAATAATTAACGACCAAAAAGTTGAAAACTTTATCCAATAGTAGAAAAAATCGCGACTTCATGCTGTTTATAGTTTGTCGGGAATTGCAAGCATGCCTGTAATCCATACCATTCGCTTATTAGATAATTTCCGGAGAATAGTTCAGATATCCTCCAAGGCCAATGTACGCTCTTCGCTCATAGCGGCCATATGAAATGGAGGCATGACAGGATTGTTTAGCAGCAGGAAGAGGACGTTTGGGCATCTGTGACCTGCTCCCGGTTAATTATCTCATGCCGTTGTTAGTACAACTCTCCTGCAGTTGAGACACATGCTAACTTCCGCTATTCGCTCAAAGCAGACCTGAAGACCAGCTAGCCTGGCCTCTGCGAGCCAACAGCAGACGTTAAGCGTTAGTTGACGGATCATACTCCCACTGCGATTCGTCACTGTAAATCGTACCATCATCATCCATTACTTGGGCATTAAGGTGTCTTGCAATCCGCAACATCTTTCTATACAGGTAGATACGTTAGCGAATGCTGATAAGCATCATCTGATGCTCAGGCTTATGAACCATGTTTATGTCGTTGATATGATTTTCAGAGCCAAGATTACTGGACAAAAGCACCAATACACCGCGTTAAATACGGCAGATACCCCGACTGCAGACGAGCTTCTGACAAAGATGTTTGAATGCACTAAATGGTATATTCAACACGTCGGTATAATAATGAACACGTCTGATCTTTCTGAAGTCGTTAAATTTCGTTTCGTCGATGGTGGGTATGGTGAAATGAAGGCAGGAGATATGCTCAATCATGTCCTTTTTCACGGTTCATATCATCGCGGCGCGGTGGGCTGGATGCTTTCAGAAACGGGAATAGCCCCTCCTAAGGATGTATTAACCGTTTTCCTGAGGGATCATCATCACGAGTGATTCAACCTGAAGGTTAACCAGATTTCACGCCGAACCGTTTCTCTTTTAAGGATGCCAGTATGACCAATTTTCATCAATTTACCGCCACCAGCCTGGATGGCCGTCTTATCTCAATGGACGACTATGCGGGTGAGGTGGTTTTGGTCGTGAATACTGCCAGCCAGTGTGGCTTCACGCCGCAATACGCGGGCCTTGAAGCGCTCTACACGAAATACGCCAGTCAAGGGCTAGTGGTGCTTGGCTTTCCCTGTAACCAGTTTGGTAAGCAGGAGCCCGGCGGCGCCGATGAAATCTCGAAGACTTGTTACATTAACTACGGCGTAAGTTTCCCCATGTTCGAGAAAGTTGAGGTAAACGGTGGCGCAGCGCACCCGGTGTTTCGTTTTCTGAAAAACGAATTGCCTGGCGTGCTCGGAGGACGGATCAAATGGAATTTCACGAAGTTCCTGATCGGACGCGATGGGATACCCCTCAAGCGTTTTGCACCGATGACGACGCCCGAGAAAATGGAGGATGCAATTCTTGAGGCTCTGGGGAGGTGAGCGCTTTGGTAGTGATTTAGCGTGCATGATGAACGACGACATCGCAGGTTATTATCCTTGCGCCATAAAAAGGTTCATTGGAAGCATCGGGTTGTGTGAAAAATTGGTAGTTGAAACATGTCCAGTCAATACAGAAAAATAGATCACTATTTCTGAGGCTTAAATGGACTGAGAGGCAAGAAGTGATCGTGTCTGAAACAATAAAGAAAATTGTTATAGTGGCATTTGTGGTGAACATGGCCGCAGGATGTGCGCCGTTGCATCCTTCTGGATGCCATAAGACCACGGCAACGGGCAGTTGCAGTTCAGGGCGCTGGGACGATCAGGATGAGTGGGGCGCGCAAGCGCGGGCAATCAGGGCGGCAATAAATGCCAAACTGGATGAGCCGCAAAACTGGAAAGGGAAAAAATGCAGGCTGCATATTGAATTTGCTCAGGATGGCACGCCTTTAAACATATCCACCAGCAACGGCAATAAAGCCTATTGTGAAGCGATAAAATCAGCAGCCCAAAAAGCCAAATTCCCGGCATTCAACACCCCGGAAGTCTACAGAGATTTTCAAAAATCCGGTTTCGATATGCGCGGGTAACATGCTAACCGCCCTTTGTAAGGTAGCGTCACTCTGAGCTAACACTCACTATGTCCGCCCCGGTTCCACTTTTACACACAGATACCGGTTCTTCTGATACCTGTGTGCAACGTGTTCATTCCTGATGTTCAGGGATCCGGGCGATAACCTTTATCTCAAAATCAAATCCCGCCAGCCAGGTAACGCCCACGGCTGTCCAGTTCGGATACGGTGGCTTAGGGAAAAGCGTTTGTTTCACCTGCATAATGGCTGGAAATTGATTCTCCGGATCGGTATGAAAGGTTGTCACATCAACAAGATCGGCAAACGTACATCCTGCAGCGTCAAGCGTGGCCTTGAGATTATCGAAGGCACGCTCTACCTGCGTTGCAAAGTCGGGTTCGGGTGTACCGTCTTCCCGGCTACCCACCTGTCCGGAAACAAACAGTAAATCACCAGAGCGGATCGCTGCAGAATAACCGTGCTGCTCATACAGCGCGTGGCGATTTGCAGGAAAAACGGGTTTCGGTTGGTTCATAACGGATCCTTTCTTTGGACAGGGACAATGGATGCGCGGCATAAATAAATGAATTAAGATACGCGGCGTATGTCAACTTAATCACACATACGCCGCGTATGTCAAACGACTTGCGTGGTGTAGATTGCAAGGAGTTCTTATGGCAGCCAAACGCCGCGCCGAAACGATGGAAGAAACCCGCACTAAATTGATTGCGGCTGCACGTAAAGCCTTTGCCGAAAAAGGGTTTGCCGCAGCCTCGATGGATGATTTTACTGCCAGCGTGGGCCTGACGCGCGGGGCCCTGTATCATAATTTTGGCGATAAAAAGGGGTTACTTGCCGCTGTCGTTACCCAGATTGATTCTGAAATGGCGCAAAGCGCCAAAAGTGCAGCGGCACATGTGAAGGATGACCAGCAAAAGCTTCTGGCAGAAGGGATAGCCTATATCGAAATGGCGCTGGATGAAGAAGTCCGTCGCATCGTTCTGCTTGATGGTCCGGCTTTTCTTGGGGACCCGGGAAAATGGCCGAGCCAGAATAACTGCCTCGGCGCTACGCGTAAGAGCCTTTCCGACCTGATTGAACGCGGCTTAATCGAACCGGTAGATGTTGATGCCACCGCCTGGCTGTTAAACGGTGCCGCACTGAATGCCGCCCAGTGGGTGGCCGCCAGCGAAGATCCGCAGCAGGCATTACCAAAAGCGATTCAGGTTTTTACCCTGCTGGTAAATGGCCTGGTGAAGGGCGTCATACCTCCCGAAGCCACGGCGTAATCGTTAATCCCGTAAGCAAGCCCTCCGGGCTGAGCAGGCGGGTGACGGTTTGCCCCCATGGTTCTGTGCGGTTTGCCACCAGCAACCGATAGCCTTTTTCAGTCAAAATACGGGTAGCCGAGTCCAGGTCCTGAACCTCGTACTCAACCCATCCTTGCGGTATCGGGTGCTCAGCGGGCCATTGTTCTTCTCCAAAGCAGGACATTGCCGCCTGTGTAAGCGGCCAGACGGCGAAATGCTTCACGCCTTTCAACTGGCCCACTTCTGCGAGCAGATAATCACTGTTCCCCTCCATCGGCTTAAGCGGAAGGCCGAGTGTATGGATATAAAACGCGGCGCTGGACGCTGTGTCCCGTGAAATAGGCCCGAACCCAGCGACAAATAAAACATCAATTCCCGGTAAAGCTTGCGGCATATCCCCTCCTGTATGACGTAACACTTACGCTGAATTTATCTTACGACCAGTTGAAATACGACTCTCAATTCTGGCATCGCTTTCACCGAGTCTACACGTTCCCGACGGGTTTAAATTTCAGTGCGATGACGTGCGTTTCAACGTGAGTTTTACTCAACCTCAGTTTTGGACTCATCACACTATACTTACGACCTGAAACCGAAGGGGGCGCACGAGGATGGTATGCCTGGCTAGAACTTATCCAGATCCCGCATGGATTTATCACACCCACGGATGGTCTGAGTCAGCGTTTGAAAAATCCCTGTCTCTCTTAAAATTACCTGTCCGCGCGGAGCGGCAGATGCGATGTTTTCAACACGCTAGCAGCGTTTTGTTTCATAAATACCGTGGCTTATCGGCTTTTCAGAATGGTATAACGTCCTGCGGCAATCGGGTTGCCGCCAGCTGACCACATTCACAAAGGTGTATATGAAACAAATTACGTTCAGTGACCTGCAGCAACAAAGCGAGCAGGCTGCCAATTCTCCTCGCTTACGCGCGCACCGCAATTTACATCCCGAACTGAGCGACCCGGTACAACGCCTGGCTATCGCGATGGAGCCAGGTACCTATGTTCGCCCTCATCGCCACCCGCACACGTTTGAACTGCTGACGGCTCTGAGCGGTCGCTTTCTGGTGTTGAATTTTGATGACAGCGGTAACGTGACCCAGCGCGTGGTGTTAGGTGAAGACTGCAAAGTGCTGGAGATGGATGCCGGTACCTGGCATGCCGTGCTGTCGCTGGATAAAGGCGGCGTCATTTTTGAGGTGAAACACGGCGGCTATCAGCCTGTTCCGGAGCACGATACCGCTCCATGGTCACCGGCTGAGAACGCGCCCGGTAGTGCGGAGCTGATGAAATGGTACGCTCAGGCACAGGTGGGTGATGGAGGTTTTACCCTGTAATTTTCTCTACTTTTCCCGACGCGCGGAAAGGCACGCCGGGATAGAGAGAGACGCTCCCGCCAACTCAACTGACCGTATTAAAATGCCAGTCGCCGGCAGTCGACAGCATCACGAACGGGCCGGCCAGCGTGCTGTTGTGATGCGCAATGATGTCAGTGGCGGATAAATGTGCGTTATCCATTGTGGTATGCGCATCTGAAATCAATATCGTCCTGAAGCCCAGCTCCGGCGCGGCCCGGCAGGTGGTGTCGACACAAAATTCGGTTTTCATCCCGGCAATGACCAGCTGTTTGATGCCTCTCTGATTAAGTTCACGCAGCAATTCGGTATCCCGAAAACAGCTGGGATGGCGCTTGGTGAAAACAACATCCTGCTCCTTCACGTCCAGCTCGGGTATCAGCTGCGTCAACGGCCCCTGCGCTGAAAAGGGCGAGTCGTCTGGTCCAACATGGCGGGCAAAAAAGACGGGTACCTGAGCGTGGCGCGCGTTGGCTATTAACAAACGGATATTTGCCAGAACGGCATCGGCGGAACAGGGTGAGACCGGGCCCCGGAAGAGGCCCTGCTGCATGTCGATAATTAAGAGAGCATTGTCAGAAATCATTTTCTTTCTCCATTCAGAGGGCGGTGAACGGAGAGGTATTTCCCCGTCCAGTTAGGCGGGGATTGAGGTTCTGTTTGTCAGTCGTTTGCTACAGATACGCTCATGCCGCCGAAGGTGCCGGTGGTGGTGAGGGTGGTTGTTGGCTGAACTGACTGATACATGGAATGACCTTTGTTTATTCATTCCGCTATATGCGGAATGAGCACGTTAGTTATAGCGTTGCTTAACGCATTGCTTCAAGACACCAACTTGAGTAGGGGTACGATGCAGCGGCAGGAAGCTGTCAGCAAAGGCTCGTAACCTGCTGTGCACGCCTTTGCTGACTGAATAGCCGGGATTATTTAAGGCCCTCTAGTCCCTTCAGGAACTCCTCCACCAGCTCAGGCGTCGCCGTGTCTGCCTGGTAAAGAATATCGAGTTTGACGTTCTTCAAACCGCAGAAGCCGAAAATGCCCTCGACTATTTGAGTCTGAATCGCCGTCGAATAACCATGTTTATCGAAACCGTTAAGATCGCTGCCAGCAGTCGCAATAAGGCGAACGGGAACGTCGCGCAAATTGCCCACAATCCGGCCGTCTTCTGCCACTTTATACGCCCAGTTCAGCGTCAGAACGCGATCAAACCAGCCTTTCAACAGACCGGGAACGGACCACCAGTACACCGGGAAAACGAATACCAGCATATCCGCCCGCTCGACCCGCTGCTGCTCGCGCAGAATATCTTCAGGAAGGGCGCTCGGATCGCCGTGGTACAAATCAAGATCGGCGCGGGACATGGCCGGGTTAAACCCTTCGGCATGCAGATCGGCCATCTCCACCTGCGTACCCTGTTCACGCAGTTTCCCGGCAATGCGGGCGGCCAGCGAATGGGATAACGAATTGTCGACAGGGTGAGCCGTCACGATCAGTGCATTATTAATGGCATGTGTAGCAGACATAGCGACCTCGAATGGGTGAGAAGTGACGTTTATATTACTATTGGTAACTTAGCTGTCAATCCGCACCCAACGATCATTTTGTGCTATTCACGTAGGTCTCCAGCACCCCGGTGATGGCGCCGCTGAGGGTATCTTCCGCAACATTTCGGGCGAGCACGCCGTTACACGCGGCGGTGCTGAGCGCGTCCGCCGCACCAATGATGGCCGTCAGTACCGCTTCTCCCTGAACGCCTTTCAGGACGACAAAAGGGGAAAGCGCGGTACGCAGGCAGTCGGCGCATTCGGCAACGCACGCCTCACGAAACGACTGCAACGCGCGAGAGCCGGACAGCGCCGCGGCGATGGGCCCGGTTTCGGGCCCGGCGGTCATGGCGCAATCAATATAGGCGGCGCTGAAAAAGCGGATCGTCTTGTCCAGCGTTTTGCTGTCTACAGCCAGCGTCTCACGGAATTTTGCTAACTGCCGATCGCTATAATCCTGATACAAGGCCATCAGCAACCCTTCACGATCGCCAAAATGGTCGTAGGGGATAGGCTTGGTCACGTTGGCCCGCTCCGCCAGGTAACCCAACGTCAGTGCCTCCGTGCCTTGCTGGCGGACAATTCCGCGCGCCACTTCCAGCAGCTGTACGCGGCGATCCTCTTTTCTTAAGCGCTTAACAACCATGCTTTCCTCGGAACAGTTATCTACTTAGGGTAGTTTACACGTTTTCTGCCGGGGACTGCACGCGCTGTTCCGCAGGGCGGATCCGGAACCAGATCGCATACATCGCAGGCAGGAACACCAGCGTAATGGCCGTACCGCCTAAGGTTCCGCCAATCAACGTGTAAGCCAGGGTTCCCCAGAATACCGAATGCGTCAGAGGAATAAACGCCAGCACGGCGGCAAGTGCCGTCAGCAGTACGGGCCGGGCTCGCTGAACCGTCGCCTCGACCACCGCGTGGAACGGATCGAGACCGTCCTTCTGGTTATGATCGATTTGCCCAATCAGGATCAGCGTATTGCGCATAAGAATGCCTGAAAGGGCGATCAACCCCACCAGCGCGTTGATGCCAAACGGCTGATTGAAAATCAACAGGGTCGGCACCACGCCAATCAGCCCCAGCGGCGCGGTAAGGAACACCATCACCATCGCCGAGAGCGAACGCACCTGCAGAATGATGATCAGCAGCGTCAGCGCAATCATGATCGGGAACAGCGGAATCATTGCCTGCGTGGCTTTGCCCGATTCCTCAATCGAACCGGCCATCTCAATGCGGTATCCGGCCGGTAGCGTATCTATAATCGGCTGGAGCTGTTTCATGATGGCGACCGATACATCCGGTGGCTGAAGATTGTCGGCGATATCACCCCGCACGGTAATGGTCGGAGTGCGGTCGCGGCGGCGCAAAATCGGGTCTTCCATACCGATCTCAATCTTGCCAATTTGAGACAGCGGAACGCGCTGCCCCGCATTGCCGACGAGGGTAAAACCCTCAATTTTTGCCGGGTCGAGACGGATATCCCCCGCGGCGCGCCCCATGACCTCTACCGAGCGAATATCTTCCCGCACGGCAGTAATTGGCACGCCTGAGAGCAAGAACTGAAGCTGCTCAGCCACGGCACTGGACGTTAATCCGGTGGCCTGCAGACGGTTTTGATCGAGGGTGAAATGCAATACCGGAACGCGTGATCCCCAGTCGGTATTGACGGTACGCATCATCGGGCTTGCCTGTAGCACGCCTTTCACCTTGTCTGCGATATCGCGTAAGGTACCGACATCCGGCCCGGAAACGCGCCAGGCAACCGGGAAGGGCGAGTACGGGCCAAAGACCAGCTGCGTCACCCGCACGCGGGCGCCAGGCGCCAGGCCGCTGGCGACAGCCTCCCTGAGCCTGAACTTGAGCGCTTCGCGTGACGTCTCGCTGTCCGTCAGGATCACGATTTTTGCAAAAGACGGGTCAGGTAATTCGGGGGCCATCGCCAGGTAAAAGCGGGGCGATCCCTGGCCAATATAGGCCGTCACGATGTTGGCCTCAGGCTGCTGGCTCAACCATGCTTCTATTTTTGCGGTTGCGGCACGGGTCTGTTCGATTGAGGTGCCATAGGGCATCTGCACTTCAACCAGCACTTCTGGGCGATCGGATGTCGGGAAAAATTGTTTTTTTACCAGTCCCATGCCGAATATGGCGAGGATGAAAATAGCGACCACGGCACCGGCCACCCGCCATTTTCCGGCGATAACGCGGCTCAGCATCCGGCGAAAATGGTTATAACGCGGCGTGTCATAGATGGCGGCATGGCCTCCTTCCACTTTGGGAATGGCCGGGAGGATCTTCACCCCAAGATAGGGGGTAAACACCACGGCGACAAACCACGATGCAATCAGGGCGAGGCCGACAATCCAGAACATATTGCTGGTGTATTCCCCGGCGGTTGACTGGGCAAAACCGTTTGGCATAAAGCCAATTGCCGTCACCAGCGTCCCCGCCAGCATTGGCGCGGCGGTATGGCTCCAGGCGTAGGCGGAGGCTTTGACCCGGTCGTAACCTTCCTCCATTTTGACCACCATCATTTCGATGGCGATAATGGCATCATCAACCAGTAAGCCGAGGGCAAGGATCAGGGAGCCCAGCGTGACGCGGTCAAAGTTTATCCCCGCGGCTTCCATCACCACGAAGACCACCGCCAGCGTCAACGGTACCGCCGCTGCAACCACCACCCCCACGCGCCAGCCCATGCTGACAAAACAGACCACCATGACCACCAGCAGGGCGACGAAGAATTTGATCATAAACTCATCCACCGCCGAGCTGATGTTCACTGACTGGTCGGTGACTTTGCTCAGGGTCATGCCCAGCGGCAGACTCGCGTTTATTTTTGCCGTTTCGGCATCCAGCGCTTTACCCAGCGCCAGACCATTCCAGCCCTCACGCATGACGATACCCAGCAGAAGGGCGGGTTCATGCTGGTTACGTATCAGCATCGTAGGGGGATCTTCATAGCCCCGTTCAACCGTCGCTACATCGGACAGCCTGAGCGTTTTGCCCTGAGCCACAACGGGTGTATCGCGGATCTTCTGCAACTCATCAAACGCGCCGTCGAGGCGGATAAACATCTGGGCGCCCCGGGTCTCAATAGAGCCCGCTGCTTTTAACGCGTTCTGATTGTTAAGGGCGTTGAAAATATCCTGCGGCAAAAGACCCAACGTAGCCAGTCGGTCATGAGAGAAAGCGATGTATATCCGCTCCGCCTGTTCGCCGATAATGTTCACTTTCTTCACGCCGGGTACGTGCAAAAGTTGCTGGCGCATGGCTTCGGCATCACGTACCAGCTGCCGCTGGGGTTCACCTTTCGCTTTCAGGGCAAAAAGGGCAAAGGTGACATCGGCAAATTCGTCATTGATCATCGGGCCGATCGTCCCGGCAGGGAGGTTCAGGGATTCGTCTCCCAGCTTTTTCCGCGCCTGATAGAACGCCTCCTGCACCTCTGCGGGGGGTGTTTTGTCTTGCAACGATAAGGTGATAAACGCCATGCCGGGGCGGGTATAGGTTTCCGTCCGGTCATACCATTTGAGCTCCTGCAGGCGTTTTTCCAGCGGTTCGGCGACCTGATCCTGCATCTCCTGCGCGGTTGCGCCGGGCCAGACGGATATCACCGTCATTTGCTTCACCGTAAAAGGGGGATCTTCCGCGCGGCCAAGCCCAAAAAAGGCGTAGATACCGGCAATCGTCACAAGGACGATCAGAAACAGGGTGATGGAGCGCTCGCGCACGGCAAGCGCTGACAGGTTGAAGCGACTTCCGCTCATGGCGTGTTCTCCGCCAGCGCGGCATTGCGTTGTTCTGCAAGCCTGACGATTTCACCCTCGTGCAAAAGGTGTGCGCCCAGCGCCACAATCTTCTCGCCTGGCTTCACGCTGCCCGTGACCTGCGCGGCATCTTCACCCACGCTCAGCACCTTCACCGGCGTCCAGGTAACCTTTGCCGGCCTGGCGGAAATGCGCCAGACACCGGGGCCTTTGCCAGCATCGTAGAGTGAGGCGAGCGGAACCTGCATGACCTGACGTTCCGCTTTTGGGTCCTGAACGTTCAGCGTGACGGTTGCCCCCAGCGGCGCGTTTGCCAGGTCACCATTCAGCACGTAGCGGGCTTCATAGGTGCGGGTTGTGGCATCGGCTGAATCAGACAGCAGGCGCAGCGTTGCGCTGACCGGGTGTTTTTCATTGCCATAAAGTGTGGCCAGTGCAGGGCTGCCAACGGCAGGGCGCAAGGTCTCCGGGAACTGCACGAGCGCTTCACGTTGTCCCGCCCTGGCGAGTCGGATCACCACTTGCCCGGCACTCACCACCTGACCCGGCTCGGCGAGGGTTTCCATCACTACCCCGTCTGAATCCGCCAGCAGTACGGCATAGCCCGTTGCGTTTTGCGCCACGTTGGCCTGCGCCCGGGCTGCGCTGAGTTCCGCTCTGGCGGAATCGGCGGCGGCTTTGATCTGATCATACTCCGAGGCGGACACGGCGCCGGACGCCACAAGACCGCGATAACGCGCCTCATCGCTGGACGCTTTTCTCGCACGCGCCTGGGCAGCATCCACCGTGCGCTGCTGTGCCTGGGCCTGTAATTTCAGGTCAACCGGATCGAGGCGCAGTAACGGCTGACCCTGTCTGACGGTTTGCCCGGTATCGACGAGTCGCTCAAGGATTTTCCCCTGAACCCTGAAACCCAAATCACTTTGCGTTCTCGCCACCACCACGCCGGTAAAGGCGTGCGCAGTATTGTTCGCAAGCTCGATGGCGGCGGATCTGACAAGCGGTGGCTTTGTGCGCGGATCGTCACTCGCGGAATTATCGCCGCACGCCATGAGGACAAACGGCAGAAGGCTAACGGCAAGGCGGGCTGTATTGAGCCTGAGCATGGGAAACCCTTATAGAAGTAACAGGACAGTTTCCGCATTCTCAGACTAGTGACCAATAAAGTCAATGGTCACTAATCAGGGGGCCAGGCTTCTTAATACCAGCGAAGAGAGAAGCACCGCCGCAGTGGGGGCCGTTTCGAGGTTATATTGCAGCTGTATGGGATTGATATAAGGGCACATCACCATGTGGATAGCCTGCGTGACCTCATCCAGCGGCGTTTTTCTTTCGAATTCACCCGCCTGCCTGCCTTCAATAATGATGCTCTCAATCAGCTTCATCAGGCCGTCTGTATACCTTTCAGTAGACGGCCATTTGTCCCGTGCGGCGACGGCGGCAATGTCGTAAAGCTTCCGATCGTGGAAAAACAGCTCGCTTCCGGCCTCGGTAAGCGCTTTAAACAGACGGCGTAATTTTTCGCTGGCTGACGGCGCATCCTCGATGGCAGAAAGCACCGCCGCCATGATCAGCTCCAGGCGGTTAGCGCAGATCACTTCGCCAATAGCCTGTTTGGAATCGAAAAACTTATAAATGTAGGACTTAGAGAAACCGATGGATTTCGCGAGTTCGGCGACGGTGGTTTTTTCATAGCCGTAATGCCCGAAGTGCTCAAAAGCCGCTTCGACGATTTGCTCTCTGACAGAATGGTCAAGTGGACCACGTATTGATGGGGCGTTCATATTTTTAGTCATTATTTAAGCTTAGCGTGACAGGCCAGGATTGACAACGAGTGACCATTTCGTCATTGGGTTACTGTTGTTTCCTCATGCGTTCAAACGGGAAGACCCACCCGGTGGGGTAAGTGTATCACTGTTTTTCGCGCATTAAGGCATCTATCTGTCAGCGTTTCAGGGCAATCCTTTGCACTGAAACGACACGGTTTTGCTTAAGTCGATCGTGGACGCAGTACTTTTTCAGCGATGAGTAACAGACGCTTACGCGTGACAAACCGGTATAACTGCCCCAGAAGCCAGTTACTGCATCCGGTGATCAGGTAGTTACGGTTGGTATCGACCGCCTTCAACGCCAGCGTAACCACCTTATCCGCTGGCATCCTTTTACCCACCGAGGCTTCTTCCGCATTCACCACATCAAAAAAAGCCGTATCCGTTGCCCCCGGGCAAAGCGCCAACACGCGAATGCCCTTTGCACGGTACTCTCCCCAAAGCGCATTTGAAAAGGAGAGCAGGAAGGCTTTGGTCGCGCCATAAATGGCCATATAGGGATCCGGTTGCATCGCGGCCGTTGAGGCCACATTAATTACCACTCCTGCGCCTTTGCGGAGCATTTCCGGTAGCAAAGCGTGAGTCAGTGCCACGGGGGCCACGCAGTTCACATATATCTCATCACGTTGCCTGTCGATCGACAGCGCTTCGAAGGGGCCATAGGTGGCGAACCCGGCGCAATTAATCAGAATGTCGGGGAAGCGCCTCAGGAGGCCCAGCCGTTCCGCGATGCGGGGAACGGCATCTGATTCCACTAAGTCCTGCACGATAATAGTGATTGATACGCCATGCTTTTTGGCCAGCTCTGCGGCAAGCGCCTGTAGCTTTGGCTCCGAGCGGGCAACCAGGATCAACGACACGCCGCGGGCAGCGAGTTGCCTGGCGAAATCACGACCTATTCCCGACGATGCCCCGGTAATCAACGCTATTTTTCCTGAATAATCAAAAATATTCATACCTCAAATCCCGTTTCCCTGATATGTGTATCACAGGATAAACCGTGCACTTAAGTACACGGTCAAGCGTGATTTTGAAAAGGGGAGGACGACGCGATGCGCATTGGCGAACTGTGTGTGAAAACGGGCTTATCGAAGGAGACGGTCCGTTACTACGAAAGGCAAGGGTTGCTGGAGAAAATCCCGCAACCGAATCGCAGCAACAACTACAAAGTCTACTCCGCCGTCGATTTACAGCGTTTGAAAATGATCAAGCATGCCAAAATGCTGGGCTTTACCCTGGCCGAAATTTCGGATGTTTTAGCTGTCTGGGTCGACGATAAATTTACCGCTGAGCAAAAACAAAGCGCGCTGCGCCGCAAGTTGCAACAGCTGGAAGAGAAGGAAGCCGCATTAACTGAACTCAGATCCAGGCTGGTCAACGCCCTGGATAAGGTGGGTCAGCCTTGTGTCGATGAATTTTAAGCGGGTCTAATCAACATTCACGCTACCGTTTTTTTAGCCAGTCGAGAAAAAACTGGCTAAAGGCCGTGACCTGAAGCGGCTGCAGTTTACGCTGCGGGTAAACAAACTGTAGCCCGACATCTTTGCGGTCGTATCGGCTAAAACCGGTAAAACTGTCAGCAAACAGGACGGTGAGTCTTCCGGCCTCAACATCGTCCTTCACATCCCACCAGGATTTCCCCGCAATGCCAGCGCCGCTGAGCGCCCACTGACGAAGCAATGCCCCGTCGTCGCACACCATGGCTGGCTCTACGCGAACGACACTTTCCTCGCCATCTTTTTCAAAGCGCCATTCGTTCATCACCACGCCCTGAGACTCAAGTGCCAGGCACCGGTGATGGGCTAACTCCGCAAATGTGGCGGGGACGCCGCGGTTGCTAAGATACGCCGCAGAGGCCACCAGCACCCGATGATTTGGGCGGATGTTTCTGACGACCAGGCTGCTGTCCGGCAGGTTACCGAAACGCACGCTCATATCCAGCCGGTTAGCGACCAGATCTTCAACATGTTCTCTTAACGCGATGAAAAATTTCACGTCAGGATGGCGTCGGGAAAATTCCACCACGGCGGGGCTAAGATACTGTCTGCCAAAATCCGAGGGGGCAGAAAGGCGAATATTGCCACTGAGGACGCCCTCTTTTTGCGTCAGGAGCGACTCGGCATGGCGCATCTCTTCCAGCACGCGCAGCGCGGCATGATAAAACTCTTCTCCGGCACGGGTCAGCGTGATGGATCGCGTTGAACGGTGAAACAGGCGAGTCTGGTAACGTTCTTCAATCGCCTTCAGTCTGGCCGTCATGGTCGCAGGAGAGAGCGACAGCCGTCGTCCGGCGGCGGAAAGCCCCCCGGCCTCGGCCACTTCAACCAGCAATGCCATATCTTCAAGCTTGCCCATTATTCATATTTTCCGAAAAGTGCATCAGTTTTCAGTGTAATTATCAAAATGCAATACCGCCTGTAAAGTGATTTCATCCAAACCATAAGGGATGAAAACATGAACCGTTCCTCACTTTTTGACCGTTACCGGTTGGGTCAGCAGGACCTGAAAAATCGTATCGTTATGGCGCCAATGACCCGCGCGCGTTCCCTTCAGCCAGGCAATATTCCCTCGTCGCTGATGGCGGAATACTACCGGCAGCGGGCCAGCGCGGGTTTAATCATCACCGAAGCCACCCAGATCTCCCCGCAGGGCCAGGGATACTCCTGGACTCCCGGCATCCATTCGCCGGAGCAGGTTTCAGGATGGCAACTCACGACGGGGGCCGTGCATCAGGCGGGCGGGGTGATTTTTTCTCAGCTCTGGCACGTCGGGCGAATGTCGCACGCCAGTTTTCATCAGGATGGTCTGCCCGTGGCCCCGTCAGCGCTGGCACCGGACGCGAAAGTGTGGGTGGTGAACGAAAAGGGCGAAGGCCAAATGGTTGACTGCCCGCAGCCAAGAACGCTGACGCGCAAAGACATTCACGGCATCATCGCGGACTATCGCCAGGCGGCACTGAATGCCGTCCAGGCCGGCTTTGATGGCGTGGAAGTTCACGGCGGAAACGGCTATTTGATTGACCAGTTCCTGCGTCAAACCTCCAATAAACGCACGGACGAGTATGGCGGCACGCTTGCTAACCGGATCCGCTTTGCCCAGGAGGTCTTGTACGCGATTGTGGAGGCCATTGGGCCCGAGCGTACGGGCATCCGCCTTTCGCCGTTTATTACCCAGCGGGGGATGAATGACCCGCAGGTGATCGACGCCATCCTCGCTCTGGCGGCCTGGTGCGAACAACACGGGATAGCATTCATCCACCTGGCGGAAGCCGACTGGGACGACGCGCCGCAGGTACCCGACACTTTCCGTCAATCCCTGCGCGAGACGTTTAGCGGAACCCTTATCGTCGCGGGCAACTATGACCTTAACAAAGCCGAACAAATACTTACGGCTGGCTATGCCGATTTGATTGCCTTCGGACGGCCATTTATTGCCAACCCGGATTTACCCCACCGGCTGGCGCACAAGTTGCCGCTGGCCCAGGTGCGCGATCCCGCCACGCTGTTTGGTGGCAGTGCGACGGGATATACCGATTATCCCACCTTGCCGTTATCCTGATAAATGATTGAGAGAAAATGATGAACTATTCAACCTGTTTTCGTTCTGTTTTATTGCCGCTTATTTTTATCGGTCTGTCGGGCGCCGCTTATTCGGCGCAGGAGGAGTGGGTGAAACCACAGCAGCTGATTGTCGATAAAAGCCTGCCGCAGGCGCAATTAGCCGCGAATGAGGCTGCAGCCAGAAAATATGCAACGTTCTGGAATACGGGGACGCCGTCTCTGGCGCGTGAAGCGCTTGCGGTTAACTTTATTGATAAAACGCCGCCGGAAGGGCGTAAACAGGGACCCGAGGGCGCTATTTTAGCCTCCCGGGCATTTCGTACTGCCGTACCTGATTTGCGCTGTGACGTTGAGCAGATGATTATTTCCGGTAATCGTGTGGTCTCCCATTTACATTTTCACGGCACGTTTACCGGAACATTTGGCGAGCTGAAAGGAAAGGGGCAGAAAATAGATTTTATCGCCACGGATATCTATGAAATTAATGACGGTAAAATTGTGGCTAACTGGCATATTGAGGACAATCTGACGCTGATGAAACAGCTGGGCGCACTGTAAATTCATCACTCCGGGGGCGCCCCGGAGTGATGCGAAAATCCTATAACCCCAGATCGCTCAGCGAGGGGTGATCGTCCGGGCGTCTGCCCTGCGGCCAGTGGAACAGTCGCTCAGATTCTTTTATTGGCATATCGTTCACGCAGGCAAAACGACGCTTCATCAACCCGTCCGCTTCAAACTCCCAGTTTTCATTGCCGTAGGAGCGGTACCAGTTGCCGGAATCATCATGCCATTCATAAGCATAGCGCACCGCGATCCGGTTATCCGTAAATGCCCAGAGCTCCTTAATCAGGCGGTAACCTAGCTCTTTTTTCCACTTCCGTTCCAGAAACGCCTGCGCTTCTTCACGGTTGGTGGCGAATTCTGCGCGGTTGCGCCATTGGGTATCCAGCGAATAGGCCAGCGCGACTTTTGCCGGGTCGCGACTGTTCCAGCCGTCTTCGGCGAGTCTGACTTTTTCGATGGCGCTTTCACGGGTGAAGGGCGGTAAAGGAGGGCGTGTATTCATGGCGATTACCTCAGTGTGATATTATGTAGACAGATCTGTCTACTTGCGTTAATCTATGCCTGAAAAATAACGTTGTCAACATCCCTTTTTGAGGCTGCCGAAAAATGAAAACAGAACCCGCAAGCAACGAGACAAAAATCAGCGTCAGGGATAAAATATTACGTACCGCTCACGACCTCTTTTATTCCACGGGCTTTAAGGCAACGGGCGTGGATACGTTGATTAAAGAGGCGAAAGTGACCAAGGTAACTTTCTATCGCCACTTTCCGAGTAAAAGTTTATTGATTCTCGCCTATTTGCACTATCGACATGAAATATGGATGAACTGGTTTGAAGCCTCATTGCGGCGTAATCTCAACGCCGGTCAGACATCGTCAGAGGCATTATCTGCCACGCTTTACGAATGGTTTGTTTCACCCGAGTTTCACGGTTGCGCGTTTATTAACGCCAGTGCAGAGGCGAAGTCTGAAGATATTGAAAGTGAAATAAAGGCGATATGCCGTGACCATAAACTCGAAACAAAGAAAATGATTACGTCGCTGACGAAGATCGCTGATGAGCGCGTGATCAACGAAATCATGTTGCTTATTGACGGCGCCATTATTCATGCGCAAATGGGCGTGGAGACGGATGCTGTCCTCCACTCGTTATCACGCGGTCTGGAACAGTTAATGGAAAAATAAGCTTTTCCGGGGGGTTAACGGCTGTAAACACCCGCACCCCAGTAACCGGTACGGGGGCGGGTCTGTTCTTTCCAGCCAGTTGCGAGCAGTTCTTTCGCAATAAATCGGTTGATAATTCCGTGTCCCATCAGCAGGACGGGTGCGTCGGCATCCTTCGCTGCCTTCATCAGGATCCCCGCCGCCTTAGCGGCACGGATTTTTGCGACGCTAACCGATCTATAAAATATTTTTATGCGCGCGTATTCTGTGGGAATGCGCTGGGCATAACCATTCAGGGTAAAGGAAACGGAAAATGAGAACACAGAAGCGATGTCTGGGGTGCGTGGCTATTGTGGTTGATGACTACGATCGTGCAATTGAATACTACACCGACAAGCTGGGTTTTACCCTTGTCGAGGACACGCCGCAGCAGGATAAACGCTGGATCGTCGTCACGCCAAATCCGGAAAGCGACTGCAATATTCTGCTGGCACGAGCTTCTAATGAGAGGCAGGAAGCCTTTATCGGCAATCAATGCGGTGGCCGTGTTTTCCTGTTCCTTCAGACGGATGATTTTTGGCGCGATTACCATGCCATGAAAGAAAAAGGCGTTCATTTCTGTGAAGCACCTCGTGAGGAAGAGTACGGTACGGTGGTGGTGTTTGAAGATCTCTACGGCAACCGCTGGGACCTCTTTCAAAAGGCCCAGGGCTGAATCGCACCAGAATATTGGTCACTCCCGCTGCGCCAGAGAAAGCGCGCTGGCGCTGGCGGGATCGAACAGTGACAGGCTCTCTATCTGATTGAGTAAAATCACCTTTCGGAATGACATAGCGCTGCGGGGTTCGGAGTCGAGCGTAATGTCATGCTCCGCATACCACTTGCTGTAATTATTCTCGATGCGCAAATTCATTGTCTTCTCGTCTCTGTACCCGCTTAACATCGGTATTAGCACAATATTGGCCGTGTTTTCGTATTCCAGCGTCGCGGTGTGGATCATGCCGATATATATCCGCCGCGACCGAAGCGTCACCTGCGCCAGCTCGCCTTGCTCCATACACTGATAGAGCAGTTGTTCAATACCGCTCGACTGGGCAAGCCGTTTGTAGAGCTTTTTCCGGCTTTCACCGTCCAGCCTGGCGCTGCCTGCCCAGTTGGAGCGATAGAGGCAAAACAGGATGGCAAACGCCAGCATCACGACCACAGGCGCCTGAATGCCTAAAAAACTCCAGTTCATAAAGTCGATTTGCCAGTCGGTATATTTCGGTGAGGCAAAGTGAAAGGCGTTATTGGCGGCAGAAAGGGCGAGAAGCAGGAGCCAAAGCAGTCCCGTGGCAACCACGCCCTGGAGCACGAAAATACAGCCATAAAGCGCAACAAGGAAATAGACGTCCCAGCCGAAAGAGCGCTTGATTTTAAAGCGCGTCGACAGATCGCGACTGGTGTACCAGTACCCGCACACCATCAGCACCATAAATATCGCCGTTCCCATATCAGGCCCTCTTCAGCGCGTTGACGTGCCGCAGAAAATCCTGCCGTACCTCATTGCTTTTGTAGTTCACCGATGCATTCCCGTCCTGGTCGATGATGATGCGGTCACCATCCTCCACGGCTTCGATGATCTCCTGCTGACTCATCACCTGCAGCAAGGATTCAGGGCTTGAGAAAAATGAGAAAAAGAAACGTCTCACGTCAGGCATCCTTATGAATTTAAGAGAATAAGCCTGGAAGAAGATTGGGAGATTTGCCTTAAGTTTAAACTGAAAAAACAAAGCCGGGTGGCGGCTACGCCTTACCCGGCCTACAAAAGACAGTTTTTGGTCTGACATTAACTTATTGATATATTTGAAATATTAAAAATAGATATGCACAAACTTGGACAAATAACGTTAATTGTGTAAGTTTTAATTATGCGATTACGCCACGTTGTTTACAGCCAGGATGTGACCCATGAGCACTTTGCCCTCTGTCGTGAGTCGGTTTGTTGAGTACTACAGCGCACTGGATAGCCAGCCGCCCTCCGCACTGGTCGGGCTTTATCATTCGGATGCCACGCTAATCGATCCGTTCGGCGAGCACGACGGTATCTTTGCGCTTCAGCGCTATTTCACCCATCTGCTGGCGAATGTCGAAAACTGCCGTTTTACCATTGATCCACCGCTGTGCAGTGAAAACCGCTTTGTTGTGACCTGGGTGATGCACTGGTCGCACCCGCGCATCGCCGGAGGGGACCCGCTCGAACTGCCGGGCTGTTCGGTGGTGGACACGGAAAAGGGTCTTATCACGCGTCAGCGCGACTACTACGATGCGGGAGAGATGATCTACGAACATCTTCCGCTGCTGGGCTGGGCGGTACGCGGCGTGAAGCGGAGGGTGAAATCATGAAAACGGTACTGATCACCGGCGCAAGCTCGGGTATTGGCGCCGGGCTGGCGACCTCCTTCGCTGCGGAGGGGTACCACGTGATTGCCTGTGGGCGGGATCCTGCGCGCCTTGAAGCCTTGCATCAGACCTGCCCCAATCTCACGGTTCGCCTGTTCGATATGACAGACAGGGACGCCTGTCGCCAGGCGCTGAGCGGCGTTTACGCCGATCTGGTTATTCTCTGCGCCGGTACCTGCGAGTACCTCGATCGGGGCGTAGTGGACGCGGCGCTGGTGGAGCGGGTTATGAACACCAATTTCCTCGGCCCGGTGAACTGTCTTGCCGCGTTGCAGCCGCAGCTGGTTGCCGGCAACCGCGTGGTGCTGGTGAGTTCGATGGCCCACTGGCTTCCGTTCCCGCGGGCAGAAGCCTACGGCGCGTCTAAAGCCGCGCTGAGCTGGTTTGCGGACAGTCTGCGCCTGGACTGGGAGCCCAAAGGGATTGCCGTCACGGTGATCTCCCCAGGCTTTGTCGATACCCCCCTGACGCGCAAAAACGATTTCGCCATGCCGGGCAGGGTGAGCGTTGACGAGGCGGTCAAGGCGATCCGTTCCGGACTGGCGAAAGGGAAAATGCACATCGCGTTTCCCACCCGGTTCGGCTTCATTTTGCGGCTGCTCTCCAGGCTACCCGCGTTTTTGCAGCGCACACTGCTGCGCAGGATGGTACGTTCATGAAGATTGCGATTATCGGCAGCGGAATTGCCGGGCTGACCTGCGCCTGGCGGCTGGCCGGTCACCATCAGGTGACCCTGTTTGAAGCGGGAGCCACGCCTGGCGGCCATACCGCAACGGTAGATGTCTCTACGCCACAGGGCAACTGGGCGATTGATACCGGCTTTATCGTCTACAACGACCGGACCTATCCGCGCTTTATGGGCCTGCTCAGCGAGCTCGGCATCAATGGGCAAAAAACGCAGATGAGCTTTTCGGTGCACAACCCCCAGACGGGGCTGGAGTACAACGGACACACCCTGACATCGCTGTTTGCCCAGCGCCGAAATCTGGTGAATCCGGCATTCTGGCGTCTGCTCGGAGAGATCGTCCGCTTTAATCGGCTGGCAAAACAGGCGCTGGAAGGGGACGTGGATCCGCACGCCACGCTGGAGACGTTTCTTCAACAGCATGGCTTCACGCCGTTTTTTGCGCGCCACTACATTCTGCCGATGGGCGCCGCCATCTGGTCGTCGTCGTTGCAGGAGATGAAGCGTTTCCCGCTGCCGCTCTTCCTGCGCTTTTTTAATCATCATGGTCTGCTGGATATTACCCATCGTCCGCAGTGGTACGTGGTACCGGGCGGCTCGCGGGAGTACATCCGCGCCATGCTGGAAAAGCTGGGCGACCGCCTGACGTTACGCCTGAACGCGCCGGTGCAGCGTGTCAGCCGCCACAATGACGGGGTCACGCTTCAGCTCGAAAACGCCAGCCATACCTTCGATCAGGTGATTTTTGCCTGCCACTCCGCCGAGGCGCTGGCCATGCTTGAGGCGCCGACGCCAGCAGAGCGCGAGGTGCTGGGGGATATCGGCTGGCAGCGCAACGAGGTAATTTTGCACAGCGATCCGCGCTGGCTGCCGGTACGCAAGCGCGCGTGGGCCAGCTGGAACTACCGCCTGAGCGAGCATGAGCAGGCCAGCGCCTGCGTCACCTACAACATGAACATTCTGCAAGGGCTGCCAGAGGGGAGCCCACTGTTCTGCGTCACCCTGAACCCGGAAACGCCGGTGGATGAACGCTTCGTGTTACAGCGCTTTGTTTATGAACATCCGCTGTTTAACCCGCAAAGCTGGCGGGCGCAGGCGCGTCGCGGTGAGATCAACGGTCACCAGCGAAGCTGGTTCTGCGGGGCTTACTGGTACAACGGTTTTCACGAGGATGGCGTGCGCAGCGCGCTGGACGTGGTCAACGCGATCGCGGCCGGAGAGGGGAACTAAGATGAACAGCTGCCTCTATCACGGCGTATTACGCCACCGCCGCCTCCAGCCGAAAACCCACGAATTTCGCTACAGCGTCTTTATGGCCTGGCTGGATCTGGATGAACTGCCGCTGCTGGCTGACGTCGGCGTACGGCGCAATCGCTTCGCCGCCGCCGCGTTTTATGACAGGGACTATCCGCTGGGTACGCCGCTCAAAGAGAACGTCCTGAACACGCTGGAGGGGCTCACCGGAGAACGTCCCGGCGGACGAGTCATGCTCCTGACGCAGCTGCGCTATTTCGGGTTTCATTTCAATCCGGTCAACTTCTACTACTGCTATGACGAGAAGGGGGAGCTGGGCTGGGTGCTGGCGGAGGTCCGCAACACGCCGTGGAACGAGCGGCATTACTATGCCGTCAACGGTCAGGACGCGCAGCCGACGGAAAAAGCGTTTCACGTTTCCCCCTTCAACCCAATGGACATGATCTACCACTGGCGCTTCAACAACCCGGATAACACGTTGCATATGCACATTGAAAACCATCAGGACGCGAAGGTGTTTGACGCCACGCTGGCGCTACGCCGGGAGCCTCTGACGCGTCCGGCACTGCGTGCGTTACTGCTGCGCATTCCACTGATGACCCTGAAAACCGTTTTCGCTATTTACTGGCAGGCGCTGAGGCTGTGGCTCAAGCGCGTGCCGCTGCATAACCATCCCGTCAGCAGGAGTGAACGCTCATGACCGATCCCGTCTTTGCGCTAGAACCCGATATCCCGCGCAACGTCCGCATTGCGCGTTGGCTACTTTTCCGTCTGTTAAGCGGTCTTCGTGGCGGCTCGCTCACGCTGCGTGAAGGGGCACAGACATTCCATTTTGGCGAGACATCCTCCGCGCTGCACGCCGACATTCAGATCCTCGCGCCCGGCGTCTACTGGCGCGTCTTAACGGGCGGGAGCCTTGCCGCCGCAGAAGCCTGGATGGATGGCGAATGGGAAACCACGCAACTCACGCCGCTTCTGGAAATCCTGGCCCTTAATGGCGAGGTGCTTGGCCGTCTGGAGAAAGGGTTCCGGCTGCTCGGTAGACCGCTGGAGCGGCTGCGCCACTGGACGCGGCGAAATTCCCGGGCCCAGGCGCGTGAAAATATTGCCGCGCATTACGACCTGGGCAACACCTTTTATTCACATTTTCTGGATAAGGAGCTGCTTTACTCCAGCGCGCTGTTTACTGCGGATGAGCAGGATCTCACGGCGGCGCAGCAGGCCAAAATGGCGCGTCTGTGCGAACAGCTGGCGCTGTGTGAGTCCGATCACCTGCTGGAGATCGGTACCGGCTGGGGGGCGATGGCGGAATACGCGGCACGTCACTACGGCTGTCGGGTGACCACCACCACGCTGTCGCAGGAGCAGTATATCTGGGCAACCGAGCGGATCGACCGCGCCGGGTTGCAGGATCGCGTTGAGGTTCTGCTTTGTGATTATCGCGACCTCACCGGGCAGTACGACAAGCTGGTCTCGATAGAGATGATTGAAGCCGTCGGGCAACGCTATCTGCCCGTGTTCTTCCGAACCTGTCAGGCGCGGCTGCGCCCGGGTGGCCGGATGGCGATTCAGGCCATTACCATTCAGGACCAGCGCTACCGCGACTACAGCAAAAGCGTCGATTTTATCCAGCGCTACATTTTCCCCGGCGGCTTCCTGCCGAGCATCACAGCGATGAATGAGCTGATGACGCGCCATACCGATTTTGTGGTCCGTAACCTCTTTGACATGGGGCCAGACTATGCCCGCACGCTGGCCCACTGGCGGCAGCGCTTTGTTCATGCCTGGCAGGAGATTGAAAAGCTCGGCTTCGACGAACGGTTCCGCCGTATGTGGCTGTACTACTTTGGCTACTGCGAAGCCGGGTTTAACGCCCGCACCATCAGCGTGGTGCAACTGACCGCCGAACGCGTATGAGACGTTATCTTCAGGTCTTTCTGCTGGCCGTCGGGTTCGATCTTTACTGGGCGCTGGTGGTGATCTTTCGTGAGCAGGGCCTGATTATCTGGCTTGCGCTGGCGGTGCTCGCCTGCCTGTTTTTGCCGCCGGTATACCGCCTTTACGCCATCGGTCTGGCTGCAGCGGGCAGCGTACTGGATGCGCTCTGGGCGTTGACGGGGCTGATTGCCTTCACCGGCGAGTCCCTGATGCCGCTATGGATGGTGGCATTGTGGCTGATGTTCGCCACCGTCTGGACACAGCTAGCGCGCACGACCACGTTACCCGGCTGGCTGCTGACGCTGCTGGCCGCCGTGGGAGGGCCGGTGGCGTACCTGATTGGCGAGCGGCTGGGTGCTATCACTTTTCAGGAGCCGACCTTTATCGTCGTCAGCTGGATGGTGCCGGGCTGGCTGGTATTAATGTTGTTTTTCCACCTGCTGATGGGGAGACAAAAATGAGAGCAGCGGTTTTCCTCCTTTGGCTGACGATGGTGATCCCTGCGGCCCACGCCGCCGACTGGCTGGCCTGGCGTAAGGTGGGTGACGCCACGCTCACCTGGGGCCCGTTTACGGTTTATACCTCCCAGCTGCGCACGCCGGACGGTCGCTACCGCGCGGCGGATCAGGATCAGGCGTTGATTATCACCTACGCGCGCGACATTGAACGTGATGAACTGGTGGAGGCCACGCGCGATCAGTGGCAGGCGCAGGGGATTTTGCAGCGGGAGCCGCAAAGCGAAGGCTGGTTACAGATGCTTCGTTCGCTGTGGCCGGATGTCCGGCCGGGCTCACAGCTGGCGTTTGTCCTCGATGATAAGCAGGGACAGTTCTGGTACCGCGCGTCAGCAACGCAGAAAAGCTTTATTCCACTTGGCCCGCGCCAGTCAGAAGCATTCAGCACGCGCTTTCTGGCCATCTGGCTCGATCCCCGCACGCAATATCCTGAACTGCGTCAGCAGTTACTTGGAGGACAAAAATGAAACGTTTCCTGATGATGGTGCTGGCATTGACCATGCTGCTGGCAGGCTGTAGCACAGAGGTGGCCGAGTATCGCCAGCAGCAGCCACGGCTTGATATCTTCGACTACTTCCAGGGGAAAACCGAAGCGTGGGGCATGGTGCAGGATCGCAGCGGTAAACAGATCCGCCGCTTTCACGTGGAGATTGCCGGGGATGTTATCGGCGATACGCTGACGCTCAATGAGCACTTCGTGTATGACGATGGCGAGAAGCAACAGCGGGTATGGCACATCCGCAGGCTGGGGAACGATCGCTACGAGGGAACGGCGGGGGATATCGAAGGGGTCGCTACGGGGCAGGCGGCAGGTAACGCCTTTAACTGGCATTACAGCATGAAAGTCAAAGCCAACGGCAGTAGCTGGCTATTGAAGTTTGACGACTGGATGTACCTGCAGGATGAGACCCATCTGTTTAATAAAACCGAGATGAAGAAATTTGGCGTCACCGTCGCCACGGTGACGCTGTTCTTTACCCGGAAGACGTGAGTCTAGTCGCGGGCGCTGTAGATTTTGCTGCTCGAGTAGATGAAATACAGCGCAATCCCCAGGCAGATAACCGCGCCCAGACGGCTCGGCGAAAAGGGAATAGCGGGATTACCCAACCAGCCAAAGTTATCTATCAACATGCTCATGGTGAGCTGGCCGAATATCACCGCCACCGTGGCGACGGCGGTGCCGATGCGCTGTACGGCAAGCACCATAATCACGATATAGGGCACGCCAAACATCGCGCCGAGGAGCTGCCATTTGGGTACGTCCAGCAGCGTGACCGCATGCTTAGGCTCAAAGAAAAATATGAGCAGGGCGGTCACCAGTGCGCCGACGGAAAAGGTCAGAAACGCGCTTTTGAATACCCCCACGCTGCTGCCGAGCTGTCCGTTAATCGCGGCCTGAATGCTCAGCGTAGCGCCGCCGCAAACGGCGAGAAGAATCATAATCAGTGTCATACGTTACCCCTGTGCGACCAGAACCAGTGCTGCAATGATGAACCCCAGTGCAATAATGCGCTTTGCATTTATCTTTCTGTGCGGCGAGCCCAGCAGACCGTAGTGGTCAATGATCAGGCTTTTAAAGACCTGACCGGCCAAAATCCCAATCATGGTCATTGCGATGCCGATGGCGGGTGTCGCAACGGTCAGGATGACCACGTACACCGGGCCGAGCACGCCGCCGAGCAACTGCCAGCCGGGCTGGGCAAAAAACGAGGGGCTGTTACGCGGGCTAAAAAACAGCATCAGTAAAAACGTCAGCGCGGCACCGACCCCAAAAATGCTGAACGTGGCCCATAAGTCGCCCACTTCGCCCCCCAGTGGCCCCAGTAACCCCGCCTCGATGGAGAGACCCATCCCTCCGGCTATCACCAGTAAAATCAACACAAACTGCATAACGCTTCCTCCGTTTTAAGGCGAAGAAGATTACGTCGGTCGTCCAGTGAGAAAAATGCCATAATGCAGGAAACACCTTTGCAGGAAATGCATTAATGTTCGATGCCAGTAATATCAACGTCCGCGCGCTGCTGATCTTTATTGAGGTCTATGAAGCGCAGAATTTCTCCGTCGTCGCGCGGCGGCAGGGGATATCAGCCTCACAGATATCGCGCGTTATTCACCAGCTTGAGGATGCCCTCGGTCAGCAGCTGTTCTACCGCAATACGCGCGCGGTGATCCCCACCGAAAGTGGTCATCTGTTTATCCGCTATGCCCGGGCGATGGTCGAAAACGTCGAAGAGGCGCGGCGTGAGCTGGATGAACGTTCGTCGGAACCATCCGGCACAATTCGCATTAATGGGCCGGTATTTTTTGGGCAGAGGCATGTTGCGCCAGGCCTGGCGGAGCTGACCGAGCGTTATCCGCGGTTAAACATTGAGCTCACGCTGACCGATGACTTTATCGACCCGCACCGGGATGCGGCCGATCTTATCTTTCGCATTGGCATGTTGACGGACTCGACGTTTCACGCCCGCATTTTTGGTCAGCAGCGTTACCACCTTGCCGCGTCGCCCGCGTATCTGCGCAAACACGGTGTGCCGGACGATCCGGCCACGCTGAGCGATCATCAATGTCTGGTCTATCGCGGTTCGTCCGGGCCTAACCGCTGGCTGGTGCGTCGCGAGGGGGAGAACTGGATACACTATCCGGTGGTGGCGCGGATGACATCCAATAATGCGGAGTCGTTGCTCACTGCCGCGCTGGGCGGGATGGGGATCGTCCTGTTTCCGGACTGGCTGATTGGCGACAGGCTCCAGCGGGGAGAGCTTGTCGCACTTCTGCCGGAAATGGCGTGTGCGATCAACACGGAGCCGCTGAACATTGCGGCGATCTATCCACATGCACGTCATCCGCCCCTGAACGTCAGGGCGGTGATTGATTATTACGTCGAACGCTTTGGTACGCCGCCGTACTGGCAAACGTAAAGGATTACGCGCCGAGCTCTTTGCGGATAATCTCTGCGCCTGCGCTGAGGGCTCTCAGCTTACCGTTTGCGACGTGACGGGAAAGGGGGGCCATACCGCAGTTGGTCGAAGGGTAAAGCTTGTCGGCATCGACAAACTGCAGCGCTTTACGCAGGGTATCGGCGACTTCCTCCGGCGTTTCAACGGTGTTCGTTGCCACATCAATCGCGCCAACCATCACTTTTTTACCACGGATCAGCGCCAGCAGATCCATCGGCACGCGGGAGTTGTGGCACTCCAGAGAGATAATGTCGATGTTCGAGGTCTGCAGCTTAGGGAAAGCCTCTTCGTACTGGCGCCACTCAGAGCCGAGCGTTTTTTTCCAGTCGGTATTGGCTTTGATGCCGTAGCCATAGCAGATATGGACCGCAGTTTCGCACTTCAGCCCTTCAATGGCGCGTTCCAGCGCGGCGATGCCCCAGTCATTGACCTCGTCAAAAAAGACGTTAAATGCCGGTTCGTCGAACTGGATAATATCCACGCCTGCAGCCTCTAGCTCCCGCGCTTCCTGATTGAGGATTTTGGCGAATTCCCAGGCCAGCTTTTCGCGGCTTTTATAGTGCGCGTCGTAAAGGGTGTCGATCATGGTCATCGGTCCGGGGAGGGCCCATTTGATCGGCTTATCCGTGAGCTGGCGCAGGTACTTTGCATCGTCGACGAATACCGGTTTCTGACGTGCCACAGCAGAAACCACGGTCGGCACGCTGGCGTCATAACGGTTACGAATGCGTACCGTCTGGCGGTTTTCAAAATCCACGCCGCTCAGGTGTTCGATAAAGGTGGTGACGAAGTGCTGGCGGGTCTGTTCGCCGTCGCTGACAATGTCGATTCCCGCACGGATCTGCTCATCCAGTGACAAACGCAGCGCATCCTGTTTTCCTGCCAGTAATTCCTGATCCTCTAATTTCCACGGAGACCACAGCGTTTCAGGTTGTGCAAGCCAGGTCGGCTTAGGCAGGCTGCCAGCCGTAGACGTCGGGAGCAATGTTTTCATAATAAAAGACCTATTTTGATGAATTAAAGCGTGTAGTTATCAGACCACTGCTCAAGAATGTGTTTATAAGGCTTAATAAAGTATTCTTCGGTGAATCGACCCTGTTCAATCGCCAGACGGCTTCGTTCTTCACGGTCATAAACAATTTTGGTGAATGAGTGATCCTGCTGGTTCAGATCCGGTCGGAAGCACAGTCCCGCCGACGAGTTGGCGTTATAAATTTCCGGGCGATAGATTTTCTGAAACGTTTCCATCGTGCTGATGGTGGCGATCAGTTCAAGATTGCTGTAATCGTTCAGCAAATCACCGGTATAAAAGAACGCAAAGGGCGCCACGCTGTTTTCTGGCATGAAATAGCGCACCTTTAGGCCCATTTTGGCAAAGTACAGTTCCGTTAATGACTCGCCATCCGGCTGATACTCAATGCCAAGTACAGGATGCTGGTTGCCGGTGCGGCGGTAGGTGTCTTTGCTGGAAACGCTGAGGCAGATCACCGGTCCTTTTCTGAAGTTCTCTTTATATTCCGGCGAACTCACAAAATGGCGGAATATGTTGCCGTGCAATTCACCAAACTTTTCCGGAACGCTGAAGTGCTGTTGGTTCTTGTTATGTTCCAGCAGCAGAACGCTGAAATCATAATCCCGCACGTAAGACGAAAAGTTATTGCCGACAATCCCCGGGATACGCAGGTTGTTTTTCTTGTCGACGATGGTGGTTTGCAATATCTCAATGGCCGGGAACGGCTTATCCGCACCAATGTTCAGATCGACGGAGATAATTTCAAGCTCAACCGCGTAGCGATCGGCGTTGGGGTTATCCCAGCGCGCCAGTGCGTTGAAGCGGTTATTGATCATCACCAGGGTATTGCGCAGGTTTTCCTGACGCTTTTCTCCGCGCGCCAGGTTGGCAAAGTTGGTGGTGGTACGCGTATTTTCTGACGGGTTGTAATTCTCATCGAAGCAACTGCGCTTAAGGGTATAGGTGAAAGCTTTGCTCATTGTCGTTATGCATCCTAAGTTCATGTTGCTAAGAAGTTACCGATGCATAATTTATGCCTGACCCCGCGGCGCAGGGGAAGTGACTTAATTTCACTGCAACATGAGCGAAGTTCATGAAGCGTGATACTCGCGTGTCGCTGCCTTCTTGCCGGGTGGCGCTGCGCTTACCCGGCCTACGGTTCAGCGTCGTTTGTAGGCCCGTGCAAGCGCAGCGCCGCCGGGCGAAGCTCGCACTATGTCTGCAATATGTGCTTTGCCGTCACCGTTAACCCGCTGCAGAGGATTGGCATTTTTTTATTTCTCTTCAATTCCCGCTATAATCCCCAAAATTTCCAACCGGTTTAGAAACGATCATGACAAAACTCACCTTACAAGAGCAGATGCTGAAAGCGGGCCTCGTTAGCAGCAAGAAAGCGGCGAAAGTGCAGCGTACGGCAAAGAAATCACGCGTTCAGGCTCGTGAGGCGCGCGAAGCAGTGGAAGAGAATAAAAAAGCGCAGATCGAGCGTGACAAGCAGCTCAGCGAACAGCAGAAGCAGGCCGTGCTGGCAAAAGAGTTTAAAGCACAGGTGAAGCAGCTGATTGAGATGAACCGCATCACCGTGGCGAAAGGCAATATCACCTTTAACTTCACTGACGGTAATCTGATCAAAAAACTCGACGTCGACAAGCAAACCCAGACTCAGCTGATCAACGGCCGTCTGGCGATTGCCCGTCTGGTGATTAACGCCAGCGGCGACTGTGAATACGCGATTATCCCGGCAGTCGTGGCCGATAAAATTGCCCAGCGTGATGCCGACTGCATTGTGTTAAACAGCGCGCTCAGTCAGGAAGAGCAGGATGAAGACGATCCCTACGCGGACTTCAAAATCCCTGACGATTTGATGTGGTAAACCGCCGTCAGAACGGGGCGGTGTGACGGGCAGTAACCGGCTCGCCGCTCACCGGATGAATAAAATTCAGCTCGCAGGCATGCAGCATCAGCCGGGGCGTGATTTCCGCCCCCGGCGCGTCAAGACCGCCATAAAGATCGCAGCCCAGAATCGGGTGCCCCAGCTGCTGGCAGTGAATACGCAGCTGATGGGTTCGCCCGGTTTCCGGGGTAAGCGTCACCCGCGTTAACGGCACTCCCGTTCCCTGATAAAAACGTTCCACCACCCGATAGCGGGAGCGGGCGGGTTTACCGTTAATGGCGCAGATTGACATCAGCGGGAACAGCGCCGGATCTTTGGCAATCGGGGCATCTATCACGCCCTCATCGTTTTCCAGATGTCCACAAAGCAGGGCGCTGTAAACTTTCTCCACGCTGCGCTGGCTGAACTGCTGGCAGAGCGCCGCATTGATCGCTTTATTACGCGCAATCACCATCAGCCCGGACGTGCCGAAATCGAGACGATGCACCAGCGTGCAGCCCGGGAACGTCTGAACCAGACGATAATGGACAGAATCAAGGTTTTGCGGATTTTTTCCCGAGAGGCTGAGCAGACCGGAAGGCTTATTGATCAGCAGCAGATGTTCATCCTGCCAGAGGATCTCAATGTCGTCATGACACGGTGGGGCAATAAAAGAATCAATAATCGCAGACATCAGGCCGCCCGGCTGGAGAGTGGGAGCGGATGATAACGAAATGTGGAGAAAAGAAAAACCCTCCCACCGGGCGGTGAGAGGGGGAAATCTTAGGCGGCAACCAGGCTGTCGATCGCGGCTTTCGCGTCGGTCTGCGCTTTCGTCGCCACTTCAGGACCGTAAGCGATGCCTTCCGCGAACACGAAGTTCACGTCAGTGATGCCGATGAAGCCCAGGAACAGGCTCAGGTACGGCGCAACCAGGTCGGTTGGGGTGTCTTTATGGATACCGCCGCGGCTGGTCAGTACGATCGCACGCTTGCCTTTCACCAGACCTTCAGGGCCGTTTTCAGTGTAACGGAAGGTTACGCCAGCACGCGCCACCAGGTCGAAGTAGTTCTTCAGCTGAGTAGGGATGTTGAAGTTGTACATTGGGGCGTTAATCACGATAACGTCGTGCGCCTGCAGCTCAGCAATCAGTTCGTCGGACAGGGCCAGGGCTTCCTGCTGACGCGGGCTCAGCGGAGCATCGCTCGGACGCAGCGCGCCAACCAGTTCACCGTCCAGCACAGGAATAGGGTTTGCCGCCAGGTCGCGCACGGTGATTTCGTCAGCGGAATGCTGTTCACGCCACTGTTCAACGAAATAATCAGACAGCTGACCAGACTGAGAGTACCCTGCCAGAATACTGGATTTCAACACTAATACTTTGCTCATGGGTGATTCCTGTTTTTGCATTTGATTGAAGGGGGTTGCCCCGTTGCTTGTTGACACTCTATTCACAATCCTGCCACAGAGATAGCGCAATATATCGAAGTCTATGTTCGAATTTTTTGAATAAGGCGCAGAAAGCGTCAATGTGGTACTCTATAGCAATCATTAAAAAGAGATTTTACCCGGCAGAGCACTGCCCATTAACGCTATGACAGAACACCAAAAAATCACCTTCCCGATGCTCCTGCAAAGGCTTGATGCCCTGATGCTGCGCGATAAACAGCGGTTTGCGCGTCGTCTGCATGGCGTGAAGAAGGTTAAAAATCCTGATGCACAACAGGCCATTTATCAGGAAATGGCGAAAGAGATTGAACAGGCAGCAGGGAAAGTTGTGCTGCGCGAAGCTGCACGCCCGGCAATTACCTACCCGGAAAACCTGCCTGTCAGTCAGAAAAAACAGGACATCCTGGAAGCCGTGCGCGACCACCAGGTGGTAATTGTCGCAGGGGAAACCGGTTCGGGGAAAACCACCCAGCTGCCGAAAATCTGCATGGAGCTGGGACGCGGGGTGAAAGGTCTGATTGGCCACACCCAGCCGCGTCGTCTGGCGGCGCGTACCGTGGCGAACCGTATTGCCGAAGAGCTGCAAACCGAGCCGGGCGGCTGCATCGGTTACAAGGTGCGATTCAGCGACCACGTCAGCGATAACACCATGGTCAAGCTGATGACTGACGGTATCCTGCTGGCGGAAATCCAGCAGGATCGCCTGCTGATGCAGTACGACACCATCATCATCGACGAAGCACACGAGCGCAGCCTGAACATTGACTTCCTGCTCGGTTACCTGAAAGAACTGCTGCCGCGTCGTCCGGATCTGAAAATCATCATCACCTCCGCGACCATCGACCCGGAGCGCTTCTCGAAGCATTTCAACAATGCGCCGATAATTGAAGTGTCAGGACGCACGTACCCGGTGGAAGTGCGCTATCGCCCGATTGTCGAAGAGGCGGATGATACCGAGCGCGACCAGCTCCAGGCCATCTTTGACGCTGTCGACGAACTGGGCAACGAAAGTGCGGGCGACATTCTGATCTTTATGAGCGGCGAGCGCGAAATTCGCGATACCGCCGATGCGCTCAGCAAGCGCGATCTGCGTCATACGGAGATCCTGCCCCTGTACGCGCGCCTGTCGAACAGCGAGCAGAACCGCGTGTTCCAGCCGCACGGCGGACGCCGCATTGTGCTGGCGACCAACGTGGCGGAAACCTCGCTGACCGTACCGGGGATCAAATACGTGATCGACCCGGGCACGGCGCGTATCAGCCGCTACAGCTACCGCACCAAGGTGCAACGCCTGCCAATAGAGCCGGTTTCTCAGGCGTCGGCCAACCAGCGTAAAGGCCGCTGCGGTCGTGTGTCGGAAGGGATCTGTATTCGTCTCTATTCCGAAGACGATTTCCTGTCGCGCCCGGAGTTTACCGACCCGGAAATTCTGCGTACCAACCTGGCGTCCGTTATCCTGCAGATGACCGCCCTGGGGCTGGGCGACATCGCGGCGTTCCCGTTCGTGGAAGCGCCGGACAAACGCAACATTCAGGACGGTGTCCGCCTGCTGGAAGAGTTGGGGGCCATTACCACCGACGAGCAGGCTACGGTCTATAAACTGACGCCGTTGGGTCGTCAGCTCAGCCAGTTGCCGGTCGACCCGCGTCTGGCGCGCATGGTGCTGGAAGCCCAGAAGCACGGCTGCGTGCGCGAGGCGATGATTATCACCTCTGCGCTCTCCATTCAGGATCCGCGCGAGCGTCCGATGGATAAACAGCAGGCGTCAGATGAAAAACACCGTCGCTTCCACGACAAAGAGTCCGATTTCCTCGCCTTCGTGAACCTGTGGAACTATCTCGGCGAGCAGCAGAAAGCGCTCTCCTCGAACCAGTTCCGCCGCCAGTGCCGCGTGGATTTCCTCAACTACCTGCGCGTGCGCGAGTGGCAGGATATCTACACCCAGCTGCGCCAGGTGGTGAAAGAGCTGGGCATTCCGGTGAACAGTGAGCCGGCGGAGTACCGTGAAATTCATATCGCGCTGCTGACCGGCCTGCTGTCCCACATTGGGATGAAGGACGCAGAGAAGCAGGAGTATACCGGCGCGCGCAATGCCCGTTTCTCCATCTTCCCCGGTTCCGGCTTATTCAAGAAGCCGCCGAAGTGGACCATGGTGGCCGAGCTGGTGGAAACCAGCCGCCTGTGGGGACGCATTGCCGCGCGGATCGACCCGGAATGGGTTGAGCCAGTCGCGCAGCATCTGCTGAAACGCTCATACAGTGAACCACACTGGGAGCGTGCGCAGGGGGCAGTGATGGCGACCGAGAAGGTGACCGTTTATGGCCTGCCGGTGGTGGCCGCGCGTAAGGTCAACTACAGCCAGATTGACCCGGCGCTCAGCCGCGAGCTGTTTATCCGCCACGCGCTGGTGGAGGGCGACTGGCAGACGCGCCATGCGTTCTTCCGCGAAAACCTGAAGCTGCGCGCCGAGGTGGAAGAGCTTGAGCATAAATCCCGCCGTCGCGACATCCTGGTAGACGACGAGGCGCTGTTCGAATTTTACGATCAGCGCATTAGTCACGATGTGATTTCCGCCCGCCACTTCGACAGCTGGTGGAAAAAGGCCAGTAAAGAGACGCCGGACCTGCTCAATTTTGAAAAGAGCATGTTGATTAAAGAGGGGGCGGAGTCGGTCAGCAAGCTCGACTACCCGAACTTCTGGCATCAGGGCAATCTCAAGCTGCGTCTGACCTATCAGTTTGAACCGGGGGCCGATGCGGACGGCGTGACCGTCCACATTCCGCTGCCGCTGTTAAACCAGGTCGACGAGAGCGGGTTTGAATGGCAGATCCCCGGCCTGCGCCGCGAGCTGGTCATTGCGCTAATTAAATCGCTGCCGAAACCGGTGCGGCGTAATTTTGTGCCTGCGCCGAACTACGCGGAAGCGTTTTTGGGCCGCGTCACGCCGCTGGAGCTGCCGCTGCTGGACGCGCTGGAGCGTGAATTCCGCCGCATGACCGGGACGACCATTGACCGCGAAGACTGGAACTGGGATCAGGTACCCGATCACCTGAAAATCAGCTTCCGCGTGGTGGATGATAAAAACAAAAAGCTGCTGGAAGGGCGTTCCCTGAGCGAGCTGAAAGAAGCCCTGAAAGGCAAAGTCCAGGAGACGCTCTCTGCGGTGGCGGACGACGGTATCGAGCAGAGCGGGCTGCATATCTGGAGTTTTGGTCAGCTTCCGGAAAGCTACGAGCAAAAACGCGCTAACTATAAGGTGAAAGCCTGGCCAGCGCTGGTGGACGAGCGCGACAGCGTGGCGATCAAGCTGTTTGATAATCCGCAGGAACAGCAGCAGATGATGTGGCGCGGGCTGCGTCGCCTGCTGCTGCTGAACATTCCGTCACCGATTAAATATCTGCACGAGAAGTTGCCGAACAAGGCCAAGCTGGGTCTGTACTTTAACCCGTACGGCAAAGTGCTGGATCTGATTGACGACTGCATCTCCTGCGGCGTGGACAAACTGATCCACGAGGCGGGCGGTCCGGTCTGGACGGAAGAGGGCTTTGCTCAGCTTCATGAAAAGGTCCGCGCGGAGCTTAACGACACCGTGGTGGAGATTGCCAAACAGGTCGAGCAGATCCTCACCGCCGTGTTCAACATCAACAAGCGCCTGAAGGGGCGCGTGGATATGACCATGGCGCTGGGGCTGTCGGACGTGAAGGCGCAGATGGCGGGGCTGGTGTATCGTGGCTTTGTCACCGGCAACGGCTTCAACCGTCTCGGCGATACGCTGCGCTATCTGCAGGCAATTGAAAAACGTCTGGAGAAAATGGCCATCGACCCGCACCGCGATCGCGCGCAGATGTTGAAAGTGGAAAGCGTGCAGCAGGCGTGGCAGCAGTGGCTAAACAAGCTGCCGCCGGCGCGCCGCGACGATGAAGACGTGCAGGCGATCCGCTGGATGATCGAGGAGCTACGCGTCAGCTTCTTTGCCCAGCAGCTCGGTACGCCGTATCCGATTTCGGATAAGCGTATCCTGCAGGCGATGGAGCAGATCTCTGGCTAAAAGCCTTGCCCGATTTTCTCCCTCTCCCTGTGGGAGAGGGTCGGGGTGAGGGCATCAGCCCGCACAATTTTCACCCGTTCACAATCGCCAGCGTAAACCCATCCCATCCCTTAACCCCCACCGTTTGCAGCGCGGTGGCGGTTAAGCGCGGGTTATCTCCAGTCATCTCGATAAAACGCCGCACGCCCTGCACGCGCGCGTCGTCGCTTTGCCCGTTAACGACTTCACCCTCGCGCACCACGTTATCGCCGATAATTACCGTACCGGGACGGGAATAGTACAACGCCCACTCCAGATAGCCGGGATTGTTCGGCTTATCGGCATCAATAAAGATCAGGTCGAACGGCGTAACGTCACCAAAATTTTCGAGCGAGCTCAGCGCCGGGCCTTCAATCAGTTCAATGCGATCGTTCAGCCCCGCGAGGTGAATATTCTGACGCGCAACGTCGGCATGACTCGGGTCGGCCTCGAGCGTAATCAGCTTTCCGTCCGGCGGCAGGGCGCGCGCCATCCAGATTGAGCTATAGGCACCCAGCGTCCCGATCTCGAGAATGCGTCTTGCCTGCGTCATGCGCACGAACAGCGCCAGCAGCTGCCCCTGATTGGCCGCCACGTCGTGTTCGGGCAGCCCGGCGCGCTTGTTGTTTTCCAGGATCTGACTCAGTACGTCATCGTCAGGGATCAGCGAAGAAATCATGAAATTATCTACTGCAGACCACTGTTGTTGCATAGATTGACTCCTTGGGAAGGATTGCCGGGTGGCGGCTACGCCTTACCCGGCCTACGGGTGCGAAATCCAGGACCGGTAAGCGACGCGCCACCGGGCAGGATTTCAGGCACTGCCCCAGCCGCCGCCCAGCGCCCTGTATAAATCAATCTGCGCCAGCAGCAGGTTATTTTTCACCTGCACGACGCTGGTCTGGACCGAGAACAGCGTGCGCTGCGCGTCCAGCACGTCCAGATAGGAAGAATAGCCGTTGCGATAGCGATTCTGCGCAATGCGCAGCGTCTCCTGCGCCACAGCCTGCTGGGCGAGTAGCTCCGTCAGCTGTTCCTGATAGCGCGTAATGGCATCAAGGCTGTTGTTCACTTCGGCAAACGCGTTACGCACGGTTTTTTCATAGGCGTACAGCGCCTGGTTACGCTGGGACTGGGAAATATCCACCTGCGCATTCAGCGCCTGGCGGTTCAGCAGCGGGGCAAGAATACTGCCCCCGGCGCTCCAGAGCTGAAGCGGATTGTCCAGCAGGCCAGAAAGGGTGCGATCCTGAATCGATCCGGTGGCGGTCAGGTTGATCGATGGCAGCAGGCTGGCGCGCGACGCGGCAAGGGAGGCATCCGCCGCCACCAGCTGGCGTTCAGCCTGAACGATATCCGGGCGACGGTTCAGAAGCGTGGAAGGCAGCTGCGACGGCAGCTTCAGCGGCGTCAGCGCCGCAAAGCTTTCGCTGCGCGCTACCGCGCCGGGATTGTTTCCCAGCAGCAGGCTAAGCGCATTTTCCTGCTGCGCAATCTGATGCTGTAACACGGGCACCTGCGCCCGCGTTGAACGTAATTCGGAGTCAGACTGCATCAGCTCCAGGCGCGAACTGTAGCCGGTTTCAAACTGACGTTTCGCGAGGTTAAACGCCTCTTCGCGGGACTTCAGCGTGGCTTCAGTCACGCGCAGCTGTTCGTCAAGTGAGAGCAGGGTGACGTACCCGGAAGCCACGGACGAGGCGACAGTCAAATCCGCGGCGGCAGCGGCGGCTTTTTGCGCCTCCAGCGACGCCTGAGCGGCATTCGCCGTGCTGCGGTTGACGCCCCAGATATCAACGTCGTAGCTCGCCGTCAGGCTGCCTCTGTACACCGTACCGTAGACGGGCAACCCGGTCGCAGCGGATTGCGAACGGGCGCGCGTCCCCGTGACGCCCGCGTCAAGCGAGGGAAACAGGCTGCCGTCGGCCGCAAAGACCCGCGCCTGATACTCGTTTATCCGTTCGCGGGCGATCAACACGTCACTGTTATTCTTAAGCGCCTGGTCCACATAGCGGTTCAGGTGGTTGTCATGAAAGTTACGCCACCAGAGCTGTTCCGTCGGGCTGGCTGGCCCCGAGGTGGCCCGCCATTGCGCAGGAATGTGCAGCGTGGGCTGCGCCGGTTTGACGTCGACGGACTGGCATCCGGCCAGCATCACCGCCACGACCAGTCCGGCTATCGGACGCAGGATCATGGTTTCGCCTCCCGCGTATCAATTGTTACCTGCACCGACATGCCCGGACGCAGCAGGGCGGATTCCTCTGGCTTACCGAGTACCTCAATGCGCACCGGAATTCGCTGGGCAATTTTGACAAAGTTCCCGGTGGCGTTATCCGGCGTGATCGCGCTGAATTCCACGCCGGTTGCGGGAGAGATGCTCTCCACGCGGCCCTGATACGCTTTGTCGTTCAGGGCATCGACGGTGAATTTCACCGGCTGACCGACGCGCAGCTCCGCGAGCTGGGTCTCTTTGATATTGGCAATAACCCAGTGCTGGGGGGGCACAAGGGTGGTGAGATGGGTCCCGGCGGTCACATACGCCCCGAGACGCACGGCAATCTGCCCCAGCTGGCCATCACGCGGGGCCACAATGCGGGTGTTTTGCAGATCGATCTGCGCCAGCTCCAGCGCCGCTTTGGCGTTCTCAACGTCCGCCTCCAGTGCCCCGCGATTGACAATCACCGTCTGCAGATCCTGACGCGACATCTCAAGCGTTGCTTTCGCCTGGTCGATATCGGCGCTGCCCTGAGCCGCGCTTGCCAGGGCGGCATCGCGTTCGCGAACGGAAAGTGACCCATCCGCCGTCAGATCCTTCACGCGCTTCAAATCCGCCTGGGTTTTCAGGCTCTGGGCGCGGGCATTTTTCAGCGCGGCTTCATTTTTGGCAATCGTCGCTTCGGCGCTTTTACGCTGCTGCAGGTTATTATTCAGGGCGGCAATTTTCATCGCCAGCTGCGCCTCGGCCTGATGCACCCGCTGACGGTAGATGCGGTCATCAATCTGCAGCAGCAGATCGCCTTTTTTGACCTGCACAAAGTCCTGAACCTTCACCTCTGTGATATAGCCATTCACCTGCGGGCTGATAAACGTCGTTTGTCCCCGCACGTAGGCATTGTCGGTAAACTGCACGTGCCGGGTAAAGGGCGGTAACTGCCAGGCGTAAAGGATCACCAGCACGCCGACAAGACCGATGGCAGCGGCGGTGAAAACGGAAACAATGCGCACATTTTTGCGGGTGTTGGCCTGCTCTTTGGCGGCATCCTGCTGACTCATAAATTCTCCAGAACTCTTTCAATTACTTGTTGCCGGTGGCGTTCTTCAGCGCCATACGGGCAGTGATGCGCAGACGCAGCAAGCGCCATAAAATCCAGACCAGCGTGGCGGCAGCGATGCTTGCCGTCAGAAGATAAGTATCGTTGTAAGCCAGAATATTTGCCTCAAGGGCGGTGACGCTTTGTAGTTGGGTAATTGCCTGAGTCCCCAACAGCGAACTGTCACCGATCAGGCTTTTATACATCTGGGTATAAAGCTGAATGCGCTCGTTGACCAGCGGGTTGAGCGTGGTGAGCTGGTCTGCCAGCAGGCTGGAGTGGTACTTCTCACGCCAGGTCTGGAAAGTACCGAGGATCGCCGACCCGAGCAGACCGCCGAGGTTCTGGCTCATGCCAAACATGACCGAGAAGCTGACCAGATTACGCGGGTCGGCGATCACTCCGCCAATGGCGGCCAGCATGGCCGGGGCGAGGAAGAAGGCGCTGCCGAAGCCCAGCAGGAACTGGCTGACCATCAGCTGGTCCGGGCGGGTCAGGTTATTGGACTGGCTGTCCAGCAGCGAGGCAATGATCATCAGCGCCAGGGAGGTGATAATCGGCCACGCCAGTTTTGTGGGCTTGATGGTGAGACAGCTGGTGACGATCCCGCAGACGATCCCGGCGAAAATGGACCACGCCAGATGGGTCATCTGCTCATTCTGTAATCCCACATACTGTAACCAGCCAATCACCCCGGTATTTTGCTCCGCCAGCACGATGCGGATCAGCAGCATAATCAGTCCCAGACGGACGATGCTGCCGCTCGACAGCCAGCGGGTATTCAGCAGTGGGTTAGTGCGGTTATGTTCAAAGACGATGGCGGACACAATCAGCACCAGCGATAACGCCAGCGGCTGGCGCGG